>Ga0074193_1000009_pt1 | contig 423177 bp, 360 predicted proteins | sample EPASupsiteHSE605_FD_64523 | JGI IMG/M metagenome (GOLD analysis project Ga0074193, IMG submission 64523) | Bioremediated contaminated groundwater from EPA Superfund site, New Mexico - Sample HSE6-05 | ecosystem: Environmental > Aquatic > Deep subsurface > Groundwater > Contaminated ... | reverse complement strand
GAAGGAATGACAGCAACGCCATCCAGTCATCTTCTTCAATCGGTAAAATTTGTTCTCCCATTGCTCACCCCCGTGGGGCGAGAATAGCAAATATCATACGGCATTTCAATGAAAGTTAGCGCTCATGCCCCCGGGGGGGCCTCCTCGGTCATCTGGACGACGGCCTGGGCCTGCGTGAGGAAATTGGCCATGAGCGAACCTTGCCCGCCCATGGCCATCGGTCCCGCTGATGTTCGACGTCCCGCCATGTTCGCTCCTCACAGCTCGTTGGCGTACACCGACCGGATCTCTTCCGGCTGGATGCACAGGTAGTCGAGCGTCTGCCGCTGGGTGGAATGGTTGAAAATCGTCATCAGGGTCGGGATATCCACGCCGTAGGTCACACGCTGGTGGTAACCGAACGTCTTGCGCAGGGTGTGGGTGCCATAATTGCCTCGCAGACCAGCGTCCGCGCACCAGCCCTTGACCAGGGCCCAGAGCCAGTACTTGGTGATCGGCCCTCGCTGTCCCTGGAAAATCCGCTCGTCGTCGGCATACTCCCGAGTGGCCAGGAGCCGTTCCAGGGCCTCGCACACGGCCGGCCCAGGAGTGAGCCGACCCAGCTTGCTGGTTTTTTCCTGGGGCCGCGCCTTGCCGTCAGGATCGGCCAGGATGGCCCGCACCTCTCCGGCCGTGAGCGACAGCAGGTCCCCGGCCCGCAATCCGGTGTTGATGCCCATGACGAACAGCGCGTAGTCCCGAGGACTGCCGGCGAGCCTGGCCTTGATTTGGGCGATCGCCTTCAGGCTCTTGATCGGCTCCACGACGATGGAGCTGCCCCGCTTCGGATGGTTCATGTTCCCGTTCCTGGCCATGTTTTTGCCCTCCCGATCTGTTTAACTTTTACTCAATTTGTGAGTTTAGTTGAACAAAGTCAAGAGGCGTTTCGGGAGTAATTAGCCTAACATCCTGTTTTCGTTTGCGTTTCCGTATTTTGATCTCTTTAACAAATGTATGAAAGTTAAAGAGATTATCCAGACTGGTTCAGTCCGAAATCAAGGCTGCTCCGCGTGGCCTGAATCTCCGTGAGCCGCGAGACGATCCGCTGGGCGGCCTCGGGCGCGCAGTTCTTGATTTCCGCCAGCACGACCTCCTGGAAATCCTGGACTTGGCGCAGGTTGTATATCTCCTTGCGCATATTGAAATCAAACTCCAGTTGCTTGCGTAGTTCGCCTTGCATGGCCACGATGAATGCAAGCAAGTCCCGTTTCGGCCCGGACAGGCGCACGAGCTTTTGCCTTGCTTCCCTGGCATCTGGATCATTGTACGGATCACCATGCATGCAACGATTCGTCAGTTCCAACAAGTTTCGTGCCTGCCTGCCGATGGCGTCAAGCTGTTCGGCCGTCGAAAGCTGCCTAGCAAGCACCTGTGGCGCGGCGAACAGCGCAACGTGCTTGTTGACCGAGACCTGCACGCCCTTGAGCCGCTTCGATACGGCCGCCTCGGAAACACCAAGCAGGGCCGCCGCCTCACGTTGCGACTTCCCTTCCTGGATCAACTTGAACAAGTCTTCGGTCTTGAACTTCATGATGGTTTAACTTTACCCTTTTGCTGTTGCAAACTCAACTCTACTTTACAGGATGCTCAACTTAACTTTGGAAAAACTTCACCCGCGCTTCACCTTTTTTGCTGCTACGGAGGCACTTCCTTTCCCTGCTTCGGTTGAACTTGTTGACTCCCTGGTTGAGCTTTTTCTTTCGCTTTCCTTGCCCGCCATTCTTCCCGACTCAATCCACCGTCGCCTGATGCCGGCACAACAGGACCGCCCATCTTGAGCAAGAGCTGCGTGAACTTGTCCCGCAGTCCCCGTGGCGAGAGGATCACCCCCGACCAGAACGAATCGGCATGCGCCCACCGGATCACGGCCTCGATCTCCCCGGCCGTTCGCCCGTCCAGGCGCATGATCCGCTCGATCTCCACGGCCCACCGCTCCATGTTCGGCGGCTGGGCCTTCGGGTCGCGGGTCTGGATCAGCTCGAACAAAAGCTTTCCTAGTCGGAGGCCCGGAGAGGGCTCCGACAAGGTATTTTCTTCTTTATTAATACTATTAAGAAGGCATTGCCCCTGCGATGCGGGGCGCATTCCACCCTTGGAATCCTTTGCTTTTTCTTCAGGTCTCCACCGTGCCTCCGATGCTCTCCGGGCGGAGGCTCTCCGCTCGTCCGCCTTCGACGCGTATTCGTTATGCTCTGTCCAGTCGTGTATAACGAACTCACCGTCCACTTCATCAATCAGCTTCAGTTCAAGCAGTGTCTGTGCAAAAAGGCCACGGTCCCCGGTCCATCCACCCTATATTTCCAGATAATCAGGATCATTTGTCCGCAGTCTTCCAGAAGGTCTCTCCTGCGCCACTTTGGACCAGAGCTTTGTTAAGTTCCAATATGCCCTGTCCCCCGCTAGCAGCATGAGTTTTATAATCTTTGGGTGATCCGGGCAGGAGCACATGAGCAGGAACGCTTTATTCATGGCCGGACTCCACCCTGCGCGAGCGGAAACGCGCCGCGCATTGCCCAAGCCATGCGCCCCGCACTCCACCCCTGAAATGACAGACTTTTCCCCCTGGACAACCGGGCCGGCCTCTCCACAAAACTTTCTCCACGCATTCCACCCCTGGAATCACTCGCCTTTCATTCATCGCCGGAATCCACCTTGCGCGGGAGGAAGCGCGCCGCGCATTGCCCAAGCCATGCGCCCCGCACTCCACCCTTGAAAAGACAGGCCTTTCCCCCTGGACAGCCGAGCGTCCACCCTCCAAAACCTTCTCCGCGCTTGCGCCTACTCCTCCTCGAATTTCATAAAAGCCCTGTCAAAACCGACCTTTAACCGGCCTGTCCGGGAGCTCCGACTTTTGTCCACCGTAAGCCAGGTCCTGACCACCTCGGCGTTCTCCGCTCCGGCTTCCGGCGGCTGGATCAACAAAATGATGTCGGCGTCCTGCTCGATGGCTCCCGACTCGCGAAGGTCCGCCTTGGTGATCCGCTTGACCGTCCGCTTCTCGACCTCGCGGTTGACCTGGGCCAACAACACGACGGGAATCTGGAGCTCCTTGGCCAGACACTTGAGCGCCCGGGAGATGCCGGACACCTCCTGCTCACGGCTGCGCATCCGCTCCTCGGGCGTGACGAGCTGGAGGTAGTCGACGACGGCCAGGCGGATCTTGCGCTCCCGCTTCCAACGGCGGCAGGTGGCCCATATATCCGACGGCCGGCACCACGGCTGGTCGTAAAAGGAGATGGGCCAATTCTGAAACTCCTGGGCCATGGCGTAGAGCCGCGACATCTCGGCCGACGTGAAGTTGCCGTCGCGAAACGATTGCGCGTCCACCTCGGCACCCGTGGAGAAAAACCGGCTGGTCAGGGCGAACTTGCCCATCTCCAGCGAGAAAACCCCCACGGGATAGCCCGCGCGCGCCGCGTGGGCCACGAGGTTGAGCGCAAGCGCCGTCTTGCCTTCGCCCGGCCGCGCCGCCAGGACGATCAGTTCCTCCTGGCCAAAGCCTTTGACCAGCTTGTTGAGGCCGCTGTACGGCGTCGGCACCATGAAGCCGCCGTCCTTGCCGAGCTGCTCCAGGTACTCGAAGTAGTCGCGCAGAAATTCGGCCGGCGTCTCACCTGCGGTGGAAATACGATCCTTGAGCACGCCCTCCACAACCCTGGCGGCGTAGTCGACGAACACCTGCGGATCGAGGGTCGCATCATAGGCCGTTTCGATAATGCGGCGCCCGATGTCGAGCCAACCGCGTCGCTTGGCCATCTCGCGCATGATGCCGACATGGTGCAAGGCATTGGCGGCGCTGATCGTGGACGTGGACAGTTCAGCCAGGTAGGCGGCTCCCCCGGCTTTCTCGAGATCGCCTGCGCCCGACAGCGCATCAGCAAGAGTGACCAGGTCAACGGGTTTGTTTTCGCGCCACAGCCTGGCCATGGCCTCCCAGACCAGCTGATGACGCGGGTCATAGAAATCTACCCGCCGCAACTCGCTGACAAGTTTATCCAGCAGCGACGGCTTAAGGAGCACGCCGCCCAACACCGATTGCTCGGCCTCCCGGTTGTGCGGCGGAACGTTGCGCAGCATCATCGTGGAAAGATCCGCCGGCCCGCGTTCAGGCCGTCGTTTTGCCGATGTGGCCATGCTCCCCCCTTTTCTTCCTTGAACATGCAAGCGGCCATCCCCTGTTTGCCGCGAGCGCCCTTTTCCCTGAGACAGTTCGCCGTCTCCCAAAACAGGCGAACCACCCCAGCGGCCAATCAGAACGTCACGCCCGCCAAGGACAATTGCGCGGGAATTTCGGAATTGTCTGTGCGAACATCCGCCAGGCGTCGCGCTTGCCGCCAGGACCGGGCACCCACCACGCCAACCCATGACGAGGCAGGCCGGCATCGATGCCAGCGGCCTCGATGCGTTCACGCAGATCCGGCCATGAGGATCGGGATCGAGGAAGGGCTCCAGGGGCATCCACTTGCGCAGGCGACGCTCCCTGACGACCACCATAAGGATCAAGGATCAGGCCACACATTTGGGCACACCAAACGGAAATAGCCCCAAAAGCGCTACGCTTTTTGGGGCTATTTTGGGGCAAAATCAGATTTGCCCGAACAGGCAAAGATGGGAATAACGAAAATTCTTCTATGAAATCAACTTGGTGCGAGAGGGGGGGCTCGAACCCCCATGCCTTGCGGCGCCAGATCCTAAGTCTGGTGCGTCTCCCAGTTCCGCCACTCTCGCATGAATCGTAAACAGGCGGGCGAAATTCTTTACGCGAAAAGTTTGTTGCGCACAATCACGGCGAAACCCCAGATCTCTTTTGTGTTGTGCAAACCCTCAGGATTTTTCCGCCCTACACTCCGGATCGCGCAGAAGACGGAGATACGGCGCCAGATGATTGACCGGGCCGTCGCCGCCGCCAAGGTCCCAGGCCGTGACCAGGGCCAGTTGCAAATAGTCCCGGGCCGCCTCGACGGCTTCAGCCAGGGGCCTCCCTATAGCCAGATGGGCGGCAATGGCCGCCGACAGGGTACACCCCGTACCATGGGTATTGCGGGTGGCAACAAAAGGCCTTGAAAATTCCCACGCCTGTCCATCGGCTGCAAGCAGTCGATCAATGACTACCCCGCTTTCGGCATCAGAACCCGCTTCAAAATGCCCGCCCTTGAGCAACACCGCCCCGGCGCCCTGCTCCAAAAGCCGTTGCATGGCCTCGCGAGCGTCGGCAGGCGTCGCAATAGGCATACCAGCCAGCAACTCGGCCTCATGCCGGTTAGGGGTGACGAGATCAGCCAAAGGGAAAATGCGCTTCTGCATGGCTTCCACGGCTTCGGGCAAAAGCAACCTCGCGCCGGATTGGGCCACGCAGACAGGATCAACGACCAAAGGAAAATGCTTTTTGACCAATTCCCCTGCCACGGCTTCGATGATGGGCGCAGAAAAAAGCATCCCGGTTTTGGCTGCCCGAACAGGAAAATCGGCCATGACCACGCGGAGTTGTTCGGCGACGAATCCGGGAGTCGGCGCTTCAATGGCCGTGACGGCACGCGTATTCTGGGCAGTCAGGGCGGTAATGACCGAAAGGCCGTAACAGCCCTGCATCATGATGGCTTTGAGATCCGCCTGAATGCCGGCACCACCGCCGGAGTCGGACCCGGCCACGGTCAAAACGCATGGTGGCTGCATCATCCCCTCCCATATCGCGTTATTCCAGGGCTTCGTCGCTTTCCCGAATCTTGCGCAGGCTAAGCCCGCTTTTGGCCAGGACAAGCAAGCCGGTCACGGTCACCGGAACAAACTGCACCATGTGCAGCACCAGTCCGGCCGCCAGAGCCTGGGCCTTGTCCACGCCAAAAAGCCCCAGGGAAAAAACCACCGCCGCCTCGAAAACACCAAGCGCTCCGGGCGAAGACGGCATGGCCATGCCGAGCGAGGAAATAACGAATACCGCCGCGGCATGCCCCCAGGTGAGAGGCAGATCGGCCACCCACAAAAGGACCAGAAAGGTTGATCCGGCATAAAGCAGCCAGCAGAGAATCGTATAGAGTCCGAGGACAACGGCAAATTTTGGAGTAACGCCGTGCAGAACCTGCAATTTCAGTTCCGCCAAAAATTCAGCCAGCCGGTTTGACGGCATCTTGTCAATAACCTTCCCGACAAAGTCCGGATAGGTACGTACCACCCACAAGGCCACCCATATGCCGCCAACCGCTACGGCCAAAGGGACAAAGGCCATCTTGAGTTGGAAGTGAAACGCCACCACCAATCCCATGGCCAAAATGGCATTGAGATCGAAAAAACGTTCCCAAAAGACCATGGCGATGCTGCGCGACAGGGAAAACCGGCACTCCCGGCGCAAATAAAAAGCCTTGGCCAGTTCGCCGAGCTTGGCCGGCACGATGTTATTGACCGCCATGGACAATAGAAAGGCTTTGAAGCACAACCAATTGCCCGCGACAAATCCGGAAAGGAAATTTAGGCGCAACGCCATGACGCCATAGCCGGCAAAAGAAAATACTGTGGTCCAAAACAGCGCCACATCATCGTACCGCACGATGGTATCCCACAACTGGCTGAAATCAAGGCCCCAAAAGGCGTAGAGAAGGCATCCCCCCACCAGGAGCAGACGCAGGAAAATGCTGGCGGCTTTTTTTACAAGCATCGTTGGCTATCCCATCGTTTTGCCGAAACCGGCGCGGCAAGAAAACTAACACGCATTAAAAAGCTCCCGAAGGCGGTAGTTAAGGTGGGTATGACGTTTGTCGCCGCCGGCATTGTTGAGTCCGAGCATCAGCGCCCGGCGACTGCCGATCAATACCGCCAGACGCTTGGCCCGGGTCAGGGCGGTATAAATAAGGTTTCGGCGCAACATCACGTAATGCTGCGTCAATATGGGGACGACGACGGCCGGATATTCGCTCCCCTGGGACTTATGGATGCTTATGGCGTAGGCGGGAGCCAGGGCGTCGAGTTCGGAGCGGTCATAGGCCACCGAGCGGCCGTCAAAGGAGACGAGCAGCTCCCCGTCCTTGACATTAACGTCCACAATATGCCCAAGATCGCCGTTAAATACGTCCTTTTCATAGTCATTTTTCGTCTGGAGCACCCTGTCCCCCAGACGGAAGCGGGTTTGTCCCCGGGTGAGTTCCAATCCTTTCGGGTTAAGCCTTTCACGCAGGGCGTCATTTAAAGACTGCGTTCCGGCTTCGCCCTTATGCATGGGGGAAAGGACCTGCACATCGCGCATGGGGTCGAGTCCATAGACCTGGGGCATGCGCTCGCACACGAGGGTGGCGATCGTATCCCGAACCTGGGCGGGATCATCCTGTTCCACCCAGAAAAAATCCGCTTCCGGCGGCTTTTTGACAGGGGACTGGGGAAACTGGCCCCGGTTGACCCGGTGGGCGTTGACCACGATCATGCTTTCCCTGGCCTGACGAAAAATATGGGTCAGCCGGGCGCTGCCGACGGCCTGACTGTCCAGGATGTCTTCCAGGACATTGCCCGCACCGACCGAAGGCAACTGGTCCGCATCGCCGACAAGGAGCAACCGGGCCGTAAACGGCAGGGCCCGGAGCATATGGGCGCAAAGTCTGGCGTCGAGCATGCTGGCTTCGTCAACCAACAGCACGTCGGTTTTGAGTTTGTTGTCCTCGCAAAGGGCAAAGGAACCATCCGGGGCCGATTGCAGCAATCGATGCAGGGTGGCGGCCGGATGCCCGGTCGCCTCGGACAATCGCTTGGCGGCCCGGCCCGTTGGCGCGGCAAGTTTGACTTTAAGCGACAATTTGTCAAGGGCTCCCACCACCATGCGGGTGATGGTGGTTTTGCCGGTGCCGGGGCCGCCGGTAATGACGAAGACCTTGTTGGCGCAGGCGTCGATGACGGCCTGACGCTGTTCCGGGGAGAGTTGCAGTCGGGCGGCGGATTCGAGCTGGGGGAGCAGCTTTTCCACTTTGCCGCGAAGGGCTGCGCCGGGATGGCTGGCCAGATCGAAAATACGCCGGGCGATCTCCACTTCCAGGGCGTAAAAGTGGCGCAGATAGACGGCGGATTCGATATTCTGGGCCGGCAGGGCCTCGATTTTCACCCGCTTGAGCGCCTCAAGGCTGGCCAGGGCCTCTTCCAGGCGCTCGGGGGCGACATCGCCGACCAGGGCGGCGGTTTTTTCAAAGAGCCCATCTTTTGGGGCAAACAGGTGCCCCTGGTCGCCCATGGTGAAAAGGACGAACACCAGGGCAGCCTGGATGCGTTCGGGACTGTCCGGGGCAAAACCCAGACGAAGCGCCATATTGTCCGCGGTTTTAAAGGCTATGCCCCGGATCTCGTAAGCCAGTTCGTAGGGATTGGCCCGGATGCGTTCCTCGGCGGCGTTGCCGTAGAGCTTGAAAATCTTGCCGGCATGGGTGGTGGCGATCTCATGGGTCTGCAAGAACAGCATGAGGGAGCGCACTTCATGTTGGGCGTCCCAAGAAGCCTTGATCTCCCTGAGCTTCTTTCTTCCGACACCCTCGACGGTCAGCAGCTTGTCCGGTTCTTTATCAAGTATTTCCAGGACCTTTTCGCCAAAGACATCCACCATGCGGGTAGCCAGCACCCCGCCGACGCCCTTGATCATGCCGGAAGCCAGGTAGCGACGGATGCCGTTTATGGTGGCCGGCATCTCGTGGGAGAACGTCTCCACCTGAAACTGGCGGCCATACTTGGGATGGGTGACCCATGAACCGCTCAGTCGCAGCATTTCGCCGGGGGTTACCTTGTCGATATAGCCGACAATGGAAAACGGTCCAGGCTCGTCCTTGGAATGCACCCGGGCGATGAGATAATTGTTCCCTTCATTGAAGAAGGTGACGGTCTGGACTTCGGCGGAGAGTTCTATTGCCATTGCCGTGCCGGTTGCGCCTCAGGGCTACGTTTCGCCTCCGCGAAATCCATGCATGCCAAACGTCGCGGGCAGTCTGCCCTGCGACGGGCTCATGGAAAAACTCGGCAGCAGTCCTTGAAAAAATGCTCTTTTAACAGCGTCCCCGGACCTTGGCCGTTCCATTGGGGAACGCGCATTGTCCTGGCTGTCTCGCAGCAGCCGTCCGCAGCCAGAGCGATAAATCAAAGATTCTGGCGATACCGCAGGGACTGGGACAGCGTTTCCTTGTCCACATACTTGACTTCGGCCCCCAACGGGATGCCCTGGGCAAGCCGCGTCAGGAGCACCCCGGGAAATTCGCGCGCCAGCAAATTCTTGATATGCGAAGCCGTGGATTCGGCAGCCAGAGTGGCCCCGAGAGCCAGAATGCACTCGTGCACCCCGCCTTCGGACAGTCGCGCCCGCAGGGCGTCCAGGCGAAGCTGGCCGGGCGTCACCCCTTCCAGAGGGTCGAGCAGGCCGCCAAGCACAAGATAGTAGCCTGCGAACTGGGCCGTTTCCTCAATAAGCATGACGGAATCCCATTGGGAAACCAGACAAAGCTGTTCTGCGTTGCGGGTGGCGTCGGCACACACCGGGCAGACCGGCGTTTCAGACAGGCCGGCGCAGCGCGAACACAGACAAAGCCGCTCGCGCAGGCGCAATATGCCCTCGCCCAGGGATTCAGCCCGGCCGCGCGGCCATTCGAGCAGGGTCATGGCCACCTTGAGGGCCGATTTCGGGCCGAGCCCCGGCAACCGGGCGAGTTGTTCGACCAGTTCGACCAGGGGCGCGGGCAGAGTGGTTTGCGCAGCCATGTTGCCCTTGTGTTTTCGGTATCGCGGACAGGCACGAGGCCGGCGCCCCGCCCCGGGTTGCCATCCCGCTGTGCGCCGTCCCTCCCCTCTCCTGGCGGCAGAGGGCACGGCCGGGAGGCAATCCCCTTCCGGCCGCAGGGAACGCCAAAAGCTAAAACAAGCCAGGGACCTTGATGCCGCCGGTGATCTGCCCCATCTCCGATTCCATCATGGCCTTGGCCTTCTTGATGCCGTCGTTGACCGCAGCCAGGATCAAATCCTGAAGCATTTCGACATCGTTCGGATCAACGGCGGTTTTGTCAATGGTGATGGCCTTCAGTTCGTTGGCCCCGGAGACAACCGCCGTGACCATGCCGCCGCCGGCCGTGCCTTCGACGGTCCGGACTTCAAGATCTTCTTGAAGTTTGGCCATTTTCTTCTGCATAACCTGGGCCTGGCGCACCAGTTCGTTCATTCCCTTCATGGCGTTTCCTCCCAATCCCGCACTCAGCGGGGTTTTCGTTCGATGATTTCGGCGTCAAAGGTCGAAACGGCCTGGCGCACTTCGGGCCGGCCATCGATATAGTCCTTGAGATCGTCAGGCGACATGCGGTCCTGGCTGGCCGCCGCCTCCACCCGCACCACGACGCCCTGGCCGAAATATTGCGAGGCCAGGGCCTGGAGCTGGCGCAGTTTCTCGGGTTGGGTGAGTTGGCCGCAGTGAAAGGCATTCTCGCAGTTGATCCGGACTTCCCCTGGTTCGGGGTCGGACGCAAACACGCCGCGCGCCTTTTTCAGGCCGGCAATCTCGCCGCCCTTGGACGCGAAACGCTTGAATCCCTCCCAGCTTCTGGGGCCGGACGACGTGGCTCCAGGCGGAGGGGAAACACCGGCCCCCAAAGGGGGAGGCGGCGTAGCGACGGACGCGGGCGAGACAGGTTGCCCCGCAGATTGCCCAGGGGGGACGGCCTGCACCGGGGGCGGCGACCAGGATGCCGCCGGAGGGCCAGACCGCGCCGGGGCTGGTCCTGGCGGCGGCGAAACGTCTGGACGAAACCCTGCCGGCCTCGCCGGCGGGGCGGACGGACGCGGCCCGGGAGCCCCTCCGGAACCGGCCATGCCCCCCCTGCTCCCGCGTTCTCCTGAAGAAGGCGGCGGCGCGGTGCAGGAAGCAAGATTCTGCAGGGGCAAAAGCCGCGGCAGATAGGCCATGTTGAGCAGCAAAAGCTCCAGGGCCAGGGCCGGTTCGAGACTGGTCAGGACCCGGCGCTGCCCTTCCAGGGTCATCTGCCAGCAGGCGTGGATGTGGGCGGGGTCCAGACGGCCGGCCCAGCCGAGCCAAAGCCCGGCTTCCTCGGCCGGCAGGTCGACCACGGCCAGCCCCTTTTCGCCGGCCTGGCGAAGGAGAAACAAATTGCGCCACATGCCGGCCAACTCACGCAGGAAAAAACCGATATCGAGGCCCTTTTCGAGAATCTGGCGCAGCATCTCCACCACGCCCGGGCCGTCTTCGGCGTGAATGGCCTCGATGAGCCCGAAAAAGACATCCTGCCCGGCCAGCCCCAGCACGCCCCGGGCATCGGCCTCGGTCAGCTCCGCACCGCCAAAGGCCAAGACCTGGGCCAGAAGCGACATGGAATCGCGCACGCTGCCGGCCCCGCGCCGGGCAATGAGGCTGACGGCCTTGGATTCGAAAGCCACGGCCTCGCGCGAGAGCACGCTTTCCAGGTGGGCCTCAAGCTCGGTCTGGGTCAGGCGCTTGAACAAAAAATGCTGGCAGCGGCTGATGATGGTGGCCGGGAACTTGTGGGGTTCGGTGGTGGCCAGGATGAAGGTGACGCGCGCCGGCGGCTCCTCCAGGGTCTTGAGCAGGGCGTTGAAGGCCTGCATGGTGAGCATGTGGGCTTCATCGATGATGAAGACCTTGTAGCGGCTGTTGAGCGGCGCGTAGCCCACGTCTTCCTTGAGGCGTCGGGCGTCGTCGACCTTGCCGTGGGTGGCGGCGTCGATCTCGATGACGTCGGGCGAAATGCCGGCCGTAATCTGCCGGCACTGGGTGCAGACGTTGCAGGGTTCGGCCGTGGGCGCGGTTTCGCAGTTCAACGCCTTGGCCAGCACGCGGGCAAGCGTGGTCTTGCCGACGCCGCGCGTGCCGCTGAAAAGATAGGCCGGGGCGATCTTGTCTTCGGCCGCCGCCCGGGAAAGGATGCGCTTGAGGGCTTCCTGGCCGGCCACATCGGCGAATCGCTGGGGACGGTACTTGGCGGTAAGGCTGGTGGTGCTCATGCGGCTTGTCCGGGCGGCTCCGTCAGGTGGGGCGGAGCCGCCCGGGAAATGTTACAGGCTAAATCGGCTGAGCCAGTGGGCGTAGGCCGGATTCTCGCCCTTGACCACCTTGAAAAAGGCGGCCTGCAGGGCCTTGGCCACAGGGCCGGCGTGCCCCTCGCCGATGACCCGGCGGTCGACTTCGCGGACCGGGGTCAGTTCGGCGGCGGTACCCGAAAAAAAGACCTCGTCGGCCATGTAGAGTTCGTCGCGGGTGAACAGCTGTTCCACCACGGTGTAGCCGAGCTCCTTGGCCAGGGTGATCAGGCAGTCGCGGGTGATGCCGGCCAGGATGGACGTCAGGGGCGGGGTCTTGATGACGCCGTCGCGGACGATGAAGACGTTCTCGCCGGTTCCCTCGGCCACATAGCCGGAAGGATCGAGCATGAGGGCCTCGTCGTAGCCGTCGGCCAGGGCCTCGGTCTTGGCCAGGACGGAGTTGACGTAGTTGCCGGCCACCTTGGCCTTGGTCATCATGACGTTGACATGGTGGCGGGTGTAGCTCGAGGTGCAGATGCGAATGCCTTTTTCCAGGGCCTCCGCGCCAAGGTAGGCCCCCCAGGGCCACACGGCAATGGCCACGCGAATGGGGTTGGGACCGGGATTGACGCCCATGGCCTCGCCGGAGCCGACGAAGACGAGGGGCCGGATGTAGCCGGCAGGCATCTTGTTGGCCCGAAGCGTCTCGATGCAGGCATCGGCGACCTGTTCCCGGGTGAAGGGAATCTTCAGCCCCATGACCTTGGCCGAGCCGAACAGCCGATCGACATGCTCCTTAAGGCGGAAAACAGCCGAAGAGCCGTCCGTGCACTCGTAGGCCCGGATGCCCTCGAACACGCCAACGCCGTAGTGCAGCGTATGCGTCAGGACATGCACATTGGCCTGATCCCAAGGCGTGAGCGTGCCGTCCATCCAGATGAAGTCAGTGCGTAGCCCCATGATCCTTCCCCCGTGCTGCATGGGTTTTCCGGGAACCGTCCCGGACGCGGCGCGATTGCGCCCTTGATGACAGGAACGTAAACGTGGGAGTGTAGGCGCTTTGCGCAAACGGGTCAAGATTTCCGGCTTAAACAGCCGACAGGGCCGACTGGGCCGGATCGCCGCGCAATTCGGCGATGAGGCCCTTGAGCACAAGGGCCTGCCCGGCCAATTCGGCCACGACCATGGCTGAACGTTCCATGGCCCGGGCGGTTTCCCCGGAAAGGCGGTTGACGTCGGCAATGGCGTTTTCGATGATTTCGCTGGCGGCGGATTGTTCCCGGGATGCCGTGGCGATGGAGCCCACCTGGTCGGAAGCCGATTCCACCAGGGAGACAATGGCGTCGAGCGCCTGTCCGGACTGGTCGGCAAGGCCGGTGGCCGACTCGATGACGGTCACGGCCTCCTGGACGCCCTGGACGCTTTTTCGGGTGCCGTCCTGGATGTCGCGAATCGCCTGCCCCACTTCGGCTGTGGCCGACATGGTTTTTTCGGCGAGTTTGCGGACCTCGTCGGCGACCACGGCAAAACCCCGTCCGGCCTCGCCGGCCCGGGCCGCCTCGATGGCGGCGTTTAGGGCAAGAAGATTCGTCTGGTCGGCAATATCGGAAATAACGCCAAGAATGCGGCCGATGCCCTCGGCCTGATCGCCCAGTTCGGCCATGTTGCGGGTCAGGGCCAGGGCTTTCTCCCGGGCAGCGGCAATGCCGTCGACGGCCTGGCGCACCACCCGGGAGCCGGAGGACGCCTTTTCCCGGGCCGTGGCTGCCGTTTGCGCGGCCGTGGAGGCGCTGTGGGCCACGTCGAGCACGGTGGCGCTCATCTGGCCCATGGCGCTGACGGTTTCGGCCAGCCGTTCGGACTGGGCGGCGGCGTCCCGGGTGGCCTCCCCTGTGCGCGCGTCCAGTTGGGCCGAGGCAGCGGTGAGCACCCCGACCACGTCGGCGAGGCGCCGGGCCGCATGCAGCGTACCCTCGCGCCGGGCCTCTTCGGCGGCGTAACGGTGGTTTTCCGCCTCAGTCATGGCCGCATGGGCTTTTTGGGCCTGGGCCGCCGCCTCCTCGCCTCGCCGTTCGGCTGCGGCGATATTGTCCCTGAGGGCGTCGAGCATGCGCCGTAACGCATCGGCCAAAGCCCCGATTTCATCTGTGCCTCTGACGTCAAGATGCGCTTCAAGATCGCCGCCGGCCACGGACCGGGCAAAGGCCACGCCTTTTTGCAGCGGCCGCACGATGGACAGCGTGATGCCCGTGCCCAGGGCCACGGAAACGGCCACGCACAGGATGGCGGCCACAACCAGGGTCATGCCCCGGCGATCGGCCTGGGCTTTCGCCTCGCCCGAAAGGGCCTCCGCCTCCTGGCGGCTGCGTTCCAACAGGAAATTAATCGCCGCCCCGGCCTTGCGCATGGCGAGCATGGAGGTGCCGATGGAGAGCGTCAGGGCGTTGCTGCGCTTGTTTTGCGATACAAACGCCGTCACCTGGGCATTGGTCTTTCGCCAGTCGGCCAGGGCATCGTTGAAGATCTTCCACTGGGCGGCCTCTTCGGCGTCAAGGGCAACCCCGTCCACCATGGCCCGTCCGGCATCCACCAGGGCCAGGGCCTTTTCCATGCCCTCGCGCTGCCGGTCGAATTCCTTGGAGTTGGCCAGTTCCGGCACGAGAATGGTGCGTTCGGCCGATTGGGCGGCCAGGAGCCCCTCCCTGACCATGCCGAGCCCGGTCACGCACGGCAGGGTGGAGCCCGTCACTTCGGTGAGCACCGAAACGGTCCGGCCCAGACCCTGGTAGCCGATGACGCCGATCAGGATGGTGATGAGCGAAGTGACCACCACGGAACCGAACAACTTGACGCCGACTTTGACGCTGCCCACGCCCCCTCTCCTTGATGCTAAACGACCAGACGCACCAGAATGCAAAAAGGGTCCATCCTTTCGGGAGACTGCCGGGTTGTTGCCTGAATAGCGATTTTTGTCAATTTACTCGGCCAGTGACCCGGCACGACCCTCAAACGGGGGACGCGCCGGGGCGCCGTCGCGTTCCCGGGATTCGAGATACGCCATGAAAGCCATGGCTTCGCGAAATTCGGGATTGAGGCGAAGGGAACGGGCAAGCATCATGCGGGCGCTCTTGATGCGGCCCTTTTCATACAGGGTTCTGGCAATATTATAGAGAAGATGTTCATCCGTCCTGCAGAGTCGAAATGCCCTGATATAATACTGTATGGCCTCGTCATACATGCCAAGCTTGCGCATCTTTATGCCGAATTCATTAAACAGATGCTTGTGTTCTGGCTGAAATGCCGCATCAAGCATCATGATCTTTCGAAAAACAATATTGGCGCTCCGCACCTCCTGACGCTCCAGGTACGTCAGACCAAGGCCGAACGTTGCCTTGACGTGTTCCTCATCCAGACGAAGCACATTTTTGTATTCAAATTCCGCAGAAAACAGCTCAAGCTTCTGACGATGCTGGTCGCCCAATGTCAGGGATTGCTGCATGCGACCCATGACCGGCACGACTTTGTTGATATAAATGGACGGTTCTGGTAAATAGTCGGTCAGAAGACGGTCCTTCGCAATGATGCGCTTCGGGCCGGCGGGAATGAAATTTCGGCTGAGGGTTTGCAAGGACACGCGCCCCTCTTCCTCCTCCTCTGCATAGACAAAAACACGCTGGGTAATGCGGCCAAGGCTTTTTTTGCCCAGGAAGTGATCGGAGTCGATGGAAAAAACACCCTTGACGGGGGAGGCCCCGGTTGGGAGCTTGGTATGTCGGGCGGAGGGATTGGGCATAATGCTGGTGGTTGGGATAAACCTCACAATACGCCTTTAAGCGGGGGTTCGGCAAGAAGTACCCTGACCCGTCGCGGCCAACTCAGTGTTGACAGCGTTTTTCCAAGCCGCTTATACTATTGGGTGTTATGAAACCAGTCCCGGCCTGTCGCCCGAGGCTGCGAGAACGCCAGAGACAGCCCGGGGAACACCCCATGCAGATCGACGAATACCCCATTCTTGTTGAACAACTTTGCCCGGGACTGTACATCCGCATCGAGGGGGCCGGCCAATTCCATCCCTTTCCGGCCAAAGGCTTGTTGCTCAAAACCGACGCCGAGGTGGCCAAGGTCGTGGCCCTTGGCCTTTCGCACGTCTTGTGCGTGCCGGACAAGTCCGACCGGCTGCCCATCTCCCTGGAAGAAATCGACGGACTGCGCGGCAACAGGCAAAAGGGTCCATGGACGACCTCCCGGACGCCGGTTTCGGATGCGCTGTCCCGCCTCAAACGGGAAACCATCGAAAACAACCGGGATCGTCTGGAGCGCTTCGCCGTCTGCGAACGCCGCTACCAGAAGGCCCTGGAACTGGTGGTCGAGACGATCAAACGCGTCAGCGCCCCAAGTTCCGAGGTGCTGGAGGCGGCCACCCGGGTGGTCGGACCCATGGCGGACGTCTTCCTGTCGGATTTCGACGTGCTCGTCCATGTCATGACCGCCCGGGGCGGCGAGGAAGCGAGGTACTGCCATGCCCTCAATGTGGCGGTGCTGTCCATCATGCTGGCTTCGGAACTGGGGCTGGCCAAGGCCGACGTCATGGACGTCGGCCTTGGCGCGCTGTTCCACGACGTGGGCAAAGGACGGGTTCCCATCCAGCGGTTCACCAAAGGCAACATGGTGAGCATGAACAAGGTGCTCAAGGAATACTACATGGACCATCCGGGGATCGGCGCCAGAATGCTGGCCGCTGTCCCGGAATTCCCGCCGGCCGCCCAGCTGACCGTGCTTCAGCACCATGAACACATTGACGGCACGGGATTTCCTTCCCGATTGGCCGGCGGAGCCATCTCGATCGGCGCGCGCCTCGTCTCCGTGGCCAATGTGTACGACCGTTTCTGCAACACCAAGGACGGCGCAGGCGAACGCACGCCCCACGAGGCCATGAAAGGGTTGTACAAACGCCGCGACGTGCTCGATGCCAAGGCCGTCACCCAGTTCATCCGCAAACTGGGCGTCTATCCCCCGGGCAGCCTCGTGCAGTTGTCAAACGGCATGCAGGGCATGGTGGTCTCGGCCAATATGAACGATTCCATGCGGCCAAACGTCAAGGTGTACCACCCGGACATCCCCCGGCGCGAGGCGCTTGTCATCGATTTGTGCATCGAAACGGAGCTGGCCGTGCAGCGAGCCCTCAAACCCACGGAAATCGCTCCGGAAGTTCTTCATTATCTCAGCCTCGGCAAGCAGATCGCCTACTATGTGGACGCCACGCCGCAGTCGTGATGTCCGGGGCCGGCCATGAGCCGCCGCCGTTCTCCGGCCCGGGCCCTGCTGCGGACCCTGCGGACCGGCCTGTCAACAGCGCAGGGCACGGACCGCTCCCCCCTGGTCCTCCTGGCGCGCCAGGCCCTGACGTTTATCGAGCAAGGCGCTCCGGGCGATCCGGACACGTCCGGCGATGCCGGGGAACTGGCCTATTTCCTGGCCGCGCTCCTGGCGACCGACCTCGGCCCCCTGGCCGGACAGGCGCTTGGGCTGCTGTTCCGTCTGGGCGTTGCGGGCGAGATTCTGGCCGCTGCCCACCTGGAAACACTGCCTGAGGAAGCGGCCCTGCTCCTGCTGGCCGATCTTGGCGACGAAGAAAAGCTATTGTTCGTCAATGCCTTTTTCCGGCGCGACAGGCCGGACAGACCCCGGCTGACCGCCTTTTGCCAGGGCGTGGTGACCACAACGGCAGAAAGCGCCCCGGACGAACTGCTCGTCCTGCTGGACCTGCTGGCCAGCCGTCAGGAGCTGCCGACCCTGCCCCTGCGGAATTTCCTTATCCGGGGGCGGCTCGGCATCTGGCTCCAACGCCTGCTCTTGCTGCAACTGTCCGCTGACCAGGCACGCTATCTGGCCAGCGTCATCGGACGGCTGCGCGATCCGGAGCTGGCGGAAAGACTGGCGGCACGGATTGACGACATGGATGGCGTCACCGCCGAAATCGTCTGCCGCGCCCTGGCCGAGATTCCCGGGTTTGGCGCCTGGACGGCGACGAGCCCCCTCGAAGCCCTGCTTGCCGATGAGGACCCGTTGCTCGCCATCGCCGCCCTGGGCGCCCTGGCCCGTTGCGACGAGCCCAGGGCTGTCAGGAGCGTGGCCGCGCTGGCAACGGCAAAGCCCGGGCGCATTGCCGAGCTGGCCCCGGCCCTGGCCGGGTTTTCCCAGGCCGGTTTCAAGCTGATGATGCAAACGGTTCCCCCGGATTTACGCCCTGAACTCCTTCGTTCCCTCTACGCCGTCCTGGCCTCGGCCCTGCCCGGCCGCCTCCTCGCCGCCGCCAGGGCGATCAGGGGCCGGGAAGGCGCTGCTGACCCGGTTTTCCAGGCGCTGCTTGACGATCTCGCCTCCCGAAGCCGGAGGCTTGCCTCTGCCCGGCCGAAACGGCCGGGCAGAGGCGGCCCTGGCGCGCCCGGCGGAAAGCCAAAGGGCGTCCGGGACAAAGCCGGCCCCGGGGCGGACGAACAGGCGGCCGCACTGGCCGACGGGCTTTGCCGGGAGTTGTCCCAGGCCGGGGCGGCGCTGCATGATCGCACGATTGTCCATGTCGATCTTGACGGCCAGACCATGACCGACGTCTCGTTTTCCCAATGCCGGCTGCAAGGCGTCCGCTTGGCCGGGATGGTCCTTACCGGCGGCGCGTTCGAGACGACCCGGTTTTCCAACGTCGATTTCGGGCAGGCGCAATTGGCAAACATCGTTTTTCGGAACTGCCGCTTCGATAACTGCCGGTTTGTCGCCGCCGTGCTCCAAAACATCCGCTTCATCGATTGCCGGTTGCGGTTTTGCTCCTTTGGCGATGCCACGGGGCGGCAGGTCGTCTTTGAGGATGTGGACGCCGAGGCCTGCAACTTCGACCGCGCCGCCATCGCCGGGTTGACCCTTGCCCGCTCCTGGTTCCGGGCCGTCAATCTGACCCGGGCCACCCTGGCAAACCTGCAATGTCGCGGCACGGCCTTCACCGACTGTCTCTTCGAATCGGCGGCTGTTTCCGGGGCCGTCCTGGCGGGCGTGACGACCGACGGGTGCTACTTTGCCCACATGCGTCTTGCGGGCGCAACCGACGCCCCGGACATCCTCGCCGCCGTCGCCCAGGAGGAAGCCCAAACCCTGGCCGACGCCTCCCCCGATGATCCCCTGCCGGATATTCTCGCAATCGGACCGGGCCTTCGTCTTGTGGCTGCCGTGCTCGATGCGGCGTTTTGCGCCCGCGACATCCGCCACCGCCGGCTGGCCCTGCTGGCCAACAACAAGCGCCGGCTCGCCCTGACCCGGAACCGTCTGGGCGCAAACGCGGCCGCCTTCCTGGAAATCCTGCCGGGGCTGGTCGCCGTCGGGGCAGTGCGCGACGAAAGCGGCATCCGGCAAGCGCCTGCCGCCCGTATTGCCGGGTACCATGCCACCTTGCCGGCCAGACGGCTTTTGACCGGGCATTTCGGCGGCGCCGACAGCGAGGCCCTGCCGCCGACCGGGGAAACCGTCGCCATCGAGGCCATCTACTCCATCGGCAGCGTCGGCACCGTGGCCCAGACCACGAGTTCCGACCTGGATGTCTGGATCTGCCTGGACGCGCCGGAGGCCCGGGGACCGCAAACCGCCGCCTTTCAGGAAAAACTCGCCGTCATCAGCCGCATGGCCGAGCGGGAACACGGACTTGAAGTCCATTTCTTCTGCATGACGGCCCAGGATATCCGGGACAACGTCTTTGGCTTTTCCGAAGACGAAGGCCAGGGGTCGGCCCAGGGGTGTCTGCTCAAGGAGGAATTCTACCGCACCGTCCTGGTCGTGGCCGGCAGGAAACCTGCCTGGTGGTGCGTCGCCCCCGGCGCGGAACCGGACGCCTACGGGAAGACGCTCACGGATCTGGCCCGGACGGAACCGGAGGTTGCGGCCGATAGCCTGGATTGCGGCAGCGTGGGCGCCATCGCCGGCGACGAGTACTTCGGCGCCTCGCTGTGGATGATCGTCAAGTCCCTGACAAGCCCCTTTAAATCCATCCTGAAATTCGGGTTGCTTGAGAAATACGCCGAGCAGGCCGCACGCCCGGAACTGTTATGCGAAACCCTCAAGGCTGCTCTCATAACCGGCCAAAATGGTCTCTGGCAGTGCGATCCCTATGCCCTGCTTTTTGCCGAAATCAGCCGGTACTATGGGAAACGGGAGCAGGCCGGGGCCCTCGCCTTGCTGCGCAAGGCCTTTCAGCAAAAAACCGGCTTCGACCCCTGCGGGGAGTTTGGCGGCCGGTCCGGGGAAAGCATGCTGGACCAGTTTTTCCCCTATACTTCCCAAGCAGCCGGGATCTGTCCGACACAGATCCAACAAAAAAAGCAAACCACCCAGGAAGACGATTTCGCCCAGGTCCTGGCCTTGGGCGACGCCATCACTAAATATTTTTTACATGTTTACAAACGGTTGCGACAGCAGGCTGCCGGACTGCCAAGCCAGGGCGGCCTGACCGAGCGCGACCAGACCATGCTGTCGCAGCGCATAGCGGCGAGTTTCGGCCGGCGGGCGGGCAAGATCATGCGTCTGCCGTTCATCAGGCCCGGACGCGATATCTTTGTCGCCCTCGAAGTCGACCACGACGAGCGCACTGCCGGGGAAGGGGTGTTCGCGATCCGGGGCGAACCGGGGGCAAAAGGCGAGGACAAGACCGAAAAATGGGAATCCGTGCACGCGGACACGTCGCTGCCGCGTCTGGCTGCCTGGCTTTCGGCCAACGAAATCTATCGTCCGGGCATGAACGTCAACGCCGTTATCCTACCGCCCCCGCTGTCGCTGCCGGACGTCATCGGCCTTTTCGACGCGGTCCATGCCGCGTTCCCGATCAGGGAAACCTTTGCCCCGCCGCTGTCCTGGGGGCTGGCTCCGAAAACCGTCACGGCCGCCCTGATCGTGCTCAACCTGCACACGCCCCGGGAGGAACGGGACGTCGTGCGCGTGGATGTACTCTATGCCACGAGTTGGGGGGAACTCCTCCATCTCGGGAAACCCAGGGGTATCCAGATCCTGGAAAAGGACGTTGCCGCTTTTCTGACCAAAAATCTGGATATGGCCCTGGTCCAGGGGGCGCGAATCAAACTTTTCGCTCCGGCCAGATCCCAGTGCCGGGCGGCGCGACAAGCCCGCTTCGGACGGTAATCAGCCCTTGCGGGCGACAACCGGCTGTCCGGGCGGCGTCTGATACAGGACGTTGCCGTCAAAGCGGTTCATGGCCCGAAACCACAGCCAGTAAAACGACGGACGTACGATATGGCGGTTGCCCAGCCAGTCGAGCAGCATATGGCCGGACACGCCGAACGCCAGTCCCACGCCCCAGGGCGCGGCAATGCCGGTACCGATGAGCAGCCACAGCAACACCACCCACTCGAACCCATGCATGACCAGATACAGGCGTTCAAGCCGCCCCTGTTCGCAACTGGCGAAAAAGTCCCGGACGCCGCCCCAGCGCCAGTCGTTGTGCAGCAGGTAGTCGGTGATGTGGTCGAGGTCGATAAGCACGCTTGAGGCTGCGGCCATGCATGCCGCCCCCATGCTGCCGCCTGTGGCGGCATAGGCCGCGACGGCCAGGGGAACGGCGCTTAAACAATGCTGGTACAGTTTCATCCGGTCAAATCCTTGGCTGCCTGTCGGCCGGCTGCGGCGAGCCGGCCGCTGTAGGCCGAAATGTCGTATTCATAATAGCCCCGGGCAAAAAGCACCCGGGAAAGCCGCCATGCCCGCCCCGGGGACAGGCCAAGGGCGGTTGCGCCGCAACCGCCCTACACCCCTGCCGCCTTGAAGGCCGCATCCACGATTTCCCGGGCTTCGGCCTGGAGCGCCGCCAGATGCCCGGGACCGTTGAAGCTCTCGGCGTAAATCTTGTAAACGTCCTCGGTGCCGGACGGACGGGCGGCGAACCAGCCGTTTTCCGTCACCACCTTGAGTCCGCCGATGGAAGCGCCATTGCCCGGGGCGTTGGTCAGCTTGGCGGTGATGGCCTCGCCGGCCAGGGACGTGGCCGTGACCATGTCCGGCGAAAGCCTGGCCAGCGCCGCCTTCCGGGCCTTGCTGGCCGGGGCGTCCAGGCGTTCGTAGATCGGTGCGCCGAAACGGGCTGTCAGGTCCTGGTAGTGCCCGGCCGGGTCCTTGCCGGTCTTGGCCGTGATCTCGGCAGCCAGCAGATCCATGATGATGCCGTCCTTGTCCGTGGTCCAGACCGTGCCGTCGGTCCGCAGATAGGACGCCCCGGCGCTTTCCTCGCCGCCAAAGCCGAAGGAGCCGTCGATAAGCCCGGGCACGAACCATTTGAATCCGACCGGCACTTCGCACAGCCGCCGGCCCAGGGCGGCCGCCACCCGGTCGATCATGGCGCTCGACACCACCGTCTTGCCCACGGCCGCATCGGCCCGCCAGTCAGGCCGGGTGGCGAACAGATAGTTGATGGCCACGGCCAGATAATTGTTGGGATTGAGCAGCCCGGCCGAACGGGTGACAATGCCATGGCGGTCGTAGTCCGGATCGTTGCCAAAGGCGATGTCGTAGGCGTCGCGGTGCTCGATCAATCTGGCCATGGCATAGGGCGAGGAGCAATCCATGCGGATTTTGCCGTCCTTGTCCACGGTCATAAACGAGAAGGTCGGGTCCACCACGTCGCTGATCAGCGACAGGTTCAGGCCGTACCGCTCGACCATCGGTTCCCAGAAGGCCACGCCCGATCCGCCGAGCGGATCGACGCCGATGCGGATGCCCGAGGCCCGGATAGCCTCCATATCGACGATGCCGGCCAGATCGGCCACGTACGGGGCGATATAGTCGTAGTGCTCGGTGGTGGCGGCGGCCAGGGCGGCGGCATAGGGCATCCGCCTGACGCCGGAGAGCCTGTTTTCCAGGTAGGCGTTGGCCATTTCCTGGACTTTTTTCGTGATGTCGGTATCGGCCGGGCCGCCGGACGGGGGATTGTACTTGAAGCCCCCGTCCTCGGGCGGATTGTGGGACGGCGTGATCACGACGCCGTCGGCCAGGACGCCTTTGTGGTCGCGGTTAAACGTCAGGATGGCGTGGGAAATGACCGGGGTCGGGGTGTAGCCGCGGCCGGCCTGGATGCGCGTGGCCACGCCGTTGGCGGCCAGGACTTCCAGGGCGGTGATGCAGGCCGGCTCGGACAGGGCATGGGTATCCATGCCGAGGTACAGCGGCCCGGCAATGCCCTGCCCGGCCCGGTAGTCGCAGATGGCCTGGGTGGTGGCCAGGATGTGGTCCTCGTTAAAGGAGCCGTCAAACGCGGTTCCCCGGTGGCCGGAGGTGCCAAACGACACCCGGCAGCCCGGATCGGTCGGGTCGGGTTTGACGGCATAGTAGGACGCAACGAGCCTGGGCACGTTGACGAGCAGCGATCGCGGAGCCGGTTTTCCGGCCAGAGGGCTGGCGGCCATGAGGGGTCCTCCTTGGGCGGTTGGGCCATGATAGTGACCCAAAGGGGCAGGATCGTCCACTTTGGGCGACGATTTCAGGGAAAATTTCGGGGGATCGATGCGCAAGGACCGGCAGACAGGACACTTGCCGGGTTTGCCCAGCCGGTCGCGTTTGGCAAAGACATGGCCGCAGGCAAGACAACGGGCCGGTGCAATGACCAGCGGCGTTGCCGTTCGCCGCAGGGAGCGTTGCAGGCGCCGCAATGCCTCAAGGACGGCTTTTTCACCGGCCCGGGCCTCGCCGGAAAGTTCCAAAGCCGTGGCCGGCCCGGCAAGGGAGGCCAGAATGTCGCCCAGGGCGCGGGCGAGCGTTTTTTCCCGGACAGCGGGAACGAAGGCGGCTTTCGGGCGCATGGCGTGGGATATCCGGCAGCTGCCGTGAAGATCAGACGAGATACTTCCAGACGTCCTGGGCCGTGGCGAAAACCATGAGCCCAAGCAGGAGCACCCAGCCGCAAAGGGCCGCCGGGATGTAGAAACGGGATACCCGGCCGCACAGGCGATGCAGCACGTCAAAGACCATCTTGCCGCCGTCCAGGGGGGGCAGGGGGAGCAGGTTGAACACGGCCAGCGACAGCGAAATGTGGGCCGCAAGCATGAGGAAACGGACCAGGCTGTCGCCCATGAACCGCCCGCCTTCGGCCACGATGCCGACAATGCTGCTGATCTTGTCGGCGTGCTGCACCAGCTCCGGAAGCGATCCGGCAATGACGGCAAACGTCGTGGCCGTCCAGACGACGGGCTGGGTCAATGCGCCAAGGACGGTGCGCGGCATGTCGGCCAGGGCGTAGAGGGCCGCGTAGCAGGCGACAGCGAACGCGATATTGGCCAGAGGGCCGGCCAGGGAAAAGAACAGACGCCGGCCAAGCGGCAGGGCCAGATAGGCCGCCTCATCGGCAACCGCGGGCAGCACGTAGCCGCCAAGGGGGATGGCCGAGAGGCAGTAGCGGGTCTGGCCGATGGTGCGGCTCCAGAGGACGGGGCCAAAGCCCAGGGAAAACCGGGCGACAGGCACGCCCCGGAGCTTGGCGGCCAGGAAATGCCCCAACTCGTGGACAAAAATGAGCAGTCCGAGCAGCAAAACAACAATGGCGTAGCGCATGGGAACCCTCCGCATCGCGCCGTAGCGCGACATTGCCGCCAACGGCCTCGAGTCAGATGAAATCCGGGTCCACCGCCGCCTTGCCGCCGGCCAGCATCAGCTTGACGAAACGCACCGAGCGGTCGTCCACCGGCACGATGGGAAAACGTCCCCGGCAGGCGTCGCAGGCGATCATGGTAGGCTTGACCGGCGCGACCACCGGCACCTCCCGCTGGCAGAAGGGGCAGGGATAGAGAAACACCAGTTCCACGCCGACCGGCTTGGCCGGGGTCAGGGGTTTGCGCTGTTCGCTGCTCATGCCTGCTCCGTCACCAGATTGTTGCCGGTCATGGCCGCCGGCACGGGCAGGCCGGCCAGGGTCAGCAGGGTCGGGGCGATGTCGCCGAGCCGGCCCGGGGACAGGCGGGCGTTTTTGCGGGCCGGGTCGACCAGAATGAACCGCACGGGATTGAGCGTATGGGCCGTCATGGGGCCTCCGTCCGGGGCGATCATTTCTTCGGCATTGCCATGGTCGGCCGTGACAAACATACGCCAGCCGGCGGCAAGGGCCGCCCCGGCGATGCGGGCCACGCAGGCGTCGACAGTGGCCACGGCCTTTTTGGCGGCATCAAGCACGCCGGTATGCCCGACCATGTCGCAGTTGGCCAGATTGACCACGGCCAGGGAATAGCCCTTGCCCATGGCGTCCAGGAAGGCGTCCGTCACGGCCGCCGCGCTCATCTCCGGTTTGAGGTCGTAGGTGGCCACCTCGCGGGGGGACGGGACGAGCAGGCGGTCTTCGCCGGGAAAGGGATCTTCCCGGCCGCAATTGCAGAAATAGGTGACGTGGGCGTATTTTTCGGTCTCGGCCAGCCGCAGCTGGGTCAGCCCGGCCTTGGAATAGACTTCGCCAAGCACCTCGGCGACGGCGACCGGGGCAAAAGCCACAGGCACGCCAAACGAACCCTCGTATTCGGTCATGGTGGCATAGCCGGAAAGCCGTGGCCGCTCTCTCCGGACAAAACCGTCGAAATCGTCCCGGATAAAGGCCCGGGTGATCTCCCGGGCCCGGTCAGCCCGGAAATTGAAGAAAAACACGGCATCGCCGTCGCGGATGACGCCATCGCCTCCGGCCAGCACCCGGGGCTTGACGAACTCGTCGGTCTGCCCGGCTGCGTAGGCAGCGTTGACGGCGGCCACGGGATCGGTGAAGGCCTCCCCCGCTCCTCCGGTCAGGGCGGCGTAGGCCGTCTCCACCCGCTCCCAGCGGTTGTCCCGGTCCATGGCGTAATAGCGGCCGATGAGCGAGGCAATGCGTCCCACCCCGCGTTCCCGTAAAAATCCGCCCAGGTCGGCGACGTAGCCGGCCCCGCTTTGGGGCGGCGTGTCGCGGCCGTCAAGCAGGGCATGGACCAGGATTTCCGGCTGGCCCAGGGCGGCGATGGCGTCGATGAGCGCCTTGGCGTGGCGCAGGTGGCTGTGTACGCCGCCGTCGGAGACAAGCCCCATCAGATGGATGCGGCCGCCGGCGGCCCGGGAGGCCCGGGCCAGTTCGGCCAGCACCGGATTCCTGGCCAGCGAGCCGTCCTCGACGGCGATATCGATGCGGGTCATGTCCTGGTAGACCACCCGGCCGGCCCCGATATTCATGTGCCCCACTTCGGAATTGCCCATGAAGCCATCGGGCAGCCCCACGGCCCGGCCCGAGCAGGCCAGGGTGGTGGACGGATATTGGGCCAGCAGCCGGTCGAGGGCCGGGGCGCCGGCCTCGGTCACGGCATTGCCGGGACCGGCCGGGGCCAGTCCCCAGCCGTCGAGGATCAGCAGCAGGGTGGGCGTGGGTTTCATTCGGGACTCGTCTTGACCTTCGGCGCGGGCGCGGGCAGCGCGATGGGTTTGCCTTCGGACCACAGGCCTTCGATGTTGTAAAAGGAGCGCAGGTCTTCCTGAAAGATGTGCACAAGCACATCGTTTAAGTCGAGCAGCACCCATTGGCCGTGGCCGTAGCCTTCCATGCCGAGGTAGGAAAAGCCCTCCTCGCCGCTTTTGGCCAGGACATGGTCGGCCAGGGCCTTGGCCTGACGGACGCTGACGGCTGAGGCCACGACCATGGCCTCGCAGATGGGATTAAACGGCGCAACATCGAGCGCCACGATTTCCTTGGCCTTTTTGTCGGCGAGCCAGGACGCCACGATGACGGCCTTCTCGCGGGGGGACAGATTCTTGTCGGATTTCTTCTCGGGCATTGGTTCTCCAAAAAACAGGCGCGTCCCCGGAAAGTTCAGGGGAACGTCGCTCGTGTACGCGATTTGGCGTCGTCCCGCAAATACCGCCGACCCGTTTTTTCCCGGCCGTCTCTTGACGCAGCACGCGGCTTTCAGGCAGGTATCCCCGGTGGATGCGTCTTATGGATTCGGAGGAACCCCATGATTTTCGATATGGACATTGAAACCCTGCCCAGGGAAGAACTTGAGGCCCTGCAGCTCAAGCGTCTGAAAAACCTGTGCGAGCGGGTTTATGCCAATGTGGCCTTTTACCGGCGCACCTTCGATGAAGCCGGCATCAAGCCCGGCGACATACAAAGTCTGGCCGACGTGCGCTATCTGCCGTTTACCGAAAAGCAGGACCTGCGCAACCACTACCCGTTTGGCCTGTTTGCCGTGCCCAAGGACAACGTGGTGCGCATCCATGCCTCGTCCGGCACCACCGGCAAGGCCACCGTGGTCGGCTACACCCAGCGCGACGTCGCCAACTGGGCCGCCATGATGGCCCGGTCGCTTACGGCCGCCGGAGCCACCCGGCGCGACGTCATCCACGTGGCCTACGGCTACGGCCTGTTCACCGGCGGACTTGGCGCCCACTACGGCGCTGAGCGCCTGGGCGCGACCACGATCCCGGTTTCCGGCGGCGGCACCCGGCGCCAGGCCATGCTGCTCAAGGATTTCGGGGCCACGGTGCTGTGCTGCACCCCGTCCTACAGCCTGGTGCTGTATGAGACGGCGCTCGAATCCGGCATCGATTTCAAGGACCTTCCCCTGCGCATCGGCGTGTTCGGGGCCGAGCCCTGGACCGACGAGATGCGCCGCGATATCGAGGCCAAGATGGGCATCAAGGCCATCGATATTTACGGCCTGTCCGAAATCATGGGACCCGGCGTCGGCATCGAATGCGCCGAGGCCCAGGCCGGGGCGCACCTCATGGAAGACCATTTCCTGTGCGAGGTCATCGACCCCGTGACCAAGGAGCCGGTAGAGCCGGGCGAAGCGGGCGAACTGGTCATCACCACCCTGACCAAGGAAGCCCAGCCGCTTATCCGCTACCGCACCCGCGACATCACGCGCCTTGTCCAGACCCCCTGCAAATGCGGCCGCACCTTTGCCCGCATGCAGCGCGTCCGGGGCCGCAGCGACGATATGCTCATCATCCGGGGGGTCAACGTCTTCCCGTCCCAGATCGAAAGCATCCTGCTTGAAACCGAAGGCCTTGCCCCGTATTACCAGCTGATGGTGCGGCGCGAAGGCAACCTCGACACCTTGACCGTGCAGGTGGAGGTGGATGAGAAGATTTTTTCCGACGAGGTGAAAAACCTCCAGCGCCTGGAAGGCAAGATTCAGAAGAACATCAAGGAATTCCTGGGAGTGACCGCCCAGGTCAAGCTGGTGGAGCCCCGGGCCATCCAGCGCTCCGAGGGCAAGGCCAAGCGCGTGCTGGACCTGCGCAGCGAATAACGGCCCAAAATCCGCCATCCGGAGGGAGACGCCATGAAAGCCGAACAGATTTCCATTTTTCTGGAAAACCGGGCCGGCCGCCTGGAAGAGGTGACCCGTGTCCTGGCCGAGGCCGGCATCAGCATCCGCGCCCTGTCGTTGGCCGACACCTCGGACTTCGGCATCCTGCGGCTGATCGTCAGCGACCACGAAAAAGCCAAAAAATCGCTGAAGGAAAACGGCTTTACCGTGGGCAGAAACGCCGTGGTGGCCGTCGAGGTGTCGGACCAGCCCGGCGGACTGCACGCCATCCTCAAGCTCTTGTGCGCCGGCGGCGTCAATGTGGAATACATGTACGCCTTCGTGCATCAGTGCGAGAAATCCGCGGTCATTATTTTCCGCTTCGATCGCACCGATCAGGCCATCGAGCTTTTGCAAAAAAACAATATCGCCATCATCCCCGGGGAAAAGCTCTACAGCATCTGATTGCCCGCCGCCCAAGGCTGCCTGTTTCTTGACGTACGGCTTACAACGCCTGATGCTTGGCGAGGCCGGCATTGCCACTCTTGATATGACGCGTCGCCTTATGGACGCTCCCGATGCCGGCCTCCCCTCCTGAACCACGGATTTCCATCCCACGCCCGAAGGCAATGCGGCGGTGGTTGCGGCCATCCGCGCCGTCTTGCGCAGGGCCGGTTCCGGCGCTTTCCGCGGCGAAGCCTTGACAAAAGCCGCCCTCCGTGAACTACCATCGACAAATACCGACCAATCGGTCATCGTTTCGGCATAAAAGGGGCGCTCATGGGACGGATGGGCGTGGTTCGCCGCGAGGCGCTTGTCTGGGAATTGCCGCGCACGGGTTCCATGCGGACGCGGGCCGTGCTTTTTGGCACTCCCGAAGCCGTCGCGGCCATGGAAGACGGTGTTTTCGCCCAGCTACGCAATGTGGCTGGTCTGCCCGGCGTTGTCGACCCGGTCCTGGCCATGCCCGACGCCCACACGGGCTACGGTTTCCCCATCGGCGGCGTGGCCGCCTTTGATCCCGATGCCGGCGGCGTGGTGTCGGCCGGCGGCGTGGGCTTCGACATCGCCTGCGGGGTGCGCGCCCTCGTTGCCAACATCAGCCGCCAGGATGTGGAACCGGCCAGGGACCTGCTGGCCGACCGCCTGTTTGCCCGGGTTCCCTGCGGGCTGGGCACGGGCGGCCCCCTGCGCCTTTCCGGCGGGGACATGGACCGGATGCTGCGCGGCGGTGCGGCCTGGGCCGTACGGCAAGGCTACGGCGAGGCCGACGACCTGACGCGTTGCGAGGAAGGCGGCGCCATGGCCGGGGCCGATCCCGAGGCGGTGTCCCAACGGGCAAAGCAGCGCCAGCGCGACGAACTCGGCACCCTGGGCTCCGGCAACCACTATCTGGAAATCCAATACGTGGAGGAAATCTTCGATTCCCGGGCCGCCGCGGCCTATGGCCTGCGGCCGGATCAGGTCGTAGTCGCCATCCATTGCGGTTCCCGGGGCCTCGGGCATCAGGTGGCCACCGACCATATGGCGGCCATGCGCAAGGCCGCGCCGGGCCACGGGCTGGTCCTGCCGGATGCGGAACTGGCCTGCGCCCCCATCGGCTCGGCCACGGCAACACGCTACCTGGGAGCCATGCGGGCCGCCGTCAACTGCGCCCTGGCCGGACGGCAGGTCATCACCCACCTTGTGCGCGAGGTGTTCGCGGATCTCTTTCCCGGCAGCCGGCTGCCGCTGCTCTACGACGTGTCCCACAACACCTGCAAGGTGGAGCGGCATACAGTGGGCGGCAGGGAAAAAATCCTCTATATCCACCGCAAGGGCGCCACCCGCGCCCTCGGTCCGGGCCATCCGGACCTGCCGGACTTTTGCCGGGAGATCGGCCAGCCGGTCCTCGTCGGCGGCAGCATGGGGACCGCCTCCTATGTCCTGACCGGCACGGAGGCATCGCTGGCCCGATCCTTCGCGTCGGCCTGCCACGGCGCAGGCCGGGCCATGAGCCGCAAAGCCGCGACCAAACGGTTTTCCGGCCGGGAAGTCCTGGACGAGCTTGCCCGGCGGGGCATTGCCGTTCGGGCCCAAAGCATCCGAGGAATTGGCGAGGAGGCCCCCGGGGCCTACAAAGACATCGAGGAAGTGGCCCAGACGACCCATGCCCTGGGGCTGGCCGCCAAAACCGCCAGGCTTCGTCCCCTGGCCTGCATCAAAGGGTGAGCCCGTCATGCTCGAACGCCTGATCCGCGAAACCGACGCCCTGGGACGCCTGACCGGCGATGCCCTGCTCCTGGTGGACAATAACGGCATCATCCTGCACGCCACGGCCGAAGCCGCCCCGCTTTTCGGCAGCCCGGCCAACCAGTTGACCGGACTGCCCTTCGGCATCCCCATCACCACCGGCGAAGCGGCCGAAGTGACCATCGCCGCCACGGCCCGCCCGGTGCTGCTGCGCCATGAAAGCCTGCACGAGGCCGGTGCGCCGCTGACCCGGATCGTGTTGCGCGACATCGGGCCACTTCGCGCCCTCGAAGCCGATCTGACCGCCTCGCGAGAGGCGGCCCGGGCCGGCGAGCGGGCCAAAAGCCACTTCCTGGCCAATATCACCCACGAAATCCGCACCCCCATGATTGGCATCCTGGGCATGACCGAGCTGACCCTGGCCACAGAGCTGACGTCCAAACAACGGGAATATCTGGAAATGGCCCGTCACTCCGCCCAGTCGCTGCTCACGGTTCTCAACGATATCGTGGATTATGCCCGCATCGAGGTCGGGGCCCTGGAATTGGCCAAAATCCCCTTCGACCTGCGCGACACGGTGGAAGAAGCAATCAGCGTCTTTCGCCCCCTGGCGGCCAAAAAGGGACTGACCCTCGAATACCGCTTTATTGGGGCGGTGCCGGGGATCCTTGTCGGCGATGCCAGCCGCATGCGCCAGGTTCTCATCAATCTGGTCGGCAACGCCGTCAAATTCACCGACACGGGCAGCGTCATCCTGGAAATCGAGCGCACAAACGACGCCAGGGCGGACAAGGCCGCCCTGCGCTTCGTCGTGCGCGACACGGGCATCGGCATTCCCGGGGACAAGATCCAGGCCATCTTCGACAGCTTCACCCAGGCCGACGTCTCGCCGGCCAGACGCTACCAGGGCGCAGGGCTCGGACTGGCCATCGTGCGGCATCTGGTCGAAATGATGGAAGGCGGCTACGCTGTGGCCAGCGAGGAAGGCAAGGGCAGCGTCTTCACCTTCCAGATCGATTTCGCCCTGCCGGAAACACGGCAGGACGCCCGGCGTCCGATCCCGGCCCAAGAGACGGCCACAGCCCGTCCCCTGACCATCCTCCTGGCCGAGGACAACCCCATCAATCAGATTTACGTGCAGGAACTTCTGGAGATGGACGGCCACGAGGTGGTGGCCGCCCACACCGGCCGCCGGGCTTTGGAAGCACTGCGCAAAAAACGCTTCGACGCCATCCTCATGGACATCCAGATGCCGGAAATGGACGGCATGGAGGCCACCCGGGCCATCCGGGCCGATCAAAGCGGCGACTTCGACCCGCAAATCCCCATCATCGCCCTGACCGCCCATGCCCTGAAGGGCGACCGCGAAACGTTTCTCCGGGCCGGCATGAACGAGTACCTGAGCAAGCCCGTCAGCCCCGCCGACCTGGAAGCGGCCCTGTCCCGGGCCGTTGGCGGCCCGGGAGCGGGCGAGGCTCCAATGCGCCCCGATCCGGCTCCCGTGGACGACGTGCTGGACTGGACGGAATTGTTGGCCAAGGCCCGGGGCAACACCGGATTTCTCATGAAACTTTTCGGCGCCTTCGTGGCCGAGCAGCCGGCCAATCTGGAAACCTTGCGCGAGGCCCTGGCCCTGGCCGATTTCGACCAGCTGGCCTTTCTGGCCCATTCCCTCAAAGGCGCGTCGGCCACCATGTGCGCCCCAGTGCTGCGGGAGGCCAGCCACGACCTGGAGCGGGCCGCCCGGGACCGCGATGCCGCCCGGGCCCAGACGGCTTTTGCGGCCATGGAGCGGGCCATGGGCGATGCGCTGCGAGCCATGCGGGGCAAACTCGCGGCCGCCGACAAGGCCTCCTGACGCGCTCCCGTCCGACCGTCCCTACTTCGAGGCCCACAAACCGGCCAGACGGTCCAGTTCGGCCGACGGCAGGCTGGGATTGTCGTAGCGGCCGGCGGCGTGCAGCTGGCGAAAACCCTCGTAGAGGATGACGGCGGCGGCCACGGAGACGTTGAGGCTTTGCACCATGCCCATCATGGAAATGTACAGGGAACCGTCGAGATACGGCGCCAGATCCTCGTCCACGCCCCGGTGCTCGTTGCCGAGGATGATGGCGATTTTCCGGGTAAGATCCCATTCCTGAAGCGGCCGGGCCGTTTCGGAAAAGCTTGTGGCCACCAGGGCGTAGCCCTGGTCCCTGAGTGTGGTCGCCAGTGTCGCCGCATTGGCATGCCGCACGGTTTCCACCCACTTCTTGGCCGATGCCGAGGATTTCTTCCCGAGCGGCGGAAAAGCGGTATCGGTATAGAGCAGGTGGACCCGGTGGATGCCGAATGCGTCGCAACTTCTTAATATGGCTGACACATTGTGTGGATCGTGAATGTTGTTTACAACCAGTGTCAAATCGGTCTGCCGCCGGGACAGGACGTCCCGGATGCGCCCGGCGCGGCGTTCGGTGATGCACTCTTGCATGGCCGTGGCACATAGGCCAAAGACCGGTTTGGCGCAAGATCGAAGGAGAGGGCCAATGCCGAAAATGACCGCCCCGCAAGTGGTTGCCGCCAAGGGCGAACGCAGGCTGGCCATGCTGACGGCGTATGATTACGCCGCAGCCCGGCTGGCCGAAGCCGCCGGCGTGGACATGCTGCTCGTTGGCGACTCGCTGGCCATGGTGGTCCTTGGCCATGAGGACACCTTGTCGGTGACCATGGACGAGATGCTCCACCATGTCCGGGCCGTGGCCCGCGGCGCGGACAAAGCCCTGGTCGTGGCCGACATGCCGTTTATGTCCTATCAGGTTTCGGTGGCCGAGGCCCTGCGCAATGCCGGCCGTTTTCTCAAGGAAGGCCGGGCCGGGGCGATCAAACTCGAAGGCGGGCGCGAGGTCGTGCCGCAGGTGCGGGCCCTGGTGGCCGCCGGCATCCCGGTGCTTGGCCATGTGGGGCTCACGCCCCAGCATCTGGCGGCGCTCGGCGGTTTCAAAGTCCAGTCCAAAACAGCCCGGGCCGCCGCCAAATTGCTGGACGATGCAAAAGCCCTGGCCGAAGCCGGCTGCTTCGGCGTGGTTCTTGAATGCATTCCGGCAGCGGTGGCGGCGGTGGTGACCAGAGAACTTCCCATCCCGACCATCGGCATCGGAGCGGGTCCCGACTGCGACGGGCAGGTTCTGGTTTTCCACGACGTCCTGGGGCTCTACGACCGGATCCGCCCCAAGTTCGTCAAACAATACGCGGCCCTTGGCGAACGGGCGGTGGAAGCATTGACGCAGTACGTCCATGCGGTTAAAAATGCTGATTTTCCTGGGCCTGAGCATACTTTTTCCATGGACCGGGATGCCTTCGCCGCATTTCAGGCACTGGTGGCCGGGTCGGCAAGCGACAACGACCAACCGGACAGCCCCAACCCATGACCCCGCCGCTTCGGGCGTTGCGCGGTGTTCAGTGATGAGCGGTGCATGAAAAACAAGCAGTACGACGACGATGTCCTTGAATTTGTCGCAACCCAAAACGGCATATTTCTGGTTGCCAGCAATGATGTCCTTTTCAACAGGAATATCAGCACAATCCTGCTTCGACAACTGGGAGTCGAAGCGGACCGCATCGTCAGCGTCAACAATGTGGAGTCGCTGCACAAGCAGATAAAGCAACTTCTGGCCAACGGCAACAAGGCGCTCCTGTTTATCGAGCGGGAGATCAATGGCCATGACAATGCCGACATCATCCGCTATCTCAAGACCGATTACCACACGCTGCTCTATGTCATCATCCTGACCACCGAAGTCGAACGGGACAAACTCATTCGCTTGCACGAGATTGGCGCGGACAACATCATCACCAAGCCCATTTTGCCAAGCACGCTGATTGAAAAAATCGCTTTCACGGTCAAACCCCGCGGCCACATCAGCGACCTGATGGACCAGGGCCGCTGTCTGTTGGATGCCGGCGACGCCCTGGGAGCCGCCAGACTGGCCAAGCAGGTGCTGGACCTCAAAACCAACAGCCCGTCCGGCCTGCTCCTCATGGGCGACGCCCTGCTGGCCATGGGCAAGACCGACGAGGCCCTCCGGGCCTATATCCAGGCTGAAAAAGGGGCCAAGCTCTTCCTGGAGCCGCTCAAAAAAATTGCCGCCCTGCACCGCGAGGCCGGCAACACCACCCAGGAACTCCGCTTCCTGGAGCGTCTCGACAAACTCTCGCCCTTAAACGTGGACCGCAAGGTGGACATCGGCACCGGCTACATCAAGCTCGGCGAGGCGAACAAAGCCAAGGCCGCCTTTGACCAGGCCGTGCGCCTGGCCACCAAGGAAGCCCTTGACGCCGTCAGCCGCGTCACCCAGTCCATCGCCGTCAACTGCCTGGAGATCGCACCCGATCTCTCCGAACAGTATCTGCGCCAGACGCTCGCCACCCGCAAGAACATGCTCGACCGTTCGGATATCGACACCTTCAACCGTCTGGGGCTGACGCTTCGGCGCCAGGGGAAATGGCAGGAAGCCATTACCGAATACCGCAAGGCCATGAAAATCGCGCCGGACGATGCCGGCCTTTTTTACAACATCGCCATGGCCTACACCGAGGGGCGGCAATACATCGAGGCCTACCAGTTCCTGGACCGGGCCTTGTCGCTCAATCCCGACCTGTGGCGGACGAGCGAGGCCGTGTGCTACAACATTGCCACGGTCTACCAGCGCTACGGCAAAAAGGAACTGGCTGCGGACTATTTGAAAAAAGCCCTGGGCATCAACCCTGGGTTTGACCGGGCCAAGGCCATGCTCAACGAGGTCGGCGCGGGCCGTTAAGGCCCCGCCCGGCCTGCCCGTCGCCCTTTCAACGAACCACAACCCGGCGTCCAGCCAAAGCCTGTGCTCCATGCTCGCCTATCCGCACGTTGATCCCGTGGCCCTCCAGCTCGGCCCCTTGAGCGTCCGCTGGTACGGCCTGATGTACCTCGTCGGTTTTTGTTCGGCCTGGGTCCTTGGCCGTTACCGGGCCGGCCGCCCCGGTTCGGGCTGGACCAGGATCATGGTGGACGACCTTGTCACCTATTCGGTGCTCGGCGTGGTGGTCGGCGGCCGGCTGGGCTACATGCTTTTTTACGACCTGCCGGCGCTGTTGGCCGACCCCTTGTCGCTTTTCATGGTATGGCAGGGAGGCATGTCCTTTCACGGCGGCGTGCTCGGCATGTTCGCCGTCTTCTGGCTCTATGGCCAAAAGACCGGCAAAGGGTTCTGGGGCGTGGCCGATTTCACGGTGCCGCTGGTGCCGATCGGAGTGCTGGCCGGACGCGTGGGCAATTTCATCAACGGCGAACTGTGGGGCAAGGTCACCGACGTGCCATGGGGCATGGTGTTCCCCGATCCCCGGGCCGGCCTTGCGCCGAGGCACCCGTCCCAGCTTTACGAGGCCGGCCTTGAGGGGCTGGCCCTGTTCGTCATCGTCTGGCTGTATTCGGCCAAACCCCGGAAAACGGGTGCGGTCTCCGGGGTCTTCAGCCTCTGGTACGGCATTTTTCGTTTTGCCGTGGAATTCGTCCGGGTGCCGGACCCCCAACTCGGCTATCTGGCCTTCGGCTGGCTGACCATGGGCCAGTTGCTCAGTCTTCCGGTCATCGCCCTCGGCCTCTGGCTGCTGGCCCGCCCTGCCCCGACCCGGGCCGCTGCGTGACCGCTATTCCTTGTGCAAGGGGATAAGCACGAATTCGCCGCACAAATCGTCGGCCAGGGTTTCCGGCCACACGGCCACATAGGTCTTGCCGCGCGCCTGCTCCACCACGGCCGTGGCCGGAATCGGCGCATGGCGCTTGCAATAGCCCCAGTCCCCGGAGAGCATTTCCTCCGGCGCGCAATAACGGTGTTCGGGGGGGATGGGACCTTTCCAATACCGGCACATCCTGCATTTCTGTTTCATGCTGCAAAGTCCGAGGCTACCGGGAGAGCCCTGCCAGAGGCAATCCCGGGACCTTGATTTGATGGATTCTGGGCCAATGTTTGCCCGTCACCCAGATGCGGCCCGTTGCCGCATCGTAGGCGATGCCGTTTAGCACGTTGTCGAAATCGACCGCGCCCGCATCGGCGGCAAGCGCGCCGCAGTCCACCCAGGCCATGACGCGTCCCGACGCCGGATCGACAACGGCAATGCGCGTTTCGCCCCAGACATTGGCCCAGATGGTCCCGGCAATGGTTTCAAGCTCATTGAGACGGGTCACGGGCACGCCTTCGTCGGTTACGGCCACCGTCCCCAAAAGCGCCATGGTATTCGGATCATACAAGGACAGGTTGTCCGAACCGTCGCTGACCACGAGCCGGCCGTCAAGAAAACACGCCCCCCAGCCCTCGGTGGCAAGCGGCATTTCCCTGGCAAGGCGCAGCGTGGCCAGATCGGACACGAGTACCCGCCCCTCCCGCCAGGTAAGCTGGTAGAGCTTCCCGTCAGCCAGGGCCAGCCCCTCGCCGAACAGGGCCGACGGCAGCATCCGCCGGGCCGTCACCCGCCCTGTGGCCAGATCCACCCGGCGCAGGGAAGACTGGCCGTAAAGCCCGGTGCTCTCGTACAGCGTCCCGTCATGAAAAAGCAGCCCCTGGGTGAAGGCGGCGGGGTCATGGGACAACGCCGCCTCGCTCACGGCCGGAAAAACCGGCGCGCCGGCCAGGACGGCCGCCGGCAGGACGAAAGACAGCGCCATCCCCAAAAGCCAATGCGCCAGGCACTTAAAAGTCCAGGACATGTCTGGAATCAACTCCGTATTTGCGCATACGATTGAGTACCGTGCCCCGGGCAACGCCGAGCAGCCGGGCCGTCTGGGACCGGTTGCCGCCACAGCGCCGCAGGGCCTCGATCAGCTCGCGCCGTTCATCGCCATCGTTCCTGCCGGGGGACAGGGTTCGGCAGACCTCCTGCAACGTGTCCGGCGCAGCCCCGGTCACCAGGGCCGGCGGCAGATGCCGAGGCTCGATGGGGCCGGCGTCCGTCACCACGAAAGCGTATTCCAGGGCGCTTTTCAGTTCCCGCACGTTGCCCGGCCAGGAATGGGCCAACAACAGGCGCATGGTTTCGGGCGCGACGGCCGGCACGGGACGTCCGGCATGGGCGCACAGGCGCCGCAAAAAATGCTCGGCCAGAAGCGGCAGGTCCTCGATGCGCTCCCGCAATGCGGGCAGGCGGATGGGGATGACGTTGATCCGGAAATACAGGTCTTCCCGAAACCGCCCCTCGGCCACGAGCCGGGCCAGATCGCGATTGGTGGCGGTGATCACGCGGGCGTCGGCCCGCACCGGCCGCGTCTCGCCCACGCGTTCGATAGTCTTGGTTTCCAGGACCCGCAGGAGTTTGACCTGGATGGAGGCCGGCGCATCGCCGATTTCGTCAAGAAAGATGTCGCCGCCGTGCGCTGCCTCGAACCGGCCCTGGCGATGCCTATGGGCCCCGGTAAAAGCCCCTTTGGCATGGCCGAACAGTTCGCTCTCAAGCAGCGAGTCGGCAAATGCCGCGCAACTGAACGGGATGAAGGGGCCGTCGCGGCGGCGGCCCAGCTCGTGGATGGCCCGGGCGGCCAGTTCCTTGCCCGTTCCGGACTCGCCGTACAGGATGACGGGGGCCTCGCTGGCTGCGGCCCGCTCCAGCAGATCGAACACCCGGCCCATGGCTTCCGATGCGCCGATCATGCCGTGGAAGCCTTCCTCGGCGCGCAGCAGCCGGGAGAGTTCCTCCACCCGGCGATCGAGAGTCGTCAATTCGGACAGATCGGTCAGGGTCTCCACGGCAAAAAGCACCGTCCCCCCCGCATCGTGCAAAAGCGACTGGTTCTTTAATACCGGCAGATAGACCCCGTCCTTGCGCTGGATCATGCAGCGTTTGGCCCGGGCCGTCTTCTCGGCGAACAGCCGGCACCAGGCCCGTCCGCCGGCCCCCCGTTCCCGTTCGCAGGCGTCGCAGTTCAGCACCCGGCAGGTCTGCCCGACCAATTCGTCGCGCCTGTACCCGGTCATGCGCGTCAGCGCCTCATTGACCATGACGATGCCGCCGCCCGAATCGACGAGCAGCAGCCCCTCGCTCATGGTGTTGACGATTTCCTTGAGGTGCTTTTCAAATTCCACGGCAGTCTCGTTGCAACGCCCGCCGGCCGAACAATGCACTATAACTTCGGAGTGTTATCCATTACTAAAAAATGGTAGCATGCGCCCCCCAGGCTGGCAAGGGATGGCGGAGCCCGACAACAATCAGGCGCGGCACTTGGCTGGCCGCGCCTGCAATGGTATCGTCGCCCTATGAATGACATCCTGCTGATGCTCGGCATTGTTGCGGCATGGTTTCTGGTCGTGCGGTTCGTCTTTCCCCGGCTCGGCATTCGGGGCTGAGGCATCGACGCGGGGTGCGGTCCGCGCCCCGACAAGACCCCCAAACCGTCCGACCACAACGAGCCGTCGCCTAAAAACTGATTTTCAGGCCGACGTTGCCGCCGAAATTTTCCAGGCCCCTGTCGGAAAATTCGCCCACATGCTGGTAGCGTCCGGCAGCTTTGAGGCTGACGTTCTTGCCAAGCGCCACCGAGGCGCCGAGATCGGCCTGCCCGGCCCCGGCCTGTTTGGAGCCGTTGTAGGGAATCTCCTTGTCGGAAGAGAAAATCCCCCCGCCGCCGGCCCCGACGAACAGCGTCCCCTTGGGCGTACGCACGAAGTTCCAGCGGGCCATGGCGGAAACGCCCACCGCGCTCGTGGTCTCTTCCTTGGTGGCCAGCCCCGTGGCGGTGGGCTGCTTGGTCTTCTGATCCACGGCATAGCCCAGGCCTTCGGCCTCCAGAGCCACGCCGTCAGCGACATAATGCCCGGCCGCGCCGCCATAGGCGCCAATGACGTTGACGTTGGGGTTGGTTGATCCGTAGACGCCCCCCCGGGGTTCGATGTAGCTCGTCCCCTGGGTGTATTCCTGGGCCACGCCCGCCCCGGCCTGGACAAGCAGGGCACAGGCCGCAGCAACGCTGGCAACGGCGCGTTTCATCGGGCAGCTCCTTGGTCTGGCCCGGCCGCGACAGCCGGGACTCAATTCATGATGGACTTGACGGTCACGCCCTTGCGCGGCGTCTGGGCCGGCTGCTCCTTCTCCAGGATCACGGCCGTGCCGTAGCAGGAAAAATACCGGGAGCCATCGGGATGGAAGGCCACGTTTTCCTGGTACCCGATGATGGCGTCGGCTCCGATATCCAGGGCGCTGGCAGTCAACCCGTAAAACGCGCACTCGGAGTCAAAACCGCGGCCACTGACCAGCCCCAGCACCTTGCGGATCTTGCGCCCTTCGATATCAGGCGTGGTCACCACAGGAAACTTGCCGGTAAAAAAGAGCTCCTTGGCGTTTTTCAGCCGCGCGCCACGTTTGAGTTCCTCATGACGCCCCCGGTTTTTCTTATCAGCACCGCCGAAAAAGCTAATCATCTGCTCCTCCTTTGTGTCGCGCTCCGGGCAGTCTTGCCCCACGCTCCTCGACATCTGGCACAGCATCAATAGCAAAAAACCTGCCAAACAATTTATTCAACTATTTCAATGGATATTTCATCACAATGGTCCCCATGCCAAAATACCGACGACCAGAACCGGAAAATTGTTCTCTCTTTTCAGACAGATCGGTTGCACTGGGACAGGCAGACGGTTTTGGCCAGAGGGACGAACAAAAAAGCCGGACCCACGGGCCCGGCTCAAAGGTACGCCAGAGGGGCGGACTCAACCGGCTTTATCCAGATATCTCGGTGCGTTGGAATTTGGCCGCACAGTGGTTCGATAACCGGTCAGACGCTGGTTTTCCTGCTTGGCTCGCTGCAAATCGGTCTTCAACTCGGCATGCAGCCGCCGGGCCTCCATCGTAAGCTGGCCCTGCAGGCTTTTGAGCTTTAAAAGCTTGTCCCGAAGCAAACCGATACTTTCCGGATCAGCGCAACGCCAAGCCTTCTCCAGCAATTGGCCGCGATCCCTGGCCAACTTTTCGGCCTCCTCGATTTCTCCGGCGAGCAGGCAATGCAGTTCGCGTTCCCCGGTGGTCAAGGCAGCTTCGAGATATTCAAGCTTGTCGGACATAATTATTCCTTTGCAGCAGCCTGAAAGTTCTCCTGCAGTTCGGCAATGACTTTTTTCCAGCGCTCCACGGCCGGAATGAACTCGTATTCCAGCAGGTCGGCGAGCAAAATCCAATCCTCGTTTTCCAGCACCTCGAGCATCTCGGAAAACAGCGTGGAGATTTCCTCGGCAGCCTCGTTAAAGGCCTCGCCGCCCCGGACAAGCGCTTCATTGCGCAACACGCCGATCATATTCAGAAAATCGCGTGTCACATCCATCAGATCCTGATAGACTTCAAGCGCCTCGGCATCCTCGGCCTGACGGAAAAGTTCGGCCACACGGCGCGCGCCGTGATCCATGAGCCGCACAACCTTGTCCAGTTCCCTGGTGATGTCCAAAGCCATGTCGGTCACGGCCACGCTTTTGACTTCCACGGACTGGATTTCATCGGCCTCGATATCCTCGGCCTGATGCGGATAGATTTCCGAAAAGCACTCGTTGTTGACGAACACGTCGGTAACGACGCGACCTTCGAGTTCGCCCCCGCCCATAATCGTGACCAGGATTTCCTCGAGATTCTGGAACTGCTTGATGTCCATGCCGGTCGACCGGCCATCCACGCTGATCATGTCGCGCCTCCCTCTGGAGTTATTGTCGTAGGGAAAGGATTGCCATTCCCGTCCCACTTCATACAACAACCGTGCCAAACTCTATCTCTGCCCAACAAGACAAGCGAAGGCATCAATGCAGCCGGCAAAACGCCGGATACGGGCCACCAGGCGATCCAGGTCCGGCGCACCGGCCTGGGCCTCCTGCATCCAGAGGCGGCCAAGCACCGCCAGATGCGCAGACTCCATCCACAGGCCGCGCAGGCGTTCCCAACTGGACAAAAACCGGGATTTCATGGCCGCGTTGCGGGAAATCAGGCCGGCCTGGCTTTCGATCAGACGCAGCAGGCCGGCGGATTGCTGCAGGATGGCCGCCAGCGGGGCGCGCACGGCCTCGGGCAGGACAGGCAGCGACTCGTCCGGCAGGGCAAAGGGAACATTGTCAAGAAACTGACGAAACACATGCCGTTCCAGACGCAGCCAGACCGCCCTGGCCTCGGCATCATGGCCTGACAGCGAGATCAGATCCATCATGCCCGCCGCGTCAAACGCCGACAACCAGGCCCGGGCTCCGGGATACCCGCCCGCAGAAAACCGGCCGGCCTCGAGATAGGAGGATACGGCCGAGCCGATCACCTCGGGAGCGATGGCCGTCAGGCAGGCGTTGTCCGCAGGGCAGGCCTGCCCGAACTGGCAGGGATGGCAGGGCATGTCCGGTTCCAGGCACAGACAGCCCTCCCGGTAGGGACCGGTGTCGAAAGGCTGGGCTGTGGCCAGAAAAATGGCGACCGAAGGCACATCAAGCCCGGCAGCCAGGTGCAGCGTGCCGGTGTCGTTGGTGACGAGCAGTCGCAGTTGGCAAAGCGCCGCAGCAAGCTCGGGCAGGCTCGTCTGCCCGATCAGGTCCACGGCCGGTGCGGTGCAGAGCTCCCGGTAGCGCACGGCCAGGGGCTTTTCGCTTCCGCCGCCGAGCAGCACGGCCACGGCTCCATGGCGTTGCCAGAGCAGTTCCCCCAATCGGGCAAAGGAGGCCACGGGCCACTGGCGGGAGGCAGCGCTGGCCCCAAGCTGGAAGCCCACAAAAAGTCCGGCTCCGCCGGGAGCCTGATCGGCCAGACGCGCCATGGCCTCCTGCCGGGCCGGAGCATCCGGGCGGCGCAGACAAAACACACCCGGCCCCTGGCCGCCTCCGGCAGCCTTGCGAAACAAATCCACTACGTTAAATGGACTCAGTCCGCGTTTGGCCGAGGACGCCTCAAGAAAAGTGGCCCAAGGGGAGGTTTCATGGCGAAACCCGAACGAATCGAGGGTGAACCCCTGTACGGCCTCGCCGCAAAGCCTGCGCGCCAACAGCCGGGCAGACAGGGCCGAGGTCAGATTGACGACGGCGTCGGGGGCAAACCCCGTTGCGATCCCCTCGGCATAGTCCGTCACGGCTGCCAGCGACTGCCGCCAGTCGCCGTCCAGCCCGGCCAGGAACCGGGCGCCCGGCAGGGGAAAAATGGCCGTGGCTTCGGGCAGAAGCGCGGCAGCCGAGGCAAAATTTTCCAGGCAGGCCACGGCGATCTCGTGCCCCTGGGCCGCCAGTTCGGCCAAGGCGGGCTGGGATTGCAGCAGGTCGCCGAATCGGGTGAGGTTTTGCAACACGATTTTCATGGTTCCTCCATGACGAAAAGAGATTGCCGACGCCAGCTTTTCCTGTAGTCCCAAGGCTTGTTGCGCCGTCGCGAAGATGCTACCAGGGCAGGCAGACAGCACAGCACAATTCCAATGAGCACCCACCCCGACGACACAGGACTGGCCGACAAGGCATTAGAATTAGAGCGTTTCCTTCCTGAAGGCCGGCAGCCGGAATTCCGTCGTCTGGTCGCCGGATTGCTGGATTCCCAAGAGCAGTGGCAACAGGAACGCCGGGAGTTGTCCTCGCAAAACCACCTGTATGCCGAGGAAGCCGTCCGCCTTCGGGAACGCCTGCGCCGTCTGGCCCATCAGACCGAACTGCTGCGGGACATTTTCCAGGCCAATGACCACGCCTTTTGCACGTTCCGCTCGGCCCTGACCCTCTCCCGGCAACTGCGCGACATGAACGACCTGCCGGACATGCTCAACCGCCTGCGTCAGGCCATGGGGGTTCCGGCATTATCCTGCCTGCTCTCCCGGGAGGATTTCGAGATCTACGTACCGGCCGGGTTTCCCTGCCCCTCGGCCAGATCCCTGGCCTCGGCCCTCAGGGCCCTGCCGCTTCCCGAGGCCGGCCGCCGGGTCTACGTCGGCGGCGTCGCCGCGCTGGCGCGGCCCGAATTCTTTTTTGATCCTGCGGTGTTGGCCGAACAGCCCGGCCTGTTGTCCGGATCGTGCTTTGTCGCCCCGCTGGCCCATAAATACCGGCCCAAACGCCGTATCGGCGTCCTGGCCATCGCCGATCAGGACCCTGGCCGCTATACGGTGGACAAAGGCACGGATTTTCTCGAGCATTTCTGCGAGGTTTTGGCCGGCGATCTGTTGCACGTCAAGATCCATGAGGAACTCACCCGCAAACGCGAGTCCGACGAGCTGACCGGCATTCCCAACCGGGCCTACCTGCACCGGCACGGCCCGCCGCTGCTCAGTCTGGCCGAGCGGCGGGGCTCGCCCGTGTCCATGATTTTTTGCGACCTCAACCGCTTCAAGGCCGTCAACGACACCTTTGGGCACGAAACCGGCGACACGGTGCTGCGCGAGGCAGCCCGGGCCATGGCCGCCAGGGTGCGGACCTATGACCTGCTGGCCAGGCTCGGCGGCGACGAATTCGTACTGCTCATGCCCGACGCCGGCCCCAAGGAGGCCGCCGTCATGGCCGACCGGATCCGGGCCTGCGTGGACGAGGTGGCGGTACGCCTCAACCTTGCCGTCAACCCCGGGCTTTCGGCAGCCCTCGGCGTTGTCATGCACGAGCCGGGCCAGGGCATCGACGAGCTGCTGCGCCGGGCCGATGCGGCCATGTATGTCGATAAACGCCGCTGACCCGCCCCTGCCCGCTTTTCAGGAGAACCCATGAAACCAACGCCCCGGTTCCGCCCGTTCCTTGCTGCCTGCTTCCTTCTGCTTCCCATCCTCCTGGCCGGCGCATCGAACGCAGCGGCCGCTTCGCGGGCTGCCGCCCTGGCCTCGGCCATGAGTCTTGAAGAAAAAGTCGGACAGGTTTTCATGGTCTGGTTCGAAGGCGCGGCTGTCGGAGCGGATATAGCCGGCCTCATCCGGGACCGCCATTTGGGCGGCGTCATTTTGTATACCGCCCCGGGCAACATCGAATCCCCCCTCCAATTGGCCGGCCTGACTGCCGGATTGCAGCAGCAGGCCGCCAGCGGCCGGGGTATCGGCCTGCTTGTGGGCATCGACCAGGAAGGCGCTCCGGTGGACCGCCTTCGCCGGGGGTTCACGGTCTTTCCGAGCCAGATGGCCCTGGCCGCCACAGGACGGGCCGATCTGGCCGGACAGGCCGCCGCCTCCACCGCCAGGGAGCTGCGGGCCGTCGGCATCAATACCGACTTTGCTCCCGTGGCCGACGTCAACATCAATCCGGCCAATCCGGTCATCGGCATCCGCTCCTTCGGCTCCAACCCCGCCGACGCGGCGCGATTCGCGGCAGCCGCCACGGCCGGTTTCGTCGGCGCCGGCGTCGTCTGCACGCCCAAGCACTTCCCCGGCCATGGCGACACGGCCGTGGATTCCCACGTGGGGCTGCCGCGGGTGGACCACGACGCCGCAACCCTGGCCACCGTGGATTTTCCCCCCTTCCGGTCCGCCTTTGCGGCCGGCGCACCGGCGGTCATGACCGCCCATGTCCTGGCCCCGGCCCTGGACCCGGAAGGCATGCCGGCCACCCTTTCCCGGAATGTTTTATCGGGCGTGCTGCGCGGACGGCTCGGTTTTGACGGGGTCATTTTCACCGATTCCCTGGGCATGGGGGCCGTGGCTGCAACATACGGCACGCCCGAGGCCGCGGTTTTGGCCCTGGCCGCCGGGGCGGACGTGCTGTTGATAGGAGCGGATGCAGGACGCCCGGCCGCCGAACGTCTGGAAGCCATGGACCGGGTGGCCGAAGCCGTGCGTTCCGGCCGCGTTCCCCTGTCCCGCCTGAATGCGGCGGCGTCCCGGGTTCTGCGCCTGAAGGAACGCTACGGCCTGCTCGATGCCGCCCGTTTGGCCACGCCGCCGGCCCCGGACATTGCCAAACGGGTCGGCCGGCCGGAAGATGCCGCCCTGGCCCGCCGTATCGCCGTGCGCAGCCTCACGGCGTTCGATCCGGTCGGCGCGGTCCTGCCTCTGCCGGCCGGGAGCGCCACCCTGGTGGTGCGGCCAAGGCTTGGCCGGGATGTCATCGACGCCGAGGCCGAAGCGGCCATTGCCGCCTGGAACGGCCCCCGGACACTTTTCCTGCCGACCGATCCGGACGAAGCAGCCATCACCGACGCCGTGCACCGGACCCGGGAGGCGCGCGACGTCGTGCTGCTTGTTACCAATGCCCGTAGCCGCACCGGTCAGCAACGGCTGGCCGAGGCCTTGTCCGCCGCAACCCCGGGGCGTTTCATCCTGGTGGCCGCCCAGTCTCCTTACGACATTTCCATCCTGCCGCCGGCGGCAGTCCGCATTGCCACGTACGGAGAAGCGCCGGCCAGCCTGGAAGCCCTCGGCCGGGGGCTTTTTACGCCCTTCCAGTTTGCCGGACGCTGCCCGGCCGACCTGGGCGGACAAGGCAACGCCCCCGCCGCCCGGCCCTGACGTTCAATGAACTGCCGGGTTGCTTTTTTATTGAGCGCCTTATCCCTCGTTGACCTTTCATGGGGAATGGGATTGAATATGAAAAAGAATTAGGCGGGAGCGACCATGAACGACCAGAATATATCGCCCAAGCCCGGCACGGTCTGTTTCGTCCTGGGCAGCATCCTCAGCGCGTGCATCATCGCTGTTTCCGTTATTGGCAACCTCTCTGTCGGCATCCCCGTCGCCCTGGCCGGAGGCATCGCCGCCTGGCTTGTTGCCGGACGCATCAATGCTCCGGCGCAGGCGCTCTTTTCCGGATTTCGCAAGATCAATACGGACCACAAAGCATTTTTCCTTGACGAAGTAGAAACCTGGAAGAATTTTGGACCACTGGGCGAGCAGGCTGCCGAAGCCATGGCTTTTAACATGCTGCGGCGGGAATACTACCGCGGCGCGATCTTCGCCGTCGGCACGCCGTTTTTGATCTGCAACAAGGAGGGCATCATCACCCATGCCAGCAACTCTTTGGCCGAAATGATTCGCAAGCCCCACGATGCGATCATCGGAAAAACCGTAAGTCTGGCCTTCTATAACAAACCCGGCGTATCCCTGACCGAGAAGGCTTTGCGGGAAGGCAGTTCCACCCAGGCCGAGCGAGACCTGACCCTTTGGGATAACCGCGTCATTTCCTGTTTTTTTTCCGTCAATTGTTTTCACGGCGTGCGAGGCGACGTGCTGGGCGCCGTGGCCTGCATCACCGACCTGTCGACGCTGCGCGAACAGCAACGGCAAGTGGAAAGCGCCCAGGCCAGCCTGCGTGAGCTTGGCGGCGAAATCAACCAACTGGCCCAACGCGTTGCTTCGGCCTCAGAAGAATTGTCCGCCTCATCCGACGAACAGGCGCGCGGCGCGCAGCAGCAAAAAGGCCAATCCGACGCCGTGGCCACGGCCATGGAGGAGATGACGGCCACGGTCATGGAGGTGGCCAAGAATGCCTCAAAGACGTCCGAAGCGGCGGACAGCGCCAATGACGCCGCCGAAACAGGCTCCGTCGAGGTCCGGGAGGCCGTGGCCGGCATCCAGGCCGTGGCCGAATCCACCGGCAAGCTCGGCCAGGTGCTGACGGCCCTGGATGGGCAGGCTGCCGAAATCGGCCGCATCATCGGCGTGATCAACGACATCGCCGACCAGACGAACCTGCTGGCCCTGAATGCCGCCATCGAGGCGGCCCGGGCCGGCGAAGCCGGCCGGGGTTTCGCCGTCGTTGCCGACGAAGTCCGCAAGCTCGCCGAAAAAACCATGACCGCCACCAAGGAAGTGGAAAACTCCATCCACCAGATCCAGGACGGCTCCCGCCATGCCGTGGCCTCCATGCAGGAAACCGAGACGCGGGTCGGCGAAAGCACCCAGGCCACCCATAAGGCCGGCGAAGCCCTGGAACGCATCATGGCCCGCATCCGCGAGGTGACCGGACAAGTCTCCCAGATAGCCACGGCCGCCGAGCAACAGTCCGCCGCAGCCGAGGAAATCAATCACAACATCGAAGTGATCGCCCATGTTGCGGCCGAAGCCGACGAAGGCGCTTCCCAAACCGCCCAGGCCACCCGCGAATTGGCGGAATTGGCCCAATCCCTGCTCAGTCTGGCCGGAGCGTTCGCCGAACGCCATGAGGAGGATATGAAGCTCCGGCAATCGGCCGGCAACATGAAAGGCATTCTGCCCAAGCTCATGCAGGACTTTCTGCGCGACCAGTACGGCAGCGCCGTCTATGAGCAGATGCAGGAGGAGATGGGACATCCCACCTTCCTGCCCACCCAGAGCTATCCCGATCAGGTGCTGCGCCAGATGGCCGAAATCGTCGCCGCCAAAACCGGCAAGGCCCCCCGGGACATTTTCTCCGCCCTCGGCCGACAGACGATCAAAGGGTTCCACCGCCTCTATCCTCGCTATTTCAAGGCCCAGACCCTCAAGGAATTCTACCTGACCATGAACGACACCCATGCCCGGCTGACCAAGGACATGCCGGGACTGATGCCGCCCAAATTCACGTATGAAGACAAGGGCGACAGACTCGTCATGACCTACCATTCCAAACGGGGGTATCCCGAATACTTCGAGGGCATCCTCAAGGGCGCGGCCGAATACTTTCACGAACCGGCCACCATCACCGTCAGCGCCGTCGACAAAGGCACGGCCCGGGCTGAAATCGTGTTCCCCCAGGGCCGCAAACCCCGGGCCCTTGGCGCGTAACGGATTTCCCGCAGTGCCGGCCGGGTCAACGACGCCGCAGCTTTCGCGATGGTCAGGATCGCCATGCCCCTGACCATCGCCTTTTACAGTTTCGAAGACCCGGCCTACGCCTGCGCCCGGCTCCGCGTTCTGGAACCGGTGCGGGCCCTTGGCCGTTCGGTCCGGTTGCTTCAAGGAGCCATACCGCGCGGCCCGGGCCATGCCGTGGCCACCGACATCCTGGCCCAGGCCGATCTCGTCCTGATCCAGCGGTATTTTCCCTGTCCCCAAACAGCCCAGGTGCTGGAAACCATTTTCGCTGCCGGCAAGCCTGTCGTCTACGATACGGACGACGATTTCGCCGCCATCGGGCCGGATCATCCCTTCCATGCCCGCATGGCCGACATCCTGCCCCATATCCGGCGAACGGTCCGCCGGGCCCATCTGGTCACGGTCAGCACGCCCGTTCTGGCCGCCGTCCTGGCCGAGGAAAACCCCACGGTGCGGGTGCTGCCCAATCTGCTCCCGGATGCGCTGTGGCATCCGGCTCCGCCGCCCTCGCGGCCGATAGTGGCCATCGGCATGGCCGCCACAGCCACGCATCATGGAGATCTGGCTCCGCTTGAAAACGTCCTGTCCCGGCTGGCCGGCAGCCTTGCCGGCAAAGCCCGTTTCGCCTTCTACGGCTGTCCGCCGACGCCGGAGGCCTTCCCCAGGGCGAGCATCATCCCCTTTGCCCCGGATTATCCGGCCTATGCGGCCAGGCTCCCCCGGCTGGGCTGGGGCATAGGGCTTGCCCCCCTGGCCGATACGGCCTTTAACCGGGCCAAAAGTCCCATCAAGTGGCTGGAGTATGCCGTAAGCGGCATCTGCGGCATCTTTGCCGACCTGCCGCCGTACCGGGATGTGGTCGTGCCGGAAGAGACCGGATTGCTTGTCGGCCCTGAACCTGCCGCCTGGGCCGAAGCCATCTCCCGTCTGGTCGCCGACACGGCCCTGCGGCGACGCATCGCCGCCCGGGCCTTCGAAACCGTGGCCGCAAAGCATATGCTGTCCACAGGCGTCGGCCGCTACCTCGACGCCTGGAACACAGCCGCCCAAGGAGACAGATCATGACGCCGCCCTGGCTTGACGACCCGGCCATGCCGCCCGCGATCGCCGACATGTTGCTGGCCGGAACCGTTGGCCGGGATCACCTGCTGCGCGTTGCCGCCATGGCCGGGGAAACGGCGGCCCGGGTTCCGGCAGACGCCCGCCCGGACTGGCATCGGCGCCAGGCGTTGCTGCTGTCCGCTGCCCTGGAAGAGGACAGCCTGTTTGGCCCGGCGGCCGGAAGGCTGTTGACCGCCGTGAAGGACCAGCCGGAGGCCGGGGGCGTCGTCTCCCCTGCCTTTGCCGCCCTGCTGGAGGATTTCGCCGGCCGGTTCTCGGTTCCGGAAAACACGTCCTACTACCAGCGTCTTGTGGCCGGCGGCGTGGAGAAGCGGCTGGACGACTATCTCGAAAATGAATGCCGCACAGGCCGGCACAGCCTGTTCTGGCTCCATGTCGCCCTGCGACGGGCCGTGTTGCGGCAGAATTTCGCATGGGCCCTGGCCTGCCTGCAGAAAGCCATGCCCCGCTCCCTCGAACCGCTCCGGGCGAAGCTGTCCGGCGATCTGGCCTTGCTGGCAGGCCAACCGGAGCAGGCCCTGGCCTGCTACAAAGCCTCGCAGGCGGCCGCGCCCTGGCCGGCCGGGCTGGCACGCCTTGGCATGGCCGCCCGGCAATGCGGCGACACCAGGACGGCCATGGCCAACTTCACCGCGGCACTTGCAGCCATGCCCGAACATGCGACCGCCGCCCTGGCCCTGTACGATCTGGCCTTCGGACGCAACCAGGGCAGGGCCCCCCTGCCGGACAATCTGGCCATCGCCCTGTATACCTACAACAAGGCCGTCGATCTGGACCTCACCCTGGCCTCGCTTTTCGCCACGGATATCGGCCAGGCCCGGACGGTGGTGCTCGACAATGCCTCCACCGACGACACGCCGGCCGTGATTGCCGCCTGGACGGACCGGGTCGGGGCTGCCCGCCTGCGCGGCATCCGCCTGCCGGTCAATATCGGCGCTCCCGCCGCCCGCAACTGGCTGGCGGCTGATCCCGACATCGGGCAGGCCGACCATGTCGCCTATCTCGACGACGACGTGGATCTGCCGCCGGATTGGCTCGGCCGGCTGGCCGCCGCCGCTGTCTGTTATCCGGAGGCCGGCGTCTGGGGGTGTCATGTGGCCGACGCCGCCAACCCGGCCATAGCCCAGGGCATTGACGCCATGCTGCTGCCGCCGTCGCCGGATGCGCCGGGAACGCCCCAACCCCGTCTCGGCGATGCCCATGCCCAGGGGTTTGACTACGGAGCCTTTGCCCACATGCGCCCGTGCCTGACGGTCATGGGGTGTTGCCATCTTTTTCGCCGGGAGCGCCTGCTGGCTGCCGGCGGTTTCGACATCCGCTATTCCCCGTCGCAATACGACGACGTCGACCATGACCTGCGTCTGGTCCTGGCCGGCCGGCCGCCCGTCTACCAGGGGCATCTGACGGTCCGCCACCGCCGCCCCGCCCCGGTCCTCTGCCCGCCGCGGCCGGACCAGCTCGCCGGCGGACAGGCCAATTACGCAAAGCTCATGGCCAAGCATGCCGCCCACTTCGACGAACTGGCTGCAACGCTTCGCACCGCCGTTGGCGGGGATCTGTCGCAAAAATGGATGGAGATGGAAACACGCGGCCTGATTGCGTCCAAGACCTGACCCGCGGGAGAAACTCAGGCGTCAGGCGCAGCCAGGGGAAAAGTCAGGCGGAAAAACGTTCCCTCGGCCCCGGAACCAAAAGACAGGGCGCCTCGCAACTGGCGCGTCAACTGGACAACGAGCTGCATGCCAAGCGATCTGCCCTCTTCAGGGTGGAAACCGGCCGGCAGACCTACGCCGTCATCCTCCACTTCGGCCAGGACCGTGTCCGCTTCCCTGGCCACCGTCACCTTGATATTGCCGGCATCGCGCCCTTTGAAGCCATGCTTGACGGCATTGGTCACAAGCTCGTTGACAATAAGGCCAAATGGAATGGCTTTATCCACGCAGACCCGGCATTCGGCCAGATCAAGTTTGAACCCAAGCGTTTTTCGCCCCTTGAGCGACTGCACCACCTTGGGAGCCAGTCGTTCCAGGTATTCCTTGAGATCCACCCGGGCCAGATCCCCGGACCGGTAGAGTTCCTCGTGAACCATGGCCATGGAGGCGATGCGGTTGCGGCTCTCCTCGAACATGTCCTGGACATCGGGATCGTCGATGGCGTCCTTTTGCAGGAAAAGCAGGCTGGATATGATCTGCAGGTTGTTTTTGACCCGGTGATGGATCTCCTTGAGCAGCACTTCCTTTTCCAGCAGGGAGTCGCGCAGGCGTCTTTCCTGGGCCTTGTCCTCCGTGACGTCCCGAATGACGCCGACGACAAACCGATCCCCCCTGGGGTCGATGATGCGCCCCTTGCGCGTCACCAGGACGTGGACGACGCCCTGGCTGTCCGTCAATTGCTCCTCGTACAAATCCTCACGGCCGGTTTCAAGCACAAGGGTGTCCCGCTCGACAAAGATCGTGGCTTCCGAGCGCGGCACAAAATCCTCGTCCTTACGTCCCAGGATGTTTTCCCGCGTCTGGCCGAGAATGGCACAGAGGGCCTCGTTGACCAGGACGAACCGGTGCTGGCTGTCCTTGACGAAGACCGGCTCCGGAATGGCCTCCAAAATCATGGAGACAAACTGGCGCGATCGACGGAGCTCTTGCTCAGCCTGGCGACGTTCGCTGATGTCGCGCGCAACGCCGACAAACCCCAAGAGTTGTCCTTCGGCGTCAAGATAGGGCCGCACCACCGATTCCACCCAGACAGTGTCCCCCCCTGCCCGTCGCATTTCCAACTCCAGACGTTCCACGGCATTGCCGACGAGCCGGCCATCCTTGTGGAAAGACTGCACGGCCTGCCGCATTTTGGACACGGATTCCGGCGTCATGGAGTCGGAAAACTCCTCCCGCAGGGCCTCCTCCACGCTGATGCCGCGCAGTTTGCGCACTGACGGGCTGATGTAGGCAAGGCGCATGTCGGGGTCCATGGTAAAAATCAGGTCGTGGGCATTGTCCGCCAGCAGGCGATATTTGGCTTCGCTTTCCCGAAGCCCGCGCTGGGCCGCCTTGCGCGGACCGACATCGCGCATGAACACCAAGGTCATTGCAGCGCCGTCCATGGTCAAAGGGACAGCCGAAACCTCGACCTCGATAAACGAACCATCCAGACGCAGATAGCGTTGCTCCCGGAGACTGACCGGAACCTTGTGCGCAATGCCCTGGCGCATGCGTTCAAGGACCGAAGCCTTGGAGTCGTCATGGACGACATCCAGGACCTCCCGGCCGATGAGGGCTTCCGGCGACGCCGCTCCAAAGAGTTTGGCCGCCTCGACATTGGCAAAAGCGAACCGGGCGCCGTCATGGATCAAAATGGCATCCGGGGCGTTTTCCACCACCATCCGGTAGCGTTCCTCGCTGTGCCGCAGCTCTTGCTCTTTCGTTCGATAGGCAGCCACATGCCGGTGCAGAAACACAAACAGCAGGAGGGACGTGACCAGGACAAAGACGAATCCTTTCAACGAGGAAACCTGCAGCAGCTGCACGGGATCATTCTGGAAAAGGCCGACCATCAGATGATCGGAGCAAAATATCCAGACCAGCCCGAGCGTTGCATACAACAAGGCGATTCTGACAGGCTTCAGGCTGACGAGGCCATCCTGGATGCGTTTCATATCCCTTGCCATACCCGCCAAGACCTCCGCCGTTACCCTGCCAAGCCCTTTCCCGCGCTGATGCGCCGCCACGTGACAGCATCAGGAAGATGCGCCGCCATACCAGGATTGCCTATTGCTTTTCCGTTACCTTGGTCAGATCAGCCTTCTTCACAGCATGTCCACAGGATCAAGATCAAGCGTCATCCTGAACTTATTGCCAGATCCGGACAAAGCCTCTTTTCCCGCAGCGAAAACCTGACGCACGGCAGGCCAATCCGGAGATTTGAACAGACAATGGAAACGCCGTCTCCCGGCCACCAGGGCAAGCGGGGCCGGAGCCGGCCCGAGCACCCGCACGCCAAGCGGCGCGGCGGCAAGCCGCATGGCCTCGCCGGCGGCGGCCACAAGTCCGAACCCTTCTTCGAAGTCGCGGGCAAAACTCAGGCGAGCCAAGCCCAGACGGGTGAAAGGAGGGTAGCAGAGCTTTTGCCTTCGGGAAAGCTCCAGCGCATAAAAGCCTTCGAAGTCGCCGCGGATGACATGGTCAAAAAACGGATCATGCGGGGTCCGGGTCTGGATGAGCACCCGGCCGGGGCGCTCACCCCGCCCCGCCCGGCCCGCCACCTGGGTCAAAAGCTGGAAGGTCCGCTCCGAGGCCCGGTAATCGGGCAGGTTCCGGCCGAGGTCGGCATCCGCCGCGATGACCAGCGTCACATCCGGAAAATGATGGCCTTTGGAGAGCATCTGGGTGCCGACAAGCACCTGCGCCCTGCCCTGGGAAAAATCCTTGAGAATGGCCTCGGCCCGTTCGGGACGCCGGGCCACGTCGCGGTCGAGCCGGGCCACCCCGGCCCCGGCCGGCAACACCCCGGCCAACTGCTCCTCGAGCATCTCGGAGCCCACGCCCATGGGCAGAAAACTGGCCCCCCCGCAGCCCGGGCACGGCGAAGGATGCGGCCGGGCATAGCCGCAATAATGGCAGACCAGCCGTTCCCGGTCCTTGTGAAAGGTCAGCGACAGGTCGCAGCGCGGGCAACGCACCGGAGTTTCGCAGTCCAGACAGAAAAGCAGCGGCGCATAGCCCCGACGATTGAGGAGAATCATGGCCTGGTCGCCGCTGGCCACAGTCCCGGCCAAAGCGGCGGCGGCGCGCTCGGTCAGTATCCCTGTGCGGTCGCCTGTCTCGCGGCCTCCGGAGCCTGCCGTGAGCTTGGCGGCCCCGCGCATGTCCACCAATTCGATGGCAGGCATGCCGCCTCCGCCTATCCGGCGCCGGAGGCGCACCATGGGCACATGGCCCTGGCGCGCGGCATGAAAGGTCTTCACATCCGGGGTGGCCGAGCCGAGAATCAGGAGCGCCGCCGATTGCTTCGCTCGAAAAAACGCCACTTCCTTGGCCTGATACGGCAGCCGGTCTTCCTGTTTGAAGGCTCCGTCGTGTTCTTCGTCGAGGATGATGAGGCCAATGTCGCGAAGTGGAAGGAGCAGGGCCGAACGCGTGCCGGCGACAACAGCCGGCGCGGTCTCCCCGGCCGCCAGCCGGAATGCGGCCTCGCGCACCGGCGGCGGCTGGTAGCCGTGATACAACAGGGGGCTTTCATCCGGAAACGATCGGACCGCCGCCCGATGGAGCTTGGCGGCCAGGGCCACTTCCGGGGCCAGCAGCAACACCCGCTTCCCTCTGGCCAGGACGCGCCGGGCCAGTTCCAGATACAACCGGGTCTTGCCGCTGCCGGTGACCCCGAAGACCAGTCGGGCCAGACCATCCGGGGCATCAAGAACCGGCTCCAGAACGGAAAGGGCGGCGACCTGCTCCTCCGTCAGCGGCGGATCGGCCGCAGAGGCGGCGCTTGCCGCCTCCCCCCAGGCATCGGCGGCTTCCCCCTCCTCCCCCGTGTCCAGGCGCACGAGGCCGAGGGCAACAACGCGACGCAGGATGGGCAAGGCGCCCGGCCCGAGCCGTTTGGTCAGGTCGGACAAGGGCACCGGGCCCAGATCGCACAGGAGATCGAGCAAAGCCAATTGCCTGGCCGCCGCCGGGCGCACCGGCCAGGGAGGATCGGCCGCCAGCCGGCACAGCGGGTCCCCGGCCGCTTCGTCCAGGCGGCATCGCATGCCGCCCTCGCGCCACAGCCGGGCCAACTGCTCCAGGGAGGCCGCATCCTTGCGGGCCAGGCTCCTGGCGGCAAGACGCCTGGGAATGCCCGCCTCGTCGCATGCAAACACCACCTGGGCAGAGCGCATGCCACGCGGCAGCAGCGCTGCGAGGATGCGGCCCACAGCGGCCATATGCCGGCAGGCAAGATTGCGGACCAATTCCAGATAGTCGGCGTTGCAGACGGGACGGCGTTCCAGAGGCCACAGGGCGGGACGCAGGACAAGGCCTTGCGGCGGCGTTACGCCGGCTTCCCAGACCACCCCGGCGCGCAGCATGCCGGCCACGGGCACAAGCAGACGCAGCCCCGGCGGAAAATCCTCCGGGGTGAAATACGACGGCACGGCGTACGTCAGGATGGAGTACGGCGGCGCCGTCAATGCGACGGCAATGGCAGCGGTCATGATGGAAACGCAAAACGCCCGGGGGGCGCTCCCCCCGGGCGAGACAGACGGTCAGACATGCGGCTGACGGCCAACCGCGCCGGCGGCCTACTGCCCAAAAGGCAGCAACTCGCGCAGACGGGGCACCAGGGACTCGCGCAGCGCCTCGTCGTGCAGGGCAAAGTAGATGTTGGCAGTAAGGTAGTCCACCCAGTCGCCGGCGTCGAAACGCTGGCCCTGGATCTTGACGGCCAGCAGGCGGTTGTTGCCGGCCAGCCCCTTGAGGCCGTCGGTGAGCTGGATCTCGCCGCCATGGCCCGGCGTGACCTTCTCCAGATGGTAGAAAATATCCGGGAAAAGCACATAGCGGCCGACAATGGCCAGCCTGGAGGGAGCCTCGTTGACCTTGGGCTTCTCCACGAGGTTGCGGACCCGGTACATGCCGGGGGCAAACTCTTCGCCGTCGATGATGCCGTAGCGCGAAACCATGTGGGGCGGCACTTCCATGACGCCGATGACGGGCATGTGTTCGGTCATAGCCACGGTCAACAGCTGTTTGATGCCGGGCTCCATGCTGAACATGAGATCGTCGCCGACCATGACGGCAAAGGGATCGTTTTTGCAGACCTCGCGGGCGCACAGCACCGCGTGGCCCAGGCCCAGCTGTTTTTTCTGGCGCACGGAAATGATATTGACCATCTCCGCCACTTCCCGGACCATCTTGAGCATTTCGGTCTTGTTGGTGCGGGTCAGCAGATCCTCAAGGGTGAGGTTGTAATCGAAATGGTCCTCAATAATGGTCTTGTTGCGGTTGGTCACAAAGACCACATCCTGCAGACCGGAGGCCTGGGCCTCTTCGACAACGTATTGCACCACGGGTTTGTTGTAGACGGGCAGCATTTCTTTCGGGATGTTCTTCGTGGCCGGCAAGGACCGCGTGCCCCATCCGGCGACGGGAATGACCACCTTCTTGATTTCCATGCTCTTCTCCTTGGATGCGCGCACTGCCCGGTATGGTTTCGGATGCGGCGGACCGCGCCGATGAGTCCGCCGTCCGGTGCTGGCCTGCCTTGATGATGCCCTGCCGCCCCGTCCGGCGGCACCCCGCATCAACAATCGACGTTAAATCCTTTACACAAACAAGTCCAGCCCCAAAAGGCGTTTCCGTCTGCTGCGCCGTCAACGCAAGGCCTCGGCAACAGCCTGGGCGAGCTGGCTGCACAAGGATTCGACCAGGGCCGTATCTTCGGCTTCGACCATGACCCGGGCCAGGGATTCGGTGCCGGAGTAGCGCAGCAGCACCCGGCCCCGGCCGCCAAGGATTCGTTCGGCCTCGGCCGTGGCCCGCTCAATGGCCGGGGCGTCGCAAAAGGGAATCTTGCGGGCCACAGGCACGTTGACGAGCTTTTGGGGAAACGGCGAAAGCAGCGTGGCCAGTTCGGACAGAGGTTTGTTTTTGCGTACCATGATCTTCAGCAACTGCAGGGCGGCCAGGGTGCCGTCGCCGGTGGTGCTGTGGTCGAGAAAAATCAGGTGCCCGGACTGTTCGCCGCCAAGAACGGCCCCTTCGGCCCGCATGGCCTCGACCACGTAACGATCGCCGACAGGCGTACGCAACAGCCGGCCGCCGTGCTCGCCCATGAAGACTTCAAGCGCCATGTTGCTCATGACCGTGGCCACGAGCAGGTTGCCCGGAAGCGCCCCGCGCTCCAGGCAGTCCAGGGCGCAGATGGCCATGATCTGGTCGCCGTCAAGAATGCGCCCTTTCTCGTCGGACACGATGACCCGGTCGGCGTCCCCGTCAAGGGCAATGCCGATATCGGCCCCGGACTCGACCACCATCCGGGCCACCTGCTCGGGATGCAGCGAGCCCACGCCCCGGTTGATGTTGACGCCGTCAGGCTCCACGCCGATCTTGACGACATCCGCCCCAAGCTCCTCAAAAACCAGCGGGGCCACCCGGTATGCCGCGCCATTGGCGCAGTCGAGCACGATCTTCATGCCCTCGAAATTGATATCCAGGGGAATGCTTTTTTTCAGAAAAACGTTGTATCGGCCGGTGCTGTCCTGGATTTTAAAGGCCCGCCCCACCCCTTCCGGCGCAGGCAGATCCCAGTCCGTGCGTTCGCCAAGAACCTGGTCGGCGATTTCCGCCTCCACACGGTCGGGAAGCTTGAAACCCAGGTGGTCGAAAAACTTGATGCCGTTGTCGCTATAGGGGTTGTGGGAGGCGGAAATGACCACGCCCACATCGGCCCGCATGTCGCGGGTGAGAAAGGAGATAGCCGGGGTCGGCAGGGGCCCGACCAGAAAGACGTCCATGCCGGCGGCGCAAAACCCCGAAGCCAGGGCATATTCATAAATGTAACCGGAGCGGCGGGTATCCTTGCCGATGAGCACCCGGTGGCGGCGGCCGCCGTCCCGAAAATGCCGTCCGGCCGCAAGCCCAAGTCGCATGACGACTTCCGGCGTCATGGGGTAGGCGTTGACCCTGCCGCGCAGCCCGTCCGTTCCAAACAGCTTCTTATCCATCCATTCTCCCCGTCGGGCCAGACCCCGGGATTATTTTACGGTCAAGGCCACCTTGTCGGGTTTGGCCTCGATCAGTTCGCACCCCTGGGGCATTTTCACCCGGTAGGACGCCTCATATTTACCCGGTTCGAGATCGACCTTCAACTCCAACGCCGCCTCCACCAGACCAGGAAAATCCTTATCCGACAAAATAGCGGCCGGTCCCTTGATGCGCAAGGTCACAGCGGCGGGGACCACATCCACATCCCGCCCCCTGGGCTTTTTGACCGTCAGCGGCACCCGCAGGGCGATCTCGGACTCCTTGCCGGCAAACCCCATGCTCACCTGAACGGCAAGCGGCGAGACGTCCACGTCTTCGGGCCCGTCCAAAGGCACCCGGTCCTCAAAACGGGCCGGCGGCGGACTCGGCAGGGCGATGGGCTGGGTACGGATTTCGTGTATCTTGTCGAGCTTGGCCGCCGATCCTGTCAGGCGCACGCTGTCGGGAACAACCTTGGCGCCAAACATGGAATACCCCTCGGACACGCCGGAACGCAGCACCACCTTGACCGGCACCGTTTTGGACGCCCGGAGTTCCACATCAAGTTCCAATCGCGAGGGGCGGATCTCCACCACCTCGTAAACCCGGGGCAAGGGGATGTTCTTGGCGTCGAACAGGATGATGTTGCGCCCCGGAGCGATCTTGCCCAGGTTGAGATTGTAGACCAGCTGGTTTTCCTCGATCTTGCGGGCGACGCCCCGTGGACCGCGCACCAGGACGTCCACCGCGCCGACCATGCCGCTTTTAATGTAAAGCCCTTCCGGCGCGCCGGTCATCTCCACCCGCATGGTCATCCAGGTGTCCACCTTTTCGCGGCCGGTCACCAGATACCAGCAAAAAAGGGCCATGGCCAAGGCCAGCAACAGGTATTGCCAGTTCGGTTTCATAAGCGCTTGGCGAACAGGTTCCACAAAATATTTTTCAGCGTCAACTCATCCACCGGGGAGATCAGTTTCCCCCCTTCCGCCACCGATACCACGCCCCGCTCCTCGGACACCACGACGGCCAGGGCGTCGGTTTCCTCGGTAATGCCGAGCGCCGCCCGATGCCGGGTGCCCAGCGAGGCGTCGAGAGCCACGCCGGCAATCAGCGGCAGAATGCAGCCGGCAGCGGCCAGCGTTTCGCCCTGCACAATGACCGCGCCATCATGCAGGGGGGTGTCCGGAAAAAAAATAGTGCCAAGCAATTCACGGCTGATGCGTGCATTTATCTCCACCCCCCGCTGGATGTAGTCGCCAAGGGGGACCCGGCGCTCAAAGACGATCAAAGCCCCGGTGCGGGTGCTGGCCATCTGGAAAATGGCCAGCATGCATTCGCCAAGGATCGTTTCGGTCATTTCCTCACGCCGCTTGCGCCGGAAAAAACCGCCGGCCCCCATACTCGACAGGGCTTTGCGAATATCGGCCTGAAACAGGATGATGACGACGAGAAAGACCGAGCCGAGGAAATTGGTCAAAAGCCAGTGCAGGGTATTGAGCCCGAATTCGCCAGAGAGATAGTAGATGATGCAGATGAGCAGGAAGCCGTGCAGCACGGACACGGCCCGGGTGCCGTGGATGAGCAGCAGCCCCCGGTAAAAAATGAAGGTGACGAAGGCAATATCAAGCAGTTCACGCCACGTGATGTGGATATTGTCGAAAAGTGCGGACGACATGGCGGCGTCTTTCCCTGTAAGGATGGGCGGAAACGGGGGATATCAGGCCGCAAGGGCGGCGGCCAGACGCAAGGCCGCCCTGGTTGCGGCCACATCGTGGACACGGTGGATGCGCACGCCCCGGGCCGCGCATAAGGCCGACGCCACGGCCGTAGCCGGGGTCCGCTCATCGACAGGAAGATCCAACAGCGCCCCGAAGATCGCTTTATTGGAAAGGCCGAGGTACAACGGTCGGCCAAGGGCCAAAAAGCGATCCAAATGCCGCAGGATGGCCAGATTGTGCTCGAGCAGTTTGCCAAAGCCGATGCCCGGATCGAGAACCACCCGGTTCTCGGGAAGCCCGGCCCGGGTGAGCATAGCCAGTTTTTCCTCAAAAAACGCCAGGATATCCTCCACCACGTCGGCGTAGCGGGGGTCAACCTGCATGGTTTCGGGCCGGCCCAGGCTGTGCATGAGCACATAGCCCGGCTTTTTATCGGCCACCACCTCAAGCAGACCCGGGTCAAAGGCGCAGGCCGACACGTCGTTGACGATGCAGGCGCCGGCCTCAAGGGCGGCAGCGGCGCAACCGGCCCGGTAGGTGTCAACGGAGACAGGGATGTCCGGCAACTCCCGGACCAGGGCGGCAATCACCGGCACAACCCGGGCCACTTCCGCTTCACCGGGAACCGGGGCGGCTCCCGGACGGGTGGATTCCCCCCCAACGTCCAGAATATCCGCCCCGGCGGCGGCCAGTTCCCGGCCGTGCGCCACGGCCGGGGTCGCGTCGGCATGCCGGCCGCCATCATAAAAGGAATCCGGGGTGACGTTGACAATGCCTGCAATGCGGTCGACGTCGCAGGCCAGGGTCCGCCCCTGGCCAAGCTGCCAGATCGTGTCGGTTTTACCGGCCATGACCATCTTCGGTTTTGGCGGCCGACGCCTGCGGCGTTTCGGCCTGCTTGGAGTCGTCGGGTTCCAGGGTGAACTCGTCGCCCGCATCAGCCGGGGCCTGGGTCTGCGGGGCGGCGGAAGCCGTGGCTGCGGCGGCCCCAGCAGCGGCTTCGGGCCCGCCGGCCGGCGCGGTCGCGGCGTTCCCCCCGGCCGTTCCACCCTGTCCCCCGGCCGGGGTTTCCGGAGGGGGCAGGGTTTCGCCCCGCAACAACCGATCAATGTCGTCGCCGGATATCGTTTCGCGTTCAAGCAGCGCCCTGGCAATCAATTCCAGGGCTTCCCGTTCGCTTTCGAGGATGCTTCTGGCCTTGCGATAGGCCGCTTCAACGATCTTGCGCACCTCGGCGTCGATCAGGCGGGAGGTTTCCTCGCTGAAGTTCTTGTGATGCACAAGATCCTTGCCGAGGAATATCTCGTCGTCACGTTCGCCATAGGACAGGGGACCGAGAGTTTCGCTCATGCCCCAGGAGCAGACCATCTTGCGGGCCATAGTGGTGGCCCGCTCGATATCGTTTCCGGCGCCGGTGGTCAGTTGGTTGAGCACCAGTTCCTCGGCCACCCGGCCGCCCATGAGCACGGCCAGATTGTTCTGCAGGAAATCCCGCGAGTAGTTGTGGCGGTCGTCGGTGGGCAGCTGCATGGTGATGCCGAGGGCCATGCCGCGCGGGATGATGGAAACCTTGTGGATGGGGTCGGTGCCGGCGAGCTTTTTGGCCACCAGGGCGTGCCCGGCCTCATGGTAGGCGGTGGTGCGCTTTTCCTCGTCGGTGAGGATGAGGCTGCGGCGCTCCTTGCCCATGAGCACCTTGTCCTTGGCGTGTTCGAAATCGGCCATGTCCACCCGGTCCTTGTTGATCTTGGCGGCCTGGAGCGCCGCCTCGTTGACCAGGTTTTCCAGGTCCGCCCCGGAAAAGCCGGGGGTTCCCCGGGCCAGGACGTCGAGGTTCACGTCCGGGGAAAGCGGCGAACGGCGCGTGTGCACTTCAAGGATGCGTCGGCGGCCGCGCACGTCCGGCGTCGGCACCACGACCTGCCGATCGAAACGGCCGGGGCGCAAAAGCGCCGGGTCCAGGACGTCGGGGCGGTTGGTGGCGGCGATCAGGATGACGCCCTCATTGGATTCAAAGCCGTCCATCTCGACCAGAAGCTGGTTGAGGGTCTGTTCGCGCTCGTCATGGCCGCCGCCGAGGCCGGCGCCGCGCTGACGGCCCACGGCGTCTATTTCGTCGATGAAAATGAGGCAGGGCGCGTTCTTCTTGCCCTGCAAAAACAGGTCGCGCACCCGGGCCGCTCCGACGCCGACGAACATTTCCACAAAATCCGAACCGGAGATGGAGAAAAAGGGCACCCCGGCCTCGCCGGCCACGGCCCGGGCCAGCAGGGTCTTGCCTGTGCCCGGCGAGCCAACCAGCAGCACGCCCTTGGGAATGCGCCCGCCAAGTCGGGTGAATTTCTTGGGGTCGGACAAGAACTGTACAACCTCGGTCAACTCTTCCTTGGCCTCATCCACCCCGGCCACGTCTTCAAAAGTGACCCGTGTCTGTTCCTGGGAAATCATGCGGGCCCGGGAGCGACCGAAATTCATGGCCCGCCCGCCCCCGTTTTGCATCTGGCGCATAAAAAATATCCATACGCCGACAAGCAACAACATCGGAAACCAGGAGACGAGCAGGGTCATGTACCATGGCGACTCCTCGTCAGGCTCGGCCATGACCTCGACTTTTTTCTGCATCAGCGACCCGACAAGATTCGGATCTTCCGGGGCATAGGTTAAAAATTTCCCTCCGCTATTGGAAACGCCCGTGATTTTGCGGCCCTGAATCTTGACGGAAACCACGTCCCCCGCGTTCACTTTCTGCATGAAATCGGAGTACGAAAGCTTGGCGCTTTGGCTTTGGGGCTGGTTAAACAAGTTGAAGAGGACGACCATGACCAAGGAAATGGCCGCCCAAAGCATGAGATTTTTCGCGAAACTGTTCAACTGGGGTCCTCCGGGGGACGGACGGGGCCGACGCGGCCCGCGTGTTATATAAGGCGTCAGACATAGCACAGGCGAACCCGGGCTGTCCACGCGAGGCCACGGGTTCAGTCGGACCACGGGCCTACCCCGGGGGATTCCGGGCCAGCAAGGCTTGCCAAGGCTTTCGATGCTTCATATTGTTACCCATAATAAGCGTTGAGGGCAGGGCCGGCAAGGAGCAGTAATGGCCGACAAGCGTATTTTGACTGTGGACGATTCAAGCAGCGTGCGTTCACTCGTCTCGCAAACCTTGCGCCAAGCCGGCTTCGAGGTGGTTGAAGCCGTGGACGGAGCGGACGCCCTGGAGAAAGTAGACGGCGAGGTCGACATGGTCATAACCGACCTCAACATGCCCAATATCAATGGCCTGGAGTTGCTTGTCCGCTTACGATCCCGTTCGGATACCCGTTTCGTCCCGATCCTGGTGCTGACCACGGAATCCCAGCAGACCATGCGCCGGCAGGCCGTGGCTGCCGGCGCCACGGGCTGGATCGTCAAACCTTTTGAACCGGCCAGCCTGCTTGCGGTGGTACGTCGGTTCATCAGCTGACAGTTGCGTCGTCGCCAACATGCCGTCCCCCCCTGCCGCCCTGCCCCGGCCCGTCGATGCCGATAGCGCGCTTATGGATGCAAGCGCCATCCTTTTTCGCGATGCGCCTTTGGCCGTCTATCTGCGGGGCATGGACGGACGGTTCCTGGAAGTCAACCGGTCCATGGCCGTCCTGTTCGGCTATGACGATCCGGCGGGTTTCCTGTCGGCCATGGCCGACATCCCCGAACAGTACTACCTCGACATCCTTGCCCGCGACCGGCTCCTGGCTGACCTGGTCGAACATGGCACGGTGTCGGGCCGCCAGTTCCAGGCCATCTGCCGCGACGGATTCGTGCTCTGGGTGGAGGAATCGGCCAGAAGGATTGTTTCGCCGACCGGGGACTTTTATTATTTTGGCTTTCTGCGCGACGTGACCGCCGAAAAAAGCACAAGCTGGGCCCTGACCGAAGCCGAGGAAAAGTATCGCGGCATTTTCGAGCATGCTGTGGAAGGCCTTTTCCAGATGACGCCGGCCGGACGTTTCGTCACGGTCAATGCGGCGCTGGCCCGCATGCTGGATTACGGCGCGCCAAAAGAGCTGACCAGCCTTGGGGACTGCGCCGCAACCCTTTTCGTACGGCCCGAGGACCGCGAATTCCTCCACGCCGCCCTGGTTGCCGTGGGCGTCGTCCGGGCCATGGAAGCCGAACTTTTCCGGGCTGACGGCGCGCGTATCTGGGTTTCCATCCATGCCCGGGCCGTCCGCGACGGACAGGGCGCGGTGGTGCTTTACGAGGGCTCCATGGAAGACGTCACCGAACGCCGCCATTCCCAGGAGGAACTGCGGCGCACCCTCAAAAAGACCCGCTCGCTCTTCCACCAGACCGTCAAATCCCTGGCCAAGACCGTACGTTTCCGTGACCCCTATACGGCCGGGCACCAGGACAACGTGGCCCGGCTGGCGGCAGCCATGGCCCGCCGCATGGAACTGCCCGAGGACGACGTGGCCGGCATCCGGGTGTCCGGACAGCTCCACGACATCGGCAAGATCAACGTGCCGGTGCGCTATCTGTGCAAGCCGGGACGGCTCGTGGGCCTCGAATGGGAGTTCATGAAGCAACATGTCCAGACAGGCTATGAAATCCTCAAGGACATCGATTTCCCCTGGCCCGTTGCCGAAATCGTCCTGCTGCATCACGAACGCCTGGATGGTTCAGGCTATCCCCGGGGGCTTTCGAAGATGGACATCGGCATTGAGGGACGCATTCTGGCTGTGGCCGACGTCTTGGACGCCATGGCTTCCAACCGTCCCTACCGGCCGGCTCTGGGAATGGAGGTCGCCCTGGATGAGCTGCGGCGACACCGGGGCACAGCCTTCGATCCCGATGCCGTGGACGCCGCCCGGGCAGTGGTCGAGGACGGCGCCATCCGCTATTAGGGCTGCCCGCCCCTGCCGGCGGCAACGGCTTTACCGTCGTGCCCCGCCGGTCCGTACGCCGCCCCCAGGCACACGACGGCTCCGTGCTTTCCCTGCCGGATATCGATCTGGCTGACGCCGCCTGCGCCACACTTCCCGAAGCGGTCGAAACGACACTGCAACTCCCAGCCTGTCCGCGCAAAAAAAGGGAGCGGTCCGAAAACCGCTCCCTCTCTCATCCAATGGGAAAGGGCTAGGCAAAAGCCTTTTCGAAAGGCGGAACGACCTGCTTTTTGCGGGACAGCACGCCGTCAAGCCACACGGAGTCGCCTTTGACCTCGACGCCGAAGGCCTTGGCCACGTAGCTCGGATCGTCGGAGACGATCAGCATCTCGGAGCCTTCCTTCATGATGTCGGTCAGAAGCAGGAAGACGCTGTGGCGTCCCTCGGCCTTGACCTTCTTGCACTCGGCCAGAAGATCCGCCTTGATCGGCTCCAGGATGGACAGGTCGACCACTTCGAGCTGGCCGATGCCGATCTTCTTGCCGCCCATGTCGAAATCCTTGTAATCGCGGAAGACCAGGTCGCGGGCCGGGGTGCCGCCCACAGCGGACTTGACCTTGAACATCTCGACGCCCAGGGCCATGTAGTCGGACACGCCGCAGATTTTGGCCAGAGCCTCGACGGCGGCCTTGTCGTCCGGGGTGCAGGTCGGCGACTTGAACATGACGGTGTCGGACAGGATGGCGCACATCATGATGCCGGCCATGGGCTTGGAAATCTCGACCTTGGCGCAGTCGTACATTTTTTTGATCACGGTGCAGGAGCAACCCACCGGCTGGACCAGGATGTCCAGGGGATTGGGGGTGGTCACGTCGCCGAGCTTGTGGTGGTCGTAGATGCCGATAATCTCGCCCTTGGCGAGGTTGTCCAGGCTCTGGGCCAGATCGGAGTGGTCGACCAGGATGATCTTCTTGTCGGTGGCGTCAGTGACGATTTCCGGAGCGGCCACGCCGAACTTCTCCAGGACGAAGGCGCTTTCGGGGTTGAGCGGGCCCTGGGCGGCAGGCTTGGCATCCATGCCCTTGGCCTTGCTCATCAGATCGGCAACGGAAATAGCGGCAGCAACGGAATCGGTATCCGGGTTTTTATGACCAACCACATAAACAGCCATTGTATTTTCCTCCTGGTGTTTTTTCCAAGACCCTGACGGGTCGGCATCCTCTCTGGAACTTGTGAAGAATATCCCAAAAGCCAACCCTTGCCAAGTCCTATTCCCGTTTCCGGTGCGCCTTTTTCGCCCGTCCCGTCCGGCTTCGGGTGGATCGACTTGTGAAAACGCGCCTCATGGGCTCGTGGACAAAAAGTGATTCCCGCCCCGGTCTCCGGGAGAACGTCGATCCGCAAACAGGCGGAGGCCAAAAGGCCCCGGGCCCGGGCGGCGCGAGCTGCAGGGCTCAGAAAAGCATCCAGAGCATGGCCGCGCCCATCCCCGCAGCCAGGGTCAGATAGGCCGGTCGGTAGCGCAGGGACAGGATGCCGCCCAGGCTGCCGAGAATCCACAACTGGCTCCAGGTGGCCCCGGAGGATGCCAGATAGGGCCAGACCTTGGGCAGGACCAGATGAAAAAGGGCGATGAGTCCGGCCAGGGCGGCACTGAAGGCCACGCCGTTTATGAGCGCCATGTCGAGCAGGGCCCGCCGGACAAGCCGGCCTGGCGAAAAAGCCTCCCGCAGGCGCTCCCGCGCTGCCGTATACCGGGAGAAGACCATATTCTCGACAAGTCGCTGCACCCCGTCAAGGGCGGCAAACAACCGGGCCAGAATGGAAGTGGTCGCAGCCACAAACATGGCCTCGGCCGGCGAGGACAATTGGAAAACATGCATGAGGGAGAGGCCGGCCAATGTGGCGGCAGCGGCGTTCGGCGGGATGTGGGTGCCGGCCGGGATGCCGTCGAGCCAGAAAAGCTCATAAAAAATGCACAGCTTGAATGTCGTGTCCAGGTCGCCATGCGTGGCGGCCCAGAAAAAGCCGATGATGAGCGGGCGCTCCAGCAGGGCGGCGTTTACAGCGAAACGGAAAGAGGAAAAAAGGACAAAAAAAAAGCGACGCTGAAAACGTGCAACAAGATGTCGGCCTGATGGGTCATATGTCGTTACTCGTGCGCCGCAGGTGCGGGGAACTGTTCAGCCAATCAACCACAGTCGGCCCTTTTTTGCAAACAGGCGTGACTCCTGAGAACCATCCCTACCTATTCTGGCTGCGTATTATCTGGAATATAAGCATATTATAAAGTCATGGCAACGAGCAGAACCGGGATTTCGCCCCCGTCTCAAACGGACCGGGGCTGGTGGGGATCGCCCGGCACGCAGCGGTAATCCAGGCGGACCCCCTTGTCCCGGAAGTATTCAAGGCAGGACTCGTCTTCCTTGGACAGAGCCACATGGGGGCATATCTGCCGTTTCCCGGGGGCGTAGTGCAGGTTGCCGAGGTTGAGGTTGGGGAAATCGAACCCCAGATCGTAGGCGCTCTGGGCGTCCCGGCAGTTGGAAAAAAGAATAAGGGCCTCGTCGAGGTCCAGGGGATTTCGGGACAGATGCCGGGTCAGCTCCGCAACGGCCAAAAAAACGATGCGCACCCCGGCCGGAATAGCCAGAGACATGATTTCCTGGCGCAGATGGTCGGCAGACAGTTCGTCGTTGACCACCAGGATCATGCTGGCATTGGTGAACGGCAGCCAGGTTTCGATGATCTGGCCGTGCACGAGGCGGTTGTCGACGCGCACGAAGGCCATATCTATCCCTCGGCCACCTTTTTGCGCAACACCTCGCCGGCGACGACAATTCCCTGGCAGCCGGCCTGCTTGGCCTCGACGGCCAGGGTTTCCAGGGGTTTTGTCCGCGAACCGAGGATCTTGATCAGCATGGGCAGATTGACGCCGGTGAGCACCTCCAGGTGTCCCGACCCCAGAAGCGACAGACTCATGTTGGTCGGGGTGCCGCCGAACATGTCGGTGACAATGAGCACGCCCGCGCCCTGGTCCGTATCCTTGATGGCCTTTTTCAAGGCGGCCAAAGTCTCGTCCACGGCGTGGGTCAGATCCACGCTGACGGCCTGGCAATGGTCCTGGGGGCCGAGGATAAACTCCGCTGCCGCAATAAGCCGCGCCCCATAGTCGGTGTGGGTCACCACCACAACGCCGACCGGCGCATCCTGACGGGATTGCGCATTCATAACGATTGCACCCGGGGCGCATGGCCCTTGCTCGCGTCACGCTTGCCGAACTGGCGGGCCGCGTCAAAAAAAGGTCCAAGGTTCTCCCGCCAGGGAGAACACCCGCCCTTGGGGCCGCCGCCAGCAACGGACGGCGCGACGACGCGGACGAATTCGGGAAACGGGAACAGTCTTCCTGGAGTTGCCCCACAACGAAAAAAACCGCATCCACACCCAGCGGCGGCGACACGCCGCCTCGAAACCGGAGGCCAAGGGGGACAGCCCCCCCGGGAGCCGCACTCCCTACCCGCGCTCAATGTGTCGATGTTCCAAAGAAGTATTGTAGCCAGCCTTGGCCAGTGTGTCAAAGATGGCCTCGGCCACGGCCACAGAACGGTGGCGGCCGCCCGTGCAGCCAAAAGCCAGCGTCAGGCGATACCGCCCTTCCGTGGCGTAAAGCGGCAGCAGGTACAGCAAAAAACCCGTCAGCCGGGTCAAAAACTCGCTTCCCGGCTCCCCAGCCAGGACATAGTCCCGCACGGCGTCTTCCTTGCCGGTTTTTTCCCGCAGGTCTTTGTCGAAATACGGGTTGGGCAAAAAGCGCAGGTCAAAAATCATGTCGGCTTCGGATGGCGGGCCATACTTGAAGCCGAAGCTCATGACATGGACCTTGAACGCTCCGGACGTCGCGCTCTGGGAAGCCCACTTTTCCTGAAGCTTGCGGCGCAGATCATGAATGGAAAAGCCCGTGGTGTCGATAACCATATCGGCAGCGTCGCGAAGCGGCCGCATGCGCTCGTGCTCCAGACGTACCGCCTGTTCCAGGCCAAGGGCGGCGCTTTCCAGGGGATGCGGCCGTCTGGTCGTGGCGTAACGCCGGATGAGTTCACGGGTGGCGGCTTCCAGAAAGATGATCCGGGGGGCCGATTTCTTGACCTTGACCAGGGCCAGGGCCGCTTCCCAGTCCGTGTCGAGATCGGCTTGGCGCACGTCCATGCCAAGGGCCAAGCCCTTGTAGCGCTGGCCGCCCTTCTCGTCGAAAAGACTGATCAGCTTGGGCACGAGGCTGACAGGCAGCCCGTCGACGCAAAAAAAACCCAGGTCCTCGAACACCCGAAGCGCCGTGCTCTTGCCGGAGCCGGAAAGCCCCGTCAGGATGACGATGGTGAGTTCCTTGGCCATTTCACCCATGGCAATGCCCTCCGCCCCGAGGCGTTAACAGATCCCCCGCGCGATTGTGTGACAACCGCGCGCGGGGAATCATTTTTTTGTGGTTTCTAGGCGGAGGCGGTCAGCACCTGCCACAAGGCGGCGGCGTTTTCAGCTGCCAGGAAGGCGCGCCGGAAGGATTCATCGGACAACAGCCTCGAGATGTGGGCCAGAATGCGCAAATGCAGGCCTGCAACGTGTTCCGGCGCCAACACGACAAAAAAGATGCGGCAGGGTTTGAAATCCAGCGCATCGAAGTTGACGCCTTTGAGGCTCCTTCCGACGACAATGACGATCTTTTCGAGGTTCTCCATTTTACCGTGGGGGATGGCCACCCCATCGCCGATGCCCGTCGTGCCGAGGTTCTCGCGGTCGAGCAACACCCGATGGGCCCGAGCGGCATCGAAATCCGGCAAGAGGGCCTTCACGGGGGCCACCAGTTCCGCCAACGCCTCGGATTTGGACTCGGCCGCAAGATTCCCGATCACAAAATCGGGTTGGAGATAATCCTCAAGACGCATTTATGCTCCCGTTCCAGGATCGATCAGGCCAAAGTCGCCGTTGCGCAGACGGTAGATGACATTGGGCCGTTCGGTTTCGGAATTAATGAACACCAGGAACTCGAACTTGAGCGTGGCCAGCTGCATGGCGGCTTCTTCAACAGCCATGGGCTTGGGCTCATACTGGTCCGACTCGATGATGGTGGGGACGCGGCTGCCCGCAGCATCCTCGCTGATGCTGATGACGTCCATGCGCACGGTCTCGGCCGACTGGCGCCGACGATCCTTCTGCTTCTCACGAAACTTCTTGGCCTGGGCCTCCACCTTGTCGAGGATCATGTCGATGGTGGAATACATATCCTCGGAAACCTCATGGGCCGAGATATGCATATTGTCGGCCAGGAAAATCACATCCGCCATCTGGCGGGTTTTTTCCACGGCCAGATTGGCCTGCAATTCCGAAGCTTCGGTGGCCGTTGTATATTTGGCGAGTTTCTCGAAACGCTTGCGGGCATAGTCGCGCAAGTGATCGGACGGTTCAAAATTCTTGAAATTAAAGGTGATGTTCATATTCTCCTCCAGGGTGGCGTGGTGTTGGGCCGGTTGCGCCGGCCCGAAGCATCAGAAAATCGCTTTGCGCTTGGACGAGGACTCGATGCCCATGGCCGTGCGATACTTGGCCACAGTGCGCCGGGCGATATTGATTTGCAACTCATCTTTGAGCATGTCGGCAATAGCCTCGTCGCTGATGGGCTTCTTGGCATTTTCGCCGGAAATGATGCGCTTGATCATGGCTTTGACGGATTCGGAACCCACCGTGCCGCCGTCATCGAGATCCAGGGAACTGTTGAAAAAGAATTTCAGCTCAAAAATGCCATGAGGCGTCGCAACATACTTGTTCGAGGTAATACGGCTGACCGTGGATTCGTGCATGCTGATGTCGTCAGCCACATCCTTGAGGATAAGCGGCCGCAGACGCGTGACGCCCTCCTCAAAAAAATCGCGTTGAAACTTCACGATGCTTTCAAGCACCTTGTATAGGGTACGCTGGCGCTGATACAGGCTTTTCATCAGCCACATGGCCGAGCGCATCTTGTCTTGGAGATAGTCCTTGTCCTTGTCGTTTTTCGCGTTGATCCCGTCAACATAGGTTGCATTGAGGTTGAGACGCGGCATCCCCTCCTCGTTGAGCAGGATCACGAAGTCATCGCCGTATTTATAAACAAAGGCGTCTGGACTGACATAGATGGGATCGCCCGTGCCGTAACTGGCTCCGGGCATGGGATCGAGGGTCTGGATCAGTTCAAGGTATTCCTTGAGCTTTTCCATGGTGATGTGAAATTTTTTGGCCAGCGGCTTGTAGCGCTTTTTTTCCAGGTCTTCCAGATGGTCGCGCACAAGCCCGATAAGGATGGGATCTTCGTAGCCGCAGACCTCGATCTGGGTCAGCAGGCATTCGCTTGGCGAGCGGGCGGCGACGCCCACGGGATCGAAACGCTGTATGCGGTGCAGCACCCGCTCCACGTCCTCGACGGCCGCCCCGGCCATATGGGCCAGCTCTTCCACGGAAGCCCGCAGATAGCCGGAAGAATTAAGGCTGCCAACGATGGCCTCGCCGATCTCCAGCTCTTTGGGAGTGAAATCCGACAGACGCATCTGCCAGCCGATATGGCCTTCCAGCGAAGGTTTGGAAGCGAGCCGGGCGTCGAAGGCCATGCCTTCTTCGGGGATTTCCGCTTCCCGGCCCTGGGCCTGACGGCCGGTGCTGGCAAAATCGCCCAGATAATCATCCCATTCCGCGTTTTTCAGCAACTCCCTTTCCATGGCCGAGTCGCTGGTGTCGCCTGTGGGACCAAGATTCTCCTCGGCCATCACGCGTTCGGGAGCGCGGTCCTCCTCTATGGTTTCTTCCAGGAGCGGGTTTTCCAAAAGCTCCTGCTGCACGCTTTCGAGCAGCTCCAGTCGGGAAAGCTGAAGAAGCTTGATGGCTTGTTGCAACTGGGGGGTCATCACCAGCTGCTGGGAGAGTTTGAGCTGCTGTCGCAGTTCTAGGGCCATGTCTACCGCCGTCCGCGAACAAGGGTTCGTATGCGTTGTAAAGGTCGGAGGGGCTGCGACCAGTCGCACCCCGCCCAACAAAAACCATGCCACAATTGCAGCGGCGTGGCAATGAGCCAATCGGTCCTCATGCCAGGAACCAGTCGTAGGCGGCCTGCAGTTGCCCCTTGGCGGCGAGGAGGAAGCGGATGGCCTCCCGCACGGCCCCCTGGCCGCCGGGCCGGCTGGTCGTCCACAGGGCCATATCCAGGATTTCCGGCTGGGCGTCGGCCACGGCCATGGGCAGCCCGACCAGACGCATGGGGCCGGCATCCACCCAGTCGTCGCCAAGGTAGGCCGCCTGGTGCGGGGCAAGGCCCAGGCGGTTCAAAATGCCCTGCAGCACCGGAACCTTGCGATGATGGCCGGGATGGTACTCGACAATGCCAAGCTCCCTGATGCGCGCCTCCACGGCCGGACTGTCCAATCCGCTGATCACCGCCACGGCCAACCCGGCCGCTTGGGCCAGCTTGACGCCAAGGCCGTCATGGGCGTGGAACCGCTTGGCGATACCGCCCCGGCCATCGACGTACAGGCCGCCGTCCGTCATGACGCCATCCACATCGAGCACGAGCAGGGCGATATCTTTGGCCCGGCATTGGGCCGACGCCGTATCCTGGGCCATGGCATGCCCTCCTGGGCTATACGCATCGGCTTTGCGGTTGGAAACGTCGCGTTTTTCCTTGCAAGAACTGTCGCGCATGCCCGGCGAGCATACGAAAAAAACGGTTGCTATACCACAATAATCCTTTTTATTTTTTGAGGAAAAGAAACGAACCAAAGGAAGCGGCCGTCTTGTGGAAAGCCGCTGTCCTCTGATTGTCGTCCGGGGACGCCGGCCAAGATTCCGGGCGATGCTTTTACCCGAAACAGCCATCGCCTCATGGCGTCAGCCCGGGGCGAAAGCAAGCCGCGCGGGAAATGCATCCGGGGAAGCCCGTCTGGAACGGTCGCGGTTTCGCATGGTCCGCACAACCGCCCTGAGCGCCGCGCCTGACCGGCACGATCGGCGCCCGGTTTCGCCGGTCCGCCAGACGCATTCAGGCCGCCCCGGGACTGCGCATTGCCAGCGGCAGTCCCCGGCCGTGCGCAGGGCTCCGCCTGGGCAGATACGTCCCGGCCGTCCCCAGGGATTATGCTTTTTTGTGGCGCTTGGCCGCCATCACGAATTCACGAAACAGCGGATGGGGCCGCATGGGATTGCTTTTGAACTCCGGGTGGAACTGGCAGCCCAAAAACCACGGATGCTCGGGCAATTCCACCATTTCCACCAGTTCGCCGTCAGGCGACAGGCCGCTGAGCACCAGTCCCGCCTCTTCAAAAGAGGCGGCGTAGGCCTTGTTGAACTCGTAGCGGTGGCGGTGGCGCTCGGAGATTTCCGACGCCCCGTAGGCCTCGGCAGCCCTGGTGTCCGGCTTGACCACGCAGGGGTAGGCCCCAAGGCGCATGGTGCCGCCCTTGTCGCTCGACGGATCGCGGTGCTCGGTCTTTTTGGTGCGGAAATCATACCATTCCCGCATCAGGTAAATGACCGGATGCGGCGTGGCCAGATTGAATTCCTCGGAATTGGCCCCGGCAAGGCCCAGCACGTTGCGGGCGTATTCGATGACCGCGCACTGCATGCCGAGGCAGATGCCAAAAAAGGGCAGTCCGGTTGTCCGGGCATGCTCGATGGCGGCAATCTTGCCCTCGACCCCGCGCGAACCGAATCCGCCAGGGACCAGGATGCCGTCGATGCCGGCAAAGGTGGCGGCGGCATTTTCCCGGGTGACTTCCTCGGAGTTGACATACACGAAATTGACCGACACCCCGGCGGACACGCCGCCGTGGACCAGGGCCTCATGCAGGCTCTTGTAGGCTTCCTTGAGATCCACGTACTTGCCGACAATGGCGATGGAAACCGAACCGGTCGGATTTTCCGAGCGGTGAATCAACGAATGCCAGGATTCGAGGTCGGCGTTCTTGGCCGGCAGGCGGAGCAGGATGGCGATTTTCTGGTCCACGCCCTCGCCGTAGAGGCTCAGGGGCAGTTCATAGATGTTCTTCACGTCCACGGCCGTGAAGACGGCGTCGGCGTCCACGTCGCAGAAAAGGGCGATCTTTTCCTTGATGTCCCGGGTCAGGGCCACCTCGCTGCGACAGATGATGATGTCGGGCTGGATGCCGATGGAGCGCAATTCCTTGACGCTATGCTGGGTCGGCTTGGTTTTGACCTCGCCGGCTGTCCGCAGGTACGGCACGAGGGTCAGGTGGATGTAAAGGGCGTTTTCCTTGCCAAGCTCCATGCGCAACTGCCGGATGGCCTCCAGAAAAGGCTGTCCCTCGATGTCGCCGACGGTGCCGCCGATCTCGATGATGGCCACGTCCTCGTCGCCGGCCACGCCCAGAATGGAGCGCTTGATCTCGTCGGTGATGTGGGGGATCACCTGGACCGTGCCGCCGAGGTAGTCGCCCCGGCGCTCCTTCTGGATTACGCTGAAATAGATGCGCCCGGAGGTGAAATTGTTGTTCTGGCTCATGGGCACGCCGAGATAGCGCTCGTAGTGTCCGAGATCCAGGTCGGTTTCGGCCCCGTCGTCGGTGACGTAGACCTCGCCGTGCTGGAAGGGATTCATGGTGCCGGGATCAACGTTGATGTAGGGGTCGAGTTTCTGGATGGTGACCTTGAGTCCCCGGGCCTGGAGCAACGCGCCGATGGAAGCGGCGGCGAGCCCCTTGCCCAAGGAGGACAGCACCCCTCCCGTAACGAAAATAAATTTGGTCTTCATGACTGATGCCGTCCTTGCAGGGTTTGGGCCGCGCCGGCGACCCCGGCAGCCCGCGTCGCCGGCAGGCCGGCCCGTGGCACGGCTTCGGTTGACGCGGCCGGGGCGGCCCCTTATGTTCAGCCCCGCAAACTAAGCCTTCGGGCGCAATTTTTCAAGGAACCCCCGGGAGGATTTCCCCATATGTCCCAGGTGCGCACCCTCGTGATCACCGGCCACGGCACCAATTGCGAAGTGGAATCGGCCCATGCCGCCCGTGCGGCCGGGTCGGATGTCACGGATATCGTGTTTTTTTCGGATATCGCTGCCGGCCGGACACGAATCGATGCCTATAACTTTCTTATCTTCCCCGGCGGATTCCTCGACGGCGACGACCTCGGCGCGGCCCAGGCCGCAGCCGTGCGCTGGAAGCACGCCAAAACCCAGGCAGGAGAAGCGCTGCTTGACCAGCTCAAGGCCTTTTTCGAGGCCGGCGGGCTGATCCTCGGCATCTGCAACGGTTTCCAGCTTCTGGTCAAACTCGGCCTGTTGCCGGCGCTTGGGGGAAAGCTCTTCACGCGCCAGGTCAGCTTGGCCAACAACGACTCGGCCCGTTTCGAGGACCGCTGGGTGACGCTCGCCGCCGACCCGAAAAGCCCCTGCGTGTTCACCAAGGGCGTGGGCCGCCTCGATCTTCCCGTGCGCCACGGCGAGGGCAAACTCGTGCCCATGTCGCCCGAAATCCTCGACCAGCTCATTGCCGCCGGATCTGTCGCCCTGCGATATATCGACCCGGCCACAGGCGGGCCCACCCAGGACTATCCGGCCAATCCCAACGGTTCGCCCGACGCCATTGCCGGCCTGACCGATCCCACCGGCCGCATCCTGGGGCTCATGCCCCACCCCGAGGCGTTCAACCACCCGACCAACCACCCCGGCTACACCCGGGGCGAACGACCGACGCTCGGCACGGTGCTCTTTGAAAACGCCGTGGCCCATTTGCGCGCCACGGCGTAACGACGGCAACGCCCAGGCGGGAAGGAAGGGGGACGGAGCATGACGTTCCGGCGGCCAGCATGGCCGGCCCCTTCTGCCCGCCTCCCCGTCCCCTTCCCCGCGCAGCCACTGCCCGACAGAGGATGCATCGGAACACAACAACCGCCAAGCGGCTTTTGGGCGTGAAGGTTTCTATCCAATGGCTTTACAACCGCCCAGGCGCTATGTCGCCGGCGTAGACATTCTGCCTCCCCCGCCGCCGGGCTGGGAGAGCTTTGAGGCGATCATGGCCGTGGCCATGGAAAAGGCCCGGGCGGCAGGCGAAATCGGGGAGGCCCCTGTTGGCGCCGTGCTTCTTTCCCCGACAGGGGCGTTGCTCGCCCAGGTCGGCAACGCCCCCATCACCCTGGGCGACCCGACGGCCCACGCCGAAATCCTGGCGATTCGCGAGGGAGCGGCAAAAATCGGCAACTACCGACTGACGAATTCCATCATGGTCGTGACCCTCGAACCCTGCATCATGTGCCTGGGGGCCATGATTCACGCCCGCATCGGCCTTCTCGTCTACGGAGCGGCCGACCCGCGCACGGGAGCGGTGAGTTCGGTGCTGCCCGGCCCGGATCTGCCCTTTTTCAACCACCGCTTCGACGTGGTCTCAGGGGTTTGCGCCGAAGAAAGCGGAAACCTGCTACGGAGTTTTTTTCGACGCCGCCGCGGCCGGGCAAGCGAATAAACACTTGCCAAGTCCGGCGTTCGCGTATAAAGTTTCAAATTCCTTCTGGCTCTTTCTTTATGGCGCGGAGAGGTACCGAAGTGGTCGTAACGGGCCCGACTCGAAATCGGGTTGCGGGTTAATAGCCTGCACGTGGGTTCGAATCCCACCCTCTCCGCCAATTACTCATCCAGCCAAGTCCACATCGTCTGCAAACGATCAATCAAACATCTGAAGGGTCACGTGGTTGCATGGCGCAAAACCAGGTTGGCATCCGTGGACTTCCTGCGTGGCTTGGCCATGGCTTGCATGATTTTGGTCAACAATCCTGGGGACCCCCTCCACGTCTACCCGCAATTGCAGCACGCCGCCTGGAACGGTTGGACGGCGGCAGACTTCATTTTTCCCATTTTTTTATTTCTTGCGGGCGTTTGCGCCGCGCTCGCCGTGAACCGGGACACGGTGCTGGCCGGGAAAATGCCTTGCTTTTGGAACAAGGTCGTCAAACGAACCTGCATCCTCTTTTTGCTCGGCCTCCTTGAAAACGCCTACCTCCGCTTCAGCCTTGAGAACCTGCGCATCCCCGGCGTGCTGCAACGCATAGCCATTGTGTATCTCGCGGCTGTCTGGCTGCACGTGCGTCTTGGCAACCGGGGAATCGCCTCGGTCGTTATAACGACCCTGCTGGGCTACTGGCTGCTCCTGGCCCTGATCCCCGTGCCCGGGCTGGGGCATCCGAGCCTTGGTGCGGACGCCAATCTGGAGGGGTGGCTCGACCAGCTTCTGCTGCACAACCATATCTGGAAGCGAAACACTTCCTGGGACCCGGAGGGCATTCTTTCCACATTCCCCGCCATTGCCCTGGGACTGATCGGCGTGCTCGCCGGGCGGCGGCTGCGCGCAGGGGGACAGGGAGCGGCCCGGATGCTTGCCTGGGGACTGGGCATGCTTCTGCTGGGCCGTTTATGGCACGAGTGGTTCCCCATCAACAAATCCATCTGCACCAGCTCCTTCGTGCTTTTTGTCGGCGGAGCCGGGCTCATGCTGCTCGCAGGCAGCCATTGGCTCATGGACGGACGCGGCAAGACCGCCTGGGCCAAGCCGTTGGTGATTTTAGGAACCAATCCGCTGACCATTTATATGGCTGCGTCCTTTTTTGCTGCGACCCTGCGTCATATCAAGCTGCCCGACGGCGCGGGAGGGACAATCACCCTGCAGACGTCTCTGTTCGGAACGCTATTTTCCGGCTGGACGCACAGTTCGCTGGCCTCGCTGGCCTGGGCCGCCCTGTTTTTGCTGATCATGTTCCCGGGAGCTTGGGCGCTTTACACCCGCCGCATCGTCATCAAGGCATAACCGACGCGGTGTCCGGGTGCGAGGCACTGCCCGCCGTTTGTATAAGGCCGTGGCCGGGTTGCTCCCAGCCTTGCCGTGCTCCGGTCCTGGCCGCACCCTGCCGGCATGTCCCCTTTACAGCCGGGTCCGATGGGCATACGTGCGCATGATAATGATTCAACGACGCCAAGCCGTCGGACGACAGCCCGCCTCCCTCCGGGAAAAGGAGCCGCGACATGCGAACCCCATTGACCCAGCCCGAGATTCTTCGAGCCCTGGTCGAGGAAACCTGCAGACTCCCGGATGCCCCCATAGGGGACGTCACCATGGGTACCTGCCTGGCCGCCGTCTCTGCCAGATTTCTCGGTCTGGCCTCCCTGGTTTCCCACATCGCCCCGGGCATTGGCCGCCAAACGCCGGCCGATGGGCCGACAAGCGTTCATGAGGCCGCCGCCCTCCTGGCCGATGCGGCAACCACCAATACGGATGCCGCCTCCCTGGCCATGGCCGCTGTCAACGCCCTGCTGCCGCCGCCGGACATCGAAGCCGACATGCCGGGACAGGACATCGTCCTGGAACACGGACGGGGCAAAAACGTGGCCGTCATCGGCCATTTTCCCTTTGTCGACAGCCTGCGCGCCGCTTGCTCCACCTTGTGGGTGTTGGAGAAACGCCCCAAACCCGGCGACGTGGACGCAAGCCGGGCCGACGAAATCCTGCCCCAGGCCGATCTCGTGGCCGTCACCGGCGCCACGCTTTTAAACGGCACCCTGGCCGGCCTGCTCAACGCCTGCCGCCCGGACGCCTTCGTGGTCATGCTCGGCCCCACCACGCCTTTTGCCGCAAGCCTTTTTGCCTGCGGCATCGACGTGCTGGCCGGCTGCTCCGTACCCGATCCCGAAGCCGCCCTGACCGGCATCCGGTCGGGCAAGTGCTTCAAGGGGCTCTCCGGGGTGCGACAGACTGTCTGGCGCAAATCCGCCGCCAGAGCCTGAACCGCCCGCCCCTTCCGCAGATTCTCGCGGATTTACGCGCAAGGCGTCCTGTTGCCGGGACAGTCGGCGTCATCGCGCAAAGCAGGCCCGGCCTCCAGGCAGGCGGCCTGTCCGTCTCCGCTGGCCCGCAGGACAAGATAGCCGAGGATGGCGGCCAGACCGGAGGTCGCCAAAATGGCCACCTTGGCCTTGGCGTCAAACGCCGACTGGTCGCCAAAAGCCAGACCGGCAATAAATATCGACATGGTAAACCCTATGCCGGCCAGACAGGCGGCGCCATAGTAATGCCGCAGGCGCATCCCGGGCGGCAAGACGGCCACGCCCAGCCGGAACATGCCCCAGCAGGCCAGAAACACGCCAAGCTGCTTGCCCACGAAAAGCCCCAGGAAAATCCCCAGGGACACCGGCTCGCCCAGCCCGGCCCCGCCCTGCCCGTCCAAAGAAACGCCGGCATTGGCCAGGGCGAAAAGCGGCATGATGCCATAGGCCACCCAGGGGTGCAGGCCGTGTTCGATGCGCGGCAATGGGGCATTGGCTTTATGGCAGGCGTCCTCAATCTCCTCCAGGGCCGCCATCTGGTTTTTGTTGGCCAAAAGGGGCTGGCCGTTCCCGCCGGATGCCTCAAAACAGCCAAGCAGCCGCCGGGCCCTGGCCGCAAACACCTCCGGGGCAATACGGGTGCGGGCGGGAATGGCCATGGCCGCCAGTACGCCGGCCACCGTGGCGTGGACCCCTGATTTCAAAAACGCCAGCCACATGACGACGCCAAGAAGCAGGTAAAACGCCGGGTGGCGCGCCCCCATGGCGTTGGACGCCAGCATGGCCGCGAACATGCCCCCGCCGACAGCCAGGGCCACAAACGAAAAGTCGCCGCTGTAAAAAAGCGCAATGACAAGTACCGCACCAATGTCGTCGACTATGGCCACCGCCGCCAAGAACACCTTGAGCCCAACCGGAACCCGGTCGCCCAGAAGCGACAGTATCCCCAGGGCAAAGGCGATGTCCGTGGCCATGGGCACGCCCCAGCCGGCAATCGAAGGATGGCCGGCGTTGACAAGCGCATAGATGATCGCCGGCACGGCCATTCCGCCGACAGCGGCAGCCACGGGCAAGACGGCCTGCCCCGGGGAATTGAGCTCCCCGACCAGGATCTCCCGCTTGATCTCAAGCCCGACCATAAAGAAGAAAATGGCCATCAACCCGTCGTTGATCATGTGCAGCAGGCTCTTGGTCAGGGCCATGCCGCCAAGACCCACGGTCACCGGCGTTTCCCAAAGGGCGAAGTAGGACGGGGCGAATCGGGAATTGGCCCAGACCAGGGCAAGCAGGGTACAAGCGATGAGAACGATTCCACCCGAGGCCTCAATGCTGGCGAAGCGACGAAACGGGGCCAGGGCCTGTTCCAGCAGGCTGCCTGACCGTGAAGTGTCGATACTGGACGTTTTCATAATTCGGCGTGTTATCCCACATCAGGCGCTCTTGTCACGAAAAAGCGGCACTGCGTCGGCGCAGCATCGCTATGAACGCCGTTGCGGCTCCGGATCTGGCTGCCTGCCGCCATGCCGCAGCGCCCAAACCTGCCGCCGCAACCCCAGCCGCTCTGGCGGCATTTGTGTATCCTCCTTTTTTGCATGTTGCTCCCGGCGACCGTATAGGATATGTTTTACAAAGGAATTTTCGTCGCCCATGCATGCTCTCCCCCTTTCCCCGAACGCCCCCTGGCTGGCTCCCCTGGCTGGTTTTTCCGACCTGCCCTTCCGGCTCCTTTGCCGGGAACTCGGCGCGGCAGCTGCCGTCACGGAAATGGTCAGCGCCAAAGGGCTTTTTTACGATTCGCAAAATACCAAACGCCTGCTTGCCACTGCCCCGGGCGATGCGCCGCTGGTTGTCCAGCTTTTTGGAGCCGACCCCGAATATCTCCACCGGGCGGCCGCCGCCCTGGCCGAACAGGGGTATGGGGCGTTTGATCTCAACTGCGGCTGTTCCGTCAGAAAGGTCATAAAAACCGGGGCCGGGGCGGCCCTTCTCGACACTCCCGACCGCCTTGTCGCCTGTGCGGCAGCCATGGTCCGGGCGCTCGGCCCGGGGCGCGTCGGCGTGAAACTGCGCCTTGGCCCCAGACCCCCGGCGTTTACAGCCCGGGAACTGGCCCCAAGGCTGGCCGATGCCGGGGTTGCCTGGCTTGCCCTGCATCCCCGCCATGCCAGCCAGGGATTTTCCGGCCTGGCCGACCAGACGGCGCTGGCCGCCTTTGTCGCGGCCTCGCCTGTGCCGGTCCTGGCCAGCGGCGACCTGATGACTGCCGAAGACGCCGGACGCTGTCTGGCCGCCACCGGCGCATCCGGCGTGATGTACGCCCGGGGGGCCATGGCCGATCCACGCGTGTTCGTCCACGACGCCAACCGCCGCCGGGCCGTCCACGGCCTGCCTCCCCTGCCCCTGCCGCCGCTTTGCGACATCATCCGCCGCCACGCCGCCCTTTGCCGGGACTATGCCGACGACCGACGGGCCTTGCTGCGCATGCGCACGACCGTGCCGCGCTATCTGCGGGACCTGCCGGGCTGCCGCGCCTTGCGGGCGCGGCTTTGCCACTGTAGTTCCTGGGAGGAATTGGCCGACATCATCGACGAGGCCGAACGGCTCGGCGAACCGACCCCTGTTTCCGGAGATGCGTTATGAAACTGCTTCGCGCCAAAACCGCAGGGTTTTGCATGGGCGTGGATCTGGCCCTGAAAAAACTCGCCGCCCTCATCCCCCCCGGCTCGTCCGAAACCCCCGATCCCGCCGCCCCCATCCTCACCTTCGGGCCCATCATCCACAACCCGCAGGTGCTGGAGGAATACGCCGCCAAGGGCGTGCGCGTGGTCAATGACCCGGGCGACATTCCGCCCGAGGCCACGGTGGTCATCCGGGCCCACGGCATTCCCGAACCCGTCCGCCAGTCCATCGCGGCCCGGGGCGCACGGCTGGTCGACGCCACCTGCCCGAAGGTCAAAAAGGCCCAGACCCTTATTGCGGCCCAGGCCAACCACGGCAAGGAGTTGCTTCTTTTCGGCGAGGACGAACATCCCGAGGTCAAGGGGCTCTTAAGCTACGCCACGGCCGGAGCCCGGGTTTTCGACTCCATGGATGAACTGGAACGCCTGGACCTGCCCCACGGACCGACGTATTTCCTGGCCGCCCAGACCACCCAGGACGAGCAGGAATTCCTGCGTATCCGGGACTATCTGCGAAGCCGTTTCGGATCGGATCTGACAGTTCTCTCCACCATCTGCAACGCCACAATGAACCGGCAACAGGAAGCCATGGATCTGGCGGCGGCCGTGGATTTCATGGTCGTTGTCGGCGGGCATGACTCCGGCAACACGAGACGGCTGGCCCAGGTCGCCCGCACCGCCGGCACCCCCTGCGTCCATGTGGAAACCGCCCGCGAGCTTTCCCCGGACATGTTTGTCGGCAAACACACAATCGGCTTGACAGCGGGGGCTTCAACCCCCAAAAAAATAATCGACAGCATCCAAAAGGCGCTGGAAGCGCTTTAAGGGGTGCCCCCCAAGGGGACGTCAGTGGTTGCATCATACCGTAGAACCATCCTCCCCGCGGGACAAACATCGTTAAAACGCCCGGTCTTTTTTGGCATCATGGCGAAATGGCCGAGACCCGGAGATCCCAATGGCCCAGACCAATATTCTGCTTGAAGCCGGCACCAACGAACTGGAAATCGTGGAGTTCTACATCGATGAACCCGCACCTTCCAAGTTTACCGCCAACACTCCGGAAGCATCGGGCCAGTACCGGGGCTATTATGGCGTCAACGTCGCCAAGGTCCTGGAGATCATCCGACTGCCCAAAATCACGGGCATGCCGGAGGTCTCCCACCCAAGCGTGCTTGGCGCGTTCAACCTGCGAAACCACATCATCCCCCTGGTGGATCTCAGCGTCTGGCTCGACAAGGTGCGCAAGGCATCGGATTCGCCCAAAGTCATTGTCACCGAATTCAACAACGTCACCACCTCCTTCCTGGTTTCCGGCGTCACCCGTATCCACCGCATGAGTTGGGAGGCCGTGGAACCGCCAAACCGCTACGTGTCCAAAATGAGCGGCGACTGCATCACGGGCGTGGTCAAGCTCGAAGACCGCATCGTCTTCCTGCTCGACCTGGAAAAAATCGTGGCCGACCTCAACCCCAGCCTGGGACTTCGCCTGGACATGAGCATCGAGTGGAATTCGGCCAGCCGCTACCGGGCCCTGGTCGCCGACGATTCGGTGCTGGTGCGCGAAATGCTCAAGGATCTGCTGCAAAAAGCCGGCTTCGACGTCACCGCCGTGCAAAACGGCCGGGAGGCCTGGGAACTCCTGCAGCAAATCAAGGACAAGGCCGACGCGGCGAAACGACCGTTGAGCGATTATGTGCATGTCATGGTGGCGGACATCGAAATGCCGGCCATGGATGGACACAACCTGACCAAACGCATCAAAGAGGACGTCGCGCTGCACAACCTGCCGGTGATCCTTTTCTCCTCGCTTATTACCGACAAACTGCGCCACAAGGGCGAGACCGTGGGCGCCGACGACCAGATTTCCAAACCGGATGTCAGCCAATTGGCCATGCGGGCCAAGGCCCTCATTGAGCGCAACGCGGGGGAACAGACCGCCGCCTGACCGCTCCCTTCCCTGGATCGCCTTCCCGCCCCGGTGCGCCCCACGCACCGGGGCTTTTTTTTGCAATTTCCTGTAACCTCGCCGATGGAACCGGGGACCAACTTCCTGCCCTGCCCATGCAGGCCCGGGCGGACCATCGGAAACATCCGCAACGGGCCGGACCGCCCCGAAGAGAGCACCGCAGGGAAACAGCCAAGGAGCCCTTCTTGCGATCAACGGTTTTCGTTCCCGGCGAGCCCGTTTCACCATATCTCGCCGATTGGCATCTGGCGTTCGCCAGCCTTGACCCAAAACTGGCTGCACCCCTTGAAATCTGGTTTGACCGGGGACCGCATGAACCCATTGTGGAACTCCTGCCCCTGCCCCGGCGCCCCGGCAATTGCGACTGGCGGCTGGTCGCCCTGCACATTTCGGCCCTGATCAACAATGTCCTGTGCGTCTACGGCGCCAAAGGCGTCAGCATCATTGCCAAGGAAAGCCCCCTGCCGGCAGATGTCCTGGACGGGGTGGCAAAAAACCTGTTTCTGCCGCCGGACACCTTTTCCAATATGCCGTTGTCCGTCATCCATACCCTTGGCGAGCAGCTTTTCGACGCCCCCTGCTCCCTTGATACGGACCGCAGCCGTGCGGACGCCCTGCGGGAAACCCTGAAAAAGCCCCGCCCACCCCGGATCGGCGGCACGACGACAAACGCCTCCGGGCTGGCCCTGGCCATCAACGTCGGCCAACACCTGACCTCCTGGGGACTTGTCCGAATCGATGCAGGCGGGCGGCACTCCGTCACGGAACTGCACCGCCTGAAATCCCGGCCCCAGGGCCAGGCTCTCTGCTTTAGCAAAATCTTTCGGCAACTCATGGCGGATATCCGGCAACAGTTGGCGGGAAACGCCGACGCGATCGAGGCTGTCGGCGTCGCCATGGCGGCCACCGTCGTCTCGGGAAAGATTCTGTCCAGCGGGCCCTTCGGACTGTTCGAAGGGAGTTGCACAGAAACCCTCAACAAGATGACGGAACTGCTGCGCCGGGATTGCCAGTCGCAATTCCCCGGCCGGACGGTCGCCTTTGCCAACGATGCCGCGGCCCAGGCCCTGTTTGCCTTTCATTACGCCGGGGGACGCGAACTGCTGGCCGGGGCCGGAAACGGCAGCCACATGCTGTCCGTCCGCCTGGGGGCCTGTCCGTGCGTCCACTGCCTGGACTACGCCGGGGAATCGCCGGTCGGACTGCATGAATACGGCTGGCTGGCCACCCGTCTCAGCACCGACCGCTCTTCCAGTTCCCTGTTTGCGACAATCCGCTTTTATCTTTCCCATTACGGCGTGGCGGCCGTGGCCCACGAGTTGGGCCTGCTGGACCGATACAACCTGCATCCTGAGGCGGCGATTCCCTTCTTTCACGAACGCCTGCTGTCGGCCGAACCCGGCAAGCGCCGGGAAGCGGCAAAAGTCTACGGCATCCTCGGGGCGCATCTGGCCATGCTCGCCTATGAAATCCACCGGCATCGCCCCTTGGCCGCCATCATCCTGCTCGGATCGCGGGCCAACTGGATCGATCAGCCGGCTTTTGCCGCCATACAGGATGGATTTGCCAGCTTTGCCTCCGGACATGGCCTGCCTCTCGGCCCGGTCCGGATCGTCCTGGCCGAAGAGGCGTCCGCCCAGGCCGGCCTTGTCGGCGTGGCCCACGCCGCCCTGCTGCAGGCGCACGCCGCCTCAGCCTGATTGCCGTCCCGCCGTTTCCGCCGCCCTGCCTCCCCTTTTGACACGCCCCCCCCTTTGTGCTTAATTGGTCCGGTTTTTCACTTAAATCACACACGCTCTGGAGGCGTCTTCATGTCCGATTCCACATCGCCGCAATCCGGCAAGAATCCTGCGGCCGACATTCCGGCCATCCTGCGACTTCCCGTCCAGTATTGGCGGCAGTCCATGGCTGCGGCCGTCATCGTGCTGGCGGCGGCGGGCGGCTATGCCCTTTACGGCGTGTACCAGAAAGGCCAGATCGAAAAGGCCGAAAGCGCCCTTGGCGCCGTTGTCGTCTCCAAAACCGGAGCCGAGCGCCTTTCCGCCCTGGAGGCCCTGGTCAAGTCCGCTCCGGCCGGCGCCCGTGACGGCATCAATCTCGAAATCGCCAAAACGGCCCAGGCTCTCGGCGACTTCGCCAAGGCCGCCACAGCCTGGGAAGCCATCTCCCAAAGCGCGCCGGCCGGCATGAAGACCGTGGCCGGCCTGGGCCAGGCCACCGCCCTGTCCAAATCCGGCCAGGATGCCAAAGCCGTTGCCGTGCTCGAATCCCTTGCCGCTGCCGCGCCCAAGGCGTTTTCCATGACCATTGACCGCCAGTTGGCCGTGACGGCCGAGGCTGCCGGCCAATGGCAAAAGGCCCTGACCGCCTATGAGCGCATGAAGGCCGACGGCAACGTGCAAAACGCCAGCTATATCGACGCCAGGATCAGCGCGCTTCGGGCCAAGGCCGACGCCGCACCCAAGGCCGACAGCTAGCGTCCGTCCCCGGACAGGGGACCGCGGTATTCACTCGAAATTCTTCCGGCGCGTGCCTTTGACGGCGCGCGCCGGAAGTTTGCGGACGCCCCCGGCGTCCGCGTATTGCCGGAGGTTTTTCGTGGGCAAGGAGCTACTTACGGCAGCGGCCGGTGAAACGTTGCTGCTGCTTGGAAACGAGGCCATCGCCCGGGGGACGCTGGAAGGCGGCGTCCGGTTTGTCACCTGCTATCCCGGCACGCCCTCGTCCGAGGTCCCGGACACTTTTTTTCGAATGTCGCAGGACGCGCCCTATTACTTCGAGTATTCGGTCAACGAGAAGGTGGCCCTGGAAGTGGGCGGCGGCGCGGCCCTCGCCGGGCTGCCCACCCTCGTGACCATGAAGCATGTGGGCGTCAACGTGGCGGCCGATCCGCTGATGACCCTGGCCTACGTCTCGGCCCCGGGCGGACTGGTCCTGCTTTCGGCCGACGATCCGGGCTGCCATTCGTCGCAAAACGAGCAGGACAACCGGATTTACGCCCGCCTGGGCGGCCTGCCCTGTTTCGAGCCGGCCACGGCCCAGGAATGCAAGGACATGGCCCGCGATGCCCTGCTGTTGTCCCGGCGCATCGAAAACCCGGTGCTGCTGCGCACCACCACCCGCGTCAACCACGTGCGCGGCCCGGTGACCCTGGGCGAGATGCCGCAAACGCCGGCCGAAAAGCCCTTTGCCAAAAACCCGCCCCGATTCGTGCCCCTGCCGGCCTCGGCCCGGGTCATGCACGAACGCCTGCTCGGCATCCTTGAAGCCATGCAGGCCGAAGCCGAGACCTCGCCCTACAACACCGAGAGCGGCTCGGGAGACGTGGGCTTTATCAGCTCCGGCGTGGCCCGCAACTACCTCCATGACGTGCTGGAGGAGGACGGCCTGGCCGGCACGGTGCGGGTGCTCGACCTCGGCATGACCTATCCCCTGCCGGAAAACCGCATTGCCGCCTTTTTGGCCAAGTGCAAAAAGGTGATGATCGTCGAGGAACTGGAGCCTGTTCTCGAAACGGAAATCCGCGCCCTGGCCCAGAAACGCGGCATCGCCGTCGAGATCCTCGGCAAGGGCGAACATCTGCCGCGCCGGGGGGAATTCTCCACGGTCAACGTGCGGCTGGCCGTGCGGAACGCCATGGCCCTGGACACGCCGGCCCCGGACACCCTGTCCGTTCCCGGCGACCTGCCCAGGCGTCCGCCCAACCTCTGCGCCGGCTGCCCCCACCGGGCCGCCTACTACGCCGTGCGCGAGGTCTACGGCGACACGGCCGTCTATTCCTCGGACATCGGCTGCTACACCCTGGGCTTTCTGCCGCCGTTTCAGGCCGCCGACTTCCTGCTGTGCATGGGCTCGTCCATCTCCACCGGAGCGGGCTTCGCCCGGGCCTCGGGCAAGCCGGTGGTGGCGTTTATCGGCGACTCCACCTTCTTTCATTCCGGCATCACCGGGCTCATCGACGCAGTGGCCTACAACCACGACATCCTTGTCGTGATCCTGGACAACCGCACCACGGCCATGACCGGCCACCAGCCCAATCCCGGGGTGGACACCACCATTTTCGGCGAAAACCCCAATCCGGTCGATCTGCTGGCGCTGATCCGGGCCTGCGGCGTGGAACCGGTCAAGGTCAACCCCCTGAACCACAAGGCCATGGTTTCGGCCCTGACGGCGCTGTCGGCCAAATCCGGTCCCCGCGTGCTTGTGGCCGAATACCCCTGTCCCATCCACGCCAAGCGCGTGGGACAGGCCAAAAAAACCCTGCCCGCCCGGGTGGCCGGCGATCCGGCCGCCTGTCTTGGCGTACGCGACGCCCTGGCCTGTCCGGCCTTTGCCATGGTGGACGGCGTGTTCACCATCAACGCCGAACAGTGCGACGGCTGCATGTACTGCGTCCAACTTTCCGCCGACATCAAGCCCGGCAAAAAGGAGGCCCGATGAATCGCGCCCGCATCTTTCTCACCGGCGTCGGCGGCCAGGGAACCTTGACCGCCACCACGCTGCTCGCCCGCACCGCCCTGGACGCCGGCATTCCCGTCACCTCCGGGGAAATCCACGGCATGGCCCAGCGCGGCGGCGTGGTGGAATCCACGCTGCTTCTGGGCGGCTATAAAAGCGCCATTATCGCCCCGGGCGAGGCTGACGTGATCCTGGGCTTCGAACTCCTCGAAACGTTGCGCGCCCTGCCCATGCTCAAACGCGGCGGCCATGTCGTCGGCAACAGCGAATCCATCCAGCCGGTCGGCGTGTGCCTGGGACGGGAATGCTACCCGCCGCTCGATCAAGTGCTGGACACGGCCCGGGGGTTCGCGGCCCGGGTGGTCATGATCCCGTGCATCAGTCTGGCCGAACAGGCCGGCACGGCCAAGGCCGCCAACACGGTGCTCCTGGGCGCGGCTGCCGCCTGCGGCGCACTGCCGTTCGGCGTCGAGGCGCTGGCCCGGTCCATCGAGAAATATCTCAAACCCAAACTGGTCCCCGTGAACCGCAAGGCGCTTGACCTTGGGGCCCAGGCCGCCCAGGCGGGTCAGGCCGCGTGATCGACGCGCTTTCGTCCTTCGACGGCGCGGGGCCGGCCTTTTACGGAGCGCTTTCGCGCATTGTGGCCGCCACGGGTCCGGGGCGGGCCGTACGACGAGGCCTGGAAAACGCCCTGGACATCCTGGTGGAGACCCTGGGCTACCGCCGGGCCTGCCTGGAATTGCACGACCTGCCCCAGCCGGGCGCCCGCATCGTCCTGTCCCAGGGACGCCAGCAGGGGCTCGACCATCTCTATGGTCCGGCCCCCTTGTCCATGGGGCAGGTCATCGGCTCCAGGCGCTCCCTCATTTTGCAGGACGTCAAGGACCATCCGGATTTCATCGGTCGCCCGCCGGAAGAGCTGACAAGCCTTTCCTACATCTGCGTGCCGGTCACGGCGCCTGTGCCCGATGGCCAGATCGAGGATTTCGAACCGGTTTCGACCTCGGGCGTCATCGGCGCATTAAGCGTCGATCTGCCCAAAGCGCCCATGGTCTTTCTCGAAGCCCACCGGGAATTTTTAAGCGTGGTCGGCGGCATTCTCGGCAACGCGGCCCTTCGGCTCCGCGACGAGCTGACCCGGTCCAGGCATCGGGTCTCCCCGCCGCCGGCCCGGCCGGAGGCCCCCCTGCCCGAACCTTCGCCCCAGCCTGTGGCGGTGTCCAAGAGCATGCGCCTGCTGTTGCGCCAGATCGCCCAGGCTGCCGACTCCGACGATCCCGTGTTGTTTCGCGGCGAGGAAGGGACCGGCAAGGAATTCCTGGCCCGCTACCTGCACGGCCAGGGAAGCCGCCGGGGACGCCCGTTCCTGCGCCTGGGTTGCGGGGAGAATCCTCCGGAAGCCGTCATGGAAGCCCTGTTCGGCGTGCAAAAAGGCGAACGCTCCAAAGCGACCCGGTCCAAACGGGGCCTGTTTGAACTGGCCCAGGGCGGCATCGTCTTTCTCGACGACATCGAGGAACTCTCGCTCGACGCCCAAACCCAGGTTCTGCGGGTCATCCAGGAAGGCACGGTCCAACGGACCGGCAGCGACGCCCCCTTTCCCGTGGACGCCCGCATCGTGGCCGCCAGCGGCGCCTCCCTGGAAGACGCCATGGCCCGGGGGGAGTTTCTCGAAGACCTCTTTTACGCCCTTGGCGTCTTTGCCCTGTATGTGCCGCCGCTGCGCGACCGGGTGGGCGACATCCTGCCGCTGGCCGAACGGTTCCTGGAAGACTTCTCCGGCCGTACCGGCAAAAGCGTACGCCGCATCTCGACGCCGGCCATTGACCTGCTCAACCAGTACCACTGGCCGGGAAACGCCAGGGAACTGGCAAACTGCATCGACCGGGCTGCAACGCTTTGCGACGAAGCCGTGGTGCGCACCTATCACCTGCCTCCGACCCTGCAAACCGGCGAGTCCTCGGGCACGGAGCCTTCGCTTTCCTTCGGCGAGGCCGTGGCCAAATTCGAACAGGAACTCCTGGTCGAGGCCCTCAAAAAGGCCCGGGGCAACATGTACCAGGCGGCGCGGGATTTGCGGGAGAGCTACCGGGTGGTCAATTACAAGGTCAAAAAGTTCGGTATCGATCCCAAGCGCTTCACTCCAGGCCGTCGCGGCTAGGACAGGGTAAAAAACTGTTTACCCAAACGTCCCGACCGCGTAATATACATAACAAATTCTTCTCCCCATCGGAGGTTTCATGGCCAGCCTTGCCAGCCACGACTATTACCGCGACGACATGACCAAAATGCCGCCGCTTCGGTCCATCGCCCAGACCCTTTGTCTGGACAAGCGTGTACGCAAGGTCACGGCTGCCGAGGCTTACGAACTGGCCAAAAGCCAGCACGACGTCATGGACACGGATCTGCCGGTCTACCCGCCGGCGGCCCGCCGCCTGGGACTGCCCGAAGGCGCGACGATACTCGTCAACTGCCACGGCCGTATTGTCGGCCGGACCGCCAAGGCCAGACGCTTCTACACCCGCATGGCGCCGACCGAGCGGCGCAAGGTGGAATCGGATCTGCGCGAAGCCGTTTTCGAGATGCAGCGCCATCCGCTCATCAAGGCCGAAGCCATCCTCGGCCTCGACGCCGACCTCATGATCAAGGCCACCATCGTGGCCACCGAGGACGACGCGGTCAACGTCTTCAATTGGCTGGCCAACTTCACCCCCTATGAAGAACTGGCCGAGGCCTACGAGAAAAGCCCCAGACTCCCCATCCCCGACATCCTGGTCGTGGGCTTCAACCACTGGCGCACCGCCGATCCCTATTACAACAACGAAGGCGGCTCCCAGCTCGCCCTGGTGGATGAAGACGCCAACGTCATCTTCAATCTCGGCATGCGCTATTTCGGCGAACGCAAGAAAGGAACCCTCACCCTGGCCTGGACCTCGGGCATGCGCCTTGGCATGGCCGCCTGCCACGGCGGCATCAAGGAAATCGATTTTTCCGATTGCGAGGCGTCCCAGGACCGGGGCATGGGCAAACGGTCCATCGCCTTTTTCGGCCTTTCCGGCACCGGCAAGTCGTCGCACACCAATTCCCATGACAACGGCGGCACCCTGCCCGCCGGGTTCTCCAAGGTGGTGCTCCACGACGACGCCTTCCAGATCGATTGCCGGGGCAAGGTCTGCCGGGTCTGGGAACCCACTCTGTTCGACAAGACCGATTCCCGCCCTACCGGACACCCGGATTGGCGCTTCATGATTTCGGCCATGAACATGGGCCTGACCGAGGTCGACGGAAAGGTGCTGCCCCTTGGCCAGGACGTGCGCAATCCCAACGGCCGGGCGCTCGTTGACCGCGATCTGCTCGGGGCCTACGTCAACCGCTGCGCCTTCCCCAACATCATGGTCTGGCTCATGAAGGACACCTGCCTGCCGCCGGTGGTCCGTTTTACCGACGCCCATCTGGCCGTGGCCATGGGCGCTTCGCTCATGACCCGGCGCAATCTGGCCGAAAACGTCAGCGAGGACGAACTCAAAAAACTTGTGTTCGAGCCCTTTGCCAACCCCTTCCGGGTTTATGAGTTGTGGAAGGACGTGGAAGCCTTCCGGAACGTCTTTGAAGCCGGAGCGGTCGGCTATTCCTTCAACTCCGTAGGATTCTGGAAAACTTCCGATCGGGAGTTGCACAAGATTCCGCTGCAGTATTCCCTGACGCTGCAAACCGCCCTGCTCCTGGAACGTCTGGAGTGGGAGGACTGGGACCTGCTCCCCGGAGCCCAGCTGCCGACCCGGGACAGCGTGGAACGGCTGCTCCCCGGCTACGCGGCCGTCTACGATCCCTCCCGGGTGGAAAACCGCGACCGGTATCTGGAGACGCTCAAGGACAGGTTCCACCAGCGCCGGGTCTTTCTGCAGAATTCCGATCTGCACAACCGTCCGGAACTGCTTATGCGCCTTGTCAATGCGCTGATGATCCGGGCCTAGGGGGGCTGAGGCGTTTGCCCGCCTTTTTCGGAATGTCTCTGCAAGGCCGTCCGAAATAACGATCCCCCGGCACGGCGACATGTAACGGGGTTCCCGTCCCGGCTTTGGCCGGGACGGGACGACATGCCCCGAACCACGGCGGATGCGACCATGTCTCGAACGGGAGAGAACGGGCACGCTGCGACCTTCGCCAAGCGAAGGGGACATCGTAACGCCCGAACCGCTTCCCAGACAAAACGGCGCAGCCACCGGGCAACGCAGGATATGTCGCACCCAGCCTGCCGGCCCGGAAACTGCTTCCACCTGCCGTCGCCATGAGCCTTCGCGCCCTCCTTGGCCTGATCGGTCTGGCCGTCGCCCTGCCCTTTCTGGGGTATCTGGTGTATTTGAGCCAGGCCCAAACCAGCAGCCCGGATCAGATCATTTTCCTGGCCTTCGCGTTTTCCATCACCTTTCCGACGCTGATCCTGCTGTCCCTGATGCTTTTCCGCAGCCTGCTGGTGCTTGCCGTCTCGCTGCCGATCTATGCCGTCTGCATCGTTGCCGGCTATGCCAGGACGTTTATGGCCTTCCAGATAATCTGCACCGGCAAGCTCACGGAATCGTTCAGGGACTGCCTCTATCTCAGTGTTTCCCTTTTCACCAACACCGGGTGCGCGGATTGCGCGCCAACGCCAAGCCTTCGGTTGCTGGCCGCATCGGAAGCCTTTTTCGGCTACCTGACCCTTGGCGTCTTTGTCGCCTGCCTCGTCGTCATTCTGGTCCGCCTCATCACCGCCGGCCGGATGCGCCAGTAACGCCGCCGGCCGGATGTTCGCAAGCGGGCAGGCGCCGCCAAAGCGACCCCGCCTTTCTGGCTGCCAGTGTCCAACCGGGCGCCCAGAACCGCACCACCTTGAACTGCCCTGATTGGCTCACCTTTCCGTCCACGCCGGTCCACGCGGACAAGAGACAGCCTTGTCCGGCAGACGTCAGGCCGGAATTTCCGTGAAGGTCATGCGGCTTGAAAGGGTCTTGCGCACCGGGCAGGCCCGGGCCGCACGCATAAGCCTATGCCGCTGGGCATCGGTCAGGTCGCCGGAAAGGCCGATGGCGCAGGTGAACGCCGCGCTATCCGCCTCGCTGCGATCCAGAGCGACGGTCACGGCGACGCCGGTCAGCGGGATATCGTGGGTTTGGGCGTACATGCCAAGCAGCATGGTCACGCACGAACCAAGAGCCGCCTCCAGCAACTCGTGCGGTCGAAAGCCCTGCCCGGCTCCGCCCTTCGCGACGCCGGCATCGCAGACTGCCGAAAAATTCCCATTGGAAAACTGCACCTGATACGGCGCGTCCTGGCTTTGGCAACGGATCATGGACAACTCCCAAGGTTGATAATGCGCTCCGCCATCCGGGAATTACCATCTTTTTCGGGGAACCGTACAGTATTCCCCGCCCGGACACCGACCCCGGGACATCGCCCGCCATGCTTGCCGCGCCGCTTCGCAGTTTGTCTGACGGCCAACGCAAAAACGCCCCCGCAGCCGGACTGCAGGGGCGTTTCCAGGCGTGCCGGCGTCAACGCGGCCGGCTCAGGGCTTGACGCGCATGACGTAGGCCGCTTCAGGGCGCAGATACTTGGCGGCAAGGCCTTTGAGGTCCTCGGGCGTGAGGGCCTGGGCAGCCTCGATGACCCGGCGGTCATAGTCCAGGGGCAGACCGGCAGCCAGGGCGGCCGCCGCCTCGCCGCTCCGGGCGCCAAGGCGCTGACGCGCGCGATAGTAGTCGCCGGACATGGTGCTCTTGGCCCGTTGCATCAGTTCCTCGGCCAGCGGCTTCTCGCGCAGCTGCGCCGCCACCCGTTTGAACCCGTCGACAGCAGCTTCGGCCTTGTCGGGCGAGGTGCCGATGTAAAAGGCCAGGAAACCGGTCCTGAGCGATTGCCACATAAACGAAGTCACCGAATAGCCGAGGCTCTCGCCGTCGCGCAACTGGGAGAAAAGCAGCCCGCTTTGCCCGGCCAGCACGTCGTTTAACAGCGCAAGCCCGGGCGTGTCCGCCGACTCCAGGCCCGGAACCGGAAAAACCATCAGCAGATGGGTCTGGTTGCGCTCGGGCAGGGTGACCGAAGCCTCGCGTTTTTCCCCCCATTGGGGCGCGGCAAAGGCAAACGGTTTGGCCGGCCCGGAGGCTTTGGCCAGGGTTTCGGCCAGATGGCGCACCGCTTCGGCGTCGAAATCGCCGCACACGGCAAGCACCCAGGGCATGGCCCGCTGGGCGGCCCAGTAGGCGGACACGTCCTTTTCCGTGAGACCCTTCACGGTGGCGGCCTCGCCCAGACGCGTATAACTATATGCCGTATTGGTGAACAGGAAGGGAAACAGCTTGCGGAAGGCCAGACTCATGGGCGCGTCTTCCTTGGCCTTGATAGCGGCCAGTTGGTCGCGCACCTGCCGTTGCACCTCGGTTTTCAAAAAGGCCGGGCGCAGCAGCACGTCGACAAAAAGTCCGTACAGGTCTTTCTGGAACCGACTGGGAAACTTGGCCCCGACGTTGAACGTGTCGCGCCCGGAGGAGGCCGAAAGCGAAGCCGCCCGGTCGGCCAGAAAGTCCTCCAGGGCATTGGCCGACAATTTGGCCGTGCCCGTGGTCAGGCTGTTGGCAGCCAACTCCGCCAACCCCTGCCTGTCCCTGGCCAGCAAGGCATCGCCGCCGTTGTACGCCAGCGACACGGCAACATAGGGCAGAGTCGTATCCGGCAGCAAAACCAGGGTATGCCCGCCGCCGAGATCGACCACCTCCGGTGCGACGACAGCGCCCTGCCCCTTGGCCGCGACCGGGGAAACAGACTTGGGAGCCGGCCAGATCCTGGCCGCGGCGTCGGAAAGCCCGTTGGCCGTCACCACTGCTTCATCGGCCTTGGGAGCAAGTACGGCGGTCAACATGCGCTCCGGTCGAAACGTCGCCTCGATGACGGCTTGCAGAGACTTCTGGTCCGTGAACCGCACGGAACGCAGGTAGTTGGCCTCGCCGTCGGGGTCGTAGCCGTAAAATCGGAAATAGCCGGCCTTCATGGCCAGACCGGCCAATGTCTCCTTGGCCTGATACAGGCCGTCTTCGATATTGAGCCGCACCCGTTCGATTTCATGGTCGCTAAACGACGTTCCCTTGAGCCGGGCCAACTCGCCCAACAGGCCCTGCCAGAACGCGGCCACGTTTTTGGCGTCAAGGGTGGCGTCGACAAGCAGCAGCCCCCCCCGCTCCAATGTCAGCGAGGAGCAGGAGATATCATCGACAAGCTGTTTTTCATATTTGAACGTCCGGTAGAACCGGCTGGTCTCATCGCCGGCCAGCAACCGGGCGAGAACCTCCAACGGGGCCTCTTCGGCGCTGCGAAGGCCCGGGGTGGGAAAGGCGACCTGCAGGCGCACCTTGGCCCATTGGCCGTATTCCACCCTGGTGGCCGGCTCCGGAGCGGCGGCCGGGTGCTCATAGGGTATGGGCGGCATGACGGACCGGTCGTTGCCCATGGATCCGAAAAGTGCTTCGGCTTCCTTCTCCACCTCCTCGGCCCGGACCTTGCCGACCACGACCAGTTGCATGGATTGGGGCTGGTAGCGCTCCTGGACATAGTCGTGCAGGTTCGTGGCGGAAAAAGCGGACACCGTCTCAGGGAAGCCGATGATGGGCCAGCCGTACGCCAATCCCGGCCAGGCCATGGCCTGGGTGAGCTGGAACAGCCGGTTGTCGGGGTCGTCCCTGCCCCGGGCCAGTTCCGAAAGCACCACCTGGCGTTCGGAATCCAGTTCCGCCGGATCGAATTTCGCTCCGAAAATCATGTCCTTGACGACGTCCAGGCCAAGCTTCCAACGGTCGGCCGGCAGGTCCACCTGGTACATCGTGTTGTCAAAACTCGTCGAGGCATTGAGTTCGCCGCCGGCTCCCTCGATGTCCGAGGCCACCTGTCCGGCCGGGCGCTTTTCCGTGGATTTGAACACCATGTGTTCAAGCAAATGGCTGAGCCCTGCCTGCTTCGGCGTTTCGTAGCCGGAACCGGCATGGACGAACAGCCGCACCGCCACGAGGGGGAATCGATTGTCCTCCACGGTCATCACCGTCAGGCCGTTCGCCAGTCTGACAACCCGGGGCCCCTGGGCCCCGAAGGCCGAAACCGAGGCCAAAGCCCATGCGGCTACGACCATGCATACAACACTGCGCCAACGCATAACAAAAACTCCTTTGTCGATCAGCACAAATGCCGGACAAGGCGCACCCTCGGCCGGACTGCCACGGACCTTGGGGATTTCGGGAAAGAACGGAACTTCATTCTGGTGCATCAACCGGCGGGGAAAGGACTTTCGCCTCCGGCAAAAGCCACCCGGACCTTGGTCAGCCCGTAGGCCCCACGGACCAGTTGCGGACAGACGGCTTCGGACAGCCGCAACGGACTGACGTAGGTTTGTTCGGCAAACGAACAGGCAAAACGCACGGTGGCCGGTTCGGTCAATTCGACGCCAACGACGAGGGGCCGGGCGTCCAGGCTCCGTTCCCCCTTCTTCGAGGTCCAGACGACCGGAAACGCGCTGCTGGCAGTAAACGCGCGCCACTGCTCGAAGCACGCCCCGGCCTGCTCTTCGGGCACGGTCAATTCGAAGGTTTCCAGCTCCGGATGCGGAATCCTGCGGCCCGGCGGCAAGGTTTCGCCGCCGACCACAGCCAGCCCTTCCGGCAAATTGGGATTGAGCCGCGCGGCAAACTCCTCCGGGGTGGCCGGTTCGCGCAGGAATATCGCCAGCCATTCGGCCCGGCTCGACACCCCGACCGGCAAGGCCCGGCCGAAGGATATCTGGGGCAGCGGATGGTAGCCGGCGGAAAAGCTGGGCTTGAGCCCGGCCCGGCGAAGGGCCCGCTCGAAAACCCGGCCGAGTTCCAACTGACTCAGATAGACGGCGCTGTCGGTCTTGGCGAACCAGACCCGCAGATGGACGGCCTTGCGGGTCAGGTCTTCCCGGGGCGGCGCCGGCGGCGCGGTCACGGCCTCCCATTCCGGGGCGGGCCTGTTGAGACGCGGCCGAATGTCCGCGCCGACAGCGGCGGCCAGACCGCTTTTGCGGCCCTCGTGGTTGCATACGCCGCAGCCCGTGCACTGGCCGAACCGGCAATCGCCCGTGATGCCGCCGGTCAGGGCCCGTTCCCGCTCCCGGCGCAGGTACTGCGGCGAGACGCCGCAGGAGAGATGGTCCCAGGGCAGAGGCGCGTCGGGATCGCGGCCGGCCAGCCAGTCGGCCGGCGCAAGCCCGGCAGCCTCGAAAACACGCAGCCATGGGGCCAGATCGAACCGGTCGATCCACGAACAAAACAGCGCGCCTTCGCGGTAGCCAGCCTCGACGATGGGGGCAAGCTCCCGGCCGGCCCTGGCAAAAACGCCTTCCAGAAAACTCATCTCCGGCTCGTGCCAGCGAAGCGTCAACCGGCGTTCGGCGGCGAACAGATCGCGCAAATAGCCAACCCGGTTGCGGATCTGCTCCAGGGTGATCTGGGGTTCCCACTGAAACGGCGTATGAGGCTTGGGCACGAAGGGCGAGATGGCGGCCGTGACCTGCAACCGCTTGGCGCCCGGCGGGGCCTGGGCCAGCACCTTTTTGGCCAGATCGAAAATGCCGCGCAGGTCTTCCTCGGTCTCGGTCGGCAGGCCGATCATGAAATAGAGCTTCACCTGCTGCCAGCCGTGGTCGAAAAGCCGTTTGGCGTGGGAGAGAATGTCGTCTTCGGAGATGCCTTTGTTGATGACGTCGCGCAGGCGCTGGGTGGCGGCCTCGGGAGCCATGGTCGCGCCGGTGCGGCGGATGCCGGCCATCATGGACAGGATGGAGTCGGACAATGTGCCGGCCCGAAGCGAAGGCAGCGACACGGCCACCTGTTCCCGGCGGCAGCGGTCGATGCTCTGGGCAAAAAGGCTCTCCAGGGCGGAAAAATCCCCTGTGGAGAGCGAAAGAAAGGACAGTTCCTCATAGCCTGTGCGGTTGAGCCCCTCGGAGACAAGGCCTTCGAGCGCGTCGAGGCTGCGCTCCCGCACCGGCCGGTAAATCATGCCGGCGTGGCAGAACCGGCAGCCCCGCGTGCACCCCCGGGCAATCTCCACGGACAGCCGGTCGTGGACGGCCTGGGCAAAGGGCACCACCTGGCAGGTCGGGAACGGGGCGCTGTCGAGATCGGGCACGATGGCCTTGGTCACGCGCTCATAGCCGGACACCAGGGGGCGGGGACCGCCGTCCGGCCCCACTTCGAAAAATGCAGGAACATACACGCCGGCAATACCCGTCAGGCGATGCAGCAGCGCTTCCCGGGGCAGCCCTTCGGCCTTGCCGGCGGCCACAGCCTCCATCACGGCGACAAGGGCTTCCTCGCCGTCGCCAATGACCATGGCATCGAAAAAGGGGGCAACAGGCTCGGCGTTAAAGGCGCAGCCGCCGCCGGCGATGACCAGCGGCCCGGCCTCGCCCCGCCCGGCAGCCCGAAAGGGAATCCCTGCCAGATCGAGCACGTAGAGCACATTGGTGTAGCACAGCTCGTGAGTGAGGTGAAACGCCAGGACATCGCAATCGGCCAGGGGCGTATCGGACTCCAGCGTGCACAGGGGCGCCTGTCGTTCGCGCAGCATGGCCGCCGCCTCGTCAGTCGGCGTGAACACCCGTTCGGCGGCAAGGCCGGGCACGCGATTGACGGTTTCATAAAGAATACGCCCGCCGACATAGGACATGCCGACCTCGTAATAATCGGGGAAAGCCAGGGCAACGCGGGCGCGCACCGTGGCCGGGTCCTTGGCGGCCCGGCCCCATTCGGCGCCGAGATACTGGGTGGGCTTTTGGAGCCAGGGGACGAGGTCGCGCATGGGCATACTCTTGCGCCGCGTTCGGGCGTCGGCGAGGCTATAAGGGAGAAAGGACAATGACGACGAAAGTCGGGGAAACGCTTCAAAGCGACTCGTCACCGGGCACACCGGGAGAGGCAGGCTGATTGTCCGGCCGCCGGCCGGAACTGCGGGCAGGCACTGTCGCCGCAAAAACGGCCCCGTCTTTGTCCCGCGACATGTCCGCCCCCCGGGCGGCATTTGCACCCGCCAGCCGCAGCTCCCGCCTGCGCCGCCGTGTTGGCGCGGCAGAGCGGGAGCCCGGACGCGCAACCTTGCCCATTCCTGCCTGCGTCACGCCGGACAGGGAACAGACAGTGTCTTATTTTTTCAGCAGATTGGAGATGTTGCCCTTGGCGCCAAGGCCGGACAGGGTCTTGAGGTCGCTGGCGGTCGAAAGGGTCAGATTGCTGGTGGCTTCGAGATAGCGGGTTTTCAGTTCGTCGGGAAACTTTTTGAACTGGTAGAGCACGTGGGCTCCCGCGATTTCACCGCCGACCTCGGTTTCGAAAGGATAGCCAAAGGGCAGAAGCAACATCTGGACGCCCTGCTGGGAGGGGATGGTCTGGAGCATGGCCACATCGACCAGCTTGCCGGCTTCCTCATCCCATTTGCCAAGCACGGTTTCGCCATTTATCAGTTTCACCAGACGGATGTCATAAGCCATGTTGTATCACACTCCTTGCGTATTCAGGCGCATGGCGCCAGGGTGTTGAGCTAGATATCGGGAACCGCCGTGTCAAGGGCGGGCCGCCTCGAAAAGGGCTACTCGTTGAGATCAAAAACCGTGAAGCCCTGGCTTTTGCACAGGGCGTCCCGTTCGGCGTCGCGCAGGTCCGTGCGCACCATCTCGCCCACCATCTCCTCAAGGGTGATGCGCGGCTGCCAGCCCAGGCGTTCCCGGGCCTTGGTCGGATCGCCAAGAAGCGTCTCCACCTCGGTCGGCCGGAAATACTGCGGGTCCACGGCCACGAGGCGCCGGCCGGTCTTGGCGTCGTAGCCCTTTTCCTCCACGCCCCTGCCCTCGAAGCGCAACGAGATGCCGAGCTCCTTGGCGGCCAGTTTCACGAAATCGCGCACGGAATGCTGTCTGCCCGTGGCGATGACGAAATCCTCGGGAGCGTCCTGCTGGAGCATCAGCCACTGCATCTCGACATAGTCCTTGGCATGGCCCCAGTCGCGCAGGGCGTCGAGATTGCCGAGATAAAGGCAATCCTGGAGCCCCAGCTTGATGCGGGCCATGGCCCGGGTGATCTTGCGGGTGACGAAGGTTTCCCCGCGAAGCGGCGACTCATGGTTAAAAAGGATGCCGTTGCAGGCATACATGCCGTAGGCCTCGCGGTAGTTGACCGTAATCCAGTAGGCGTAAAGCTTGGCCACGGCGTAGGGGCTGCGCGGATAAAACGGCGTTTTCTCGGTCTGGGGGATCTCGGCCACCTTGCCGAACAACTCCGAAGTCGAGGCCTGGTAAAAACGGGTCTGCTTTTCCAGCCCCAGGATGCGGATGGCTTCGAGCAGGCGCAGCGTTCCCAGCGCGTCCACGTCGGCAGTGTATTCCGGGGTTTCGAAGGAAACCTTGACATGGCTTTGGGCCGCCAGATTGTAGACCTCGTCGGGCCGGACCTGCTGAATGATGCGGATGAGGTTGGTGGAATCGCTCAAATCGCCGTAATGCAGGACGAGGTTGCGGCCGGTGTCGTGGGGGTCGCGATACAGATGGTCAATGCGCTGGGTGTTAAAAAGCGAGGAGCGGCGTTTGATGCCGTGGACCTCATAGCCTTTTTTCAGCAGCAGTTCGGCCAGATAGGCCCCATCCTGACCGGTGATGCCGGTGATAAGCGCAACTTTGCTCTTCATGAAGCGGTATTCTCCCGTAACGGCTGGTCCCGTTCGTGGGCGACCATGGCCCGGGCCACGCCGGCCGGATGCAGGGTCGCCTTCCAGCCGAGTTCGCGTTCGGCTTTGGCCGGATTGGCCCGACTGACGGCAATGTCGGTCGGGCGGAAAAGGCTGGGATCGACATCGACATGCTCGCGCCAGTCGAGGCCGGCGGCGGCAAAGGCCTCGGCCGTGAACTCCCGCAGGGTGATGGTCGCCCCGGTGGCGATAATGAAGTCGCCGGGCCGATTCTGCTGGAGCATCCGCCACATGGCGTCCACGTACTCCGGGGCGTAGCCCCAGTCGCGGGCCACGTCGATATTGCCCAGATGCAGCCGCTCCCCGGAACCTGCCGCGATGCGGCAGGCAGCAGAGACGATCTTGCGGGTGACGAAACGTCCGGGACGCAGCGGCGACTCGTGATTGAAAAGGATGCCCGAGCAGGCGAAGAGATCGTAGGCCTCGCGGTAGTTGGCCACTTCGAAATGGGCGGCCGCCTTGGCCACGGCGTAGGGGCTGCGGGGGGAAAACGGCGTTTCCTCGGTGGCCGGTTCGCCGCCGGTGTCGCCAAAACAGTCGCTCGACGAGGCGTTGTACAGCCTGACCCTGGCCCCCAGAAACCGCACCGCCTCAAGGAGATTGAGGGCGCCGACGCCAATGGACATGAAGGTTTCCACCGGCTGGTCAAAGGACAGGCCGACAGAGGACTGGCCGGCAAGATTGTAGATCTCGTCGGGCGAAACCCTGGTCAGCACCTCGAGAACGCTTCGAAAATCCGTCAGGGTCACGGAGTGGACGGAGACGTGATCCCGAACGCCAAGGGCCGCCAGATTGGCAAACGACGACATCTGGGCATCCCGCGAGGTGCCGGCCACGCGGTATCCCTTGTCCAGGAGCAACTTGGCCAAGTAGGCTCCGTCCTGGCCGGAGACTCCGAAAATGAGGGCTTGTTTCATGCAGGTGGCGTCCAGAGGGGCTTTGCCGGGCAAAGCGGGAATCTAGGGGTTTCCGTTGCCGGCGTCAACAATTGCCCCGGGTTTGCCGGCTTCGCGCCGACAGGCGGCACAGACCCCGTCAATACGCACTTCCACCGCCGTCACATCCATGGCCAGGGCCGGCCCCAGGGCGGCGACATCCAGCATGTCCGCCGCGGCGGGCAGGCACTCCATGCGCCCGCACCGGATGCAGTAGGCGTGGCAGTGGGGACGGCTGGAAGCGCGCGTCCCCAGGCAATAGCGCAGCGCCCGGTCGCCGGAACTATGGCGGTTGGCCAGTCCCCGCTCCACGAACAAATCCAGGATGCGATAGAGCGTGACCTTGTTTGCCGCATGCTGGCTGCGCACCCGGGCGAGGATATCGGCGGCGGAAAGCGCCCGGCCTTCGCAGAGAAGGACATGGGCCGCAAGCAACCGCAACGGCGTGGGTTCGATGCCGGCCCGCCCGAGCATGGCGGCGGCCACGCGCCTGTTGTTTTCGTCCATGGCCGGAAGTTACGCCCCGCGCCGCCGCTGGACAAGCCCCGGTACGAGCGAAACAAAAAAAGCCGCCGCCGCCACAGCGATAATCGCCGCGCCGGACGTCAGATTGAAGCGGTAGGCCAAAAGCAGCCCGGACAGGCAGAAGACAATGTTGAGGGCCGACGCGAAAACCATGGCCCGCCCCAGCGAGGCCGCCCGGCGCACGGCCAGACTCGGGGCCACGGACAACAGCGCGATGATCAGGATCAGGCCGGCCACGCGGATCAGCAGCACCACCGAGACGGCGGCCAGGGCGGTCAGCAGGTAATGCAGCATCGCCACCGGCGCGCCGCGGACAGCGGCGAATTCCCGGTCAAAGGCCATGGCCACGAAGCCGTTGTAATGGCGCAGGGCCAAAATGACGAGCACGGCGTCCAGACCGGCCAGGGCGCAGATATCCGCCGTCGGCACGGTGATGATGCTGCCAAACAGGTAGCTCATGAGGTCCGGCTTATACCCGGGGGTCAGATCGAGCAGGATGATGCCGAAGGCCATGCCGGCCGCCCACAGGACGCCGATCACCGTGTCCGTGTCCTCGATGCGCCGCAGCGTCAGGGCGGCCATGGCCAGGGCGGCGGCCACAGTGAAGGCCACGGTCACAGGCAGCACGGGCAAAGCCAGAAAATAGGCCAGCCCGACCCCGCCATAGGCGGCATGGGCCGCGCCGCCGGCCAGAAAGACCATGCGGTTGGCCACAACGAGCGTGCCCACCACCCCGCAGCAGATGGCGGCCAGAAACGCCGCCCACAGGGCGTTTTGCATAAACGGCAGGGCCAGATCCTCGATCATCGGGTCTCCAACGGGGCCAGACCGGCTATCTCCGGCGGCATGCGGCGCAAAAAAGCGTCCAGGGGACAGGTGTGGCGGTGGACGCCATAGAGCAGGTCCACCATGTCCTGGTTGAGTTTCGGTTCGGGGGCGTAGGCCACCCGGCCGTTGACGCAGGCCACGGCCGTGACCCCGGCGGCCAGGATGCTCATGTCGTGGCTGACGACCAGGGAGGTGACGCCCTCGCCGATACGCGCGAGCACCTCGTACAGGCAGAACTTTCCCTGGGGGTCGATGTTGGCCGTGGGTTCGTCCAGGATAAGCAGCCCCGGGTCGGAAACCAGGGCCCGGGCGATGAGCGTGCGCTGCTTCTGGCCCCCGGACAGATCGCAAAACCGGCGGTCGGCCAGGGCCAGCATCTCCACCCGCTCCAGGGCGGCCCCGGCCCGCCGGATCTCCTCGCGGGCATAGCGGAAACCGCGCCGGCCCGGGGCCAAAAGCCCCATGAGCACCACCTCGCGCACCCGGATGGGCAGATCCTTGCGTTCGGCCACGCCGTCCAGGCGCTGGGGCACATAGCCGATGCGGGCGCTGTGGCGGCCCGGCTCGTCGCCGAAGATGCGGATGGTCCCTGCCGTCGGCCGGAGGATGCCGAGGACGAGCTTTAAAAGCGTGGTCTTGCCGCCGCCGTTTGGCCCGAGCACGGCCAGACGCTCCCCGGGCGCAACGGCCAGACTGATTCCCGAAAGAACCGCTTGGCCGTTGTAGGCAAACGTCAGGTCGCGGATATCGACGACCGGTTGCGTCATTTCTTCTCCGGTCGGCCAACCAGACCCTGGCGCAGGGCCCTGGCCGCCTCCATGAGGTTCTCGGACCAGTTCTCGCCCAACGGATCAATGGCCGCCACCGTTCCGCCAATGGCCTGGGCGATGGTTTCAGCCTGCCGGGCGCTCATCTGCGGCTGCACGAAAATCACTTTCACGCCGTCCTTCCTGGCTTCCGTCACCAGGGCGGCCAGGGCCCTGGGGCCGGGTTCGCGGCCAAGCTGCTCGATGGGTTCCTGGACCAGCCCGAAGTCCCGGGCGAAATAGCCCCAGGAAGGATGAAACACCATGAACTTGCGTTCGCCCCGGGGCAGATCGGCAAACAGTCTTTGTATGTCGGCTTCGAGCTTGTCGCAAGAGGCGGCAAAGCGATCATAACCAGCGGCATAGGCGGATGCGCCCTCCGGATCGGCCTTGGCCAGGGCGTCGCGCATGGAAACAGCCAGCGCCTTGGCGAGTCTGGGCGACAACCAGACATGCGGGTCCGGTTCGCCGGCCTCGTCGTCATGCCCCGTTTCCGCGTTGCCCTTGTCGTGCCCGTGCCCTTCGCCTTCGTGGCCATGGTCGTGCTCATGGGCCGTCATGGGCATTTTTTCGATGCCGGCGTCGGTTTGCACAATGGCCATGTTGGGGCTGGCTGCCGCAAACCGGGGCAGCCAGGCTTTTTCGAAATCCATGCCCACGGCGAAATAGACCGACGCCCGGGCCAGATCGGCCAACTGCCGGGGTTTGGGCTCATAGGTGTGGGCGTCGGCTCCGGACGGCGCCATGACCAGCACGTCAATCCTGTCCCCGGCGATCTGTTTGAGCATAAAGGCCTGGGGCGCGATGCTGACTGCGGCCAGGACCTTGGCCTGGGCCGGCGCGGCCAAAGCGAAAATGAATGCCAAAATCAAAAGAGTCAAACGCTTCATGTCGACTGCTCCTTTTCGCCCATCCGGGCGCTTGCGTCCGGGAATGCAACAAAGTTGCATCAAGAAGTCAAGTGCTCCCCGACGTCTTTGGCCGTTCAAGGAAACAAACGGCTTGCCCCACGCATGGTCGCCGAGCCCGAGACCGAATTCCATATTGCCTTATTGCCTTGCCCGCTTTTCGGGCTTTTCCGGGGGACGCCCCGGCCGGCCGGCTGAGCGGCCAGTTCCCCAGGCCCTGCCCAAACGCCTGCCCCGCCCAACCGGGCTTGTGGGAGTTCCGATCTTTGCCTACTCTCGTCGCTGGCGGCATTTTTCGTTGCCGTATCGGGAGCGCCCCTCTTTTGCGCGCCCAGTGCCGATCAACCAGACCCCTACTCCGTAACGGGGTCGCCAGGAGGCATCGCGCCATGCTGCTTGCGATCTCTGGCTTGGCCGCCGGCCAAGCAGACAAACTGCTTTCCGTCTGAGTTCGCGTCCCTGCGTCGGGTGCGGCTGGTGCTGCCTGTCCGACCCGTGCGTGGAGTCGCATATCCGCTACGGCTACCTGAAACGCTGTCCGGACCTGTATTGGGACGCGACGTTTGGCCTGTACCGCTGCCGGCTGGCCGAGGACCCCGAACATGGCGAACGGTTCCGTTTCCTGCTCGGCGTCGGCCACGGCTGCTGCGCGCCGCTCAATGCGTGGCGGGAGGATGTGAGGGAAAGGGAGAAAATGAATGCATGAAAGCAGGGGCTCCACCCCTGCACCCCGCCGGGGGGTTATCCCCCGGGCCCCGTGGCGGCACGGAAAGACGGGGCGGCTTATCGAGGCCGCGGTTCGATCGCTGTCGGAGCGCGCGGCGGCAGCCGCAATGCCGCGCCATAGGCGTCAAGCACGATGCGCGCCGTTTTCTCCCAGGAAAACAAGGCCGCCTGGGCGAGCGCCTTTTCCCCCAGGGCAAGGCGCAACGCGGGATCGCCCGAAACGGCGGCCATGGCCCGGGCAAGCCCGGCCACATCCAGCGGATCGACCATGAGGGCCGCATCCCCGGCCACTTCCGGCAGCGAGGTGGCGTCGGAACACACGACAGCCGCCCCAAGGCTCATGGCCTCCAGCACAGGCAGCCCGAACCCCTCGAAAAGCGACGGATAGAGAAAGGCGAAGCATTCGGCGTACAGCCAGGCCAGCTCCGCATCGGAAACGTAGCCCGTAAAAACAAGGTGGTCGGCGATGCCTAGCCCGGCCACGGTGCGGGCCACGTCATCCATGAGCCAGCCCCTGCCGCCGGCCAGGACCAGCGGCATATCCCCGCCCGTCTCCCGACGCCAGGCAGCATAGGCGGCAAAAAGCCGCTCATGGTTTTTGCGCGGCTCGATGGTGCCGACGCACAGCCAGAATCCGCCCGGCGCCATGCCCTCCAGCGCCTTGGGGCGCTCACGCGGCGAATCCGGGCCGAACCGGCTGGCCAACGGCGCGACAACCGCCCGTTCCCGCGGATAAGCCGGGAAAACCCTCAGAAAATGCTTGAGGGAATGCTCCGAGATCGACACCACGAAGTCCGCCAGGGCCGCGGCCCGGAACACGCCGTCAAAACAGCCCGTACGGTTCTGCTCCGTGGTCCAGGCCGGATTGTCCAGAAACGACAGATCATACAGCGTATAGACGAGTCTGGCCCGGGCAAGCCCTGCGGGGCAGAAAAAATTGTTGGCGTGCACGATGTCCGGCCCGCCAAGCCGGGCCTCGAAATCGGCCGGGGGCTGCCGGAAAAACCGCTTTTGCGGCCAGAACCGGCGAAACGTCGGCCCCAGGCGAAACCGGCTGCCGGCCGGACGCAGACAGGCCTTGGGACGCGGCTCCCAAAAAAAATCGCCAAAGGCCGGATACAAAACGTAGTCGTTCTGGCTGTCCACGGCCGCCAGGGCGGCCAGCAGGCCGCCCGCGAAATAGCCGCAGCCCGCCTTGCCGGCCCCGGTCTGGGAAATGTCGAAGCCGATCTTCATGCCGCCCCGCCCGGCCGGATACGCCCGCGCGTCAGCCATGACAGCGTCGTACGGGCCACGCTGGCTGAAAGATCCCGGTTCCAGCCCAGCGACGCCCGCCACGAGGCCAGGGCCACGGCTGCCGTGAAAAACGGACTGGCATCGCCAAGCTTCCATTTCTCGCGCACCAGGGCATGGGCATAATTAAAGAGCCACCGATCCGGTACCCGACCGAACGTGGCCAGCAGCATATCGTTGATCTCGGCGTGCACCGTGAGCCTGGCCCCGGAGGTCTTGGTTTCGGGATAAAACCGGGAACCGGCCAGCTTGCGCGGCAGAAAGGCGAAAACCGCCCCGCCCTTGGCCAGCCGCAGCCAGAACTCGTAATCGAGCGTGTATTGCCAGCGCAGATCGAGCGCCCCGAACCGTTCAACCGCCCGCCGCCGGATGAATGCGGCCGGCTGGCAGACGATGCAGCGCTCCTTGAGCGCCTCCAGACTGAAGGAGGCGGCCGGATACGGCTCGATGACCGCATCGTCGACGTCGATATGGTCGGCCTCGCCGTACACCACGTCGACCTCGGGCCGGCCGGCAAAAACCTCAAGTACTGCTTGAAAGGCTCCGGGATAATACACGTCGTCGGAATTGATCCAGGCGATCACCTCGCCCGTGGTGGCGGCGATGCCCTTGTTGACGGCATCGGGCTGGCCCTTGTCCGGCTCGGAGCGGTAGCGGAGCCTGCCGCCATAGCCTTGCAGGACGGACACGGTCTGATCCGTGCTGCCGCCGTCCATGACCACGTAGTCGATGCCGGCAACGCCCTGGGACAACACGCTGTCAATGGTGCGGCCGATAAACCGCCCCTGGTTGTAGGACGGGGTGACGGCGCACAGGCTAGGCAGGTTCATGCTCGCCCTCCGCATAGCGCAGGTCCACGTCGCGCACGCCGTCGGTCAGGCGCAGTTCCAGACACCTGGCCGACAGCCGCCGCCGATCGGGCACGCCCCCGCTGCCTGGGATTTCGCCACGTCTGGCCCCGTCAAAAACAAATTCCACATAGCCCCCGCCCGGCGGCAGATCAGGAGCAAACGTCACGGTCTTGCCCCGGGCAAGCACGAGAGGCCGTCCCCGGGCCTTGCCGCACACCAGCGCCGTCACCACCACCCGGGCCGAAGGCGCTTCGGCCGGAAGGACAAACTTGGCCCGCAGCCATTGCCGATGGGCCGCCGGGCCAAATGCGGCGAACAGCCGGGAGCCGCACCAGCCGTCGCCGTACATGCCGCGAACCGCCGTGCTCTGGGACACCGGCCGGGCCAGCACATCCTCGAACACGGCCAGATACTTGCGGGCCATGTCTTCGGGACCGCCGAAAACGGACAGGCGCTGCCGGCCTTTTTCCACAAGTTCTGCGGCAAGGCCCGGTTCCGCCACAAGGCGGGTCATGGCCGCCGCCATGTCGTCCGGGCGCCTGGGATCAAAATACAGGGCCGCGTCGCCGCCGACCTCCGGCAGACTGGCGACGTCCGCACAGAGGATCGGCGTGCCGACAGCCATGGCCTCGACCAACGGCATGCCGAATCCCTCGAAAAGCGAAGGGAAAATCAAAGCCCTGGCTCCCGTCAGCAGGGCCGACAGTTCCTCGTCGGACACGTAGCCGGCAAAGACCACCCGCTCGGCCAGCCCCAGACGCCCCACGGCCTCGCCAAGTTCCTGTCGCAGGCCCGTGTCCGCGCCGGTCAGCACCAGCCGCATCCGGCAGTCCGGACCGGAAGCCGCAAACATGCCAAAGGCCGTCAGCAGCATACGGTGGTTTTTATGCGGCCAGAAATTGGCCGGATAGAGCAGGTAGTCGTCGTCGCCAAGGCCGAGCCGCTCACGCATGGCCGCCACGGCTGCGGGACCTGACCGGGCCAGCCGGCGCGGCAGGGAGATATGCACCGTGGCGGTCTTGCCCTCGGGCACATTGCCCTGGGCCAGCACCGACTGGCGGGTGAATTCCGAGATGCAGACCAACCGCTCGGCCGCCCGGGCGGCAGCGAGAAAGGTCCGCTCCCGGCCGGCTTCGTCGTCCGGCGCGAAAAACTGCGGGTACTGGGCGTATTGCAGGTCGTAGATCACCGACACGGCCGGCACGTCGGGATGGTGGAAATACGGCATGGTGAAAGGGCAAAAAAGCAGGTCCACCGTTTTCCCCTGCCACTGGGCAATGCCGCGCAGCCGGCCAAGGGTCGATGCCCGGACCCGCTCGACGTTTGGCGCATCGAGATGGGCCAGTTCCTCATAGGCGGCGTCGGAAACGAGGCATACGAAACGCCATCCCGGACGCATGCCGCGCAGGGCGTGCAGCAGCAGGATGGTCATGAGCTTGGCCCCGCCGTTGTCGCCGCCGGGCAACACCGGGGTCAGATCGACCAGGACCAGGACGTCGGCAGCCCGGCCGCGACCGCCGACCGGCAGACAGCGGCCCCGCTCCTTGAACACGTATTTGACGGCCTTGTTGTAAAACCAGGCGACGCGCCCCCAGCGCAGCAGCGCCTTGTTGACGACCGCCGGCAACCGGGCCTCGCTGACCCAGCCCGAGGCCATCTCGCGGACCACGCCTTCAAATCCGCCCCGCTGCACGTCGGCGTCGCCGCAAAGTCGCGCCGCCCCGGCCTCGGCCGCCTCGGCCCGGTCGTTCAGGTCCAGAAGGGCCAGAGCCAGCCGCCCGTCCGAGGCGACAGAGAGTGCTGCGGCCACTGCCTCCCGGGTGTGGTCGGGAATTGCCTCGCGACCGGCGACAAACAGCATGTCGTAGGGAAACAGCGCCGTCTCAAAGCGAAATTGCTTGATGCCGGCGGACACAAAAAGCCGGCGGACCGCCTGATCGCTATAAAGATAGAGGTGTTCGGCCGGCAGCAGCATCCGCACAAACGGATCGCCCTCGGCCAGAAGGCGCTCGTACGTGGCTCCGGCCGGCAGACGCGGCGTCTGGACAAAAACGATGCCGCTTGGGGCTAAAAGCCGCATCACCCGGCGCAACAGTCCGACCGGATCGGGCAGATGCTCCAACACGTCCATGAGCACCACAGCGGCAAGACTCCCCGGCGCGATGTCCTGCTCCTCCAGCGGCCCGGTCAGCATGGGGATGGCAAAGGTCCGGCTGGCCAGCCCGGCCACGGAAGCGTCCAGCTCCAGCCCCCTGGCCGAAAACCCGCAGCGCGCAAGCAGCGCCGTGAACCCGCCATGGGCGCACCCCAGTTCCAGCACATCGCCCGGCGGCAGGCAGGCCCGCAGAAAGCGACGCAGCCAGTACACGCACCGCTCCGGCATGTCGCGACGCGCCCGCACCTCAATGGACGGCTGGCCAAGATCCGCTTCCTGATGGCCGTACCAGTAATCGCGGCCGTAGCCCTCGGCCTGCTCCTCGCGCGAAACCAGCGTGCCGCAGGCCGGGCACAACATATAGCCTTCGGAAAAAGGCTCCAAACCACCCGTACCACACCAACATTGCCGCATAGGGACTCCCGTGGGGATGGAAGGGAAGGCGAAGGGACCGGGGGAGGGAACCCCTTTTTGCAAGAAGGGGTTCCCCCCCCGGTCCCCCGCCCTCCCCAAAAACTCTTAGCGGGGCTTGGGGCGTACAAGCGCTGCACAATGCTGCCGCGTTGCAGGCGTTGCGCCACACCAAAGCCGTCGCAGGGGTCCGGGGGGATCACCCCCCCGGCGGGTCCAGGGCAACGCCCTGGCGGGGCGTGGGGCAGCGCCCCGCCTCTTCGCCATACAAGTGCATTGCCGCCTGTCCGGGCAGATTGGCCACGCCGTGGTGGGTAAGCTGCACAGGGGTGGTCTCGCGACTACGGAAGCTGACCAGGAAATCGCCGGCCCGGGTTAGGATGGAAATGACGGTCGTGCGGCTTTCCAGTTCCTGGTGGGACAGGGCGGCCCGACGATTGTAGTCTTCAAGGCTCAGGGCCGAAAATCCGAGATTGAAGGTGTATTCTCCCGGGGCCAGATCGAGCTTGACGTCGAAACGCACGCGGATGCTGCCGCCGGCCGGCGTGACGGTCGGATGTCCGCAGTCGAATTGCAGGGTGTTTTTGCCAAAGACGATGACGCGTTTGTCGTTTATGAGTTCCACTCCGGCCACAGCCACCTCGATGTCGTGGTGCACGGCATAGCGGCAAAAGATGGACACGGTTTCGCCCTGCTCGAAGCCGCGGCAAGGCTGGCCGGCACTGTCGCACACGGCCACGTGGGTGCAGGACGCCCAGTCGTTCTCCGCTGCGGCCACGGCCGCAAGATCGACAAAGGCCCCGGGCGCGGGCCAAAAGGCGTCGGCCCCGGCTTCGGCCGGCAGATCGAGCTGACGCGCCGCATCGCCAAGGCCGGTCGGGGCATAGCCGCCGTCGCCGACCATGTAGCGTTTGACGGCGGCAGCCGCATCGCCGCAAAAGGCCACTCTGCCCCGCTCGAGCATAAGCGCCCGGTGGCAGAACTGGGCCACGTCGTTCATGGCGTGGGAGACGAGCACCACCACTGTGCCGCGCGAGAGCAGTCCTTCCAGGCGTTGGTAGCATTTCTGGCGGAAAAACACGTCGCCAACGGCCAAGGCCTCGTCGATGATGAGCACTTCCGGTTCGAGACTCGTGGTGACGGCAAAGGCCAGACGCAAAAACATGCCGCTGGAGTAGGTCTTGACCGGCTGGTCGAAATGCGGCCCGATATCGGCAAAGGCGGCGATGTCGTCCATGCAGGCGTCCACCGTGGCCCGGGGGATGCCGAGCACGGCGGCGTTGACATAGACGTTTTGCCGGCCGGTGAATTCCGGCTTGAAGCCGGAACCAAGTTCCAGCAAGGCGGTGGTGCGTTCCGGCAGCGCCACCTCGCCGGCCGTGGGTTCGAGAACGCCGGCCAGGATTTGCAGCAGGGTCGATTTGCCGGCTCCGTTCTTGCCGATGATGCCAAAAGCCTCGCCCGGCCCCACCTCGAAGGAGACGTCGCGAAGGGCCCAATGCTCGCGGAAAAGCGGCCGGCCGCCGGGCAGGAGCAGCTGGCGGAGCCTGTCCTGGGGACGGCTGTACAATTCGTACATCTTGGAGACGCCCCGGGCGACGATGACAGGGGCAGTATCAGACGGCATCGGCAAAAAGCCTCTTGATATTGGTGAAAAAGGCGTACCCGGCCAGCATGACGACGGCCGAGGCCAGGGTGACCACGCCCAGGGCGGCAAAATCCGGCATCTGGCCCCAGATGATGGTGCGGCGCAGGTGGTCCACCACCGGATGCAGGGGGTTAAGCGCCAGAAGGCGGCGGTAGGGTTCGGGCACGGCCTCCAGGGGATAGAGAATGGGCGTGGCGAAAAAATAGAGTTGCACGGCCACGCCCACCATGTTGCCGAGGTCCTTTAAAAAGACGCCGACCGGGGCCAGAAACCAGCAGACGCCGAGGGTCAGCATGCACAGCGGCAGGTAGGCCAGAGGGGCGAAGACAATGGTCCAGGGCAGGGAGCCCTGGGTGATCAACACGCCGGCAGCGACGAGGGCGAGGCTGGCCAGCGATTCCAGAGCCGAGGCAAACAGGCTGCCGATCGGCAGAATTTCCAGAGGGAATTGAACTTTCTTAATAAAATTGACATTTTCCGACAGAAGTCTCGGCGTGCGGTTGACGCAGCCGGCAAAGACCTCGAACACGGTCAGGCCGGTAAACAGGATCAATGCGTAGCCCGCCACGCCCCCGTCGCCGCCGCCGGCCCATGAGGGCTTGAACACGACGGAGAAGACGAAGGTATAAACGGCCAGGGTGGCCAGGGGGGAAACCAGCCCCCACAACACGCCGAGCTGCGCCCCGTGGTAGCGGGACAGAAACTCGATGCGGGCAAAGGTGGCCAACAACTCCCGGCGACGCCAGAAGGTCCGGGCAAAGGCCAGGGGATCAAGACCGGTGAAGAGACCGGACCAAAATGATCCGGCGCGGGGTCGCCGTACGACCATGACCTTGGGAGTGACATGCATGGAGCCGGTTGCATATTCGATGGAATTGACGCATGTCAACGCATCCGCCGAGGCCCCGGGCTTTGGCGGAACGCCATAGCACCGGACGCCGCCATCATATGCGCATCACCATAGACGCCAGTTCCCTGTCCTATCCCAAGCGTACCGGCATCGGCCGGTGCCTGGAATCCATCCTGCCCTTCCTCGCGGATCTGGCCGAGGGCAACGATGAAATCATCCTCGTTTCCGGCAAGCCCCTCGTCAATGCCACGGCGCGCAGCCTGCTTGCGGCCGGCCGGCTCACGGCCCGCACCGTCAATATGCCTTCGCTCTACGCCTGGCAGCAGGCCGGCATGGCCTGGCAGCTCAAAAACGCCGGCCCGGACGTCCACTACGCGCCGGACGGCCTGCTCCCCGTCGGTTTTTCCGGCAAAAGCGTGGGCGTGGTCAACGACGTGCTCTGGCATCGCCTGCCCGAAACCCTGCCCTGGCACATCCGGCGCGTGTTCGCCCTGCGCCAGCGGGCAAGCCTGCGGCAACTGACCATACCGCTGACCCTTTCGGCTTTCACCCGCCGGGAATGCCTGCGGCTCTACGGCCCCATGGCCGCCCGGCTGCGGCCCACGGACCTGTGCGCCGTGGATGCCGGACGCTTCCGGCCGGCTGGTCCGGACGACGCCACGGCCCTGGCCGATTTTCGCGCCCGCCACGGCCTTGACGGGGATTTCGTGCTGTGCGTCGGCAACCTCATGCCCCACAAGAATCTGGCCGTGGCCCTTCGCGCCATGGGCAGGCTGCACAACGCCACCGGCGGCCCCGCGCCAGCCCTGGCCGTCGTCGGCCACGGCGACGCCGCGGCCATAGACGGCCTCCTGCCCCCCGGGCTGCCGGCAGGGCAGGTCAGATGCCTGGGCTATCTTTCCGATGCGGACGTGGTCCTGGCCTACCGGGCGGCGGCCGCCTTCGTCTTCCCATCGCGCTACGAAGGCTTCGGACTGCCTGTCCTGGAAGCCATGGCCAGCGGCACGCCGGTAGCCTACGCCGATGCGGCCTCGCTGCCCGAGGCGGCCGGGTCGGCCGGCCTGGCCTTTCCGGCAGACGATGACGCCGCGTTGGCTGATATCCTGGTCCGTCTGGGTACGGACGCCGCTGTGCGCGACCGCCAGATTGCCCTTGGTCTGGCCCGGGCGTCCGATTTTTCCTGGCGGGCCTGCGCCGGGCACGTCTACGAGGCGCTGCATGAGGCGTCGGGGCTGCCGCCCTACCGGCTGCCCAAGGTCACCATTGTCACGCCATCCTACAATCAGGCCGCCTTTCTGCCCCAGACGCTGGCAAGCGTGGCCTCGCAGCACGGCGTTGCCGTGGAGCACATCGTGCTCGACGGCGGCTCCACGGACGGCACGGCCGACATCCTGCGCCAATGGGACGACCGGCTGGCCCATTGGCGCTCGGCCCCGGATGCGGGCCAGACCGCGGCCCTGGCCGAAGGCTTCGCCATGGCCACGGGCGAGATCATGGGCTGGCTCAATTCCGACGACTGCCTCTGGGACGAAGGCACGCTGGCCGCCGTGGCCGAGGCCTTTGCCCGCCACCCCGAAGCGGTCATGGTCACTGGCGACACGGTCCTGACCAACGCTGCCGGCGCCCCGGTCATGATCGACATGGTGCTTGCGCCCTCGGCCCGGCAGATGCGCTCCATGATGGCCGTGCCCCAGCAGTCCACCTTTTTCCGACGCTCGGCCTACCGCGAGGCCGGCGGCGTGGACACCGCATTTTCCTACTGCATGGACTTCGACCTTTTTGAGCGCATAAGCCGCCAGGGAGCCATTGTGCGCATCCCCCGGGTGCTGGCCACCTTCCGGCTTCACGAATCGGCCAAGACCGCCACCTGGCAGGCGGTCTTCCGCCGCGAGGTCCACGCCTGCCAGCACCGCTACGGCGTCGGACTGCGGCGGGAATGCGTCGTCAAGCTGGTCACCATGGAAGTGCGCCTGGGTTCGATCCTGGCCCAGCTCGGGGCCGTCCTGACCGGACGAAAGCTCCCCACCCACGTCAACACGCGCCTGGAGCCGCTTCGCGCCCTGGCCCGCAAAAAGCACGGTCTGACCGGCTGACATGCGTATCGCCGTCAATGCCCGCACGTTGGCCTATCCGTCCGGCGGCCCGAAGGAATACCTGATCGGCCTCGTCAACGCCCTGCTGGCGCTTGAAAGCGGCCATGAACTGCTGCTGTTCTATCCCGACGCCGCCCATCTGGGCACATTCCCCGGGGCAACGGAGATCGTGCTGCCCTGCCGCAACCGGCTGCTCTTCGACTGGCTGGCCCTGCCGGCGGCCCTTCGCCGCCACCGGGCCGATGTGGCTTTTTTCCCGTCGTCCAACATGCCGCCCGGCGTCCCCTGCCCGGCCGTGGTCACCATGCACGATCTGGGCTACTTCCATCCGACGCTTCGCATGTACAAGGCCGCCGACACCCTCTATATGCGGCTGGCCATACGGCACACCGTCAGAAAGGCGGCCCGGCTCATCGCCGTCTCGGATTTCACCCGCCAGGACCTGCTGCGCATCCTTGGAGCGCGTCCCGAAAGCGTCACGATCATCGGCGAGGCTTGCGACCCCATGTACAAGACTCCGGCCGATGCGGCGGTCGTGGCTGATTTCCGGCGCAGGCACGGGCTGGCCCAGGACTTCATCCTCTACGCCGGCAACATCTCGCCGCGAAAAAACCTGGGGGTGCTGCTTGCCGCCTTTGCCCGGGCCAAGGCCCAGATTCCTTGCGATCTGGCCGTCACCGGCGGCCTGGCCTGGAGCGAGGATTTCGAGGCAGCCGTCCGGCAGGCCGGCCTCGGTTCCCGGGTGCGCCGGCTCGGCCATATCGAGCGGCAGGACATGCCGCTGCTCTACCGTTCGGCCACGGCCCTGGCCTTCCCGTCGCTGTTCGAGGGCTTCGGCCTGCCGGTGCTGGAGGCGCAGGCCTGCGGCGTGCCGGTGGTCTGCGCCAAGGCCGCTTCCCTCCCGGAAGTGGCCGGACGCGGGGCGCTCCTGGTCGATCCCGTCTCTATCGACGACTGGGCCGGGGCGCTTGTCCGCATTGTCGCGGATACGGCCTTGCGATCCGAATTGATCCGCCAGGGACATGCCAATGAAGCCCGGTTCACCTGGGCGGAAACGGCCCGCCAGACCCTGGCCTCGTTTGAAGCAGCAGCCGGCTGATCCAGTCTCAGGCACGGCATCCTCTCCCGGCCGCAACTTCCGCGCCCTCCCGCTCTGGTTTTAGGCCTTCCTTTTGCGAGCCGCCGGCCCCTCGGCCGTCAGCAGCGCCGCCGTTCGCCGCCATTTCCAGAAGAGCAGCCAATACCCTCTCCGGATTACATAAAGCTCCCTCGAAAAATCGCTTTGCATCCGTGGGAAAAGCAGCGCACACCCCGTGGGTATGACGCCCCGCCGGTCCGGTTCGACGGGCTGGGTTGCCTCTTTTTTTAGTTTACGGTATGAACTGTATCGAAATACCCGCGGGGACCAGGGCCGCTGCAACGGCCTCGTTCATAAGCGAAAACAACCTGACTGGAGACAACGCCATGCAACGGAAACACATCGTCGTCATCGGCGGCACGGCAGCCGGCCCCAAAGCCGCCGCCCGGGCCAAACGCATGGACCAGAACGCCGAGGTCACGCTGCTGCAAAAAGCCCCGGAACTGTCCATGGCCTCCTGCGGCTACCCGTACTATGTGGCCGGCGAGGTCAAGGGACGCGACATGCTCCTGTGCACGCCGGCCGGCGTCGTGCGCGATCCGGCCTTTTTCGCCGGGGCCAAGGGTGTGGCCGCCATGGTCGCCACGGAAGTGACGGCCATCGACCGCCAGGAAAAAGTCGTGTCCTGGAAACGGTTGGACACGGGCGAGACCGGGCGGCTGCCGTATGACAAGCTGATTTTGGCCACAGGCTCCACGGCCAAGGCGCCGCCCATCCCCGGCCGGGAGCTTTCCGGGGTGACAACCCTTTCGACCCTGGCCGACGCCGACGGGCTTCGCGCCCTGGCCGACGCCAACACGGGGCAAAAGGCCGTCATCATCGGCGGCGGCCTCATCGGCATGGAAATCTGCGAGGCGCTTGTCACGGCCGGCATGGAGGTGACCGTGGTCGAGGCCCTGCCGCAGATCCTGGGTTTTCTTGACACGGAATTGGCCCTTCTGGTGGAAAACCACGCCCGGTCCAAAGGCGCGTCCATCGTCACCGGGGTCGGCATCAGCGAGATTCTCGGCCAGGACGGCAAGGTGGCCGGGGTGCGGCTGGCCGACGGCCGGGAGATTCCCTGCACGCTTGTGGTCATGGCTGTCGGCGTTTCCCCCAACACGGCCCTGGCCAAGGCGGCCGGTCTGGCTATTGGCGCGACAGGCGGCATTGCCACGGACGAATACATGCGCACGTCCGATCCGGACATCTACGCCGCCGGGGACTGCGTGGAAGTGCAAAACAGGCTCACGGGCAGGCCGATGCTTGCGCCCTACGGAGATCTGGCCAATCTGGAGGGCCGGGTGGCCGGGGAAAACGCGGCTATCGGCGACACGGCCCGCTTCCCGGGGACCATCGGCAGCGGCATCTGCAAGGTGTTCGATTTTGCCGCCGGCGCAACGGGCCTGTCCGAACGCCGGGCCAAAGAAGCCGGTTTCGAGGTGGCCACGGCCATAAACGCCAGCCCGGACAAACCCGGGTTCATGGGGGCCAAGCCCGTGGCGTCGAAAATCGTGGTCGAGGCGAAAACCGGCCGCATCCTGGGTTTTGCCTGCGTGGGCGCGGGCAACGTCAACCGGCAGGTGGCCGAGATGGCCATGGCCATCCTGGGCGGCCTGACCGTGGACGACGTGGCCATGGCCGATCTGCCCTACGCCCCGCCCTATTCCCTGGCCATTGACCATGCCATCGCCACGGCCCACATTGTCCAGAACAAAATGCGCGGGCTCATGACCGGCGAATCGGGCGTGGCGGTCAAGGCCCGCCTCGACGCCGGAGAGACGCCCTATCTGCTCGATGTGCGCGGTCCCAAGGAATACGAGGAGATGCGCCTGGGCCTTGGCGAGACGCTGATCCCCCTTGGCCAGTTGCGAAAGCGCCTGGGCGATCTGCCGGCGGACAAGCACGCCCCCATCGTGGCCTACTGCAAGGTGTCCATGCGCGGCTACGAGGCCCAGCGGGTGCTGGCCGCCAACGGCTACGACAACGTGACGGTCATGGAGGGCGGTCTGGTCGCCTGGCCGTTTGCCTTGGCGAAATAGCATCGTCCGACACTGGTGCGGCTCCTTCGGGCCGGGCAGGGCAAACGCGCCCGGATCGGCCGGAGGACCGAAAGCCTGTCCGGAGCCGCACCATGAAAAACTCTCGCAAGAAACTCTGGTTCAACGTCCCGTCGCGCCGGGGATTCGTCAACATCACCCGCAAAAGCACCCTCTCCGGGCCGTATGCGGGCCAGCCCCTGCCCGTTACTTGCTCCCATACAAGGTCTGGATCGATGCGCCGAGCTTTTGCGCCAGGGGCGAAGCCGCCATACGGGGCATGACCACCTCGATGTAGGCTCCCGTACCGCAGGATTCCGCCATGGCCAGGGCCTGCTCCAGTTCGCCGTTGGTGGCGACCTTGGCGCAGTGCCAGTCGGCAAGGCCCAGGGCCTCCGGCAGCCGGGCATAGTTCCAGGGAGCCAGATCGTTGTAGGAACTGCCCGGGTCCTTGCACAAAAGCCGCTCGATCAGGTAGCCGTCGTTATTGAGGCAAAAAATGACCGGCCTCAGGCCGTGGCGTCCGAACTGGCCGATTTCCTGAGCCGTCATCTGGTGCGACCCCTCGCCGGTGAAAAGCAGGGTGCGTCGCTCGGGCGCGCCCACCGCCGCGCCGAAGGCCGCCGGCGTGGCCCAGCCGATGGAACCCCACAGGGTCTGGTTGAAAAACTCCGCCCCCTCAGGCATGCGGGCAAACCCCAGGCCCATGGAGATGGTGCCGGTTTCGGCCATGACAATGTCGCCGGGACGCAGGAAGCGTTCGAAACGCGGATACAGGTAATCCGGCGAGATGGGATCGCCGGGGGCCCCTTTGGGCTCGCCAAGCCCCTTGGGACGGGGTCCGCCCAGCCCGGACTTGGGCGCGACCGCCTTGGCCAGACCTTCCATGACATCGCGCATTTCCACATCGCGGAAGGTGGCGTGGCCCACCCGGACCTCGTGCTGCATGACGGCAATCATGCGGGTGGGATCGATCTTGGCGGTGAAGGCCCCGGTGTTGAAATCGCTCCACAGCGCGCCGAGGTTGAGCACGCAGTCGCAGCCTTCCACGAAATCGCGCACCTCGGGATTCATGATGCGGCCGTCGTACAGGCCGATGTAGCCGGGCAGGGTTTCATCCAGGGCGGTCTTGTCCATGAACATGGTGGCAAAAGGCAGGCTGGTGCGTTCGAGCAGCGCCCTGGCCACATGGCGCAGCCCCAGCCGGGCGATGAGGTAGCCGGCCAGGACCACGGCCGATCCGGCGGCGTCGATCTTTTCGGCAATGGCCTCGATGGCGGCAGATAATGTTCCAGGGTCGCTTGACGGAGTTTCGGGAACGCAGAGCAGTTCCCCGGCCAGGGGGGCGTCGGCGTAATCCTGGGGCAGGGCCATGTAGACGGGACGATTGCAGGCGCGCGCCGCCTCGATGCAGCGCTCGATCTGGCAGGCGGCATTTTCCGGAGTCAGGATGGCGCTGGCGGCCACCACCGGCTTGGTCATTTCCGCATAGGCGTCGAAATTGCCGTTGCCCAGGGTGTGGTGGACAATGCGCCGGGCCCGCTGGGTGGACACGCTCGGCATGCCCACGAGATGAAATACCGGCAGGTGCTCGGTATAGGAACCGGCCACGCCGCAAAGGGCCGACAACTCGCCCACGCCATAGGTGGTGCAAAGGGCCGACCGGCCCCGGACCCGGGCGTAGCCGTCAGCGGCGTAGGCGGCCCCAAGCTCGCTGCAACAGCCGATCCAGCGCATATCCGGATGATTGTCCACGGCGTCGTTTAACGCGAAGGAAAAATCCCCGGGCACGCCAAACACATCGGTGATGCCGATCTGCCTTAAACGCTCCATCAAATGTTCGATAACGGTCGGCATGCTTTGAACCTCCCTCGGGCTGTATCGTCCCATGCTGGATCATACCGCGCGGCGGGAGTCAAGGGGATGGCCATCAGGTTTCGGCCGGGGCGCGCCGGGCGGCGGCCCGGGCCACAGCCCGGCCCAGGGCGGAAAGCTCCACGGGCTTGGACAGGTAGTCGTCCATGCCGCAGGCCAGATACCGTTCCCGGTCGCCGTCCATGGCATGGGCTGTCAGGGCAATGATGGGGATATCAGGGTCGACCCCGGGGTGGCAGCCCTGCCGGATGCGGCGCGTGGCCTCATCGCCGCTGACGCGCGGCATCTGGATGTCCATGAGGACGACGTCAAAGGCTTCCGTGGCCAGGGCCTTGGGCGCCTGATCCCCGTCCTCCACAGCCTCGGCTGCGTAACCAAGCTTTTTGAGCATGGCCACCGTGGCCATGCGGTTGACGGCCTCGTCCTCCACCACCAGCACGCGGACCTGCCCCCCGGGACGGACCTCCCGGGCCGATTTGGAAGTGCCCTGCGTTGGCAGGGCCGTGGTTTCGCCGCAGCGAACGGCAAAGGAGAAACTCGTTCCCCGTCCCACCTCGCTTTCCACCACAAGAGCGCCGTCCAGCAACCCGATCAGCCGCTTGACGATGCCAAGGCCAAGGCCCATGCCGCCGTATTTGCGGGTAAACGAACCGTCGAGTTGGGTGAAGGGCTCGAAAATGGCGTCCAATTTGCTCTCGGGGATGCCGATGCCGGTGTCGCATACCGAAAACAGCAGATGAAGCCCCCGGCGCTGACGAGAAACGACCGCAACCGCCACCCGCACCTCGCCAGCGAGGGTGAATTTGACGGCATTGCCAATCACATTGAACAGGATCTGACGCAGGCGGGCGGCATCCGTCTCGACATAGGGCGGCACGCCATGGTCCACATCGAGTTCGACCCGGAGTCCTTTTTTTTCGCATTCGATGGACAGGACGCCGAGCACGTCGTCCAGGACGCCCCGGATGTCGCAGGCGTCCCGGCGCAGAACCAGCCGGCCGGCATCGATAAGACTGAAATCCAGAATATCGGCCAGCACTCTGACCAGCCCCCGACCACAGGACAGGGCCGTGGACACGTGCGCGGCCGCCTCCGGCGGCAGGTCCGCAGACGTGGCCAGCAATTGCAACATCCCGAGAACGCCGTTTAACGGTGTCCGGACCTCGTGGCTGATATTGGCCAAAAACTCGCTTTTGGACTGGCTGGCTGCCTCGGCCTCGGCCTTGGCCTGCCGCAGGCTGTCCTCGGTGCGCTTCTGGCCGGTGACATCAAAAAAAATGCCGTCGAAAAGTACCGTGCCCGCGTCGATACGCCGCGGCGCGGCCCGAAACTGCCCCCAACGGATGGAACCGTCGGCAGCCTGGATGCGGGCCCGCACGTCAAAGGTGGCGAGCCTGGCCACGGATTCGGCCTCGGCCCGGCGCAGCGCCTCCCTGTCCTCGGGAACAATACGGTTGAAGACGTTTTGCGCATCGGCAAGCACCCGGGCCGCCGGCAATCCCAGAACACGCTCCACGCCCTGGCTGACATGGAGAAAACGACGGTTGCCGTCCGGGTACACCTCGATTTTATAAATCACCCCATCCGGCAGATTGTCGCCAAGACTCCGCAGGATGGCCTCGCGTTCGACCAGGGCTGTCTCATTCTTTTTCCGTTCGGTGACGTCGCGGAAAATGTCCAGCCGCACCTGTCGGCCATTGAGGACAAAAAAGCCGGTCTTGATGGAAACGTCGCGAACGTCTCCGTAATGGGTCGCCACCCGCGATTCCCGCAAAATGGCCCGCCGGCCATTTTGATAACGGACATCGATCGAATCGTCGCTTCCGGCCAGTGACGACGCCGACCGCAACAGCCCCGCTCCCTGCCCCAGAAGTTCCTCCCGGTCGTATCCCCACTCCGACGTCACGGCCTGATTGCAGTCGAGAATATTGCCCGTGTCCTCGTCCACAAGCAGAATAACGTCCACGACCTGATCGAAAAGCAGGCGGTACTTCTCCTCGCTTTCAAGCATGGCCTTTTCGGCCTTGCGCCGGCGGGCGCCGGCCAGGGCCAGACTCGCGGCCAGCCCTCCCAGAAACGTCAGCCAGACGAAAAACAGCACGCTGTTGAGCCGGTCCTGGCGCATGGCGGCGGCACTGATCCGTCGCTGGATCTCGTCGTCCAGGGTATCGGCCAGCTTCTCCAGGCTGGCGAAAGCCGCCTGACGCTCGACCTCCTGGCGTTTGCGCCCTGCATCGTCGGCGGTCATTCCCTGGCCGGCAACTGTCTGAAAATGCACAATGGCCTTGCCGTAACTGTCAAGATTGGCAAGAACCTGCGTCGTATTCTGGGCAAGATGGCTTTTTCCGCCGGCAACCCTGAGCGCCTGTCCGGCATCCGCGACCCGGTGGACAGCCTGTTCAAAGAACGCGTCGGCATCGGCCAGCCGGATGTGCATTTCCCCGGCCAACTGGCGCTCCACGAGCAGATAGCCTCTGACAATGTCGGCCCGGGCGTGGCGCAGGTTGTTGAGGACCGGCGGATAGGCGTCGAAGTTTTCCCGCCAGGAGGCGTTTGTCCACCACAGCAGCAGTCCCGAAAGCAGGGCCACCAAAGCCATGGCGTACAGGTGCAGGTCGATCCACCCCCGATCATTGCCTGCTGCCTCCGGGTGCGGCTGTTTGGTCATCGTGTTTTGCTCCACTCCGGCAGCGTCCCGGTTCCAAAACCCAAAGGCTCCACACGGGCAAGATGCTCCGGCGTGCCGATATACCCTCGCAGCACGGCGTCAACGGCGCCAGCCAGCCTGACGTCCCCCCGGCGAAAAGCGAACGCGCTTTGGCCTACGGGGATATTTTGCGGGGAGATGAATTCTTCGACAGGGTCGACGTCGCCCCCACCCTCGCCGGCCAACCAGCGCACCGTCGGACCGGACAAGGCCAGACAATCGGCCCGCCCCGAACGCACGGCCGCCAGCCCTCCGGCCGGATCGGGCGCCACGAACAGCCGGTCTTCCGGAACGCCCAGGCGGACCAGGGTCTGCTGTTCCACCGAACCATCCAGCACGGCCGCAATGACCTTCGGATGCGCAGCCACGGCCTCATAGGAATCAAGGCCGAAAGGGTTGCCCCGGCGGACCAGCAGCCCTTGCTGCACCGCGCAATAGGGAAGGGAAAAAAGGACCTGGGCCGTCCGCTCGGGGGTGATGAACAGGCCGTTGGCAATCATGTCGACCTGTCCGGCCTGCAGTGCCGTTATGGCCTTGCTGAAATCGAACAGCACCCAGCGGATGCGTTCCACCCCGATTCGGGCCAATACGGCCTTGGCCACTTCCGGGCCTTCGCCGGTGACGTTCCCGTCCGGGGTTCGAAACGAGTACGGAGGTTCGCTGGAATAGCCGACCCGTATTTCCCCGCCCGACCAGGCAGGGGCAGGCGGCATGTCGCCGGATCGAATATAGAGCAGGGCGCAAAAAATGCCGACGCCCAAAAGCAGGGTGACGGCGGCATAATCCAAAAGCTTGCGCATGGCTGGCTGCCCATTGGCGATTTCGGCTGTTGTTTCGGGCCTGCCGGCATCTACGCGGCCTTTCCCGTTGATTCCGCCTGGAATACCCCCCGGCACAGCCGGCCTCCCCGACGACGGCACGATAGGCTCTCACTTGTACGCTTTGCCATAACACCTTCGGATAGGCGAAGGCAATGTGCGACCACCGGGCGTTGCGCCCGCACCGTTCGAATGGACAGGGATCAAGGCATGTTTTATCAAACAGAAAATACGCGCATACCCCGACGAGGATGCAACCATGCCTATCGAACTGAAGTGCTATGCCACCCTGGCCCCAGCCACGCCCCAAAACGCGGACGCCTTTCCGATAACCACCGGAGAGACGCTGTTGGAACTCATCGACCGTCTGGGCATCCCCCGCGAAGAGGTCAAGATCGTCTTCGTCAACGGCGTCGCCGTTCCCCTGGACCGTCCCCTGGCCGACGGGGACCGGGTGGGGATCTTTCCGCCGGTCGGCGGGGGATGAGCCCGCCTGCCGGCGCCGGCGCCCCTTATCGGGAAGCCGGGGCCGGTCCGCTTGTCAGCGCACGACGACGCTGCGCCCTGCCGCTCAATAACGGGGCTGGGCAGCCAGGAACTCGGCATAGGACGCAAGCCCCTTCTCCTGCATGCGCCTGTTGGCGTTGCGCCAGCGTTCGGCCAAAGCTGGCGGCAATCCGGGATCACAGGTTGCAAATTCCTGGCATTCAAAACAAAAATCAACATTGCGGTGCGTTATGCAGTCCTTGACCCGGCAGTCGGCGAAAAGGCACTGGCCATGCCGGCACCCCCGGCAGCCCCCGCTCCCCAGGCGCTCAAGCAACCGCTCAAAATCCGCGTAAACGCCGAAGGCCGGGTCCAGGTCCGCAAAAAACGCGGCCCGCCGGCCAAAACCGGCCAGTTCGCGCCGCAACGCCCTGGCGTGCCGGCCGATGGGGCTTTCCGGATTGTCGAGACAGCGGCCGCAATCAAGCCCGCAAGGGGCGATCCGTCGCAGCAAGGCCTCTCTGGTCATGCCTGCAACCTCCTGTGGCATTGGCGGAATCTACAATGAAAAGCCTTTGTGGCCGTATTCATCCCCAAACAAGCAGGCAGGCCCCAAAGGCCGCCGCCACGCCGGCCGGCAGCCAAAACCGCCCGCAACGGCCGGCAAGATTGCTGGCCGCCCAGCAGAGCAGACAAGGCGTCAGGAAGGCAATGGAAAATTTGGCGCTTACCGGCAGAGCCGCACCGACAAGCAGATACTGCAACACGACAACCGGGGGGAAGTGGTAGAGGTAGATGTCGTACGACGCGTCCGTCAGACTCCGGGCCGTCCGGCCGGGATTGTTCCAGCAACGCTGCCCGACAACAACAAGCAAGCCGGTTGCGGCCAGCCCAAAACCCGTTCGGGCCAGACCATAGGCAAAGAGCAGCAGGGAGGATTTCGGTCCGGGAGCCATGACGGCCATGCCGCCTCCCCCCATGGCCCCAAAGGCCAGGACAACGGCAACGCCCCATGCCCATGCCCGGCCGGGTGCCGGGTAACGGACGAACCAGCCCCGCTTCCAGGCGAACAGCCCCATGAGGAAGAAGCCTGCGTAAATCGGCAATCGGGCCGGCTGAAACACGAAAAACGGCCCGAATCTGGCCCAGGCCATGTCGGAGAACATCATCTGAGCCAGCCCTTCGACCAGGGCCGTGCCCAGGACGACGAGAACGAAACGTCCGTAGCCGGCTCCCTGCCCGGCCCGGGCCGCAAGGCCGGACACGTTCCGAAACGCCGCCAGCAGGCCGCAAAAAACCAGCAACACGGCCAAAAACCACAAATGGTACGACAAGAGCATCGTCTGGGCCTTGGCCGCACCGTCCGGAGCGCCGAAATACTGAAAGCTCCAGTCCAGCAGCGACGGCAAAAGGCTCAACCAGAACTTGAAGTATCCAAGGTCGCCGCCCTTATCGAGATAATCCACATAGGTGATGATCGGGGTATAAAAGAGCGTAAGCGCGGCCAACGGCAGCCCCAGGCGTCTGAGCTTGGCGGCCAGGAAACCGGCCGGACCGCGCCGGGCCAGGGACGGCAGGGCAAAATAGCCGGCCACGGCAAACAGCAACGGCATGGGAAAACCATCCGTCGCCGACAGCAGCACATTGATGCCGTCGCTTCTGGTCGTCTCGGCGACGTACCACCACGGCGCCAACGTGGAATAGGCCACGGCGGCATGCAGCGCCACAACGGCCAGGACGCCGGAAAGGCGTATGGCGTCAAAAAAACGAAAACGCCCCGTCGAACCCGGTTCAAGCATCATGATCCTTTGCCTCCAATGACTCCCGCACGGCCGCAAGACCGGCCATGGCAAATCGGTACTGGTGTTCAGCCAACTGCGGCCAGTACTCCCCATGGGCGGATGATCCGGCAGCAACCGCCGCGTTCTTCGCGCCGTCTTCGCCCATACCGACTCTTTCTCCATGATTTAATGCATTTGTTTAATACAGATGTTTCACAATCCCCCTGCCCTGTCAATCCAGGGGCGCAAAAAAAGGGCCGGATTGCTCCGGCCCTTGGAAATGGCAGGGAAACCCGGATCAGACGCCCATGATATTGTAGCCGGAATCGACAAAGAGCACCTCGCCCGTGGTTCCGGAAGACAGGTCCGAGGCGAGGTAGAGGGCGCAACGGCCGATATCCTCAAGGGTAATGTTGCGCCCCAGAGGGGAACGCTTCTCGATGGTTTCAAGAATGGTGCGAAAACCGCTGATGGCCGAAGCGGCCATGGTCTTGACCGGACCGGCGCTGATGGCGTTGATGCGTACGCCGCTCTTGCCGAGGTCCACGGCCAGATAGCGCACGCTGGCTTCCAGGGCGGATTTGGCCACGCCCATGGCGTTGTAGTTGGCGACCACCCGGCCCGAACCGTAATAACTCAGCGTCATGACCGACGAGCCAGGGCTGAAAAGGGGCTCAAAGGCCCGGCACAAGGCCACCAGCGAGTAGGCCGAGACATCGAGCGCCACCCGGAAGCCCTCCCGGCTGGTGTCGATGAACCGGCCGGCCAAGTCCTCGCGGTTGGCGTAGGCAATGGAGTGGACCAGGGCGTCCACGTTGCCCCATTTCTCCTGGACAGTGCCGGCCGCCGTGGCAATCTCCGCGTCGCTTGAGACGTTGCACTGGAAAATAAACTCCGCCCCAAGTTCGGCGGCGATAGGCTCGATGCGCTTGCGGATGGGCTCGGCGGCGTAGCCCAGGGCCAGGGCGGCCCCATTCTCGCGGAGGGTTTTGGCGATGCCATAGGCGATGCTGCGCTCGTTGACCACGCCGAACACCACGGCCTTTTTGCCTTGCATCAACATAGGGTTCTCCTTGGTCACCGACTCTCGGCCTCGCGCAGAATGCCGGCCAAAATGAGGTCCAGCACCCGGTCCACGCGCTCGCGGTCGGCGTCGTCGTACAGGTTGAGCCCGCCAAAAACGCCGCTTTGCCGGGACCGCACGGCCAGAAACATGGCCGCTCCGCCAAGCACGGCGACAACGGCGGTCAGATCCAGGGATTCCGGCACATCGCCGCTGACGGTTTCAAAAAATTCGAGGGCCGAGCGCACCCGGGGGTATTCCAGGAGCCGCGTGTAGCGATTGCGGCTCATAAGCTCCCAGGCCAGGATATCCAAGGTTCGCGGCCTGGCCAGCAGGCCCCGGATGGTGGCCTTGAAATAATGGGACAACTGGGCCTTGGGCGGCATGGAGGAGAAGCGGTCGGCCACCTCGGCCCGCAACTCCCCGATGGTCGGCCAGAACGCGGCAGACTGGCCAAAAGCCGTGATCATGTCGTCAAGGTCCTGAAAATGGCGCAGCACCACGGTCCGCTCGAGACCGGCCGCCTTGGCGACAACCTCCAGGGACAGGCCGTCGAACCCCTGTCGGGCCAGCAGGTCGCCAAGCGCCTCCAGCAGACGCTGGCGCACGGTGCGCGGCTTGCCGATGGGGATGATCTTCACCCCGGACATTGGGTCTTCCTCACGCGCGCCGCGCCCGCACGAAACTCTCCACAGTGACGAGCAGGGCCAGGACCATGATGGAGCCGTCGCGAATAAACGTGGCCGCGGAAATGGCGTCGTCGGCCTTGGTGGTGAAACAACCGCACTGGGTACTGATGCCCTTGTGCACGGCCCAGGCCATGGCCGCCAGGAAAACGCCCATCATGAGCGAAGCGCAAAGCCCCGCGCCCCGGGCCACGAACCCCGTCAGGAGGCACATGCCCGTCACCACCTCGATCCACGGCAGGACCAGGGCCACGCCGTACACCAGCATGTCGGGCAGGATCTGATAGTTGCGAAGAATTTTGGCGAACGCCGCAGGATCGACGATCTTATCCCAGGCCGCAGCCAGGAAAACCAATCCCAAGGCCATGCGGGCCAGGATGCCGAGAATCCTCATGCGCCGCCCTCCGTGGGACCGCCGACAGCCAGCCAGCCGTCCAGGCCGTCGGTCACCACCGTGACATACGGATATCCGGCCGTCCGCAGGGCTTCGGCCAATTCCTTGCTTTTATCGCACAGCAGATTGCCGCAATAGACCACAAGCCTGTCCTCGTTTGACAGGCCGAGCGCCGCAGCCGCCGCGTCCAGGTCGCCGTACATGGCTTCCTGGGGCAGATGTTTGGCCCCGGACACGTGGCCCAGAAAAAATTCCTCGGCGCTGCGGGCGTCGATGAAGACCACGCCGGGCTTGCCAAGCATGGTGATCGCCCCGTGGGCGTCGATGGTTTCGAGCCCCCGTCGCAGCGCCTCGCGCCGGTCCAGGGCCGCAAAATCGGCCACCCAGGGCAGCGGCTCCTCGCGGGCCATGTTCATGGCCACGGAAAGCCCCGCTCCGAGCAGGCAGATAACCGCCAGTTCCAGCCACAAGGGCGCCGCCCGCCGGGCCGTGCCGTATGCCATACGTTCCCGCCTTGACAAGATTTCCCCCCCGTGAGCATACGCTTGGGGCGGCAGGCCGTTTTCTACCCCACGCGCCGGCCATAGCGCAACCTGAAACCCTGGAGCCGTCCATGTCGCACGCCGCCGGCCAGGCCCCTGTCCAAAACGCTTCGGTCGAAAACGTCCGGACCATGCTTGAGACAACCCGCCAGGGTGAACTGACATTGCTCGACGTCCGCATGGAACCGGAATATGAAGAGTTCCACGTGCCGGGAGCGACCCTGCTCCCCCTGCCCGACCTGCCCGACCGTCTGGACGAAATCGACAGGGCAAAACCGGTGGTGGTCTATTGCCGCTCCGGCGGACGCAGCGCCGCCGCCGCCCGCCTGCTTGCCGGGGCGGGATTTCCCCGTGTCGTCAACATGCTTGGCGGCATCATGGCCTGGCAGGGCGCGGCCGCCTCAGGGCCGCCCGACTCGGGCCTGACCCTGCTTTCCGGCCGGGAAACGCCCCGCGAGATCCTGCTCGCCGCCCTGGGCATGGAAGCGGCCCTTGGCACGTTTTACAGCAAGCTGGCCGACGCCGCGGCCGACGTCGAAACCCGGGCCGCCTTCAACCAGCTGGCCGGCTTCGAAGAGCGCCACCTGCACCGGGTCCACACGCTCTACCACCGGGAAACCGGCGAGAAGACCGCGCTCGAAACCCTGCTTTCCGGCGCTTCGACGGTGCTTGAAGGCGGACGTCCGGGCGAGGATTTCCTGAAACTGCTCGGCGGCAACCCCGAATCGCCCGCCGAAGCCCTGGAACTGGCCTCTTCGGTGGAAGCCCAGGCGCTGGACCTGTATTCCCGGCTGTCCCAACTGGCCAGCCATCCGGATTCGGCCGCCCTGTTCACGACGCTCGCCCAGGAGGAGAAAGCCCACCTGCGCGCCGTGTCCAACCTCTTGATCCGACTCGTCGGCAAGGCCGACGGGCAACACCGGAAGGAGCATCCATGCAGCCCGTCAATTTCCTGATGAATATCCTCTGGCTTATCCTCGGCGGCTTCTGGATGGCCATCGGCTGGTATCTGGCCGGCATCCTCATGGCCATCACCATCATCGGCCTGCCCTGGACCCGGGCCTGCTTCGTGCTCGGCAACCTGTCGTTCTGGCCTTTCGGCAAGGAAGTCGTGGACCGCCGCGACGTTTCCGGGCCCGATCTCGGCACCGGGGCCCTGGGCTTTCTCGGCAACGTCATCTGGTTCATCCTGGCCGGGATCTGGCTGGCCATCGGGCACCTGCTGGCAGCCGTGGCCAACTTCGTCACCATCATCGGCATCCCGTTCGCCCTGCAGCACCTGAAGCTGGCCGGGCTGGCCCTGGCCCCCATCGGCAAGACCGTGGTGGACAAGCAGTACTAGCGGGGAGCCGCCATGCAAACGGTCTACCTCATCCTGGCCCTGTCGGCGGGCATGTTCATGCCCATCCAGGCCGGCATCAACACCCGGCTGGCCGGGGTGGTCGGCGGTTCCATTCCGGCCGCCTTTGTCTCGTTTCTGGTCGGCACCCTGGTCCTTGGGGCGGTGCTGGCGGCCATGCGCCAGGGCGTGTCCCTGGGCAGCGCCATTCCGGTCTCGCCCTGGTGGTACTGGATCGGCGGATCGCTCGGGGCGTTTTTCGTCACGGCCACGGTCATTCTCGCCCCGCGCATCGGCGGCGGGGCCATGATCGCCCTGACCCTGGCCGGACAGGTGGCCGCGTCCATGGCCCTGGACCACTTCGGCCTGTTCGGCTTCCCCCACATCCCTTTCGACTTCAAACGGCTGGCCGGTTCCGTGCTGCTTCTGGCCGGCGTCTATCTCATCCGGTTCTAACCGCCGGGGGATACTCCCCCGGCTTCTTGAAAAAACAGGCCCAGGCGCCGTCCTGGACAGGGCGCGCCTGGGCCCTCGCGCGGGCGGCCGTTGGAAGCGAGGCGCGAGGCAGTCCCCGCCGCGGCCTAGCCCCTGGCCCGGCGGACGGTGACGGTCTCGCCGCCGATGCCCCAGTTGTCGGTTTCCACCTCATCGATGACGACCACGGTGGTCTGGGGATTTTTCCCCATGACGTCGCGCAGCAGGTTGGTGACGCCTTCGATCAGTTGCGCTTTCTGCTCTGCCGTCGCGCCGTCGCGGGTGATCTTGATGTTGACGAAGGGCATGGGATGCTCCTTATAAGATTCAGGCGTTGCCGAAGGCTTCGGCGACAAGGGCCGTTGCCTGCTCCAACCAGCTTTGGCGCTGCTCCGGCGTGCTGGCGACAATGGTTTCAAACATGCGCCGCCGCACGTCCGAAACGCCGCAAAGCTCGAAAATGCAATCTTTCCAGATACGCTCCAAGGGATCGCCAAAGACCCGCTGCTCACGCTCGCGGGCCGTGTTGGAGGTATTGAGCACCACGGCGGTCCGGGCGCGGAGCAATCCGCGCGGCACGCCCTCGCCGCCGTCGCCTTCCACGAACTCGTAGGCCACCCCCGGCCGCAATACCCGGTCCACCCAGCCGGCCAGGATCGCCGGCGGCATGCCCCACCAATTGGGATGCACGACGACGAATCCCTCAGCTGCGGCCGCCTCCCGGCAGTGCCGCGCAAGAAGCGGGGCAAGGGATGCATCGCGCTCCAACTCCGGGGCCGCAAGCAGCGGGTCGAAACCTTCGGCATACAGGTCATGGAACCAGACCTCGCAGCCAGCCCCGATAAGGGCTGCACAGGCGGCTTCGGCCAGGGCATGGTTGAAGCTGCCGGGGCGGGGATGGGCCAGGATGACGGAATACGGCACGGGGGACTCCTGTCAGGGTTGCTGTTGCGCCACTTCCTGCCGATATTCCAGGATGTCGCCGGGCTGGCAGGCGAGCACGGCGCATATGGCCTCCAAGGTGGAGAAGCGGATGGCCTTGGCCTTGCCGGTCTTCAGGACGGAGAGGTTCTGGGCGGTGATGCCCACGGTCTCGGCCAGTTCCTTGGAGCTCATCTTGCGCCGGGCCAGCATGACGTCGAGGTTGATGACGATCGACATGGCCGGCCTATACCGTCAGGGCCTGTTCTTCGTCCAGGCGTCTGGCCTCGTCCATGACCCGGGCGATGACGACGGCCATGGCGGCGACAAAGAACAGCGCCAGTTCGGAAGAGCCGAGGCCGAGGCTCAGGATGTGCCGACCCGGCGGGTTGGCGGCGGTGACGGCCAGCCCGTGCAGCGGCGTGTAGAGGATGGACGCCCCGGCCCAGACGAACAACGCCCGGGACACGGCGGTAAAGCACGTCACGTTGGCCAGGGTGAAGATGCTCCCCGCCTTGTAAAGGGCAAAAAGCTGGCGCAGACGCAGCAGCGTGGCCATAAGCGCCGCGCCGGGCGCCATGGCGGCCAGGAAACACAGCCCCCGCACCCAGGCGGGAAGCATCGGCGACACGGCAAGGTTCGCGGCCTCGCGGGTCATGTCGGCGGGCAGGATGTTGAAGGCGGCCCAATACAGGGCGGTCAGAGGCGTGACGAGCACGGCCCCGATCAGGCAGACGCGCTCCAGCACCCGGCCGAGCCGGCGGATACGGATCATGTTGTCTTTGGGTTGCATGCGGTTCTCCTTTGACGAGCAAACGGCCGGGTTGCCTGGGATACGGCCGGCCGAGGCAGGCAGCCAGACCAGCGTCGTCGTTTTTATTACCCGGGCCGGACGGTTTCTGTCCGCCGGCCCGGCATGTGCGGGATGGGCCGTGGCCCAAACTTCTGCCAATGTCCGGATAAAATCCTGCTAAACGAGATTGAGTTATTGTTCAACAATAATTTATTGCTGTTTTTCAAAAAAACACCCAGCTATTTCCATGCTGCCTGGAAAAGCGCAAAAATGGTCGGGCGCAGGGGCAGGATGTTTGGGTAAGACAGCGCCTGGAGGAACGATGAGCGAACGTACGCGAAAGGACTGGGAACGGCGGGTTTTGGCCGCCATGCGGGTGATGGAGGCGGGCCTCGACGGCGAGCTGTCCCTGGCCGCCATTGCCGAGGCAGCCTGTTTCTCGCCGTATCATTTCCACCGCATTTTCACCGGCATGACCGGCGAAACCGTGGGCGCGTGCCTGCGTCGGCTGCGGCTGGAGCGGGCGGCCCAGCGCCTGTTTTACAGCGATCAACCGGTGACGGATGTGGCGTTCGAAGCGGGCTTCGAATCGCCCGAAGCTTTCGGCCGGGCCTTTCGCAGCGCCTACGACATGTCGCCCTCGGCCTGGCGGCACGCCTACCGGGACCGCAAGGTCCCTCCGTGCATACCCAAACGCATAACCGTCTTACAGGAGTTAGTGACCATGGAACTCACCGTGACCATCAAGAAACTGCCGCCGCTCAAGGTGGCCTGCGTGCGCCACGTGGGCCCCTATGACCAGTGCGGGACGGCCTGGGAAACCCTGTGCGCCCTGGCCGGTCCGCTGGGACTTTTCGGACCGGCCGCCCGGTTCATCGGCGTCGGCCACGACTGTCCGCAGATCACCCCGCCGGAAAAAATCCGCTACGACGCCTGCTGCACCGTGCCCGAGAGCTTTGCCGGCACGCCGGATCTGCCGGTGGCGGTCATCGGCGACCGGGAATACGCCAGCGCCGTGGTCAAGGGGCCGTTCACCAATCTGGCCCCGGCCTTTGCCTGGCTGGGCGGCGTCTGGGGCCCGCAATCAGGCCGGAAATTCGCCATGGGGCCGAGCCTGGAATTCTATTTGACCGATCCCAAAACCACGCCGCCCGAGGAATACCTGACGGAAATCTGCGTGCCCCTCGAACCCAAATAAGAGCCGCACAGGCAAACGGCCCGTGGCGCGAGGTGCGCCACGGGCCGTTTGCCGCGGGGACAAGGTCCTACCGCCGGTAGACGGTTCAACTGCCGCCAAACGAGGCCATGCCGATCTCTCCTTTCGGCAAAATCAACTCGCCTTTGCCCATCTGGGAAAACACGGCCTGCGTCAGCCGTCCGGCCGTATCCAGATAGGCGGTCAGGGTGAACGGCACGGCCGGACCACGCACTTTGGCCACCACCGGATTGACGGCCATAAACCGCAGGTCCTGGAACGTCAGCGTCGTCCCCTCGGGCGTGGCCGCAGCAGACTTGACCGGAAAATCCGTAAACCAGACATACTGGGAAAAAACCGGCGCCGCCCGGCCAAGGGCGTCGAGCTCCCCGCGTCCGGCCCGCTCGAAACGCCGCCCGGGCAACAGTCTGTCCGGCGAGAGAATGTTCAGGCCCGTCAGCACATAGGAATCCCCCTCCTCGGCGATGATCTTCCACCACAGCGGGGCAAATGCGTCCGGCTGGGCGGAAACGGCCGTCGGCTGCCCGCCCTGGGCGACCAGCAACGTGCGGGCATGGGCCGCCACGGCCCTGCCCACGCCCAGGCCAAGCGCCGGCCAGCCGAGCATGACGGCCAGGCCGGCCACAGCCAGGGCCTTGCGGGCGGCAGGCCGCAAGGCCGCGGCCGCCGCAAGGCCGATCAGGGCCAGGGTATAGACCGGATCAAGGATAAAGACCGCCGGGAACGATATGCGGGCGTCGGAAAACGGCAGAAACACGCCCGTGCCGTATGAGGTGATGCAGTCGAGAAAAAGATGCGAAAGCACACAAAGATAAAACAGCACAAAAAGTCGTCCGGCCTTCGCGGCCGGTTGGAATCTGGCGGCGACCAAGGCCAAAAGCCAGGCCAAAAGCGCCCCGCCAACCAGGGAATGCGTGTAGCCCCGGTGGTAGCGCATGTAGGCTTCCGGACCAAAAAAAGTAACGATATTATCAACATCAGGAATCCATGCGGCCAGAGCAGCCAGGGGCACAAGGCCCCTGGCGCCGGGGAAGCGGTCATGGGCGGCCTGGCCGAGAAGCACGCCGGCCGCGACATGGGTGACTGGGTCCATTGAATCGTCCTTTTTGTTGCAATGGTCAATTTTTGAAGGATAGGGCTTTTTTCGCATTTGACAAGGATCGTCGCTGCGCTACATTGCGCCCCGGCGCGTTCGCGCCCAAATCACCCCCCTTTCGGAGCGATCATGGCAGATAAGTCGCCGGATACCAAAGACATGCCGGCCGAGGGCGAGTTCGCTGCGCTCATGGAGGCCTCCCTGGCCGAACGCGGCGGCGAGTTAAGCGTTGGAGACCGCATCACCGGTTCCGTCATTGCCGTAACCGACACCACTGTCGTGGTGGACACCGGCACCAAGCTTGACGGCATTGCCGACAAAAATGAATTCCTCGACGAGGCAGGCCAGCCCGCCGTTGCCGAGGGCGACAGCGTCACCCTGTACGTCGTGTCGCTTCGCGGGGACGAAGTCGCCCTTTCCAAGGCCCTCTCGGGCCAGGGCGGCGCCGAGGCCCTGCTGCAAGCCTTTGAAAACAACGTGCCTGTGGAAGGCAAGGTGACGGCCTCGCGCAAAGGCGGCTTCGACGTGGAGGTTCTCCACCGCCGGGCCTTTTGCCCGGTCAGCCAGATCGATCTGGCCTTTACCGAAAATCCCGAAGTCCACGTGGGGCAGGTCTACCAGTTCGCCATCACGACCTTCGAGCGCGACGGCAAAAACATTGTCGTCTCCCGGCGCAAGCTCCTGGAGCAGGAACGGGCCGAATCCGAACTGCGCTTCCTGGAGTCGGTCAGCCCCGGCGACGTGATCCCGGCAGTCGTCACCCGGCTGGCCGCCTTTGGCGCCTTTGCCGAGGTCGCGCCCGGACTTGAGGGCCTGATCCACCTGTCCGAACTGTCCTGGTCCCGGGCCGAGAAAGCCGAGGACGCCGTGGCCCCCGGGCAGGCCGTCACCGTCAAGGTGCTGGCTTTCGACCGCGACAAGAAAGGCCGCCCGCGCATTTCCCTGTCCATCAAGCAGGCCGGCCCCGATCCCTGGGACGATGTGGCCGACAAGTTCGCCGCCGGCGACAAGGTCGAGGGCAAGGTCACCCGTCTGGCCGACTTCGGCGCTTTTGTGGAGATCGCCCCGGGCATCGAGGGCCTGATCCACGTCAGCGAGATGAGCCACACCCGCCGGGTGGCCAAGCCCTCCGACGTGGTCTCCCCGGGCGAAATCGTCACCGTGGCCGTCAAGGACATCGACCTGTCCAAGCGCCGCATTTCGCTCAGCCTCAAGGAAGCCGCCGGCGATCCCTGGAAAGCCGTGCCCGAGACCTTTGCCATCGGTTCGACGGTCACCGGCATGGTGGAAAACCGCCAGCAGTTCGGCCTGTTCGTCAATCTGGCCCCGGGCGTGACCGGACTTTTGCCGACTTCGAAGCTGCGCGACGCCGACGATCCGGCTGCCTACGAAAAGCTGCATCCCGGCGATACGGCCACTGTGGTCATTTCCGAAATCGACGTCGAAAAGCGCAAGATGACCCTTGCCCCGGTCGGCACGCCCAAGGAAAACGACGACTGGCGGCAGTTCGCCAAAAAGGAAAAAGCCGCCCGCCAGACCATCAGCGGCGGCAGCGGCGGCGGACTTGGCCTGCTTGGCGAAAAACTTCAGGAAGCCATGGCCCGCAAGAAACGCTAGGCAACGCTTCCGTGGCCGGTTCGCTCCGGTCGCCGCCCATTGCGGCCCTCCCTCCGACCCCCGGGCCGGGAGCGGAGGGCCGCTTGCGTTCTCCGGGCTCTTTTTGCGATACAACGCCCCAAATGACGCCGTCCCTGCGGATGCGCGACGCCTTATCAGGAGGTTCCATGGCCGCCGAGCCGAATAAGATTATCTATTCCATGATCCGCGTCAGCAAGTTTCACGACAAAAAACCCATCATCAAGGATATTTCCCTGTCGTATTTCTACGGGGCCAAGATCGGGGTGCTCGGCCTTAACGGCTCGGGCAAATCCACCCTGCTCAAGATCCTGGCCGGCGTGGACAAGGACTTTCAGGGCGAAACGGTGCTCACGCCCGGCCACGCCATCGGCTACCTGGAGCAGGACCCGCTGATGGACGTGACCAAGACCGTGCGCGAGGTGGTGGAGGAAGGCGTGGCCGAGACGGTGGCGCTGCTCAAGGAGTTCGAAGAGATCAACGCCGCCTTTGCCGAGCCCATGGACGACGACGCCATGAACAAGCTTATCGAGCGCCAGGGCGAGGTCCAGGAAAAGCTCGACGCCCTGGACGCCTGGGATCTCGACAGCCGGCTGGACATGGCCATGGACGCCTTGCGCTGTCCGCCGGCCGACACGCCCTGCAACGTGCTCTCCGGCGGCGAGCGCCGCCGGGTGGCCCTATGCCGGCTGTTTCTCCAGAAGCCCGACATCATGCTGCTCGATGAACCCACCAACCACCTCGACGCCGAGTCCGTGGCCTGGATGGAGCATTTCCTGCACGCCTATCCCGGCACGGTCATCGCCGTCACCCACGACCGCTACTTCCTGGACAACGTGGCCGGCTGGATTCTGGAACTGGACCGGGGCCGCGGCATCCCCTGGAAGGGCAACTATTCTTCCTGGCTGGAGCAGAAGCAGGAACGCCTGCGCCAGGAGGAAAAGTCCGAGAGCGAACGCACCAAGACCCTGGCCCGGGAACTGGAGTGGGTACGCATGTCCGCCAAAGGCCGCCACGCCAAGTCCAAGGCCCGCATCGCGGCCTATGAAAGCCTGGCCTCCCAGGAATCGGACCGCATGGCCAAGGATCTGGAAATCTACATCCCGCCGGGACCGCGTCTGGGCAAGAACGTCATTGAGGCCGAAGGCGTGGGCAAGGGCTTTGACGATCGCCTGCTTTTTGAAAACATGGGCTTTATTGTGCCGCGCGGAGCCATCGTCGGCATCATCGGCCCCAACGGCGCAGGCAAAACCACCCTGTTCCGGCTCATCACCGGCCAGGAAACGCCCGACACCGGCACCTTCAAGCTCGGCGAATCCATCGCCCTGGCCCATGTGGACCAGAACCGCGAGGCGCTCGATCCGGAAAAGACCGTGTTCGAGGTCGTGGGCGAAGGCTACGACACCATCAAGCTCGGAAACAAGGACGTCAACGCCCGCGCCTATGTGGCCCGGTTCAATTTCACCGGCCAGGACCAGCAGAAGAGAGTCCAGGTGCTCTCCGGCGGCGAAAAAAACCGCCTGCATCTGGCGCTCATGCTCAAAAGCGGCGCCAACGTCCTGCTGCTTGACGAACCGACCAACGATCTCGACGTCAACACCCTGCGCGCCCTGGAAGAAGCCCTGCTCGCCTTTGCCGGCTCGGCCCTGGTCATCAGCCACGACCGCTGGTTCCTCGACCGCGTGGCCACCCATATTCTGGCTTTTGAAGGCGAAAGCCAGGTGGTCTTTTTCGACGGCAACTTCACCGAATACGAGGCCGACCGCAAAGCGCGCCTCGGTGCGGCAGCGGAAATCCCCCATCGCATCAAATACCGCCACTTCAGCCGGGCCTAAGCCCTGCGCCGCCGGCCCCGGGACCTCCCGGACCGTACAGCGAGCCAACGCCGCCGGCCTTTCCTGGCCGGCGGCGTTGGCTTTCCATGCGAGTCTGTTGTTTGAAAAAAATATAACCTTTTGCCGCAACAAACGGATTGCATATCCACAACTTTCCATCAGCGATACGCATATGGCCCATACTTTTCCGATAACTGCCAAATAACCCGCCACTTCACCCACTGCGCCAGAGAATCGCCGCACGCGTACTCCCCGCACATCCCTTGAGGCAGCCAAGCCCCGTAATCTGACGGTTTCCAGGCCTGTTCCCCTGCCCGGCAAATTCAAGTTGTAATAAAAGCCGGTTGTGGCATATACACAGCGTAAACGAAGTCGAAACCATCTCGAGGCCCCATGACCACGGCATCAATCGACCAGCCGTCCCCGAACGCCCAGGGGGACGGCGCGCAACGAGAATGCACGGATTGCGGTCCAGGCCCACTGCCCGTCCCCTCCGCCAAAGTAAAGTTCGAGGATATCTTTTGCCTGGACGACATCCAGCGCATCCAGGACGCCTTTGCCGAGGCGGCCGATGTGGCCTCCCTCATCACCGATCCCACCGGCCGCCCCCTGACGCGCCCGAGCAATTTCACGGCGCTTTGCCGCGACATCATCCGCCAGACCGAAAAAGGACGCCTCAACTGCCTGCGTTCCGATGCCCACCTGGGCAGCCTGTCCCAACACAGTCCGTCGATCCGCCCCTGCCTGAGCGGCGGCCTGCTTGACGGCGGCACCGGGATTTACTTCGGCGACCGCCACATCGCCAACTGGCTTGTCGGACAGGTCCTCGATGAAACAGCGGACATGGACCGCCTGCTGGCCTATGCCCGGGAGATCGGGGCCGACGAAAAGGCGTTTGCGGAAGCCCTGGCCAAAGTGCCGCGCATGTCCCGGGAGCGGTTCACCAAGATCTGCCAGGCCCTGTTCCACTTCGCCGACCACCTTTCAACCCTGGCCGTTCGGAGCTTCAGGCAGGCCCGACTCATCGACGAATTGCACCAGGCCCAGGAACGCATCAAATTCAGGGATCGCAATCTGGCGGACATCATCGATTTTCTGCCCGACCCCACCCTGGTCGTGGACAGGGAGGGAAGAGTCGTTTTCTGGAACAGGGCCTTGGAAAAGCTCACCGGCGTTTCGGCCGTGGACATGCTCGGCAAAGGCGATTTCGCCCATGGCGCGCCGTTTTATGGCGCCCCGTCGCCGCTTTTGATCGATTATGTCCGGGGAGCGGCCTCGCTGGCCGAGAAGCGCTACGATGTGGTCGCCCTTGGCGACGACGAAATTATCGCCGAGGTCAATCCTCCGGCCCTGCCCGGCGGCCCCAGGCGCGTCTGGGCCAAGGCCGTGGCCCTGCGCGATGAGACAGGGACCATAACCGGCGCCATTGAAGCCATTCGGGACGTGACGGAACGCCATCGGGCCGAGGCGGCCCTGCGCGAAAGCGAAGAGAAGTTCCGCCGCATCGTCGAAACCGCCCACGAAGGCGTCTGGGTGTTCGACGCCGACGACAACACCACGTTCGTCAACAACCGCATGGCCCAGATGCTCGGATATGCCCCTCGGGAAATGCTTGGCCAAAAACTCGAAGCATTCGTGCCCGATGAACATATCGAGGACACCATCAGACAACGCCAACGCCACCGCGAGGGGCAAAGCGGCGTGCTGGAACGCCGCATCCGGCGAAAGGACGGCAGCATCCTGTGGGTGCTCATCGCCGCCAGCCCGCTGTATGACGCCTCGGGCGCGTATCTCGGCGCGGTCTATATGTTTACGGACATATCGACCCGGAAAGAGGCCGAAGAGGAACTGCGCTGCCAGCGGCAGCGCCTGGAGGCCGAAGTCGAGGCGCGAACCCACGACCTGCATCTCCAGGCCATGGAATTGGCCGAAGCCAACATCCGCATGAGCGAACTCGACCGGCTCAAGTCCGCCTTCCTGTCCACGGTGTCCCATGAATTGCGCACCCCGCTCACCTCCATCCTTGGTTTCGCCAAGCTCATCGGCCGGGAGTTCGGCGACCAGTTCCTGCCCCTGGCCGCCGGCAACCCCACCCTGGAGACCAAAGGACGGCGCATCGCCGACAATCTGGCCGTGGTCTACAACGAGGCCGAGCGCCTCACCCGGCTGATCAACGACGTGCTGGACCTCAGCCGCATCGAATCCGGCAACATGCTCTGGCGCGACAACCGCATCGATCCCGGAGCCGTGCTCGCCCAGGCAGCCAGGACCATCGAGGGGCTTTTGGCCCAGCGCCCGGAGATCGCGTTCCGCTTCGAAGCGTCAGGGGATATTCCCGCCCTGTTCATGGACCCCGACCAGCTCGTCCAGGTCGTTTCCAACCTCCTGCAAAACGCCGTCAAGTTCACGCCGGCCGGAGAAGTCTGCATGGAGATCCGCCGCGACGGCGACAGTGCGCTGATTGTGGTGCGCGACCAGGGCACGGGCATCCCGGCAGACCAATTGGAATCGATTTTCGAAAGATTTCATCAGGTCGGGCGCGGCGACACGCTGGCCGACACGGTCAAGGGCACGGGCCTTGGCCTGACCATCTGCCGCCAGATCGTCCACCACTATGGCGGGCGCATCTGGGCCGAATCCGAACTGGGACGGGGCAGCGCTTTTTATGTGCGCCTCCCCCTGGCCGAGACCCTCGAACACCCCATCCCCTAGGGACGCACCCGCGAAATCCCCATCAGCACGTGGCCGGCGACGGGCCGGCTGGTCGCATTGTGCAGGACGCCGCCCCAGGGCGGCGTCCTGCGCAAATCGTCTGTTAGAACTCCAGATGCCGCCAGGTGCGCGGGAAGGCGATCACGTCGCGGATATTGGCGATACCGGTTGCAAGCATAAGCATCCGCTCGAAGCCAAGGCCAAAACCGGCATGCGGCACCGTGCCGAAACGCCTGGTGTCCAGATACCACCAGTACGCCTCAAGCGGCAGGCCGAGTTCGCGAATGCGCGCCTCAAGCACATCCAGACGCTCCTCGCGGGCGCTGCCGCCGATGATCTCGCCGATGCCCGGCGCCAGCACATCCATGGCCGCGACGGTTTTCCCGTCGTCGTTTTGGCGCATGTAAAACGCCTTGATGTCCCGGGGGTAATCGTAAACGATGACCGGACGCCTGAAATGCTCCTCGGTCAGATAGCGCTCATGTTCGCTTTGCAGATCCAGGCCAAAACCGACCGGATACTGAAAAGCCTTGTCCGAGGCGGCCAGGATCGACACGGCCTCGGCGTAGGGCAGACGGACAAACGGCTCGGCCAGGATGGACCCGAGGATGTCCGGCAGGGCCGGGTCCACGTATTTGGCGAAAAGCCCGAAATCCTCGGCGCACTCTTCCATGGCGCAGCGGGCCAGCCGCTTGAGCAGCGACTCGGCCAGCTCCATGTTGTCTTCCAGGTCGGCAAAGGCCATCTCGGGCTCGACCATCCAGAATTCGGCGGCATGGCGCGACGTATCGGAATGTTCGGCCCGAAAGGTGGGGCTGAAGGCATAGACCCTGCCCAGGGCGCAGGCCAGCGGTTCGGCGGAAATCTGCCCGGAAACCGTCAGATAGGCATCCCTGCCGAAAAAGTCCCGCCCGGCCCGTTCGGACGCCGGCAAGGCGGCCGCGTCCGCCTCCAGGGCCGTGACCCGGAACATCTCGCCGGCCCCCTCGCAGTCCGAGCCGGTAATGATCGGGGTGTGCACCCAATAAAAATCCCGCTCGGCGAAAAATCCGTGGATGGCCTGGGCCAGGGCGGCGCGCATGCGCAACATGGCCCCGTACTTGTTGGTCCGGGGGCGCAAATGGGCGATGGTGCGCAAGAACTCGTCGGAATGGCGTTTTTTCTGGAGGGGATACGTCTCCGGATCGGCCGGGCCGAAAAGCGCCAGCGACCTGGCCCGGACTTCGAAGCGTTGGCCCTTGGCCGGCGAGGCCGCCAATTCCCCGGCTATATCCACGGCCGCGCCCGTGCCCATGTCTTTGAGCAGCTCATGGCCCGGGATGCCGGCCTCCACGATGATCTGCAGATTCGACAGGCAGGACCCGTCGTTGATCTCCAAAAAGGAAAACCCCTTGGCGTCGCGGCGGGTGCGCACCCAGCCCATGACGCGGATGTCGGGGCTGGGGGCGTCGCTGCCAAGCGCCGCTTTGACAGTGGTGCGTCGTATGCTCATGCGTCATTCCAGGTGAAGGTGAAGGGACAACGGATCGCGCCCGAGGCGATGGTTTCCGGGCGGTGCAATTGCAATTTCGGACTGTAGCCGGCCGCAAACGCGCCGTCGCGAAGACACGACACCCGGGTGGCCAGTTCTTCCGCAAGTCCCATCTCCCGGTAGCTTTCGGCGTACCGGCAGCGGGTGACGTCAAAGGCCAGGGCGTCCGGCTCCTGACGCGTCTTTTCAATGGCAAGCGCCCCGCCGGCCTGCCACAGCGCCGTCACTGTCGCAAAATGGGCCAGACAGGGCCCTTGGGGCGCGGCAGCGGCAAAGGCCCTGCCGGCCGCATACGCGGCCCGGGTCACGGTTTCCTCGATGATCCCCAAGGCGGTTTTCCGGTCGAACCGGTCGATCAGGACGGCGTAGACCTCGGCCAGCATGGCTGCCTCGATGCGCCGCTTTTCCAGCAAGGTGGCGCTTTGCCCCCGGCTCTCGTCGCTCATGTCGTTTCTCCCCTGGCCATCGGGCCGTGCAACCCCGCCCTTTTGCCATAACGGGCCGGGCGACCACAACAGCCGCGTTGCCCGCCGGAGTCCGGCAGTTGCTTCCAGGCCTCTGTCCGGATATAGTTGGCGACTGCGCCGCTCGGCGCGCTCTTGCCGCCAACCCCTCTATCCGCACGAAAGGATACCACGCTCATGGGCTTTTTTTCCAAGCTGAAAAAATTCTGGCAGGCCGACAACGCCCCGACCGACGATGCCCCGGCAAAACCAGCCGAGGAAGCCGTTGCCGCCCCACAACCGCCGCTCGATACCCCGGCAGTTTCCGGGGCCGTCGCCGGGCCTGCCCCCACCCCTGAAGCCGCTGCCCAGGTTGCCGCACCGGTCCAGGAAGCCGCCCGTGCGCCTGTCCCGGCTCCTGAACCGGCGGCCCCGGCCGCGCCTTCCCCTGTCGCCCTCCAGCCGGCGGTCGAAACCCGGCCTTCCCCGCCGGACAAAGCCGAAGCGGCCGTCCCGGCCGCCGATCAGGCCCCGTGGCGAAACGAGCTCGTGTTGGCCCTGCGCCAAGCCGAACCCAGGCTTTCGGTCTGGCTCGACATCCTGCTGGCCGATGTCGCAACCGCCGGCCCGCCGCTCTGGGAACGTCTGCGTTTTCTCTTCGAGAGCCTGGAAGCCCCGGGCGCCGAAGCGGACGCCTTTGTGACCAAGTTCGCCGACTGGGTGGCGATGATGGAGTACGACGAGGTCGCGCTTTTCCGTTCCGAACTCCAGTACCGCCTCGCCCTGGCCCTGGACCTGGAAGACGAGGAAGACGAGCGCAACCGCCTGTTCCTGAAGCTTTCCGAAGGGCTGGCCAAGACCAAGGAACAAATCGTCAAGCGCATCGACGGGTTGCTCGGCAGCCACGCCGTCATTGACGAAGCGTTCTGGGAGGAACTCGAAGAGATCCTCATCATGGCCGACGTGGGATTCGAGCCGGCCTCCAGGCTGCTTGAAAACCTGCGGGACAAGGTTCGCAAACGCGGCGCCACGGATACGGGCGTGTTCAAGGAGATCCTGCGCGAAGAACTTTCCGAGATTTTCCGCACGCAAAAAACCATCAAGGCCTTCAATCCGCCCGAGGTGGTCATGATGATCGGCGTCAACGGCGTGGGCAAGACCACCACCATCGCCAAGCTGGCCCATCGCGACATGATGCGCGGCAAAAAGGTGCTCATCGCCGCCGGCGACACCTTCCGGGCCGCTGCCATCGAACAGCTCGAAATCTGGGCCAAACGCGTCGGAGCCGCCTTCTACACCAAGGGCGAAGGCTCGGACCCGGCTGCCGTGGCTTTTGAAGCCATGGACAAGGCCCTGGCCGAAGGCTTCGACGTGCTCTATCTCGACACGGCCGGCCGCCTGCACACCAAGACCAACCTGATGGAAGAACTGCGCAAGATCCACCGGGTCGTCGGCAAGAAGCATCCCGGCGCGCCCCATCGTTCGGTGCTGGTCCTCGACGCCACCACCGGCCAGAACGCCCTGTCCCAGACCAGGATCTTCCAGGAGGCGGCCGGCGTCGACGAGATCATCCTGACCAAGCTCGACGGCACGGCCAAGGGCGGCGTGGTGGTCGGCATCGCCCTCTCCTTTGGCATTCCCATCACCTACGTGGGGCTCGGCGAAAAGATGGAAGACCTGCGCCCCTTCGACGGCCAGGATTTCGCCCAGGCGCTGCTCGGGGTGGAATAAACAGGGCAAAGCCTCCGGCGGCCGGGAGGGGATACTCCCCTCCCGGACCCTCCTTACCCGGGCAACGGGCTTGGGCCGGGTCTTGACGGCCGGCGCAAGCCCGTTGCCGGTCTATAAAAACCGACCGCTGTCAGGCCGGCGTTGGCCCGACAGCGGTCGGAGACAGCGCGCGAGACGTCAGGAAATCCAGGACAGGATATCGCCCTTGGCCGGGATGCCGCCAACGGATTTGATGACGCCGTCCACAACCACGGCCGGCGTGGTGAAAACGCCCATCATGGCAATTTGCTGCAGATCCGTGACCTTCTCCACGGAAGCATCGCTGCCGGCTTCGGCCACTACTTCCTTCACCAGCTTCTCCAGATCGTTGCACTTGGCGCAGCCCGTGCCGAGCACCTGAATCAACATTTCTTCCGCCTCCTGTCCGTTACTTCTTGCAGCCGCAGTCGATTTTGCCGGCCACGATGTCGCCCACCTCGCCAAGCACATCATGGGTCCAGCAGTCGTCGGCCCCCGCCGCCTCGCGCATGGTCAAGGCCAGGATGTAGGCCAGTTCCTGCAGGCTGGCCCCGGCATCGAGAGCGCCCTTGAAATGCTTGAGCACGCAGGGTTTGGACCGGCCCTTGATGGACAGGGCAAAACAGATGAACTGGTACGTCTTCTCATCGATGGTGCGCTTCCCGGCGTACAGCGCGTCCATTTCGTCGAGCTTCGCCGCGAACTCCGGGAAGAGTTGAGCCAGAAACCGCATAGTTGCCTCCGCTTACAGCAACAGGTTAAAACAAACGCCCCGCAAGCAGGCGCCGCAGCCGACAATGCCGGCAAACGCCGACAACCCAGACACCAAAACAAAGAGCGAACGCCATGAATTTTGCTGTTTTGCCAAAAAGAAAACTATACGAAATCACTTCGTCTGGCAAGGCTGGCCGCATCCGGGACATAGCCTGCTACAACTGTATTTTCAAAAGCAAAACAGCATGTTCGTCAGGAAATGCCCAAGAGCCATCCGAGAGCGATTTCCCTCGTTCCGAAGCGGGGTCGGGCCGCGCCCGGGCCTGACGTTGAGCGAGGCCCCCAAAAAAAAACGCCGTCACGGCCAGAGCGATGCCCCTGCCGTGACGGCCGGTCAACGGATCGCCTTCGGCGGCAACCGTTGGCAAACGTGCTGCGCAGGTTCGTTACAGCCGAATCCACTCCCGCCGCAGGGCGTTGTCCAAAATGACGCCCACCAGGAAGGCCACGCCCATGTGCCACATGGCAAAGCCCGCCACCACGATCATGACGTAAAACTGGGACTTCTTGTCGCCGATGTCGCGCACGGTGACGGCAAGTTCCGCCCCGGCCAGAAACAGGATGACGCCGAGGACGGCCGGCGGAAACATCTTGAAGATGACCGCCACGGACTGGCTGAAAAACAGCGCAATGGCAATGACGATGGAGCCAAGGATGACCAGCGATCCGCCGGTGCGAGCGCCGAACCGGACGTGCCCGGCCATGCCGCCCGCGCCGTGGCACATGGGCACGCCGCCGAAAAGCGGCGAAACGAGGTTCATGACGCCCTGGCTGATGCACATGGTCTTTTCGGTAACAGGGCGGTCCGGGAAAAGCTCGTTGTTTTCCGCCGCAATGGCGACCACCGCGTTGCCGAGGGTCAGCGGTATCTGGGGCAGGGTGAAAAGCAGCGTGCCGGCGACGACGTCGTCCCAGCGGATCTGGTGCAGGCCGAACTCCGGCAGGCGGAAGCCGACATTCACCTGGGCCAGTTCGGCAAGCAAGGCCGGATTTTCGACGACAGCGGCCACGACGCCAAGGATCAGGAGGGCGAACATGGCCGGAATCCTGGGATTGGTCAGCAGGATAAAGGTCATGGTCAGAGCGACGGCGGCCAGCCACGGCGAGCCGACCATGCGGTGGATGCCCTCCACGACAAACGACATGCCAAGGCCCAGCATGATGCCGCGCACCACCGGCTTGGTGGCGAGCCGGGCCACATGCCTGATGGCGCCGGTCAGGCCGATGACCAGCCAGAAAAGTCCGGTGGTCAGCCCCGAGGCGAACAGCGCGGCAGGACTGATGCCGCCGGCCACGGCCGCCGCGCCGATGGCCTTCATGGGCTGGATGGGGATGGGCGTCTTGTAAAAGAGGCCGGCGGCAATCTTGGAGACGCCGAACATGAACAGCAGGCCCAGGGGGTCAATGCCGAGGATGGTGATATAGGCCACGACAAACGGGATGAGCGTGCCGATATCGCCAAATGCGCCGGCCCACTCCATGGCGTCGTAGCGGTTTGGGGTTGTCGCTCCGGGAAGTTGGTTCGTGGCTGCCGACAGGGACTCGTCTGGCCGAAGACCTTGGTTCATGGAGCCGCCGCCTTGTTGCACGGTTTTTCATCGCCTGCCATACCTGTCGCCAGAAGGCCGGCAGGTGGATTCGCATCGTCTATGGCACGGATTTTAGAAAATTCGTGTGACCAAGGCAAGCACAATCTTGTCCCGGATTTTTCTGGCTAACGCCCGGACTGCTTACGTAAGTCCTCAAGATATGTAATTTGTTCTTCCAATTGCTGCTCGAAAAAGCGCCGCACGCAGCCCAGAAACGAACTGACGCAGTGCATGCGCAGGGAATAGTAGACACTGGTGCCCCGGCGCTCGTCCTGGACGATGCCGGCTTCCTTGAGGATGCTCAAGTGCTTGGATATGGTCGAAATATCGGACCCGACCAGTTCGCGCAGTTCGCACACGCATTTTTCGCCCTGGCCGAGGGATTCGACCATGAGCAGGCGGCTGGGGTGGCCCAGGGCCTTGAACACCTTGGCCCGCTGGGCCAGATCAAAAGCAGAAGGGGGCATGGTTCTCCAGGATTCGCCGCTTGCGGGTGCGCACGGCGAAGAGCGACGTTGGCTTTGGGAATTTTCAGTATGCCATCGCCGGGCAATCAAGTAAATGCCGCCCGGAAACGCCCTCAGGCAGGCGATGGCGCGCCCGTTGCCGCCCCGGGCAAAAATGGCGGGCCGTCTTTCCTTTCCGGCAGGGTTTGGCTATGCATGCGGCGACGCCACCTCCCCGTTCGGAGAATCCCATGCCATCATCCATCCTGCGCTGCATCACTGTCCTTGTGTTCCTTGCCCTGGCCGCTGCCGCCTGCGCCCCGGCCCACAGGGCAACGCCCCCGGCTTCCCAGACCGCACGCCAAAAGGCCCCGGCCAAGTCGTCGCCGCAGCCCAAGGCAACCCTTCCCGCGCCGGCCCAGGCCCCGGCGCCGGCCACGGCAGCCCTGCCGCCTGAACCTGCCGCTCCCGCGCAACAGGCCGTCGCAACGCCCCCGCCGGGATTCGGCACGCTGTCCTGGGGCGCCTCGGCCAAATCCGATCCTGGCCTGGCCCTCTACGACACGGACCCGGCCACAGGCGCAACCACCTTCATCTGGCCCAAAGGCCCCCGGGAAATTGCCGGCGTACCCATCCGCGAGGCCTTTTACGAATTTTTCCAGGATCGGTTTTACCATGTCTGGATCGATTTCGACGGCATGGCTGCCTACAAGGCCGCCCTGGCCGGCCTGATCCGGTCCTACGGGCCGCCGACCACGGAAAATCCTGAAAAATACTACCACGCCTGGTCGTTTGGCGAGGTCAACATCTATTGCGCCTACCACGCCGCTGAAAACGGCGGCGACGTGAGCTTTTTCTACCAGCCCATTTACGACCAGTTGGCCGCCGCCAAAAAGGCCCGTCCCGCCAAAACCGCCCAACGGAGCGCCAAGCCATGACCCCTGCCAACGCCTACGCCGCCCTGACGGCCCATAGCCGGGAATCCGCCGATCTGGCCTCGGCCCTCAGCCTGCTTTCCTGGGACCAGCAGGTGATGCTGCCGCCAGCCGCCCACCCCGGCCGGGCCCGGCATATCGGGGCGCTGACCGCCATCCTGCACCGCCGGGCCACGGACCCGCGCATTGGGGAATGGCTGGCCGCCTGCGAGGGCTCGGAACTGACCGCCGCCCCGCTCGCCCCCCAGGCCGCCAACATCCGGGAATGGCGGCGCGACTTCAACATGGCTGTCAGGATTCCCGAATCCCTGGCCGTGGCCCTGGCCGAGGCGGCAAGTTCCGGCCAACGCGCCTGGGAAGTGGCCCGCGCGAAAAACGACTACGCCGCCTTTGCCCCGCATCTGGCGACCCTGCTCGACTTGTCCCGCCGGAAGGCGGAAGCCCTTGGCTATGCGGGCGAAGCCTACGATGCCCTGCTCGATCTTTACGAACCGGGCGAAACCGTGGCCGGCATCACCCCGATCCTCACGGAACTGCGCCGGGAAACCGTCGCTATTCTCAAATCCGTGGCCGGCGCGCCCGAGCCCGCCCCCCTGCCCGCCGGGCCGTACCCGACGGCCGGCCAGCAGGCCCTTCTCGGCCGTCTGACCGCCCTGATGGGCCTGCCCAAGGCGTCCTCGCGCCTGGACATTTCGGCCCACCCCTTTTCGACCCTCATCGGTCCGGACGACGCCCGCATCACCGTGCGTTTCGACGAAGCCGATTTCACCAAGGCGCTCTTCGGGGTCGTGCATGAAACCGGACACGCCCTCTACAGCCTGGGCCACACGGCAAACGACGCCTGGTACGGCACGCCCATGGCCGAACCCGTCTCGTTTGCCGTCCATGAATCCCAATCCCGGCTGTGGGAAAACCAGGTGGCCCGCTGCCTGCCTTTCTGGGAGCATGTGCTGCCTCTGGCCGCCGCGGCCTTCCCCGGGCTGTCGGGCATCTCCCCCGAAAACGTATTCCGGGCCGTCAGCGCGATCCGCCCCGATCTTATCCGGGTCGATGCCGACGAAACCACCTACAATCTGCACATCGCGCTGCGTTTCGAGCTGGAACTGGCCCTGGTGCGGGGCGACCTGACCGTGGCCGATCTGCCCGGGGCCTGGAATGAGAAATCCAGGGACATTCTGGGCATCGTGCCGCCGAACGACGCTGCCGGCTGTCTGCAGGACGTACACTGGTCGGGCGGCGCGTTTGGCTACTTCCCCACCTACAGCCTGGGCAACATCTACGCCGCCTGCCTGTACGAGGCGGCGGGCAGGGCCATGCCGGACCTTCCCGGACGTCTGGCCGCCGGCGATTTTGCGCCGCTTCTGGCCTGGCTTCGCAGCAACATCCACGAGAAGGGACGCCTCCTGCTCCCCCGGGACTGCATCGCGGCGGCCACGGGAAGCGCGCCGACAGCCGCCCCCCTCATCCGCCATCTGCGGGCCAAAGCGGCGGCCATCTACGGCGTGTGAGGCTTTTTGGCGGCAAAGAACAGATTGGTCGCCTTCTCATGGCCGATGGTGGTTGCGGGGCCATGCCCCGGCAGGACAACAACCATGTCCGGCAGGACAAGCAGCCGTTCCCGGATGGACGACAGCAGAAGCGCCGCGTCGCCCCCGGGATGATCGGTGCGCCCGACGCTGCCGCGAAAAAGCGCGTCTCCGGTAAATACGGCCATGGACTTTGGGAAAAAAAACGCCAGATGTCCCGGGGTATGTCCCGGAACCGGCAGAGTCAGGCAAGGCTCCCCAAGAAACATCCTCCGGCCGGGGGGCAGGTCCTCGAAGGCAAAGGGCGGCACCGACAGGTTTTCAGCAACGCCCTCCCGGGCGTCCTCTGTCCGGGCGAGGACCGTGTCGGCGGCCGAGGCGAAAACCGGCGCGCCCGTCAGCCGCGACAGCCGCGCCACGCCAAGGATATGATCGGCATGCAGATGGGTGAGCAAAATGGCCGTCAACGAAAGGCCGTGCGAGGCGATCTCGGCCGCCATGCGCCGGGGTTCGCCGCCGCAGTCCACAACCAGGGCCTGCCCGCCGTCGTTCCAGGCGAGGTAGCTGTTGACCTCGAACGGATTCATACAGATGGCTTGGATATGCATGTAAAATCGGAAAAACCGTCCTCCCTGGCAACTTCCATGCAAACCTCCTGCCGACGTAGGCTCGCCTTCCGGAGAAACGCCTGATGCTCCTTTTTCGCGGCAATTGCCAGATGCAGTTTTGCGCCGAAGCGGCCGCCAATGCCGGTATGGAGGCCGCCTTCGCCTCCCTGGCCTCGCCCATGACCCTGACCGCCTCGCCGGGCCGCGTGCCGCCGCTGGTGGCCGACCTGATACACGCTGCCAAAGTCGGAGAATTTCTGCATACCCGGGAGCTTGCCGACCAGTTCCTGCCGCCGCCGGCAGATCCGGAGCCCCAGGCCCTGATCGTCAATCTCTTCCACGAAAACCGGCCCCTTTTCCTGCACAATCGCGACGGCTACGCCTTCTACCTCGACCCCCAGGCCTTCGACGTCGCACCGGCCCTGGGCCGGGCCGTCAAGCGCCATTTTCAGACCATCATTCCCAATCCGGCCACCTATCTCGACCGGCTGGCCGCCATGCTGCTCCTGTTCCGGAAGGCCCTGCCCGGCGTGCCCCTGCTCGTTGCCGGCCGCCTTTCCCACTTTCCCGGGCTTGGCCCCGCGCCGCACTCCTATCTCGACGGCTGGGGCGACCTGTGCTTCACCGTCGCCCGGGAATTCGCCGCCTGGGTGGAAACCCTGCCCGACGCCCATTTCCTGGATGCCGACCGGATCATGGCCGGCGTGGCTGCCCGGTCGGATGCGCCGGTGGAGGCCCATTTTCCGTTTCTGCGCATTCGCCCGGGCCGGGACGGAGCCGGGCCGGCCATCAGCCGGGACATGGAACATGCCGGCAGCCTCTGGCCGGCCATGGCCGAAAAGATCGCCCGGGCCCTCGAAACGGGATGCGTCGCCTATGCCCCCGAGGAGACCGTTCCCGAGGTCTGGCATCGGCCGTATGCGCCCGAACGCCTCGACAAGACGGCCATGCTGACCCATCTCGTTTCAGGCTCCAACTACCGGGCGGCCCGGGTTGTCGGGCAATTCTTCTTCCGGCCGGATGAGGATTTCACGGAACTCCTCGTCACGGCCGCCCCCTATATGCCCATCTGCCACAACCTGCTGCACATGGTCCGGGCCTACGGCGCTCTGCGGCGAAATCCCGCCCTGGCCCAATGGTGCCTGATCCACGAGGAAAAAGCCGTGGCCTTTACGGCCAACGGCGAGGCCTACCGGAAGGAGTATCTCGGGAAAATCAAGGACCTCTGCCAATTGGTCCTTGCCCCGGAGTCTGATTAGCATTATCAAACGCCCCGTTTAACAATGACAAACAACAGCGCAACGCCATCCGGGGCACTGCGCCCCGTCTTCTGCCGACGCCCCCATCTGCGTCGTAGAAAAACAGTATTTTCAACATGATACCGATGAGACCGGGATCTTTTGCCAGCCGCTGGCATGGTTCGTGCTTTTTTTGAAGACAGCAGCCTGGCTGCGGGTCCCGTATCACTTTTTGAAACAGGGAGGCGTCATGCGTCGCGTGTTTTTCCTGCTCATCGTGCTGAGCCTTCTTGGGCCCAAAACGGCCTTTTCGGCCAATCAGGCGGGAAAACTCGCCGTCAAGTCCGCTTTCGTCATGGAGTACGGCACAGGCAGGGTGCTCTACGCCCAGGACGCCGACAAACGCATCGCTCCCGCCTCGCTGACCAAGGTCATGACCATGTATCTGGTCTTTGATGCCCTGTCCGCCGGTCGGGCCAGCCTGTCCGACAGAATCAGGGTCAGTTCCCGGGCCGACGCCACCGGCGGCTCCACCATGGGCCTTCGCGGCGGCGAGGTCGTCACCCTGGACGAACTCATGCGGGGCATGGCCGTGGCCTCGGGCAACGACGCCTGCATCGCCATTGCCGAGCACTTCGGCGGCGTCCCCCGCTTCGTGGACATGATGAATCGCAAGGCCCGGGACATCGGCATGACCGACACCACGTTTAAAAACCCCAACGGCCTGCCGGCCCCGGGACAACTTACCACAGCCCGCGACCTCATGAAGCTGGCCACGAGCTACCTGCGCCGCTATCCCCAGTCCCTGCGCTACCACTCCACCACCGAGATCAACCACAACGGCGCCGTGCACGGCAACACCAACCGGCTGCTCGGCTCCTTCGAAGGCATGGACGGCATCAAGACCGGCTACGTCGGCTCAAGCGGCTACAACATCATCGCCACAGCCAAACGCGGCGACAACCGGATCATCGCCGTGGTTCTGGGCGGACGCACCAAGCAGATCCGCAACCGCGAGGCCGCACGCATCCTGGACGCCTCCTTCGGCGGGTCGGTCAACTCCATGATGGCCGCGGCAGACGCCGCCAATGACGCGCCGGCCAAGGTCGTCTCCAAACGCACCAAGTCCAACCGCCACGCCAAGGCCATGCGTGTGGCGGACAGCGACCGCCGCTCCAAGGTCAAGGCTACTGCCAGCCGTGGCGCTTCGGCCAGACTTGACGCCCGCGAGACCAACATCAAAAGCAGCAGAAAAAAAATTGCCGCCACATCCAAAAAATCCGCCAAAGTCCGCTCCGTCTCACAGGCCTCGTCCAAAAAGGCCAAGAAAGCCGGCGCTTCGGATCGCTGATCCATCACCGCTGCTTCCCGTCACGCCACCCATGAGCCGCCTTCGGGATTTCCCCTGAACGGCGGCTCGGCAGTCTGGTCGAAACACCCCTGAGGGCCGGCCAACCCAACCGCCGCTCCTGCCGCAACGGCCCCCTGTCAAGGCGACACGCCTTGACTCCAGACTGTTGGGAACCGCCGCAACGCCTCCGCACCAATACCGGCTCCGCAAACCATAGCCCGGCCGCCGCCCACCGTGGCGTTGCGCAACACGCCGGCGCAGCGGCCCCATATTTTCCTGTTTCCACAGTTTCCGACGCCACGCCCAAAAGCTACATGATATTTCCATTTCCCGTGACAGCAAATCTTTTATCCTGACAGCATTGACCCCAAAAAATACTGCCTGTTATTGTTTGCCGGATTCCAAACATGCAGCAAGGAGTTGGTTATGAAGGTCAGCGCCCGCAATCTCATCCCCGGCAAGATCAAGTCCATCACCAACGGCATGGTCAGCAGCGAGGTTGTTCTTGAAATCGCCCCGGGGGTGGAAATCACCTCCGTCATCACCAAACATTCCGTCGAGGCCATGGGCCTTAAGGAAGGCGGAAATGTGAAGGCGATGGTCAAGGCCTCAAGCGTCATGCTGGTTACGGACTAGATTTTTCCGCCAAATCCGGCCTGCCATCCTCCATGCCTCGTCCTGGCCGGTTTGCCGCCCGGCCGGGACGGGCTTTCCGGCCGTTGCCCGCCTTGCCAGGGACAGGACGCAGTGGCATCCTCCGCCCCAGCCCGCCGGCCACGGCCTGCCCTGTTCCGGCTTCCGTTCCCTCGACCAAGGAAGGACTGCGTGCAGTATGTCATCACCCTGGCCGCCGCGCTGCTGTGGGGTCTTGCCGGCGTCGCCCTCCCGGCCCAGGCAGGCGGATCGCCAGCGGTTTTTGCGGCCCTGTGGTCCCCGGAAACCCTTCGGGCCGACGCGGCCGAAAAAAAATCCGGGCGGCGCGGCGAACCGGACCGATCCGCGCCAACCGCCGCAGCCGTGCCGGAACTGCCGGTCCTGCCAGCCGATCTGGCCGGCTCCATCCGCCGGGTGGACACCCATGGGGAAAAGCTGGTGGCCCTGACCTTTGACCTGTGCGAACTGGCCGACCAGGTTTCCGGTTACGACGGGGCCGTGGTCGACGCCCTGCGCGCCGCCGGGGCCAAGGCCACGTTTTTTGCCGGCGGCAAGTGGCTGCGCTCCCATCCCGGGCGGGCCATGCAACTCATCGCCGACCCGCTGTTTGAAGTCGGCAACCACGCCTGGACCCACGGCAATTTCGGCCAGCTTTCCCCGTCGGCCATGCGCCGGGAGATCGCCTGGACCCAGGCCCAGTATGCCGCCTTGCGGGCCGAGGCCGCCAAGATGGCCCATGATCGCGGCCTGAGCGATGCGGAGATTGCCGCCATCGCCCCTGCTCCCGTGCTCTTCCGGTTTCCCTACGGCCGCTGCCGCCCCGAGGCCCTGGCCATGCTGGCCGAAATGGGGCTGGCCGCTGTCCAGTGGAACCTGACCACCGGGGACCCGGACCCGGCCTCAACGCCGGAGCGCATCGTCAAAAACGTCCTCGACCGGGTGCGACCGGGCGACATCATCATCGGCCATGCCAACGGCAACGGCCACGGCACGGCCCAGGCCCTGCCGGTCCTGCTGGCGGAACTGGCCAGACGAGGCTATGCCTTTGTCACGGTCAGCGAACTGCTCGCTGCCGGCCGGCCGGTGGTCGCCTCGGACTGCTACGACAGCCACCCCGGCGACACGGCCCAATACGACCGCATTTTCGGCGACGGTACGACCCACCCCCGCAAAAAAAGCGGGCCGCGACCAACGCCGCAGCCCGCGAGGCCCAATACCCCCTGAACATCGGCCGAGAATTCGCTATTGTTCTTGCTGTTGGTCCTGCTTCGGCGCTTCCGGCTTGTCGTCGCCCTCCCTGACAAACAGCGTGATGGAAGCCACTTTGGACTCCTTGCCGGCTTCGAGGTATTTGACAATCATGCGGTTTTTGCTGGTCAGCTTGCCGACGAACGTCCCGTCGTCGTCGGCCATATAAAGCGCCGTCCCGCCGTCGATGACGCCGACCACGGTTTCCCTGGCCTTGGCCGAAGCCTTGGCGCCGTAGAAAGCCCGGCCTTCCTGCTTGTCGATGGTCAACGTCCACTCGACGTGCAGAAACGTCGGCTGACCGGCCGGATTGGCATGGCCGAGCCTGCCCATGGCCACGGAATCCGAAACGCCCTTCCACACGCCGGTCACATCCGGAACGGACTTGTCCTTTTTCTCTTTCTTCTCCGCAGCCAGGGCGGGCGAAGCAGCCAGCAAAAACGCCATGAGAACGGCAAACAACGAGCAATACGCACGCGACATGAGAGCCTCCGTGTCGGCTGAGGTGCTGGCCGGTCCGGCATGGCATCGAACCTTTGAAGCCATATCCTGCCGGGCCTGCCGTTTGTGCCTGCTGTGAAAAACGGGGAAGGAACGCCGGAACGCCTTGCTCCGGGGAAAGCATTCCGCCGGTTCCCCAGCCCCAAAAACACTTGACGGGCCAGGCGACATGCCGCATCCCGTGCAACACGCTGCTTTGTTGTTCCAAGGGCGATGCCGCTATTATTATTAGGGGAAAGGATTGACCATGACAACCGCCATCGAGCCGATTCTCGTGGGCAGGGGAAAAAAGGACGCCATGCTCCTGCCGGGCATGGCCAACCGCCACGGCCTCGTGGCCGGAGCCACGGGCACGGGCAAGACCGTCAGTCTCCGGGTGCTGGCCGAGGCCTTCAGCGACCTCGGCGTCCCGGTCTTTTTGGCCGACGTCAAAGGCGATCTGTCCGGGATGGCCGCGCCCGGCGGAGATTCGCCCAAAATCACGGCCAGGGCCCGCGAGCTTGGCCTCGACTACCAACCGGCCGGCTATCCCGTCGTCTTTTGGGATGTTTTCGGCCGGGCCGGCCATCCGTTGCGGACCACGATTTCGGAAATGGGGCCGCTTCTGCTGTCGCGGCTGCTTGGCCTCAATGAAACCCAGGCCGGCGTGATGGAAGTGATCTTCCGGGCTGCCGACGAGGCCGGGCTGCTGCTGCTTGATCTCAAGGACCTGCGGGCCATGGCGGCTTATGTCGGCGACAACGCCGCATCGCTGCGCACGCGTTTCGGCAATGTGTCCACCGCCAGCATCGGAGCCATCCAGCGAGCCCTGCTGGCCATCGAGGGCCAGGGCGGCGAGGCGTTTTTCGGCGAACCGACGCTTGATCTCGACGACCTGCTCCAGACCGCCGCCGACGGCCGGGGCGTGGTCAACATTTTAAATGCCCAGGCCCTTATGGCCGCGCCCAAAGTCTACGCCACCATGCTGCTGTGGCTGCTCTCGGAACTCTTCGAGCGCCTGCCCGAGGTCGGCGATCCGGAAAAGCCCAAACTGGTCTTTTTTTTCGACGAAGCGCATCTGCTTTTCGACGACGCCCCCAAGGCCCTGGTCGAAAAAATCGAACTGACCACGCGCCTTATCCGCTCCAAAGGCGTGGGCATCTATTTCGTGACCCAGTCGCCCCTGGATCTGCCCGACGCCGTCCTCGCCCAACTCGGCAACCGGGTGCAGCACGCCCTGCGCGCCTTCACCCCCCGCGACCGGAAAGGCGTGGCTGCCGCGGCCGGCACGTTCCGGGAAAACCCCGGCCTGGATACGGAAAAGGCCATCACCGAACTCGGCGTCGGCGAGGCCCTGGTGTCCTGCCTTGACGCGCGCGGCATGCCCGGCGTGGTGGAGCGCGCCCTGGTTGCTCCGCCACGAAGCCGGCTGACGCCGCTTGCCGAAGCCGACATCCAGGCCGTCATACGCGGCAGCGTGCTTTTCGGGCACTACGAAAAGGTCCTGGACCGGGAATCGGCCTTCGAACTGCTGCGAACCCGGGCCGAACATCGCGAGGAACCCGGGCAGACGGCCCGGCCTGCCAGAAGCCAGACCGAGCGGCTGCTCACCAACATGGCTGAAAGCGCCCTGCGCTCCATCGGCACCCAGATCGGCCGGCAGATCGCCCGGGGCGTGCTGGGCGCGATTTTCGGGGGCAAGCGGTAAGCCGACCTGGAAAAGCATCCCTTTCCCGATGTCTTCTGACGGAGGCCGGGGGGAATCATTCCCCCCGGCGGACCGGGGCAGCGCCTGGGCCGCCAACGCGCCGCAGGGGGCCGCAGCCCCCTGGTTCAGTAATAGCGCCACTCGCCGGGCTCTTCCCGAAAACTTGTGTCAAGTTCTTCGCTGATGCCCACCCGGATTTCTTTCTCCCCCTCGGCCACGGTCACGTTCTTGGCCGGATCGTAGCCGACGTCCAGGCAGAGCTCTTCCCAATGCTTGCGGATCTGGTAGGCGGCCTGCCGGATTTCCTCCTCATGGCCGGGCCGCTTGAGCCAACGCGCTACCCACACCCACATATGCGCCTCCTCGGGTCAAGGGTTGATGAACTGCACCGGCGCCGGGGACACGGCCAGCACCTTGGCCGCCACCGCGCCGAGGCTCGGGCCCCCGTCTCCACGGGCATCGCCGCCGCGCCCCCTGGTGGTCATCACCACCAAGTCAGCCTTCTCCTCCGTGATGGCCTTCAGGATTTCTCCGGCCGGCTCGCCCTGCGTCACCCGCACCGACAGGTTCGGGCAGGCGGCAAACTCCTTGCTGCAGATGGTTTCGAGCTTTTTGCGGGCCTGCTCCAACTCCCACCCGTGAAATTCCCGCAGGTGCTCCTCGCCGGGATAATTGCCATAGGCCGGAAAATAGCCGCAGAGGTTCAGTCCCACGTACAAGGCCACGACCCGGGCCTGATGTGCGGCAGCCACGTCCCGAACATGCCCGACCGCCCGCAGGGAGCTTGCGGAGAGGTCGGTCGGCCAAAGGATGGTCTGATATGCCATGAGTCCTCCTTTCTCGTCTGACGCACCCGCTATGGGAGAGTTATTACCGCCATAGCATGCTTCATGGGAAAAGAAACCCCGGACGCGCCAAAAACGGGCCCACAAGGCAAAAGGACATCGCCTGTCGACGGAAAAAGCAACGCATTGGCCGGTGAAAAGGCCGGAAGGGGCGGCCCCCTTCCGGCCAAGAGATGCAGAGGAACGGAGGGTTGCCTGGCTACAACCAATCCAGGCCGATGACGTGGACGGCCAGCGGGCCGTGGACGCCGCGCACGTAGACAAACTCGATGTCGCCGGTGCTGGAGACGCCGGAAACGCAGTTGACGGCGCTCGGCATGGGCTGCCCGGCCAGCCGGTCGAAAAGCGCCGGCAGATCGGGCAGCAGGCGGGATCTGGGCACAAGGGCCACATGGAGCCTGGGGACCAGGGCCGTGCCGCGCTCGCGCCCCGGGCCGGCGGCCAGGATCAGGCTGCCGGTGGCGCACAGGGCATACGCCACGCCGGTGATCCCCATGTCCACGGCAGCCAGGGACGGACAGACGCGATCCGGCAGTTCCTCCGGAGCGATCATCGCCACGCCGGCCCCGGCCAGCACGGACGGGGCGTCCACGGCGTCAAGATCGGGATGCTCCCAGCGCACGGCCGTTTTGACCTCGTGCCGGGCCGCCGTCCCGATCAGGGCGGTCCGGGCCTCTTCGGCAGAACGGGCCAGTTCGAAGGTCGGCCCAAGCGTGGCCAACACAGCGGCAAAAGTCTCGAAATCGGCCACGCCCCGGCCGGGCCGGCGCAGTCCGACAGGAGCCGACGGCCGGGGCAGGCCCGGCCCGGCTGTTGCGGCCCGCAGTCGGGAGAGGATGGCGCTTCTGGCGCGTGCGTTCACGATCTGCCTCCATGCCGGGACAGGCGGCGGGCCAGCGCCTTGAACCGCCTGGAAAAAGGTCTGGACAATCCGGGAAAAACACGGCCGCGCAGGAATCGGCCAACCGGAGAATCCGGGGCCATACCGGCCACACGGGTGAGCCCGGGGTCCGCGCTGCGGGCCACGGCCGCAGCCCCGGCAAACATCCACGGCGACCTGGCCAGGGCGGCAAACGCCCGGGTGGCGGCGTCCGTGCCTTCGGCCGACAGACGACGCCGCATTTCCTGGAGCAGGGCCGGATGGTCGATGCCGGCCGGACAGGCGGCGGCACAGGCGGCGCAATGGGTGCAGGCAAAAGGCTGGCGCGCATCGCCGGCAGCGTCCGTGAGCAACGGCGAGAGCACCGAGCCCATGGGGCCGGGATAGACCGATCCGTAGGCATGGCCGCCGACGCTCTGGTAGACCGGGCAGACGTTGAGGCAGGCGCCGCAACGGATGCATTTGAGGATCGACCGCAGCAGCGGATCGGCCAGGATCTTCGACCGGCCGTTGTCCAGGATGACCAGATGCATTTCGCGTGGACCGTCGCGCTCGCCCTCCCGACGCGCGCCGGTAAACAGCGACAGGTGCACGGGCAGGGTCTGGCCCGTGGCCGAGGGCGGCAGGATGTCGAGGACGGCGGCCGCGTCGGCCAGCGTCCCGACAACCTTTTCCAGGCTCATCAGGGCAATGTGGATGGGCGGACAGGAGGCGGACAGCCGGATGTTGCCCTCGTTTTCCAGGACAATGACCGTGCCGGTTGCGGCCACGGCGATATTGCAGCCGGTGACGCCGGCATCGGCGGCCAGGAATTTCCGGCGCAGGCTGTCCCGGGCGATGCGGGTCATCTCCGGGATGTCCGTGCTCTTGCGCCCGAGCTTGCGATCGAACAGTTCCGAGACCTGCTCCTTGGAGACGTGCAGGGCCGGGGCCAGGATGTGGGACGGCTTCTCCCCGGCGAGCTGGATGATGTATTCGCCAAGATCGGTCTCCACAGCCTCGATGCCGGCCCGTTCCAGGGCCTCGTTGAGCCCGATCTCCTCGCTCACCATGGACTTGCCCTTGACCACGAGCTTCACGTCCCTGTCGGTCAGCAGCCGGGTGATGCATCGGGCCGCGGACGGGGCGTCCTCGGCGAAATGCACCATGCCGCCGGCGGCGGTCACGCTCGCCTCCAGGGTTTCCAGCAGATCGGGCAGCCGGGCCAGGGTCGCCTCGCGCACGGCCACGGCCCGGGTCCGGCGTTCGGCAAAATCGGGCATGGCATCGACGGAACGGCGCCGCAATACGCGGATATGGCCGATGGCCTTGGCTAAAACGGCCCGGCTTTCCCGGTCGCCCAGGGCCTTGGCGGCTGCCTTGCCGAAATCGTATTTGGACGCGCTCATATGGCCCCTCCGGCCAGAACCTCGGCCAGATGCAGGGGCCGCACGGAAACCTCGCGTTTGGCCAGGGCCGAGCCGATGTTGAGCAGGCAGCTCGGCTCGGCGGTGATCACGGCGTCCGCGCCGCTTTGGATCACATCGTCCACCTTTTCCTCCAAAATAGCCTGGCTTATTTCCGGATAATCGACGCTGAACGCCCCGCCGAAGCCGCAGCACCGCTCCGGACGGGCCAAAGGCACAAGCGTGAGGCCTGCGACATGGGCCAACAGGCGCTCGGTCTGCTCCCCGGCCCCGAGCACCCGCGTTGTCTGGCAGGAGGCGTGCAGGACCGCCCGCAGGGGCAGGCGCGCCCCCACATCCGTCAGGGCCAGCTCGTCCACCAGATACTGGCCGAGTTCAAAGGTCCTGGCGGCAACGGCTTCGGCCCGGGCACGCCAGGGGTCGTCCTCGGCGAACAGTCCGGGATAGCGTCGCACCATGGCCGTGCATGATCCGGACGGGCAGACAATGGCCCGGGCGTCCTCGAAAAGTGCGATGAACTTTCTGGCCAGGGGCCGCACAAGATCAGGCCGCCCCCGCTTGTAGGCAAACTGGCCGCAGCAGGTCTGGCCCTTGGGCAGGACAGGCGAAACGCCGACTTTGGACAAGACCACAGCCGTGGCTTCGCCTACCTGGGGCAGGACATGTTCGACCAGACAGGGAATAAATAAAAACGCTTCCACGAAAATCACCCTCCTTGCGTGCGGGGCGCAAAATTACGCTTGTCCGCGATGGGGTCAAGGCCGGAAAAACCAGCGCCTTTACACTGCCCGGCCGGCCGGGTAGGATAGTCAGTCATGCAAGAGGATACGCCATGAACGAACCCGCCACCGCCACGCTCACCCTGGACGGAAAAAGCATTGAACTCCCCGTGATCCTTGGCGATCATGCGGAGAAGGGCCTGGATGTCCGCCAGCTTCGCTCCAAGACCGGCTGGATCACCCTGGACCCCGGCTATGCCAATACGGCCGTGTGCAAAAGCGCCATCACCCACATCGACGGAGAAAAGGGCGTCATCCTCTTTCGCGGCTACGACCTTGAGGAACTGGCCCAGAAGGCCACCTTCGTGGAAACGGCCATGCTCGTCATGTTCGGCGAGCTGCCGACCCGGGCCGAACGCGAGGAATTCCGCGTCATGCTGCGCGACCAGGAGCTGTTGCATGAAGACCTGCTCAGCCACCTGGACGGCTTTCCGCCAAACGGCCACCCCATGGCCATCCTGTCGGCCATGATCAACGCCATGGGCAGCTACTATCCGGAACTCTACGACATCACGTCCGCCGAGGATTTCCGGCTGGCCGCCGCCAAGATCATGAGCAAGGTGCGCACCATCGCCGCCTTCTGCTTCCGCAAATCCCAGGGGATGCCGCTGAATTACCCCAATCCGAACCTGGATTACTGCCGCAATTTCCTGCACATGATGTTTTCCGTCCCGTTTTGGATCTACGAAGCCCCGGACCCGGTGGTGCGGGCGCTCAGCATCTTCATGATGTGCCACGCCGACCAGGCGCTCGACACCTCCTGCGCCACGGTGCGCATGGTGGGTTCAAGCCAGGCCAACCTGTTTGCCTCGGTCTCCTCCGGCATCTGCGCCCTGTGGGGCCGCCACCACGGCGGGGCCAGTTCGGCGGCGCTTGGCATGTTCGAGGACGTCCAGGCCGGCCGCACCACTGTCGAGCGCATCATCGAGGCGGCCAAGTCCCGCACGGGCCGGCTCATGGGCTTTGGCCAGCGCGTCTTCCACGCCGAAGACCCAAGGGCCCGGATCATCAAGACGACCTACCAGAACCTCGTGAAAAACGGCTACGCCAAGCGCGACGCCTTCCATGACATCGCCCAGGAAATCGAGGAACGGGCCATGGAGGACGACTACTTCGCCTCGCGCCAGTTGTTGCCCAACACCAATTTCTATTCGAGCCTGCTGCTTCGCGCTCTCAACATTGCGCCGCGCATGTACCCGGTCATTACGGCCATGGGCAACATGCCCGGCTGGATCGCCCACTGGAACGAGGAAACCCATTCCCCGGACCAGCGCATCCACCGCCCCCGGCAGGTCTATACCGGCCGCAAGCGCCATGCCTACACACCTATGGAAAAACGCAAGTCGTAAGACCGCCGTCGCCTTTGCCACGCCAAAACAACCCAGGCTGCACAGACAAAACGTCGCCGCTGTCTCCCGGGCCGCACCGTGTCGGCGTTCGGGGGAACAGCCCGGACGCCGACAGGACACGCACCATGCGCTCCCTTTTCCGTGTTTTCATAATGGGGTTTCTTTGCTGCCTCACGCTTTCCCTTGCCTGCCCCGGCCGGGCCGCTGACGGCGATCCCGCCCCCGCAACCGACAACAAACAGGCTCCGGCCAAACAGGTCCCGGACAAAGCCCAAACCAAGGCGGACAGAAACGTCGCCGAGCCGGAGGCGGAGCAGCCCCGGGACTGGCAGGTGCTCCTGTCCATCCATCAGGAATCGGTGGTGCAGCAGGCTGCCCGGTTCAAATCCATGGATGAGCTTTTGCCCAAAACCATCCGCCGGTTCCGCTCCGACCTCTCGGCCCTTGAAGGCAAGATCGACGAACTCGGGCTCATCATCAGCCTGTCCGGCGGCAATCCCTGGGAATTGCGGGCCGTGCTTGGCGACATGGCGCGCATCCGCCGGTCCACGGAATCCCTGATGGCCCCGTTCCAGGAGAGCCGGGACGAGCTGGAGAAAATCGCCACCCGCCTGGAATCGCTGCGCGAGGAATTCGCCAAGCGCCTTGAGGATGACCCGGAGCCGGAAATCGCCGACGCCATCAACTACTACCTGCGCTATCTCAAAAGCGTGCGCGCCTCCCTGGCCGGCAGCAAAGCCACCCTGGAAAAGGAGCTCGCCCCGGCCAAGGAATTCCTGGCCTCTCTGGACAAGACCGAGGAAGCGCTCAAGCTGAAGATTCCCAAGGCCTGGAAAAGCTACTATTTCACCCCGGCGACCGAACTTTTTTCCCTCAAGGCCTGGAACGACCTGCAAAATCGCCTGCAACTCTGGGCCAAATCCAACGGTTCCATGCTGCGCTCCATGACCCACGGCGGAGACGCCGCCCGGGCCATGGCCGTCCTGGTCAAGGCCGGGGTGGCCCTGGCCATCCTGCTCATTGCCGATGTTGTGGCCGCCCTGCGCCTGCGCCGGCGCTTTCCGGAATTTGCAACCCTCGGCCAGTTGCGCCGGGTCTGGCTGCTGGCCGGGCTTGGCTGCATCCTGCACTGGGTGTCGGGCGGCGCTCCGCTGCTCCTCCAGGAACTGCTCAACGTCCTGGCCGAAATCCTGCTGGCCGCCGGGCTGGCCGTTTTTTCCTGGTTTCTGGCCAGAACCACGGCCGAGACGCCCTTTGTCGGCGGCAATCCGCTGCGCGGCCTGTGGAGCATGTTCTCGCTGGGACTTCTGCTCCAGATCGCCGACATTCCCGAGCCGGCCCTGACGGCCTCCTGGATCGTCATCCTGCTGCTTTTTTCCCCCCTTGCCCGCCGGGCGGCGGCCCGGGCCATGGGACCGCTGCGACTGCCCTGCCGGGTCACGCCGGCCCTGGCCGTTTTTCTGATCGTCATGGCGGCGCTGGGCTGGCAGCATCTGTCGGTGCTGGCGCTGGCCGGCTGGTTTCTGCTGTTGGCCGCTGTCCAGATCGGCGGCGGCCTGTCCCGGCTGGTCACCGACTGGCAGGCCCGGGCGGCCAGCGAGGGCGCTTCGGCCGTGACCCGGGCCATGGTGTCGGGCCTGGGCTTCCCGCTGATCTTTCTGTCGCTTTTCTTCCTGGTCCTGTACTGGTTCTCCACGGAACTCGGCGGACAGGAACTGTTCATGGAGGCCGTGGCCTTCAAGGTGGCTCTCGGGGACGTCAGCGTCACCCTTGGCCGGCTGGCCCTGATCCTCACCGGCTTTTTCGTGACCCGTTCGACGCTTTTCGCCATCCGCTCGGTCCTTCGCGACCTGCCAAGGCTTCGCCCGGGCATCGATCCCGGCGTGCGCGATGTGCTCGACACCACGTCGATGTACGTGCTGTGGGGCCTGTACGTCCTGATTTCGCTGTTTCTCCTGGGATTTTCCTTCACCAGTCTGGCGGTTGTCGCCGGCGGCCTCTCCGTTGGCATCGGCTTTGGCCTGCAAAACATCGTCAACAACTTCGTGGCCGGCCTGATCCTGCTCTTTGGCCGGTCCATCCAGGCCGGAGACACCATCCAGATCGACGCCATCTGGGGGCAGGTGCGCAAGGTCAATATCCGCAACACCGTGGTGCAGACCTTCGACAACGCCACGCTGTTCGTGCCCAACTCCGACCTCATCGCCGGCAAGCTCGTCAACTGGACCCACCGCGACCCGACCGTGCGCCGCGAGATCGCCGTCGGCGTGGCCTACGGCTCCGATACGGAGCTTGTGCGCGACATCCTGCTCGACGCCGCCCGCAACCATCCCCGCGTGCTCAAGCAGCCGGAACCGTCGGTGCAGTTTCAGAACTTTGGCGAAAGCTCACTGGATTTCAAGTTGCTGTTCTGGGTGGACAACGTCGCAGCGGCCCTTTCCGCCACATCCGACATCCGCTTCGCCATTGATCGCCGTTTCCGGGAGGAAGGCATCGACATTCCCTTCCCCCAGCGCGAAGTGCGCATCGTGGAAGGGCAGTCCCTCGAATCCCGGTTGGCCGCAGCCGGGGGGACCGACTGACCCGGGGCGGGGCGGCATCCTTTTTTCGGGACAGGCAGCGGATTTTTTGCTATCCTGCAATTGGAAGGATTCACATGAAAGTCAAACTTCTCTCCCTGGCCTGCCTGGTTCTGGCTGCCCTCTTCGTCATGCCCGGCTGCAATACGAAAGGCACGCCGCCAGCCATGCCCCAGATCGCCAATCCGGTTCCCGCCGAAGGGGCCAGTCCCCTGGAAGTGGAGCGTTACCAGTTGGAAGAAGAAAAGCGTTCCTTGTCGGAAAAATACGCCGACCATGTTGACCGCATCCAGCAGATCAACACCCGTCTCATCCAGATCAATATCGAACTCCACCGTCAGGCCAATCCCCATAATTAGGCGCCCGGCCGCCACGCGCCGGGCCGGCTGCATTCCCCTTACAGGCCCAAGGATCAATGCCATGTTCGGACGTTCATCGAAAAAGAAACCGCGCCATGACGCCATTTCGGCTTTTCTCGGGGCAGGCACCCAATATCACGGCCAATTCAACTTCCAGGGCGTCGTGCGCATCGACGGCGGCGTCATCGGCGACATCATTTCCGACGGCGTCCTGGTGCTCGGCGAGGAAGGCTACGTGGAAGGCCACATCCAGGTGGCCGAACTGGTCGCCAGCGGACAGATCGTCGGGGATGTGGAAGCCAGCCAGCGCGCCGTGCTCAACAAGCGCTCCAATCTCCGGGGCAATCTGACCACGCCGGCCGTCATCATTGAGGACGGGGCGGTCGTCAACGGCATCGTGCGCATGTCGGCTCCGGAAACGGTCGTCCTGGCCGCCGGCGTTGCGCCGTGCGCCCTGGCTTCCGGTGAAACTGGTCCCGACGCCACGGATAATTAGGGATTGCTAAAACCGCCCGGGCCGTTTACAGCGCACAAACGCCGTTCAGCGTTCCGCTTCAAGGAGTCCCGCCCCATGGGCCAATTTTTCCCCGATGCCGACCAGTTTCCCCTGGAAGATCAAATCAAGAATCTCGGCGACGACGAGTTGCTCGATTTCTGGGAGGAAACCCAATACCTGGAGCGCATGCTCGTGGAAGACGAAAATCCCGAAGTCGAGCACTCCATGGAATACGAACGGGTCATCCTCCAGGAGCTCATGCTGCGCTCCTGCCGCCGCACCCTGGAAGGCAGGCGCTAGATCCGCCTGCCCGCTTCTGTTCCCGCGCCACGTTCCCGGATTCCCGACTGCATCCTCTTTTTCCGCACATGCGGGGTCCTTTCGGACCCCTGCCCCATTGCATGACGTGACCACGGCAAGACCCGCGGCGTCCGGTCTCTGGCCGCGCCAACCACTCGGCTGTCGGCATTTCCTCCGACGAACCCACTGTCTTTTCGGACGTTCTTCGGCGCCTTGCCCATAAAAAAGGGAGGGCGGTCGCCCGTCCTCCCTTTGGATCAGTGCCGGAAAGCCTAGGCCTTGGGGGCCGGACGGCCGATGCAGAAATACACCATGCCGAGGTCGGCCAGAAGCGAGGGCGAATAGAGGTTGCGGCCGTCGAAGATGATCGGGGCCTTGAGGACCTTTTTGATACGGCCGAAATCCGGATTGCGGAACTGGTTCCACTCCGTGACGACAGCCAGACAATCGGCCTTTTCCAGGGTGGCGTACTGCTCGTCGACGACCGAAAGCAGGTCGTTGCCGGCAAAATGCGCCCGGGTGTTGGGACCGGCGACCGGGTCAAAGGCCACGACGCGCATGCCCTTGGCGGTCAGGTCGGCGATGAGCTCAAAGGAGGAGGCGTCGCGAACGTCATCGGTATTGGCCTTGAACGCCAGCCCCCAAAGGGCCAGGGTCTTGCCCTTCACGCCGCCCTGGGGCGCGAAATACTCCTCGATCTTGCGGCTCAGCACATGCTTCTGACGCTTGTTGACGTCATCGACCGCAGCCAGAAGCTGCGGCTCGCAATCGTACTTGCGGGCCGTGTCGATCAGCGCCTTGACGTCCTTGGGGAAGCAGGAGCCGCCGTAGCCCAGGCCCGGATAAATGAACTGGTAGCCGATGCGGTGGTCCGAACCGATGCCCATGCGCACTTCGCGCACGTCGGCCCCGACCTTCTCGCAAATGTTGGCCACTTCGTTGATAAACGAAATCTTGGTGGCCAGCATGCAGTTGGCGGCATACTTGGTCATCTCGGCCGAGCGCACGCTCATCACGATGACCTTCTCGCGGCTGCGGGCATAGGGAGCGTACAGCGCCTTGAGCAGCTCGCCGGTGCGCACGTTGTCCGTGCCGACAACCACCCGGTCGGGCTTGAAAAAGTCGTTGATCGCATCGCCTTCCTTGAGGAACTCGGGGTTGGAAACCACGTCGAACTCGATCAGTTCGCCGCGCTTCTTCAGTTCCTCGCCGACAAGTTTGCGGACCTCGTCGGCGGTCCCCACCGGCACGGTGGATTTGTCGACGATGATCTTGTAATCCTTCATGCTGGAGCCAATGTCCCTGGCCACCTGATACACGTAGGACAGGTCGCAGGAACCGTCCTCGCGGGGCGGGGTGCCGACGGTGATGAACACGAACAACGCGTTCTCCATGCCCTCGGCGACCTTGGTGGTAAAACGCAGGCGGCCCTCGGCCACGTTGCGCTTGACCAGTTCCTCGAGTCCCGGCTCGTAGATATGGATTTTGCCCTGCCGCAGATTTTCGACGATGGTGGGGTTGATGTCCACGCAGCAGACATCGTTGCCCATCTCGGCGAAGCAGGCGGCGCTCACCAAACCAACGTAACCGGTGCCTACGATACAAAGATTCATACATGTACTCGTTGTTAGGGTTTGCCCCCTCGGGGCGCGAAGCGTCTCGCGGGGAACGGGGCGGAAATTACCACGGCATGCGGGTAGGGCCCCGTCATCGAAGAAAGTGGTTCGCACTTACGGATTGGTCGGACGTTTGTCAACAATCGCCCGTTCCGGAGAGGCGGTTGCCTCGATTTTGTAAAAGGCTTACCTTCCCGCCGACAGCATAGAGGAGTTCGCCATGCCACTGCTTGCGGTCAACGTCGATCACGTGGCCACTGTCCGACAGGCCCGTCTCGCCGCCAATCCCGATCCCGTCGCCGCCGCCGCCCTGGCCGAATTCGGCGGCGCCAGGGCCATTATCGTCCATCTGCGCGAGGACCGCCGCCATATCCAGGACCGCGACGTCCGGTTGCTGCGCCAGACCGTCAAGACCCGGCTGCACCTGGAAATGGCCGCCACCGACGAAATGCGGGCCATCGCCTTGGAAATCCGGCCGGACATGGTCTGCCTCGTGCCGGAGAAGCGCCAGGAACTGACCACCGAAGGCGGGCTCGGCGTAGCCGGACGCGAAGCCGGACTGGCCGGATTTGTCGCGGCCCTGGCCGACGCCGGCATCCCGACCAGCCTTTTTATCGACCCCGATCCGCGCCAGATCGAGGCTTCGGCCGCCGTTGGCGCGGCCTTTGTCGAACTGCACACCGGGGCCTTTGCCGACGCTGCGACGCCTGCCGCCCGCCAGACCGAGCTCGACCGGCTGCTGGCCGCCATTCCGGACGCGCGGCAGGCCGGTCTTCGCGTCAACCTGGGCCACGGGCTTGACTACGACAATATATATGCCTTCAAGGACGTCGACGGCATCAGCGAATACTCCATCGGCCACAGCATCATTTCCCGGGCCGTCCTGACCGGCATGGTCGAAGCCGTCTCGGCCATGGCCGCCATCGTCGCCCGGTTTCCCGACTGAGCCGAAGCGGCCCACCCGCTTTTCGCAAAAGGCATGGCGGCATGATTCTCGGACTGGGGCTCGACGTGGTGGAGCTTGACCGCATCGAGGCGGCGCTGGCCCGGTTTGGCGGCAGGTTTCTGGACCGCATCCTCACCCCGGCCGAACGCGCCGCCCTGCCGGGGAGCCGGCTGCCCCGCGTGGCCGGGCTGTTCGCGGCCAAGGAAGCGGCGGTCAAGGCCCTTGGCACCGGCTTTTCCCAGGGCATCGGCTTTCCCCACCTGGAAATCCTCTCCGACGCCCTGGGCCGTCCCCTGCTGGCGCTTTACGGCCCGGCCCGGGAACGCGCCGCCGCCATGGGCGCGACATCGTGGCACCTCTCCATCACCCACGCCCGGGCCACGGCCGCTGCCGTGGTGGTCATGGAGGGAAGCGCCTCCGGCGGCCGGGAGGGGCGTTGCCCCTCCTGGATCGCCCCACCGAGGAGATAACCCCCCCGGCCCCCTTGATGGAGGGGTGCGGCCAAGCCTGTTCGGCAAAATTGCGCTCCGCCCGACCCGACAACCCGATTCCCTGGCAAAGGAGGCAGCCATGCTCCTGGAGCAGCGCTATTTCGATCCCCTGCCGACGCCGGCCGAAATCGCGGCCTGGGACGCGGCCAGCGTGGCCGAATGCGGCATGTCCTTTCCGGCCCTCATGGAAAACGCCAGCCGCGAGGCCATGCACGCACTGGTGGGCGAGGTGGGTGAAATCCGCGACAAGACCGTCTGGCTGCTGGCCGGCCCGGGCAACAACGGCGGCGACGCCGTGGCCCTGGCCCGCCACCTCGACGGCCTGGGCGCCCGGGTGACCCTGGCCCTGGCCCGGCCCCGCAACAGCTACAAGGGCGCCGCCGGCATGAACGTCCGTCTGGCCGCCAGATTGCAACTGCCTATGCTCCCGCTGTCCCGGGTCGATTTTGCGACAGACGATCCCCCCGACATCCTCGTGGACGGCCTGCTCGGCACGGGCTTTTCCGGCACCCTGCGCCCGGAACTGCTGGCCGTGGTCGAAGCCGTCAACCGCCTGCGCAAACACGCCTTTGTTTTCGCCCTGGACATTCCGTCCGGACTTTCCGGCGAAACAGGCCGTCCCTCGCCGACAGCCGTCATGGCCCGGGCCACCGTCGCCTTCGAAGCGGCCAAGACCGGCCTCGTCGCGCCCGATGCCGCGCCCTATGTCGGCAGGCTGCTGGTGCGCGAAATCGGCATTCCCCGTATCGTCAAGGCGGCCCGTCCCTGCCGGGCGTACCGCATCTCCCCGCGCATCGCCCGGGCCCTGCCCCCGGCCCCCCCGACCCTGCACAAGGGCAGCGCCGGCCGGGTGGTGGTTGTCGGCGGCAGCCGGGGACTCACCGGCGCGCCGCTCCTGGCGGCCCTGGGAGCGCTTCGGGCCGGATCGGGACTGGTCAGCGTGGCCTGCCCGGGGGCCGTCGAAGTGTCGCTTAAGGCCGGATTTCCCGACGTCATGACCATGCCCATCGGCACGGGCGGCCACTTCACGGCTGCCGATGCCGGGGCGGTGCGGGAGTTCTGCGCCACAGCCCAGGCCGTGGCCCTGGGGCCGGGCCTGGGACGCCATCCCGACACGGCCGGCTTTCTGGCCGCCCTGCTCCCCCTGCCCTGCCGGCTGGTCCTGGACGCCGACGCCCTGTACTTCCTGGCCGCCAACCCCGCCCTGGCCCGGTCGTCCGGTTCCGAAAGCGTCATCACGCCCCATCCCGGCGAGGCGGCCCGCCTGCTTGGCTGGGACATCCCGGCCGTGGAAGCGGACCGCCTCGCCTCGGCCCGGGCCCTGGCCGGCAAATACGGCTGTGTGGCCGTGCTCAAAGGCCCGGCCACAGTGATCGCCGCCCCGGACGGCACAGCGGCCGTCAGCCCGGTCGTTGCCCCCAATCTGGCCGTGGGCGGTTCCGGCGACGTGCTCTCCGGCGTCGCGGCCAACCTGCTTTCCCGGTCCCTTTCCCCCTTGCTCGCCGCAAGCCTTGCGGTATATTGGCATGGCCGCAGCGGCGAATGCCTTGCCGCGACCCACCCTGCCCGGGGCAACCTGGCTTCGGAAATCGCCGATGCCCTGCCCCGCGCCCTCATGGAGTAATGCATGCTCAAAGCCAAGGACGTGATGACCCGCGAGGTCGTCGCCATCGCCGAAGACACCGAAATCAGCCAGGCCGCCAGACTCCTTTTTGAAAAAGGGTTCAACGGCGTACCGGTCCTTGACGCCTCCGGGGCCCTGACCGGCATCCTGTGTCAGGCCGATCTCGTGGCCCAACAGAAAAAACTGTCCCTGCCCTCGGTCTTTTCCCTGCTTGACGGCTTCATTCCCCTGGGTTCCATGAAGGATCTGGACCGGGAAGTGGAAAAAATCTCGGCCCTGACCGCCGCCCATGCCATGACCAAGAATCCGGCCACGGTCACGCCGGAAACCGGCATCGACGACGTGGCCACGCTTATGACCGACAAGGGCTACCACAGCATTCCCGTGGTGGACGCCGGCGTCATTGTCGGCATCATCGGCATGCGCGACGTGCTTGGCACGCTGCTGGAAAAAAAATAATCCGGCCGATGGAGCCCAGCCGACCCCCGATATTCCGGCTTCCGGACGAGGCGGCCACACTGGCCCTTGGGCGCGCCCTGGCGGCAATTCTGGCCGATCCGGCCAGCCGGGCGGCTCTGCTCTTGCGCGGCGGCCTCGGATCAGGCAAAACCACGCTGGTCCGGGGACTGGCCGGGGCGTTGCCCGGCGGAGCCGACGCCGAAGTGGCCAGCCCGAGTTTCAACATCGTCAACGTGTACCCCACCCGGCCCGAAATCTACCACGTGGACCTCTACCGGATTCCCGGCGGCGATCCCTGCGTGGAGGAACACCTGGAAGCCGCCGCCGACCAGGATGCCCTCGTGGTCGTGGAATGGGCGGAATACCTGTCCGACGGGGCGACTCCGTCTGACAGCTTGGAGCTTGTCTGGCTGCCGGCCGAAACCGGACGGCGTTGTCAGGCAACGGCCCTTGGCCCGCGTGGGCAGGCCGCGCTTGACGCCTTGCTGCGCGCCTGTCCGGAGCTTTTGTTCCGACGATAATCCGGGAGGATCTGCCGCTCCCGGTCATGTGGAGGCAATGATGCGGATTTTGGTGCAAAAATACGGCGGAACGTCGGTAAAGGGCCTGGAGCGCATGCGCATGGTCCTGGCCCGGGTCCAAAAGGCCCATGCCGCCGGGTACAAGCTGGTGGTGGCCCTGTCGGCCATGTCCGGCGAAACCAACCGGCTGCTCGCCCAGGCGAAGGAATTTTCCCCCAATCCCGATCCGGCCGAGCTCGACGTGCTGGTGACCACCGGCGAACAGGCCTCGGTGGCCCTTTTCACCATGCTGGCCAAGGATGCCGGCCTGCGCGCCCGGTCCCTGCTCGGCTTCCAGATTCCCATTACCACCAATTCCAATTTCACCCGGGCGCGGATCATGGAAATCGACACCGCGCGCCTCAAGTCGCTGCTCGAGGACTACGACGTGCTCGTCGTGGCCGGATTCCAGGGCGAGGACTGCCACGGCCGGCTGACCACCCTGGGCCGGGGCGGCTCCGACACCACGGGCGTGGCCCTGGCGGCCGCCCTGGATGCCGAGCTCTGCGAAATCTACACCGACGTCAACGGCGTCTACACCACCGATCCCAATCTGTGCAGCACGGCCCGCAAGCTGGACCGCATCTCCTATGACGAGATGCTCGAGCTTTCCAGCCAGGGGGCCAAGGTCCTGCAGATTCGTTCGGTCGAGTTCGCCAAGAAATTCAACGTTCCGGTCCGGGTCCGTTCGACGTTTACCGACGATCCCGGCACGCTGGTCACTTTGGAGGATACGGATATGGAAGACGTCCTGGTTTCGGGGATCGCCTACGACAAGGACCAGTGCCGCATCACGGTGCGAAACGTCATGGACCAGCCAGGCGTTGCCGCCGCCATCTTCGCCCCCATCGCCGAAGCCGGCATCCTGGTGGACATGATCATCCAGAACACCGGGCGCGACGGCCGCACCGACATGACCTTCACCATCTCCCGGGCCAACCTCGACAAGACCATGGCCATCCTCGAAAAGCTCAAGCCCGTCATCGGCACCGAGGAAATCCAGCATGACCTGCACGTGTGCAAGGTTTCGGTCGTCGGCGTCGGCATGCGCAGCCATTCCGGCGTGGCCTCCACGATGTTCACCATCCTCAAAAAGGAGAACATCAACATCCTCATGATCGCCACCTCGGAAATCAAGATTACCTGCCTGATCGAGGAAAAATACCTCGAGTTGGCGGTGCGGACCCTCCACGAGGCCTTCGGGCTGTCCGAGGAACCGGCCAAGGCCTGCTAGGCCGCGTCTTCTCCGCTTCGGAGTACCCGGGGGCCCCCGGAAACGCCGCAAGGCGCCAGGCGAAAGGGGCTTCCCGGACGCGGCTTGCAGCCGCCGGTATTGGCTGCGACCATCCAGATGCGCGGGGCGGACAACCCGCCTTGAAGCCCCGCATGGACCAAGAAAACGATGCGACGCGTTTCCATATACGACACGACCCTGCGCGACGGCACCCAGGCCGAGGACATAAGCCTTAACACCGAGGACAAGCTGCGCATTGCGCTCAAGCTCGACGAACTCGGTCTGGCCTACATCGAGGGCGGCTGGCCCGGGTCCAATCCCACGGACAAGCGGTTTTTCCAGGAGATCCAGAACTACAGCCTGAAAAACGCCGCCATCGCCGCTTTCGGCAGCACCCACAACCACCGGGCCACAGCCGCAACCGATCCCAATCTCAGGGCCCTGATCGATTCCGCCGCGCCGGTAGTGACCATTTTCGGCAAAACCTGGGACATCCACGTCACCGAGGCCCTGGGCACGACTCTGAATCGCAATCTGGAGCTGGTGGCCGACTCCCTGGCCTTTCTGCGCCCCAGCGTCCGCGAGCTGTTCTTTGACGCCGAACATTTCTTCGACGGCTACAAGGCCAACCCCGACTACGCCCTGGCTGTCCTGCAAAAGGCCCTGGCCGGCGGGGCCGACATGCTCGTACTGTGCGACACCAACGGCGGCACCCTGCCCTCGGATTTCCGACAGATCATGTCCGCCGTGATCGCCGCCCTGCCCGACGCCCGGTTCGGCATCCACGCCCACAACGACTCGGGCGTGGCCGTGGCCAACAGCCTGGAAGCCGTGGAACTCGGAGCCGAGCAGGTCCAGGGCACCATCAACGGGTACGGCGAGCGTTGCGGCAACGCCAACCTGTGCTCCATCATTCCGTCCCTGGTCCTCAAGCGCGGCATCAGTTGCCTGCCCGAAGGCAAATTGCCGCTTTTGACGCCAACGGCCCACTTCGTCTCGGAAATGGTCAACCAGGCTCCGCCGTCCAACCAGCCCTATGTCGGCGATGCGGCCTTTGCCCACAAGGGCGGCGTACATGTCAGCGCCGTGGTCAAAAATCCGCTCACTTACGAGCATGTCGAGCCGGAAACCGTGGGCAATGTCCGGCGCGTGTTGCTCTCGGACCTGTCGGGACAGAGCAACATCCTGTATAAAGCCCGGGAATTCGGCTTCGAACTGGATAAAAACGACCCCTTCGTGCTGGAACTCCTGACCACCATCAAGGAACGCGAAGCCCTTGGCTACGAGTATTCGGCAGCCGAGGCCTCCTACGAGTTGCTGCTCAACCGGGTGCTCGGCCGGGCCAGAAGCTATTTCACCGTGGTGCGCCACCGGGTGCTTGACGACAACGTCTACGACCGCGACGAACCGCTGACCGAAGCCACGGTCATGATTAAGGTGGGCGGCCGGACGAAGCACACCGCCGCCACCGGGCGCGGTCCGGTCAACGCCCTGGACAAAGCCATCCGCAAGGCCCTTCGCGGCTTTTATCCGCGTCTGGCCGAAATGCGCCTGCTCGACTTCAAGGTGCGGGTCCTGTCCGGTTTCGTGCAGGACGATTGCGGCCCGAGCGGCTGCGGCACGGCTTCCCATGTCCGGGTGCTGGTGGAATGCGGCGACGCCGCCCGCCGCTGGGTGACTGTCGGGGTTTCCCACAACGTCATCGAGGCCAGCTTCCAGGCTCTGGAAGACGCCATCAATTACAAACTGTTCAGCGACGACAAAGCCAAACTCACCAAGGCGCTCAAGGGCTAGGGCGTGTTCCCAAAGGATGCCTCCGGCGGCCGGGGGGAATCATTCCCCCCGGACCCCCTGGATAAACAGGGTTAAAGGGGAGCGGCGCGGTTGCAGCCGGACGCAGGAAGCCGCTGGGAAGATTCAAAGCGGCTGTTCCGTGAACGCCCCCCGGCCGCCGGAGGCGCTATTGTAAACAGACCCTGGGCCGCCCTTTCAGACGGATGCCGGTCCGCTCTCATTCCGGCTCATTCCCGCGGTCAACGCACCGCAACAGAAACAACATACGAATAAAGGCACTTACGCGACATGGGTCTGGTGCGCTTCCTCCTTGCCGTCACCGTGGTGATCAATCATACCGGCCCGCTTTTCGGGCTGGTCTTCACTGACGCCTACATGGCGATCAAGGTTTTTTTTATCATCTCCGGCTTCTACATGTCCCTGATCCTGTCCGAAAAATACACAGGGCCGGGCCAATGCCGCCTTTTCTACTCCAACCGCCTGCTGCGGCTGTTTCCGCTGTATTGGACCGTGTTGCTGCTGTCCCTTGGCGTATCGCTGTGTTTCAAGTACTTTCTGCACACCGCCCTGCTGCTGGGGCCATGGCAGACATGGCTCGAAAAACTCAGCCCGGCCGCCATGCTGGTCCTGGCCGGACTCAACGGCGCCATCCTCGGCCAGGATCTGCTCTTTTTCAGCCACCTCACCAGCAACGGAACCCTGGCCTTTGCCTGGGACGCCATTTATCAGGCCACGCCGGCCTGGCATTTCCTGCTGATCCCCCAGGCCTGGACCGTTTCGCTGGAACTGGTCTTTTATGCCCTGGCCCCTTGGCTGGTGCGCCGCAGCACCGCCTTCCTGGCCGTCCTGGTCGCAGCCGGCTTCGCCCTGCGCGCCGGCGTCTCTCTCGGCGGATTTCCCTTCGACCCCTGGAAGCAGCGGTTTTTCCCCGCGGAGTTCGGCTTTTTCCTGCTCGGCCTGTTTGCCTACCGCCTCTACGCCGCGCTCAGGCCCGCCAACATCCCCCGCCGCACCCTCCGGGCCGTAAGCGGAGCCTATGTTGCCGCCATTGTCTTCTACCAGTTCCTGCCCGGAGCCATGGGCAAGGAATTCTTCCTCTACGCCGCAACCACCATGTCGGTGCCCTTCCTGTTCCTGCTGACCAAAAAAATACGTTTCGACCGGGCCATCGGCGAGTTGTCCTATCCCATCTACATTTCCCACTGGACCGTCATCATGGTGGCCGAGTATTTCTGCGGCAAGCGCCACCTGCCGCTGCTTGCCCTGGCGGCCACCATCCTCCTGAGTCTGGCCCTGAACCGGCTTATGGCCGATCCCATCGAGCGGTTCCGCCAGAAACGGGTCCTTCGTGGACGCTAAGACTCCGTCGCCAAAAGCTTCTTTCACTTTTTTTTACCCCATGCTAGGGTAAGACGGCCCACAACCCGAACCCTTTGAGGAGCAAAGCCATGGTCCAGATCAAGACCATTTTATGCGCTCTGGATTTTTCGGAAGTCAGCCCCAAGGTGGCCGAATACGCCAGAACCCTGGCCGAAGTCTGCCAGGCAAAGGTCGTGGCCCTGTACGTGGCCCCGTCGCTCACCCAGTATGTGGAATTCCACGTCCAGGCCAGCTACATCGACGATTTTGTCTCGGGCATCGTCAGCGGGGCTTCGGACACCATGGAATCCTTCGTCAAGGAATACTTCAAGGGCGTCGTGGTGGAAAGCCGGGTGGTTTCCGGCTACGCGGCCGAGGAGATCGTCAATGTGGCCGAAGAGGTCGGAGCCGACATGATCGTGCTTGGCACCCATGGCCGCAAGGGCATCGACAAGATTCTTTTCGGTTCCGTGGCCGAAAAGGTTATCAAGACCGCCAAGGTTCCCGTCCTGTCCATGCGGCCCGAAGCTGTCGCCTGACAGTCCGGAAAAGCGACGCCTGGGCTGCCCGGCCGTACGCCACGACATGGCCGGCTTCCGGACTTACGGGCACCCGGAAGCCGGGCTGCCCAGGCAATGCCGTCATGACATGCTCCCTTTCCCCGCCGTCCAATCTCCGGCGCTACGGCGCGCCGCCCTATCGCGTCGCCGTGCTCCACGGCGGTCCTGGCGCGGCAGGGGAAATGGCCCCGGTGGCCAGGGAACTGGCCGCTTCCCAGGGCGTGCTGGAGCCGCTGCAAACCGCTGATTCCGTGTCCGGCCAGATCGGAGAGCTGGCGGCTTGCCTCGCCGCCCATGGCCAACCGCCCATGGCCGTTGTCGGGTATTCCTGGGGAGCCTGGCTGGCCATCCTGCTGGCCGCGCGCCATCCGGAACTGGTCGCACGGCTTGTCCTTGTTTCCAGCGGCCCGCTGACCGAAGCCCATGCCGCCTCCATCATGGAAACCCGCCTGGGACGGCTGTCGCCGCAAGAGCGCCGGGAGACGACAGCCCTGCTTGCGGCCGGCGAACGCATGGGCGAGGCCGGGCTGGCACGCCTGGGGGCGCTGTGCAACCGGGCGGACACGTATGCCCCGGCTCCGGATACGCCCGACGCCCCAGTCGATTTCCAGGCAACGATCTTTGCCCGGGTCTGGCCCGAGGCCGCCGCCCTGCGCCGATCCGGGGAATTGTTACGGCTGGCCTCGACCATTGGCTGCCCGGTGCGCGCCATCCATGGCCTGTACGATCCCCACCCGGCGGCAGGCGTTCGCGATCCCCTGGCCGCCTGTCTTGCCGACTTCGCCTGCACCGGGCTGCCGCGCTGCGGCCATACGCCCTGGCGGGAACGCCAGGCCAGGGAGTTGTTTTTTCAAGCTCTTTGCGCCGCCCTGCAGGAATAAGCCACCGACCCTCCCGCCTTCCGGGGCCCGAAAACGCTGCCGCCCGGCCCGCCCAACGGACTTTGTCTTTTTTGTCACATTCCAAACGCAATCCCTTTGCCAAAGCCCGTTATCGACACTGACGCTGGGCACATTTCGGACTGCACCAGCAAACCCGACAGATCTTGAAAAACAACGTTCTGAAATATATTGTATTTTATCCATATACCAAGCCATATTACGGTAACTGCGTTTTTGTCGTTGATTTTTCAACCAGAAGCGTTAGGGGTGTCCGAGCAAAGAAATTTTCTTTTTTGTAAAAAGGAGCCAAGGCCCCATGCAAAAACAAACTCTCGAGAAAGTCTTCGAGTACGCGTCGTCCCCGGTCCACGGCACCCTCTCGCGCAAACTGCGCAAGGGCGTGAAAATCCAGATCAATGACGGAAAGATCCATGAAAGCGCCACCCTCTTTCTTGGAGATGAATTCGTGCGCGTCACCGAAAAAATGGGCGAAGAGACCTGCAACGCCTACTACTCCTGGGACAAGATCTGCTGCGTCACCACCATAGGCAAGGTGGACGACTAGCAAGCGCCAAACGGCCCGGTCGACTCCGCCCGGCCGCAACGAAATTTGGCCTGCGTCGGCCCTCCCCTCTCCCGACGCGGACCACGCGCCGCCCCCTCTCTCCACGGGGCGGCGTTCTTTTTACGAGTTTGAACAAACTCCCCATGGCGTATCGCCATACGCACAAGAATGCCCACAAGACAATCCGGGCCTTCCGATTTCCGGAAAAGCCCCTCCCGGCCAGAGCCGAAACACACGTGCACCGTATCAATCCGTTCCTCCACGTTTTGAGCCGGGCATATCCGCTTGCCATCAAAACGATAATGATTATTTTTATCATTAAGACGTCCAAACAGGAGGTCGCTTATGCGGTACACAACGGATCATACCTACAAGGGTTATTCGATCGAATTGACGCCAAACGGCGAGTATTGTGCGGCGTTTGCCGCTGATATCCGGGACAGTTCGGGGCACGTCGTGTCCCATCTGGGCGTGGCCGGAAACACCGAAGAGCGTGCCATTGACCGAGCCCGGGAACTGGTTGACTTCGAGTTGGCCTACGGTTCCCTCCACTAACCATACGGGAGGCCGGAAGCGGCCTCCCGTCGCTTCACTGGAGTTTTCACCGGCTTGTCCGACCAAACCCGGCTGGCCCTTTGACAGGTTTGGTGGTACCCCCCGTAGCCGAATTCATGCCCGGGGGACACCATGCATTCCATACCCGTCACAGTGCTGACCGGCTTTCTCGGAGCCGGAAAGACGACGCTGCTCAACCACCTGCTTTCCGAAAACCACGGCCGCCGCTTCGCCGTCATCGTCAACGAATTTGGCGAAATCGGCATCGACAATGAATTGATCGTCTCCTCCGACGAGGAGATCTATCTGATGAACAACGGCTGCATCTGCTGCTCCGTGCGTGGCGACCTCATCCGCGTGCTGTCGGGGCTGGCCAAGCGGCGGGGGGGCTTCGACGCCGTGGTGCTCGAAACCACGGGCCTTGCCGATCCGGCCGCCATCATCCAGACCTTCGCCATGGATGAGGACATCCGCGACGCCTTTGCCCTCGACTCCGTCGCCACCGTCGTCGACGCCTTCCACTACCCGCGCCACGCCGCCGAAAACCGGCAGGCCCTGGAGCAGGTGGTCTATGCCGATCTGGTTATCCTCAATAAAACCGATCTGGTCGCGCCCGAAGTCCTCGACGACATTCAAAAACAGATCCGACGCATCAACGACACGGCCCAAGTTGTCGCCACCACCCGTTGCGACATTCCCCTGGGCACGCTTCTTGACCGCAAGGCCTTCGACATCGGCCGGTTGTTGTTCCGCAGCCCCGGCCTGTCCGAGGCGGCGCAGCACGGCCACGAACATGACCACGGCATCGCGAGCACCAGCCTGACCGTGGCCGAGCCCCTCGATCCCGAACGCCTGGGGGATTTCCTGCGCGACCTGCTGCGAGACAAGGGCCAGGATATCTACCGTTGCAAGGGCATCGTAAACGTGGCCGGCGCCAAGCAGCGCTTTATTTTCCAGGGCGTGCACATGTACCTGGAAACCGCCTGGGGCGCGCCCTGGGCGGCTGACGAGGAGCGCGACAGCCGGGCTGTCTTCATTGGGCGGGGACTCAATCGCGATATGCTTGAAACAGGACTGGCCGGCTGTGTTGCCGGAAAGGGGGCGGCATGAGTTTTGCGCCGGATGCGGAACAACCTGGAGTGATGCGGGCCGATTTCGGGGCCTATGTGGCGGGCTGCGCGTTCAGCCCGGACGGATCGGTTGCAGCCTACGCCCTGGGCGATGGCTGCGTGGCCCTGTACATTCCGGCCACCGGGGAGACGGAGTACGTCGCGGCCCATAAAGGCGCCGCCCTGAGTCTGGCCGCCTCGCCCCGGGGCTTTGTTTCCGGAGGCGACGACGGCCGGGTGGTGCTGACCGCCTGGGACGGCGATTACCGGGAACTGGCCGCCTACCCCGGAGAGTGGATCGAGCATGTGGCCGCCTGCGCCACGGGCAAGGTTCTGGCTGCGGCCAAAGGCAAACAGGTCGTCCTTTTCGACGACGCCCTGTCCCCGAATCTTCTGCCCGACCTGCCAAGCGCCATCGGCGGTCTGGCCGCCAGCCCGGACGGACGGGCCCTGGCCGCTTCGCACTATGACGGCGTGACGGTCTACGCCCCGCCCCGGCCGGCCGGCCGGAGCAACACCTTCGACGGCCCCGGCTCCAATCTGGCCATCGTCTTCTCCCATGACGGCGCCAAGATCGCCTGCGCCACCCAGGACAAGAGCGTGCGCGTCTACGACCTGGATCAGGCCGCCGGCTATCTGCTGGAAGGCTATCCCGCCAAGGTGCGCGCTCTGTCCTTTTCAGGCGACGCCGCCATGCTGTGGACCGGCGGCGAGCAGGCCTTCGTCGGCTGGCCTGTGGACGCCTCGGTCGATCCCTCGGCCCGGGAGGCCACGGTGTTCGGGATGTTCGAGCACGGCCTGCTCGGCACGGTGGCGGCCCATCCGGTTCTGCCGCTGGTGGCCGGCGGCTTTGACGGCGGCGTGGTCTTCCTTGGCAGCGTCGAGCGCATGGGCGCGGCCCCGCTGGTCATCTTGGATGGACGCAAGATTACGAGCCTTGTCTGGTCGCCGGATGGACGGCGGCTGGCCGGAGGCACGGACAGCGGCGCAGCCTTCTACATGAATCTGGCCGATTAAGCCCTTGTGCATCGGCTGCGGCTGGTCCCTCTCGGGACCAGCCGCAGCCGGCCCGATGTCGGCTCATTGCAACAGTTCGCCAATGGCCTTCTGAACCCTTTCCAATTCTTCCAACACGAAACGTGCGGCCTCGCGACAACCGGGGCCGTCGCCGGAAAGCCCGGCCTCCTGGAGCCGCCGCGCCCCTTCCGTGAGCGCCCTGGCCCGAAGCGGCACAGCCATGCCAAGCAAAGTGTGGGCGGCATCCCCGGCCGCTTCCCATTTCTCGTCGCGCATGGCGGCAGCGAGCGATGCCGCGACAACCGGGCTCTCGTCGAGAAACATGCGGCTGATCTCCAAGGCGAAGGCCCGTTTGCCGCGCTTGTCGTAATAGTCCATGTCGATGGGCGAGGAAACAGCCCGGGCATCGGGCGCAACAGCCCTGGCCCCGCCGCCGGGCCGGTCGAGCACCCGGCGCATGACCATGAAGAGTTCCTCCACATCCACGGGCTTGGACACGTAGTCGTCCAGCCCGGCCGAAAGAAACCGTTCCCGGTCGCCTTTCATGCTGTAGGCCGTCAAGGCCACCACCGGAATGGCCTGCACAGCCTCGCCGGCCTCGCCGTCGCGGATGCGGCGTGTGGCCTCGGCCCCATCCATCTCCGGCATCTGGATGTCCATGAGCACCAGATCGGCCGGTTCCCTGGCCAGCAGGGAAAGCACCTCGCCGCCCGATCCGGCAAGCAGGACCTCGCACCCGGCCTCGGACAGGAAATGCTTCAGAAACAGCCTGTTGACCTGGTTGTCTTCGGCCAGGAGCACCCGCAGCCCGGCAAATCCCCCGGCCTGGGAGCTCGGGACTTCCCGGGCGGCCTCCCGGGGTTCGCCGTCCTGGGGCGGACGCAGGGACACCGTGAAGGAAAAGGTGCTTCCCTGGCCGGGGCGGCTCAGGACGCTGACCATCCCCCCCATCATCTCCACCAGCCGGCGGCTGATGGCCAAGCCCAGCCCCGTGCCGCCGAAACGCTTGGTCCGGGAGGATTCGAGCTGGGTGAAAACCTGGAACAGCTCGGATTGCCGGTCCTCGGGAATGCCGATGCCTGTGTCCCGCACCGAGCATTCCACGAGCATGGGATCGCCGGAGCGCAACAACCTGAAGGCCACGGCCACCTCGCCCTGCTCGGTGAACTTCAGGGCGTTGCCGACCAGATTGCGCACCACCTGCATGATCCGGTCAGGATCGCCGTGGAGCACCTCGGGCAGGTCCGAGGCAATGCGCACCGAAAGGGAAAGCCCTTTTTGGCGCGAGGAGAACTGGAACGGCTTCATCGTGCGGTCAAGCGTTTCGCGCAGATCGAAATCCACCGGCGAGAACTCCATCTTGCCGGCCTCGATCTTGGAGAAATCCAGGATATCGTTGACAATGCCCAGAAGCGACCGGGAGGAATCGAGGATCAGTTCCAGGTTTTCCCGCACCTCGGGCCGGGGGGTCTGGCTCAACGTCATCTGGGACAGGCCGATGATGCCGGAAAGGGGGGTGCGGATCTCATGGCTCATGTTGGCCAGGAACCCGCTTTTGGCCTGGCTGGCCGCCTCGGCCTGCCGCCTGGCCCGGGTCAGGTCCTGAACGCGGCGGCGATCTTTGACGTGGCCGAGCACCCCCTCCCCGATCAGGGCCAATCGGCGGACATCGGCATGGTCGTAGGCATCGGGCTTGCCGAGCACGACCAGAAGCAGACGCGTTTCAGGATCATCCCGAAACGGGACGATCAACAACCGATAGTCCGCACAGACTCCGGCTCCGGCCGCTTCGGCCCCGGGCTCCGGCTTCAGGTCGTTTATCACCACAGGACGGGCCGCCTCCCAGGCCTGGGCCAGGAGCGGAACCGTTTCGAGCCCGAAAATCGTCTGCCCCGGCGACAGTCCGAACGCGGCCAGGGCGTGCGGCTGGGAGGCCAGAAGTTGAAACATGTTTTTGGCCGGATCGAACATGGCCAGCATCCCGGAATGGCTCCCGGTCAGCTTCACGGCCCGGGACAGGGCGTAGGCCCCAAGCTCGTCCAGCTCCTCCTCGCGCATGCGGCCAAGACGCAGCAGGCTTTCCAGCGTCTGGGCGTGCAGGGATAGCTGGGCCGCATCGCGCCGGGACTGGGTCACATCCAGAACGTGGGAGATAAAATACAACGGCCGGCCGGCGGCGTCGCGCACGAGCCTGGACGACACCCGCCCCCAGATCTCGCGCCCCGAGGCATGGCGGTAACGCTTCTCGAAACGAAACTGCTCCCGGTTTCCCGACAGGGCCAGGGCAATGTAACGCGGACTGATGCCCGTATCGTCGGGATGGGCCAGCTGGTTGATGGTTCTGGTCAGGAGATAGTCGGCCTCATAGCCGAAAAAACGGCACAACGCCGCGTTGACCTGTAAAAAATTCCCCTCCGGGGACACGATGCACAGGCCTTCGTTGGCGTTTTCAAAGGCCATCCGAAACAGGGCCTCGCTGGCCGCCAGGGCGCGTTCCGTCCGGCGGCGCTCGGTGACGTCCTCAATGGCCGCCAGGGACCGGACAAACCGGCCCGCTTCGTCGTATTCGCCAACCGCCGACAACTGGATGTCGAGCACCCGGCCGTCAGCGGTCACCATCTGGTAGGGTTTGCGCGTCAGACGCCCTTCCCGGATAAAACGAGGCAGGGTGGCGTCAAGCTCGTTCCTGGCCGCCTCGGTAAAAAACTCGCCAAGATACCGGCCGAGAACCTCCTGGGCGGCATATCCCAGTGTTTCCAGCCACAAGGCGTTGACCGAGAGCAACCGGCCCGAGGCATCGACGGAATGCAGCATGACCGGGGCCTTTTCGCATGGCATCCCGAATTCCGGGCTGACGATTTCGAGCTTATCCCCTGGCGCGCGGTCCATGAAGGCGTCTCCTCTGTGCCCTGGTCCCCACAGCGGACGCAGGCGGTAACCGGTCCCGGCGGCAGGACCAGTAACAATTGCCGGCCAATGACGCCGGGCATCGCGGGTCGTCGGGCCGTTGTGAAAAAGATGGACGGACCTTGCCAAGGCCGGCCTGAGTGTTCATTCTACCGTAGGCTTGTCGCCATGACAACGCCGGGTAAAAATCCGGCAGCGCACTCGAATTGCCCAACGGACACTCGTGCCGGGGCAGGCATGGCCCAGGGTTTGTTGACGCCGGATCGCCCCCGATCCGGCCAGCCAGGAGGGACCTGTTATGGAACATGCGAAATGCCTGATTATCGGAGCCGGGCCGGCCGGCCTTTCCGCCGCCATTTACACCGCCCGGGCCGGCATGGATACCGTGGTCGCCGGCTGTGAGCCAAAAATCGCGGGCGATTACGATATCGACAATTATTTCGGTTTCCCGGAAACCATTTCCGGACGGGAGCTGATCACCCGGGGCAAGCTCCAGGCCGAACGCTTCGGCGCCCAACTGGCCTGCCAGCGGGTGCTTGCCGTGCATATGGCCGAGGACGGCTCGTTTTTGTGCAAGACCGACAAAGGCGAATACGCGGCCGAATCCGTCATCATCGCCGCCGGCGTCGCCCGGGTGCGTCCCGGCATCGACAATATCGCGGACTATGAGGGCAAGGGCGTCTCGTACTGCGTGAGCTGCGACGGCTTTTTCTACCGGGGCCACAAGGTGGCCGTGGTCGGCGAGGGCGACTACGCCGCCAATCAGGCCTTGGAGCTGACCAACTTCACAAACGACGTCGCCATTTTCACCCAGGGCAAGGCCCCGGCCATGAACAACGGATTTGCCGCAAAACTCGAGGCCGCCGGCATTCCGGTTTCCACGGCCAAAATCGCAAGCCTGTCGGGTGACCCCGCCCTGGCCGCCGCCCGGCTGGACGACGGCTCGGAAATCCCGCTGGATGGCCTGTTCGTGGCCATGGGCCAGGCGTCGGCCCTGGATTTCGCCAAGACGCTTGGCGTCACGACCAAGGGGGCCTTCATCGAGGCCGACCACGAACAGAAGACCAATGTTCCCGGCGTGTTTGCTGCCGGAGATTGCGTGGGACATTTCATGCAGATCAGCGTGGCCGTCGGCGAAGGGGCCAAAGCCGGCCGGGCGGCCATCGCCCATGTCAAGGAACGCGGATAAGCCAGGAGGCGCTGCGGCAAGGACGATCTGCCCGACATTGATTTCCCAGGGGCGGCGGCATAACTGATGCCGCCGCCAGCCCTTGACAGGATGGCCAGGGGCGGCTTATAAGTACCAGTTCGCAATGCAGTATGGGCCTATAGCTCAGTTGGTAGAGCCACCGGCTCATAACCGGCAGGTCCCAGGTTCGAATCCTGGTAGGCCCACCACGAAGGATTCATGGCTAACCCAGCGAAACGTTTTGGCAACGCCTTCTTCGCCGCCATGGCGATCCGGGAAATGCAACACAGGCGCTTTTCCGCCCAACGGGCCTGGGAAAGCGCCTTTTTCATTCCACCATGCGCGTACAGGAACTGATCGGCGTCATCGAACGCACCGCCGATCCGAGGCGGGCCGCCAGTTGGGACCGCTCGGGCGTGCAGGTCGCCGGCGCCGCCCAGGCCTGCCGGCGGCTGGCCGTGACCCTGGACCCCCTGCCGGCGGTGGTCGAGGCCGCCCTGGCCTGGGGCGCGTCCGTCATTCTCAGCCATCATCCGCTGCTGCTTTCCCCGCGCCTGCCCGACAGGATCGACGACTACCATGCCGTGTTGCGCCTCGTCCTTGGCCAGGGAGCCTGGCTCTATGCCGCCCACACCTCCCTCGATGTGGCCACGGACGGTCCGGCCGGCTGGCTGGCCGAGGCCCTGAACCTGCAAAACAGGCGCATCCTGGAGCCGGCCGGCCGCATCGGCCATCTTTGCGCCCGCTGGCGCATCGCGTCCGCCGGCGGCGCGGCCGTCCTGTCCGGACTGCCCCGCGTCCGCGCCCACGCCCTTGGCCCGGACCTGCTCGAAGCCGTGTTCCCCCGCAGCGCCCAAAGCCGGGTGGAGGCCGCCCTGGCCGCCGCCTGCCCCGGGTCCGTCCGGCTGTCCCTGGCCGAACTGCTGGAACCGGCCGACACGTACGGCTATGGCCTCGTCGGCGAACTGCCGGCCCCCCTGCCCTATGCCGCCCTGGAAAAACAACTGGCCGCGCTTTTGCCCAGACGTTTTTTCACCCTGGCCGGCGATCCGCCGGCAATGGTCGCCACCCTGGCCTATTGCCCGGGATCGGGCGCGGACATGGCCCCCCGGGCCTTTGCCGCCGGAGCCGACGTCTACCTGACCGGCGACATGAAATACCATCAGGCCCAGGCCCTGCCTGCGGGACGCCTTGTCGTTGACGTCGGTCATTTTTCCCTGGAAGAGGTCATGATGCGGATCTTTGCCGACAATCTGTCCGCTGCCCTGGGGAAAACCGGCCCCGAAGTCCGTTTTTTTTCCGGAAACGACCCGTTTTCGGCGCATTTTCCGGAAGGGGCCACTCCCCCCCGGACCGAATAAACACTCGGAGAACCGTCATGTACTTGAAACAGATCGAACAACTGGTGGTTTTGCAGAAGGTGGACGACGAGATCGTCCTTCTTCAGGACGAACTCAAACGGGCTCCCCAGCAGATTACCGAGCTCGAAAAGCGCCGCCAGGAAATCGAGGATTGCGCCGAAATCGTTCGCGACAAGCTGAAATACCTCGTCGACCAGCAAAAGCGCCTGGACACCGAGATCGAAAGCGATTCCGTGCGGCTCAAAAAGAGCAAAAGCAAGATGATGATGGTGGGCAACACCAAGGAATACCACGCCATGGTGCGTGAAATGGACAACCTGGAGAAGCAGAATCGCGGCCGCGAGGAAGAAAAAATCACGGTGGCCGAAGAACTCAACCGCCAGAACCAGGAACTCAAAAGCACCGACGAAAGCGCCAAAGAGCTTGACGGCGAACTGGCCGTGGCCCGCCAGAGCCTTGACGAGCGCATCAAACAGGCCCAGGCTAGGCTGTCCGAACTCGGCGCCTGCCGCAAGGAAGCCGGCCAGGCCGTGCCCAAGCCGATCCTCCAGCGCTATGAATTCATCCGTTCGCGCCTGAAAAACCCGGTCATTGTGCCCGTCAACGCCGGCATCTGCTCGGGTTGCCACATCTCCATCCCGCCCCAGTCGTTTATCGAACTGCAAAAAGGCATTCAGATTTTAAGCTGCCCCAACTGCCAGCGTCTGATCTACTGGAGCGACCACATCCCGTCCGAAGAGACCCCCGAGGACGCCGAGGAGCAGACGGCCGAATAGCCGGCCTTTCGAGGTTGGCCGCCCGGTGCGCCGCACAATCGACGCCGGATCGCACCATGTTCTTGGATGACGACCGGCTCTGCGAGGGCTCCCTGGGCCAGCCGCCGGATCAGGATCGCGGCAGGGCCGTCAGATTTGCCCGTTAAGACCCAAAGGCCCGGCCACGAAGATTCGTGGCCGGGCCTTTTTCCTGCGCCACCCGCCATGCCCGATGCACTTTCTGTTTCCGGCTCGGCGAACGGCGGCGATTTCTCGGTAAACGGCCTTTTTAATTCGCGCCAAGACGTTTATTGGTATGTGACCGCAGCCAATTGACAATCACTGGCCGGGCCAGGCGGTTCTGCGCCAGGGTCCGCCTGACAGCGACGCAACATCCCAAAAGCGGGGGGAATTCATGACAGCCGACAATATCGAAAGTCTCATGCACGAGCAGCGTATTTTCCAGCCGCCAACCGAAGGACGGCAGCGCGCCCATATCAAAAGCCTGGAAGAGTACCAGGCCATCTACAAGCGCTCCATTGAGGACCCGGACGGCTATTGGGGCGAGCGGGCCAATGATCTGCTCACCTGGTCCAAGCCCTGGGATTCGGTGCTCGAATACGATTTCGCCAAACCCGAGATCAAGTGGTTCGCCGGCGGCCAGCTCAACGCCGCCTACAACTGCCTGGACCGCCACCTGACCAATGGCCGGCGCAACAAGGCGGCGCTGATCTGGCAGGGCGAAGACGACAAGGACGTCCGCACCTACACCTATCAGATGCTCCACGACGAGGTCTGCCGGTTCGCCAATGCGCTCAAAAAATTGGGCGTCAAGAAAGGCGACCGGGTCAGTCTGTACCTGCCCATGGTGCCGGAACTGGCTATCGCCATGCTGGCCTGCGCCCGCATCGGCGCGCCCCACAGCATCGTGTTTGCCGGTTTTTCCGCCAACAGCCTGCGCGACCGCATCAACGACTGCGACTCCAAGGTGCTCGTGGCCAGCGACGCGGTCGTCCGTTCCGGCAAGACCATACCGCTCAAGCCCAATGCCGACGCGGCCATGGCCGAATGCGCCAGCATCGAAAAGTGCATTGTGCTGCGCCACGCCGGCAACGAGGTGGAGATGCTGCCCGGCCGCGACGTCTGGTGGCACGACGTCATGGCCGAACACGATGTGGAGTGCGACTGCCCGCCCGAACCCATGGACGCCGAGGATGTGCTGTTCATCCTCTACACCTCCGGCTCCACGGGCAAACCCAAAGGCGTCTACCACACCACAGGCGGCTATCTGACCTACGCCGCCCACACCAGCCAGATCGTCTTCGATCTGCACGACGACGACATCCACTGGTGCACGGCCGACATCGGCTGGATCACCGGGCATTCCTACATCGTCTACGGGCCGCTGGCCCTCGGGGCCACCTCGCTCATGTTCGAGAGCGTGCCCACCTATCCGGCCCCGGACCGCTTCTGGCAGATTTGCAGCAAGTTCAAGGTCAACATCTTCTATACCGCGCCGACGGTCATCCGCTCGCTCATGAAGTCCGGCACGGCCTGGACGCAAAAGCACGACCTGTCCTCGCTGCGCATCCTGGGTTCGGTCGGCGAGCCCATCAACCCCGAAGCCTGGATGTGGTACCACGACAACATCGGCCATGGGAAACTGCCCATCGTGGACACATGGTGGCAGACCGAGACCGGCGGCCTCATGATTTCGCCGCTTCCCTACGCCACGCCGCTCAAGCCCGGTTCGGCCTCGCTGCCCCTGCCCGGCGTCGATCCGGTCATCGTGGATGCGGAAAACAAGGAAGTCGCCCCCAACCAGGGCGGATTCCTGGTCATCCGCAAGCCCTGGCCGGGCATGCTGCGGGGCATCTGGGGCGCGCCGGACCGCTTCAAGCAGCAGTACTTCGCCGGATTCAAAGGCTGCTACGAATCAGGCGACGGGGCGCGGCGCGACACGGACGGCTATTTCTGGATCATGGGCCGCGTCGACGACGTCATAAACGTCTCCGGCCACCGCATGGGCACGGCCGAGATCGAATCGGCCCTGGTGTCCCATCCGACCGTGGCCGAGGCGGCCGTGGTCGGCATGCCCCACGAGATCAAAGGCCAAAGCATCTACGCCTACGTGACCCTCAAGGCCGGCTACGAGGAGACCGAGGATCTGCTCAAGGCCCTGAAGTTCCACGTACGCAAGGAAATCGGCCCCATCGCCGCCCCGGAGGTCATCCAGTTCGCCCCGGGCCTGCCCAAGACCCGCAGCGGCAAGATCATGCGGCGCATCCTGCGCAAGATCGCCTCCAACGAAGTGGAAAGCCTCGGCGACACCTCGACGCTGGCCGATCCGAGCGTGGTGACGGAGCTGATCGAAGGCAAGAAAAAGCTCTTCGGCTAGCCGCCGTCCGCAACAAGCGCTTTGCAAAACGCCGGTCCGGGATCGCCCCGGACCGGCGTTTCTACATGCGGCCGTGCATGAGCCCGAGGATGCCGATAATGATCAGGTACACGGCCACCACCAGATTGAGCAGGCGCGGCATGACCAGGATGAGTATCCCGGCGATCAGGGCAATGACGGGTTGCAGCGACAGGTTGACAAACACGGGAACCTCCCTTGGCTGCGGGTTGGATGGAGACGGCAGGCCCACGCGTCCCAAAGGCTGAAAAGGCCGGACCTGACGTGGTGGCCGGCTGCACCCTACCCTCCCCTGGCCCTTCGTTCAACACCATCCGCTGAAAATTCCCGTTTCCCGACGCTTGGCCCGACATTTGCGTGGACGCCCCCGGCCCCGTGAGGATACTACGCCAAGGAGTCCGGGGCGCACTGCCAAACCCACTTTCCAAACGTCTCCGCCAGGTCCGTGACTGCCATGCATTTCAAATACTTCTTCTACACCAGCCTGACGCTTGCCGCCCTGACGGCCGGCCTTTTCGTCCAAAGCCTCGAACCGGCCAAACGCGTGGATGCCTGGTCTTCGGACCTGTGGCATGTCCTCGCCGGCAAACGCTACGAGCCGGCCCACGTGGCCGTGGCCCTGCTCGACGACGAGGCCCTGGCCGCCGAACCCGACCGGCCGCTGGTCTTCTGGGGACCGCTGTACGCCAAGATCCTCGCCCGGCTGCGCGAGGTCGGGGCTGTGGCCGTCGGCATGGACATCCAGCCGGCCCTCAGTCCCGTCACCTGGATGGACATCATCGGGGCCGACGCCAGCCGCGACTTTGACCGGGAATTCATGCTGGAACTGGCCAAAGGCCGCACCATCCTGGCGGCCAGCGTGTCCACCGAAGCCGGAGAGGCGTCCTTCAGCCTGCCGGCCACGGACTACCTGCTGGCCCTGCCCGGCCACGAGGCCGACCTGGGGCTGACCAACGTGCCGCTGGATCGTGACGGCGTGGTGCGCCGTTTCGCTCCCCAGCTTTACTCCGAGGGCGATCCCCGGCTGTCGTTTGCCGCCGCTCTGGCCCGCCGGGCCGATCCCGACGCCCCGGGGCTGTCCCGGCTGGACACGCCAAACGCGCTGGCGCCCCGCCCCATCCCCTTTGCCGGACCGCCGGGCACCTTTGCCCCTGTCAGCTTCGCCCGGCTGCTGGCCCCGGATGCCCTGAGCGATCCGCAGGTCCGGGCCCTGGCCGGCAAGGTGGTCATCCTCGGCATCGACATCCACGGCGCCCACGACCGGCTGGCCTCGCCCTATTCGCTGCCCCTTTTCGGCGCGCCCAAGGAATTCATGCCCGGCCCGGAAATCCACGCCAACATCATCGAAGCCCTGCTGACGGGACGGGCCATGACGGCCGTCGGCCGGACCGGGGCCGCCGCGCTCTGGCTGCCCTTTCTGGCAGCCTGCGCCCTGGCCTGCGCCCGGCTTGGTCCGGGACGTTCGGCCCTGGCCACGGCCGCTGCCGGCCTTGGCGCATTTGGCCTGGGCTACGGCCTTTTCCGGACAGGCTGGCTGCTCCCCCTGGCCGGCCTGGATTTCGGCCTCATCATGACCTGGGCCGGGGCCAACGCCGTGCGCCTGACCCGGGGCGAGCGGGAAAAGGCCCATATCCGCCACGCCTTCGGCAAATATGTGTCCGAAGCGGCCATTGCCGGCATTCTGGCCAGCGGCAAGCCGCCCGCGCCCGGCGGTTCGCTGGCCACGGTCACCATCCTTTTTTCCGATATCCGCAACTTCACGAGCTTAAGCGAAAAGCTCTCGGCCGAAGAGGTGGTGGAACTGCTCAACGTCTATTTCTCCAAGGTCTGCGACATCATTCTGGCCCACGGCGGCATGATCGACAAATTTATCGGCGATGCGGTCATGGCCGTTTTCGGCGCGCCGCTGGCCGACCCCCGGCACGCCCGTCAGGCCCTGGCCACAGCGCTCGGCATGGTGGATGCCGCAAAGGAATTCGAGGGCTGGATGCGAAAGCGCTTCCCCAACCTCGGCGACTGGCAATTTTGCATCGGCGTGGGGCTGCATGCCGGACCGGCCGTTGTCGGCAACATCGGCTCGCGCCAACGGCTCGATTTCACGGTCATTGGCGACACCGTCAACACCGCCTCGCGGCTGGAAGGCTTCACCAAGGAGATGGGGTGTCCGGTGGTGGCCAGCCAGACCGTGGTGGACATGGCCGGCCCGGGCGTGCGGACGGGACGCCACGAGCAGGCCCATGTCAAAGGCAAGAGCGAGCCGGTACCGGCCCTGGAAATCCTCGGCTTACACGATGCGCCGGCAAACCTGGAAACCGGGCCGGCTCTGGCGGATAAAAAATAGTATCCCCCAACCTCTTCATTTTTTTGTGGTTGCGCTTATGTAAGCCAGGAAATAATTTCCAATTGGAAAATCCGGAAAGTCCATTCCCCGAAACAGCCGAAAACGCCTGTCAACGGAAAAGAAGGAAAGGAGCGGTCATGTATCGCATGTATCGTTGTCTCGTCGTGTCCCTGCTCATGCTGGCCGGCTGGGCGGTCCCGGCCCTGGCCGACGCCCCGCGTCTGGTCTGCCTGGTTTCGACCATAACCGGCCAGGTCAGCCTGTCGTCAGCCGACGGGGCCAAAAAGCCGCTGGAACTCTTCACCCGTCTGCGCGAGGGCGAACGCCTGGAACTGCCCCGGGGGGCCGACGTCCAGCTCGCCTTCCTGCAAAAGGGCGTTCGCGAAACCTGGAGCGGCCCGGCCACGGTGCTCATCACCGCCGACGGCGGCCAAAGCCCGGACAGCGCCAGCCCGCCTGCCATGGACAAGCTGCCGCTTCGTCCCAAGCCGGCCGGCGGCGAGGCCTCGTCCATCCTGACCCAGGCCGGCGAACAGGCCACCGCCCAGGTCAAGACCCGCGAGGTGACGCTGCCCGAAGACAAAACCCTCTCCGACGAGGAACGCGCCCAACTGGCCGAGGTCGAAGCGCAAGTGGCCCAGATGCGCCAGACGGCCGCGCCCGGCGACGTCGGCCCGGACATCGTGCTGCTTGAGGAACTGACCCGCCTGGACCAGCGCCGCCGCGCCGCCGAGGAACTCAGACGCCTGCGTGAGGCGCATCCCGACAATACGACGTTGGCGAACTGGGAATAGAAGGAAAAAAGGCATGCCTCCGGCGGCCGGGGGGAATGATTCCCCCCGGGCCCCCTGGATAAAGGAGATCAAAGGTGGGAAGGGACGGCGGATGGGCGCGGAAGATCGGTGAAGACGGGCAGGATGGGCGCCAGAGCCGTGAATGTCTCCGGCCCTTGCCCTGCCTTTCCGTCCGGGAGGGTTCGGGAGGGGGTGACCCCCTCCCGGCCGCCGGAGGCGCTATTGTAAACAAACCCTAATACGTCGCTATCGGGAAGTCCTCGACAGTGCCGGGGACGCCGGTGGTCGGCGTCTGTTCGCCGCGGGTCAGCTCCTTGACGCGTTCCGAGATGTAGAGATCGAGCATTTTGAAGGTGACGCGGCCGGTGCGTTTGGTATCGGCCTTGCCGAGGACGCCTTCGACGAGGGCCTTGGTGAAGGCCCCGTTTTGCCATTCCGGTTTTTCCAGCGAGTACTGGCGGCCGGTCGAAGCGGCGAAAACGACGGCTCCGTTTCCGGCGCTGGCCAGCTCGTTGATGACGCCGTTTAGGTCCCCCATGCCGCGCCGGCCGGCTCCCATGATGGAGCCGCTGTGGCAGGTGTCGACGAAAAAGAGCGTCTTGCCGGCGATGTTGCGGATGGTCTTTTGCACTTCCATAAACGGCAATCCCGTGGCCCGCAGCTTTTCCAGATCCACCGAGGTCGGCAGGAAGTAGTAGTCGCCGTTTTTATCGTTCACGCCATGGCCGGCCAGAAAAATCATGGCCACATCGTGCTGGGTGGTCTGGCGCTCGATCCAGTCCAGGCCTTCGAGAACGGCTTCCTTGGTCGCCGCGCCGTCGGTGAGCACGCGGGCGACGACATCGCCGTAGAGCCGGCCTTTCTGCATGGACATGGCCTCGGCGAAGTCCCGGGCGTCCTTGGCCGGATACTGCAAGGCCAGGGATTTGTCGGCGTACCCGCCGACGCCGATGGCCAGCACGTAGAGCCGGGCCGCCGGGGCTGCCGGGGCTGTCGGCTTGCCGGCCCATTTGAGGCGCACCGTGGCCGGGGCCGAGGGGCCGTTTTTGTTCTCGGCGGCAACGGAAAGCACGATATCCCGCTCGGGCAGGGCCAGGCGCGAGGACAGCACGCTGGGCTCGAAGCCGCGTCCGGAAAGGCTGGGATGTTCCTCGGCCACGCGTGCGCCGTCAACCAGGATGCGCACGGCCGTGACATCTTCGCCGCCGGGGCTTCGCACGGCATATTTGATGGTCATATCCGGCGAAGCAAACGTCGCGCCGGCAGCCGGAGACAGAATCTCGACCACGGGCGGGCGGGCGGTCAGGACTGACGGCGCGCGCACCTCCCCGCCCCGGGCGGCGTTGGCCGCAGCCAGGGCCCGGTCCTCGTCCAGGGTGCGCAGGGCCAGATCGACCACATCCGGGCGGTGGAAGGCGTCGCGGAAACGCGATGCCGGAAAGAAGTCGGCCGCGTGCTCCGGGCCGTTGTTGACGTTCCAGCCGATCATGTCCTCGCCGCCGGACGAGGCGTCGTAGTAGCCCTTGGGCGTCCACAGCACCCAGCGCTTGCCGTCGGCATGGGGGAAAAACGACAATATCTCGCGGCCGTCCTCCATGCGGTACCAGCGAATGGAGCCGTCGCCTATGGCAGCGGCCACCACCCTGCCGTCCCCGCCGACATTGACGGCCCAGACCGCATCCGGGGCGGGCGTCTGCCACAGGGGTTGCCCGTCGACCCCGAAAGCCCGGACGTTCCAGGCGGTGCCGAGGATGATGCGGCGGGCATCCGGGGCTATGGCCAGGGAAAAGGACGTCTCGAAATCCTTGAGTTTGAGCGGCTGGCCGTTGAGCGTCGGATGGCGTCCGCCCTCCCAGCCGGCCACAGCGAGGCCCGGAGCCTGAAGCCTCGGGGCGAGCAGGTCCGGGGTGGGCGCATCGATCTGGCGCAGGTCCCGGCCGGGCAGAGCGAAACGGTACACGCCTCTTTTGGGACTGGCGGCGTAGGCCACGGTCTCGCCGGTGCGATCGAGATAAAAGGCGCGCCCCGAGGCGCGGTAATCCTGAATGGACGGGGAGCGGGTCATGCCGAAGCTGCCGTCGGGGCGCAGCACGCCCCAGCGCGGGGCCACGGTGCCGTAGGCGAGGCCGCCGTCAGGCAGCGGACACAGGGTGACCACAGCCGCCTTGCCGGTATCGAAATCGCGGTATTGGACGAAATCCGACGGCTTGAAACGACGCACCGGACAGCCCCGGTCCGTGACCCAGCGGCCGGCGGCCAAAAGCGAACCGTCGGCGGCAAAAGCCACCGAGGCCAGATTGCCGTTGTCGATGCCCGTCAGGTTGGGCGCTCCAAGCAGCCCAAGCGTTTCGCCATCGAGGATGGTCACGGCCGTGGTGTCGGTAAAACCCACGGCAAGCTGGCTGTTGTCCGGGGAAAAAGCCAGGGAAAACGGTCGCTTTCCGCCCTGGATGGCCGTCTTGGCCACCAGCGCCAGGCCGGCGTCGGCAAGACGGTACAGTCGGATATTGCCGTCATAGCAGGTGGTGGCGAGCATGCCCTGGCCGCTGAAGGCCGCGCCATAACTTTCGCCCTGATAGTCCTTGTCCTGGCCGAGGAGGGCGAAATCGGCCAGCCGCCAGACTCGCACGCCCTCCTCGCCAAGAGCGGCGGCCAGATAGTCGCCGTCCCGGGAGACGGCCAGATGATTGACCACGCTCGGCAGGCCGGTCAGACGACGCACCAGCCGGCCCGACTCACGCTCAAACACGTACACGCAATGGGTCTTGTCCCAGCCGTAGCCGGACCAGCCGGCGCAAAACACATAACGGCCGTCGGGGCTCATGGCCACGCTGTACAGCCGGCCTTCGTAATCGGCCCCGATGGGGGGACGCAGCACCCGCAATTCCTCGCCGGTCTTGATATCCCAGACGCGGCAGGTCTTGTCGTCCGAGGCTGTGGCCAGGTACCGGCCAAGCCCGTCCACGGCAATGCGCTTTATAAGGGCCGTGTGCATGCCCGTTTCGATGCGAAGGAAGGGTTCGCCGGGCGGCGTGCCGGCTGGAGCGGCCGCCGCGTGGCAGAGAACACAAAACACCAGAATGATCGTCAACAACACGATGCGTCCGCGCATGGGCTCACTCCTCGCCCGTTCCCGGGCGGCGCGCATTCTTGTACCAGGGCGCGATTGCGTCAAGAGGCCATCCAGGCCTGCCGGTCCGGCAAGGCCCTGGTTATCGGCCTTCACGCAATTCTAAATAATTGATGAATTTTTTCAGGTGGCAGGCAAAGGACTGCAACAGCCCCAGTCTTCCTTGCGGGTGGTCCAGGAGGGGCCGCTGCCCCTCCTGGCCGCCGGAAGCATCGCTTCTCCACACTATCCCGGCGGACGCGAAGCCCGGTCCGCCAAGTAAACAATGGATTTAGTCCCAGCGCCATCTTGCGGTGCATGGCATAAAGGCTGGGGGCCGCCGTTCAGCCGGCTGCCACAAAGACCGCCAGATACTCCTGATTGCCCTTGGGGCCTTTGACCTTGGACGGCACGACGCCGGCCAACGACAGGCCGAGGCTCCCCCGGGCAAACGCCGTCACGGCGTCAACGGCCTCCTGCTGGTAGGCCTCCTCGCGCACCACCCCGCCCTTGCCCACCTTCTCCGGGGTCAGTTCAAACTGGGGTTTGATCAGCGCCACCACCAGCCCGCCGGGACGCAGAAACCGCAGGCACGACGGCAGCACCCTGGTCAGCGAAATAAACGACACGTCCGCCACCACGATATCCACCGGTTCGGGCAGCAGATCATCCGGGGCATGGCGCAGGTTGACGTTTTCCATGGACACGACCCGGTCGTCGGCCCGCAGTTTTTCATGGAGCTGGGCCGTGCCCACGTCCACGGCATAGACCCGCACGGCCCCATGCTGGAGCAGGCAGTCCGTAAAGCCCCCGGTGGAGGCCCCGGCGTCCAGGGCCACCATGCCGGCCACGTCAAGCCCGAAGGTTTCGATGGCTGTCTCGAGTTTTCCCCCGCCCCGGCTGACATAGCGCTCGCCCTGGTCCACGGAAAAAATCATTTCGGCCGGAAACAGCCGCCCCGGTTTGTCCACTGCCCCGCCCCGGCCGCCGTCCCCATAACGCACCAGACCGGCCATGATCAGCCGCGTGGCCCGCTCCTGGGTCTCGGCCAGCCCCTGTTCGAACACCAGCTGGTCCGCCCGTTTTTTGACTTTGGCCATCACGCCTTCCTGTGTCCGCTTCCCGGATGAAGCACAAGACGTGTTTTTCGTCCTTACTCCAACGAAAGAGAAGCATTACGCGTCCGAATCCCGTCGCCCCAGGATACGACGCAAGGTATCCTTGGAAACGCCCAGCTCCCGACAGGCGGCATTGCGGTTGCCGCCATGGCGCTCCACGGATTCCGAAGCGGCCTGGAAGCGTATCTCGGCCATGGTGCGGCCGATTTTCGCGGAACAGGCCGGCGCCTGACCACGCAGGTGCTCGGGCAGATGGCACAGTTCGATGCTCCGGCCCGGCGACAGGATCGCTGCGTATTCGATGATGTTTTCAAGCTCCCGGATATTTCCCGGGTAGTCGTGGCCCATCAGCCGCTCCATGGCCTCGGGGCTGACGGCCTCGATATTTTTTGAACCGGCCATGCGGCAACGGCCAAGAATGCGCTCAATGAGCAAGGGCACATCGCCCAGACGTTCCCGCAGGGGCGGAATGCGGATGACCACGACGCTCAGACGATAATACAGGTCCTGGCGAAACGCGCCTTCGGCCACCATGCGCCCAAGATCGCGGTTGGTGGCCGCCACAACCCGCACGTCGGCCGGAATGGTTTCCACGCCGCCAAGCGGCTCAAAAGCCCGCTCCTGAAGCGCCCGCAGGATTTTGGCCTGCATGGCATAAGGCAGATCGCCGATCTCGTCGAGCAAAAGCGTCCCGGCCTCGGCCAGGGCGAAGCGCCCGGGCTTGTCTTTCCTGGCGTCGGTGAAGGCCCCGGATTTGTAGCCGAAAAGCTCGGATTCCATGAGCTGCTCGGGCAACGCCCCGCAGTTGACGGCCACAAAGGGACCGGCGCTTCGCTGGGAAAGCTTGTGGATGGCCCGGGCAAAGACTTCCTTGCCGGTGCCGGATTCGCCAAGGAGCAGCACTGTGGCGTCGCTTTGGGCGATCTGGGGCAGCATGCTGACGATTTCGGAAAGCTGCGGATCGCGGGTGCCGAAATCGTCCAGGGGCTGCAACCCGGCCAAGCGACTGACAAACCCGCCGCCGGAAAGATCACGGAACACCTGGACCCCGCCTATGACGGCCCCGCCCACGGCCCAGATGGGCGCGGCGCTGATGCTGACCGGCACGTCGGGACAGTTCGTGCGTTTGAGCGTCACGATCCGGTTGGCAATGGGCTTGGCCTCTTCCATGCTCTGGCGCAACACGCAGACATTTCGGCAGTTCTTTACGCCGAAGACCTCGCGGCAGGTCCGCCCCACAGCATCGGCCGGTTCCATGCGGGCGATCTCCCCGGCGGCCAGATTGCAATAGCGCACGATAAAGTCGCGATCCACGGCGAACACGGCGTCGGCCACGTTCTCCAGGGCGAACGCGCTGGATTCGTCGCCCGGAAAGGGGTCAAGGGGTCGTTTCATGAGGGTGGCTCCGCGACATGGGCATCGTCTGGGCGGCACTGTGCGCCGGATGCAGGGATCGGGTCAACCGTATCGGACGTAAAAATCGTCCGCGAACACCGCTTCAAGCTCTGCCTCTCTCTCAATATGCTGAAATAATGTCTGAAAAATATCGGCACGAAAAGTGCTTTTTTTCTCAATCAAACAGAACAAGCAATCGATTCCCTGAACCCCTCTCCAAAGGAGACCGCATATGCACCTTACCCTGACCCTCTCCGGATTTTGCTGCGATCTGGCCCTGCATCCCGTGGATGCTGCCGCAGCGGCCCGCGTCTGCGCCCTGGGCGAGGATCTCTACAAGACCAACTCCATCGAATGGTGGCGGGCCAATACCAACAACACCTGCGGCATGCGCCTCACCAACGATTCCCTGCTCGAGGCGGCTCTTGACGACAAGCCCGTGCCGTTTGACGCCGCCCGCATCGCCACGTCAGCCGCCATGCTGCGCCAACGCCCGTTCCTGGAGAGCCCGGAAGCCCGGGTCTGCCTGCTCGGCTACGATGATGAAACCTGCTCCTGCACCTGGGTCTGGCGCAACGTGGCCGGTTTCGATGCGGACAAGTTCCAATTTTTCGTGCAACGCTGGGACAGCATCCTCGGCGTCGAGGATTATCTGGTGCTCGACGAGGTGTGCTATGACGGCCGCATTGCCGACGCGGCGGTCTGGGGCGAGAGCCGGGGCTTCTCCTTCATCAAGCCGGTCGTCGTGGACATGGACGTGGTGCGGACCGAGCTTGGCAAGGCGGCGAAAAAGGCGGCCTAGACGCGGCTCCGGCTTCCGCAACGACCAGAGCTCGAAGTCGAAAGAGCCTTTCCGGTTGCCGCATCCCGGCCATGTCCGGCCAGAAGCGGGAAACGCCGGCTGGAGAGCCCCCAGCCGGCGTTTCATTTTGGAGCGGTCCCCGGGCCTGGGCCCGGGCGCAGCCCTGCTTATTTCCTGGCCAGCCCCAGCGACTCCACGATGGCGGCCGAAGCCCTGGCCGTGTAGTCCTCGGGGGAAAGCGCCGCCTTGTCGGCCTCGGTCAGGATCGACCGGGGGCGATTGACGTGTTTGGGGTCCGGGGTGATGCCGTAGGCGGCCGGGAAGGTGTTCTCGAAGTACATCTCCTGAAAGCCGATGAACTTGAGATGATGGGCCGTGGCATCGAGGATCGCCACCTCCGACGGCTCGATGCGCCCGAGTTCGCGGGCCTTTAAAAGTCCGGCCAGACATTCGCCGCCCTGGGTGCAACTGATGTGGCCGTGGCGGTTGGCCAGCAGCATGCCCTCGATGATGGACTGCTCGGTCACCTGCACCACCTGGAAGCTGCCTGGACCGCCGATCTTCTCGTATTCCCGGGCAAAATGGGCCACGCGCGGAAACGACACCGGGTTGCCGATCATGGCCGCCTGGGCCACGCTTGGCGTGACGGACACCGGCTCGAAATGCCGCTTGTCCGGTTCGGCCTCGTCGTAATACTGGAAGACCGGGTCGGCGTGGTGGGACTGGACGCCGAAGATGCGCGGCAGGGACCGGATGACGCCGAGCTTTTTAAGCTTCAAAAAGCCGCCCATGATGGCCGTGACGTTGCCGGCGTTGCCGATGGGCACGAACACGCACTTGCGGTAGGTGTCCCAGCCGAACCACTGGGCCACTTCAAAGGCGTAGGATTCCTGGCCGAGAATGCGCCAGGCGTTTTTGGAATTTAAAAGCGCCACCCGGTAGTTGTCGGCCAGATGTTCGACCACCTTCATGCAGTCGTCGAACACGCCGGGGACCTCGATGACCGTGGCGCCGCTGCCCAGGGGCTGGGCCAGCTGCTGCGGCGTCACCTTGCCCTTGGGCAGGATGACCACGGATTTGATCGGCCCGCCGACATAGGCGGCATAGAGCGCCGCCGCAGCCGACGTGTCGCCGGTGGAGGCGCACACGGTCAGCACCGAGTCCCAGCCGTTGACCCGGACCAGATGCTTCAGATAGCTGAAGGCGCAGGCCATGCCCCGGTCCTTGAAGGACGCGCTGGGGTTCTGGCCGTCGTTTTTGTAGTAAAACGGCACGCCCGCGATTTCCGCCAGGGCCTCGTTGGCGGCGACAAGCGGGGTGTGGCCCTCGCCGAGGTAGACAATGTCCTGCTCGTCCATGACCGGGGCCATGAGTTCGTAAAACCGCAAGACGCCGCGCAACGCCGTGACGCGCGTGGCCGCGCGCTTGTCGAAAAGTCCCTGCCAGTAGCTGGCCGGGTATTCGAGCAGGCTGTCGAAGGTCGTGTCCTCCAGCAGGAAAACCCCGCCGCAATGGGGACAGGTATAGTAGAGTTCGCGGATGTCGAACCGGGCCTGGCAGCCCAGGCAGACATATTCCATCTTGCCCCGATACTTGGGGAAATCGCTGACCGTAATCATGCCGCTTCCTTTTTACGCAGGCCAAAGTTCCCGGGCGGCCGCCGTCCATATGACGACGCCGCAGGCCACCTTTGCCGTAATCCCGAAGACCTTGCCGTACATGGCCCCCATGGCGGCCCGCCGCGCCTCGGAGCCGGTGCGGCCATGGGATCGTTCAAACACATAACAGCCGAGATATGCCCCGGCAACGGCCCCGAACAGGGCCCCAAGACCCAGCAGAAAAGGCGCGCCAAGCAACGCCCCGGCAAACGCCCCGAGAAAACCGCCGAGATTGCCCTTCCCTGTGGCCCCATACCGTCTGGCCCCGAAAAGCTGGGCGACCAGCTCCACCGCCTCGCCGGCCAGGGCCACGCAGACAAGCAGCGCATAAAAGCCAAAGCCAAAATGCAGCGCCGGATGCAGGACATCCCACAGGACCACCAGCCCCAGCATGGCCCAGTTCCCGGGCAACCCGAACAGATGCAGCCCCAGGCAGGCCAGCAGCACTGCCAGAAACAGGCAAACAAGAACGATACTCACGCATTCTCCCCGCGCTTGTCCAGCACCCGGGCGGCCTTGCCTTCGGACTTGGGCAGGCTGTTGCGCTCGACCAGTTCCACCCGGGGGGTGACGAGGATTTCGTCGCGCAGCCGGGCCGCAATGCGCTTTTGCAGAGCGGAAAGCTGGCGCATGTCTTCCACGAAATACTCGTCGCGGATCTCCACCTTGATGCGGATGTTGTCGATGAAGCCGTCCCGCTCCAGGATGATCTGATAATCCTGCCCGACCTCGGGCATGGCCATGAGCACCCGCTCAATCTGCATGGGGAAAATATTGACGCCCTTGACGATCATCATATCGTCGCAGCGGCCATGCAGCCGGTCGATGCGCCGATGCTCCCGGCCGCACGGGCACTGCCCGGTGAGAAACCGGGTCATGTCGCGGGTCCGGTAGCGGATGATCGGCATGCCTTCGCGGCCGAGGCTGGTCATGACCAGTTCGCCAAGCTCGCCGTCCGGCAGCGGCTCGCCCGTGGCCGGGTCCACAATCTCGGCCAGATAGGCGTCCTCCCAGACGTGCATGCCGTGCTGTTCGGTGCACTCGAAAGCCACGCCCGGGCCGTTCATTTCGGAAAGCCCATAGGAATTGTAGGCCTTGATGCCGTAAAGCGCCTCCAACCGCCGGCGGGTCTCCTCGGTATACGGCTCGGCCCCGACCAGGGCGATGCGCAGCGGCAACGATTTGGGATCAATGCCCAGTTCGGCAAACACGCTGGACAGGTACAGGGCGTAGGACGGAATAATGTGGATGCCCGTGACCTTGAAATCCATCAACAGCTTGATCTGGCGATGGCTGTTGCCGGCTCCGGCCGGAATGGTCAGGCAACCGAGCTTTTCCGCGCCGCAATGAATGCCGAGGCCGCCGGTGAAAAGGCCGTACCCGGACATGTTCTGAAACACGTCGGCCTTTCGCAACCCGACCATGTGCATGCAGCGGGCCATGAGCGAGGCCCACCAGTCCAGATCGTTTTTTGTATGATAAATGACGGTCGGCGTGCCGGTGGTGCCGGAAGAGACGTGCATCCGCACCATCTCCTCGATGGGCATGGCGAGCAGCTTGTCCGGATAGCTGTCGCGCAGGTCCTGCTTGGTGGTAAACGGCAGCCGTCTGACATCCGCAAGGCTTTTGACCGACGCCGGATCAAGGCCGCATTCCTTGAACCGCCCGGCATAAAAAGGCGATCTGGCCGCCTGGGTCAGCGTCCGTTGCAGGCGCATCAGCTGCAGGCGCTCGATTTCCAGCCTGGAGAGCTTCTCCGCTTCGTCGTAATACACACTGCTTCCTTTTTAAGGAAAAGGTGGAATCACCCCGGGTTGTTATCGTACCGCCGTGGCCACATGGCTTTCCATGGGCACGGCCAGGCCGTCGTCATCCTGGAAATCGCGCAGGCCCTCGGCCATGCTGCGAAACATCGCCGCCCGATCCGTTTCCGACATGGCGGCGATGACCGTCCCAGAGGGGAAAACGGACAGATAGCCCGCAAGTAATCCCAAGAGGTCCGGGTGCCGGGCCGCCTGTATCTCAAGCCGGACGCGGATGTCGGTAAAACCGGCCTCCTGAAGCAGGGCACGAAGGTCCTCACGGTCGGAAAGCGAAGAAGAGGCTTGGAATCCGGCGCGCATCGTCGGCCCGAAATAGCCTTCCAGAACGTCCGCCACAACGGCGAACAGCGGAATTCGCGCAACCGCGCGCCAGCAACTCAGGACAAGGCGTCCGCCCGGGACCAGGGCCGCCCGCATGGCCTTCAACGCCGCCGGCCGATCCGGGAAAAACTGCACCCCCTGCTGGCACAAAACCACGTCGTATTCCGGCTTGTCGCCGGGAAGCCCCAAGACGTCGCCGCAATGCCACTCGATGCCGGACAGGCCCTCCTGGTCCGCGAACCGCTTTGCCGCCCGCACCATGTCCTCGTTGAAATCGATGCCAGTCAGCCTGCCCTTTGGGCCGACCAAACGGGCAGCCTTGCGGGCCACGACGCCTGTGCCGCAGGCCACATCGAGCACCCGGTCCCCGGACCCGACCGCGCCTGCGGCAACCAGGGCCTCGGCCCACCGGCCCATCCAGGCCGGAACGATATAGCGCTCGTAGGCCTCCGGTCCGGAACAGGACAATTGCCATTGCCATTCGAGCGGGGCGTCTTGGGCAACCATGATCTGCTTCTCCTGTGGCACGGCGAGCGGCGCCGTCGGTTTGCTGGCGCAGGCTATTCGCCCGGCCGAAACCCCCATCAAGCCGCGAGGGCTGCCAACAGAGCGTCACATGCCCAGTTCGGACGGGGGAGGGATGTCCGAGAGGTTCTCGAACGCTGTGGATTCTTTCAAGAAAAGCAGCTTGACCATGCCGGTCGGGCCGTTTCGTTGCTTGCCGATAATGACTTCGGCCACGTTGTCTTCCGGCGTGAGTTCCTCTTTTTTCTTATACGCGGCGGCCCGATACAGGAAGATGATGACGTCGGCGTCCTGTTCGATGGCGCCCGATTCACGCAGGTCGGACATCATGGGCCGCTTGTCGGCGCGCTCTTCGACCTTGCGGTTAAGCTGCGACAACGCCACCACGGGAACGTGCAGTTCCTTGGCCAGGGCCTTGAGGTTCCGGGAGATGTCGGAAATTTCCTGTTCGCGCGAGTCAATGTGGCGCGAGGAGCGCATGAGCTGGAGGTAGTCGACCATGATGAGGCCAAGCCCATGTTCGGCCTTGAGGCGGCGGCAGCGGGCGCGCAGGTCCATGGTGGTGATGGCCGGCGTGTCGTCAACGAAAATGGGGGAGGCGGAAAGATGGTTGGCGGCGTCGTAGAGGCGCGACCAATCCTCGTCGTCCAGGCGTCCCCGGCGCAGCTTGGCCAGATCGACCTTGCCCCAGCAGCACAGCATGCGCTGCATGATCTGCTCCATGGACATTTCCAGGGAGAAAACGGCCGTGGGCACGCCGTGCATGGCGGCGGCGCGCATGGCCACGTTCATGGCGAAGGCCGTCTTGCCCATGGAGGGGCGGCCGGCAACGATGATGAGGTCGGACGGCTGCAGACCCGCCGTGTATTCGTCGAACTGGTAGTAGCCGGAGGCCACGCCGGTCACCAGTTCTTTGTTTTCCATCCGCTGTTCGATCTGCTCGAAGACCCGGGTGATGACGTCCTTGGAACTGTGCAGGCCCTTGGTGGAGCGGGAGTCGGCGATGGCGAAGATGGCCTGCTCGGATTCGTCAAGCAGCGCCGAGGTTTCCTGGCCGCCGTCGTAGCAGCGGGTGATGATGTCGACAGCGGTGGAAATCAGTTTGCGCTGAACGGCCTTTTCCCGAACGATGGTGGCGTGGTGCAGGGCGTTGGCCGAGGACACGGTGGAGGAGGCCAGTTCGGCCAGATAGGCCGGGCCGCCCACCTCGTCGAGGCGTCCGGACAGGCGCAGGGCCTCGGCCAGGGATACAAGGTCGACGGGGGCGTTTTTGCGCGACAGTTCGAGGATGGCTTGAAAAATAAACCGGTGGGCCGGGGAATAGAAATCATCCTCGCCGACCAGATCGACGAGATTGAAGAGGATGGAATTCTTCAGCAAAATCCCCCCCAGAACCGACTGTTCAGCCTCGAGGTTCTGGGGGGGGACTTTTCGAAGGACGTCGCTGGAGACCCGCTCCAGGGCCTGCCCGGTCAGCGGCTCGCCGCTCCCGGCAAGGCCGGAAGACTTGGCGTTACGCGGTTTCTTCCTCGGACTGTCCACTGGCTTCGGCCTGGGCCGCAGGGGCCGCTTCCTCGACGATCTCGTCCTCGGCGCCGCCCTGGCGCATGATGGTCACCTGGACCTTGCCGCGCAGTTCGGGCAGCAGCTTCACCTCTACCTCATAGTGGCCAAGAGACCGGATGGGCTCGTGCAGCACGATCTTCTTGCGGTCGATCTCGATGCCCTGCTCGGCCAGCTTGTCGGCGATGATGCCGGAAGTGACGGAACCGTAGAGCTTGTCGCCCTCGCCCACGCGCACCTCGATGACGATGGCGGCGGCGGCGAGCTTGTCGGCCAGGGACTGGGCAGCGCCGACAAGGGCGTCGCGCTTTGCCTGGAGTTTTTTGCGTTCGTTTTCAAAACGGCGCATGTTGGCGTCGGAAGCCAGCATGGCCAGACCCTGGGGGATCAGATAGTTGCGTCCGTAGCCCGGCTTGACGGCGACCTTGTCGCCGAGACGGCCCAGGTTCTCCACGTCCGCGCGCAAAATAAGTTCCATGGCGTCCCTACCTTACATTTTCTTCAGAAGATCGGCGCTGTGGGTGGCCGTGTAGTACAGAAGCGCCATCTGGCGGGCGCGCTTGATCTCCAGGGTCAGCCGGCGCTGGCACTTGGCGCAGGTGCCGGTGATGCGGCGGGCGATGATCTTGCCGCGATCCGTCACGAAATCCTTCAGGATATCCGGACGCTTGTAATCAATGGGCAGATTCTTGTTGGCGCAGAAGCGGCAGAACTTTTTTTTCGGGGTGAACTTTTTCTTAAAGGCCATGGCTTAGGCTCCCTCGGGCACGTATTTGTCGGCGAGCTTGACGGTGATGAACTTCATGATGCCGTCGGTGATGCGCACGATGCGTTCGAACTCGGCGATGGCCGTAGCCGGCGCGGCGAACTCGAAACGGGTGTAGTGACCACGGGTCTTTTTCTGAACGGGGTAGGACAGGTCCTTCATCCCCCACTCGTCCACGGTCAGCATCGTGGCGCTCTGACGCTCAAGAACCCCTTTGAGGTTCTCGAGGATCTCCTGCCGATTGTCGGTTGCCAGCTCCGGAGAGAGCAGCAGCAAGGCTTCGTATTTCCGCATGGTTCCTCCTTTTGGTCCAATGGCCCTTTCTCCCGGGCGAACGCCCATCGGAAAGAGCAAGGTGAGCGGGAGGAGTTACCCGCCAAGGGATTCCTTGTCAAGCCCTGAAACCGTCGCTTCTTGCCAAGGCCCGGGCCGGCGTCTACAGTGCCGTACATGCCGCCGGTGGGACGAAACGGCTGGACCAGACCGCCGGACAGCGAACGAGGTCATGATGCGCATCCGCACCAAACTGCTTTGCATCCTGCTCGCCCTGGTGCTGCCCCCCCTGGTGGCCGTGAGTTTTTACGCCCTGCACGAAGCCAAGCTGCTCGGCCACGAACTGGCCCACCGGGCCGCCAGATCCTACAAGCAATCCGCCGAACGCGAATTGGCCCTGATGGTTGAGCTCATCGGCGAAGACCTCAACGACAATCGCCAGATGTTGCAAATCTCCCTGGCTTTTTTGGCGCAGGAGGCCGGACGCGTCCTCGAGGAAACGCCTGATGCCAACGCGGTGGTCCATTTTTCCGAGGAATTCGATGCCGACGCCGCGCTTTCGTCAAAAGCCGCTTCCATCAATCTGCCGGCCGGCTTCACCCGGCAGCAGGGTTTGGCCGATGGCCGGCGTCTGTCCCGCCTGCTGCCGACGCTTGCCACCCTGGGCCGAAAGCTCGACGACAGCATGCTCTGGGCCTACGTGGCCCTGCCAAACGGACTGCTCTACACCTTTCCCGGCCATGGCCGCATGCCCGAAGGCTACGATCCGCGCAGCCGTCCCTGGTACAGGGAGGCCCTGGCCCGACAAGGCGATGTCTGGAGCATTCTTGTCGATGCGGCCACCGGGCAGCTCACGGCCACAGCTTCCACGCCCATATATGGAAAAGACGGCGCGCTGCTTGGCGTCGCCGGCATCGACGCCCCGCTGGCGTTCATGCTGCCCGAAAGCGACCTCTCCAGGCGCTGGGGGGAAGGGGTGCGGGCCGTCATCGTCCACACGCGGCAGGGTTCCGCCGGCCCCGAAGTCATGGAACTTGGCAGCCGCGAATTCCTGGCCGGCTCGGATGCCTGGAAAACGCCGGTCGTCCCCACGCCCCTGTCCTCCTCCGAGCCGGCAGGTTTGTCCCGCCTCGCCGCCGCCATCGACGCGAAGCATCCGGACCTGATCGATCTTGTCCTCAACGAAAAGCACTATCTGGCGGCCTTCAAGCCCTTTCCCAGCACGCCGGCCGGACTGCTGGTGCTCGTTCCCAAAGAGGCGGTCCTGCGACAGGCCGACTCGGCCGAGTCGGCCATTTTGGCGCGCACCTGGAGCATGACGGCCGTGGTGGCGGCGTTTGCCCTGCTGGCCGTGGCGGCGGCCGTCGTCCTGGCCTTTTTCGGGGCCAGGGCCGTCACCCGTCCGATAACGGCCCTTTGCGGCGCGGCCGGCCGGCTGGCCGAGGGGGATCTTTCCGCCCGCGCGCCTGTCGCCGGCCGGGACGAATTGGGCGAACTGGCCGAGACGTTCAATGCCATGGCCCCCAAGCTGGCCGAGCGGCTGCGGCTGAAGCAGGACATGCTGCTGGCCATGGAGGTGCAGCAAAACCTCCTGCCCAAAGCGCCGGCCGTGCTGCCGGGGCTGGAAATCGCCGGCGGAACGTTTTTTTGCGACGAGACGGGCGGCGATTTCTTCGATTACCTGGAATTCACCCCGCAAGACGGGGCCGGATATGACGTGGCCATTGGCGATGCGACCGGGCATGGCATCGCGGCGGCGCTTTTCATGGCCACAGGCCGGGCGCTTTTGCGCGGCGGCCGGGGCGGCGAGGTTTCCCCGGCCGCCCTGCTCACCCAGGTCAATGCCCTGCTGTGCCAGGACACGGCCGATTCGGGCCGGTTCCTGACCCTGTACTTCCTGCGGATCGAGGCCGGCGGACTGGCTCCCGGCGGGACCCTGCGCTGGGCGCGGGCCGGGCATGATCCGGCCGTGCTGTATGATCCGGAAACCGACGCCTTCGAGGAACTCCTGGGGCCGGGGCTGCCGCTAGGCGTCCTGCCGGACTATGTTTACGAAGAACAGTCCTGCCCGGGGCTTGTCCCCGGGCAGGTGCTGGCCCTTGGCACCGACGGCATCTGGGAAGCCCGCAGTCCGTCCGGCGAAATGTACGGCAAAGAACGTTTCCGGCAGGCCCTGCGCCGCAGCGCCGGTCTCCCGGCCGGGGAGATCCTGGCCGCCGCCCACAAGGACGTGGCCGATTTCCAGGCCGGGGCCCCGCGCGACGACGACATCACCCTGGTCGTCATCAAAGCCACGCCGGCCTGACCGTGCTCATATCCAGGCCAGCCGGGCCGGATTGCGCGGCGGCACCGAGGCGTAACGCACCCTGGGATAGCCGAGCATGAGCCCGCCATGGACCGTCTGCCCCTCGGCCAATCCAAGAGCCTGACGCAGGGGAACACTTTTGGCGGCAGCCACGGTCAGAAGCCCGGCCCAGCATGCCCCAAGCCCGCGCGAGACCGCGGCAAGCTCCATGAACGTCAGGGCTATGCCGCAGTCGGCAGCCCCGAACGGCGCGTCGGACGGCGTATAAGCGACAGCCAGGGCCGGCGCGCCGCGAAGAAAGTAGTCCTTTCCCTGCTCCCACATGGAACAGTACTTGGGCCTCTGGCCGGTTTCCGTGAACCAGGCCGCGGTAAGCCCGGCCAGTTCCCGTATCCTTGCCGCCGAGTCGGCGACAATCCAGCCCACTTCCTGGGCATTGGAGGCGGTCGGGGCGTGGCGGGCCACGTCGGCCAGTCCGGCCAGCACCTCGCGGGATACGGGCCGATCGGCATAGGCACGGATGGAGCGCCGTCCGCGAAGCAGCCCGTCCACCACGGCCGGCTCCGGCCAGGAACGCATGGTCGGCCGCACCGCCGCCGGGTCGACGCGCGAATGGGACAACGCATCGCGCGGGCATACGGCCACGCAATGCCCGCAGGCATTGCACACAGCCGGATCGGCCGCCACAGGCCTGCCTTCGGCGTCCGCCTCCAGACAACCGCTGGGGCAGACCGCCGCGCACAAGCCGTCGCCGGCGCATCGCGACACATCCACTTCGATCAATGCCATATCCGACCTCCTGTCCCGAAATGGGAACACCCGGCCAGACGGCCAAGGCCGGACGCGTTCCAGGGACGGGCCAACCTAACGCGGACCAGGGCTTTTGCAAGAAGGCACGGGAAAGTGGCGTGATATCCCGGAGGGTACCGGCGCTGACGGCCGGTCGTGGCGGCGAGCCGGCCGCCCCTGCTTTGGGATGGAGGAACGGCCGCACAATTTTAAAGCCAGATGATCCTGTTTTGCCGGACGCCCTCGCCGTCCTCGGCGGGAAAGGCCGGGTAGCCAAGCAACACTGCGGCCATGACCACATGCCCGGCAGGCACGGCCAGGGCCGTGGCCAGTTCGGGAGAGCCGCTGGCGGCCCGGACCAGTTCGCCGGCAAAACAGGCCCCAAGCCCCGAGGCCATGGCGGCCCACTCCAGCCGGGCTGCGGCCAGGGCGCAGGCGGATGCCGCTCCCGCCCCCCCGCCCGGTCCGTACACAATCGCCATATGGGGCGCGTTCCCGAAAACAACCTTGCGGGCGTCCGCATCCGGCCCGGCCCTGTCGGCCAGAAGGCCTTCCCCACGCAGCCATGCTGCCGCCATGCCCGTAATCCGGCCCATGGCCGGCGCAGCCTCCACCATGATGAATCGGGCCAGCCCCGCCAGCCGGTCCGCGTCGGAACCGGAGGCCACGCCGATCAGATCCCGCAGCAGGCGCATGGGCACGGCCTTTTCCGCAAAGACCCTGACCATGCGACGATTTTTCATGAATTCCGTCTGGGCCAGCGACTCGGCCCGGGAAACCCCGGCCCGGGCGGAGTCCGACGCCGCGAAACGGGCAAGCAGACTGCTCGGGCACACGCCGCCCCCATCCCGGCAACTGTCGCGCGCCACGTCCGGCCCGGCCTCCGACCGGGCGCTCTCCGGCCCTGCCGGGCATTGAAAAGGGACTCCCCTGATATACATGATGTCCGAGGCCGGCGTCCTTGCATCGTCCTGCATTGCCGTCATAGTCTTCTCCTTGGGCGTATGGGCCATAAAACGACGCCTACGCCGAAACGCGAGCCCCAACAACATGGCGTTTATTGATAAAAGCGTGACCGGGCAGAGGAATGCCGGGCGTGCGGACAGGTTTTTCTTGAGAAACGCCAGACCTTGACGTATTGGTTTTTTATCGAACGAAAGGAGGCTTCATGCGCGCCCTCGTGGTGGACGACGATCCTGCCAGCCGACATGTTCTGGCCGCCCATCTTGGCGGCGTGGCCGAGTGCGTCATGTGCGCTTCGGGTCTTGAGGCCGTGACCGCCGTCGCCAACGCCATCCAGGCCGACACGCCGTTCGACGTGGTCTTCCTCGACATCATCATGCCCCATATGGACGGGCACGAGACCCTCGCCCGCATCCGGGAGATCGAACAGGCCGCCGGCCTGCCTCCGGAAAAGCATGCCCGGGCCGTCATGGTCACGTCCATGGACGACGAAACCAACACCATGACCGCCCTGTTCGACGGGCAGGTGGCCGCCTACCTGATCAAACCGCCCAACCGTTCGGAACTCCTCGACAAGCTTGCCGTGCTGGGCCTGCTGTAACGCGCCCGCGTACGGTTCTCCGCCAAACCGCATTGGCAGGAACACGCCGGACGCAGGCCCTCGACCGCGCCTACCCCTTGGGCTTTTCGATCGCGCCCGAGGCCACGCCAAGGCGTGTTTCCACCAACGAGCAGACTTTCTGGTATTTTTGCAGCAGCCGCTCGTAGCGGGCCAGGCGCAAGGCGAATCGCGATCCCCTGGCCGCCAGCCGTTCGGCGAAAAGGCGGCGGGCATACTCGTAGAGCGCAGCGTCCAGACTGTTTCGCGCGGCAACCAGAGCCCGTTCCGCATCGCCTGCCCGCTCCTGCTGCGGACGACGCAGGACGTTTTGCCGCTCGTACAGCAGATCGCCAAACCCCATGACCTCGGCCAGCAGCAGCAGACTGGCGTTGAAAGACTCGGTGAGGCCAAAAACCGTCACCCGGTCCCGCAGATTGGCCATGGCCGTGGCCAAGGCCTCGTCCGGCCGCGCGACCGGATCAAGCCCGGACAGGACCCGGGTCATGAAATTCGAGCCCTTGTAGCGCAACATGCGGTGGCCGCTCGTCACGTACTGGGAAAGGGTGATGTGCTGGTCGTTGAGCAGGGCGTACATCTGGCTTTCCGGCCAGGTCCGCAGGAAATGGTATTCCGAGATCACCCGGGCCACGGGTTCGCGCAAGAAGGTGAACACCCGCACCGGCATGTCGTAGAGCGTAAACCGTTCGTAATCCCCAAGCAGGACGTGGCCCTGGATAAGCTGCAAGCGGGCCAGGCTTTCGCTGTCCATGGCGGCGTGGCGGCTGAAATCCTCGCGGCTGTAGAGGGAAAGCACGGTTTCCGGGGGAAAATGCCGCTCCAGCAAACGGTTCAGGGTCGTTCCGGCTGTACGGGGAATGTGCAGAAACAAAAACGGGGGCGCGTCGTGCATACCTGTATCAGATCGGCTCACTGCGGGGTGAACGCGGCAAGGCCGGCCTGAAGCTCGGTCTGCCGGAGGCGCAGGACGGCCAGCGAGGCCCGCCGCTCCCCGATATCGGTAAAAAACGGCTCGAATCGGGCGGACAGCTCCCGGAAAATCCGGTCCAGCCGGGCCGACAGGCGTTCATCGAGCTCCAGGCGCAGCCGCTCCCCGCCGGCAGCCAGACGGCGGCGCATCTCCGCCAGCACCCGGGGACGCTGCCAATACAGGGCGCTGCCGGCCAAAAGGGCCCCCAGCGCCGCAATGACGCCGCCGGTCACGTCAATGACCGCGCTTTTGACCGCAACGGCAAAAATGGTTCCCAAAACCACCAGCGCCCCGCCCACCGCCGCCTTGGGGTCCATGCCGGAAACGCTTTTGGGGTCAATGCCGGCCAGGGGGCCGCCTTCGGCCAAAAGCGCTTCCACCCGTTCGGCCACTTCGGCCAGCACCCGGTCGCGCTGGGTGGCCAGGGCGTCGTTCTCCGGCGCAACCCCGGAGGCCCGTCGCAGTCGCAACGCCTCGAGCAGCATACGGGCATAGCCGCTGACGCTCTCGAAAATATGCAACGCCCCCTGGCGGGCGATCTCCTCCACTTCGCGCTCCAGGTCCCGGCCAAACGCCTCGCCAAGTTCCCGAAGGCGCGCGGCAGGCCCGGATTCGGCCTTTCGCCGCCACAGCCCGGCCAGGGAACGCCCGATCATGCCGCCAAAACGCAGCTCCGCCGCAAACGCCGTCTCGAAGTCTCCGGACAACCGGGCGTAGGCCGCCTCCACCCGGGCCCGCAGCACTTCGGCTTCCCGGCCCGCCGCCAGCCGCGCCGTTTCCAACCGCCCCCGGATACGGTCGGCCTCGGCCACATCCGCCTGGAGATCACTCTCCCGGGCGGCCAGGGTCTGGCCGAGATCGGCCAGGACGCGCAGGGCCGAACGCCGGGTGGCGTCGAGCTTGCCGGCGAAATGGCCGCCGCCGGCCGTCATGGCCCGGATGTGCCGACGCAGGGCCTCGATGCCGCCGGCCTCGGGGTCGGTCCGGCTTGTCGTGGCCGAGACCAGAAAAAGCGTCGGATCGGACAAGCCGCGCGCTGCGGCCAATTCCACAAGCCGGGCGGTATTGACCGCGATCTGTTCGGGCGTGGCCAGATCCGCCTGGGTCAGGGCAAAGGCGATGCTGCGCCCCCAGGCGCCGGCCACCAGATCGAAGAATTCCCAGGCTGACCGGGAATAGGGATTGAGCGCCGAAAAGACGAAAAGCACCAGGTCGGCCCGGGGAATAAACTCCTCGGTGATTTCCTGATGCCGGTCGATGATGCTGTCCACGCCCGGGGTGTCGACAATGGCCAGTCCGTCAAGGATGGCATGGTCCACGGACACCCGGGTGAGCAGCGGTCCGGCGTTGCGTTCCCCTGTCTCCTCCCCCCGGGCGATGATGCGGATGCGGTCGGTGCAGGGGTCCGGGGCCACGTCGGTCACATCGCTGCCAAGCAGGGCGTTGATCAGGCTGCTCTTGCCGGTTTTCACCTCGCCAACCACCACAAAGAGAAAGGGTTCGGCCACATGGGCCAAAAGCCCTTCGGCAGTCCGGGTCAGATCCGCCCGGCCGCATTGGACGAGGAGTTCGGCCAACCGGCCAAGATGCCCGGACAATTCGGCCCGCAGGGCCAGATAGCGCGATTCCAGCAGGGATACGGTCACGAAACGTCCTTGAGGTTGCCGTTAGCGGGGCAGAAACCAATCAGGTCCGAGAGCTTCCGGAGTCCTGGCCCCCGGCGTCCCTTCAGGGGCGGCTTTTTGCCGTGAATCTTTTGCGGCCTGACACTGTTGCTCCGCATGCACCAGATCCGTGGCGGCAATACGGATGGAGTTGCCTTCGGTAAACGCCCCGTCGTCACCGGCATAATGCATGAGGATGAGGCTGACCGGCCGGCCATCCGCGGTTTTCAGCGACCATTTCCAGGTCCGCAGGGTGCCAAAGGCATTGCCCCGCCATTCCTTGGGCTCGCCATAGCGCTTTTTGAGCGCCTCCATGACCCGGCCGAAAAATTCCAGCGAGTCGTCGGCATAATTCATCTTGATGCGGACAATGCGCCGGTGGGCGGAACACAGCCCGAAGTCCACGTATCCGCTGCGAAAGCCGGGTACCGGCGCCACGGGCACAACGCCAAGGTAGGGGCGCAAGAAGGCGCGGTCGCCTTCTGTGGCGACGAGCTTGTCCGCCAACTCGTCGACAGACTGTCCCAGACGGATTCCGGCCAGTTCCAACGGCGCATCGGCGGCCCGGACCGGTCGGGCCGAAAAAATCCCCAACGCCACCACGACAGCCGCAACAAGCGGCCAACGCCACATGGAAATCATCCTTGTCATCACGTCGCGACCTCCCCGGACATGGCCGTCAGGCTCAGGAAAAATGCGCCAGCGCCTCTTCCTGGGTGGCGTAGATGGGGAATATTTCCGTGTAGCCGGAGATTTCAAACACTTCCTTCATATAATCCTTGATCGTGGACAGCACCAGCCTGCCCTGAATCTTTTTGAGCTGCTGCAACGCCAGCAGCAGGACGCGAAGGCCGGTGGAATTGATATAGTCCACTTCCTTGAAATCCATAAGCACCTGCTTTTTGCCCTGGCCCAGAAGTTCCATCACCTTGTCCTCCAGAACCTTGGAGGTATTGCTGTCGAGCCGGCCGCCAAGCTCAAGCACGGTGATGCCGTCGTTTTCCTTCTCCACAAGCTGCATATCGCCCCCTTTTGCTTTCTCAGTCGATGTCTTTTTCCAGAATCAGCCTGTTCGTGCCGCCTACGCGCTCATAGGCAACGCGGTCCATGATGACGCGCACGAGATGAATGCCCAGTCCCCCGATCTTGCGGTCTGCGACAGATGTTTCAAAGTCGGGACTTTTGGCCGACAACGGATTGAAGGGCCGGGCGTCATCCTCAAGAACGAACCGCAACCGGGAGCCATCCTGCCCCATGCTCACGCGGACGACATGGTCCCCGTTGTCGCAATATCCATAATTGATGATGTTGGTGAGCAACTCGTCGAGGACCAGACGGATTTTAAACCGAAGCTTATGGGGCAGGCCATGGGCCTCTCCAAAGACCTCGACCGCGTCGGCGATGCGGTCGAGCTCAAGCAGGCGGTTATGAATTCGCAAAGAAAATCCCGGCTGCATCCCGTCCCCGGCGCGCAGCGCAAAGCCGAAGGCTTTTGCGGACCGCACGTGCTTGCCGCTGGGCCGACGGACCAGGACTCGCCCTGTCCGGAAACGACGCCATGCGGGTATCGGCCCCAGCCCTCCAGGACAGGGAGCGTCTGACCGATCATTCCAGATTTCCTGTTTTTCCAGGCGCTGTCAAGGCAGCCCGGCCTTGTGTCCCGGAGGTTGCCAAGGCCCGGGCTCGGACGTAGAAGGCCCTGGCAAGGAGCACTATCGCGATGAAAGACCTCAACGACGCCCTGGCCGAAAACGAGGCCGACGCCACTGATGCGTTTCTCAAGTCCCTGCCCGAGTTGCGGCCCGGCGAATCCTTCCAATTCGCCTGCCATCCGGACGTGCCGTGTTTCAACGCCTGCTGTTCGGACCTGACGCTGATGCTCACGCCCTATGACGCGTTGCGCCTGCGCCGGGCACTTGGCCTGCCGGCCACGGAATTCACCAATCATTTCACCACGCGCTTTGACGCCCCGGACACGGGATTTCCCATGCTGCGGCTCAAGATGCGCGAGGAGCGGCAAAAGCGCTGTCCGTTCGTGTCGCCTGAAGGGTGCAAGGTCTACGCCAACCGCCCCGGGGCCTGCCGCACCTATCCCCTGGGCCGGGCCAGCCGTCTTGACGCCCAGGGCAACGTGGTGGAACAGTTTTTCGTGGTGCGCGAACCCCATTGCCGCGGCTTCGAAGAGGCCGCCAACTGGGACGCCCCGGCCTGGCTGACCGACCAGGATCTGGCCGCCTACAACCATTTCAACGACCGGTACATGATGCTTATGGCCCTGGCCCGGGGCAAAGGCGCGGCCCTCTCGTCCAAACAGGCCCAGATGGTCTGGCTGGCCCAATACCAGCCGGATGCCTTTCAGGAGTTCATCGGCAAGATGGGGTTGTTTAACCTCGTGGAGATCGATGCGGCCCGCCAGGAGCGGGTGCTGGCCGATGAGGAAGCAGCCCTGGACTTTGGCCTCGACTGGCTGGAACTGGCCTTTTTCGGCATCCAGGACCGCCTTCGCCGCAAGCGCCATGCCGTTTAAGCATCCCAAAATCGTCGACCGGCCGGGGCTGCTGGCCGCCCTGGCCCGGGAACGGGCCGGACGGACGGTGGTCTTTACCAACGGCTGCTTCGACCTGCTTCACGCCGGCCACGTGGACCTGCTCGGCCGGGCCCGGGCCCTTGGCGACCTCCTCGTGGTCGGCCTCAACGACGACGCCTCGGTGATCAGGCTCAAAGGCCCTGCCCGGCCGATAACCCCGCTTGTCCAGCGGGCCTACGTCCTGGCCGGCCTGTCCTGCGTGGATTTCGTCTGCCCCTTTGCCGAAGACACGCCCCTCGCGCTTATCACCGCCGTCATGCCCGAAGTCCTGGTCAAAGGCGGCGATTGGCCGGTGGCGGCCATTGTCGGCGCGGACGTGGTGGCCGCCCGGGGGGGACGAGTGGAAAGCCTGCCCCTGGCGCCGGGGCTGTCCACAACAGACATCATCGCCCGCATCCTGGCACGCCACGACAAACCCTCGTCGTAAAGGCCGCGCCCATGCGTGCGCCTTTCCCCGTCCGGCCTCAGGGCAGTCCCCAGGCCGCCTGCCGTTGCTGGTACTGCTTTTCGGGCAGCACCGCCAAAAGGGGCTCGGCAACAGGATCGAGCCAGGCGACCAGGGCGGCCGCCCGGGCCTCGGGCAGACCGATGCTGCCGCCCGTCGGGGCCCCTCCCTCCGGGCGGACGTTGACAAACAGGCAGGTTCCGGCCTGGGGTTCCGGGGCGTCCTGGTTATGTCCGATGACGACGCCCCAGACATTGGCCCCGTCGCTGCGAACCATGCGATCCTGGCGCAGCGTCAGACCGTCCGGCCGTTTCTCCGGCCCTGCCACTTTTCCGAAAAGTTCCGATCCCGGTTCGGTAACGCAGGCCGTACGGTCGGTCACCGCCGCGTAGGGCAGGCGCACGCCGGCTTTCCGGGCCACGTCCGCGCCGGCATAGCCAAAGGCTTCCGGCAGCCGGAACAGCCCGGCCGGAGTACGGCCGTCGCCGCCGTGCTTGGCCGGGCCGGCAAGCGGTTCGCCAAGCCCCCGCCCGACCCCCAGTCCCGTGCGGCCGAGAGAGCAGGCCGTCGCCGCCCCTGCTTCGCGCCAGGGAGCATCCGGCCCCTGGCGCTCGAACAGGCGGAGCGTGCCGCGATTGGCATTGGCATCCGCAGCCGTCACCAGCACAAGTTGCCGGCAGCCGGCCACGGGGAATCCCGAAGAACGCGCCGCCCCGGAACCGGCAGCCGCCGGTGCAGGAGCAACCGGCAGCGGCTCCGGAGGGGGGGGTGCCGTCGTAGCGCCGGCGGTTTGCGGCGATCCGGAAATCTTCGGAGCCTTGGCGTCGGTCACTGCGGCCCCGCCTCCGGAGGCCGCACGGTTCGCCGCGGCATCCAGGCCGGCGACCAGGGCCTGCCGATAATCCGGGGCCAGAACCGACGCTCCGCCAGAGCCCTGGCCCTGCACGTCTTCGGGACGCACGACAGGAGTTTTGCCCTTGATGGTATCCGCAGCATCACGAGCCGGCTCGTCGGAGCAACAAGGCAACAACAAGGCAACCGTCAGACAACAGCCGGCCAATTGTCGCAGCCGGGACCTTTCGGCCCGGTTGAAATGAAGCGATTTCATGCGTCTTCAGTCTCCGGCAACTCTGGTCCGGGATCATCCTGGCCGGTTTCCCCGGGAACAACGGCTTTGTCCTTGCGCTTGGAACGCCGGCCGCTTTGCAGGATGGCGGCAAGCTTCTCGGCGGCCTTTTCCGTATCCTCCGCCTTTCCCAGACAATGCATCTCGCCACGGGGCGATATCCAATGCCAGCCGGCCGGTTTGACGAGTTCGTTAGCCCCATGTTTTTGGAGGTATTCGAGTGCCTTGGCCGATTCGAGTTCCCGGGCGCAGGCCCCGAGCATGTCTTCGGCTTCAAAAGCGGCGGCAGCATGGCGGAATATTTCAAAGGCGCCGTGGACCACGTCGAACAGGGAAAAATCCCCTTTTTTGCGCTTTCCCGTGAGCACGGCCTCCAACATGGCCAAATCGCCCCGCAGGGCCTTCATTTCCTTAAGCGCCGCATCGCGGGATCCGTCGCGCCGTTCTTCCAGGGTCTTGCCGATGACAGCTGTGGTCGCAGGTTTTGGGGGCATGGCTTCCTCGCTCGTTTTGGTCACTCTAGGCCCAATCTTCGCAAAAGTGGAGCCCCAAGACGCCGTAAAGCGAACAATTCCGAGTTGCAAGGATGGTGCTCCAGGCGGTTGCGGGGAGGCGAAAGCCTCCCGACATTGCACAGCCTGTTGCGCACGCGCCGGGTTGAACCGGAAACGTGAACAAGACCCGGCCGCCAAGATAAGGAAAAGCGGCCTCGCCCGCAGAGCGGTCCGGCCAAATGTCCCACGTTCGTTCGGAAAATGCCATAAACCCGTTGTCATTTTCAGAGACTAAGAATACTACTTGGTTACGAATTATACTCTGCAAGGGAACCAGCGAACCGTTCAGACCGCAAGGGGAACAACATGGCAACAGACGCCCAATCCGGCAGTCAGCGCTTTCTCACCATGACGCTTGGGGACGAGCTTTTCGCCATTGATATTTTTTCCGTACGCGAAATTCTCGACTACACCGATATCACCAGAATTCCACAAACTCCCGAATTCATGCGCGGCGTGGTCAATGTACGGGGCAGCGCCGTCCCCGTCATCGACCTGCGGATGAAATTCGGCCTTGGCCAGGTGGAACGCACGCTCAACACCCGTATCGTCATTGTTGAAATAAAAAGGGATGATGCCGTTTCCGTCATGGGCGCCCTGGCCGACTCCGTCAAGGAGGTCCTGGAACTCGAAACGGACCGCATCGATCCGCCGCCGCGCATGGGGGCCGCTGTCCGGGCCGACTTCATCCGGGGCATCGGCAAACACGGAGACCGGTTCCTGCTGGTGCTCGATGTGGACAAGGTCTTTTCCAGCGACGAGATTCTTGACCTCTCGAACCTCGCGAACGACACCGCGACGGGGGAAGCCATCCCTCCCCAGACGGCAGAGGACGAATTTTTCCGGTAACCCCGACAGGGACTTTTTTCTGCCGCCCCCTGCCGCGCCGCCATAACATGCCGCGCGTCGCCCCTGCAGACGCGTGATCGCCCACCCCCAACCACGGGAGTTCGCCCATGCTGAAAAATCGCGGCCTCGCTTTCAAACTCGGATTGGGTTTTGGTCTGCTCATCCTTTTTACCGTCACCGTCTCCGTTGTCGGCTACCTGGGCCTTGGCGACCTGCTTTCCCGCACCGACAAGATGGGCTCCGTCGGGGACATCAACGACAGTATCACCAACGCCCGCATGGACGCCCTGTATTTTATAAACTCCAAGGAACAGTCCCGGGTGGAGACCTTCCGAAAGCACCTCGCCGCCGCCCGGGAAACCGCCCAAATCCTCAAGGCTTCCCTGCAAACCCCCCGCAACCGGGAGCTGATGGATGGAATTATCGCCAACACCCAGGCCTATGAAGCGGGCTTCAACCGGCTGATCGAGACCGAAAAAAACCGCGAGGAGACTCTCAAAACCCTCGTGGAAGCGGCCGGCGGCTTGCAACGCGTTTCCGAAGATCTGGCACGCCGCCTGGACGAGGCGGTTGACAAAGCCGTTGGCCTCAATGCCGAGGCCGTGGCCAAGGCAGCCAATCTCCAGCACAAGGTCGCGCTGCTGCTGCAACAATTCCAGCGCTCCCGCGTTGAGGTCCTGTATTTTTTATGGCGAGGCGACAAAACCCGCATGGACACCGCCAGGAATATCCTGGAAGAGGTTGTCAAATCGGCAAAGGAAATCCAGCCGCTCCTGGCCTCGCCCGAGGATCGCACCCTGATGGCTGAGATTGTCGCCCGGGCCGAAACCTACAAAAACCGGATGGACGGATTCCTCCAGGCCGCCGAGGCCCAGTCCGCCGTGGTCCGGGAGATGGCGGTCACAGCCGAAAAAGCGGCCTTGACGGCAGACAAGGCTGTGGAATCCCAGAAAGAACTCATGGCAGGCGAAGCCCGTCGGGCCAATTTGCTCAGTATTTCCGTTTCTGGCGCATCCGTCCTTTTGGGGCTGATTTTCGCCATACTCATCACCAAGGCCATCGTACAAGGCATCAAAAAGGCCATCGACGTGGCCGAGGCCATGTCCCACGGCAATCTTGAGGTCAACATCGTCGTGGACAGCCGTGACGAAATAGGCACGCTGCTCGCGGCCATGGAACGCATGGTCGCGGCCGAACGCACGACTGCCGACGTCGCCAGCCGGCTGGCCGACGGCGATCTGACCGTCAGCGTCACGGCTCGCTCGGACAAGGACGTGATGCTGCAAAGCATGGCGGAAATGATCGAAAGGCTGCGCGACGTGGTGGGCGAGGTCCAGTCCGGCGCGGAAAACGTCGCTTCCGGCAGCGAGGAAATGAGCGCCTCGGCGGAATCCCTGTCCCAAGGGGCCACGGAACAGGCCTCGGCCGTCGAGGAATCCTCCTCGGCCATGGAAGAGATGGCTTCGAGCATCAGCCAGAACGCCGATAACGCGGGCCAGACCGAGGCCATCGCCATCAAGGCGGCAAACGACGCCCGGGAATCCGGCCAGGCCGTGACCCAGGCCGTGGCCGCCATGAAGGAAATCGCCGGCAAAATCTCGATCATCGAGGAAATCGCCCGGCAGACCGATCTGCTGGCCTTAAACGCCGCAGTGGAAGCGGCCCGGGCCGGCGAGCACGGCCGGGGATTTGCCGTCGTCGCCGCCGAAGTGCGCAAGCTCGCCGAGCGCAGCCAGGCTGCGGCTTCGGAAATCACCCAGCTCTCCCGTTCCACCACCAGCGTGGCGGAACGGGCCGGCGAACTGCTCGGAAAACTCGTTCCGGACATCCAGCGCACGGCCGACCTGGTCCAGGAAATCAACGCCGCCAGCCAGGAGCAGTCCACAGGGTCGGCCCAGGTGAACAAGGCCCTGCAACAGCTTGACCAGGTCATCCAGCAAAATGCCTCGGCCTCCGAAGAACTGGCTTCCACCTCCGAGGAACTCTCGGCCCAGGCCGAACAACTCCAAGCCAGCGTGGCCTTTTTCAAACTGGAAAACATGGACAAGCCCCGGGCGATTGCCTCGTTGACGGCCAACCCCAAAATCCCGGCCAAGTCCCTCGGCCCCCTGGCCGGCAAAGGGAAGAAGCAGCCTGTGCAAAAGGCCAAGCCCGCTGCCGTCTCCCTGGACATGGAAGGCCAGGACGACCAGTTCGAGCGGTTCTAGCCCGAAATTGTCAAAAGTTGCCAACCGCCCGGCCTGCCTGCAGTTTCCAGTCGTAACGGAGGCACACGATGCAAGAGGTTGATCCATCCATCGGGCTGTATGTAGAAGAAACCCGCGAATTGCTTGGCGAGCTGGAACGGGGTCTGCTCGAACTCGAACACACCCCCCAGGACATGGAACGGGTGGACGCCTGTTTTCGGGCCATGCACACCATCAAGGGCGGCGGGGCCATGTTCGGCTTCGAGGAGATCTCCCGTTTCACCCACGACGTGGAAACGGTGCTGGACCGGGTGCGCTCGGGGCTGTTGCCGGTGACCCGGGAACTGCTGAGCCTGACCCTGGCCGCCAAAGACCATATCCTGGCTCTGCTCGAAGCCCCGCGATCCCAATCCGACCCGGCGCTACGCGCCGCATCGGACGCGCTGCTGGCCTCGTTTGCGGATTTTCTGCCGGACAGCAAGGGGCACTTGGCCCCCGCATCGTTGGAAACCGGCTCCCCGGCCGCAATGTCCGAAGCCGAGGAATTCGCCTGTGCGTCCCAGCCCGGTCCGCCAAGCATTTATTGGGCGCGTTTCCGCCCTGTTGCACGCATCCTCAACACGGGCAACGACCCGGTCAGGCTGCTGGCCGACATGGATGCCATGGGGCTTGTCCGCATCAGACGCCATGGCCCCATGCCCGATCTCGATGATCCGGCATTCGATCCCGAGCAAACCTACGGCGTTTTCGACATGCTTGTCCGCACCCCGTGCGGCATCAACAGCCTGCGCGATGTGTTCATCTTCGTTGAAGGCGATTCCGAGGTCCACATCGAGCGCATCCACCAGGGCGCCCTGCGCGCCGATGATTTGAGCGAACTGCTCGCCGCCCTCGAATCCCTGGCGGAGAGCCCGCCCGAAGCGGTCATATCTGCCCTTGACCAGGCCCTTGCGACCAAAGTCGCCTTGATCAGCGAGGCCAAGGCCCGAACCCAGTCCAAGGCATCGGCATTGCGCGCTGCCGACGCAACGCCCCAGCGCCAGATCGCGCATCCCCCGGCAGCCACGCTCCGCGTGGACGCGGCCCGCCTCGACAGCGTGGTCAGCATGGTCGGCGAACTGGTCATTTTGCAATCCCGCCTGCGTCAGGCGGTCAAGGCTCGCGACCTGGAAGCCGCTGCCGCCGTGGACGAGGATCTGGAACGCCTGACCGACGATTTGCGCGACGTGGCGCTGGGACTGCGGATGCTGCCAATCGGCACGGTGTTCAGCCAGTTCACGCGGCTGACCCGCGACCTGTCGTCCAACCTCGGCAAGGATGTGGCTTTCGAGGCGCTCGGCGGCGATACGGAATTGGACAAGACCGTCATCGACCGCATCAAGGACCCGCTCGTCCATCTGCTCCGGAACAGCCTCGATCATGGAGTGGAAACCCCGGCGGATCGGGAGGAGGCCGGGAAACAGCCCCAGGGCCGCATCATCCTGGCGGCCAGCCATTCGGGCGGCAATGTGGTCATCAGCATCACCGACGACGGCCGGGGGATCGACCCTGCCGTCATTCGTCAAAAAGCCATCGACCGCGGGCTGTTGGCGCCGGATGTGGAAGTCTCTGACAAGGAGTTGTTCGATTTCATTTTCGCTCCTGGGTTTTCCACTGCCGCCACGTTGTCGGACGTCTCCGGGCGCGGCGTGGGCATGGATGTGGTCAAACGCAACATCGAGGCTCTTCGCGGCACGGTGGAGGTGGCAAGCACGCTTGGGCAGGGTACGATCGTGACCATCAGACTGCCCTTGACCCTGGCGATCATCGATGGTTTCAACGTCCTGATCGGCCGGGATTCCTTCATTGTGCCCCTGGTAAATCTGCGGGGATTCCAGGAACGCTTCATAACGGGAGAAATCCGACCCGTGGAAACCATGGAACGCATGGGGGAATTGATCCCTGTGGTCAGTTTGCGACGCCTTTTTGCCCTGCCGGGCGACCAGCCCGCCTATGAACGGGTGGTCGTCACCGAGGTAGAGGGCGAGATGGTGGGCCTTTGCGTGGACAAGGTCGTCGGCCGGCAACAAGCCGTCATCAAAAGCCTGGACAACTGTTACCGCCACCTTAAATGGATATCCGGCACCACCATCAACGGCGACGGCAGCATTTCGTTGATCCTTGATGTCCCGCAACTCATCCGCTTCGTGCGAGGGCAGGAAGACACCCGCTTGCATGGAGCGCAACCCTCCCGTACACTGCCCCAATGATCCGGGATGGCAAGGAGGCGCAAGCAACATGGACGTGACCCAACATCAGGAAGGCAGCGGCGTGGTGCTTCGCATCTCCGGAAAATGCACCGTCGAACACGCCGCCGCGCTCCGTGATGCCCTGCTGGCGGCAGTGAGCACCAACCAAGCGGTGTCCCTCGACATTTCCGGCGTCGAAGAAGCGGATGTCACCTTTCTGCAACTCTTGTTGTCGGCAGCGCAAACCCTGGAGCGAAGCGGCAGGAAGCTGTTGCGCCATGGCGAGGTCGCCCCGGCGGCCCAAAGTGCCGCCCGGGTTTCCGGATTCGCGCAATCCCCCAAACTCACAACCTTTTTTAACGATGAGGGACGCGATGGCTAAATGCATCATGACCGTGGACGACTCGGCCAGCGTCAGACAGATGGTGGCCTTCACGCTCAAGAAAGAAGGCTATGACGTCATTGAGGCCACCGACGGCAAGGATGCCCTGTCCAAATTGGGCGGAACCGTGAACATGGTCATCACGGACCTGAATATGCCCAACCTGGACGGCATAGGCCTCATCAAAGGCATTCGCGCCCAGGCCGCCTACAAGTTCATCCCCATTATCATGCTGACCACCGAATCCCAGGCTGGCAAGAAAACAGAAGGCAAAGAGGCCGGGGCCACCGGCTGGATCGTCAAACCGTTCACCCCGGACCAACTCCTGGCTGTGGTGAAAAAGGTTCTACGCTGAGCCCTTCCCTGACCGACCAGGATATTCCGGCCCCGGTTTCCTCCCGTGGGCCGGGTACTCTTTAGCTTTTGTAACAGCCACGAAGACAAAGACGTCCCAGGATCGCCTCAAGCCGCAAGGCCGGCGATGCGGTGCTGTTGCCCCAGTAGCGCCTTGAGCGCCTCCGCCCTCTGCCCCGTAAAATCCCGCTTCGCCAAATCCACAAGGCGCAGTTTCCGCTTCCGTTCATCCTGCCTCTGCCCAAGCCGGGGAACTGCCCGGCCGGCGGCGGTATGGCGGCAGGGTTTCGGATCGCGACAATGCAATGCAGGGACACTAAAAAAGGCCCGGCTGCCAACAGCAGCCGGGCCCGGAGATGCGGCATGCAGATGCAGGCCTACTTCTTGTTGAGCCCCACTTCCTGCGGGAAAATCGGCAGGTAGCGGTAGGACAGGCTCATGATGATAAACCCGTAGGCGACGACCATAAGGGAAGTGCCCCACTCCGCCCAGTTGGGAGTGTAGATCTCCCACTTGGTAAACGGCAACACCGGCTGGGCCAAGGCCTGGACGGTGAAGACGTATCGGTTGATCACGATGCCGGCACAGGCCAGAAAAGCCCCGGAGTACATGAAGACCGGCTTCTTGCGAAGCGGCGTCAGCAGGAAAATGACCGGAACGACGAGGCAGATGACCAGCTCGGTGAAGAACAGCCAGCGGCCGTACACCAGGCCATAGAACATCTGGTCAAAGGTCAGACCGGCCCGGGGCAGGATGTTGTTGATCCAGGCCCAGGTGTCCAGATACTTGAAGATGGTGTAGATCAGCAGCATCGTGCCGCCGATTTTGCACATCAGCGACTTGACCCGGTAGGTGGTCAGCTTGCGGCCGGTGACTTTCTCCATGAAACCGCAGATGAGCACCGTCATGCAGGGACCGGAGGCAATGGCCGACAGGACGAACAGGAAAAACGTCCACGGCCAGATAAAAAACCCGTCACGGAAAGCATAGGGACGGGCGAACATGACGCCGTACATACCACCCAGGGAGCCCTGGTGGAAGGTGGAGAGAAACGCGCCGATGCCGGCGAAAAGCGGCATGACCACATGCATCTGGTGGGCCAGATTGTGCAGGAAGGGGATCTTGTTGATCTGCTTCTGCTCAAGGATCAGCGGCACGTACTCAATGATGAGCACCATCAGGTAGCAGGTGATGCAGAAGATAACTTCTGTCAGCATGGAGTGGACGTTGGGGTGCCAGTAGCCGAACCAGGAACGGATGGGCTGGCCGACGTCCAGGGAGAGGATGAGCATGGCTCCGGAGTAGCAGATGAAGCCCTTGATCACCGTCAGATTGATGATGTTTTTGAGTTCGTCGATACGGATGATGTACCGCAAAAGCCCCGTAAAAAAGGCTCCTGCGCCAAGCGCGATGACGGCCAGGTCAAAGGTGATCCACAGGCCGAATCCGAAGTAGTTGTCCAGACCCGTGACGCCAAGGCCGTAGTAGAAGCAGACGAGCATGGCGACGAGACCGTAAAGAGCAACGGCGCCAAGGCCTCCCAACCACCCCACGAACTTGCCGAAGGAGCAGCGCGCGACGCCCTCGGGATACCACGTTTTTTCGATGTCGATGAAGCTCATTGCATCTCCCCCGGATTACTCGCTTTTAAGGTAGTTGTCGCCGAGCTTGCGCACCCATTCCCGCCGACTGACATAGTAAACCTGGGTATTGGTGCCCAGGCGCTCCAGCAGGCGGAAGGCATACGGGCTTTTGATCAGCTCGTGCACCTTGTGCTTGGGGTTTTTGAGGTCGCCGAAAGCAAGGGCCCCGGACGGACAATTCTGGGCGCAAGCGGTGACGTATGCGCCGTCATCGAGATTGTCGGGGTCCTTGCCGGAAACCCTGGCGGCATCCTTGGCCAGATTCCAGCGATGGTGGCAAAACGAGCATTTTTCCACGACGCCGCGCGGACGCACGGACGTCAGGGGCGACAGGGTCTTCTGCATGCCTTCGGGCCAAACCGGATCGTACCATCCGAAGTACCGGACGTGGTAGGGGCAGGCCGCCACGCAGTACCGGCATCCGATGCAACGGGGGTACACCTGGCTGACGATGCCGCCGTCCTCGTTCTTGTCCGTGGCGATGACCGGGCAAACGGACACGCAGGGCGGATTGCCGCACTGCTGGCAGGGACGGGGCAGATAGGCGATGTCGTGGGCGGGAAAGGCCTTGTCGTTGGTCAGTTCATACACCAGCATCCACGAGGTCGCACGGAGCTTGTTGGACGCCTCGGGCTGGGGTTCGATATTGTTCTCGGTCTGGCAGGAGGCCATGCAGGCCCCGCAGCCCGTGCATTTGTCGATATCGATCACCATGCCCCAGGTGATCGGGAATTCCTTGCTTTGTCCGGACATGTCGGCTTCCCTTTACTAGCGTTAGGCGATTTTGACTTCCGAAGCGGTCCACACGGACATGCCGGAGCCCGGTTCTTCGGCCACGGCCATAAGGGACAGATAATTGGCCCCCTTGCCTTTGCTGAAGATATCGAAGGCAGTATGGCCGAAGCCCAGGGGGGCCGAAACCACGCCGGTCATGACGCTTTCAAAGACATGGACTTTGGCCTCGCAGTCAGCGCCAGCGCCGCGGACCTTCACCGTTGCGCCCTTTTTCAGGCCAAGCGCCTTGGCTGTCTCGGAATTAAGGCGCACGAAGGTGCTTTCCTTCACCAGCTCGGTATCGGGCACGGTGGTGAGGTTTTGGCAGGGAATGCCCGTGACGGGGGTGCCGGTGCGCAACTGGGCGTAGGGAATCAGGGTGGCTGCCGTGGCCTGGCCCTTGCCGGCCTTGACGGCCTTGGCCAGGATTTCCGGAGCAAAGCCCATGGCGGTCTGGGCCACCTGCCCGACCATGGTCCAGGCGTAGCCGGCCTCAAGAGCCTTCCAGAGATCTCCGCCGGCCAACACGGGCGCCGGCTTGCCGGCGGCCACCTGCCAGGGCATGACGTCCTTGGCCACGAAACCGCCTGAAGCCTTGGCCAGAGTGGCCACCTTCTCCTTGAGCACCTGCTGGAAGTTGTCGAACTTCAGGTCGATGCTCAGCTTGCGGGCCAGTCCCAGGATCACGTCGGCCGTGGTCTTGGTGTCGCAGACAGGCTTCTGGATGGGCCGCACCAGACTGTAGACGCAAAAGCCCGATCCATACGGCGTAGCCACGTCGTCGTAGCGTTCCAGAGGCAGGGAGTTGGGCAGGACCAGATCGCACAAGGCCGCCGTCTCGTCCATAAACGAGGCAAAGCCGACCTTGAAGGGGATCTTTTCCAGGGCCTTGGCCATGGTGGCGGTTTCCGGCAGGCCGTAGGCCGGGTTGGCGTCGTAAACGAGCAGGGCCTTGGGGGCCGGCGTTTTGCCGGACTCCACGCCTTTAAGGAAGGCGGGCAGATCGGCTTCGAGCATGGCCGCCCGGGTAAGCGCCCCGGGGACCACCGTGGCCAGCTCCGGCAGCATGTACACGCCGCCGGGCTTGTTGATCCGGCCAAGCAGCATATTGAGCGACATGCCGGCAATGAAAGGACCCGCGCCGAGACCCTGGCCAAAGGGGGAACCCATGACCACAAGGGGGGACTTGGCCGAAGCCAGGGTCTTGGCCAGACCGGCCATCACTTCCGGAGCGATGCCGGTGGCGCGCCTGATGTCCTCGGGGGAGAACCCGCCGTTGACGACGGCCTTGAAGGTGTCAAAACCCGGCGCGTTGCTGGCGACGCCGGCCTTGAGCAGATGCCAGGCCAGGCCCAGGGCGACGACGCCGAGGTCGGAGGCGGAAGCGGGAATCCACTGGTCGCACACGGAGGCCGTGTTGTTGCGGGTGGGGCCGACGTAGATATAATTGGAAGCGGGCTTCTGGCCAACCGGCCGGGTGGCCCCGAAGGCCTTGCGGTTACGGGTGGAGGTGCCCCAGGTTTCGAAGATGTCGGCGCCGAGCACGAGCACCGTGTCGGCATTCTCGAAGTCGTAGCCGGCCTGTCCCTGGGTGCCCATGAGCTTCAGGCTCTTGGCGGCGGTCCCGGCTTCGGACGGCATCATGAAGTAGCCGGCGGAACCGAGCTTGCCGACAAAGGCGGAAAGCAGCTCATTGACGGTGCCGGTGCCGTCGCCGGAGATGCAGGCCACGGAACCCTTGGCCGCGCCAAGTTTTTCCGAGATCTCAAGGACCGCCTGCTCCCAGGTGATGGGGGCAAAGGTCTTGCCCGACCGCTTCATGGGCGATTTGATGCGGGCCGGGCTGTAGAGCATGTAGACTTCGGACCGGGCCAATGCGGAAACGCCGCCCCGGGACAAGGGGTGGTCAGGGTTGCCGCCGGCCGAAACCGGATTTCCGGCCACGCGCATGATCTTCAGGCCCTCGCAGGCGGGGCACAGCTTGCTGCTGGTGGCCACGTAGTCGATCTGGCCCTTGGGAACCTTGGGAATCCAAGACCAGTTCTGGGTCCAGATGGAGGCGTCATCAATCAATTTCCACGGAATGGGGGTGAACATGGTGCCCACGGCGCCACCCGCCACAAGGCCGAGGAAAGCTCTGCGATCAAGTCCCATTTCTCCCCCCTTATTTATGACAGACGTAGCAGGCGTTGCTGGTGCCCATGGAGGCGTGGCAGCGTTCGCATTCCCACATCTTCATCGTGTCTTTGCTGTAGCCGCTCAGCCGGTTCTCGTAGTACGCCGGAGGATTGTCCATTTTGGCCACGTCAGGATGGCACTTGGTGCACTCGAACCCCTTGTGGGCGGCGTGGGAGAAGAACACGTTGTCGGGCTGGTACTGATAAACAAGCCAGGGGACCTGAACGCCGGTCTTAGCGTATTCCTTGACAAACTTGTCAATTTCCTTGCCGTTGGGCGAGGCATCCCCGGTTTCGTCGCCATGACATTCGGCGCAGGCTTCGGTCGTGGGCAGGCCCGCGAAACGACCGTCCGGACCCAGATGATGGCATTGCTCGCATTCAATGCCGAGCTGCGTGTGAGTAGTGTGACTGAAACGAATGGGCTGCGTCTTTTCGCTATAAAGCATCTTCGGAAAGACGACCCACCCCACCACGAGGGCGCCGACGAAGCCGATCAGGCCAAAAAGGACCATGCCGCCAACGCCGCCGGCCGAATTCGATCTTTTCTCCTCCATACTTCCCCTGCCCATGCCGTTGCTGGTTTTACGCCGCGCGCGAAGACACGCGACGTCCGCCTTCCCTTGCGGGCCAGGCGGAGAAAAGAGACGCGCTGTCGCGCCGCGATCCCTGCCGGGGGTTTGTCCCCTCACCCCGGCGTGGAATATCGCACCGCGCTTTTTATCCAGGCAGCAACTATCGTGTCAAGGTCTAATGAAAAAATTCACGAATCCCCGACAGATTGCTGCCAGACCCAAAGCGCCTTGTCCCCTACTTCGACCCTTTGTTTCCGCGACCGTACACGTCGTCAAAACGCACAATATCATCTTCCTCAAGGTACGGTCCTGACTGGATTTCGATAATCTCCACCGGCACCTTGCCCGGATTGGACAGGCGGTGCACCGTGCCCTTGGGGATGTCCACGGACTGGTTCTCGGCCAAAAGCCGTTCTTCTTCGCCCAGTTGCACCAGAGCTGTACCCGAAACCACCACCCAATGCTCCGTGCGATGATGATGCATCTGCAGCGACAGCCGACCCGTCGGCGGCACCTCGATACGCTTTATCTTGTATCCCGGCCCGCCGTCGAGCACTGTATAGCTGCCCCAGGGCCGACGCACCGTGACATGGGCCTCCACGAGCTTGCTGCCCTGGGACTTGAGCCGGCTCACCACGTCCTTGACCCGCTGGGCTTCCGACACCGGACAAACCAGGGTGGCGTCGCGGGTCTGGATCACGATCATGTCCTTGACGCCGGCCGCGGCCAGGGCGCCCCCTTGTGAAATAAAGAGCGATCTTTCGCAATCAAGCGACAGCACGTCGCCCTGGACCACGCATCCGTCGTCGTCTTTTTTGCCCAGACGGTACATGGCCTCCCAGCTGCCCAGGTCGTCCCAGTCGAAGCCCGCCTCCACCATGGCGATGCGCTCCATCTTTTCCACAACTCCGTAGTCCACGGAGATATCCGGGATGGCGCCGTAGCCCTCGGCCAGGGGGCGTTCTGCCCGGGCTTCCCACCATGCGTGGAGTTCGGGGACGTGGGTGGCCACGGCCTCAAGGAGCACGTCCGCCCGAAAGACGAACATGCCGCTGTTCCAGTAGTATTCGCCGCTGGCCAGCAGCCGCTCGGCGGTTTCCCGATCCGGCTTTTCCGTAAATCCAAGGACATCGAAGGCCCCCGGAGCAAGGGACGCTCCCCGGTGGATATAGCCGTAGCCGGTTTCCGGCCCCTGGGGCGGGATGCCGAAGGTGACGAAATAGCCGTCGCCGGCCAGGGTGGCGGCCCGTTCCATGGCGGCGCACCAGGAGGCGCTGTCGTCGATGCGATGGTCCGCCGGAAAAACGCCGACCACGGCCCGGGGATCGACCCTGACAACGGCTTCAAGGCCAAGCAGGATGGCCGGCAGGGTGTTCTTGCCCGTGGGTTCGGCCAGCACAGCGGTCTGCACCTGGGGCAGGATGCCCCTGACCTGGGAGCGGACTTCGAAGACATGCTCCTCGTTGGTGACGACCAGGATCTGCTCGGGCGCGAATGCCCCGGCCACGCGGCGGGCCGTGGTCTGGAGCAGCGTTTCCTCGCCGCCAAGGGCCAGAAGCTGCTTGGGAAGCAGGGTGCGGGAAAGCGGCCAAAGCCTTGTTCCGGAACCGCCGGCCAGGATCAGGGCAAAACGGGATGCCGATCCGGCGGGCCTGTCGTTGCTGGTCATGCTGTCTCCTTGTCCCGTTCCCGCTTACCGGGAGGGCTCGTAGGCGAAGGGGGAACCGAGGCTCGCCAGGGTCGGCTGGCGGGCATCCTTGTCGGACAGGATCGGATCGGCAAGCGGCCAGTCGATGCCGATTTCCGGGTCGTTCCAGGCAATGCCGGCGTCATGGGCCGGGGAATACGGCGCGTCGACTTTGTACATGAATTCGGCGCCCTCGGTCAGGGTGACATACCCATGGGCAAACCCGCGCGGCACCATGAGTCGCAAGAAGTTGTCCTCGGTCAGTTCGACGCCGTACCATTTTTTATAGGTGGGCGAGCCGACGCGCAAATCCACGACCACATCGAGGACGGCCCCGCGCACCACCCAGACAAGTTTGGCCTGCGTGGCCGGCGGCAGTTGGAAATGCAACCCGCGCAGCACGCCTTTCGGACCGGAGCGGGCATGGTTGTCCTGCACGAACTCGTAATCGAGGCCGGCCTCGGCAAAGGCCTTGCGACTGTATGTTTCCAGGAAAAAACCCCTGGCATCTCCAAACACCGCGGGCTTGACGACGACAAGCCCCGGGATGCCGGTTTGCGACACCTCCACGAGGGACCTCCTTTCTCTTGCACGGACAGGCGACAAAAGCGACGAATGGCGCAGTCCCTACCCCATTTCAACACCATGGACAACAGCCGTTCGGACCGGAAAACCGGAGCGCACGCCGGACGCGGTCCCTGTCCTGCCGCGGCAAACCGGAAACGGGGCTGCCGCCGCGCGGAGCACTCCTCCGACGCCGACAACAACCGCTTCCGGGCGGCGGCAATCCCCGGAAAATCGAAATTCAGGAACGTCCCCGCCGCCTGGGGCCGGACGCGGGGGGCGGTTTTCTGGTTGACCGGGCCGGCCGGCGCGGTTCCTTGCCCCCTTTCCTGCCAAGAGGGGGTTTGCGGAATTTCCTGTCGGCCGGCCGCTCCGGCGCGGGCTTCACGGTATCGGCCGGTTCCGGTTTCCCGGCCAGGGCCACGCGGGGGGCGCCGCTTTTGGCATCCCGGGGGGCGTTCGGGGGGACGTCCACGGCCAGCAGATCGCCCGGACGAGGCGGCCGGCGATCAGGGGCCACAAGCACGACCAGCCCGGCCTCCGAGCAGCCGTACACGGCCGATCCCGGCACGTCGGTCAGGGCAAAGGCTCCAGAGACCACCCGCGTAAGATCCTTGTCCTGGGCGACCGCCGCCTTCCTGGCCAGCAGGAACGACAGGCTCAGCCGCTCCTTGCCAAGGCCCGCCCGATCCGAAATGGCGGCGAGCCACCGGGGTGCGCCTTCAAGCGACATGGTGAAGTGGCACCAGGCCCGGACCCGGCTTGCCTCCAGGGGGCAGTCCCGGCCGTGGGGACAGGGGGCGAGAAGGCCCAGCCCCATTTCCCGAAAGGCGTCGCGCATGCCGAGCAGGCACCGCCAGCCAAGCCGCGTTCCCGGCTCGATGACGAGCACCCGCCCGCCCGGGGCCAGGGCTTCGGCCAATTGGGCGGCCAGCCGCTCCATGCGGGAATCGAGCGGCTCCCGCCCCGTGCCCGACATTTCGTTGGCCACATTGACCATGGTCACCAGATCCGCCCCCTCGGCCAACCCCTGCCAGTACTCCCCGCGTTCGATGCGGATGCGCCAGGGCGCGTCCTCGCGAGTGGGATCGAAGCCGGCCAGGGAGGCAAACAGGCCAAGGCCAAGCTCCAGGGCCCGGCGTGAACGGTCCACGCACAAAAAGCGCAGTTTTTTCCGCCGCAGGTCCGGCCGGGAAAGCCACAGGGCCTGGACAAAGGTCAGCGGCCCGGCTCCCAGGTCGCACACGAGCCCGCCCTCGGGCAGATCGAGGTCCAGGGAGGGCAGCAGCCGCGACAGGCGCAGAAGGTTCCAGGGCAAAAAATACCAGGCATAGGCCGAAAGGATGCGGGGATCGCTCAAATAGCCCGGCCTTGGCCCCCCTTCCCGCTCGGCGGTCAGCGACAGGGAAAGGTCGCGGATCTGGCGCGGCAGTTCCCGCTCCATGCCGCCACGCAGGGGCATGGCCCGGCGCAGGGCGTCAGGATAGCCCTCCAGGGCCTTGGCCGTTTCCGGGTGCAAAGGTGGAAAAAGGCGCTGGCGGGGTCTGGCCCGGGCCGGCGAATCGGATTGGGGCTCGTTGGCCCTGGCGTCAGGCGACATAGGCAAATACCATCCTGCGGATAAAGGACTCGGCGGCATCCGTTGCGTCTGTCAACGGCACGATGCCGGTCCGTTCGGACAAAGCCCCGGCAACGTCCCGCGCCCCGGGGTCGGTCAGAAAAAGGGTCGCCCCCTCCAGGGAAAGGTTCCCGGCCACGCGGGTCCTGGCAGCCAGCCCGGCCGGGAAAAAGCCCAGGGTTTCGAGATCGGCCGGGGAAACCCTGGCGCCGAACGCGCCGGCCAGATACACCGAGGCCAGACGGGTCGTGGCCAGGCCGGCGGCGGCAAGCAGCGTGGCCATCGCCAGATTGCAGGCCGCCTTGACCTTGAGCAGCTCTTCCACATCCGAGGCAAAAAGCCGGCAGCCGGCCGTCTCGAAAACAGCCTCGCCCTCCCCGCGCGCCACCTGCCGGAAAAGGCGCGCGGCAAGAGGGGCCGGAGGAGGGGTGTGGGCGAAGCGGCCGTCCCTGTCAAGCACCCCCTGCTCGACCAGTCGCGCCGCCAGGGACAGATAGCCCGGGCCGGCAATGCCGCGCGGCCCTTCCGGCGGCGATGCTCCGTCAAAATAAACCGGCAGCAACCCGGCCGGGGAGAGTTCAAAGGAAACGGCCACTCCCGGTCCGGCCAGGGCCCCCTGGGACAAGCCGACGCCTTCCAGGGCCGGGCCAAGGGGGGCGCTGGTGGCCAGAAAACGGTCCGGGGCAAGGCCCAGGACCATTTCGGCGTTGGTGCCGAGATCGGCCAGCAAAAAAGGGTACTCCGGCTTTTGCCGCAAAAGGACGGTCAGCCCGGCAGAGAGGTCGGCGCCGACAAAAGGCCCCAAAAGCGGCGGGATGTAGGCCGGGGGCAGCCCCCGGCCGAGATCGACCGTCTCCCCGGCCCGCCAGGCCAGTCCATAGGGCGCATGGGCGAGGCCCGCCAGCGGCCTGTCGCAGAGGATCGACACCATGGCCGGGTTGCCGGCCACGCACAGGGCGGCCAGCTCCGGACCGGCCAGGGCCGCCTTTTGGGCCAGCACGTCCAGGACAAGCCCCCGCAACAACGCCCCGCCCCCCTGCTCCATGGCAAAGGCCAGACGCGAAACGACTTCGCCCCCGGCCCCGAGTTGCGGATTGACGCCCCGGCCCTCGGCCGCAATCCGGCCGTCGCCAAGGCCGACAAGCCGCCAGGCCAGTCCGGTGGTGCCCAGGTCCACAGCCAGACCCAGGGGACCGGAGACGACATGTTCCCTGTTGTCCATCCCGCGATCGTAGGCCGGCGACGGCCCGGGATCGACAACCCAGATCCGTTCGCCCCCCCGGACAGGATGCAGACAGGCCAGCCGCCAGCCCTCTGCCAAGGCCTCGGACCCAAGTCGGCGGGCCTCCGCCGGCAGGGGCGCGGGCGCATCGGCCATGAACCGGACCCGGCACCGGCCGCACCGGCCAAGGCCGGCGCAAAGCGGCGCGCCAACGAAAAAGCCGGCCCGAAACAAGGCCCGGGCCAGCGTATCCGAAGCAGCCGCCCCGATCCGCGCTTCGCCCCCCGGACCGGCTGCGTAAAAAACATGCTCCATCACCGTTGATTATCCTTTTCAATCGCAAGGTTGACCGGCGTCTCCCCAGACACTCCATCCTTTCATTTTGTTAAATTGTCAAAACATCCTTGACGAGGCCTCGCGATGCTTTTAGACACAGAGCAACCTTTCGTAGCTTTTTCCGGCGATCCTTGCCCATTTCGCGTGCCTCACGCGGTTGTTAAACGACGAAGGAAAGCGGCCCCACGGACACGAAAGGCCTGGACGGTCACGTGGATGCAGCCCCGGCCGGCAACTCCAGCAAGGAGGAATGATTTTGACCGACGCGCGCGCACACGCAAACGCCCTACGCAAGCTCAAACCGCTCGTTTTCATGGCAGCCCTGGCCCTGTTGATGGCCGGGTGTTCCTCGAAATCCAAAACCTACTCATACCAGTTTGAAGAATACCAGGGCTTCACGGCAAGAAACGACTTCATCACCCACGGGAATTCCGAAGCGCGGCTCATCGCCAACGCCGAGAACAATCTCCTCTCCGGCAATCTTTTCGATCAAGGTTCCGCGCCCAAACGGGTCGCCTCGCCGGAAAAACTTCTCAGCGACAATCTTTTCGAGCTGGCCTCGGTGCAACGCAAAGGCGGCGTCTATGAACGCCTGCTGAGCACCGCTTCCACCCAGCTCGGCACGCCGTACCGCTCCGGCGGCTGCAATCCCAACACCGGCTTCGACTGTTCGGGATTCACCACCTGGGTCTTCAATCGCTACGGCATCCATCTGCCCCGCTCTTCCCGCGAACAATACCAGGTGGGCAAGATGGTAGCCAAAACCAGCCTTCGCAAAGGCGATCTGGTTTTCTTCCGCTCCAAGCGCGGCATCAACCATGTCGGCATCTATCTGGAGAACGGCAAGTTCATCCACAGCGCAAGCAACGGCAAGACCGTCACCATCAGCCATCTCGAAGAGGATTACTGGAGAACGCATTATGCCGGAGGCCGCCGGGTCTTCTAGCCCCCACGCGGGCGCGCTTCGCCATTTGGCCACGCAAGCGGGTTTCCCTCGATCGGGAGGCCCGCTTTTTCGTCCTGGACAACACTTCCGCCCGACCGGCCTGTGGATTGTCTGCCTGTTGGCCCTGCTTGCCGTGTTCCCGCCAGCCGCCCAGGCCAAAGGCCGCCACGCCGGCCCGGGATTTGGCGAAATCGAGGCAGGCAGCGTTTCCGACACCGCGCTTCGCGAGGAGCTCGTCCGCACCAGTCGCGACTTCCAGGCGACGGTTACGGCCAAAACCCTGGCCCGTTTCGGCAAAAAGGCCTCCCATCGCCGGGTGGACCTTTTGACCGCGCCGGGGCGGGACTACCTTGACCATGTCCGGACCGACGCCCTCGCCCGTCTGCAAAACGCCGGCGCGGATCTTGGCGACAGCCAGTATTTCGTCTACGCCGACCGCAATCCGGCCACCCAGATCCTCTTTCTGGCCTTTTACGACGCCGCGGGCCAACGCGTGCTGCTGCTCGGGGCCGACTTCATGTCGTCCGGCAAGCTGCGGCCCAGGGAAGACTCGTTTATCACCCCGGTCGGCGTCTTTGAAAATCTGCCGGACCACTGGGGGTACCGGGCCGAGGGCACCAAGAACACCAAAGGCTGGCGCGGCCTTGGCAGCAAGGGCAGCCGGGTGTGGGATTTCGGCTACCAGCAGGCGCCCCGCCAGTTCCGCCAGGGCGTCTACGACAGCCAGATGCGGCTTCTCATGCACGCGACCGACCCGGACCAGGGCGAACCCCGCCTGGGCGGCCCGGACTCCAAGGGCTGCGTGCGGGTTTCCAGCGCGGCCAACGGCTTTCTGGATCGCCACGCCATCCTGGACCGGCACTACGAGCGCATTGCCCAGACGGAAAAAGACCGGGACATGTGGCTGCTGCGTCCGGACCGGGCTCCGGTGTCCAGGCCCGGCAGCTATCTCGTCGTCGGCGACTCGGCCATGGACAGCGCCTCACGCTGACGCCGCTGCCCGGGAAACACGGCCCTAGACTTCAAAAACCGCCCCGGGCTCGGGCAAAAAAGCCCTGACCGACGCGTTGGCCAGTTCCCGGCGGATCGCTTCGGCGCCTTCGCGCCGGACATCCCGCCGCACATGGACCACGGCCAACGCCCCGGCCCAGGCCGACTCGGCCAGTTCCACCGCCTCGGCCACCGACCCGTGTCCGGCAACGCCGGGCAAAAGCCCGTACGCCTCCTGCACGACAAGGGCGCAGCCCGAAGCCAGTTCCCGACAATCCTCGGTCGGCGCCCCGTCGCCGCCGTAATACAGCGAGCCGAACCGGGTTTCGAGGCGCAAGGCCAGACACGGAGCTCCATGCCCCGTCAGCGCGGCCCGCGCCGGGAAACCGGACAAGGAAAACCCCACCCCTGGCCGGGCCGTCTCAAAGCCGACCTCGAACCCAAGCTTTTCCCGCAGATTGGGATACGCCAGATCAACGGCAGCCACCACCTTGGCCGCCACACCCTCGCCGCCGGCGATGACAAGGGGTTGCGTACGCCCTGCCTCGTGCAGGCGGGCCAGCAAATAGGGCAGTCCAAAAAAATGGTCGCCGTGGAAATGGGAAATCCAGATGGCATCCGGCCCCTGTTCGCGGTCCGTCCGGGACACCGCCTGACAGGCGAAAAAGGCGGCCGCAGCCGTGAAGCCGCAGTCGAGCAGCGCCGTGCGGCGCACTTCGCCGCACATGCCGGCCACAAACAGGCTGGTATTGGCCAGGGTTTCGTCAAATGCCTCGCCAACGCCGACAAAGATCGCCCGCATGCCCGCATCGCCTCCCATACCTTGCAAACAGCCTGAAATTTCGCCAAACACATGTGCAAGCCGGCAACGCCAACGTGGTCGCCGGCATGGTCCGCCCGACCGCCAACCGCGCCCCGGTCCGCCGCCGGGAACGCAAACCGCCCACGGACATCCGACCGACGGGAAGGGAGCATCCATGCAGCGCCGCGTCACCCAGATCGAAAGCATCCGGGTCCTGGCCATGTTCGGCATTTTTTTCTACCACATCTGGACCGTGCTGCCGGACGGCGGCGCGCAAAACCCATTTGGCCCGCTGCTTGGGGACATCATGAGCCAGGGCTACCTCGGCGTCGTGGTCTTCAACGCCATCACGGGCTTTGTGCTCACCCTGCCCCACGCCGATCCCGGCGGCAAGCCGCCCCTGGCGTACCTGGACTTTTTCCGTCGCCGCTTCGGCCGCATCGTGCCCCAGTATTACCTGTCGCTGGCCCTATGGAGCGTTGTCGCCCTGCTTGCCGGGGCCATGCCGCTGACGGCGCTTGGCGCCTGCGTGGCCGAAAAGATCGTTTTTGTCCAAACCTTCGATCCGACCCGATTTTTCTGCCTGGAACCGGCCTTGTGGTGGATGGGGCTGCTGGCCCAGTTCTACCTGACCTTTCCCTTGCTCCTGCGGCTTTTTTGCAAGCTCGGAACCGGCCGGGCCGTGTGCGCCTGCCTCGGCTTTGGCTGGGGCCTGTGGGTTGTGCTGACCCTGCTGGGCAAGGTCAGCGAGACGGCCGCCCTGCTCGACTACATGCTCTACTTCAACCTGCCCTACCGGTTGCCCGAATTCGCCCTGGGCATGGCTTTCGCCCTGGCCTGGAAGGCCCGTTCCGGCCAGGCCCGCCCCGACGATCCGGCCTCCGGCGTGCCTTCCTCGTGGTTCCTGGGCTTTCTCGCCCTTGTCTACCTCGGCCTGCCCTTGTCCCTTGTCTTTAAAACCAGTCTGCCCGCGCCCCTGGCCCATATCCTGCTGACCGCGACCTGCCTCGGGCTGGCCGGAACGCTCTTTTCCTGGCCGGCCATGGCCAGACTCGGCACCAAGGCCTCCGTCGCCACGGCGGCTGCCGCCTCGTTCAGCTTTTACCTGCTCCACCAGCCGATCCTCGGTTACGGCGCGGACCTGCTGCGCGGCCGGCTGGCCCCTTTCACGGCCATGCTCCTGCTTACCCTGGTCACCCTGCCGTTGTCCTACGTGCTGGCCCGCTACCAGGACCGCCTTATCGCCGCCTTCGAGGCGCGGGGCAAAACGAGCGGGAAATAGACCATACATTCCCCGACAGGGGCAGGTTGCGCCCTGGCTCTGCCGGGACGCAGCCTCGTCCCGCCGCGCCTGTCTGGGTCCCGCCGCAACCTGCCCTTCCATTCGGGCAGGCCGGCCCGAACGCGTCTGGCAGGGCAGACAACATCCGCCTAGAATTCCGGTCCGAGCTCCTTCAGGGTGACAACCGCGACATGGCTGTCGCGCTCCCTGGCCCAGATCTTCAAGGCTTCGAGAGTTTCACCGTAGGGATGGCCGATGGCAATGGCCCGGCCATGCCTGACGGCATGGCGTTCAGCGGTCTTGAGCTGGCCGAGAATGGCCCGGGTGTTGCGGACGTTGTCGAGGAACACGGCCCGCCGGTAAAACGGCACCCCGCTCTTGCGGGCGGCTTCAGCGCCGGCGCTGACGGCCGAGGTCACCGAATCCAGGAAAAAGAGGCCCTTTTCCCTGAGCACCTGCATGACCGCCTCCATGCCTTCGGGAAAGCTGGTGAAGGCAGAGCCCATATGATTGTTGATGCCTATGGCGTGGGGCGCCTGGGCCAGATTGTCGGCCACTATGGCCTGGATGCGCGCGGCGTCCATGTCGGTAAAAAGCGCCCCCGGACCGGGATTGACGCGCGGGTAGGCGCCGGGTTGCATGGGCTGGTGCAAAAGGATTTCCGTGCCTCTGGCGGCAGCCATGGCCTCGATGGCCCGGGTGCGCGGCCGGCTTGGCAGGATGGCCAGGGCCACGGGAAACGGCAGTTCCGTCAGGTTCTCGGCCAGGGCGGGATGGTCGCCGATGTCGTCGATAATCACGACCATACGGGGTCCCTTTCCGGCGTCCCCGGCAGCGGGCTGTGGCTGCGAGCCATCCACGGCCGGGGTCGGCTGGGTCGCGGGCAGGGGAGGCGCGGCAGGCTCCACCCTGGCCCGGACTTCGGGATTGCCGCCGATGCCGCCCGGCGAGGTTTCGCGCGGGGCCAGATGCTCCTCAAAGGGCAGGGGCGCACGCGGAGAAGCATGCGGCCCTTTGCGGCCCCCGCGGGGGTTGCCCTGGGCAGCGGCAGCCTGGCGGCTGTCGCCGGCCTTGACGACGGAAGAGACGACATGATCGGGAGGCAGCGCCGGAACGGGGCCGAAGAGCAGTACGGCCAGCACGGCCAGACTGGCGGCCAGGGCCAAGCCGGCGGCAACCGCAAAAATCGGCCGGCCGGAGAGAACGACACGTCGTTTCTCTCCGGCCTTGGACTGCGCCGAAGCCTTTCCCGACCCCTTTGCTGTCTGCATGGAGTCGGACTTTCGCTTGCGCTTTTTAGGGAGCGTAGGTTTTGATGGGGAAATACTTCACCAATTCCAAAGCGAGTTTGAGCTGATTATCCCGTTCGAGCTGCTCGATCATTCTTTGCTTGGGATCATCAGCCGCATCGCCGCCTTTCTTCTTCTTGTTTTCCAGGTGGCGGGAAAGGTCGCGTTCCCGGAACTGGTGGTTGGCGGAGAGCTTGTCGCGATCCGACTCGCTATCCTGCAGGGGGACCATGAAATCGGGCTCGATGCCTTCAGCCTGGATGGAACGGCCGTTTGGCGTGTAGTAAAGCGCCGTGGTCAGCTTGATGCCGGAACCGTCGGACAGGGGGATGACGGTCTGGACCGATCCCTTGCCAAAGGTTTTTTCGCCGACAAGCAAGGCCCGTTTGTGGTCCTTGAGCGCGCCGGCCACGATTTCCGAGGCCGAGGCGGAACCGGCGTTTATCAGCACCACCAGCGGCGAAGCCACGTCCGCGCCGTCGCCTTTGGCCGAAAAGATCTTTTCCTGCTCCTGGTTCTTGCCCTTGATGGACACGATCTGTCCGGAGGGCAGGAAGACATCGGAGACGTTGACGGCCTGTTCCAGCAACCCGCCAGGGTTGTTGCGCAGGTCGAGGATGGTCCCTTTGAGTTGCTTGCCGCCCTTCTGGTAGTCGGTCAGGGCCTGCTTGAGCTCGGTCGTGGTATTTTCATTGAAGCGGTTGAGACGGATATAGAGATACCCCGGCTCCACCTCGTTGCCCTTCACGCTGATGATCGGGATGGTGTCGCGCACCACCTTGACCTTGAAAGGCTTTTGCTGATCCTTGTGAATCAGCGTCAGGGAAACCGCCTTGCCTTTGGGGCCGCGGATTTTTTGGACCGCGTCGATCAGGGTCATGTCCTGGGTGGTTTCGCCTTCAATCTCCAGGATAATATCGCCGGCCTTGATGCCGGCCTTGTCGGCCGGGGTGTCGTCGATGGGCGAAATGACCGTCAGCCGGCCATTTTCCATGCTGATTTCAATGCCGATGCCGCCAAATTCGCCAGACGTGCTGACCTGCATTTCCTTGAATTCGTCCTTGGACAGGAAGCTGGAATGCGGGTCAAGCTGCTGGAGCATGCCGACGATGGCGCCGTCGATCAGCTCGTTTCGGGTAACAGGCTTGACGTAATGGTTTTCCACCAGATCCATAACCTGGCTGAAGCGCTTGAGCGGCGCAAAACGATCCTCTTCCGGCTTGGCGGCCGTCGCCGCCGAACACAGGGCCAGAGAGACGAGCAGGGAACACGACACCTTGGTCAAAAGACGCATACCATCCTCCACGAAACATGACAGACCGCGATCATGGCGCCATGCGGCCGGATCCCTCGTCCTCATGCCTCAAGGGCTCAACGCCTCGCGGCGAGCCACTCCGCCGGATTAAGGGCTTTTTCGCGAAAACGCAATTCGAAATAGACCCCGGGCGCCTTGGTCGGTCCGCAAAAACCGGACTGTCCGAGCGGGGCGTCCCTGGCCACTGCGTCGCCGACGGACACGTCGGTCTGTCCCAGGCAGGCGTAAACCGTATGGCAGCGCGCTTCGTGGGACAAGATAACCACGCGGCCCAGGCCGCGCAATGCCCCTGTAAAAACAACCCGGCCATCGGCCGCCGCCCCGACCGGCGCGCCTTCGGGCACGGCCAGGACGATGCCCTGGCGCGCGGCCCGCCCGGACGGGGCAAACCCCGCCGCCACCCGGCCCCTGGCCGGCCAGGACAATCCTCCGGCCGGCGGCCTGAAGGCATCGGCCGGCGCGGTGTCGCCCGAAGGGCCGCCATCCGTATCTTCCAGGGCCTGATTGAGGATGTCCGGACCATCCCGGTTGGCTGAAACCGCCCGGGCTTCCAGGTCACGGACGCGTTCGGCCACGGTTTCGGAAAAAGCCGCATCCGCGTCCCTGCGCCCCGCCGCCAGACGGTCCTGGGCCGCATCCCGGGCGGCGAGCCCCGTCTGGGCCCGGACCGAGGCATCCCGGTAGACCGCCCTGGCCTCGCTGACCGCCTCGAAAAGCGTACGCGTCCAGACATAGCGCCTGTCGGTCTCGGCCCAATCGCCGCCGGCCGGCATTCCGGCGGTCAAGGCGCAGGCCCGTATGGGCCAAAGGGCCGCCAGCAGGGTGTCCAGGCGTCTGCCTGCCTCGTCCCTGGCCCGGGCCAGGGCGTCATAGGTCTTGGACTGGCGCGCGGTCTCGGCCTCGCGGGTCGCAAGCCGGGCCCGGGCGGAAGCCAGTCTGGCGGCGGTGGCGCTCACGCCGCTTCGCGTTGCGGCCTCCTGCCGCCCGGCAGCGGGAACCGCCGCCGCCAGAAAGGCCAATATGCCTATTGCCGCCAGCAGTTTCATGGGAAAAACCCGGCCAGGGGGCAGGTTTCGCAACGGGGCGCGCGGGGGCGGCACCAGCCGTTGCCCACCCGTACAAGCAAGGCGTGAAACTCGTTGTACAAGGAGACATCCCGCGGCAACGCATCCATAAAGAGTTCCCGCAGTTCGTCATAGCCCGCTTCTTCCGGAAGCAGGCCATGGCGGGAAGAGATGCGGGCCGTGTAGGCATCCGCCACAAAGCTGGGCATCCCGAGGCCATAGAGCAAAATGCTGTCCGCCGTTTCCGGGCCGACGCCCGAAACGGCCAGCAGCCGCTGCCTGGCCACGGCCATATCCTCGCGGCCAAGGGCGGCAATATCGCCGTCCAGCTCGCCGTTGACAAAGGCCAGCAGGTTCTTGAGCCGGCGGGCCTTGAGCCGGAAATACCCGGCCGGCCGGATCAGTTCGGCCAAAGCGTCGTCCGGGAGCGCAAACAGGGACCGGGGCGCAAGTACGCCCGCCTGCCTGAGGTTGGCAATGGCCCGCTCCACATTCCCCCAATTGGTGTTTTGCGTAAGAATTGCACCCACGGCCATTTCAAAAGGTGAATCAGCCGGCCACCAGCGACTGGGACCAAGCGCGTCCAGCATCGCGCTGAACATATTAAGAAAAAGTGTCTGGCGCTTCATGAAATCCGGACGTCTGGTTGGTGTTGGTTCAGTCCGGCAGATGCTTTGCAAAAATCGATCCCCCAAAACAGCCCGCCGCCAGCCCCGGGCAACAGGCCGTCCCTGCCCCGCCAGGACAGACGCCGGAACGAGCGATCGGCAGCAAGGCTAAACGAACTCCCGAGGATTGAGGCCAAAGAGGCAGAAAACCTCATAGGGAATGGTCCCCCACCAGACAGCCAGTTCGTCGGCCGTGATCGCCCCCGGCCCCTGGCCGCCGAGCAGATGGATGCTGTCGCCAGGGCGCACGGCGTCGATCCCCGAAACGTCCACGGCGGTGAGCTGCATGCACACCCGGCCAAGAATGGGCACGCGCCGGCCGGACAGGCACATGAACCCCTGGTTGGACAGGCTCCGGCTGTAGGCATCGGCATAGCCGGCGGCCACGATGGCCACCCGCATGTCCCGGTCGGCCACAAAGGCGCGGCCGTAGCTGATGGATGCGCCGCGCGGCAGGTCATGGACGGAAACAATGCGCGTCACCGTCTCCATGGCCGGCAACAGCCCCTGGCCCAGGGATTCCAGGTCGGTGCCCAGAAACGGATTGACGCCATAGAGGGCGACGCCGGCCCGGCGCGTGTCAAAGCCGAAACGGCTGCCATGCGCCAGAATGCCGGCGGAATTGCACAGCGATCCCGCAAATGACAGGCCCGACGCCCGCAGCGTCCGGCATATCCGGCCAAACCGCTCGCCCTGCTCGGCCACGTAGTCGAACGCCGCCGGGACGTCGGCCGTGGCCAGATGGGAACTGACCATGGCCACCGCAATGCCCGGCATGCCGGCCACAAGCGTGGCCAGCTTCGGCGCGTCGGCTTCGCGAAAGCCCAGGCGCGACATGCCGGTGTCGAACTTGAGCGCCACCCGGGCCGTTTTGCCCGACGCGGCGCACCGCCCGCCAAGCCGGGCCAGCTGGTCGAAATCATGGATGAAACCGATGATGCCCTTTTCCAGCAGCAGCGCGTCGTCCTCGGGCAATACCGGGCCAAGCAGCGACACGATGTCTGCCGCAACGCCGCTGTCGCGAAGGGCCGCCCCCTCGGCCACCGAGCCGACGGCAAAGGCGTCGCAGCCGGCCCCGGCCAGGGCCTGCCCTGTTTCGACAAGGCCATGGCCGTAGGCGTCAGCCTTGACGACGGCCAGGACATGGCCGCCATGGCGGCGCAGCAGTTCATAGTTGGCGGCGATGTTGCCGACCCGCACCCGGGTGCGGACGTAATTATGTAAAATGGTCATACAGGCTCCTTGCGGGGTTCGACCCGGCCCGTACCTACCCCCATCGGCCGCACTTTTCCAGTCGCGACAGCCGGCTGGCCCCTGGCTGCGAAAACGGATAAAACGGCCCCATGTCACACGACCTGCACCATCGCACCATCCGCGTCCTGCCGCCCGAGCTGCAAAACCAGATCGCCGCCGGCGAGGTGGTGGAACGCCCGGCCAGCGTGCTCAAGGAACTGGTGGAAAACAGCCTCGATGCCGGAGCCACCCGCATCGAAGTGGCCATCGACGGCGGCGGCCGCACCGCCATGGCGGTGACCGACGACGGCCGGGGCATGACCCCCGAAGAACTGCCGCTGGCCGTCACGCGCCACGCCACAAGCAAAATCGTTTCCATGGAAGAGCTGGAACACATCGCCAGCTTCGGATTTCGCGGCGAGGCCCTGCCGAGCATCGCCTCGGTATCGCGTTTCGTTTTGACCTCACGCCATGAAGCTTTTGAGGAAGGCGCCTTTATCGCCATCGAATCCGGCCGCGTCGTGGACCAGGGACCGGCGGCCTGGGCCAGGGGAACGCGCATCGAGGTGCGCGACCTGTTTACCGCCGTGCCGGCCCGGCTCAAATTTCTCAAGGCCGAAGCCACGGAAACCAAGCGGGCCACGGACGCCTTTTGCCGGGCGGCCCTGGCCCGCCTCGACGTGGCCTTCAAGCTTGCCGTGGGCGGCCGCACCAGCCTGCGCTTCACGGCCGGCCAGACGCTCTCCGCCCGGCTGGCCGGCATCTGGCCCCCGGCCATCACCGACGACCTGTTCGATATGGAATACGCCATGGGCCCCATCCGCATCCGCGGCGTGCTGGGCAAGCCCCTCAAGGCCCAGGCCAAGCCGGACCGGATGCTCTTTTACGTCAACGGCCGCCCGGTCCAGGACCGGGTGCTGCTGGCCGCCGTGCGCGAGGCCTACAAGGGACGGCTGCTGGCCCGCGAATATCCCCAGGCCGTGCTGTTCGTCGAGATGCCGCCCCAGGACCTCGACGTCAACGTCCACCCCGCCAAAACCGAGGTGCGGTTTCGCGACGAACAGGCCATCTTCGTCAACCTGCGCCGGGCCGTGGGGCAGGCCCTGGACCGGGCCCTGGTCCTTCGCACCGTGCCCGCGCCGGAACCCTGGGTGCGCGGGGACGACGCCGCCACGCCCAAGTTCTCCAGCCGCCGGGACTTCCTGGACGAACTGGCGCGCGCCGATGCGCCGACGCCGGAGCAGACCACGCCCATGGGACCGGCCGGACAGGTCCCGGGCGAAACGCCCGCCGGCCCGATCCGGCCGCGCACCTCCTTCGACGAGACCCTGCCGCCGCTGGAACCAGGCAGAAAACCGATTCCAGGAGTGGCCGAGGCCCCGCTGCCGCAACCCGCCCCCCCCCTGCGCCATTATGAGCCGCCGGCCGTGGCCCGCCACGGGCAGCGGCCGGCAACAGCGGACACGGCAGACACCGCCCCGGAGCCGCTTCGCGCCCGCACGCCCGAGGAACTGGAACCCGCCCTGCCGCCCGGAGTGCGCTACCTCGGCCAGTTCGACGACACCTACCTCATCGTGGATTTCGGCCGGGAACTGGTGCTGGTGGACCAGCACGCCGCCCACGAGCGCATCATCTACGCCGCCATGGAAGCCACCGGCAGCCGGGGGCACAGCCGCCCGCTCGGCATCCCGGTGGAGATTGCCCTGCACGCCTCGGAGCAGGCCCGGCTCCAGGAACTTTTCAGCGAACTGCGCGCCCTGGGCTTTGCCCTGGAATCGCCGCGGCCGGGGGTGGCGGCCATCACCGGCGCGCCCCCGGGCTTAAGCGTCGGCGAGGCCAAAGAATATCTGGCCGCCGCCCTGTCCGGACAGTCCAGGACGCTCCAGGATTTGTGGGTGCTGATGAGCTGCAAGACCGCCATCAAGGCGGGAACGCGTCTCACCGACGACGAGGCCGTGGCGCTTCTTGGCCAGTGGGCCAAGGCCCCGGACCGGGACTATTGCCCCCACGGCCGGCCGGTGACGGTGCGCTTCGGGCAGCGCGAGATGGAGCGGATGTTCAAGCGCAAGAAATGAAACGGCCCGGGGTGGACAAAACGTGGACAAAACAGCGACAAGAAAACCGGGGCGCCGCCCCGGACCCCACCGGGGGGACTGATTCCCCCCGGTCCCCCCCGAACGCATGCAACACTGCCTCACGGCGACCCGGATGTTCAATCTGCCCGGACCGGGCAACCGCGCGCAGTCGCCTGTTCCCCGGAAAATCCGGCAGCGTGGGCTAAAAGATCAGGACAGTGAAGCCTTCGTCCATGTAGCGGGCCATGCCCGGATGGCCGTGCATGTCGTCGAGCAGCGGAAATCCCTCGGCCACTGCCGCCTCCTGGCTCCCCAGCGCATGGGAGCAGGCCCGGCAGACGCCGGCAAAGAGCGCAAGCGCCTTGGTCTTTTCAAAAAGCGCATGCATGTGGTTGTCCGGATTGGCCAGATCGGCCACGAGTCTCGTTGCCTCGCCCTCGACAACCACCTGGACCTCGTAGCCCTTCTCGCGAAAATCCAAGGCGTTTAAGAGCACATGGACGAAACACGACAGCTCGCCCCGAAAGGCGAAAAGCGCCACCTTCTTTTCCACATCAGCCTCCTTTACCGAACCGGACGCCCAGGCCTCAGACCTTGCCGACCGGAGCCAGATAAACCGTGAACTCGTCCTCGCCGTCGAGCCCCAGAAACGCATCCGCCTCCTCCTGGTCGTAGGCGGCAACGGCGCATGTGCCGGCCCCGACGACCTCGCAGGCCAGATACAGATTCTGGCAAACATGCCCGGCGTCCAGGGCGATGACCTTGTATGAGGCGTCGCCGTAGCGCCATTCCATGCGGGCCGGGATGGTCGTCCAGAAAAAGGTGACCGCCCCCCTGGCCACGAACCCCTGGTTGAAGGCGGCATGGTTCACCTCGCCTTCCAGGTGTTCGGGGTTGGCAACCGCCGCCAGGGCATGGTCCAGGGGAAGGTAGCGGTACAGTCCCCGGGCAAGCCCCTCGACGCGAAAAACCGCCAGATAGGTTTCCAGGGCATGGCGGCATCCGGCCGAGGGCACGTTGCGATAGGCGTACTGTTCGGCCGGCGGCCGCCGCAGGCCCTGGGTGGCCCAGAGCAAAAACGACAATTCCTCCAGGGAGAACGCTTCGGCCGTAAAGGCCCGGCGGGACTTCCTGGCGGCGATGGCGTCTTTGACCGACATGCCGCCAATAGTCGTCCAATCCCGGGGCGAAACGAGGGGGATCGTGGCCGTGCCCGCCGCAACCGGCTTTTGCAGCGGCGGCGGGGCCATTCCCCGGCTTTGGGGCGTGTTCGGGAAATCCACCATCTTGCGGATGGTGTCCTTCAAAAAGAACTTCAGATTTGGTTCCATGGCAATCCAGCCGCATCATTGCGACATTTTTTCGTTTATCCCGCCGCGCCTTCCCCCCGGCGCCTAGGCATATTCCTGCAGAATGGACGCCAGCACGCCCATGTCCGGTTCGCGCCGGGCCAGCGGTTCCTCCGGCATCGGCCCAAAGGCCGGCCGGTCATGCTTCCAGATGACGCCCAGGGGAATCCGGTCGCCAAACTCCATGGCCCGTTCCAGGGCCGTCCGGCGATCGGTCGGATCGTGGTCCTCGCCAAGGCGGTAGCACCGCTCCTTGTACCAGGCGTAGGTGTTGACCTTGTTGAAGGAAACGCAGGGCTGAAGCACATCGATGAGCGAGAAGCCGGCATGGCGCGCCCCCTGGACGATCAAATCCGCCAGATGGTCGACTTCGCCGGCATACCCCCGGGCCACGAAACCGGCCCCCATGGTCACGGCCACGGCCACGGGGTTGAAAGCCTCCGATGGCGCGCCATGGGGCTGGGTCTTGGTTCTTCGGCCCTTGGGCGTGGTCGGGCTGGCCTGCCCCTTGGTCAGGCCGTAGACGTGGTTGTCGTGCACGATACAGGTGATGTCGATGTTGCGCCGGATGGCGGCCAGATAATGGTTGCCGCCCTCGCCGTAGGAGCAGCCGTCGCCGGATTCGGCGAATACGGCCAACTCCGGGTTGGCGAGCTTGATGCCCGTGGCCGCTGGAAGCGACCGGCCGTGCAGGCCGTTGAACGTATTGACCCGGATATAATGCGGGGCCTTGGCCGCCTGGCCGATGCCCGTGGAAAAAACCACCCGGCGCGGCGGCAGGTCGAGGAGGACCAGGGCCTTGACCACGGCCTGGCGAATGGAAAAGTTGCCGCAGCCCGGACACCAGGCCGTTTCGAATTCACCGTACGTTTTGGCAGTCGCCATGGCGTCCTCCTACAGCCTTTCGAGAATGTACGCTGCCGTGAACGGCAGCCCGTCATAGCGGGTGACCAGGGCGTCAAAGACATAGCCTGTCTCCCGGCGGATCAAGCGGGCCAGTTGGCCGCCGTGGTTGCCCTCCGCCATGACCGTTTTTCCGGCCTTGTCGAGAATGGGCAGGAACGCGTCGCCAACAAACGGCCAGACCTGGGAAAAATGCAGCACAGCCGTCTTTTCCTCCCGGGCGTTTCGGATTTCCGCCGCTTCCAGGGCCACGCCCAGGGTCGACCCCCAGCAGACGACAAGCGTCGCCCCTTCGGGATCGCCGTACAGGTCGGGCGGCAAGGCCCTTTCGGCCAGTCCGGCGCTTTTTCGCAGCCGCTTGTCGTGCATGGTCACACGGACGGCAAGATCCTCGGTGATATGCCCATCCGGGGTATGCTCGTCGCTGTCGAGCACCACCGTGGCTTCGGCAAACCCCGGCAACAGGCGCGGCGACGCCCCGGAGGGGGTGACCGCGTAGCGCTCGTATCCGGCCGGAGCATCGATCCCGGTCAGGGGCCGGGCCACCGGGGCCAGCGCCGTCAGGTCAAAGGGAGCCACATCGCGGAAAGAGTCGGCCAGAAACTGATCGGTCAGGATAAACACCGGCGACTGGGCGCACTCGGCCGTATCCACGGCCCGGTGGGCGAGATGGAAGCACTGTTCAATGGTTCCCGGCGCAAAAATGGCCCGGGGAAATTCGCCGTGGCCGGCGTGGAGCACCAGATCGAGGTCGGCCTGCTCGGTACGGGTGGGCAGGCCTGTGGCCGGCCCCGGCCGTTGGGCCACGACGACCACCACCGGCGTTTCGATCATGCCCGACAGGCTGACGCCTTCGGCCATCAGGGCAAAGCCGCCGCCCGAGGTGGACACGAGGCTGCGCCCACCGGCATAGGACGCGCCCAGGGCCATGATGATGGCCGCGATCTCGTCCTCGGCCTGTTCGGCCACAAGCCCCATACGGTCCCCATGGTCGATGAGCGCCTGGACAACGGATGTGCCCGGAGTCATAGGGTAAAATGAACAAAAATTGACCCCGGCGGCCAATGCCCCCAGGGCGATGGCCTCATTGCCGTGGAGCATCAGCCGTTTTTCCGGGGCAGCGGGCGGCGGCAGGCAGGCAAACGCGGCCTGCCGCCCGGCGGCCCAGTCCATGGACGCCTTGAAAACGCCGACATTGGCGGCCACGACCTCCGCGCCCTTTTTAGCGAATCTTTCCTCGACGAGCCCGATGCCCCAGGCCGGGTCCAGGCAAAGGAGGCTGCTTAACACGCCAAGAGCGGCCATGTTCCCGTACAAGGGTTTGGGGCACAGTTCCTTGTAGGGAATGGCCAGCCCGGGGGCATCGCCCAGGCCATGGGCCGCGTCGGCCAGGACCAGGGCCCGGGGCGAAAGCGCCTCCCGGTGCAGGGCCAGGGTGTCGGCGGACAGGGCCACAAGCAGATCGATGGTTTCGGTCGGGCCATAGGCCCTGGCGCTGCCGACACGGATGGCGAAGGTATTGTGGCCGCCACGGATGCGGGACATGTACTCCTGGGTGACGACAATGGCGTATCCGGCCCGGACCAACGCCCGGGACAGGAATTCGCCGACCGTGACCAATCCCTGGCCGGCTTCGCCGCCGATGACAATGTTGATGGTGGCTTCGCCCATGGCATGCCGCTCCTGTGCTGCAAAAAAGAGCCGCCCACGACGGTCGCGGGCGGCTCTTGCGGTTGGCGCGGCAATGCCGCGTTGCCGGAGTCCGCCCATACCCTGGCGCGCCCGTCAGGCGGTCGCGCCAGGGTATGGAGCATCAGGCCGTGGCCGGCGGCGTAAAGACGCGCGTGGCCAGATCCTTGTCGAGCATGAACGCGCCCCCCGGGGTCTGGTCCACCAGCCTGAGCTTGGCGATGACGTCGGCCACATTGGCCTCCTCTTCCACCTGCTCGTCGATGAACCACTTGAGAAACGAGGCCGTGCCGTGGTCCCGCTCCTCAAGGGCCAGATCCATCAGTTTGTAGATGCGGGCCGTAACGCCCTGCTCATGGGCCAGAGCATCTTCAAACACGGCCAACGGCGAGGCCCAGTCATGGGGCGGAGCCTCTATGGCCTGCAAGATGACCCGGCCGCCGCGCTCCACAATGTAGTTATAGAACTTCTCGGCATGGAACCGCTCCTCCTGGTCCTGCACGTGCATCCAGTTGGCAAATCCCATCAGGCCCTTGTCCTCGAAATAGGTGGCCATGGAGACATACAGATAGGCGGAATACAGTTCCCAGTGCACCTGATCGTTGACGGCTTTTCCCATCGTCTTCGACAGCATGCCTAGTCCTTTTTCCACAAGCCGTGCAGGTTGCAGTATTCACGGGCGGCAACGCTGGCCGCCTCGATACAGAACAGCGCTTCCGGAGCCTGGCCGGGGGCCAGGAACTGGCGATACGCCTTGCCGTCGGCAATAAGCTCGATCCACTCGATATAGTGCTTTTCCTCCATCGGGTGGGCGACGCTGCCGACTTTGACCAGATAGCCTTTGTCCGTTTTTTCGATCACCGGGACGTGCTTTTCCTTGGCCGCGTCCACGGTATTCTCAACAATGAGTTTCATGGGCTGGTCGCAACACGCCAATTCGCCGCCGCCGGCATGCAGGACCTCGACGATGTTGCCGCACACTTCGCATTTGTAGATTTCAAGTTTCTCAGCCATGTCGTGTTACTCCTTTAAGGCCCCTGTGTGACCGAAAATGACGGCCGGACGGGGCGGGCCGGCCACCGGGGACAAGCAAAACCTTGTATTTCCATAAAACACTTCTGGCCCCGATGCGCAACCCCCCTGACGGGGGAGAACGAAAAACAGCCGGGCTATCCGGCGTCAAACCAACCACCGGAAACGCGGCGGCGCGTCGATTCGCGACAACGGGCATACGCCTGTTGTACGCTTCCCTGGTCCCGTCCCGCCGTCGGACGGGCACAGCATCCTGGCCGGGGTTTTTCGCCGATCCGGTAAAGAAATATCGGAAGCGGCCGATGAACGTTGTCAGGAAGGCCGGCAAGGAAGGCCGGCTATCCAGGGAGGGAACCCATGAGAAGCCTGTACAAAGTGGTCGCCGCCGGCGCGGCCGCAGCCCTTTTGTCGACAGCGGCCCCGCTCCCGTCGGATTTGGCCGAGGCCGGCATGCCGGCGCCGTTGCCGACACAGATCCCCATTCGGGACATCAACACGCCGCCGAGCCCGGGCATGCCGGCCCCCTTCGTCCCCAGGCCGGCATCACGAAAAAGCAGGCGCGCCAAAACCGCCAAGCGGCATGCGGCAAAACGTCCCACGCCAGCGGTAGCGGCCACGCCGGCCCCGGCCGCCGCCAAGGCTCCGGCCCAAAGCCCGGGGCTGCCCAGGCTTGAGCAGCGCTACGAACCGCCGACGGAAACCATTCTGCCCCTTGGCCCGGGAACATCGCCTGTCGGCGGCGGCCCAGCCCCGGTCATCTTTCCGCCTGAACCGGCTGCGGCTCGAGCCCCGGCGAAAATCTAGGAGTCTGCCATGAAGACCATCCGCGCCCTTCGTCTCGTGCCGCTGTTTTTGCTGCCGCTTTTTGCCCCGCTGCTCATGGGGGCGCTTTGCGGATCGACCCAGACGCCACAGCCGCCCCAGTATCCGGATGTGGCCATGGCCGTGGCCGCCGACCTCGACCGCCAGCTCGTGCCGCGCCTTGGCATGTACAGCCGCGACAACAGCCGGGGCCTGTACTGGGTCGTCATCACCACCCCGGCCGATCTGGGCGACCTGGAACGGGCCTCGCCGATGTCGCGCCTTTTCGGCCAGGAACTCTATTCCGCCTTCGTCGGCCTCGGCTACAATGTCCAGGAAATCCGCAAGGCCGGCGACATCATCTTCAGCCGCCGGGAAGGGGAATTCGCCCTGACCCGGGACACCCGGGCCCTGGCCAGCCAGCGCGCCACCGCCACCCTTGTGGTGGCCGGCACCTATACGGTCACCCCGGGCGGCGTGCGCTTCAACATCGAGGTGATCGACGCCCGCAACAACAACATCGTGGCCTCCAGCAGCCGCACCCTGCCCATGGACGCCACGGTGGCCGCACTGTCCAGCACCGGGGCGACATTCGTCAGGCCCACGGTCTCGACCACTGATCCCGCAACGTTTGAACGCGAAATGCTGCCCTACACCATGACCCGCCACTGGTAACCGCCCCGCCGGCCCGGCGATCGAATACGCCGGGCCGGCTTGCCATGTCCCGCGCCATCTCCTATCCTTTGGGCCAAAGACGCAGACCACAAGGAAGCGAGCATGACCGATCACCGCCACGTCCTCGTTGTTGAGGACAGCCGCGTCCAGGCCAAAATCATCGCCCAGCACATCGCCCTGGCCACCCCCTTTTCCACCATTGTGGCCCACAGCCTCGCCGAGGCCACGGCAGCCATGACCGAACAACGCGAGGCCATTTTCGTGGCCGTCCTCGACCGCCACCTGCCCGACGATCCCGACGGCCGGATCGTGCCCCTGGCCAAATCCCTGGGCATCCCCTCGGTGGTCATGACGGCCTCGTTTAGCGAAGAAGTCCGCAAGGAACTGCTCGCGGAAAATGTGGTGGATTATTTCATCAAGACCATGGCCGAGGTGGAAGCCATGGAGCGGCTGATCGAACGGCTGTATAAAAACCAGTTTGTCCACGCCCTGGTTGTGGACGACTCGAAGCTGTTCCGCTCCCGCCTTTCCTCGCTGCTCAGAAATCTCAACATCGCCGCGCTGGAAGCCGAAGACGGCCGACAGGCCCTGGACATCCTCCAGCAACACCCCGACATCCGCCTCGTCATCACCGACTACAATATGCCAAACCTCGACGGCTTCGGACTTATCGAGGAAATCCGGGGCAGCCGGGCCAAGGACAAATTGGCCGTCATCGGCGTTTCCGCCGAGGGCGGGGCGCAGACCGTCAAGTTTCTCAAAGTCGGGGCCAACGATTTTCTGGTCAAACCCATCGAGGTCGAGGAATTCACCTGCCGGGTGCACCAGCAGCTCGACATGCTGGAAGTCCTCGAAAAATACAGGACTTTGTGCGAAGGGAGCAAAACCTAGCCACGCCGTCCCAGGCCCGCCCGCCTGCGAAAGGCGGCTTTTCGCCTCGCCGCGCCGCCTTCGGACTCCTGGCCCTGGGCGTCTTTTGCCTTGTCGGCCTGCTGTGGGTCACGGCCCGCCCGCCCTTTCCCCTTGCGGCCCTGTCGCCCGCGCCGTCGACCGTGGTGGCGGCCCGAAACGGCGAACCCTTGCGCCTGTTCCTGGCCCCGGACGAATCCTGGCGTTTCCCGGTGCGCCTTGCCGCCGTTTCCCCCGTCCTGCCCCGGCTGGTCATCGCTGCCGAGGACCGGCATTTCCGCCGTCACCCCGGGGTCAACCCCCTGGCCCTGGCCCGGGCCGCCCTGGCCAACCTGCGTGCCGGCCATGTGGTGTCCGGCGGCTCCACCATCACCATGCAGCTCGCCCGGCTGGCCCGGCCCAAGCCGCGCACAATCTCCGCCAAGATCGGGGAAGCCCTGGCCGCCCTGGCCCTGGAACGGCGGCTGGGCAAGGACGCCATTCTCGAACGCTACCTCAACATGGCCCCGTACGGCGGCAATATCGTCGGCGTCGGCGCGGCCTGCACGTTCTATTTCGGCAAGACCCCGGACCGGCTGTCCCTGGCGGAAGCGGCCCTGCTCACCGTGCTGCCGCGCTCGCCGCTGCGGCTCGACCCCCTGCGCCATCCTGCGGCGGCCAAGGACGCCCGTGACCGCCTGCTGGCCGACATGGCCCGCCAGGGCGTCGTCGACGCCGCAGCGGCCCGGGAGGCGGCGGCCGCCCCCCTGCCAAAGCGGCTTGTCAGACCGCCGTTTGCCGCCCCGCATTTCTGCCAGATGGTCAGGGATCAGGGCGGGCCTGCCGCCCGCATCAACACCACGCTCGATCCGGCAGCCCAGCAGGCCGTCACGGACATCCTGCGCGGCCGGGCCAGCTGGCTGGCCGGCCAGGGCATCGGCAGCGTCGCCGCCGTGGTGCTCGATCCGACCAGCCGCGAAGTTCTGGCCCTGGTCGGCGGCACGGAGTATTTCGGCGACGCCCGGTTCGGCCAGATCAACGGGGCAACCATCCGGCGCTCGCCCGGCTCGACGCTCAAGCCCTTTCTCTATGCCATGGCCATGGAGGCGGGAGCGATTTTTCCCCAAAGCCTCATGCTCGATATCCCTACCGGCTTTGCCGGATACGCGCCCAAAAACTACGACGGCCTCTATCGCGGCCGGGTCAGCGCCGAGCAGGCGCTCATCACCTCCCTCAACGTTCCGGCCGTGCGGCTTTTAAACGATATCGGCCCGACGCCGTTCCTGGACCTGCTGCGCCGGGGCGGCCTTGCCGCCCTGGACCGCCCGGCCGCGCATTACGGCCTGTCGTTGATCCTTGGCAGCGGCGAGGTGACGTTGCTGTCCCTGGCCAACCTCTATGCGGATCTGGCCAGCGGCGGCCTGCACCGTCCCCCGAAAATCCTGGCCGGTCCCGATGTCCGCCCCCAGCGCCTGCTCTCCGCCGAAGCCTGCGCCCTGACCACGGAAATTCTGGCCCGGGTGGAACGGCCCGACCTGCCCACCAGTTGGGAACGCGCCCTGGCCGTGCCGGCCGTGGCCTGGAAAACCGGCACCTCCTACGGCCACCGCGACGCCTGGGCCGTGGGCTACAGCGCCGACCGGGTCATCGCCGTCTGGGTCGGCAACATGGACGCCGCGCCGGTCAAGGGCATCTCCGGAGCGGTTCACGCCGGCCCCATCCTTTTTGAACTGTTCCGGGCCGTTTCCCCGGGCGGCTCCCGGCTGGCCGTGCCGCCATGGCTCAACATCGCCGAAATCGAAGTCTGCGCCGAAAGCCGGCAACTGCCGGGGCCGGGCTGCACCAGGCGGCTGACGGCCAAAATCATTCCCGGCCGCACCCGCCTCGGTCCCTGCCCCATCCATCGCCAGTTGCTGGTGGACGCCGCCACCGGGCTGGCCCTTGACGGCGACTGCCTGTCCAGCCACGAGGCCAGATCCGTCACCATCGCCGAATACCCGGCCGAACTCGTGTCCTGGTGGCGCGCCGTCGGCATTCCCTTCGAAACGCCCCCGCCGCCGCATCCGGGCTGCGGCCGGTCCCGCGGCGAAGGACCGCGCATCGTCTCGCCAAATCCGGCCACGCCGTATACACTGCGCCCCGACGTCCCGGCGGCGTTCCAGCAGATCATCCTGACAGCCGACGCCCCGGCCGCGACAAAACGGCTGTCCTGGTACGTGGACGGGGAACTCGCCGCCCAGGGCGAACCGGGGCAACGCCTTTTCTGGCAGCCAACCCCTGGCGCGCACCGGCTCGTTGCGGTCGATGATCACGGCCGCGCCGACGCCGTCGACGTGCGCGTCGAATGACTTAAGAATGATTTACGGAGGAACGTTGCATGAGCGCCGTATTGGATTTCTCAATTTTTCCGCTGGACAAGGGCGACAGCCTTTCATCCTACGTGGCCCGGGCCATCCGTATCGTGCGCGACAGCGGACTGCCCTATGTCTTCTCCCCCATGTCCACGAGCATCGAGGGCGAATGGGACGAGGTGATGGCCGTGGTCACGCGCTGCAAGGAGGAACTGGAAAAAGACTGCGGCCGCATCCATGTGGCCATACGGGTGGACTGGCGCGACGGTCCGGCCGGCCGGATCACGGAGAAAATCCGGGCAGTGGAAGAGAAACTGTAGGCGCGTTGCCAAGGCCCGCAACCGGGCGTACAGTGAATAGCTGGAAACTTCTGCCGCCAAATCAACCCGTCGGACGCTCCCGGCTCTGGCCGGGACGGCGCGACACCCACACCGCAACCACCAGGAGTCGACCATGCTCGATCAGCTGGCCCAAGTGAACATGAGCATATACTTTCAGACCATTATCTTCCTCGTTTTCCTGGGACTGTTGTTCCGCCTGAACTGGAAGATGGGCTCCATCCCCCACATGGTCCTTTGCGCCGTGAAATACTTCGTTTTTGTCCTCATCTTCATTTACCTGTTTCTCAATTGGGCCAGCGACGTCAACCCGACCCTGCGCAACAGCAGCATCCTGATCATGACCCTGATCAACGTATATATGCTGTGGCATGTCCTTGTCGCGGCCGTTGAACTTCCCTACCGCCGGGCGCTTGCAAGCTGCGTGGAGGGCGTGTGCACCACGACCGACCTGGAGCAGGCCTTTTCCGCCGGGAAACGCTTTTACCGGCTGCGCTATTTCTTCGCCTCCCTGACCAGCGGCGTCGCCCCCTGGCTGTTTCTGCGCGGCATCTCCGCCGAGCGCACCCGCGACGATCTGCACCAGGTCTTCATCGGCCTTGATCCCAAGGCCTCGGTCTTCGGGGCCAGCCTGTACACCCATTATCTGCAAAACCAGTTGCGTTCCGACAAGTCGATGCCTGCCGACAGGCGCTCCGAACGGCAGCGCCTTGTCGAAGCCCTGGCCCGCGATCCCTGGCTGACCGAAAAAACGGGGGCGTTTCTGAACCAGCTCCTGGCCACGCCCGAGGACCTGCTCGAAGCCGGGCTCAAGGAATCCCTCAAGGACGCCGGCAAGCTGGCCTGACGCGCGGGCGGCGTCCGGGCTCCGGATGCGCCGGACGCCGCCCGATCCTGCCGACGTTCACGCGGCATGGCGCGCCGATCGCCATGCCGCGTCTTGTCTTCCACATCGCCAACATGGCCCGGCAATGCCGCCTGCGTTTTTCCGGCGACAATACCGCCAGCCAGTCCGGGAGCCTGCCCATGCGCGCCATGACGCCCCGCTGCCGATCCACGCCAATGCGTCCTGCCCGGGCCGTCGTCACCCTGGTTGTCCTGGGTCTCCTGATGCTGGCGGCGCTGCCGGACGGGTTCGCCCGGGCCGGGTGCTCCCCCAGGGATTTCGTCATTGCCCTGGACGCCGGCCATGGTCCGAAGATTCCCGGGGCCACCAGCGCCACGGGCGTGGCGGAATACGACTACAACCTGCAACTGGCCGGGCGCGTGAAGGACGCCCTGGCGGCTGCCGGCTTTTCCCGGGCCTTCCTGGTCGATCCCGCAGGGCAGAGCCTGCCTCCGGCCGACCGGGCCAAACGGGCCAATGCCGCAAAGGCCGGGTTGCTGCTTTCCATCCACCATGATTCGGTCCAACCCCAGTTCCTGGAGAGTTGGATCGTACAGGGCCGCAAACAGCGCTACTGCGACCAGTTCGCCGGCTATTCGGTATTTTACTCGGGGAGAAACGACAAGGCCGCCGCCAGTCTGGCCCTGGCCCGGCTGATCGGGGGAGAGTTGCAGGCAGCGGGCCTTTCTTTCACGCGCCACCACGCCGCCGACATTCCCGGCGAACGCAGGCCGCTGGTGGACGACACGGTGGGCGTCTACCGCTACGACGGATTGGCCGTGCTGCATGCCGCGAACATGCCTGCCGTGCTGCTGGAAGCGGGAGTCATCGTCCATCGGGCCGAGGAGGCCGAGTTATCCGGAGCGGCGCGCCAACAAACAACCGCCACAGCCGTGGCCAAGGCCGTCACGGCCTGGTGCGCGGACCGCAAGCCCTAAGGCAGGCCCATCCCCGGGGGACGGCGCGCCCCAAAACGGCAAAACGCCATCAGTCCCAGTTGGCCAACCGGTCCCAGGCCAGGGCGCGCGCCCTTTCGGCCAGAAGCAGCATCTCGGGCTTGGAAACCTGATCGTCCGCTCCCACGGCCTCGCCCTTGTGGCGCAGGCTCTCGGTAATAAGCGAAGAAAAAAGGATCACCGGCAGGCGTTTGAGCATCGGATCGTCCTTGACCTTGCGGGTCAGGCTGTGGCCGTCCATGGCCGGCATCTCGATGTCGGAAACCAGGACATGCACGAAATCCGTGATGGGGCGGTTTTCCTGAACCGCCGCCGCCTTCCACTCCTGCAACTGATCCCAGGCGATGCGGCCGTTTATCGTCCGGGTGACCTCGAAGCCGGCCTTTTCCAGGGAAGCGGCGATCATGCGGCGGATGGTGGTGGAATCGTCGGCAATAAGGGCCTTGAAGATCATATCCTTGTCGGGCAGATCTTTCTGGCGCTCGACAAAGGCTTCCTGGTCGAGTTCCTTGAGCGCCAGTCCCGGATTGAGGTCGGCCACGATCTTTTCCATATCCAGGATAAAGACCACCCGCTTTTCCAACTGCACCACGCCCGTGACCGAATTGCCGGAGTAGGCCGAAACCTGGGCGCTTGGCGGTTCGATCTGTTCCCAACTCAGGCGATGAATGCGGGTGACGCCCGAAACCCGAAAAGCGCTGATGACGCGATTGAACTCCGTCACCACCACCTTGTCGTAGGACTTGTTCCCTCTCTCCTTGCCAAGCCATAAGGCAAGATCGACGAGGGGCACCACTTTGTCGCGCAAATTGAAGGTGCCAAGGACACAGGGATGCGGCGCCTGCGGCATCTCAGTGATCTTGGGCAAGCGGATGATTTCCAGCACCTTGGCAACGTTGACCCCGTAGTACCCCACATAGTCCGTACCGGAAGGAGTTGGTTCCTCCAAAAAAAATTCTACGATTTCAAGCTCGTTGGTGCCGGACTCAAGAAGAATATTCGTATTGCTCATGATGCCTTGGCTCCCGGAACGCATAACGACAGGCGGCTGAGACGACGCTCGACAGACAACACTCTCTACTGTATGCCGTCCGCCTTCCAAAAAGCAAGGGTTGTATTCCAGACGCCGGTTTGACACGTCCGACCGTTTTTGCCACGGTGTCTATAGGCGATAGCTTTTTCACGCGCCATACCACCAGCGCCACACGGACAGTGCCATGCTGAAATGCCTTTCGCGTGCCATTTCCGCTTCGCTTGCGGCTGCGGCCCTGGCCATGGCCGCCTGGGCGAACGCCGGTCAGGCCCCTTCGCCGGACTTCTCCGTAACCCTGCTCGTGTTCAACCGGCCGCCGTACTATCTGCTGGATCATGGCCGGCCGGCCGGCGGTTTTCTGCTCGACATCGCCCTGGCGGCGTTTGAGCGGGCCGGCATTGCCGTCGAAGTCAAAGAGATGCCGCCAAACCGCATATTGGCCGCCGTAAAGGACCACGAAGCCCCGGTCTGCTCCGTGGGCTGGCTCGCCACATCGGAACGGGAAACAGCAGCCCGTTTCAGCAGCCCGTTTTACCAAAACAAGCCTATCGGCGTCGTCGTCAACGCCCAAAGCCCCCTCCCCTCCGGCCAGCCGGCCACCCTGGACGATCTGTTGCAGAAAAACGCCACCTGGGGCCTGCACGAGGGGTTTTCCTACGGCGAGGATATCGATAAAAAATTCCGGAGGCAGCCGGCCAGCGCCCTCAAACGCTTTTCCGACGCCCGCCACATGGTCCGTCTGGTGGCCCTCAACCGGTTGGATGCCGTCCCCATCGAACCCGAAGAGTTGGCCTGGATGCAGCATGAGGAACCCGCGCTGGCCGGGTCCCTGCGTTTTGTGCCCCTGGCCGATGCGCCTTCCGGCATCATGCGCCGCATCATGTGCCACACGGCCGTGCCGCAAACGGTCATGGACCGCCTCGACGCCGCCATTGCCGGCTATCGGGAAACGGACGACTACCGCAGGCTCGTTGGCCAGGGAACGCCCGATGCGCCGGCCCTCCCTGCCGCAGCAGGCGGCCATGACGACCGACGCTACAATTCGCCGTCAAGCAACAGATGGGAAAAGTAGCCGAGAACCGTCGCCAGATAATACGGGATGAAGGGTTTCCAGGGGAGACCGAGCAAGACCATGGGGGCCACCAGGACGGAACACGGAATGAGCAGGCCCGCCCACCAGGTATGGGTCCATCCCCTGTGCGATCCTATGGCCGGCAGCAGGGCGCAGAAGCCCAGAATGGCCGCGTACCGGTATTGCTGGCGATAGATGAGGAACGCGTCGACCAGCATCGCCGCGCCGTAGAAGATTCGTCGTCCTTTGGAGTCGGTGTCCACGTCGGGAAACAGCCCGCCCAGAATGGAAAACAGGCACAGGCAGATCGCGGTCTCAAATCCAGGGCGGTATATCCCAAACCATGACGTTGCGGCCACAGCCACCCCGGTGACTGCCGTCGCGCCGGCCATGTGCATCTTGTATCCCGGCATGGGCGTCCTGGTAGCATCGCCGCACAAGCCGCGCAAGCCACGACTGCCCTCCTTGACGCCGCCCGCCCCCATGGCTACCACCAGCCATCAGCAACTCCCAAACCGGATGCACGCCATGCCCCATACACGCTTCCTGCCGGCCCTGGCCCTGGCCCTGGCCCTTTTCGCCCTGCTGACCAGCATCGCTCCCGCGCCCGCAGCCGGCCCGACCGTGGAGCTGTTCGTCACCAGTTGGTGTCCGTATTGCGTCAAGGCCAAGGCGTATTTCGACGCCAAAGGCATCGCCTACACCACCCATGACATCGAAAAGGATCAGGCTGCGGCCGCCCGTTTCCAGAAATACGGCCAATCGGGCGTTCCTCTCGTCCTCATCAACGGCAAGCCCATTGCCGGCTATTCCGTGGCTGCCTACGAAAAAGCCCTTGGCGCGACCCCGCCGGCGGCGGCCCATATCCATAGCGTTCCCGGGCAATAATCCGCCGTGCCGGCCGGGCAGGCCCCGGAGGCAAGCCGCACAGCCACGCCGCAAGGAGAATCCCGTGACAAGCGCCCCCTACGTGTTCAGCCAGCGCGCCCACAACATCAAGATTTCCGCCACCAAGCTCATGCCCATGATCGCCAGCGGCGTCGGCGACTGCGTCTCCCTGGGGCAGGGAGTGCCCTCGTTCCCCACCCCGCCCCATGTGGTGGAGGCCGTGTGCCGGGCCCTTCGCGACTCGCCGACGGCCGGGAAATATTCGCTCCAGCCCGGCATGGCCGAACTGCGCCGGGCCGTGGCCGACCGTCTTGCCCAGGACAAGGGGCTCGACGCCAATCCGGAAACCGAAATCGTCATCACCGTCGGCGGCATGGAGGCGCTCCTGTGCGCGGTGCTGTGCCTGTGCGATCGCGGCGACGAGGTGATCGTCCCCGAGCCGTTTTATCCGTCCCATGTGGAGCAGGTGCTTCTGGCCGAGGCGAAACCCGTTTTCGCCCCGCTGCGCCGCAACGATTGGAGCCTCGATCCCGAGGCCGTGGCCGCGGCCGTCACCCCGCGCACCAAGGCCATCATCATCAATTCGCCCCACAACCCGACCGGTTCGGTCTTTGCCGAGGCGGATCTCCTGGCCGTGGCCGAAATCGCCCTGCGCCACGATCTTTATGTCGTCTGCGACGACACCTATGACGCCCTGTCCTACGACCAGCCGGCCTTCACCCTGTCAAGCGTCCAGAGCCTGCGGCCAAGGCTCGTGGCTGTGGGCAGCTTTTCCAAACGCTACGCCCTGACGGGCTGGCGCGTGGGGTTCGCCTTCGCCCCGGAACCGATCATGGCCCAGATGCTCAAAGTCCACGACTGCACCGCGATTTGCGCCCCGACACCGGCCCAGTTCGCCGCCCTGGCCTCGTTGACCGGCCCGCAGGACATATACGACGGATTCGTGGCCACCCTGTCCGCGCGCCGCGACCAGATCGCCAGACGCCTCGACGCCATGGCCCCGGCCGTCGCCTACAACCGGCCCGGGGGCGCGTTCTACGTCATGGCCCGCTACGATCTGCCCGCCAGCCCCATGGACGTGGCCACGCGGCTTATCCGCGAGGCCCGGGTCATCACCATTCCCGGCGACAGCTTCGGCCCCGGCGGCGCGCAAAGCCTGCGTCTGTCCTTTGGCGGCAACGACGACGAGATCGACATGGCCTGCGACCGTCTGCATGCCTGGATGGAGAAGGAAAAAACCAAGATTTAGGAAAAGGCCGGTCCCCATCGGCCGCTTCGCCAACCTTGCGTCCCCTGGACCAGGCACGTTACAGGCAAGCCCATGATGACAGCCGACAACGGACCAGCCCTGACGCTTGGCGAGGGCACCATTGGCTACCAGGATGGATCGGAAGCGTATCTGCTGCGTTTTTTTACGGAAAACGTGGTCAATGAATACGAATTGTTCCCCAAGGATGCGCCCTGGGCCATCCATTACCACCTGACGCCGCGCCGCAAGACGCTGCTGTCCTGGCTCGATTTCGGCCAGGGCGGACGCATCCTGGAGCTTGGAGCCGGCTGCGGGGCGCTGACGTCCCATCTGGTCAGCCTGCCCCATGCCGTCACGGCCGTGGAAGGCTCCCCGGACCGGGCGGCCATCATCCGCGCCCGCTGCCGCACGGCCGGCAATCTGGAAATCGTCGCCGCCAACGCCGTCGGCCTGCCCTATGACGGCCTCTTCGACGCGGTCACGCTGATCGGGGTGCTCGAATACGCCGGAGCCTTTGTCGACGGCCCCGCCCCCCATGAACGGCTTCTGGCCGAGGCCGGACGCTATCTCAAGGATGACGGCTGCCTCATCCTGGCCATTGAAAACCGCATGGGGCACAAGTATCTGGCCGGCATGCCCGAGGACCACACCGGCCGCCCCTACAGCGGCGTCAACGGCTATCCCGGTCCCGGCGCGGCCCGCACCTTCGACCGGCCGACCCTGTCCGCCATGCTGGCCCGGGCCGGATTTCCCGCCCAGCAGTGGCACTACCCGTCGCCGGACTACAAGACCCCGGACAGCGTGGTGTCCGAACGCGCCCTGGGCACGCCCGGCTTCAACGCCCTGCCGCTGCTGGAACTGCCGACGCGCGACTATGACGGCAACATTTTTCCGGCCTTCAGCGAACGCCAGTTCCTGCGCTCGGCCCTGGCCGGAGGCTTGGGCGGCCACTTCATGAACTCGTTTCTGGTCCTGGCCGCCGCCGACGGCAAGGCGCCCATGCTGGCCGCCAACAGGGACGCCCTGGCCGTGGCGGTCAATGCCGACTCCTGCCCGCCCCGGTTCCAGACCATGACGCGCTTCACCGCCAAGGACGGTGGCGTCGTCGTGACCCGGAAAAACCTCCACGGCCTGCCCCCGGCCCGCTTTGCCGCCGGCCGCCAGCGCCTCAAGGCCAGCGAACCCTGCCATCTCGGCTATGCCAGCTTTCTGGAGATTGTCCTGGCCGCTGTCGAGGACGGCAACTGGGGACTGGCGGCCGGCGCGCTGACGGACTGGATGGAGCTGGCCGCCTCCCGGGCCCGGCCGGCCACGCCCGAAGGCGTCCGGGGGTTTGCCGACTTTTGCCGGGACCGCCTGGGCGCTCCTGTCTACGCCGGCCGGGAAACGGAAAAATGGCTGTCCGGCAGCCTGCTCGACGCCCATCCCGGCAACGTGCTGCGCCATCCCGCAACCGGGGACGTCCGCTTCATCGATCTGGAATGGCAGCTTGCCTGCGACATCCCGCTGCAACTGCTGCTGGATCGGGGAATCAATCTGGTGGGCCAGAAGGTTGCGCCGCTGGCCCGCTACCTGGGCCTGCCGGAAGCCGGCGGCCTGCCCCCGGTCATGGACCGGATGCTGGCCCGCCATCCCCTTTGCCGCAGAACCGATTTCGCCTCCCTGGCCTGCGTCACCCAATGGCTTTTCGCCGCAGTCACCCACGGCACCCTCGATTACCGCCTGCCGGCCCCCACGGCCTGACGCCTCTTTCCCCCTGGCCCGCATTGGCGTAAGGGGGACCGCATCGTCTGCCTGCAAGGACACCCTTTCGCATGAATCAACGCACGCACGCCGCCGGGCCGCAGCCCCCAGGGCCAAAAGGGGCGTCCCGCCCCGCCCTGGCCATGCTCGGGGTCAACCTGATGGTGTTCATGGCCACCCTGGACATGAGCATCGTCAACGTGGCCCTGCCCACCCTGGTCGACACGCTCGCCAGCGACTTCGCCACCATTCAATGGGTGATTTTAAGCTATATCCTGGTCATTGCCTCGCTGCTGCTGCTCGTGTCGCGATACGGCGATCTGCACGACAAAAAACGGGTTTTTTCCACGGGGCTGGCGCTGTTCATCCTGGCGTCGCTGTGTTGCGGACTGGCCCCGTCGGTGTCCTGGCTCATTGCCTTCCGGGCCGCGCAGGGGATTGGCGCGGCCATGAGCCAGGCGCTCGGCATGGCCATCGTCACCCAGCTCGCCCCGCCGGCCAGCCGGGGCCGGGCCCTCGGGTTCATCGGCGGCGCCGTGGCCCTGGGGCTCATGCTCGGCCCGCCCCTGGGCGGCCTGCTCATCGGGCTTGCCGGCTGGCGCTCCATGTTCCTGTTGAATATCCCCATCGGCCTTGTCGCCCTGTACGTCGTCAGACGGCACATGCCCGCCCTGCCGCCTGTCCGCGCCGGCGAACGCTTTGACGTGCCCGGGGCCATCGCGGCCAGCCTGACCCTTGGCAGTTACTGCCTGGGCATGACCCTGGCCCAGCAAAACGGTCTGGCCGATCCGGCCGCCCTGTCGCTGCTGGCCCTGTCCCTGGCCGGGCTGGCGGCGTTCATCCGCCTGGAACGCCGGGCGGCGTTCCCCATGCTCGACCTGTCGCTATTTGCCAATCCCCTGGTGTCCCTGCCGCTGCTCATGTCGGTGCTGGTGTTCATCACCGGCGCAAGCGGCTTTATCATGCCGTTCTTCCTCCAGACGGCCCAGGGCCGGTCCGTGACGGAAATGGGGATCATCATGATGATCCTGCCGGCCTCCATGGCCCTGACCGCGCCCGTGTCCGGCGCATTGGCCGACCGCTACGGTTCGCGGGCGATCAGCCTCGTCGGGCTCTCGGTGCTGTGCTGCGGCTGTCTGGCTCTGGGGACGCTGGCCGTGGACACGCCGTGGTGGGGCTATCTGCTGCGGACCATGCCGGTGGGGCTTGGCATCGGCATCTTCCAGGCCCCCAACAATTCGGCCATCATGGGCCAGATGCCGCCCCACCGGCTCGGCGTCGGCTCCGGGCTGGCCAACTACGCCCGGGTATTCGGCCAATCAACGGGACTGCCGCTGGTTGGCGCGATCTTTTCCTCGCTGGTGCTCTCCCGGGGCCACGTCGCCTCCCAGGCGGCCTTCACCAGCGCCCCGCCGGCCGATCTGGCCGCCGGCGTGGCCGGGGTCTTCAACTGGCTGGCGGCACTGCTGCTGGTGGCCATTGGCCTTGGCATTGCCGTCTGGAAGCTGGAAGTCCGGCGCGAACGGACGGCCGCCTCCTGAAGGCGGCCGCCTTCTGGCGCCGGCAGCCGGGTCGGACAGATCAGATCCATGGCTACGGCTGTTTTTGTCCGCGTTGACAGCTTCCCGACCCTCACATACGATTTCTTCTATGGACGACGTGCTGCCAAGCCCCGATCAGGAAAGCGACCAACGCCAGGCCGCCCGGTTGCAGGAAGCCGTTGAAAACCTGTTCGCCTGCTGCCAGGCCCGCATTGCCATGCAAAGCGAACGGTTCGGACTGCCGCCGGCGGCCCTTCGGGCCTTGCTGGCCCTTGGCGAAAGCCGCTATCTGGCCCCCGGGGAACTCGGCCGACGCCTTGGCGTGACCAAAAGCCGGGTCACAGCCGTCACCACAGGGCTTTTGCGCCAGGGCCTCATCGAAAAGCATCCCGACCCGGCCGACGCCCGCGTCACCCTGCTCACCCTCACGCCGTCCGGCCGCCGGGCCCGTGAAGAAGTCCGTGTCTTTATGGCCGGGCTTTTCAAAAGCATGCTTGACCGCATTGAACCCTCGCAACGTGAAGCCCTGCTCGGCTCCCTTGAAGTCTTGCGTCACTGCATGGAGGCCGTTCGCGCCGACAGCAGGCCGTAAGCGTACAGTGCCGATCCCTTCACAGACGCCGGAATCCAGGCAGAGACCGGCTTCACAAAGCGCGGCCTTTCGTTCATACTGTCCCGATGGACATCCCGCTTCTTCCCGACGTCACCATCATTTTTGGTCTGGCCGTCGTCGTCATCCTGGTCTGCCATCGCCTGAAAATTCCGGCTCTGGTGGGAATGCTCTTGACGGGCGTGGTCTGCGGCCCGTACGGCCTGGGCCTCGTGCGCTCGGCCCACGACGTGGAAATCCTCTCCGAAATCGGCGTCATCCTGCTGCTGTTCACCATCGGGCTGGAGCTTTCCCTGGCCGATCTGTCGCGGCTTCGCCGGCCGGTCTTCTACGGCGGCACGGCCCAGATGCTGTTGACCTGGGCCTTTTTTTTCTCCCTGCCCCTGTTTGTCCTGGGGATGTCCGGCGGCTCCAGCGTTTTGCTTGGCATGCTGGCCGCCCTTTCGAGCACGGCCATCGTGCTGACCACGCTGCAGGAACGCGCCGAGATGGAAGCGCCGCATGGCCGCGTGAGCCTTGGCATCCTCATTTTCCAGGATCTCCTCGCCGTGCCCATGACCCTGGCCGTACCGCTTCTCGCCGGCAGGACCTTCGGGTTCACCAACTCCATCGTTTTCACCGTGGGCAAAGGCCTCCTGGTGCTCGTCCTGCTTGTCGTGCTGTCCCGCAAGCTCATGCCCAGGCTGCTCCTTTCCATCGTGCGCACGCGAAGCCGCGAACTTTTCCTGCTGACAGCCCTCGGCATTTGTCTGGCCGTAAGCCTGCTTACAGCCTCCATCGGGTTGTCCCTGTCCCTGGGTGCGTTTCTGGCCGGCCTGCTCCTTTCCGGTTCGGATTATCGCGAGCATCTGCACGAGGCGGTCCTGCCCTTCAAGGACGTCTTCACCTCGCTGTTTTTCATCTCGATCGGCATGCTGCTCAACCTCGCCCCGGCGCTGGAGCATGCCTGGCAGATTCTTGGCGCAACGGGACTTTTGCTCCTCGTCAAGGCCGTCATGGCCGGCGCGGCCACCCGCATCCTGGGCTACCCGACGCGCACGGCCGTGCTCGTGGGGCTGGCCCTGTGCCAGGTTGGGGAATTCTCGTTTATTCTGGCCAAGGCCGGCTTTGACCGCCATGTCATTTCCGAACATTTCTACCAAAAATTCCTGGCCGCAAGCATCCTGACCATGGTGCTCGCGCCTTTCATCATCAAGGCCGCGCCCAAAGTGTCCCTGGTCCTGTGCCGACTGATCGGGGCCAGGGAAACGCCCCTGGCTCCGCCGACGCCGGGGATGGCGGACCATATGATCATTCTGGGATTCGGCGCCGGCGGCCGGCAGCTGGCCCGGGCGGCCAAAGCGGCGGACATTCCCTACGTGATCCTTGAAATGAACCCGGACACGGTGCGAAACGAGCGCAAAAAAGGCGAACCCATCCACTTCGGCGACGCCTCCAAACCGGGCGTTCTGGCCCACATCGGCGTGCACGCGGCCAAGGCGCTGGCTGTGGTCATCTCCGATGCCGCCGCCGCCCGGCGCACGGTGGAGATCGCCCGATTTGAGAATCCGGCACTGTATATTGTCGCCCGAACCCGGTTTAATTCCGAAATTTCGGCTCTGCTTGATCTTGGCGCCAACGACGTGATCGCCGAGGAATTCGAGGCGTCGCTTGCGGTTTTCACCCGGGTGCTGGCCAAATTCATGGTCCCGCGCGACGACATCGAGCGCATGGCCCAGGATATCCGGCGCGAAGGCTATGCAGCCATGCTGCCCGGCTCTTTGGCCGATTTGGCGGGAAGTGTTCCGGACAAATCCCTGGCCGGCCTGCATGTCGCCGTTTTTACGGTGGATGCGGACTCGCCCCTGGCCGGGCGGTCGCTTATGGACGTGCATCTGCGGCGGGAACACAACCTGACGGTTGCAGCGGCAAGGCGCGGCGAAGACTTTGTGCCCAATCCCGACGGCCCCTTCGTTCTGGCCCCGGGCGACCGGCTCTACGTCATGGGCACGGCCGAAGCCCTCAAAACCGGAGCCGGTCTTTTTCGGAGGGCCGGCCCGGCGGCCGCCCCGATGCCGTAGCGTTTGTCGTCGCCCTATGACGCGACGGTTGCGGCAAAGGCCTGCCGGGCCGCCGCCAGATCGAACAGCGCATGGCCCACGGTCTTGAAAACCACCGGGCCGGACAATCGGGGCGGGGTTTCCAGCACGGCGTCAAGGGCCGTCACCCGCTTCCAGTCGACGCCCGCCCGCAGGAAATCCCCGGCTTCCGCCAGGGCCGAAGCCATGTCGTCGACGAAGAGCGCCGCCCGTCCGACCAGCGATGCCGGCGTCTCGGCCGCTTCGGGCGTAAACGATCCCACAGCCGAGACAAAGACGTCGCCGCGTACGGCATCGGCAAAAACCGGCTCACGGCTCGTTGTCGCCGTGACAATCATGGCGGCCCGCCGCACGGCGTCCGCCGCATCGTCGGCCATCCGCACCGTGATCCCTCTTTGGGCAAGCTCTGCGGCCAATGCCTCGCCCCTGGCCCGGGTGCGCGTGGCAATGGCGATGTCGCGCAGACCAAGGCCCTGCCAGAACGCCTCCACATGAGCCCTGGCCTGCACCCCGGCTCCGAAAACCACAAGCGGCCCGTCCTTGACCGGAGCCAGAAGCCGCGCCGCCAGCAGGCTCACCGCCGCCGTGCGCCGGGCCGTCACGGTCGGTCCGTCCAAAACGCCAAGCTTCCTGCCCGTAGCCGCCTCGATCACCGTCACCTCGCCCTGGATGACCGGCAACGTCCGGTTGCCCGGATGCACGGTGATGGTCTTGACCACGGCCAGTTCGGCATCCGCCGCCGGCATGCACAAAAGCACGCCTCCCGGAATCGGCGCCGCCAGCCGTTCGGGGGCAACGGCCCGGCCAGCCTGGCGCGCCCGCAAGACATCGGCCACGCATGTGGCAAGTGCAGCATAATCAAACATCGCGCTCCCCCCGGCTCCGGAAGACCTTCGCCCTGACGGCCTGGACAGCCGGCTGCGGCTGCATGGCACGTGGCTGAGCCCTTCGCCGGCAAAAAGGGCCGGAAGCGCAAGCTCCCGGCCCTGAACCTCTCATCAAACGGCTTCCGCCAGAGCCTCCCGGCCCGGCCGGGAGCGCCCCGGGCAGGCGCCGCCTAGACCCCGTCCTTCTCGGACTTATGGCCGACCAGCCAGGTCTGCAGTTCGTCCATATAGGTATAAAAGACCGGCGTCAGATACAGCGTGACCATCTGGGAGATGACCAGTCCGCCGGCAACCACAAGGCCCAGGGGCTGCCGGGCGTCGCCGCCCGCGCCAAGGCCCAGGGCGATGGGGAAGATGCCGGCGATAGCGGCCACGGTGGTCATCATGATGGGCCTAAATCGCACGATGCAGCCTTCAAAAACCGCCTCAAAGGGCGTTTTCCCTTCTTTCTCGGCCTCGATAGCGAAGTCGATGACCATGATCGAGTTCTTTTTAACGATGCCGATCAGCATGATGATGCCGATGAAACCGTACAGATCGAGCTGGCGGCCGAAAACAAGCAAGGTGATGAGGCCGCCCAGGGCCGCCGAAGGCAGCCCCGAAAGGATGGTCAACGGATGGATGAAGCTTTCGTAGAGAATGCCGAGAATAAGATAAATGACCATGATGGCCAGGAACAGCAGGAACGGCACGCTGCCCAGGGATTCCTGGAACGCCGTGGCCTGCCCCTCGAAGATGTAACTGATGTTGGTCGGCAGCTCTTTTTTGGCCAGTCCCTGGATGGCCGTGACCGCCTCGCCCAGGGAATAGACGCCGGCGGTGTTGAACGAAATGGTGACCGAGGTGAGCTGGCCGGTGTGGTTGACCACAAGCGGTCCCACGCCTTCGGTCATTTTCACCAGACCATTTAAGGGCACCATGATGGGGTTGCCCTTGGCATCGGCCTGACTCGACTTGACGTACAGCTTGTTAAGCAGGTCCGGACGGCGTTGGAATTCGGGCTGCACCTCCACAATGACCTTGTAGGTATCGGTCGCGCCGTAGAGGTTGGTGACCTGCCGCGCGGCATAGGCGGTCATAAGCGCCGTTTCGATGGCGGACGCCGTGATGCCGAGCACCTGGGCCTTGTCCCGGTCGATGTCGATGAAGACCTGGGGCCCGTCGATCTGCATATCGGTGTTGACGTCGGCCAGCTGGGGCAGCTTGCGCATGGAGCCGGCCATCTTGCGGGCCACGGGATAGAGTTCGCCCGGGTCGGGAGACAGCAGGGTGAACTGGTACAGGGCCTTGGTCTGCTTGCCGCCGATCTGGATGGATGGCGGATTGTACATGAACACGAACAAGTCGGACAATTGGGCCATTTTTGGCCGCAAGTCGTCGATGATCTGCTGGGCGCTGCGTTTACGGTGCTCCATATCCTTGAGCAGCGGGAACATGGCGCAGTTGTTCATGGAGGTGTTGGGACCGCCGACGCCGACCACGCCAATGAACTTGAACACGTCGGGGTCGGACATGAAGATGCGGCCGACCTTGAGGACCCGGTCCTTCATGGTTTCAAACGAGGCGCTCTGTTCGGCCATGCCGAAGGCATAAAAAATGCCCGAATCCGTTGCCGGAATAAAGCCCATGGGAATAACGGTAAAAAGCCAGAATGTCAGTCCCAGCACGCCAACGGAAAGGAGCATCACCAGGAATCGAAAACGCAGGGCCAGGTGCAGCGATTTTTCATAGCCCCGCTCGATCCATTTGAAAAACCCGCCGGACTCGGAAATCTTCCCCGAGAGAAAACGGCTGCACAGCATGGGCGTGAGCGACAGGGTGACAAAACCCGAGACCAGAATGCAAAGCGTAATGGTCACGGCCATTTCGTTGAGCACCCGGCCCAGGATGCCGGCCATGAACATGATGGGAATAAAGACCACGGCCAGGGACAGGGTCATGGAAATGATGGTGAAACCGATCTGGCGCGCTCCTTCGAGGGAGGCCTGCATGATCTTTTTCCCCATCTCGGCGTGGCGCACGATGTTCTCGATCATGACGATGGCGTCGTCCACCACGAAGCCGACAGCCAGAATGATGGCCATGGCCGACAGGTTGTCGATGGAAAAGTTAAAAAAGACCATGATCGACAGCGTGCCGATAAGGGCCGTGGGCAGGGCCAGACTGGCGATGATGGTGGCCGGAATGTTTCGCAGAAACAGGTAGACCACGATGACGACCAGGGAAATGGAAAGCAGCAGCGTAAACTGGACGTCGTCGATGGCGGCCTTGATGGACTGCGACCGGTCATACAGGATTTCCAGGCCGACCGAAGGAGGCAGCGTGGCCTCGATACTGGGCATCATGGCCCGGATGGAGTCGACAAGCTGAATGGTGTTGGTGCCGGCAGCGCGCTTGACGGCAATGACGATGCCCTGCTGCTGATCGAAAAACGCCGTGTTCTTGTCGTTGATGGTCGAGTCGATGGCGTGGCCCACATCCTGAAGACGTATGGGCTTGCCGTTTCTGTAGGCGATGATCTGGCGGTTGTAGGCCGTGGCGCTGGTGAGCTGCCCCTGGGCCTTGATCGTGAAAAGCTTGTCCACGCCGTAGAGGGAGCCGGTCGGCTGGAGCACCGTTTCGTTGTCAAAGGCCGTGGCCACCTCATCCACGCCGATGCCAAGGGCGGCCAGCCTGTCCGGGTTGACCTGGACGCGCGGCGCGTAGGTCTGGTCGCCGTAGACGGACACCTGGGCCACGCCGTTGATCATGGAGATGCGCTGGGCGATGTAGACCTTGGCGTAGTTGGTGACGCGGTACAGCGGCAGGGTGTCGCTGAACACGCGGATATAGATGATGGGCATGTCCGCCGGGTTGACCTTCTGGAAGGTCGGCGGACTGGGCATCTCGGTGGGCAGGCTGCCCTGGGCGGCGTTGATGTAGGTGAGGACGTCGGTGCCGGCCCCATCGATGTTGCGCGACAGATCGAACTGCAGGGTGATGGTGGTGGTGCCGAGGGAGTTGACGGAACTCATGGACTGCAGGCCGGAAATGGACGTGAACTGCCGCTCAAGCGGCGTGGCCACGGCCGAGGCCATGGTTTCCGGGTCCGCGCCGGGAAGGGACGCCGTCACCTGGATGGTGGGAAAGTCAATGCTCGGCATTTCGCTGATGGGCAGCGAAAAATAGGACACCACGCCGAAAAAGATCAGCGCGGCCATGAGCAACGTGGTTGCGACCGGCCGCTTGATAAAGAGGTCGGTCATGATCAGTTCCCCTGGCCTTCCCCGGAAGCGCCGCCCGGTTTCTTGTCCTTGCCCGCCACGGCAGCCGGAGAGACGGGGCCTTCCCTATACACCTGCTGGTCCACGATTTTGACGGGAACACCGGGGAACAGCTTGATCTGGCCGGAGGTGATGACCTTTTCGCCCGGCGCCAGCCCCTTTTCCACCACCGTCTCCGGTCCGATCTTGCGGCCGGCCTGGACGGGGCGCACTTCGACGGTGTTGTCGGGCTTGGCGATAAAGACCGAGGAGCCATCCTGGGTGGTGACCAGGGCGCTGGCCGGCACCAGAATGGTATTGGCGGTGTCGGCCAGGACGACCGAGGCATCCACGAACTGTCCGGGCCACAGCAAGCGGTCGGTATTGGGAAATTCGCCCTGGAGGGTGATGGTGCCGGAATTGACGTCCACAGTATTGTTGATGACCGTGAGCTTGCCCTTGGCGGCCATATCCGGACGGCCAGGATAGCGGGCCTCGACGGCAAGCGTCCCCTTGCCGGCGTAGGTGCGGATGTCCGGGAGATATTTCTCGGCCACGGCGAATTGGACGTTGATGGGCTCGATCTGGTTGATGGTGACGATAATGTCCGCATTGGCCTCGATGAGGTTGCCGGTCTTGTAGGACTGCAGGCCGACGACCCCCGTGCAGGGACTTTTAATATAGCAATAGTCGAGGTTGACCTTGGCGTTCACCACGGCGGCCTCGTCCACGCGCACCTGCTCCGCAGCCTGTTGATAGGCGGTGCGCTTTTGCTCGTAGTCTTCCTGGCTGACGACAGCCTGGGCCACCAGATCCTTGTAGCGCAACCAGTCGCGTTTGGCCTGGGCGGCCGTGGCCTTGTCGCGGCCAAGGGTGCTTACGGCCTCGCCGAGCTTGGCCTTGTAGGAATCGGGATCGATGACAAGCAGGGATTGGCCTTCCGTGACCAGATCGCCTTCGGCAAAAAGCGTCTGCTGCAGGACGCCCGTCACCTGGGAACGCACATTGACCGTGCGCACGGCATACACATGGCCGATGCCGTCCACGGCCATGGGGGCGGTGGTGGCCGCAGCCTCGACGACCGTCACCTCCACCGGCTCCGGCGCCTGGGCCTGGGGTTTCTTCTTTTCGCACCCGGCGAGGTTGGCAAACAACGCCAGGATCAGGGGAGCGCAATAACAAAAACTTCCGAGACGCCCGAAGGACAGGCGTGGGAGTAAAACAGACATGAATGCGGTCTCCTCTCGTTTGAAGCGCAATCCCCGGCAGAAAAAGAAAAGGGCGGGCGCTCCTTGGCAGCGGGCGGAACAAATATGTCCTGTCTTTCCCATTCCCCCCATAAAGTCAAGATATTAACGAGTATTGTCAGCGTATTGCCGCAATCCTCGGAAACCGGGCGCAAACGGGGCGTTTTTTTCGCAACGCTTATCGGATTGCTGCCCTGCCAAGATAGGGTCCAAGAAGCCGTTTGCGGTATTCCGCATTTTCCAGACGTCGCAGCATGGCGACACTGACGGATTTACGCAGGGCCGAGTCCCGGGGAAAGGCGAAGCCATAGAGTTGGGGATCAAAAAATACGGGCAGGATGTGCGTCTGGCCCTCGTAACTCCGGTGCTGGTAATAATGCAGGATGGGCTGGTCATGGACAAAGGCGTCAAGCTCGCCGCGAATCAACGCCTGCAGGCCGTCATCGACGGTCTCATACCGCCTGACCCCGATATGGGAGAGCGTGAGGGCCTCCTCGGCCGCGGCATCGCCCACCACGCCGGTTCGCACCTTGTGCAGGTCGTCGGGGCCATGCACCACGCCGCTCATGGTCTCCACAGTCAGCGAAGAGGTGATGCCGGCTGTAAACGTGGCCAGCAAAGCCACCGAGGCAAACATCCACACCAGGGCCACTGTCCGGCCGGCCAGACTCTTGGGCGTGGCGTCGCCATAGCCGACGGATGTCATGGTGACGGCCGACCACCACACGCCGTCGCCGATGCCCTTGCCGCCCGGCCGGAAATGCTCGGGATTGCGGCGATGCTCGATTGCCCAGATCACGGTGCCGACGACCAGCAGCAAGCTCAGCAGAGCCCCGATGTACAGCAGGAGCGACGAGGCAAAGACGGCCCGCACCAACCTGCCGGCCACGCCGGCCCCATCCCTGTCGGCCACGGCGATGCCAAGCCCGGAATAGTAAAACGGCTGCGAAAAATCCATTTCGGATTCGCGTTCCGGCGTGATGGACAGAGCCGAAACGGCCACGTCCACAGACCCGTCGCGCACGGCGGCAAGCAGCGCCTCAAGGTCGTACTCCGTCGCTTTCCAGACAAGGCCCAGGTCATGGGCCACGTCGCTCCACAAATCGAACGCAACGCCTTCATACTGCCCGTTGTCGTCCCGATCCAGAAAGGGCGGCGCAACGACCACGCCGACATGCAGCGTCCGGTCGGCAAGCGCCGGGTCCGCAACCGGCGGACCGGCGAATGCCGGACAAACCATACCGGGCCAAAACCACAGCGCCAACAGCACACAAACCCGCGCAATACGCATCAGTCCTCCGGAACAGCCGGGACCTGGGGCGCAGGCCAGCGGCGTCTGGCATGCACCCGGCGAAGAAGCCGCATCCTGCCCATGGTTGCCGTTCGTTTCTGGCGCAATTCCTCACGCTGGGCTTCAAGCTGCATTTCCTCCGTCCCCTTGGGTTTGTACTTCACCTTCACGCCCTGGAAAGGCACCAGGATCTTGTTGTCCTGAAACTGCTGGTCAATGGCCGTGGCCAATTCGGACTGCACCTGGAACTTTTTGAGAAAGTTGTCGATCCATACGTACAGATCGAATTCAAGCCCTGCCCGTCCAAAGGAGTTCATCAAGACCTCTGGAGCCGGTTTTTTCAGTACATCAGGATGTTCCTTGGCGATGGAGAGCAACAGCTTGCGAACTTTCTTGAGTTTTGTTCCCGGCGCGACGGTCACCGGAATCGTCAGGCGCATGGACGTGTCCTGGTAGGAAAGATTGACGATTTCACCACGCAGGAAACTCGAATTTGGGATGATCACCGTGGTATTGTCCAGGGTCCGCATAATGGTGTTGCGGACCGAAAGATCCACCACCTCGCCAAAATTCTTGCCCTGCTGAATAATGTCGCCCTTTTTCACCGCGCCGCCGAACATGATGATCAGCCCGCTTATGAAATTGTTGACAATATCCTTGAGGCCGAAGCCGATGCCCACGGACAGGCCGCTGGCGATCCAGGTCAACGCGCCAAGCGGCACCGCAAACAGGCGCAGGGAAAAAAGGATGAACAGCATCCACGTCATATAGGAAAACGCCGCGCTCAGCGTATGGGCCATCCCCTGATCCATGGGTCTGCCTCGAAAATGGATCAGCCCCGCAACCTCCCGAAACCAGGCCTGGACAAGGCGCAGCAGGAAAAAGCCGATGAGAAGGCCGGCCACGGCATCCAGGGAGATGGTCACGTGCCCGATCGTCACCGTCAGGGCGAACACGTACTCCATGAGCCCTGGCCCCCCCATGAAAATGAGCACCCAGGCTGCGTACAAAACGGCCAGCACGGTTACGGCCAACGGCGAGATCAGGGAAACCAGGGATTTTTTCCTGTCAGCGGCCCAAACGGCCAGCCCACGCTGGATACACGTTGACGCGCCAACAGCCAGATGCAGCATAAACAGCGCCTGCACCGACAAAACGGCCTGGGGACCGTATCCGAAAAGACTGATCGCGCCGGATGCGGCCAGCAGGCCCAGGCTCGACGAGAATCGGAAGCCGGCACGACAAAGACGCCACATCCCCAGGATCGCTGCCAGAGGCCACAGAACACTGACGACCGAGGCCGGCAGATTGCAGCCGTCTGCCGCCATGCCGGCCAGGAAGCAGCCAAACAGCACCGGCAAGGCCGGCCCGCACCGGATCATCAGGACAAGGCCGCAACAGACAACCGACACCCACAGCAAGGCTGTAAACTGGTTGCCGGTAAGAAGCACGAGGTGCCCCGACGTGAACAGGGACAGTCCAGCCGCCACCCAGGCCACGGCGGGCCTTGCCCCGGCGCGCAGTTCCGGACGCCTCCTGCTGAGAAGGGAAAACAACCCCATAAAGACGACAAAGAACCCGGCAGCATAAAGCGCGTATGCCCGCCATGGCATCCAGGAGGCCACAGGCCCCCAGAACCGGGGCGCCGCATCGGACCATTCCTGCAAATCGTCCAGGGCGTTGGACAACCCGGCAAGATGCAGCAACGATCCCGAGGAAGCGAAGTAGGTGGCCGTGAACACCGCAACAAAACGGTCCGTTTCATCCTTGCGAGCCGCCTGGATATCCGCCGACAGGTTCGCGGCCTGCTCCAGCGCCGCGTCCACCGCGTCCTTGACCGCGTCCACTTCGCGCTTGAGTTCCTTGAAATCCTTTCCAGGACCAGACAGTTCCTCATTTATCAGATCGGCATATTCACGGCTGGCGTTCTGGGCCCGCACCTGGCGCAGGGTGGCATACTCCTGCTTGGTGCGCGCAAGCGTGGCCTGCATATCCTCCAGGGGCTGACGCACCCCTGCCACAGCGTGATCCAATTCCTTCAACTGCATAAGCAGCGTACGGGAAGCCCAGGGCGTCTCCCCGGCGACCCCGCGCAGCAGAATCATTTGGTCCAACCGGCTGCTGATGCGTGAAAGCCCTGCGGCCAAAGCGGCTGTCTCTTCGGGCAGACTCCGCTTCATCCTGGCAAGTTCCTGCTGCTTGATGGCAATGTTCTGGCGCAAGCCTTCGGCTATAGAACTCCACAAAATGGATTGCTCCGGTTGATTCCCAGAGGCATCAGCCCGCGCATCAAGCAACAAGGCGCAGCACAAAACAAGCAGGCAAAAAAAACCCATCTTAGTACGTGACATTTTTATCCTGCCCTGTTCACCAGTTAAGACAACAACACGTTGTTTTCGTAGTATAGCGCGCCCAGCGCAGTATTCGCAAGCCCCAACATTCCGACAAGCTATCGGGGTTGCGCTGCCGTGGCAGGCCCGTTATGTACGCAGGCTGCAACTGCGAGGTATCAACCATGAAGAAACTTGTATTCGGCATTTTCCTTATTTTGGCCCTGGCTGGCGGCGCGGCCGGCTACTATTTTCTGACCGACAGAGGCAAGCCGGAAATCGCCCTGATCCCGGACAACGAGGTGATCGCACCCAAACGCGAGTTGCGCCTGACGATTCGCGACGCCTCCTCGGGTCTGAAAAATGCCAAGGTCGTCGTCAGTCAGGCCGACAAGCAGATCACCCTGCTCGACCAGACCTACGCCAGCCCCGTCCGGGAAACTGCGGAAACCTTTTCCCTGGAGCCGGCAGGCCTGCGCGACGGGCCGCTCACCCTGACGGTCACGGCCACGGACCGCTCCATCGCCAATTTCGGGGCCGGCAACGCCACGACCCTGGTCAAAAATCTCACGCTGGACACCATTGCTCCCCGTATCGAGATCACGAGTCTGGCCCACAACGTGCGCCAAGGCGGCGTCGGCGCCGTTTCCTTTCATTTGAGCGAAGATCCCGAAAGCGCCGGAGTCGTCGTGGGCGAGGAGTTCTATCCGGCGTTCAAACTGGAAAATGGAAAATATTTCGGGTTTTATGTCTTTCCCTACAGCATGGACCAGAAAAACTTCGTGCCCAAGGTCAAAGCCACGGACAAGGCCGGCAACGTCGCCATGGCCTCTTTCCGCTACCAGGGCATCCCCAGAAAATTCCGCGACGACAAGCTCAATATCTCCGAGAACTTTCTCGAATCCAAAATGCCCCAGTACTACGACGTCATTACCGACACCCGCGACAATCTCCAAATCTATCTGCGGGTCAACAACGACATCCGTCGCCAGAACAGCGTCTTTCTCAAGGAATTGGCCAGCAAATCCGCCCCGACCATGCTCTGGGACAAAAAATCCTTCCTGCGCCTGCCCAATGCCGCTCCCCGGGCCGGCTTCGGCGACCATCGCACCTACTTTTTCCAGGGCAAGGAAATCGACCAGCAGACACACATGGGCGTGGACCTGGCCTCCCTTGAAGGGGCAGCCGTGCCGGCCGCAAACACGGGGAAAGTCGTTTTTACCGGTTTCCTGGGGATTTATGGCGAAACCGTCATCATTGACCACGGCATGGGCCTGCAAACCCTCTACGCCCACCTGCGCCAGATCGACGTCAAAGTCGGCCAGGACATCAAAAAAGGCGAAATTCTGGGCAAGACCGGCGTCAGCGGACTGGCTGCCGGCGATCACCTCCACTTTGGCGTGCTGGTCTTCGGCCGCGAAACCTCGCCCATCGAATGGTGGGACCAGCACTGGATCGACGACAACATCCTCAACAAGTTCTAGCCGGTAAAGAAAAAATACCCGCCCTTTGCGCCCTGCCGCGCCCTCCCGGCTTTCCGGGGCAAGCGCGCGGCAGGCGCACAATGAAAATGGCCGTCCGGCATAAACCGGACGGCCATTTCGAGGCTGAAATCCGAAGATCCGGCCGTCACCGGGAAATCCGGCAACACCCGCTCCTTCCCCGCATCGCTACCACTTTTTGGCGCGCTGGGCAGACAAGGCTTCGGCCTGCTCCTTGAACGAGTCGAAACCGGCCTGGCGCAGGGCGTCGAACACCGTCGAAGGCCAATCCCAGGTGGCATAGAGCACGGGCTTGTGGAACAGCCGGCGGAAGCTCTCCATCTCCTGGCGGTAGAAGCTGGCCTTGGGGCTTTCCAGGTTTTCCCGGAGCTGTTCAGCCAGACGCGTCAGTTCGCCGTCGTACCAGTCCTTGATATCGGCAGCCGTGTCGTACTTTTTGGCGATGTGCTCATACTTGTTCTGCTGGAGCACGGTCTTGAGCCGGGCCAGATGCTGGACGCCCAGCCACTCGCCAAGCTTGCTGACGGGGATGTCCTCCGCCTCGACATGGGCCATGTCGAACTTGGTCTGATAGTAGGTGTCGGGCACGACCGAGGCGCACACGATGCCGGCGATGGCGACCAGTCCGCGCAGGATGACACTGTTGGACACGCCCTGGCCGCAAAAGCCCACCTTCTTGCCGTATTTCTGTCCGGCAAAGATGGTGACCAGAAGCGCCCAGACCACGGCCGGGTCCTCTTCGTCATAGATGTGGCGCAGTGCCGGATTGTCGCGGTCCGTACCGAGCACCATCTGGGTCATGTCGTTGGAACCGATGGAGAACCCGTCAAACTCCTGGATGAACTGCTTGGCCAGGATGGCGTTGCTCGGGATCTCCGACATGATGAACATCTTGAGCCCCTCGTCGCCGGAGTGCAGCTTGTGCACCCGTTCGAGGTAGCGCTTCATGGAGGTGGCCTCCTCCACCGTGCGCACGAAGGGCAGCATGATGTGGAGGTTTTTCCCGCCGAAGATGCCGCGCGCGAGCTTGAACGACTCGATTTCCCAGTCATGGATGTTGCGGGAGACGCCCCGGTAGCCGAGCATGGGGTTGTCCTCCAGCGCCTCGAAGAGGTTGCCGCCGAGAAGGTTGCGGTACTCGTTGGATTTGAAATCCGTGGTGCGGTACAGGATCGGCCTGCCGTGAAAGGCCATGGCAAAAAGCCCCAGGCCCTGGGAAAGGGTCTGGACGTAGAGTTCCTTGCCGCTGCGGAAGCCCCGGGAGAACAACTGCTTGCGGATCTTGCCGAGCAGCCCGGTCAGATCGTCGATCTGGCCCTTGATGCCGATCTGGCGGGCCACTTCCTGACGCATGGCCACGATCTTGGACAGGGTGTCCTTGATGATCGGCTCCTCGGCCACGGCGGCCATGCGCTCCTCGATATGGGCCTTGATCTCGTAGCGGCGTTTGACCGCATCGGGATCCACGGCCTTCTCCTGGAGCTCGTCCCAGTAGCCGAGGATGATGGCCACATGGGTTTCGAGGTCCGCCGACGTCTTGAGCAGGTCGAGGCGGCGGGTGACCTCCTCGAGGTGATGGTCGAGCTTTTTCTCCAGATCGCGGATGCGCCGGTGCACGGCCATGACCTCGTCCGTGCCGCGCGCCCCGGAATGGTCGGCCAGGGCATCAAGCTCGATGCCGAGCCCCGTGATGAGGCCCACGTAGTTGCGCAGCTTGATCTGGACATTGATGTACCCGGCGCCGAGTTGCTCGCGCACGATCTTGGTCAGCTTGGCGTCGAGTTCCCTGACCTTGCTGTCGATCAGATTCGGCAGCGTGCCGTTGTCGTACGCCTCAAGGGCCTGGGGATGGACCCCGATGTTGCCGAGCATGAATTCGGCGCGCAGCAGGCCCACCTCGAAGTCGGAAATGTTGCGCAGCCGCGACAGGAAAAGGGCCTGTCCCACGTCGGCCAGAATCAGGCCGACCTTGGTCTTGGTGGCCGGGAGCTTTCCCAGGTTCATCTCGCCGCCGACTTCGACCAGGGGCAAAAGGCCGCGATAGACGCTGCCGCGCGAACCGTCGACCGTGACGTACTGGCCGTCGAGGGCGCGCAGGGTCTCGGCGCGCTGGATGCCGATGACGGCCGGGATGCCGAGTTCGCGGGAGGTGATGGCGGCGTGGCTGGTGTCGCCGCCGGCATCGGCCAGAATGGCCGAGGCCACGCGCATGCCGGGCACCATGTCGGGGTCGGTGCGTTCGGCGGCCAGGATGTCGCCTTTCTGGATCTTGTTGAGCTCGAGGGCGGAGCGCAGGAAGCGGACCATGCCCTGCCCGGCCCCGCGCGACGCGCCGTTGCCCTCCAAAATGACCTCGGCCTCTGCCGCGGCCCTTTTTTCCACTTCCATGCGACGCATGAAGATGGTGTCGGGATGGCGTTCGAGTTCCTCATTCCAGCGGGTCTCGGGGCGGGCCTGGACGAACCAGAGGCGGTCGGACTGGTCGATGCAAAATTCCGTGTCCATGATGCAGCCGCCATAGGCCACACTGATCGCCCGCACGCCCCGGGCCACTTCCTCGGCCTGGGCCAGGGACAGCGCCCAGCGGTAGGCTTCCTCGTCGGAGACCTTGACCAGCTTGGTGCCGCCGTCCTTGTCGTCGTAGACGATTTTCTTGTCTTTGTAGCCCATGTTGCGGATGACGACTTCGGAGCCGTCGTCGCGCTGGAAGACATAGAGCTTGTCCGGGGTGACCATGCCGCCGACAACGGCCTCGCCGAGGCCATAGCTGGCGTCGATGGAGACGAGGTCGTTGCGCGAGGTGCCCCGGCAGCCCGTGGCCGTGTCGGCGGCAAAGGCCGTGCCCGAAATGACGGGGTTGATCATGCGCATGATGCACACGGAAAGCGACGTGTTCTCAATGGCCCATTCCTGCTTGGCCGTCTCGGCGATGGAGTCGTCGCCGGTGCGTTCGGCCAGGGCCACGGCGTCGAGAATGGCCTCGCGACGGTAGGTCATGGAGCGCAGGTTGTAGGCAGAGGCGCAGTCCCACTGGTAGGCCTTGACGGCCTGGGCCGCGCCGACAATGTTGAGATAGGTGTCCTGAAGGCCGGCAAAAGCCTTCTTGCGGCTGTCCTCGCCGGCCGCCGAGGAACGCACGGCCACGGGCACATCCTCGAGTCCGGCCTCGCGGCAGATGTCGTTGTAGGCGTTGGCCACGGCCTCGCGGACTTCGGGGGGCATGTCCACGGACAGGATGGCCACCTGGACGAGGACGGAACGTTTGCGCAACTGGTCGATGCCTTCGGGGGAGGTGGCGAAGCCCTCGACCACGTTGTTGATGAAGGTGCGCAGCTTGATGGTCGTGCCGGAAGCGTCGGCGAGCCTGCCCCGGGCCTCGTCGGCCAGATTGCGCACGAAGTTTTTGACGTATTCCGGATCGCTGTTGACTTCCTCGTCGTTCCAGCTGACCCGGCGGTAGCCGTCATTGACCACTTCGCGGATGAGCGCGGCGTTGACCTTGGTCTCGTCGAGCACCCGGTGGAAGGCTACGGAGGATACAGCCCGGAACTGGGGCGCCCGGATGCCCTGAATCTGGCTTATCAGCGCCGTATTGTAGTTTTTGCCCCCGACGAGAATCTCCGCCTCCTCGCCGATGGCGACGATGTGGGCTCCCGTCAGGATGAGCGTTGTGGTCGTATCGATGGCCGCGCCATTTGACTTGGCGGACGTGGCATCGTCCTGGCGCGGTTTGTCGTTTTGGGTCTTGGCCATTCTCCCCTCCTTGTCTCTTCCGGGCTCGGCGGCCGGTCCGCGTGGCCGGCCACCGTTAACACATTCGTGGCGAAACTTACACCTGCTGGCCGCAGTTGGGACAATACTTGTAATGATCGTCCGATACCGGTTGGCGGCAGACTGGGCAGTCCCGGGTCACGGGCGCAAGTTCCACCAGGAGCTCTCCCTCCTTGACCGGCACCATCTTGCGGTCAGTGGCGTAGTCGGCGCTTTTCAGCACCCGCTTGACCGTGGCGTCCATGGGCGAGGCCACGGTTTTTTCCTGCTTCATGACCGAGATGTTGAACAGCTCCTCGCCAACCCGGATATAATCGTTGGGGCTGACGTGCATGACCCACAGATCGCCGGAAACGGGGGCGCCGACATGGTAGGGATTGTTCGGATCGGCCATTTCCACCTGGGAGGCCTGCCCGCCCTGGGCGGCGGCCACCGGGACCTGATGGCTTAAAATCTCCGAATCGAGGACGTAGCGCACGGTGGCCATGCCGCTCGTATCGGGCCGGGAAATGTCCAGAAGCGAAAGGTGGTGGGGTTTGCCCAGGCTGTCGGTGAACGTGAGTTCCTCGCCAGTCTCCAGCCCCTCAAACCAGACATCGAGCGGCAGCCTGTTGGGATCGCCGAATTTCTTGCGAAATTCAATGGTCTTGAGCGCATCGCCGGGGTGGTTGAGATAGAGCACGAACTCCTCGTTGGTGGGTTCGCGGCCGATCTGCCTGGTCAACGCCGCCATTTCGGCCTCGAAATCGATCTCGCCCAGGGCCTCCAGCGGAGAATCCTCGGTGCGCTCGGCAATGGCCCGTTGCCAGTCCGCCCCAAAAGCGCTTTCGTAGACCCAGTCCGGCGGGAAACCGAGCGGCATCTTGCCGAACTTGCCCAGAAGCAGGTTGCGGAAGGCGTCATTGCAGTTGGCGTACAGCAGCAGCCGGTCATGGCGGGCGGCCTGGGTCAGGCACTCGTCCGGCGTTTCGGCCACGGCCTCAAGCACTTCGAGCATGTCCTTGACGGCCCGTTCGCCGCCGGCCTTGTAGGCGCTGGTCACGGCCAGAAACGCCGTGTTCCAGGTGATCTGGGACCCCGGCGTGACGTCATGGTAACGCACGATTTTGCGCGTGCCGGCCAGGAACTTGAGCATGTAGGGCAGCAGGTGGATGTAGCCCTGCTTCATGGCCCCTTCCTGGGACGAGGAGGTCGCCCCGCCGGGCATGGCATGATCCACCACGTCGTAATCGATGCCCTGGAAGTACGGGGCGGTATAACGGTCGTAATAGGGCATGACCTGCTTGAGCACGAAGTTGGTGGCGCGGATCGTTTCCTTGTTGTCCCTGGTCAGGGCCACAGGCACGCCAAGATCCCCTTCGATGTAGGCGGCGGTGGACAGCACCTCGCCCTGGCCGTACCAGCGCACGCTGGCGCCGATGGCCGTGTCCACAATGTGGCAGCCGGCCTGGGCGGCCGCGCCCACGGCCGGAACGAAAAGCCCGTCGGTATAGTGGCGATGGTAGTCGACGACCAGATCCGGATAGGCCTTGCGGATGGCTGTTATCAGCGCCTTGACGAACCGGGGCGGGCACATGCCGGCCATATCCTTCAGGCACAGGATGATGCTCCGGGCAGCCTTGGACTTGGTCATGCCGCCGGCCCTGGCCGTCTGGTCGAGGATGGCTTCGAGCACGCCCAGATAATGGGGCACATCAAAGCCTCGGGCGTAGGACAGCGAGATGGCCGGTTCAAAGATGATGCCGGGCCGCGACAGGGCCACCTCGGCGAAGGGATACATGTTCTCGATATGGTTTAAAAAGTCGAAGCAGCGGATGATGTCGTAATGCTCGCAGATCATCTCGCCGGTCAGCCGCATGAGGTTGGGCGGCTGGGGCTTGTAGCCGAGCACGTTGGTCGAACGGATGAGCAGCTGTTTCATGGTCTTGGGCGCAAACCGGTTCCACTCCGCCGCCTCGGTGAAGGGGTAGGTCATGTTGGCCATCATGGCCACGTGGAAGTGCGCGCCGCCGCCGTTTTCCAGGGAGAAAAAGCCGCAGTTGTCGAGATACGGCCCGACCAGCTCGTCTTCGGCCAGCCGGAAGCGGTTGCCGCTGTTGGACTGGGTGATGTCGCGGGTGGTGGTGTCCACGAAATGGACCTTGCCCGAATCGCGCACCATATCGAGGACGGCCTGTCGGTCGCCGCGCGGATAGGGGCTTTCATGGGCCCGGAAATCCGCCTCGGGCATATGGGGCCGGAAACGGCCCAGCCGGTAATCCTCGCGCCCCCGGTATTTGCCGAGCATGACGTGGGGATTGTAGCCCCTGGCCGAAATCTCGGAGACGAGCCAGGACAGGCGCAACGCCTCCGGCTCCTCGTCGAGGTAATTGAGCAGGTAGGGATTCTGGGCAATGAACTTGGTGTCGAACTCCCCTTTCATGAAATCGTCATGGCGCAGGATCTGGCGATGGAAGGGGATCGTCGTCTTCAGGCCGCCGATGATGTACTCGCGAAGGGCGCGCTCCATCACGGCCACGACCTTGGGCCAGTTGCGCCCGTAGGAAATCAGCAGGGCGCCGGCCGAATCATACTGGGTGGGGAACTCGTACCCGGCGGTCAGACAGGAGTCGAGGCGGATGCCCTGGCCGCCCGGCGAAAGATAGCGGGTGACGGTGCCGGCGTTGGGGGCGAAGCTCTGCTTGGGGTCCTCGCAATTGATGCGAAGCTGCATGGCAGTCAAAAGCGGCCGGGTGTCGGCGCAGTTGAAACGCAGCTTGCCGCCAAAGGCGATGTTGATCTGCTCTTCCACCAGATCGACGCCGTAGCGGCACTCGGTGATGCCATGTTCGACCTGAAGGCGCGTATTGACCTCGATCAGGTACGGCTCGCCGCTTTGGTCGACCAAAAATTCCACCGTGGCCAGGGAATAGTAGCCGGTCTCGCTCACCAGCCGTTCCGAATAGTCCTTGAGGCGCTGGCGCAGTTCCTCGGTCATGCCCCGCCAGGGCGACGGCGTGATCTCGACAAGCTTTTGATGGTTGCGCTGCACCGAACAGTCGCGTTCATCGAAGGCAAAGACATTGCCGTGCATGTCGGCGGCCACCTGGATTTCGATGTGGCGCACGGACGTCAGGAGTTTTTCGACAAAAAGGCGCGGGTTGCCGAACGAGGCCTGGGCCATGGCCGAGGCCTTGGAAAAAGCGGATTCGAGCTGGGCCTCGGAATAAATTTCGTAGATGCCGCGTCCGCCGCCGCCGCCCTCGGCTTTGAGCATGATGGGGAAGCCGATTTTCTTGGCGATCTCGCGGGCCTCCGGGATGGTGACCGAGCCCTCCGAACCGGGAACCACGGGAATGCCGAGGTTCATGGCCAGCCGGCGCACTTCGACCTTGTTGCCAAGGCTCTTCATGGCCTCGGCCGAAGAGCCGATGAAAATGACGCCGGCCTCGGCGCATTTCCGCGGGAATTCGCAGTCTTCCGAGGCGAAACCCCAACCGGGATGGATGGCCACCACGCCTCTGGCCTTGGCCTTTTTGATGACGGCGTCGATATCCAGATAGGCTCTGGGGTCGGCGCCAAGGGTGATGAGCTCATGGGCGCCGGCTGTGGCCGGGGACGTCATGTCCACATCGGTTACGGTCAGTACCGGGATGGCGCGGAGCCGTTCGCGGATGGAACGCAAAACCCGCCGGGCGGAAATGCCCCTGTTGGCGACAAGAATCTTCTTTCCTTCAACTTCGGAAAGCACTTCAAGAAACGTCTTGGCGATCATGCTGTCCTCTGACCCCTGAGGGCGACCAGTCCATTGTCTAGTAGTGACGATCCGGCGGGGGCCGGCATCAAAGGAGGGATATGCTCCCGCTATGAAGCGTCAAATCCTGCCCGGGGCCGGGATCGACACGCCTGATCCGAAGCCCCCCGTCCTCGGCCAAACCAACGATCCGCGCCCGAAATCCGCCCGTTTCGCTCTCGCGCACAAACACCTCCCGGCCAAGCCAGGCAAGGCGGCGCTCAAGAAAACGGGAGAGCTCCCGAGAGCCCGATACCGCAACGCACTGCCGATAGCAGGTTTGCACGGACTTCACAAGTTCGGCCCACACCGTAACCGCGCCCGGCACCTCGCCAAACGCGCAAAGGCTGGTTGCGGGCGCGGCATGGTCGCGACGCAACAGCGCCGTATCCGGGGCAAAGGCCAGATTGAGGCCGATGCCGGCCAACACCGCCCCGCCCCGCTCTTCCAACAAGATACCGCCGACCTTGCGATTTTCAAGCAACACGTCGTTTGGCCACTTGACCCTGGCGGCAAAGCCCCGGCCGGTCAGGGCGTCGGCCAGACAGGCCCCGGCCACCACCGGCGCCATGACGGCCAAAGCGCCCGCATCCCCGGGCCAGGCCAGGGCGGCGTACAGATTGCCCGGCGGCGAAATCCAGTCGCGGCGCATCTGCCCCCGGCCTTTGTCCTGGGAAAGGGCCAGCACCGAGGCAAAAGGCGGCAGCAGCCCGGCGGCGGCAAACGCCCAGGCCACATCCAGGCTGGAACCGCACAGCCCGACGCAAAGGACCGGGTCGGCCGTCTGGCCGGCGTCCCCGCCGGCCACAAGCCAGGTCCCGGCCGCAGGCCCCGCCTGCTCCCCCAGAACCACCTTGCGCCATGGGCCAAGGCGGGCCGCATCGGCGGCCCACAAGGGATGGGAAGCCGCCAGGGATGCCGGAGAAAGCGGCCCGGCCAGACCGGCCGAACCCGAAATCCACAGCCAGATGCCGCCCGCGGCAAAGGGGTTTCGCGACAAGGTGCGGCCGCCCCCTGGATTTTTCAGGATTTTTGGGCCAATGTCCGCCCTGGAGCCATACATGAAACGTTATCTCGTTGGCGGCGCGGTCCGCGATATCCTCTTGGGCCGGCCGGTTGTGGATCAGGATTATCTCATTGTCGACGCAACACCGGAAGCGTTCGTCCGAAGGTACCGGAGAGCCCGGCAAGTCGGCAAGACCTTTCCGGTTTTCATGCTGGGCCAAGCCCAGTACGCCTGGCCGCGCGGCGACGACATCAACGAGGATCTCCTCGCCCGCGACCTGACCATCAATGCCATGGCCATGGGCGATTCCAAGCAAATCGCCGGGCGGCTGCATTTCCATCCCCTGGCCCTGGCCGATCTGCGGGACAGGATTCTTCGCCCCTGCGGCGAAATGTCCATGTTCGACGATCCGCTGCGGGTCTACCGGGCTGCCCGGTTTGCCGCTTCACTGCCGGATTTTTCGCCGCACCCGGAACTGATCGCCCAGATGCGGGCCGTTGCCGTCTGTGGGGCCCTTGGCGATGTTTTCGCCGAACGGGTGGCCCAGGAAGTCCGCAAGGCCCTGGATGCGGCCAAGCCGTCGCGCTTTTTTGCCCTTTTGGCCGAAACCGGCTGTCTGCTGCCCTGGATGCCGGAACTGGAGGCGGCCCGCCATGTGCCGGCCGGCCCGGCCCCCTACCATCACGGCAGCGTATTCGAGCATATGCTCGACATGGTGGACAGCCTCGCCGGCAAGCCCATTGCCGGCTGGATGGCCGTGTGCCACGACCTCGGCAAGACCCTGACGCCGCAGTGCGAATGGCCCAAACACCACGGGCATGACGAAAAAGGGGCGGAAGTGGCCGAGGAACTCGGCCGGCGGCTCAAGCTTCCCAACCGGGTGCGCGAATCCGGCGTGGCGGCGGCCCGGCTGCACATGCAGGCGGCGCGCTACAAAGAGTTGCGGGCCGGCGCCCGGGTCGACATGCTGACGTGGCTGCACAAGCACGAGCTGGTCGAACCGCTGTTTGAAATGGTGCTGGCGGACTGCGGCGAAGACGTCTCCCCGCTGGTCAGCCGGGATCTCAAAACCATGCTGTCCGTGCATCTGCCCGGCCGGCAACGCATGCGCGGCCCGGTTTCCGGAGAGAAACTGCGCAATCTGCGCTGCCAGAAGCTGGCCGAGATGGACAAGGCCCTGGCGGAGTCAAACGCGGAAAAGGACGCCGAGTCCGGAACGGACACGGCCTTGCCGTGGGACTCCCCGTCAGCGTGACCGTGTTTCCGGTCATCCTGAAAAGGGCAAAAGCCGACAGCCCTGTGCTGGAAGCCCCTGGCAGGCACGCCGTGTTCCGGCTAGGAGGTGGGCGATGGCACTCGACCTGACAAGCCTCGAAAAAGCCGTCATGGCCCTGCGCCTTTCCCTCGAAGCCACGGCTTGCGGCCTGGAGGCGATCAACGCTTCGTTGCAGGACACGGTGCGGGCCGGCGTCATCCAGCACTTCGAGGTCGCTTACGAGCAAAGTTGGAAATACATCCAGCGTTGGCTGCGCGAAAACACCACGCCCGAGGAGGCGGATTTTCCGAGGACCCGCAAGGAACTGTTCCGCATGGCCGCCCGGCATGGGCTGATCGGAGATCCCCTGCCCTGGTTCGATTTCGGCGAGGCCAGAAACCAGACGTCCCATACCTACGACGGGGCCAAGGCCCTGGACGTCTACGCCATGGCCCGGCTGTTTCTGCCCCACGCTGCGGAACTTCTCGCCCGGCTGTCGGAACGCAATGATTGATCTGACGCCCGGCCAGCTGGAGACGGTGCGCCGCCTGTGCGCCGCCCATGCGCCGGAAGCCAGGGTTCTGGCATTCGGCTCCCGGGTTCGGGGCACGGCCCGGCCGTATTCGGACCTGGATCTGGCCCTTGCGGCGGACGCCCCCATCGACGCCCGGCGCATCGAGGCGCTGCAAGACGCCCTGGCCGAATCCGACCTGCCGTTTTCCGTGGATGTGGCGGATTACCGGCGGGTTTCGGACGCCTTCCGCCGGGTGATCGACGAAACCGCCGAGCTGCTCCGCAAGCCATGACAAAGGCCGAAGCGGCACTGCCGCTTCGGCCTTTGTCATCTTTTGCCGCACCCGCCCGGGCAAGGGCAATGTGCTGCGCTTCGCCGGCCTAATGGCGGCGTTCCAGACGGAATTCTTCCTTGAGCAGGGATTCCGACAGCGGCGCGGCCTTTTCGTCGCGTCCGCAAAACAGCCGCTCGGCATCCTCGCAGACAATGGCCTTGGCCAACACCTCATCCATGCTTTCGACCTTGATGATCTCGAGATCGTTCAGGATGACTTCAGGCACGTCCTTGAGGTCCTTTTCGTTCTCGGCCGGAATGAGCACCGTGCGGATAAGGCCCCGGTGGGCGGCCAGGAGCTTCTCGCGAAGGCCGCCGATGGGCAGGACCCGGCCGCGCAGCGTGATCTCGCCGGTCATGGCGATGTCGTTTCGCACCGGAATGTTCAACAGCGCCGAGATGATGGTCGTGGCCAGGGTGATGCCGGCCGACGGCCCGTCCTTGGGGATCGCTCCCTCGGGCACATGGATATGGATGTCGATTTCCTTGTGGAAATCGGGCTTGAGGCCGTAGAGGGCCGAACGCGAACGCAGATAGGACAGGGCGGCCCGGGCCGATTCCTGCATCACGTCGCCGAGCTTGCCCGTGATCTCCACCTTGCCCGTGCCGGGCATGATGGCCGCTTCGACCATGAGGATCTCGCCGCCGACTTCCGTATAGGCCAGTCCGGTGCACAGGCCCACGCGCGGCGCGGCTTCCATCTCGCCGTGGCGATGCTTGGGCACGCCGAGATAGGATTCGAGGTTTTCGCCGGTGATCGCAAACGCCTTGTCCGGTTCCTTGCCTTCCACGAGTTTGCGGGCCACCTTGCGGCACACCGAGGCGATCTCGCGCTCCAGGTTGCGCACGCCCGCCTCGCGGGTGTAGCGGCGGATGATGGTCAGCAACGCGTCCTCGGACAGGGACAGATTCTCGTCCCTGAGGCCGTGCTGCTCGATGTTTTTCGCCAGCAGGAACCGACGGCCGATCTCTTTTTTCTCGGTTTCGAGATAGCCGGGAATGCGGATGATCTCCATACGGTCCTGAAGCGGCAGCGGAATCGAATGCAGGGAGTTGGCCGTGGTGATGAAAAAGACCTTGGACAGATCGTAGTCCAGGTCGAGGTAGTGGTCGTTATAGGCGTAGTTCTGTTCGGGATCGAGGACCTCGAGCAGGGCCGACGACGGGTCGCCCCGGAAATCCGTGCTCATCTTGTCCACTTCGTCCAGACAGAAGACCGGGTTGTTGAACTTCACCCGGCGCAGCGACTGGATGATCTTGCCCGGCAGCGCGCCGACATAGGTCCGGCGATGGCCGCGTATTTCGGCCTCGTCACGCACGCCGCCGAGGGAAAGTCGCACGAATTCCCGGCCCATGGCCCGGGCAATGGACTTGGCCAGCGAGGTCTTGCCGACGCCGGGAGGGCCGACCAGACACAGGATGGGCCCCTTGATGCGCTCAACGAGCTTTTGCACGGCCAGATACTCAAGGATGCGCTCCTTGGGCTTGTCCAGGCCGTAGTGGTCCTCGTTGAGGGTCGCCTCGGCAGCCGTGATGTCGAGATCCGTCTCCTGGTAGACGTTCCAGGGCAGGTCGAGAATCCATTCGACGTAGTTGCGCACCACGGTATATTCGGCCGAGGACGGGGGAATCTGACGCAGCTTTTTGATCTCGCGCAGCGTCTTTTCCCGGGCCTCCTCGGGCATGTTCTTCTCGTCCAGGCGCTTTTCGAATTCGGCAGCCTCGGCCCCGGGATCGTCCTCGCGGCCCATCTCCTTGTTGATGGCCTTGATCTGCTCGTTTAGATAGTACTCTTTCTGATTCTTCTCCATCTGCTGTTTGACGCGGTTTTTAATGCGCTTTTCGATGGAGGAGATTTCAATCTCGCCCTGGAGGAAGGCATAGGTCTCTTCCAGGCGGCGCAGGGGGTCGAGTTCTTCGAGAACGCCCTGCTTTTTGATGTAATCGACCTTGAGATGGGGCATGACCGCATCGGCCAGACGGCCCGCGGCGGTAATGGAATTGATGGCCAGAATGGTTTCCGGGGCCAGCTTCTTGTTGATGCGGCCGTAATGTTCAAGCGCCTCCTGGGTGGCGCGGATAAGCGCATCGGACTCCGGCCCGTGGGTTTCCTCTTCCGGCACCCGGCGCACGGTGACCATGGGGTAATTGGCGTCCTCGCCCATGCCCATGGTCTCGGCTTCCCACTCGGCCCGATACAGCCCCTCGAACAGCACCTTGATGGTGCCGTCGGGCAGGCGCAACATCTGGAGGATCTTGCTGACCGTGCCCATCTCGAACAGGTCCTCGGGATTGGGCTTTTCGGTCTCCGGGGAGCGCTGGGCCACCAGGAAAATTTTCTTGTCATGGACAGCCACGGCCTGCTCGATGGCTTTGATGGAGGCTTCGCGGCCGACGAACAGGGGAGCGATGGATCGCGGGAACATGACCACTTCCCGCAGGCTCATCATGGGCAGGCGTATGGTTTCAGCGGCGAAGCGATTGTTGTCGAAGGAAAATCCTGTCATGCAACCTCCCGCTTATGGGGTTTAGTCGGCTTGTATCAAGGCCGGGCCGGAGAAGCTCCCGGCCCGGCGGTCTTGCGGCAGGTTAGATGTAAGGCCGGAAAAACCGTTGTCAAACGAGAGGCGTAAAGGCTCAGGCCGACTTGACTTCCTGGTGGTAGAACAGCAGCGGTTCGAGTCCCTTTTCCACCACGGCCTTGTTGATCACGCACTCCTTGACGCCGGTCAGGGACGGCAGCTTGTACATGATTTCAAGCATGATGTTTTCCATCACGTTACGCAGTCCGCGCGCCCCGGTCTTGCGTTCAATGGCCTTCTGGGCGATGGCGTCCATGGCGTTTTTCGTGAAACGCAGCCGCACCTTGTCGAGCTCGAAAAGCTTCTGGTACTGCTTGACCAGGGCGTTTTTGGGCTCGTTTAAAATGCGCACCAGATCGTCCTTGGTCAACTCCTCAAGGCTCGTGAGGATGGGGATACGGCCCACAAACTCGGGGATAAGCCCGAATTTGATGAGATCGGCCGGATGGGCCTGGGTCAGCATGCGGGAGAGGTCGTTGTCGTGGCGCGCCTCGACCTTGGCCCCAAATCCCATGGACGTGCCGCGCATGCGCTGGCCGACGATCTTTTCCAGGCCGATAAAGGCCCCGCCGACAATAAACAGGATATTTGCGGTATTAAGGCGGATGAACTCCTGCTGCGGGTGCTTGCGGCCGCCCTTGGGAGGGATGTTGGCCTCGGTGCCCTCGATGATCTTGAGCAGCGCCTGCTGCACCCCCTCGCCGGAGACGTCGCGGGTGATGGAAGGGCTGTCGCCTTTGCGGGCGATCTTGTCGATCTCGTCGATGTAGATAATGCCCTTGCTGGCCGCCTCAATGTCGTAATCGGCATTTTGCAGCAACTGCACCAGGATGTTTTCCACGTCCTCGCCCACATAACCCGCCTCGGTCAGGGTGGTGGCGTCGGCGATGGCGAAGGGGACGTTCAACAGCCTGGCCAGCGTCTGGGCCAGCAACGTCTTGCCGGAACCGGTGGGACCGATCAGCAAAATATTGCTTTTGTCGATCTCCACGTCGTCGGCCTTGGCGGCGCCGGCGTAATAGACGCGCTTGTAATGGTTGTGCACGGCCACAGCCAGGATCTTCTTCGCCTGCTCCTGTCCGATGACGTACTCGTCAAGCAGGCGTTTGATCTCGGCCGGCGGCAGCAGCTTGCCGCCTTCGGTCTCCTCGCTGACGGACTCCTGGGCGATGATCTCGTTGCAAAGCGAGACGCATTCGTCGCAGATGTAGACGTCAGGACCGGCGATGAGCCGCTGGACCTCGTCCTGATTCTTGCCGCAGAACGAGCAGCACAGCTCGCCCGACACGGTACTTTTTTTCCTCGTCATACGGGAAAACCCACCCTGCCCGGCGCACCGGGCGTTTTGGCCGGAACCCTCGGCGCGTTACGCCTGTTCGGGCTCTTTTTTCTCAAGAGGTTCCCTGGAGGTCAACACCTTGTCAATAAGGCCATAGGCGACAGCTTCCTCGGCGCTCATGAAATTGTCGCGCTCGGTGTCCACCCTGATCTTCTCGATGTCCTGGCTGGTATGCTTGGACATGATTTCATTGAGGGCATCGCGCGTGCGCTTCGTTTCCTTGGCGTGGATCTCGATATCCGTGGCCTGCCCCTGAAACCCGCCCGAAGGCTGGTGAATCATGATGCGGCTGTGCGGCAGGGCGTAGCGCATGCCCGTGGCGCCGGCGCACAAAAGCAGGGCGCCCATGCTGGCGGCCTGTCCCATGCACAGCGTCGACACCGGCGGCAGCACGTACTGCATGGTGTCGTAGATGGCCAGGCCGGCCGAAACCACGCCGCCCGGGGAATTGATGTACATAAAGATCTCCTTCTCGGGGTCCTCGGACTCCAGAAAGAGCAACTGGGCGCAGATCAGGTTGGCCACGTGATCGTCCACGGCGCTGCCGAGCAGGATAATGCGATCCTTGAGCAGACGTGAGTAGATGTCATAGGCCCGCTCGCTGCGGCCGGTGGTTTCGATGACGATAGGGATGGTGGGCATCGCGTTCCCTTTTTTGTATGCCGGGTGGCGGAGCTGCGACGTTTTTGTCGCCAAATCGCGCCCGCCGCGACCGCCCGGCTTCGGTTTTCGGGCGACGGCGGCCAAACGGTTGCCGTCGCCCTGGTTACAATCACGATTTATGCAAAAAACGAGCCTTACTCCGCGACGCTCTCCGCATCCTCCGCCGACTCGGCCGGGGCCACCTTGGACACCTCGGCGTTGGCGTAAATGAGATCCGCCGCCTTGTCGGCCAGCAGCTTGTCGCGCACCATGATCATCAGGCCGTTGTCCTCATAGTAGCGCTTGAGCAGGATTACGTCCTGACCGACCTGGGAGGAAAGACGGTAGAAAAATGCGTCGAATTCCTGCGGGGACACGGTCAATTCTTCCTTGAGGGCCACGGCGGACAGGAAAATCTGGGTCTTGACCATTTCCTCGGCCCGGGGAGTCATCTCGGCCTCGACATCGGCCGCGGTCTTGCCCGTGGATTCGAGGCTCTTGCCCCGCTTCTCCAACTGGGTGACGAAATCGTCCACCATCTGGGCCACCTGCTGCGACACCACCGAAGGCGGCAGCGGGAAGTCGACCTGGGCCAGCAGCTTGTCGAGCAGCTTCTTCTGGGCCGCCGAGCGGTGCAGATCCGACCGCGACTTCTTGTAGGACAAGGTAATGGCTTCGCGCATCTTGTCCAGGTTTTCAAAATTGCCGGCCTTTTTGGCCAGTTCGTCGTCAACGGGCGGCAACTTGCGTTCCTTGATCACGTGCACGGCCACTTTCATGGTCACGGTGCGGCCGGCCAGCTCGGTATTGATGAAGTCGGCCGGGAAAGTGACGTCGCCCTCCCCTTCGCCGCCGGCGGAAACGCTTTTGACCAGGGCTTCAAACTCAGGCAGGGCCTGCCCTTCGCCAAGGGTCAGCTCGAAATTTTCCGCCCGGACGCCAGGGATGGGCTGGCCGTTTTCAAAGGCTTCGAAGGTGACGGAAACCACATCGCCGTCAATGGGCTGACGGCTGTCGCTTATGGGCGAGACTTCGGCCAGATTCTTGCGCACGCGCTCGATGACGGCATCGATATCGGCATCGTTGACGACCACGTCCTCCTCATCGATGGCCTGCCCCTTGTATGCGGGCAGATCGAAGGCCGGGGCGTGTTCGAAGCTGAAGGTATAGGAAAGGGGCTGGTCCTTGGCCAAAACCGCCTCGCTGACATCAAGGCCCGACAGGGGCGACAACTTGAGTTCGCCCATGATCTCATTGATGTGGACATTGATGAGGTCGGTGGTGGCTTCAGTGACGATTTCCTTTTTAAAGCGCGATTCGATAACGCTCGAGGGGACCTTTCCCTTGCGGAAACCCTTGATGTCGGCCTTGGAGCGGTACAGGGCCACGGCGCTCGCCAGGGCGGCGCTGGCCTCTTCGGCCGGAACGTTTACGTTGACCTGCATTTTGACAGGCGAAATCTGATTAGCGGTATATTCCAAGGCTTCCTCCAAGATTCTCGCCCCGGCCCTCCAGGGCGGGGCGGATTGCGGGTCGTTTTTGGCAAATAATTATGAATACGAAATGGGCAATACTACAGGATGCGGCCATAAAAGAAAAGCCTTAAAAAAGGGGTCGCCCTAAGCGGCGAGGAAATGCCCACCATCCGGCGGCGTGGCGTCAGGTCGCCGACGCCGCCGGACGGTGCATCAAAAGGACGGGCCGTACCCTCCGCCGCCGGGAGTTTCCAGCCGCAGGCGGTCGCCGGGGCGCAGCCGGACGTGGAACTTGCCGGGCATGCGCATCTCGCCGGAGCGACGCGTCACCACGTTGACGCCGCGCGCCCCCTCCCCGCCGCCGTCCAACCCCCAGGGACCGAGCAGCCGGCGATCCGACAGCACCGTGGCCTCGACCGGACAAAGGGCCTCGATCTCCCGCACCAGCCCGTCGCCGCCATAGTGCTTCCCATGGCCGCCCGAGGCCCGGCGCAGGGCGTAGCGCGTCACCCGCAGGGGGTAGGCGTATTCCAACGCCTCGATAGGCGTGTTGAGCGTATTGGTCATGTGGGAGTGCACGCCCGACTGCCCGGGGTGCGTGGCGCTGGCTCCGGCCCCGCCGGCCAGGGTTTCGTAATACGTGAAGGGCCTGCCCGTGCGCGGATCGACGCCGCCGATGGCCACGTTGTTCATGGTGCCCTGGGAGGCGGCCGGGATGCGGCCGGGCAGAGCCTTGGCCAGGGCGGCCAGGATCACGTCCACCAGACGCTGGGCGGTTTCGACATTGCCGCCGGCCACGGCCGCCGGGAACCGGGCGTCCACCACGGTGCCGGGCTTGGTGACGACCGTTATGGGGCGCAGGCTGCCGGCGTTGGTCGGGATGCTGCCCCCGGCCAGGGAGCGAAACACATAGAGCGCGGCCGACACGGCGATGGCCCGCACCGCATTGACGCAGCCCGCCACCTGGGGGGCGCTGTCGGTAAAATCCAGTTCCGCCACGTCGCCGCCTATGGACAGGGTCAGGCGCAGGGGCACGTCGCCGCCGCCGGCCCCGTCGTCGTCAAGGCTGTCTTCGGCCGCGTAGATGCCGTCCGGGATGGCGGCAATGGCGGCAGCCATCATCCGCTCGGCATAATCCATCAGGGCCGTCCCCATGGCGGACACGGACTCCCGGCCATAGGCCGCAGCCAGGGCTTCCAGCCGGGCAATGCCGGTGCGGTTGGCCATGATTTGGGCGGCGAAATCCCCCTGGCGCTCGTCCGGGGTGCGCACGTTGGCCAGGAAAAGCCGCATGAGATCGGGCACGATCTCGCCGCCGGAGACGACCTTGACCGGCGGGATGACGAGCCCTTCCTGGAAGATCGAGGTGGAAAGCGGCATGGAGCCGGCGGCGATGCCGCCCATATCGGCGTGATGGGCCCGGCAGGCCACGTAGAAAAGCGGCGTCTCGCCGCCGGCAAACACCGGGGCCACCAGGGTCACGTCGGGCAGATGGGTGCCGCCCCGGAACGGATCGTTGACCATGGCCATGTCGCCGGGGCCGAGATCCACGGCCTCGATGGCGGCGGCCACGGACATGGGCATGGACCCCAGATGGACCGGGATATGGGCGGCCTGGGCCACCATGTCGCCAGACGCATTGAACACGGCGCAGGAGAAATCCCGCCGCTCCTTGATATTGGGCGAATAGGCCGTGCGGGTCAGGGCGACGCCCATCTCCTCGGCCACCGAGGCGAACTTGTTCTTGAAGACTTCGAGAGTGATCGGGGTAATCTGCATGGCCATCCCGCCTTGTCAACCGTTTCGCTTCGCGCCGCAACCGGCCAGAAACGCCGCGAAATCCCCGGCGTAGGCCCGCGTGCCCACATGGGCGAACCTGCCTGGCACGCTGACGTGCACCGCGCCGCCGATGTCGCGCCAGCGTTTGCAGAAGGCATAATCCTCGGGCAGGTATTCCCGGGTTTCCGGGTCAATGAGCGTATCAAAAAAAGCGAACTGCTCGTCTGCCGCCGCATTGGTGCAATCGCCCCGGTAGCGCAGGTCCGGATAGGCGTCCATCAGGCGCGCAAAGACCTGCCGCCGGATCATCATGAAGCCCGTGGCCGCGTATTCCACTTCCAGAAATCCCTGCCCGTCCATGCGGCAGCCGGGCTTGACCTTGACGGCATAATCCAGGCTTGCCGCCTCGGCAACGAGCGGCGGCGTGCCGGCCGGCCGGGCCATGACCCGGTCCAGGCGCAACCCCTTGACCGGGTAGACGCCGCAGACCACGTCCTTGCCCGCGCCGAGCAGACGCGGCACCATCCGGGGCGCAAATTCAATGTCCGCGTCAATGAACAGCAGATGCGTGGCCCGTTCGTCGCGCAAAAACTCGCCCACGATGCCGTTTCTGGCCCGGGTGATCAGGCTGTCGTTGGCCGGGGCGAGCAGGCGGAACGGCACGCCGTCCCGGTTGAGCACGTCCTTGAGCGACAGCATGGAGAGCATGTAGGGCAGCGTGACCACGCCGCCGTAACACGGCGTGCCGATGACGAGCATTCTCAGACTCTCCTGGGCGTCGGGCATCGATCAGGCATCAAGCCCGGTGTCGATGACGATATTGCCGAACCCGTCCAGCCTCGCCCCGGCCTTGGGCGGCACAAACGTGGTGGCCGAGGCCTCGACCACCAGGGCCGGGCCGTCGAACCGGTTGCCGGGCAGCAGCCTGTCGCGGTCATACCACATGGCCTCGAGTTCCCGGCCACGCCAGATCATGGGGCGCTGGCCGATCTTGGCCGATTCGGGCACGGCCGCGACCAGCCTGTCCGCTTCCATGAACCCGGGCTTGTCCATGACGCAACGGGCCCGGATGCGCAGCGTCACCACCTCGATCACGGCTTTGGCATGCTTGAAGCCGAACAGGGCCTCGTGGCGGTTGTGAAAAGCCATGAACGGATCCGCCACGAACCGGATGGCCAGCTCGTGGGACTGGCCCTTGTAGCGCATGTCGAGCTGGCGTTCGAGCAGCACCTTGTCGCTGCAAACCCCCTCGGCCTCCATGGCCGCCTTGACCCTGGTTTCCAGTTTCGCGAAAAGCCCGGCCAGCTCGACCACGTCGATGTCGTTTGAGCCCACCATGACCGTTTCGGAAAAATCCTTGACCACATCGGCATGCAGCATCCCCAGAGCCGAGAAAAGCCCGGGATGGCGCGGCACGACCACGGTCGGCACGCCCAGCAGCCGGGCCAGGGACACGGCATGGAGCCCGCCGGCCCCGCCGAAGGAGAGCAGGGAGAACTCCGCCGGATCGTGCCCCCGCTCGACGGAGATGACCCGGATGGCCCGCTCCATGGCCGCCTCGGCCACAGCCACGACGCCTTCGGCAGCCTCCACCGGGGTGAGCCCGCAGGTTTTTCCCAGGGCCTCGAACAGCGCCGGCAGGCGGTCGGGGAAAAGCGGCATCGCCCCGCCCAAAAAGAGGTCGGGGGCCAGGCGTCCCAAAAAGAGGTTGGCGTCGGTGACCGTCAGCCGGTCGCCGCGCCCGTAGCAGGCCGGCCCGGGATCGGCCCCGGCGCTTTCCGGACCGACCCGGAACGCCCCGCCGGCATCAAGGCTGGCAATCGATCCGCCGCCCGCGCCAACGGTGTGGATATCAAGCATCGGCGTCTTGATGGGAATGCCGGCCAGAGTGGTTTCCATGGCCAGGGACAGGCCGCCGTCGAGCAACGAGACATCCGTGGAGGTGCCGCCCATGTCAAAGGTGATAAGGCGGTCGAAACCGGCCGCCCGGGCCACGGCCAGAGCGGCCACGACACCGCCGGCCGGGCCGGAAAGCACGGTGCGCACGGGTTCGCGCCGGGCCGTCCCGGCGCTGACGAGTCCGCCGCTCGACTGCATGACGAAAAGCGTCGCGTCCGCAGGCAGCCCGGCCTCGAGGTCGCCCAGATAGCCGGCCATGACCGGAGCCACATAGGCGTTGGCCACGGTGGTGGCGGCCCGTTCGTATTCACGAAATTCCGCCAGGATATCGCTTGAAAGCGAAACCGCAACGCCCTCCTCGGCCAGGGCCTGCCCCAGAAGGCGCTCATGCCCGGGCCGGGCAAAGGAAAAAAGCAGGCACACCGCAGCCGACCGGGCGCCGCTGGCGGCAATGATCCGGGCGGCCTCCCGGGCCTGCTCGGGCGTGAGCTCCTCGATCACCCCGCCATCGGCCGCGATGCGCCCCGGAACGCCAAAACGCATGGCCTCCGGAACCAGACAGGGTTCCTTGCGGCTGGTCAGATCGTACAATTCGGGCCGATTCTGCCGGCCGATGGCGATGATGTCCTCGAAGCCGGCATTGGCGACAAAGGCCGTGACCGCGCCTTTGCCTTCAAGCAGGGCATTGGTGGCCACCGTCGACCCGTGCATCACGCGCCCGGGCGCCTCGGCGAGCCGGGCAAGGCCGTCAAGGACGGCCCGGGAAGGATTCTCCGGGGTGGACGGCAGCTTGACCACCACATAGCCGTCCGCCTGCCGGCAGATAATATCCGTAAACGTGCCGCCGGTATCCACGCCGACAACGGCCATTGCGCCCCCTTTCCCCTTCCCTGTCGAAGGGTGACGACTCCGCGATGTTAAGCTGACGGACCAAAGTCCCGTTGTATAGCGCCGTCGCCGCATGGGCGCAACGTCTTCCAGCGCTCGATGCGAGGGAATTTGTCTTCGGTTCCAGTTGGGCGAGACGTGGGCGGGAACAAACGGCGTCTGCCGCTCCAAAAGGCCCGGGAAAAACAGCCATGCCCTGCAACGGGCGACGTTTTCCCCGGGATCTTATGCCAAGGCTGTTACAGATTGGCGGCAAGCACTTCGCCGAAAGCGGCGCAGCCGATCGTGGTCGCGCCCGGAATCTGGTCGGCCAGATCCACGGTGACCTTTTTGCCGGTGATGGTCTTGTCCATGGCGTCGTGGATGAGCTTTGCGGCCTCGGTCCAGCCGATGTGCTCCAGCAGCATGGCGCCGCTGAGCACCAGACTGCCGGGGTTGGCCTTGTCCTTGCCGGCAATGCCCGGAGCGGTGCCGTGGGTGGGCTCGAAGAAGGCGAGCTTCTCGCTCATGTTGACGCCGGGGGCCAGTCCGAGACCGCCGACCTGGGCGGCCAGGGCGTCGGAGATGTAGTCGCCGTTGAGGTTGGTGGTGGCGATGACCGAGTAGTCCTGGGGCCGCATGAGGGCCACCTGGAACATGTTGTCGGCAATGCGGTCCTTGATGACGATGGGCTTCGTGCCGCCGGCGGCGGCGTCCTGCTCGGTCATGACCTTGTCGGCGAACTCCGTGGCCGCGACCTCGTACCCGCAAGCCCGGAACGCGCCCTCGGTGTACTTCATGATGTTGCCTTTGTGCACAAGGGTCACGCTCGGACGGCCGTGGTCCACGGCGTGTTGGATGGCCTTGCGCACCAGCCGCTTGGAACCGGCCGGCGTGATGGGCTTGATGCCGATGCCGGCCGTCTCGTCCACCTTGGCCCCGAGCTCGTCGCGCAAAAAGGCGATGAGGCGTCTGGCCTCGGGGGTGCCGGAGGCGTATTCGATGCCGGCGTAGACGTCCTCGGTGTTTTCCCGGAAAATGATCATGTCCACGAGATCGGGCCGCTTGACCGGGGATTCGATGCCTTTGAAGTAGCGGATGGGCCGGATGCAGGCGTAGAGATCAAGAACCTGGCGCAGCGTGACGTTTAGGCTGCGAAAACCGCCGCCGACCGGGGTGCCGAGCGGTCCCTTGAAGGCCAGTTCGGCCGTGGCCAGGGCGTCGAGGGTGGCCTGGGGCAGATATTCGCCGACTTCCTTGAAAGCCTTTTCGCCAGCCAGCAACTCCTGCCACGCAAGCCTGCGCTTGCCGCCGTAGGCCTTTGCCACGGCAGCGTCGAGAACCGGCCGGCCGGCAGCCCAGACATCGGGGCCGATGCCGTCGCCCTCGATCCAATATACCGTCTTTTCCATGCGCCTGCACTCCTTTGGGAAATTTCGAACAAGACGGCTACCTAAAAAGGGAGACCGTCATTTGTCAACCGAAGCCGGCGGCGGGCCGTTTAAAAAGGCCTGGATGAACGCCTCGCCCACCTGCCGCTGATGCTTCTCGGACATGGACCAGTAATCGGCGTCCGCCGCCCGCATCACCAGGATTTCCATAAGCCGGTCATGCTTTTCATCCGGGTTTGCCGCCTGCCAGGCCGGGGTTTCCATAAGCCTTTCCACCTCCGGCCGGGCCGTCTCGACGTAGCGCAGCGGGATAGGGACCAGGGCCTTGCCCCGCACCTCCGGTATCTTGGCAGGGGCCTTGTGGCCGTGCAGCTGTCCCTTGCCGGAAAAACGGAGATATTCCGGCACCGGCAGCAATTGGGACGCCGGGACCAAAAGAATCAACGCCCCGACAAATCCCCAAAAAACAAGCGGCTTCTTGTCCATAGACCTCTCCCGTCCGAACATGCCCCATGCTCTCCCCCGCCCGGGACAGAAACGATTGCCGCATGATCGGCCGACTTGTTGCGCCAAAGCCGGGCCAGGGCCTCCGGCAGCCGGATCAGCCATGCCCGCCAACCAGCGCGAATTGCCAAATGGCTCACACGGTTAACAACGCCACAGCGGCGGGCGCCCCGGAACAACACCCTCCCGTGTCATCCGGTTTACGACTGCGGGGGGTCGGCGGCGTACCGCCGAAATTTCGTGGTGATATTGTCCTCCAGCCAGTGGGCGTCCCACCATTCAATGGGAATGACCGGTTGTCCGGACAGATAGACCGCGAAATGCACCTGATCGGCCCCGGCCAGCCCCGTCACCCCGGTCGCGCCGACCACATCGCCCTTTTTGACAGGGTTGCCGACGGACACGGCCGTGGAAGACAGGTTGCCGTAAACCGTCAAAAGCCCCATGCCGTGGTCAATAACCACCGTCCGGCCATAGACGCCAAGCGGGCCGGCATGGACGACCTTGCCGGCATTGGCCGCCGGCACCGGGGCGTTCGGCGTCGAGGCCAGGTCAATGCCGCCATGGGTCAGGCGGCCGATTTCCTGGCCCTTGTACATATAGACCTTGTCGGCCCCGAACGAACTCCTGACTGTGGACCGCGGCAGATAAATAAACGCTCCGTCCCACAACGGCTCGGAACCGCTCTTGGCGGCCAGGGCGGCCAGGGCGGCCTCATTTTGCCGACGCAGGTCGGTATTGATTTTCTTGAAACGCTCAACCGGGTCGCGCTGTTCCGGGAACAGGCCGGCAAAGGCCGGCAGCCGGGCAGCCAGGAATTCGTCGGCAACGTCGATCCGCTCTTCGCGAAATCGACGTTTTATGGCCATATTGACGAAAAATCCGGTTTTTTCATTCCCGGCGGCATCCTCCACATAAAGCCTCGGCTTGAACGCTTCGGCGTCCATGGCCGCCGGAAAGGCGAACAGGCAGGCATACTGGCCGTTTTTTTGCTTATAGCCGGGAAAAAGCTGGTCGCCGACCATGACGCCGCTTCGGGCAACGTCCTTGTTGATCTCGTACACGACAAGACCCGCGCCTCCCTGGCGGACGTAATGGGCCGGGGTGAGCGGCTTGACGGACGGCGGGACGGAATCGAGGAGCATCCGCCGGGAAACGCGGGCGGTATTGCCCGCCCCGAGGTTGGCATAGGAACCGTCGAAGGCTGCGGCCTGGAGTTCGAAAGCCCCGCCCCGGAGTTCGGAACCCTCCAGGGTGAAGCGCTCGGAGACATGATCCCGCGGGGGATCGTAGGTCCTTCGCAGCACGTCGAAGCGGCGCTGGCCCTGGGTGACGGTGACCACAACGGACCGGATGCCGGAGGCATCGTCGGAAGCGGCGATGGTGAACGGCCGTTTCATGGAGGCGGCGTCAGCCTCGGGGGCCAGGGCCACCTGCGGTTTTTCGGCATCCTTGAGGAACAGATGATAGCCGGCGAAAGCCGCCAGACCGATCGGGGAAAGCAGCAACGCGCCAACCACGATGAAAAAGAGCGGCCCAAAGCTTCCGCGTTTTTTGAAAGGCTTTTTAATGCGCATGCGTTGCGTATCTCCCGCAGGATGGTTACCGACACTATAGGATAGGCTGCCGCTCCGGGCAAGCCGCCGGGGTTTGGCCTCGCGGCGCGGCGGGAGGATCCATGGCCCATGACGACACTGCCCCCCCGGCAAGGCGGCGCAAAACCGCAGCCGGACCACTGGCCACCGCAGCCCTGGCCATTTCGGCCCTGTTTCTGGCCGAGGGGGCGCAGCGGCTGGCGGAACGCGTGGCCGATCTGCGCCATCAGTCGATCCGGCTGGTCCAGGAAGAAACCATGCGGGCCGGCGAATCGCAACTGGCCGACGCCCTTTTCGACATTGCCCCCGAAGCCCGCCGCCGCTTCGCGGTGACGGCCACGGCCTATTGCCCGACCTGCGGCATGGTTGACGATACCCACCAACTGGCGGCCCTCGGCGGTCTGGTCCGTCCTGGGCGAACGGTGGCCGTTTCCCGGGACCTCAAACGGCTGCTTGGCCGCAAGGTCTATATCGTGGGGCTCGGCGTGCGGGTGGTCGAGGACCTCATGCATCCCCGTTTCGAGCGGCGGCTGGACCTGTGCCTGCCGGACCGCGAACAGGCCCTGGCTTTCGGCGTCAGACGCCTGGACATGGTGGTGCTCGACTGACGCCCGGCCCGGCCCAAACGCCCGCCCGGCCCCGCCGCTTCGGTCATCGCCGCCGACCCGGCGCGCTGCAACGCCGCCACGCCCCCGGGCGGGGCGTCCTCAACAGGCTCCCCGCATGCTGAGAACCACCGGCACGGTGCGCAGCAAGATTCTGATATCGAGCAGCACCGACCAGGTGTCCACGTATTCGATGTCGAGCTGCATCATCCGGTCAAAGGGAACGTCGTTGCGTCCGCTGATCTGCCACAGGCAGGTGATGCCGGGCTTGACGCCGAACCGGCGGCGCGGCCAATCCTTTTCGATGCGTTCCACATCGCGCACCGGCAGAGGGCGCGGCCCGACAAGGCTCATGTCGCCGCGAAGGACATTGAAGAGCTGGGGCAGTTCGTCAATGCTGGTGCGGCGCAGGATGCGGCCAACGGGCGTGATCCGGGGGTCGTTTTTGATTTTGAAAATGGCCCCGTCCATTTCGTTCTGGGATTCGAGCGTCTCCTGCAAGGCTTCGGCATCCGCTATCATACTGCGAAACTTATAGAATTTAAAAAGTCGCTTATTGAGTCCAACCCGTTCCTGCACAAAAAACGCCGGTCCCGGCGAGGTGGCCCGGATCAGCCCCCAGACGACAAGCAGCAACGGAGAAAGCAGCATCAGGGCCATGGCCGATACGGTCACATCGAGAAAACGTTTGATGAGGCGCTCACGCTCGTCGGCCATGGTGTTGGAGATGGTCACCACCACCTCGCCGCCATGCCCGCCCGGCCGGCGAAAAGGGTTTTTCAGCTCGAAAAGCCTCGTGACAACCGTCACCGAAACCCCATGCTCCTCGCAGGCCGACACCAGGGCCGTGGCCATGTCTTCAAGCTCCGGCAGCGGCAGACACACCACCACCTCGTCCACCACGCTGTCGCGCAGGTAGGCGGCAAATCCCGGCAGATCGACCACCAGCCGGAATTTTTCCGGCAGGACCGGCGGCGGTGCGACAGCCCAATCATTCGCCGCAAATCCCATGAAACGGTAGCCGTGCTCAGGATGGGCCAGCATATCCCGGGCGATTTCCTGGGCTCTGGCATTGGTGCCGACAATGAGGGTGCGGCGGGCGGCGATGCCCTGGGCCTCGGTCAGAAAAAGCAGCCGCCGGGCCCCCCAGCGGGCGGCTATGCCGCCGACCGAGGCCAGGACCCAATAGGTGACCAGAAAAGCCGGCGTGACCAGGGGGGGGCGCAACACCGCCGCGGCGGCAACCAGGACCAGCAGCACCGCCGTAACGGCCTTGACCGAAGCCTTGAGTGCCTCCCGCCACTGGAAAAGGGCTGTCTCCGTGTAGAGCGCAAACAGGGAAAACACACTGGCCGTAGCCACAAACTGGCCAAGGAAAAGCGTCAGGGTGGAACCGTCCAGCAGCAATCGGACGTCGGCAGCGGCATCCGGCGGGTCGGCCGAGGCCACGGCCGCAGCAATGACGAGGGAGATTGCCGCCATGGCCAAATCGAAGAAGCGAAGCCAGATGATGGCGCCTTGTCTGGTGTCGAACGTCAAGAGCCCACTCCGGTGCATGTTGCGGCCCGACGCCTGGGCGCTGGCCGTTGTTGGAAAAGCACCCCTTGGCCCAGACGCCAGCCCCAGGGATTTGCTACAGAGGATTACACCACGAGCGGGGATCGATGCAACCTCCATACCGTTTTTTTCGTTAATAATAGGCCGCTTCCCGGCGCAGCCGGCCGCTGCGATTGCCGGAAATATGTTCCCCGATCCGTTGCCGGCGGCCGTTTCCGGTCGCGTCGCCCGTTGTCGACGGGATTACGGCACAAGCAGCACTTTTACATCGCAGACGTTGGTATTGGTCGGCCCGGTCTTGAGCAGTCGGCCCACGGCCTCGAAATAGTGGTAGGCGTCGTTCTGGGCCAGATAGCGGGCCATGCCCAAAAACAGGTTGGCCATTTCCCGGGATTCGCCGGTCAGGTGCGAGGTCAGGACGAGAGTGGCGTAGCCCAGATCCCGGGCCTTGTCCCGGGCGGCCAGCAAGGCCTGGAAATTGGCGCCGACAAGCACCGTCCGGGTGGCGGCAAAGGCCGGATCGCCGGCTTTCGGAGTGTCCGGGACGCGGCCGGCCGCGACATCGCCCAGGATGGTCAGGGCATTGGGGGCGATGAGATCCGCGACGCCGTAGCGGTCGCAAACGGCCAGGGCGTCGGCCCCGTTGGTGGGATCGGGCACGGTGGGGCCGCTGGCAATGACGTCCAGGTCGTCGCCGACCACGTCGGAAAGCAGCAGGGCCAGACAATGGGCCGGGGCAATGGCCCGGGCCAGCCGGCCGCCCTTGACGGCCGAAAGTTTTTTACGGACGCAGTTGATCTCGTGGATGGTCGCGCCGCAGCCCAGCAGGACCCGGGTGGTCTGCTGCTTGTCGGCCAGGGTCAGATGGCGGCCGGGGATCTCGATGGGCGCGGCCAGGATGGCCGAACCGCCGCCCGAGAGGAGCACGATGACCAGATCATCCGGCCCGGCCTGCCCGGCCATGGCCAACACGGCCCGGGCAGCCGCCACCCCGCGCCCATCCGGCACCGGATGGGCCGCCTCCATGAGGGTGATGCGGGCCAGCCGCTCCAGGTAGCCCTCCTTGACGGCCACCACGCCGCCGGCGATCCTCCCGCCCAGGAGGCGTTCGAGCCCAAGGGCCATACGGGCCGAGGCCTTGCCCGCACCGAGCACGAAGATGCGTTTGAACCGGGAAAGGTCGTACTCGTGGCATTCGGTTTCGGTGGTCACCCGCAGGATGTCCCCGGAGACGGCCAGCACCCGCTGCATCATGGCCAGCGGGTCGACGCGATCGAGCCCTGCCCGGAAAATCGCCTCGGCATCGGCAAGACAGTCACCCATGGTTGCTTTTCCTTCCGGGCCGGCGGCCAACCCTTTTCATAGCATTGCCCGGCAGTGCCAGGGCCGGCCTGCGGCGTCAAGACGGCCCCGCGCGGCATCGGGATATGGTCAAACCGCCAAATCCGGCGTATCCTGGTAAAAATGAACCTTTTCCCGTCGCCCGCCGCGTTGTGGCGACGGCAATGCCGCGAGCCGCCCATGCCCTATCCCGATGCCGTCCACCTGACTTTCGACCGGGCTGTTCTCAAAGACGTTTTCACCCTCGGCACGCCGGATGGCGACAAGCCGGACACGCCGGGCCACTGGCTCGTGCTTCGCCACAACGAACTGATCGCCACAAACGCCGGCAACGCCCCGGCCCTGCCCTTTGGACCATTGCCGGTGGCCGGTCCCTGGAGCGTGCCGCCGGTCTTTGTCGGGACGTTTGCCGGCCGGCCGCTCCGGGCCGCCCGGCTCGAACCCGAGGCAGCCATCCCGGCCCCCTTCGTGCCGGTTTCGGCCTCCTACCGCAGCCCGCTTCTGGACGACCGCCTGCACACCCTGGCCGGCCTGGGCCGCCAGATCCTGCACTGGCGCGACCGCAGCCGGATCTGTCCGGCCTGCGGCGGGACGCCCCGGGAAATCCCGGGCAGCTGGGGGGCGCGCTGTACGGCCTGCGCCCGGGAATACTACCCGCGCCTGCACCCGGCCGTCATCGTGTTGGTGACGCGCGGCAACGAGTTCCTGCTGGTGCGCAAGCCGGAATGGCCGGCCGGGCAGTACGGGCTGGTGGCCGGGTATGTGGAATTCTGCGAATCCCTGGAGGAATGCGTCGTCCGGGAGGTTCTGGAGGAAACCGGCATCGCCGTCGCCGACGTGCGCTATGCCGCAAGCCAGAACTGGCCCTTCCCGAGCCAGCTCATGGCCGGCTTCACGGCCGCCTATGTCGATGGCGAGGTGCGACCCGACGGCGTCGAACTCGAAGACGCCGCCTGGTTTGCCGCCGACCGTCTGCCCCCCCTGCTGCCGCCCCGCACGAGCATCGCCCGGCGCCTCATCGACCGCTTTGCCCCCGGCCTCGGACGGGCGACGGAAAACCGTTAGAAAAACTGCTCCGGACTGAAGGGAAATCCATTGACAGGGAGAGCCGGCCTCGATAGAGGATTAATAATGTCCGATTAATCCAAATTGAGGGTTGCCATGCGACTGACCAGAGCCGGTGAATACGCCATCCGTTGTGTGCTCTACCTTGCCATGCACCGGGATCGCCCCATGATCGGCCGCAAGGAGATCGCCGAGGCGATGGAGGTGCCGGCCCAATTCCTGGGCAAGGTGGCCCAGCACCTGGCCCGGGCCGGCATCATCGCCATCCGCCAGGGTTCCCAGGGCGGCTATGAGCTGGCCCGGCGTCCCGAGGACATCCCGCTGTTGTCCGTGGTGGAAGCCATCGACGGCGAAATCTATCTTAATGACTGCATCCATCGCCCGGATTCCTGCGACCGGCAGACGTTTTGCTCGGTGCACCACGTCTGGGAACGGGCGCGGCGCCAGTTGCGCGAGACGCTCGCCGGCACGAGCCTGGCCGAGCTGGCCGATATGGAAATGCACTCCTGCGGGGGGGCTGCCGGGCAGCCCGGCAAGACGGCCGATCGAATACGTGAAATGTAACGGGGTTGATGCATTTTCCCAAACAGGATGGTAGACAGGTTCAGACCGGAAAAGGGCCTGCCGGAAACGGAGCAGAACGCCTCGCCATGCCCGTCTGGAAAAATGCTGCGTGGGTTCAAGGACAACACGGAGGAAAAGGAGACAGACCATGGACGTATTGATGCTTTCCCGGCTGCAGTTCGCCTTTGCGACATTCATCCACTTTATTTTCGTCCCGCTCACCCTGGGGCTTTCCGTCATTGTAGCGCTGATGGAAACCAAGTATGTGCGTACCGGCGACGAGACGTACAAAAAAATGGCCAAATTCTGGGGCAAGCTGTTTCTCATCAACTTTGCCCTGGGCGTGGTGACCGGCATCACCCTTGAATTCCAATTCGGCACCAACTGGTCCCGCTATTCGGCCTTTGTCGGCGACATTTTCGGTTCGCTGCTGGCCATTGAGGCCACGGCCGCCTTTTTTCTGGAATCCACCTTCCTGGGCGTGTGGATATTCGGCTGGAAAAAGCTCTCGCCCAAGGCCCACCTGACGGCCATCTGGCTGGTGGCCTTCGCCGCCAACCTTTCGGCCCTGTGGATCATCCTGGCCAACGGCTTCATGCAGCACCCGGTCGGTTACGCGATCCAAAACGGCCGGGCCGAACTGGCCAGTTTTTATGAGGTGGTCACCAATTATTACGGCTGGAACGCCTTCCTGCACACCGTCACCGGCGCCTGGGCCCTGGCCGGCTTTTTCGTGGTCGGCATTTCCGCCTGGCACCTGCTGCGTCGCCAGAACATCGATTTTTTCACCAAGTCCTTCCGCATTGGCGCGGGGTTCGCCCTGATCTTCACGATCCTTGTCGCCGTCGTCGGCCATCGCCAGGGCAACATCGTGGCCGAAGTCCAGCCGGCCAAGCTGGCGGCCATGGAATCCCATTGGGACACCCAGAAAAGCGCCCCCATGTATCTTTTTGCCGTGCCTGACGCCAACAACGAAGGCAACAGCATTGAAATCGGCCGCATCCCGAGTATTTTGAGCCTCATGGCCTTCAACGATCCCTCGGCCGAGGTCAAGGGCCTCAAGGACTTCCCCAAGGAAGACCGTCCGCCCGTGGGCCTCACCTTCTCGGCCTTCCGCCTGATGATCGGCCTCGGCACGGCCATGGTGGTCCTGGCCATCCTGGCCTTCATCGCCCGCCACCAGCCGGTTGAAAGCTCGCCCAGGCTGCTCAGGCTCCTCGTCTGGGCCATTCCCCTGCCCTACGTCGCCCTGCAGGCCGGCTGGGCCGTGGCCGAGGTGGGCCGCCAGCCCTGGATCGTCTACGGCATCATGCGCACGAAGGACGCCGTCTCGCCCCTGGCCACCTCCCAGGTGGCCATCAGTCTGGCGGCCTTTTTCGTGGTCTACATCCTGCTGGCCTCCCTGGACATCTACCTGCTGGCCAAGTTCGCCCGCAAGCAACCGGCCTAGGCAGGCAATCCAGTCCGCACGCATGACCGAAACCGGCCCGGCCGGTTGCAACATCAAGGAGAATGGCCATGGATCTCGGAACAATCTGGTTTATCCTCTGGGGAGTGCTTTGGGCCGTCTATTTCGTCCTGGACGGATTCGACCTCGGCCTTGGCACGATTCGTCCCTTCTTCGCCAAAACCGAAGAGGAAAAACGCATCATCTACAACGCCATGGGGCCCTTCTGGGACGGCAACGAAGTCTGGCTGATAACGGCCGGCGGCGTGACCTTCGCCGCCTTCCCCAAAACCTACGCCATCATGTTTTCGAGCCTGTACACGCCGCTTATGCTGCTGCTGTTCGCGCTGATCCTGCGGGGCGTGACGTTTGAATTCCGTTCCAAGGTGGACAGCGAAGGCTGGCGCAAACTCTGGGACGCCTGCAACTTCCTCGGCAGCTTCCTGCCGGCGCTGCTGCTCGGCGTGGCCTTTGCCAACATCTTCAAGGGCATCCCCATTGACCAGGACGGCATCCTGCACGGCAACCTGCTGACCCTGCTCAACCCCTACGGGCTGGCCGGCGGCGTGCTTTTCGTGCTGCTCTTCGCCCACCACGGCGCCCTGTGGCTGGCCTACAAATCCGTCGGCGACGTGCACGCCCGGGCCACCGCCCTGGCCGGCAAGCTCTGGCCCGTCATGGCCGGCGTCATCGTGCTGTTTCTGGCCATGTCGTATGGCATGACCCAGTTGTTCAGCAATTATCTGGCCAATCCGATCCTGTTCGTCCTGCTGCTCGCGGCCGTGGCCGGCCTGCTTCTGACCTGCCGCTACCGTCGCCAGGACCGTCCGCTGGCCGCCTGGGTCGCCTCGGCCGTTCTTATCGGCGCCACGGCCCTTTTTGGCGTGGTCGGAATCTTCCCGGCCCTTCTGCCGTCGAGCCTCAACCCGGCCTGGTCCCTGACCATCGAAAACTCGGCCTCGACGCCCATGACGCTGGCCATCATGCTCGGCGTGGCCCTGGTCTTCGTGCCCGTGGTCATCGCCTATCAGGTCTGGACCCTGCGCACCTTCCGCCACCCGGTCACCAAGGAAGATCTGGAATACGAAGAAGCCTATTAGATCGGCGGACCTTCCTCCTGCCAAACCGCCGTCGGGCTCGCCCGGCGGCGGTTTGTTATGTCCGGGGAGGCAGAAACATTACCCTTTTTTATTGACAACGATTTTCAAGATCAGTATCACTCTGGTTGCCGTCGCGACTGTGACAAAATTGACACATAGTCAGAGACATGTGGAAAACCGCATGAATCTGCAACCCGACAAACAAGGAGCAGCCATGAACGACTATCTGAAAAACGGACTGTTTCTCGCCGCCGGCGTGGCCCTGGGCGCCCTGGGCGCCGTTGCCCTGGGCAAAGGGAAGTTCTCCATTCGTCCGGCCATGGCCGACCTGCTGTCCCACGGCATGGATCTGAAGGAGAAAACCGCTTCCGTGATCGAACGGGCCAAGGAAAACATTGAAGACCTCATGGCCGAAGCCAAGCACGCCAAGGAAACCCGCGAGGATACGACGGCCGCTGCGGCCGTCGCCCCCGAGGGAGAAACGGCCTAGGCCGGTCGCGGCCGGAGTCCCCCCGCATGACGCACTGCGCCATTGTTCACGACATACCAGGCCGTATACGCCTGCGTTTTGCCTCGGCCGCGGGCTTCGCGGCCGGGGCGTCTTCCCTGGCAGCGGCCATGTCCGCCCTGCCCGGCGTGGAGGCGGTAAACGCCTCGTCCCGAACCCTGGGTCTTCTTGTCCAGTATCAGGGAGAGCCGGCTCGTCTGGCCATTATGGCCATCACCCAAAATGGTGCGTCACCCTTCAAGGGCCGTCCCCTGCCGCCCCCGGCGATCTTGCGCGAGGCCCAAAAGGCCCTCGCCGGAGCCGCCCGCCTCGCCAAGGCCAAGGCCAAGCCCCTGACGATCAAAACCGGGGCGGCACAGGCCGACTATCTGCCGCCCCAGGCGGACGACGTCCCGGTCGTCACGCCGGCCGGGGCGCTGGCACGCGAAGCCGGCATGTTTGTTTTGCGTTCCCTTCTGCCGCCGACCTTCCGGCCGGTTTTCCTGCTCAGGCGCGTGCTGCCGTTTCTCAAACGCGGCTTGGCCGCGCTGCTTCGCGGCAAAATCAATGTGGAAGTCCTCGACGCCCTGGCTATCGGCGTTTCCGTCGCCCGCCGGGATTACCGGGCAGCCACCGGCATCGCCCTGCTGCTCGGGCTTGGCGAAGTCCTGGAAAGCTATACCCGCAAACGCTCCCGCGAGAGTCTGGCCGAGACCCTTTCGGCCTCCTTCGACTCGGTCTGGGTGCGCCGCGACGGCGAAGCCAGGCGCATTCCCGCTTCGGATGTCGTGCCCGGGGATCTGGCCGTTATCACCATGGGCAACGCCATCCCCGTGGACGGCGTCGTGGCCGAGGGCGAGGCCATGGTGAACCAGGCCTCCATGACCGGCGAGCCGCTGCCGGCCCACAAGCGCGTGGGCCACACAGTCTTTGCCGGCACGGTGGTGGAAGAGGGCGAGATCGTGGTCCGGGTGGAGAAATCCGGCGGCGAGACCCGCATTCAGAAGATGGTTTCCATCATCGAGGAGTCGGAGAACTTCAAGGCCAGGGCGCAGGATCTGGCCGAACGCTTCGCCGACGCCGTGGTTCCCTGGACATTGCTTGGCTCCCTCGTTGTCTTCCTCGTCACCCGCAACCCCAGGCTGGCCTCGGCGGTGCTCCTGGTGGATTTCTCCTGCGCCATCAAGCTGTCCGCCCCGCTGGCCGTGCTGGCCGCCATGCGGGAGGCCGCCTCGGGCGGCATCCTGGTCAAGGGCGGCAAGTTCCTGGAAGGCGTGGCCTCGGCCGACACCTTCGTCTTCGACAAGACCGGCACCCTGACCCAGGCCCGGCCCCGGGTCGCGGCCGTGAAAGCCTTGAATGGCTATGACCGGCGCTACGTGCTCAAACTGGCCGCCTGCCTGGAGGAGCACTTCCCCCACCCCGTGGCCCGGGCCGTGGTGCGCCAGGCCGAGGAGGAAGGCGTCGTCCACCGGGAATTCCATGCCGACGTGGACTACATCCTGGCCCACGGCCTGTCCTCCATGGTCGGCGAGGACCGGGTGCGCCTGGGCAGCCGCCACTTCATCAGCGAGGACGAAGGACTGGACGTGGTCGAAGCCGACGCGGCCATCAAGGCGCGCGGACTGGCCGGCCTGTCCACCCTCTATCTGGCCATCGGCGAAAAGGTGGCCGGCGTGCTGGCCATCGAGGACCCGCTGGCGCCCGAAGCCCCGCGCGTCCTGGGCGGACTGTCCGGCCGGGGCGTGTCCCGTCTGGTGATGCTCACCGGCGATGCCCGCGAACCCGCCGCCATTGCGGCCGGCCAGCTCGGCATCAGTGAATTCCACGCCCAGGTCCTGCCCGAGGACAAGACCCGCATCGTACGCGAACTGCGCGAGGCGGGCCATGTGGTGGCCATGGTCGGCGACGGCATCAACGACTCCCCGGCCCTGTCCGCCGCCAATGTCGGCATCGCGCCGCGCCATGGGGCGGACATCGCCCAGGCCGCCGCCGACATCCTCCTGGCCGAGGGCAGGCTCGAAAGCGTCGTGGCCCTGCGCGACATCGCCGGCGGCCTCATGACCCGGCTGCAATCCAACTTCCGGATTATCTGCCTCGTCAACTCCGTCATCCTGGGGCTTGGCCTTTTCGGACGGATCACCCCCGGCGTCTCGGCCCTGGCCCACAATCTGGCAACCGTCGGCGTGGCCCTGGCCAGCCTGCGGCCCTATCTGCCCAAACAACTCGAAAGCGGAGGCGCCACCCATGATAGCCAGTTGCATTGAAGGCCGCATCCGGTTCAGGCACCCGGCCCTGTGCGACCAGGAACTGCTTGAAACCGTTGCCGGGCAGGTCGCCGCCATGCCCGGGATCACCGGCATCGAGGCCAACCCCCGTACCGGCAGCCTGCTTGTGACCCACGACGACTCCATTGCCTCGGCCGATCTGGTGGCCATGGCCGAAGCCATGGCCAGCCAAAACGCCGGGCTCATCGAGGCCGCCGCCAGACCGGCCCGGCCGAAATTCAAAAGGGGCCAGATCAAACGCCGCACCCAGAAAATCGGTCTGGCCACCTGCATGGCCGGCGCCATGGCCACCGGGCTGGCCGACACCAAGGCCGCCCACCTGGCCTTTGGGTTCGCCCTGGCCGGTTTCGCCACCTGGCACCTGTACATGTACCGTCGCAGGTTCATGGCCTGACGACCAGCCGGCAGCCCCTATGACCATGGTAAAAAGCCCGCTTCTTGACGCACGGGAACTTTTGGAGATCGGGGCGGCATCGGCCGCCGGCCAGGGCCATGGCGTCGCCATGGCCCTGGTCCATGAACTGGCCGCATCGCTTGGCAAGGCCATCGACGCCAAAGATCCGCACACCATGGCCCATTCCGAGGAAGTGGCCGAGGTGGCCAAAGCCCTGGCCATAGCCCTGGCCATGCCGCGCCATGCCGCCCAGTATGTCCATGTGGCCGGCCACCTCCACGATATCGGCAAAATCGGCGTGCCCGATGCCATCCTCGGCAAGCCGGGGGCTCTTGATCCGGCCGAATGGTCCTGCATGCAGGCCCATCCGGCCATCGGGGCCGACATTCTGGCCCCGCTGTCCAGCCTCGCCCGGACAGGCATTGTCGAAATGGTGCGGGCCCACCATGAACGCTACGACGGCCGGGGCTATCCCGACGGCCTGCGCGGCCGCGACATTCCCCTCGGCGCGCGCGTCATCACCGTGGCCGACAGCCTTTCCGCCATGCTGCAGACCCGCCCGTACAGGCCCGCCATGGGCTATGAAGAGGCCGTCCGGGAAATCGTCCGTTGCGCCGGAACACAGTTCGACCCCGACGTTGTGGACGCCTTCCTGGCCTGCGGAGACAAAATGCGCCGGCTTATCCTGTCATGCCGGACAGCCGCCGAGAAAAAACGCCCGCCGCACCGGCTTGACGCCAATTCGTCGCGGCTTCCGGGCAGCCCGGCCCCCGTCGCCTGATCCCCGCCCCGTCCCGCCTGGCCGCCCCCGGCCGGCATTTTGCCGGCCGGGAATTCCGGCGCGACCTTGCCCTTGACAAGACGTAAACAAGTGTTAACTCCCCCCATGGCCGAACGTATGGAATCCCCGCTTCGTCGGGAACAGATCGCCGAAGCAGCCCTGACCATCGTGGTGGAACAGGGGCTTGGAGCCGTCACCGTCCGCCGGGTGGCCGAGAAGGTCGGCATTTCCGCCGCCGCCCTGTACCGGCATTACAAAAACAAGGCCGACATCCTGGAAGCCGTGCTGGAGGAGCACCACGAAATCCATTTGGCCAGCGTCCGCAAAGCCAAAGCCGAATGCAAAAGCCCGATGCAGGCCCTGCAACACCTGTACAGAGGGACCATGCAACTCGTCGAACGCTACAGGGCGTTGCCTGTGGTCTTTCTTTCCGATGTCCTATGGTTCGAGGAAAAACGCCTGAGGGACCTTAAAATGGAGCATCACCGGATGATGCGCGAGACCCTCACGGAGTTGATCCTGCAAGCCCAGGAGCAGGGGGAAATCCGCACCGACATCCGGGCTGAGGAACTTTTCGTCAACTACCTCGGCCTGATCGCCATGCCGGCCCTCATGTGCGCCAGAAATCCGGAAGATGTGGATATGCCCAGACAGATTGACGCCAATTGGGAGCTTTTTGCCAATGCCGTCGCACCGTGATTTTTTTTCCCCGCAAGGTAAACAAGCGTTCACTCCGCCCCGACGTCGCCTGCGCGCCGCCGGCGGCATCGTGGCGCTGGCCGCGCTGGTCCTGCTCGTCTCGGAACTGGCCCCGTCCCGGGGGGCCGCCGCTTACGGCGAGCAGCGTCTGGAAGCTATTTACGCGAAATTCGGCGACCAGATGCCCATCATCGACGCCCGGGGCGAAATGGCCATTTTCCAAGGCGCTCCCGGGGAACCGGCCCTGGATTGCGCCGCACTTCTCGGCCCGCGCACCATGGTGGCCCTGGTCTTCGGCCAGTCCAACGCCTCCAACACGGTTGATCCGGGCTACGACTCGACCCTGCCGGTATTTGCCGGCTACGGCGGCCAATGCCAAAAGGCCCACGACGCCCTGCCCGGCGCGTCGAGCCTCAAGGGAAGCTCCTGGTCGCGCCTGGGAGACAGGATCGTGGCCAGCGGCCTGTACGACAAGGTGCTTTTTGTGGATATCGCCCGGGGCGGCTCGTCCATCCTCAACTGGGGCCCCAAAGGCGACCTCAACGCCCTGCTTCTTTCCACCCTGGACGCCATGCGCGCCCGGGGGATGCCCCCGACACACGTGTTTTTCCACCAGGGCGAAGCGGACTGCGCCATCGGCCTGCCCGGCCGGGACTACAAGGCGGTGCTCGACACGGTCCTTGCCCAGGTCCGGGAAAAAACCGGCGGGCATTGCGCCATCTACGTGTCCCGGGCGTCGCTTTTCATGGACCCCGCCTGTGGCGACCAGCAAGACCCCGGCTGCTATCGGTCCTGCCCGGCCATCGTCACAGCCCAGACCGAGGCGACTGATGCGGCCAGGAGCATTTTTGCCGGCCCCAACACTGATCTGCTCGTGCCCTGGTTCAACCGCAACGACGGCTACCATTTCACCGCCCAGGCGGCGGACCGATTCGCGGCCGCCTGGATGCCGCTGCTGGTCCGGGATGCCGCCCCGCCGCAGCCCCAATGATCCGGCAATGCCCCACTGTCACCAGCCCGTCCCGCTTTCCGGGACGGCCATCCGTTTTGGAGGTTGTCATGCCCGCGTTTTCCCTTGCCAAACACATCAGGATCTTCGGAGCGTTATGCGCCCCCCTCGCCCTGGCGGCAGCCCTTTCGGGATGCGCCACGGACAGTTCCGGCCAGCAGGCCGCGACCAGCGCCCCGCCCCCGCCTGAAATCGTAGCCCATACCGTGACCCGCGCCAATGTCCCGCTGGAAATGGCCTTTATGGGCCAGACCGCCGGGTCGCGCGAAGTCGAGGTGCGCGCCCGCGTCGGCGGCATCCTGCTGCGTCGGGCTTATGAAGAAGGCGGCCGGGTGCGCCGGGGCGATCTCATGTTCGAAATCGACCCCGCCCCCTATCAGGCGGCCCTGGAACAGGCCAAGGGGGCGCTCGGCCAGGCCGAAGCCACGCTGACCCAGGCCAAACGCGACGCCGAACGCATGGCAACGCTCTATAAGGGCGACGTGGTGGCCAAGAAGGATCTGGACGACGCCAAAACGACCCTCGACTCGGCCGGGGCTGCCGTGGAAACCGCCCGGGGCAAAGTCCGCGAGGCCTCGCTCAACCTGGAATGGACCAAGGTCACGGCCCCCATTTCCGGCATGACCAGCAAGGAGACGCGCTCCGAGGGCAGCCTCGTCACCACCACCAGCGAAGGCAGCCTGCTGACCACCCTTTCCCGGGTCGACCCCCTCTATGTCAATTTCTCCATGTCCGGCCCCGAGACGCTCAAGCTGCGCAAGCTGCGGGCCGAGGGCAAGGTGGTCATGGCCACGGGCGACGACTTCGTCGTGCGTCTGGTTCTCCCCGACGGCAGCCAGTACGCCCAACCCGGACATATCAACTTCACCGACACCCAGGTCGACGCCGCCACCGGCGTGGTCAAGGTCCGGGCGGAATTTAAAAATCCCGACGCGTCCGTGCTGCCCGGCCAGTTTGTGCGGGTCCATCTCGATGGCGCAAACTACAAGGACGTCCTGTCCGTTCCCCAGGGAGCGGTGCTCAACACCCAGCAGGGCGCCATGGTCTGGGCGCTTGACGACAAAAACCAGGTCTCTCCCCGTCCGGTGGTGCTGGGCGAGGCCGTGGGCAACGACTATCTGATCGAAAAAGGCCTGGCCCCGGGCGAACGCGTCGTGGCCGAAGGCGTCATCAAGGTGCGCCCGGGCATGACGGTCCAGGTGCGCGACAACGCGCCGCAAGCGGCTGCGGCTCCTGACAAAGCCGCCAGTGAACCCGCCCCGCAGAAAAACGCCGAGAATGCCGTTTCCGAGGAGCCTCGTTCATGATTTCGCGTTTCTTCCTGGGCCGCCCGGTTTTCTCCATCGTCATCTCGCTGGTCATCATACTGGCGGGTCTGGCGGCGATACAAAACCTGCCCATTGCCCAATACCCGGACATCATTCCGCCGGAAGTCAACGTGTCGACGTCCTACCCCGGGGCCAGTCCCGAGGTTATCGCCGCCACCGTCGCCGCGCCGCTTGAACAGCAGATCAACGGCGTGGACAACATGCTCTACATGCGCTCGACGAGTTCGGGTGACGGCTCGCTCTCCATGAGCGTCACTTTCGCCGTGGGCACCGACCCCGACCAGAACACCATCAACGTCAACAACCGGGTCCAGGCCGCCCTGACCACCCTTCCCGCCGAAGTGCAGCGCCAGGGCGTCACGGTGCGCAAGAGATCCTCCAACATCCTTCAGGTCATCACCTTCGAGTCCCCGACCAAGCGCTACGATGCGGTCTACCTGAGCAACTATGTCCTGGTGAACGTCCTTGATGAACTCAAGCGCCTGCCGGGCGTCGGCGACGCCTCCATCTTCGGGGCCAAAGACTATGCCATGCGCGTCTGGCTGCGCCCGGACAAGCTGGCCCAGCTCAAGCTCACGCCAAGCGACGTGGCCAACGCCATCAACGAACAGAACGCCCAGTTCGCGGCCGGCCGCATCGGCGACGAACCGACCGCCCCGGACAAACCCGTGGCGCTCAACTACATGGTCACGACCAAAGGCCGCCTGCTGACGCCGGAGGAATTCGAAAACATCATCCTCAAGGCCCAGTCCGATGGTTCCGTGCTGCGCCTCAAGGACGTGGCCCGGGTGGAGCTCGGCGCCAAGGACTACACCACCGTCTCCAAGGTCTCCGGCAACCCGGCAGTGAACATCGGCGTCTACCTGGCCCCGGGGGCCAACGCCCTGGACACGGCCGATCTGGTCACGGCCAAGCTGGCCGAACTGTCCAAGCGGTTTCCCGACGGCATCACCTATAAAGTACCACTTGATACCACCACGTTCGTGCGCGTCTCCATCGAGGAGGTCATCCACACCCTGGTCGAAGCCATGATTCTGGTCTTTCTGGTGGTGTTCATCTTCCTGCAGAACTTCCGGGCCACGCTCATCCCCTGCCTGGCCGTGCCGGTGTCGATCATCGGCACCTTCGCCGGCATGTACGCCCTGGGGTTCACCATCAACACGCTGACGCTGTTCGGCATGGTGCTGGCCATCGGCATCGTGGTCGACGACGCCATCGTGGTGCTCGAAAACGTCGAGCGCATCATGAGCACGGAAAAGCTTCCGCCCAGGCAGGCCACGGCCAAGGCCATGGAGGAGGTGACCGGGCCGGTTGTCGCCATCGTGCTGGTCTTATGCGCCGTGTTTGTGCCTGTGGCCTTCCTGGGGGGCCTTACCGGCCAGATGTACAAGCAGTTCGCCATCACCATTGCCGTGTCCGTGGTCATCTCGGGCCTTGTCGCCCTGACGCTGACCCCGGCCCTGTGCGCCATGCTGCTTAAAACCGGCCACCAGGAACCCAACCGGTTCTTTCGCGCGTTTAACCGCCTCTTCGACAAGGCGACGAACGGCTACGCGGCCGGGGTGTCCTTCCTGCTGCGCCATGTCGTCATCGCCCTGGTACTGTTCGCGGTCCTTTGCGTGGGCGCGCTGTCGCTTTTCCGGGTCGTGCCCGGCGGTCTGGTTCCGGACGAGGACCAGGGCTACGTCATCGCCCTCAACATCCTGCCCGACGGTACGTCGCTTCGGGCCACCGAGGCCATCGACGACGCCATGGACGCCATGAATGCCAAGGACCCCGTGGTGGAGCACCAGATCACGATCACGGGCCTTGACCTGTTAAGCTCCACCTACCGCTCCAATTACGGCACCCTGTTCATTCCGCTCAAACCCTGGGACGAGCGGACAAAACCGGGGGAAAGCTCCTTTGACTTCGTCAAGCGGATTTTCGGACGCGGCATGGCCCTGCCCAAGAGCATGACCCTGGCGTTTAACCCGCCGGCCATCACGGGCATGTCCAACACCGGCGGCTTCGAGGCCTACCTGCAAAGCAGAGGCGAGGGCAGCGCCCAGGATCTGGCCGCCATGACGGACAAACTCCTGGCCGAAGCCCGGAAAAACCCGGCCCTTGGCCGCGTGGCCACGACCTTCGGGGCCAACGTGCCGCAATTGCGCGTGGACCTCGACCGGCAGAAGGCCAAGGCCCTGGGCGTGGCCATCAGCGACGTCTACGACGCCATGCAGGCAACCTTTGGCGCCTACTACGTCAACGACTTCAACAAATTCGGCCGCACCTTCCGGGTCCAGATCCAGTCCGAGGCCGAGTTCCGCGACCGGCCCGAGGACCTGCGCGACGTCTTCGTCCGATCGAGCAAGGGCGAGATGATTCCCCTGACGGCCCTGGCGACCATCGAGAAATCCACCGGCCCCGAGGTCATGGAACGCTTCAACGTCTTCCCGGCCGCCAAGATCATGGGCCAGCCCGCCGACGGCCACACCTCGAGCGAGGCCCTGGCCGCCATGGAACAGGCCGCGGCCGCGGCGCTGCCGGCGGATTACACCCTGGCCTGGACCGGCTCCGCCTATCAGGAAAAAGCGGCCCAGGGCTCCTCCATGCTGGTCTTCGGCATGGGCATCGTCATGGTCGTCCTGATCCTGGCCGCCCAGTACGAACGCTGGACCCTGCCGTTCGCGGTCATCATGGCCGTGCCGTTCGCCCTCTTCGGGGCCATTGCCGCCGTGTTCGGCCGGGGCCTGTCCAACGACCTCTACTTCCAGATCGCCCTGGTGACGCTCGTCGGCCTTGCCGCCAAAAACGCCATCCTGATCGTGGAATTCGCCGTACTCGAGGTCAAGGCGGGCAAGGACCTCGCCGCTGCGGCCCTTTCCGCCGCCAAACTCCGGTTCCGGCCCATCATCATGACGTCGCTGGCCTTCATCCTGGGCTGCCTGCCCCTGGCCATCTCCACCGGCGCCGGCGCCAACAGCCGCCACGCCATCGGCACAGGCGTCATCGGCGGCATGCTTGGCGCAACAATCATCGCCCCGTTTTTCATCCCGGTCTTTTTCAAGATCATCATGGGCTTCGGCGCCATGGTACGGGGTATTTTTGGGAAAGCTGTTGCAGCGGAGGGAAAACAGGGATAACAATCGAATACTCGATATTATTCCCGCCGCGCGAGGCATCGGGCGCGCGCAGGGAAAGGAGCCCACATATGGCCACCTCCTTCCTCCCCGTCGTCCCGGACAACACCCCTGACGCCATTCCCCTGGCCCTGAACGATCTGGCCAGGGGATGGCGCAACCGCCTTGACGAACGCCTGCGCCCCATGGGCCTTTCCTGCGCCATGTGGGCCGTCCTGCGACGGCTGGTGCTCGGGCCGACGGCCCTGACCCAGCGTGAACTGGCCGAAGCTGTCGGCATCGAAGGGCCGACGCTTGTGCGCCTGCTCGACCGCCTGGAACTCGGCGGCTTCGCCCGTCGGGTCGCCGATCCGGAAGACCGGCGGATCAAACGGGTCGAATTGACGGAAGCCGCCCGATCCGACTGCGACGCCACCCTGCGGGCAGCCCTGGAACTCAGCCGCGAACTCTTGCGGGACATCCCGGAAAAAGACCTGGAAATCACCCGGAAGGTTCTGCTCACCATGCTGCGCCGTCTCTAAACGGGCAGCCCCGGCACATTCCCCCAAACGCATCCGCGGCGGCCCGCCCCGGGAGAGAATGCAGGCGCCTGGAAACGGCCTGTCGCACCTGGGGCCGCAAAAAAACAAGCGCTCGGGGCTCCGGCCGCGGGGGCGTCTGCGCCGGCCTGTATGCCTGTCGTCCGCCTTTCCCGTTTTATCGCCTTTGCCATATTCCTGCCGGACGCTCCTCCCCTCCTGCCCGCCGGCCTCCCGATCAGAAGCCCGGGTTGTCCCTGGCCCGCTGCACCCAGGCGATTTCCCGACTTATGGACTGGTCGACGTCCGGCATCTTGAGGTCTTGCGGCAGCACGCTCCAGGTGTACGTCTCCACCTCCATGGGGACGTTTTCCCCAAAAAGCGGCAAAGCCTGCAGCAAGAACCCCTGCGTCGTTTCACATTCCGGCAGCTGCCCGACAAAGACAGGCAGATGGAAATGCACGCGCCAGGAAGCAATCCCGTCTTTTGAAGCAGCCAGGGCCTGGGGCAGATCATCGAAGCGCAGGAGCCTGCCGTCTTCCCGGCAGGCCACGGCCTGATGCAGATAGACCGGTTCGACGAAACGGGCCAGTTGCGACAGCTCGCTGCCCGGGAGGTGCAGGGCCGAGGACACCTGGACATGCCCCACCTCGATGCCGTTTGCCGCAAGCCGGGCCAGCGACTGCCCGGGGTCTTCATATTGCAGGGCCTGATGGCAACAGTCGTAGCACACGGCCAAGTGGGCCATGGCCGCCGGCCCGGCGTCCATGCGGCTGAAAAAGGCGAGCATCTCCGGCGTGGTTTCGACCAGGCAGCCGGGTTCGGCCTCGACCGCCAGCCGGATGGACCGGCCGGTTTCCGCTTCGAGGACGACAAGATCGTCGAGGGCCCGGCGCAGGTTGGCCAGGGCCAGGGGCAGGCCGGTCTCCGGAAAACCCCGGCGAAATCCGATGGGAACCGTGGAAATGGAGCCCCGGCCTCCTTCAGGCAGCCAGGAGGCCAGGAGCCGGGCCAGACGGCCGGTATAGGCCAGTCGCTCGGGCTCGCGCCAGTCGGGCAGGTAGACGGCCTCCTTGACCGGGGCGTGATGGAAACGACCGTAGGGGAAGCCGTTTATGGTGCGGACGCACAGCCCCTTTTCAGCCATCTCGCCGGCAAATCGACGGGCCGCCTCCGGGTCGGCCGCCAGCTCCCGGCTGGCCCGGCCGGAAATCCGAAGCCCCACGGGAAACAGGACGTCCGGGGCGACGACCGCCTTGACGGCCGGCCCATGGCGCAACACCGCCTCGCGTATCTCCGCCCAGGTCTCGCCCGGATGGATGTTGGTGCAGTAGGTGACGGGTTCCAACGCCTTCCCTCCATCGCTTCACGGCCAGAACGCCGTCCGGACAGGATCGGACGTCCTCCCCCGTCTTCCCCAAAAAGCCCGAACCACGTCCGGCGTCCCGCCCTCTGCCAATCCCTTTCCCGCCCCCTCTCCCGCCAAGGGGTCGGGGATTATCCCCCCGGCGGGGTGCAGGGGCAGCGCCCTGCATTCTTCCTCTCCCCCTCGCCTCACCGCTGCCGCTTCGACAGTTCTTCCCGGGCGGCGGCCATGCGGGCCAGGTCGATCTCGTGAACTTCGATGCGCCGGCCGATGCCGGCGAGCAGGCTGAGGTGGAGCCGGCCGCCCAGGTGTTCGCGAAAGGCCTCGATGGCGGCGGCCATGTCGAGGGAGGCCAGGGCCGGATGCCAGACGGCCAGACCCAGGGCTTCCAAAAGATCGAGGACGGCGGCGGCGGCATCGGCGCCAAGCAGTCCGGCCATGCGGGAGTAGATGGTATCAAGCGCCACTCCCACGGCCACGGCTTCGCCATGGCGCACTTCGCCCCGGGTGGCCTCCTCCAGGGCGTGGGCGGCCCAGTGGCCATAATCCAGGGGCCGGGCGGAACCCAGCTCGAAGGGGTCGCCGCCTGTGGCGATATGGGCCAGATGGGCCTCGGCGCAGCGCCGGTTCGCCTCTTCCAGGGCATCGGATTCAAGCACGGCCAGACGCGGGGCCAAGGCGGCCAGACGCTCGAAAAACGCGGCGTCGCGCACCAGCGCCACCTTGACCGCCTCGGCCAGCCCGGCCCGGGCCTCGCGCTGCGGCAGCGTGTCCAGCAGGGCATGGTCGTTTATGACGGCAAAAGGCGGGGCAAAGGATCCCAGGTAGTTTTTGCGCCCGAAAAAGTTGATGCCGCATTTGACGCCGACGCCGGCATCGTTCTGGGCCAGCGCCGTCGAGGGCATACGGATCAGGCGCACGCCCCGGTGGGCCGTGGCCGCGCCGAAGCCGGCCGCATCGAGCACCGCCCCGCCGCCGATGGCCAGTACAAAGGACTGGCGGCAAAGCCGCGCAGCGTGGGTCATTTCCCAAACGGCCCGGACAACGGAAAAATCCGCCTTGGCCCGCTCCCCGCCGGCAACGACCAGGGGCGGCGCGGCGGGTTCGGCCAGTCCGCCATGGGCCGCCAGATAGCCGGACAGACGCTCGGCCAGACCGGGATCGGCCGCGGCCAGCCCGCTGTCCACGACCACGCCCAGGCGGTGCGGTCCGGGGCCGGCCAGCCGCAGGACGCCGGCCAGGGCGTCATTTTCCGGAGCAAAGGCGTGGCGGGTGAAAATCACGGGGAAATCGAAGGACAGGGCGATATGCTGCGTGGTGGCGATAATCATGGAACCTCATCTGCTCGGGACAGGCTTGGCCATGGTAGCCGCTTCCACGGGGTTTTGCCAGAAACGAAAACCCGCGGCCCGCGGCCAGCCTCATTTCCCGTCAAGGACGCCCAGGCGGCGCAGGGATTCATAGAGCAAGACGGAAGCGGCGTTGGCCAGATTAAGACTGCGCACCTCCCCCCATATGGGGATGCGCAGGCCGATCCCGGCCGCGTCCAAAAGGGCTTCAGGCAGCCCCCGGCTCTCCGTGCCGAGAACCAGGGTATCGCCGGGAGCGTAGGCAAAGACGTGGTAGGCCGTGGCGGCATGGCCCCGGTTGCCGGCCGTGGCGGGCACGATGCGCCGCCCGGGCCGGGCGGCCTTGTAGGCCTCGAAACTGTCCCACACCGTCAGATCCACATGGGGCCAGTAATCCAGGCCGGCGCGCTTGAGGTATTTGTCCTCAAGGGAAAACCCCAGGGGCTTTATCAGGTGCAGCGGGGTTTTCGTCGCGGCGCACAGCCGGGCGACGCTGCCGGTGTTCTGGGGAATCTCGGGTTCGTACAAGACGAGTTCGATCACGCCGTCTCCTTGGTGCAGGGCGTATCCTTGCGGTAGACCGTGCCCTGGAAGGCGGCCACGGCCTCTCCGGCATCGTTGGAAATGGCGATGGCATAGGTGGCCATCTTGCCGCCCAGGGAAATCTCCCGGGCCTCGGCGTAAAGCGTCTGCCCCATCCCGGCTTTCACGTAGGAAATGGCGGCCGAGACGGCCAGACTGAGCCGGCCGTGGGAGTTGGCGGCAATGGCGAAGGCCAGATCAGCCAGGGTGAAGATGGCCCCGCCGTGGGCAATGCCGGCCCCGTTTTTCAGATTGTCGGTCAGATCCATTGCGGTCCTGGCATAGCCGGGCGCAGCCTCGACGAGGCGGATGCCCAAGTATTTGGCAAAGGCGTCGCGTTCCAGAAACCACTGCATGTCCATGGCGTCTTCCTTGTTTGTTTTCGTGGCGATGCGGATAGTCAAAGCCCGGCATGGAACGCCGGGCGGACGTGTTTGTCAAGCCGGGGCAATGGCGCTATAGCGGGAACTGCCAACCACCCACCCACGGGGGCCGCCATGCTTCGAAACGCCTTTCTCGCCTTGTGGCTCATCCTCGCCCTGATGCCGACCCACGTCTGTCAGGCCGCGCCGCCCGGCCCGGCCGATCTGGCCCGTTCCATCGAGACGGCCAGAAAGGCCATTGCCGAGCACGAAAAAACCATCGGCGCCTATACCGCCGAAATGCGGACCACCGTGGCCAATGATCCGGCCTCGGCCAAACGGCGTGAGGAAATCCGCATCCTTAAGCAGTATTATGCGCGCGAAATTGAGGAGCTCAAAGCCAAAATTGCGGGGGATTACAAGAAAATTCAGGAATTTCATGCAAGTGGTGCGCAGTAACGGCAACACCTTGTGCGCCAAAACAAAAACGCCTCGCATTGCGAGGCGTTTCGTTTCCTGTGGTGGTGGGCGATCGGGGATTTGAACCCCGGACTTCCACCGTGTGAAGATGGCACTCTAACCGCTGAGTTAATCGCCCGTCAAAGAATGTATGTGGGGACCCTTGATTTGGCAAGACTTTTTTTGAAAATCGGGTAAGATTTTTTTCAGCAAGCGCCCACAATAAACTTAACAAACCAATATCAAAGGAAAAGCCAACGATGCGACTGCTCGTGACCGGCGGATGCGGCTTTATCGGCTCCAACTTCATCCGCGACATGCTCACCCGCCACGAAGACCTGACCATCGTCAACCTCGACGTCCTCACCTACGCCGGCAACCGCCAGAGCCTGGCCGACGTCGAGGCCGCCCACGGCGGGAAGCGCTACGTCTTCGCCCGGGGCGACATCGCCAACACGGAACTGGTCCTGCACCTCTTCGAGGAACACCGCATCGACGCCGTGGTCAATTTCGCGGCCGAAAGCCATGTGGATCGCTCCATCACGGACGCTTCGCCGTTTATCCGCACCAACGTGGCCGGCGCCCAGAGCCTGCTCGACGCCGCCCGCCGCTACGGCATCGGACGCTTCGTCCACGTCTCCACCGACGAGGTTTACGGAACCCTCGGCCCGGACGGGAAGTTCACCGAGCAGACCCCGCTCGCCCCTAACAGCCCCTATTCGGCCAGCAAGGCCGGAGCCGACATGCTGGTGCGGGCCGCCCACGAAACCCACGGCATGGACACGGTCATCACCCGCTGCTCCAACAATTACGGCCCGTACCAGTTCCCGGAAAAGCTCATTCCGCTGATGTTCTCCCGGGCCATGGCCGGCGAGCCCCTGCCGGTCTACGGCGACGGCCGGAACGTGCGCGACTGGATCCACGTCATCGACCACTGCCGGGGCGTGGAACTGTCGCTTCTCAAAGGCAGATCCGGCGAGGTCTACAACTTCGGCGGCGACGCGGAAAAGCCCAACATCGAGGTGGTGCGCACCATCCTGGCCGCCCTTGGCAAGCCCGAAAGCCTGATCCGCTTCGTCGCCGACCGTCCCGGGCACGACCGCCGCTACGCCATGGACTTCACCAAGGCCGCCCGGGAACTCGGCTTCGCCCCCGAATACGACTTCACCCGGGGCATCGCCGAAACCATGGCCTGGTACCAGAAAAACGGCGAATGGCTGGAAAGCGTCAAAAGCGGGGCCTACAGGCAATTCATGGACAACTGGTACGGAGCCCGGGCATGAGCGGGGCCGCTTCGGAAACCGGGCGCGCCATCGTCCTTGGCGGCAAGACCGGACTGCTCGGCCGTCCCCTGGTTGCGGCCCTGGAAAGGGCCGGATTCGCCGTCTGGGGCACCACCCGCAGCGAACTCGACCCGTTTGACGCCGGGGCCGTGGCCCGGGGACTCGACGACTTCGCCGCCACCCATCTGTTCAACACCGTGGCCTACACGGCCGTGGACGCGGCCGAGGACGACGTTCCCGGCGCCTACCGGCTCAACCGCGACCTGCCGGCCCTGCTTGCCCGGGCCTGCGGCCGGACCGGGACCCTTTTTGTCCACTACAGCACGGATTTCGTTTTTGACGGAACCAGGGACACGCCCTATGCGGAGGAAGATCCGACCTGCCCGCAGTCGGTTTACGGCGCAAGCAAGCTTGCCGGCGAGCAGGCCATCCTGGATGCCGGCCTTGCCCGCTACCAGATCCTGCGCACGGCCTGGCTCTACGGGCCGGGGAAAAAAAACTTCGTGGCCACCATCCTCGGGCTGGCCGCCACCCGCCCGGAACTGCGGGTGGTGGCCGACCAGATCGGTTCCCCCACCTATACCCTGGATCTGGCCGGCTGGTCGGCCGATCTGGCGGCCACGGGGAAAACCGGGCTTTTCCACGCCGTCGGATCAGGGCAGGCCAGTTGGTGCGAACTGGCGGCCGAGGCCGTGGCCGCAGCGGGGCATCCCTGCCGGGTGCTGCCCATCGCCTCGTCGGAATACCCGCAAAAAGCCAGACGCCCGGCCTATTCGGTGCTCGCCAACACCAAACTGGCCGGGGCCATCGGCCGCGAACCCCGGCCCTGGATCCAAACGGTGCGGGAATACGTCTACGGACTGATGCCCTCGGCCAGCTGATTGGCCGGGGCAAGGGGCAGGGTGAAACAGAACGTCGCGCCCTGCCCCGGGTCGGATTCCACCCAGATGCGGCCGCCATGGGCCACGGCAATGCCTTCGGCAATGGCCAGCCCCAGACCCAGGCTTTTTTCCCCGGCGGTCGGCCGGGCCGAAAGGCGCTCGAAGGGCCGGAAAAGCCGGTGGCGCTCCTCGGGCATAATGCCGGGGCCCTGGTCCTGGATGCGGACCACGGCTTCGTCGCCGGACACCCGCAGGCCCACGCGCACCAGGGACTTCGGCGGGGAAAACTTCACGGCGTTGGACAGCAGGTTGTCGAGCAGCCTTGCCACCAGATCCGGATCAAAGGGCATGGGCGCCATCCCGGGCGCGTCGGTTTCGAGGCGGATGCCCTTGCCGGCAGCCGTGGCCTCGGCCAGCCGGGACCGCTCCATGACCAGGGCGTCGAGCTGGGCCATGACCAGGGCCGGTTCGAGCCTGCCCGTCTCCAGGCGCGTCAGGTCCTGCATGTTGGCGGCCAGCGAACACAGCCGGCGGCCGGCCTGACTGATGACCGCCGCCATTTCCCGCACCTCGCCGCCGATCTCGCCGCACACCCCGTCCAGAATCAGGTTGGCCGCGCCGACAATGCCGCCGGCCGGACTTTTGAGATCATGGGCCAGCATGGACAGAAACATGCGCCGCAGGCGTTCCAGGCGCTTGATTTCGAGCATGCGCTCCACGGCCTCGACGCCGTGCAGCACCCGGCAATACAGTTCCTCGCGTTCAAAGGGCTTGTGCAGATAGTCGTCGCCGCCGCTTTTGAGAAATTCCGCTGAAATGGCCCGGGGGGCCTTGCCCGAGATGCCTATAAGGCAGACCTCCCGGTGGCGGAAGCGCCGGCGGATGGCCCGGGTCAGTTCCACGCCGTTTTGGCCGGGCATGTCGTAGTCGATGATGACGGCGGTGATGTCGGGGCGAAGCGACAGAATCTGCATGGCCATGTCCGGCGACCCGGCCATGTGGACCCGGAACTGGTAGCGACGCAGCTGGCGGCGCAAAAAAAGCCGCATAAACGTCGAATCCTCAACCACCAGGATGCGGGCGCAACGGTTTTTGAGCAGGCGGTCCACGAACCGGGCCACGCCTTCAGGGTCCTCGGCGTCGGCCACGACGAAATCAATGGCATCCAGGGCTTCGGCTTTTTCCCGAAAGGCCGTACTGTAGCGGTCGGCCACAGCCAGCCAGGGAATGCCGGCCGCAGCAGCCAGGGCGGACAACTGCTCCACGGCAACATCCGGCAGATCGAGGTCCACCACGCAAAGCAGAAACTGCTGCCGGTCGCCCGAAGCAAGCAAGGCTACGGCATCGTCGGGATTTCTGGCCTGCACGGCGCCAAGGCCGGACAGGCTCCCGCAATGGCGAACAACCGCCGATGCCAGGATCGGGTTGTCTGAAGCAAGAAGGATTCGCGGGTCGGACATGGGCGGATAGGCGTCTCCCCGGAAGAATTTTGTTTTTCTATCAGAGGAAACGCGACAGATCAATGACGGATGCGCCGAATGCCCCCGGGCCGGCACGGAGGCAGGCTTGCCTCCGTGCCGGCTCATTTATAAACTGCGAAAATGATTTCCGTGATTATGCCGGCGCGAAACGCCGCAGCCAGCCTGCCGGCCGCCCTGGACAGTCTGGCTGCCCAGACCCTGCCCGACTTCGAAGTCCTGGTCGTCAACGACGGCTCGGACGACGGCGGGGCAACGCGGGCGGTCATCGCCGCCTGGGCGTCCCGCGACGCCCGGTTTCGCCTCGTCGACCAGCCCCACGGCGGCATTGTGGCCGCCCTGACAGCCGGACTGAATGCCGCCAGGGGGACTTTCGTCGCCCGCCTGGACGCCGACGACGTCTGCCACCCCTGCCGGCTGGAACTGCAGGCCCGCCATCTCGACAACCACCCCGAAATTGGTCTGGTGTCCTGCCGGGCTGATTTCGGAGGCGATCCCGACGCGGCCCGGGGCTATCTGGCCCATCTCGAATGGGCCAACAGCCTGGTCGCGCCCGAGGCCATCCGCCTCGGAGCCTTCCGGGAATCCCCCCTGCCCCATCCGACCGTCCTGTTTCGCCGGGACACGATCAACCGTTTTGGCGGTTACCGCCAGGGCGATTTCCCTGAGGACTACGAATTGTGGCTGCGCTGGCTCGAAGCCGGCGTGGTCATGGACAAACTGCCCGCCCCCCTCGTCACCTGGAACGATCCGCCGGACAGGCTCTCGCGCACCGACCCCCGGTACGCCCCGGCGGCCTTCCATCGGATCAAGGCCGGCTACCTGGCCCGGTTCCTGGCCAGGATCAACCCGCATCATCCCGACGTCATCGTGGCCGGAGCCGGCCGCATCACCCGCCGCCGGGCCGAGCATCTGCTCGACCATGGCGTCCGCATCACGGCCTGGCTTGACATCGACCCCCGAAAGGTGGGCAAAGTCGTTGCCGGGCGACCCGTATTGCACCTGTCTGGCGTTCCCGGGCCGCAGACCTGTTTCGTACTGCCCTACGTGGCCAGCCGGGGGGCCACGGAGTATCTTTCCTCCTTTCTGGAAAACCGGGGGTTCGTCCTTGGCCGGTCCTACCTGCCGGCCGCCTGAAGGTTTGCCTTCCACGAAGCCGTATCACACACTATGTCAACTATAGACACACCTGCAATAGGCGCGGCGTTTTCGTCCGGAGATCGCACATGACATGGCCGCGTTTGCACACCCTGCGCACGAGGCTCTTCTGGCTGGTCCTGCTGACGCTGGTTCCCGCCATGCTGCTGCATGTCGCGTCAGCCCTTGAAAAGCGCCGCATGATGCTCTCTGCGGCGCAGGAAAATCTCAAGAGCATTGCCGATCTGGCTGCAGGAAACATCGAATCCATCCTGGCCAATGCCGGCGACGTCTTATACGGCCTGACCCAGCGCCGGGAAATCGTCTCTCTCGATCCGGAAGCGGCCGAGCGGCTGCTGCTGCAGTCCAAGGAAATCTTCCCCAATTTCTCGACCCTTTCGCTGCTTGGCCTCGACGGCTCCCTCACAGCCTCCACCACGTCCACAGGCTACGGCCTCAATTACAGCGACCGCCCCTGGGTGCGCCGGGCCCTGGAAACCCATTCCCTGGCCATCGGCGGCTTTCGATCCGGAAAACGCAGCGGCCTGCCGGGCATCGCCCTGGCCCGGCCGGTGCTGGACAGCTCGGGGCAGACCCTCGGCCTGTGCACCCTGAGCATGCGCCTGAAATGGTTTACCGACATCTTCGCCAAGACCCGTATGCCCCAGGACGCCGTGGCCTGCCTGCTCGACGACAAAGGCGTCATTCTGGCCACCTGGCCCGAAATTCCGCAACGCCTCGGCGCGGTCATCGCCGATGTCGACAATGTCCTGGCCCAGGCAAGCGCCGCCACGGAAACAAGTTGGGCCGGAGCCGGCCCGGACAACACCCGGTATCGCTTTGTCATGGCCCCCGTGCGGGCCGGCATGAACGCTCCGCTCCTGCTGCGCGTCGGCATCCCGGAACATGCCCTGGCCGCCCCTCTGGAAACCGTCCTCAGGCGGGACACGCTGGTCCTCGGACTGACGCTGGCCCTGGCCCTTGTGGCGGCCCATTTCTTTTCCCGGGCCTTTGTCCTGCGCCCCACCGAACAACTCGCCCGCATGGCCGGAGCCATGGCCTCCGGCGACCTGGACCGGCGCTCGGGCATGGCCGAAGGACGCGGCGAGATGGCCGACCTCGGCCGGGCCCTTGATGCCATGGCCGACACCCTGCGCGAACGCATCCGCTTCACCCAGGAGCTTATTGACGCCATACCGGCTCCGGTTTTCTACAAAGATCTCGACGGTCACTATCTCGGCTGCAACATGGCTTACGAGCGCAATATCCGGCTCCTGGCCGCCATCAGGGGCAAAACGACGACCGATGTCGAATCCCAGGCCCAGGCCGCCCGTTGTCTGGAAATGGACCGCGAGGCCGCCAAAATGCCGGGCCGTACCGTCGAATATGAAACCGCCCTGGACTTCAAGGACGGCAGTCCCCACGACGTGATTGTTTTCAAATCCATTTTCAAAAACGCCTCGGGAGAGCCCGCCGGCATCGTCGGCGTCGTCCTCGACATCACCGCCCGCAAACATTCAGAAAGTGCGCTGGCTGCCTCGGAAACCAAATACCGGACACTTTTGGCCTCCATGCGCGACGGCTTCGTGGTGGCGGACAACCAGGAACGGCTGACGCAATCCAATCCGGCCTTTCAGGAGATGCTCGGCTATAGCGGCGAGGAGCTGGCCCGCATGACCTACCGGGACATCACGCCTGCGATCTGGCATGAGGCCGAGGCGGCCCTGCTCCGCACATCCGTGGCCGAGCAGGGATTTTCCGAGGTCTTCGAAAAGGAATACCGGCGAAAGGACGGTTCCGTCCTGCCCGTGGCCCTGCGCCTGCACCGCTACCCGGCCCAGGCCGGCGACGATTGCCGCTACTTCGCCATTGTCAGGGACATCACCGACGTCAAGGCCATTGAGGCCGACCTGCGCCAGGCCAAGGAGACCGCCGAAACCGCCAGCCGGGCCAAAAGCGATTTCCTGGCCAAGATGAGCCATGAAATCCGCACGCCGCTGCACGCCGTCATCGGCATGACCGAATTGACGCTGGGCACGCCCCTGTCGGCGCAGCAGCGCGACGCCCTGGAAACCGTCCGGGAAGCCGCCGGCAACCTGCTGGACATCATCAACGACATCCTCGACATCTCCCGCATCGAGGCCCGCAGGCTGGAACTGGCCCGCGAGGATTTCGACCTGCGCCGGACCCTGGCCGGCGTGGCGCGGACCCTGCGTCCCCAGGCGGCCCGCAAGGGCCTGTCCCTGTCGTTGGCCGTGAGTCCCGACGTCCCCCGGTTTGTCCGGGGCGATCAGGGCCGGTTGCGCCAGATCCTGCTCAACCTCGTCGGCAACGCGCTCAAGTTCACCGAACAGGGCGGCGTGGCCCTGGCCGCCCGGGCCTGCGACGCGGCAAACCGCCATCCCGGCAAACACCTGGTGGAATTCGTTGTGGCCGATACCGGCATCGGCATCCCCCGCGACCGACTGGAAGGTATCTTCGACATGTTCACCCAGGCGGACGCCTCGGTTTCCCGGCATTATGGCGGCACAGGCCTTGGGCTGGCCATCTGCCGCGAACTGTCCCGGCTCATGGACGGCGTCATTGAGGCGGAAAGCCGCCCCGGCCAGGGCAGCGCATTTCGCGTCCGCCTGCCTCTGGAGCAGGCCAAAAGCCAACCCGTCGCCCCGCCCGAGAAACACCTCCCCGGAGTCCCGCCCTTGCTCCAGCGTCCCCTGCACATTCTTTTGGCTGAGGACAATCCGGTCAACATCAAGGTGGCCGCCACCTACCTCGCCCGACACGGGCACAAGGCTGTTGTGGCCGAAAACGGACGGCTGGCCCTGGGCAGGCTGTCGGAGCAGCCCTTTGATCTGGTGCTGATGGATGTGGAGATGCCGGAGGTCGACGGGCTGGAAGCCACGCGCCGGCTACGGGCAGGACAGGCCGGACCGGTCAATCGCGACATTCCGGTCGTCGCCATGACCGCCCACGCCTTAAGCGGCGCCATGGAACGCTGTCTGGCGGCCGGCATGACCGGCTACTTGCCAAAACCGTTGGATTTTCAGGCGCTCGACGCCATCCTGGGAGCGATTCCCCACAACGGGCAGACCGCGCCTGGACCCAGCCTCCCGACGCCGTTTCCGGAGAAGCCGCACGCGGCCGGGGAAGCGCCCATCCTGGATGTTGCAACGGCCCTGCATCGACTCGGCGACGACAGGGACCTGCTCCTGGACATCCAAAACGATTTCCTGCGCCAGTATCCCCGGAAGCTCCGGCTCATCGCCCTTTGCAGCGACAACGAGAACTGGAGCGAGGCGGCCCTGGCCGCCCACTCCCTGAAAAACATCGCCGGCGCCGTCGGGGCCGAAAGCTCCCGGCTCCTGGCCGGACGGCTGGAAGAACGCCTGCGCGCTGCCGACGACCTTGGCGCCAGCGACATCCTCAATGCGCTCAAAAAGAATCTGGCCTCTGCCGACGCGGCGATCAAGACGTGGCGGGAAGCCTCCCTGCCGGATGCTCCGGCGCGGCCCTGAAACAGGGGCCTGTTTCACGGCACATGCCGCCCGAGGCAGGCTTACAGGGCATAGCCCGAAATGCCGGGCGCTCCCGGACTCTGCCGCGCGCGACCCTCTCTATCCTGCTGCCCGCGCGGGCCGGAGCGGCGGCCCGCAACGCAAAGCGGACCGCCGCTCCGGCGGACCGGATCAGCCGACCGGCAGCACGGTCCGGCCGTATTGTTCGTTTAGCACTTCCGCCATAGCCAGATAGCAGGCGCTGGCCCCGCACAGGATGCCTTCATACCCGGCCAGCCGGCCAAGGGCCGCCGATTCCAGCCAGTGCGCGGCAGCCAGCAGGAAAAACAGCACCGTCAGGGAGCCGAAAATAAATTTCAAGACAAAATTGCCGCGCAGCGTGCCGAAAAACATGAAAAAGGTAAAACCGCCCCACAAAAAAAGGTACCACGCCAGAAAGGCCCCGGGAGTGGGATCGGCCAGCCCCATCTTGGGCAGCACCAGCAAGGCCACGAGCGACAGCCAGAAAAAACCGTAACTGGTGAAGGCCGTCAGGCCGAAGGTGTTGCCTTTTCGAAATTCCAGGATGCCGGCAATGACCTGGGCCAGCCCGCCGTAACAGATGCCCATGGCCAGGATCATGGCGCTGACGGGAAAAAAGCCCGCATTGTGGATGTTGAGCAAAATCGTGGTCATGCCAAAGCCCATGAGGCCGAGTGGAGCGGGATTCGCCAGTTTTCCTTCCATGCCGTTTCGTCCTTCGCGTAGTGGGAAGTGGGGCCGCGCGATCCGCCGCAGTTCGCATCGGCCGGGATAAACTGGCGCTAAAGGCTTTCCCGGGCCATGTAAAGGCCTGACACAGGGATGGGAGCCTGCAGCGTGCGGATCAGGCCGTTTCCACCCGATTGCGGCCCAGGGACTTGGCCGTATAAAGAGCCTGGTCGGCCCTGGACAACAGGCTGACCACATCATCGCCCGCCCCGGCCTCGGCCACGCCGAAACTGCAGGTGATGTTCCCCATGCCCTCCAGGGGAAGCCGGGAGACGGTTTCCCGTATGGCCTCGGCCAACAGGAAGGCCTCGGCCAGACCGGCCCCGGGGCAACACACGAGAAACTCCTCGCCCCCCCAGCGGCCAACCGTGTACTGCGGCGGCACGGCGCCGCGCAACAGGCCGGCCAGGGCGCACAGCACGGCATCGCCGCGCAAATGCCCATATCGGTCATTGATGTCCTTGAAATGGTCGATATCGAGCAGGATCAGGGACAAGGCCGCGCCCGGCCGGCCAGGATCGGCCAAGCCCTGCGTGAAAGCCGCTTCCACATGCTGCCGGTTGGCCAGACCGGTCAGCATGTCGGTGGTGGACAGGCGCACCAGCTCGCGATTTTTCAGCACCAGCTCGGCATGGGCCTCGGCCAGCCGGTTCTGGGTCTCCTTGAGTTCCGAGATGTCCACGGCAATGGAGTATTTGACCACCCGGCCGTCAGGCCAGGTCATGGCCCGGATCTGCATCTGATACCAGCGGTCGTCGACTTCGTTGAAATGCTCGAAAACCAGGGTCTCGCCGTTTGGCAACCCATCCCCGGTCAAAATCGCCTGCATACGGCACCAGGGGCATGGCGCGGCGCGTTCATAGAGCGCCTTGTGGCAGATGTGCCCGCCCTGGTCGCCGAAGCGTTCAATAAAGGCCTTGTTGTTGTAGACAACGCGGAAATTGACGGCATTGACGACATAGATGCCAAAGGGGATGAGGTCAAAGTGGCTTTCAAAAAGGGCGTTTTCCATCATGCCGCAACATCCCCCGGCCTGGGCAACGTCACCATGATTGTGGTGCGCCCGGGGACGCCGGCGTCCAGCTCGATGCGCCCGCCATGGGCCCGGACCGCCAGGGCGGCGGAATACGCGCCAAGCCCGGTGCCGCCGAGCTTGCCCATGGTGACATACTTTTCAAACATCCGGGCCCGGATGGACGGGGGCACCTCGCCCGGGTTGGACACGGCGAACTGCACCTGGTCTGCCTGGGGTTGCAGATCGATGGTCACCTCTCCCCCCGGCGGCGAGGCTTCCAGGGCATTGACCACGAGATTTTGCAGCATGGGGCCGAGCAGCAGTCCGTCTCCGGGATAGTCCAGCGATTCCCCGGGCGCCAGCGGATTGCCGGCCAGGGTCGCCCGTATGGTCCGGCCCCGGGCCACGGGCAGGGTGGAAAGCCGTGCCGCCGTACGCTGGGCCAGATCCGCCAGATCCACCGGGCGCGGCGAAAGGACGTAGGCCCCGGTTTCAAGGCGGAAAAGCACCAGGGACTGGTTGAGCATGTCCAGCATGGAGTGGCCGGCCTGCTCGATGAGCTGCACCACCGAGGCCGCATCTTCAGGCAGATCGTAATTTTCAAGCAGAACCTGGGGCAAGCCGATCAGGGCGGACAACGGGGCCTTCAGGTCATGGCGGGCAATGCGCTCCACATGTTCGCGCAGTTCGATGTTTTCCTGGAGAATCCGGTTCTGGGCCGCCAGTTCCCGGTTGCGGATGGCCAGCTCGGCATGGGCCTCGGCCAGCCGGTTCTGGGTCTCCTTGAGTTCGGAAATATCCACGGCAATGGCGTATTTGACCACCCGGCCATCAGGCCAGCCCATGGTTTTTTCCTGAAGCTGGGACCAGCGTTCGTCGCGCTCATTGAAGTGGTCATAGACGGCCGTGATGCCGTTTGGCATGCCTTCCGGCGTGAGCAGGTCGGCAATGCGACAATGCAGACAGGGTCCGTCATTGTCGTAGAGGACCTTATAACATTTGCCGCCCTCGGCCGCACCGAGTTGTTCGCGGTAATGCCTGTTGACGAAAACCAACTCGTAATTCGCCACGTCCACGACGTAAATTCCGAACGGAATGACGTCAAAATGCGTCTTGAGCAGGGCGCTTTCAAGCATGGAGGCGTTCATGGCAGATACTTGGCGGCGATGGTTTCAAGCGTTTCGGCGAGCTTTTCCTTTTTGACGGGTTTGAGGATGTAGCCTTTGGCCCCGGCCTCGATGGCGTCCATGACCATCTGCTCCTGGCCGTGGGATGTGACAATAACGATGCAGGCGTCCGGACTTTGGGCCATGATGCGCCGCGTGGCCTCGATGCCGTCCATATCGGGCATGGTGATGTCCATGGTCACCATGTCCGGGGCCACGGCCCCGTAGGCGTCCACAGCCTCCCGGCCGGTGGTGGCCATGCCCGCGACCTCGTGGCCGAGTTCTTCAAGCAACCTGGCCATTTTTTTCACGGTCAGGCCCGAGTCGTCCACCACCATCATGCGAAGCGGTCTCATGCCTTACTCCTTCACGTAATCAAGGGCGTCGTCAAACAATTCGCCCGGGCCGATGAGATGGATGCTGAGCTGGCCGACGCCGGTTGCAAGCTCGGCCGAAGCGAATTTTGCCCCCCGGTGGCGCATGACGGATTTGGCCTCGGTCAAAATGATGGGAGGGGACAAGACGATGGCCGGCCCGCCCTCGGCCAGATCAGCCAGGGCATTGCCCACAATGATGTTGATGATGTCGCCGGCGGTTTCCTGGATGGCGTCGTCGCGCTCGTCTTCCCCGATATCGAGGTCCGCGGTATACGCGGTAAAGGCCGCGTCGATGAGCGCCGCGTCGAAACTGTAGGCCAGATACAGTTTGAGCGCGCCGGTGGCGCTCATGATGGACGTGAGATGCTTGAGATCAAGTTTTTGCACGTCATCGATCTGGAACGCGTTGCCGGTAACGGCGATATGCAGTTCGCTCCGAAAAAAGGCCTCGGTGCGGGCCGTCAGGGCGTCCAAAAAACCCTGGATATCCAACTGTTCCGTCATCTCTACTCCCGCCTGCGCACGTCAGGCTTACTGGTCAACGGGCAGCGTCACAATGAGACGGGCGCCCTGTCCCGGGTCGTTTTCCAGACAGACGCCCCCCCCGAGACGGACAGCCTCCTCCCGGACGGCGGACAGTCCCACGCCCCGACCGGACAACTCGCCGGCCACCCGGCGGGAGGTGAACCCATCCCGGAAAAGCAGGTCCACAATCCTGGCGTCATCCATGGCCGCCAGCTCCTCGGCCCCGACCAGCCCCAGTTCGAAGGCCCTGGCCCGCACGGCCGCGATATCCACGCCCCGGCCGTCGTCGGCGATGACGATCCGGGCCAATCCCTGCCCGGCTTCCACCCGGCAGGCGATGCGGCCGGCCTCATCCTTGCCGGCGATGGCCCGCTCATCGGGCGTCTCCAGGCCGTGGTCCACGGCATTGCGGAAAACATGGATCAGGGATTTGGCCAACGCGCCAAAGCGGGACGGATCAACGGGCACCGGGTCGCCCTCGACGGCAAAGGGTTCGACAAGCTTGCCCTGGGCCGACGCCAGCCGGAAGGTGGTCCGTGGGTAGGCGGACAACAGTTTTCGCAGATCAACATAGCGCAGGGTCCGGGCCGATTCCAGGACGGCCGCATCTGCGGCCTCCAGTTCGAGGTCGTCGATCCGGGACAGGAGACGCCCGGCCAGGGCGGCCAGGGCATCGGCCAGATCGACGGGCAGACAGATCTCGCCGCGCCGCTCGAAAAATTCCGCACCCAGGGCTTCGCGCACCACCCCCAGATCCTGGGCCAGGGCCTCGTCCACGGCCGTATCGGCCAGCAGGGCCGAAACCGCCTCGCGGCCGGGGGACTGCTCCCGGCGAAGCCCTGAAAGCCGGCCTTCCAGCTCATCCAAGGCCTTGCCCATGTGCGTGCATTCGAGTTGGAGAAAAAGCCCCTTGAACGTGTGAACCTGCCGATAGACCCCGTCCAGGGCTGTCCGGCCGTCCGGGGAGGAAACCACGAAATTCGCGCCATCCCGGCGAAAGGCGGCAAACGCGTCAAGAACCGTGAAGAACTCCCGCTGCTCCCGCACCGCCGCCACGACGCAGGCCAGCCGGTTGCGTTCCCGGGTCACGGCGTCCTTGAGACGCAATTCCCCGGTCACATCGGTGACGACGAACATCAGCCGGGCATCGGCCAGGAGCCGGTAGGCCAGACGCAGGGAGGCCCCGCCATGGGCGACGAGCCTGGGCATAAGCGAGATATAGAGGTCGCGGCGGTACTCGTCGGTTTCGTCGATGACGCGCCGGATATTGGCGGCCATGGCCGAACGCCCGTCGGCGTCGTCCGGGTACAACAGCGCGGCCACCTCGCGGCCTTCGATGCCGCCGCCGAAAATGGCCCGGCATTCCTGGCTGTACTGGGGCTCCACGATCCCGTCGCGCCCGACGGACAGGAATCCCTGGCCGGCGTTGTCAAGAAGCGCCCCCATACGACGATTGACGGCGTCAAGCTCCTCGTGGCCCTGGCGGATGGTCCGGTTGAGACGGGCCAGCTTGCGGTTCCACCAGACCACAACCGCGATGGCCACAGCCACGCCGCCGAGAATCTTCCACAGCCGGGAATAATCGAAACGCTCTTCAAAGGTGACGGCCACCCACTTTTTGATGATGGCCTCGTTTTCTTCCCTGGTCAGGGTGTTGACGGCCTTCTGGAGCAGCGAGGCCAGTTCGGGCTCGTCGTCGCGGCTGGCCATGGCCAGATCGAGATGGGCATCCAGTCGGCCGGCGATCTTGAGGTCGCTGAAGTGGTCGTTGGCAATGGCCTGACTGATGGCCGGAACCGTGTCGATGTACCCGAACAGCCGGCCCTCGGCCACAAGACGCAAGCCTTCTGTGACGCTTGGCACTTCCTCGAGGCGGATATCGGGGTACTTGGCCCGCAGAATGTCCAGGCTGGCATAGCCGTTGACCACGCCGAGGGTCTTGCCGGAGAGCATGGCGGCATCATCGATGAAGGACGCCTTGGCCTGGGTGGCCACGACCATGGGAAAGCGCAGATAGGGCGAGGTGAAGTTCAGATACCGGCGACGGTCCTTGGTGGCGCTGGCAGCGGGCAGAAAGTCGCAACGCCGGGATTTGGCGGCGGCCAGGGACTGGCTCCAGGAGGCTGTCGGCACCAGCACGGTGGGCACGCCGAGGCGTTTGCTCATCAATTCCAGGAAATCTGCGGCGATGCCGACATGGCGGCCGTTTTCGTCAATGCGCTCGATGGGGGCCCAGTCCGGGTCCACGCAAAACGACAGGGCTTTCTTGGCGGCCAGATAGTCGCGTTCCCGATCGGTCAGGTTGATGGATTCCCCGAGCCCGGCCTTTCTCCCCTCGCCCTCCGGGGAAGCCTCGCCGCCCTGCACGCTGCCTTTATAGACGGGCAGCCATTTGGACAAAAGCAGGGCCTTTTCCGATTCGGTCACGGAATCGTGGGCCTTTTGCAGGATGGAGGCAAGCAGCGGCCAGTCGCTTCGCACCAGGGAAAAAATCCTGAACTGGTAGTCGAGCAGGCCGGAAATCTTGACATTGGCCAGCCCTGTCCGGCGAATGGCGTAGGCAGCCACGGCCATGTTCTCAACGGCCGCATCGGCCTTGTGGGTGGCCACCAGGGACAGGGCCGTAAACGGGTCCGGGGTTTCGACAAGATCAAGGCCGGAAGCGTGCTCGCGCAGGTACTCCCCGGCCGTGGAGCCCCGGACCACGGCCACCCGTTTTCCGGCCAGCGTATCCAGGGAATAGGCCGCCCCGTCGTCCCGGGCGGCCACGCCCAGGGGAAACTGCCAGAAAGGACCGGCAAACAGGGCATAGGCGGCCCGATCGGCCGTCCTGCCGGCGCCGTCGATCATGTCGATGCGCCGGTCGCGCAGGGCGTCGAGCACCTGCTGGAAATCCAGGCCGTCGCCAATCTGGAGGAACCGGAAGGCCAGACCGGTGCGCTGCTCGATAAGCGTGTAGTAATCGTGAAAAAGCCCTTGCTGCCGGCCGTCCTTCACGACGGACAACGGCTGCCAGTCCACGTCGCTTACCGTGATGACCGGATGGGTTTCGATGAAGGCTTTTTCCTCGGGCGTCAGCCCAAGGTCGGCCGCAGCCGCGAAACACGGCAGGGAAAAGGACAAGATGACCGCGACTGCGGCAAAAAGGACGCGCCCAAAAGCCCGGACGGCACGGTACTGTGGCAGATTCATGGAAACACCATTTCGCGCTTGAAACAGGATAGCCCAAGCCGCCCCGATCCCCAACTAAAAAAACGGCTGCCCGGGCCTGTCGGACAATTCCAGGCGGATGTCGTGCGAAAGACGGGGCGTGGCTCCGTCGCCGCGAAACGCGCCGACAATCGGGGCCGCATCCCGGGGATCGGCGGCTGCCGCCACAGCGATGTGACGGTCGGCCACGGCCAGCCCCAGGGAGGGATCAAAGCCCCGCCAGCCGCCGCCAGGAAGAAATATTTCGGCCCAGGCGTGCAAATCGCACGCGCCCAGTTCCGGGTCGCCTTCGTGATAACCGGAAACAAACCGGGCCGGGATGCCGACCAGGCGGCAGGCGGCCATGAAAAACGCCGCCAGATCGCGACAGGCCCCCTCCCCTCGCGCCAGCACCTCGTCCGGCGAGAGGATTCCCGGTTCGTGGCGCACGACCGTTTTGACGCGGTCATATATCCAGGCCAGAAGCGCCATGGAGAATTCCTGGGGGGTTGCGCCGCCGTCGCGTCCGGCCTGCCGGGCCGCCGCATCGGTCGCGGCCCAGGACCCGCCCTTCGCGGCGAGATACGGCGCAAGCAGGGTTGCCTCGGCCGGGGCAAGCGGCACAGGCAGCCGGGCATTGCCGGCCTCGATCAGGTAATCGAAAGGATTGTCCCGAAGCGTCTCGACCACGGCCCGGACGGTCACGGCAAGATGGCCTGTTTCGCCGGAAAACCACGCCGAAAGCACGGCATTGCCCGCCGCGTCGGCAACCGGGGCGCGCCCGGCCGGCAGAGGATCGACGGCGATGTCCAGGGACAGCAGACGCTGTGCGGCATCGCCGCGCGGCACAAGCCGGATCAGGTGCGGCTCCAGAAAAACCGAACGTCCGTATTCGTACCGGGTGACGTGCGTCAAACGGCAAAACACGGCTATTTCGATTCAGACCGGCAGGCAGCCTTTGAGGAGACCTTGGTCAGCTTGGAGGCCACGTTGTCGATCCATTCCGAGGGCAGATCGTGGACCAGCCCCCGCAGATGCTCCTGCCACCAGGAGGAGATTTCGGCCAGATCCTCCTTCTCGTAGCGGTGCTGGGCCATATCGAGGCAGCCCTTGTGATAGAGCACGACGTCGATGGGGAAATCCACGTCCGAGGCGCTGATGCGGGTGGAGTCGAAGGCCAGGCAGCCGACTTTAAGGGCCATGCGCAGGGGATCGGAGTATTTCAGCGTCCGATCGAGCACCGGCTTGCCGTAACCGCCCTCGCCAATGATGTGGTAGGGCGTGCCCTGGGAAATTTCCACCCAGTTGCCTTCCGGATAGATCAGGTAGAGCTTGTGGGAGGCGTCGCCCGTCATCTGGCCGCCCATCAGCACGTGCAGGTTGAAGCCCAGGCCGGACTCGGCCAGAAAGGCCTTGTCCTCGATCGCCACGCGGCGCAGTTCGGCGGCAAAGGCGTTGACGGCCTTGTAGAGCTTGTCGAAAGGCTTGTCGCACGATTCCAGGACTTCCTCAAAATAGGTCAGGGTCTTGTCGCGCACCGAGCGCAACCCGGAAGTCATGAGAAAAAAGGCGCCGTTCCCGTTTTGATAGGTGGTCACCTTCTGGGCGCTCGTCAGTTCGTTGCCCGAGGTGATGCGCGTGTCGGCAATGCCGACGAGGCCCTCTTCAACCGTGATGCCCAGGCAAAATGTCATGGAGCCTTCCTACTCACTGTTGGCTGGCGGCGTCAATAGCCGGAAACGTGGAGAAAAACGTGGCAAACACGGCTTCATCCACATGGTTCATGCGGGTCTGCAAATTGTCGGTGAATTCATGCAGTCCGACGGCAAAGACTTCGTCCACCCCGCTGTAGGCCAGATCGCCGCACAGTTGCCCCAACCGTTTCTCCGCCGGGTTGGAAAAGTAGCCCATGGGCGTTCCAGTGATGGCGTGCAGGCATTGCTGGGCCTTGATCAGGCAGCACAGCAAGGACCGGGGAAAGTCATGGTCGAGCAGCAGAAATTCCACGATGCGGTCAGGCTGGATGCGGCCATGCCGGCGGCGGTAGGCTTCCAGGGCGCTTATCGCCTTTAAAAGCGCCGCCCATTGCACGTAATCCAGGTTGGAGCCCACGTCGGAGGGATGCGGCAGGAGGAGGAAATACTTGACGTCGAGCATGCGCGAGGTCTTGTCGGCCCGCTCCAGCAGCCGGCCGAGGCGGAAGAAATCCCAGGCCTCGTCGTGGGACATGGCGTCGCCGGCAATGCCGCTTATGGTCAGGTCGCGACGCTTGACCTCGTCGCAGAACTGGTACGGGTTGTCGAGGATGCCGTCGCAATTGCGGGAAGCCTCCCGGGCCAGATGATAAAACGTGTTGATCTGCTCCCACATCTCGGTAGGGATGATCTCGCGAATGGTGCGGGCGTTGTCCCGGGCATGGGACAGGCAGGACACGATGGAATTGGCATAGGCCGGGTCAAAGGCCAGGAAGCGGATGACCCCGCTGCGATCGCTGCCCAGGCCCCGGCTGGTGTAGAGGGCGTAGTCGCCCATGGTGGCGACGAGCGGCAGCCATTGCTCGGTTTTGGCCCCGGGCGTGTCCAGGGTGAGGTGCCAGTTGACGTCCAGAAAGCGGGCGATGTTCCCGGCCCGTTCCAGATAGCGGCTCATCCAGTAGATGGCTTCGGCCACACGGCTTAGCATGGGTACTCCTTGGGATGGGTCAAAAACCGCTCCCCACGCGGGGAAGATCAGAAAGCCGCATCAGGCCTTCTGGCGCTGTCCGTACACGTCGCTTCCGGCGTCCGAACCCGGCATCCTCTCTCCCGCGCCAAGGACCCAGGTGTCCTTGCTGCCGCCGCCCTGGGAGGAATTGACCACCAGGGAGCCTTTTCGAAGCGCCACCCGGGTCAGGCCGCCGGGGATGACCCGGATGTCCTCGCCGTAGAGGATGTACGGACGCAGATCGACATGGCGGCCCTCGAAATGATCGTCCACAATGACCGGGGCACGCGACAGGCTCACGGTCGGCTGGGCGATGTAATTGCGGGGATCGGCATTGATCCTGGCGGCAAATGCCTCGCGCTCCTCGGGGGTGGCCGCCGGGCCGACCAGCATGCCGTAGCCGCCGGATTCCGCCGCCGCCTTGACCACCATGGCGTCAAGGTTTTCCAGCACGTGCCGGCGGGCCTTGTCCTCCCAGCACAAAAACGTCTCGACATTGTCGATCAGCGGCTCCTCGCCGAGATAGTAGCGGATCATTTTCGGCACGTAGGCGTAGACGACCTTGTCGTCGGCCACGCCCGTGCCCGGGGCGTTGGCCATGGCCACCCGGCCGGCCTTGTAGACCTCCATGATGCCCGGCACGCCAAGCAGCGAATCCGGCCGGAACGCCCGGGGATCGAGGAAATCCTCGCCCACCCGGCGATACAGCACGTCCACGCGTTTGAGGCCCTTGGTGGTGCGCATGTGCACGTAACCGTCGGCGACGACCAGATCGCGGCCTTCCACCAGCTCGATGCCGGCCTGCTGGGCCAGAAACGTGTGCTCGAAATAGGCGGAGTTGAACACGCCCGGAGTCAGCAGCGCCGCCGTCGGGCGGGAATTGCCCTGGGGGGCGATGGCGTGCAGCATGTCGAGCAGCAGCGGCGCGTAATCGTCCACAGGTCGGATGTTGATGGCTTCGAAGACCTGGGGAAAGGCGCGCTTGAGAATGCGGCGGTTGGCCAGCACGTAGGAAACGCCGGAAGGGCAGCGCAGGTTGTCCTCAAGCACCATGAAACGCCCTGTCTCGTCGCGCACCAGATCCGAACCCGTGATGTGGCACCACACGCCGCGCGGCGGCTGGAGTCCCAGGCACTCCTTGAAATACCCGGACGAAGACTCGACCACCGACCGGGGCACCACGCCGTCGGCCATGATGCGGCCCTTGCCGTAGACATCGGCGATAAACAGATTCAGCGCCGCGATGCGCTGGATCAGTCCCCGCTCCAGCGCGTCCCACTCTGCCGCCTCAATGACGCGCGGGATGATGTCGAAGGGAAAAATCTTTTCCGTCCCGTCCTCATGGCCATACACCGTAAAGGTGATGCCCATGTCGTACAGGGCGTGTTCGGCCGCCGCCTGCCGGGCCAGGATTTCTCCGGCCGGCAGGGAGTTGATTTTTTCGCACAGCATCCGGCAGCCGGGTCGGGGGACCCCGTCGGCGGCGAACATCTCGTCGTAAAACGGGCCGACTTCATAATCGGAAAAGTCCATTTTCGATGTCATGAGCGTCGCCTCGCTGCCGCCCGTCCGGGCGGGTAAGTCACGGGCCGAAGTCCTCCGCGCGGCGCAGACTCCTTCGACTTGATTGACTTTTTTGTTAATAAACATCCCCCAAACCTGTCAATCGGAATAACGTCGGCAAGGCTGCGCCAAAACCTGGACACCCCTCCCGCACCGGTTTATAAAATGCGGCATGCCTGACTCCCGCAACAACGACAACGCCGTGGTCCGGGCCATCCTCGACATTCTTGCAACAGGCCTGCCCCAGGACGAGGCCGTCGTCCACTTCATCCACTCCACCCTCGGCGGCCTGTCGCCCCGGGAACTCGATGCCGTGCTGGCCGACCGCGACGATCCCCAGGCCGCCTCCCTGGCCGAACTGCTGCTGTTTCCCGGCCAGGCCGTGGCCATGGCCCTGGAACAGGCGCTCGCCGCCGCCCGCCTCGATGCCGATGGCGCACGGGAACTGGCCCTTTCCCTGGCTGCGGCCGCCCCCGGACAGGCCGTGGCCGTGCTGCCGGACGGCACGCGTATTGCCGTTCCCCTGGAACCGGACGACGTGCCCCGCTTCGTGGCCCGCCTCGCCCCCGCCCGGACCCTGCCCGAAGACTGCGCCAGCCTCCTGGCCGAACGCTACGGTTCGGACGCCCTGGGCCTCGCCGTCGCCGCCCGGCAGACAGGGCCGGACTGGACGCCGGGAACCGCCGCATTTTTCCGCACGCTCCTGTCGCGCCTGGACCCGGCCGCCCCAAACGCCACGGACACCCTCCGCTTCGCCCTGCGCTTTCTCGCCGGACTGCCCAAGACCGCCCAGGCCCTGCCGGCCCTGAACGCCCGCCGCGTCCAACTCTCCCTGCAACTGCGCCGCGCCCGGCAGCAGGAAGACGCTTTGGCCAAAAGCAACTACGAAACCCTGATGATGACCGGCGCACGCCTGCCCTACCTGCACGCCCCCGACATCGACCGCGAACTCGGCCACGTGGACGCCATCCTGCTGGCCCTGACCGGCCGCCTGCCCGCCGATACCCCGGCCGGCTGCCAGGACCTGGGACTTATGGCCGACATGGACGACATGTTTGCAGCGTTTGACGAGAAGTAAGGGGGAGGAAGAGAAAGGGGGAGGCCTCCGGCGGCCGGGAGGGGTCACCCCTCCCGGACCCTCCGAGCGGAAACGCAACCAGGCGAAGACAGGCCGGATTTGACGGGACAGCAGGCGCGGCGGCCTTCTCACGTCCCAATCTCTTCTGCCTCTCCCGCACCCGGAAACAACACACCCGGCCATGGCGCGGTCACTTGCCAAAGCCGGCCAGGGGGGCCAGGGGGGGGATGATCCCCCCCGGCAGGTCCAGGGCGGAGCCCTGGCAGAGTCTGGGGCAGCGCCCCGGCCGGCCGTCGAGGCGTTCCTCACCCGACTCCCTTAAAAACAGCCGGTGATCTTATGCAACATGGCGGCGAAGGGGGCGGCTTCCTCGGGCGTCAGGGCGCAGAGGATTTCCTGGGTGAGCTGGTCGTGAAGCTTATGATGTTCGGCGAACAGGCGCTCCCCCTCGGGCGTCAGGCCGACGCGGATGGAGCGGCGGTCGGTTTCGTGGGGTTTGCGGACCACGAAGCCGCCCCGTTCCAGCCTATCCACGAGGACGGTGAGCGAACCGGTGGTGATGCCCATTTTGGCCGCCAGCTCGGTCATGCGCAGATCGCCGTCGGCTCCGAGGATTTCAAGCGTGTGCATCTGGGGCAGGGTCAGGCCGCTGTCTTTGACCACGCCGTGTTCCCACGAGGAGAATTTCTCGTAGAATTCAATCAGGAGCCGGGTGAGCTGTTCGGTTTCCATGCAGGATCAGGACGCCTTGGCGAGGGCCGCCGGTTCCGAGGTGAAGGCCAGGCTGGCCGAAGACAGGACCACGACGATGGAGCCGATATTATGGAACAGGGCGGCGGCTATGGGGCTGAGCAGACCGTAGGCGCTGCCGAAAATGGCCACGGAATTGAACAGCAGCCCCAGGCCGATGTTGATGCCGATCATTTTGACCATGCGGCGGCCAAGGTACACGAGAAACGGCAGGCGGCCAATATCGTCGTTGGTCAGCGCGATATCGGCCGTTTCCAGGGCCACGTCCGATCCCACGGCTCCCATGGCCACGCCGACGTTGGCCCGGGCCAGGGCCGGGGCGTCGTTGACGCCGTCGCCGACAAATAGCACCCGGCGTCCCTGGTTCTGGAACCGGGCGAGCACGTCGAGCTTGTCGTGCGGTTTGAGTTCCGACCACAGTTCGGTCACGCCGACCTTGCCGGCCAGGGCGGCAACGGCTTTCTGGTGATCGCCGGAGAGGATGCCGATGGTTTTGACGCCGAGGCCGCGCAGGGCCTCGATGGCCTTGGCCGCCGCATCCTTGAGCGTGTCGGCCACGCCAATCAGGCCCAGGATCTGCCCATCCCGGCGCACGACCAGGGCGGTGGCCCCGCGTTCCCGGATGTCGGCCAGACATTGGCGCATTTCCGGCGACAATGACGCCTCGCCGCCGACCATCTCGGGGCTGCCCACCTCGACGGCTTGACCGGCAACGGTCCCCCGCACGCCAAGCCCGACTTCCGTGGCCATGGCGTCGGCGGACGACACCGTGACGCCTGCCCGGGCGGCGGCATCCATGACGGCCGAGGCCAGCGGATGGTTGCAATCCTTTTCCAGGCAGGCGGCGCAGCCGATAACGTTGTCGCCGGTTTCGCCGGCAGCCGGGGCCACGACGTCCACCCGGGGTTTGCCGAGGGTCAGGGTGCCGGTCTTGTCGAAAAGGATCACGTCGGCCCGGGCCGCTTCTTCCAGAAACTGTCCGCCTTTGACCAGGATGCCGAATTTGGCCGCCCGGCCGATGGCGGCCACCGTGGCCGTGGGCGCGGCCATCAGCAGGGCGCAGGGACAACCGGCCACCAGCACGGCCACGGCCCGGTCCAGATCGCCGCTTATCATCCAGGTCAGAGCGGCGCAGGCCACGACCAGGGGCGTAAACCACGCGGCATAGCGGTCAACGATCCGCGCGGCCCGGGGTTTGCCGGCTTCGGCCGCGACGATGAGCCTGACCACCTTGCCTAAGGTCGAATCCTCGCCCACCTTGACGGCCCGGGCCTCGACCCGGCCGGTGTAGTTGAGGGCGCCGGCCAGGATCGTCTCGCCCGGGTGGCGTTCCCGGGGCAGGGATTCGCCGGTGATGGCCGATTCGTCCACGGCCGTGACGCCGGACTCGATGACCGCGTCCACGGGAATGCGCTCGCCCGGCCGCACAAGCACCCTGTCGCCGACCTTGATGTCGGCCAGGGGCACGGTTTCTTCCGAGCCGTCGTCGCCAAGGCGCACGGCCTCCTGGGGGGCCAGTTCGGCCAGGGCCTCGATGGAACGGCGGGCCCCGTCGCTGACGGCTTCCTCCACCAGCGCCCCGAGGGTCATGATGAAGCTGACCGTGGCTGCGGTGAGCACCTCGCCCCGGGCCAGCGAGGCGACAATGGCGAGGCTGACCAGCTCGTCCACGTTGACCCGCCGCTCCAGGAGCCCCTTGCCGGCCTCGAGGACAATGGGCAGGCCGTTTATGCCCACCGCGCCAAGCCCGAGCAGGATGGCGGCAAACCCCGGCCCGCCGGCCTGATCGACCCCAAACGAGGCCAGGGCCAGGACGCCGCCGCCCAGGCACAGGTAGAACTCCCGCAGCGAAAAAAGGCCTTTATAGGCCCCGAGACTGGAAAAACGACCGATCATGGCAACTCCTCGGGAAACAATCTTGGAAACGGGGAATCTTTACTGCATGATTGTTTGATAGTCAAATAATAAGGCTGCCAAAAAAGAACTTTCAGGAAACCGGCGGCCAAAATCTTTCCTTGCGGCGAGCGGAAGCATGCCAGGGTTGGCGGCCGAAAGGCGCCGTGCCTGTTACGGAAAAAACGCGGGAGGGCCGAAGCCCTCCCGCGTAAATGCCGTACGGCAGTATCCGTCGTGCCGCCCGGCCCGATCGCTGCGCGTCGGCGCAAGACCGGGCGGGGACGGGGCGGAAACGACGGGAAACGGACTACAGGCCTTTTTTGGCCATAAAGGCCACAAGATCGGCCACGCGGCAGGAATACCCCCATTCGTTGTCGTACCAGGCCAGGATCTTGGCCATATCGCCGCCCTGGACGGAGGTGTATTCGGCGTCCACAATGCTCGAATGCGGATCGGCTTTGAAATCCGAGGACACGAGCTGCTTTTCGCAAAAGGCCAGGATGCCGGCCAGGGGGCCTTCGGCAGCGGCCTTGATTGTGGCCCGCAGTTCCTCGGTGGTGGTGGGCTTTGCCAACTGCACGACGAAATCGACCAGGGACACGGTCGGGGTCGGCACGCGAACGGAAAGCCCCGAAAACTTGCCTTTGAGGTCGGGGATAACCAGGGCCACGGCCTGGGCTGCGCCGGTGGAGGTGGGGATCATGTTGCAGGCGGCGGCCCGGGCCCGGCGCAGGTCCTTGTGGGGCAGGTCCAGGATGCGCTGGTCGTTGGTGTAGGCGTGGATGGTGGTCATCACGCCCTTGACGATGCCGAACGCTTCATGGACCACCTTGGCCACCGGGGCCAGACAGTTGGTCGTGCACGAGGCATTGGACAGCACATGGTGTTTGGCGGGATCGTAGGCATCCTCGTTGACGCCGAGCACCACGGTCAGATCCTCTTCCTTGGCCGGAGCGGTAATGATGACTTTTTTCGCTCCAGCTTCGATGTGGGCCTGGCATTTGGGGCCGGTGCGGAAAATGCCGGTGGCTTCGATGACCACGTCCACGGCCAGATCCTGCCAGGGAAGGTTGCGGGGGTCGCGCTCGGCAAAGTTGCGGATGCGCCATTCGCCGACGGCCATGACGTCGCCATCCACCGACGCGGCCACGGGCAGCTTGCCGTAGTTGGTGTCGTAGCTGAGCAGATGGGCGTTGGTGGCCACGTCGAAAAGGTCGTTTATGGCCACGACTTCCATGGTGTCGCCGTGGTGTTCGATCATGGCCTTGAGGACTTGCCGGCCGATGCGGCCGAAGCCGTTGATGGCGATGCGAAGTTTCTGCATGGACCTGCTCCTGCTATTCGTGGAAGGTGTATTCGTAGGCCGTGAGCAACTCGTAGTCCGTTTTGAGGGCCGCGTGCAGCCGGGCGTTCTCGATGGCGATGGCGCTCAGGTTGGCAATGGCCGTGGCAAAGTCGGACTCGCTCCGGTCGAATTCCCGGACACTGTCACAATACAGGCGCATGACGCCGATGGAACGGCCGTCGACGGTCAGCGGCAGGGCCATGACCGAAACGATGCCTTCTTCCTTGGCCGCCTCGGGATACTGGAAGCGGGGATCGTTGCCGGCATCCTTGATCTGGACGATGTTGCCGGCCAGGGTTTCCTGGTCGATGCGGCTTTTGGCCACCTCGACGGTCCCCTTGCGCAGATAGCCTTTGCTCAGGCCATAGGAAGTGCTGGCCAGCAGCGTCTGTCCCCGGCGGTCGAGCAGCCGGATGGAGCAGGCCTTGGCGCCGAGCGCCTTGGCCACTTCCTCCACGATGGACCGGAGCACGGTTGCCGGCTCAAGGCTCGAATTGATGCATTTGGCCACTTCATACAGCGTGCGATAATATGCGCATTCCTTTTCGCTCATGAGTCCCTCCTGAAAGGGTCGGTTGACAGCCCCGGCCCGGACGATCCAACGGCCGGGAAACGAAAACATACCAGGCAGCCGCGCGCATGGTATGGCGAAGTGATGGCAGGATACGTATTTTGCGTGAAATGGAAAGGTTTTCCCACCTGCCCGCAACCCCGCGGCGCGTGACGCCCCCAAGCCCCTTTCCGGCCCCGGCCGCCCCGGCCGGCAACACGCTTCTTCCCGAACCGGCCCGGGGCGTCCGGGTCCGTCCCGGGATTTACGCTCTTTACCTCTTCGATCGTTTGGATTAATGAAGTCACCTTTCAAAGCCGGATCTGTCACAGCCGGCGGCCGAGGAGGACTTCATGGATCCCAAGGACGTCGAATTTTTCCGCGAACTCTTAAACGGCATGCTTCAGGATATCCTCAAAAAAGGCGAGGAGACCATCGAAGACATGACCGACACCGTCGAGGTCTATGCAGACCCGGCGGACCGGGCCACGGCCGAATCGGACCGGGCCTTCACCCTGCGCCTGCGCGACCGGGAACGCCGGCTCATCAAAAAGATCAAGGAAGCCATTGAACGCATTGATGAAGGCACCTATGGCGAGTGCGTCGAATGCGGCGAGGACATCAGCGTCGCCCGCATGAAGGCCCGCCCTGTCACCACGCTTTGCATCAAATGCAAGAGCAAGCAGGAGGCCGATGAAAACCTGCGCGGCGATTAGGGCGCGCCGCCGTTTCCGGCCTGCCGCAGCGTCCGCAGCCGTGCCGCTTCGCGTTGCATCCCGGCATCATCTGCCTCCTTTACGCCATACGATCGGACATAGTGTGCCAACACGGTCGCGCAGTGCGCTTTTATAGGCACGCCCTGCGAGACCGTTTGTTTTTTTGACGCAACCACCCCGCATGGAGGCAGTTTTTTTTCGTTTTCTGGCCCGGGAACTGGCCGAGGCGCTCCCCGGCGCCCGGGTGGAAAAAATTTTTCTGCCTGCCCCAAACGTCGTCACCCTGGCCCTTTTCCTCCCGGCAGGCCGCACGGTGCCCGGCTGCGAGGGGAAAAAGACCGTCTACCTGCACGCCAGGTATGGCACGGGCCGCTATTTCCTTTTTCTTTCGTCCCTCAAGACCATCCAGCCGGACCGGGCTCCGGCAGCGGCCATGCGCCTGCGCAAATACCTGCGCGGCCGGCGTCTGGCCCGCATCGCCGTTGACTGGCCCAACCGCCGGCTGACCCTGGTCCCGACCGGGGACGGCCCGGCCCTGACCCTTGATCCCCGGGCCTTTCCAACCCTGGCGGATGCGCCTGCCCCCCATGCGGCCCCCGGAATCGGCGGCGGGGACCCGTCCTGGCCGCCCCTGGCGGCTGTGCTTGACGACCCCGACATCTGGCAGACGCACCCGCAGCTCTCGCCGGCCCTGCGCCGGGCGCTGGCCGCCCTGCCCCGGGAGACGGCCGAAACGGTTTACGCCCGGCTGGCCGAAGGGGCCTCCGACGGTTTTTTTGTAAATTGCATCAACGGCCAACCGGACGCGGTCTGGCCCATCGCCTGGCCGGCGCCTGTCGGCAGGGGCGAAACCCGTCGCTACGAGTCAGCCCTGGCGGCAGCCGCCGCGTTTGGCGAACCTCTGGCCTTTGGCGAGGTGTCCGGGCGCGAAGCGGCCCCGGAAACCGCCGCCAAGGCGGCCGGCAAACGCCGTCTGGCCCGGGCCCTGGCCAGACTTGAGGCCGACGAGGCCCGCATGCGGGCCTTTATCGCCCGCCGCAGGGAAGCCGACGCCATTGCCGCAAATCTCCACACCCTGGACAAAGACGCTAAAATCACGACACTTTCCCTGCCGACCGAGGACGGCAGCGCCCTGGAGCTGCCCCTGGACCCGGCCCTGACCGTGCTCGGCAACATGCAAAAGCTCTATCATTTGGCGGCAAAAGGCCAACGAGGCCTGGCCGCCATCGCTGCCCGGCGCGGGGACTTGCAAGACGCAAAAAAATACTTACAAGGTCGGGAACGAGGCACGACCCCAAGCCCCCCGAAAGGCGCCACGCAGGCAGGCATCAAAGGCGTGGCCGCCCACTCCTACCGCACATCAGACGGTTTTTTGGCCCTTCGCGGCAAAAACGCCAAGGCCAACGACCAGCTCCTGCGTCTGGCCAACCCGTTCGACCTGTGGTTTCACGTGGCCGACGGCCCCGGAGCCCACGTGATCCTGCGCCGGGACCACCCCGGCCGGGAAGTGCCCCGGCGCAGCATCGAGGAGGCGGCCGGGCTGGCGGCCCTGGCCAGTTACGCGGCAGCCGCGGGCGCAGCCGACGTCCATATGGCCCGGGTGGCCGATGTGCGGCGGATCAAAGGGGCGGCGGCAGGCATGGTATCGGTCGCGGCCGTTCTCGAGACGGTGCGGGCCAACGCGGACCCGGCCCTGGAAAAATTGCGGGAACCGGCGTGAATACACGGTTTCGCTTGTACTCGCCGAAGCCTTGTATTATTTGCGTGACCGGGCCATGCGCTATTTTCACACAGCAACCGGACGTCGTGAGTTATGACGGAAACGCTGGGCCTGGAACGGCGGCTCGAGTTTGACGACTCGGAGTTGGCCAGGGATCTTTTTGGTCCCCACAATGAAAATATTGCGCTTATCGCGGGCAAATCCGGAGCGCGTCTCGACACCCGGGGCAATTCGGTCACGGTGCGGGCCGACTCCGAGGAGACGCTGACCCACGTTGCCAACGTGCTGGTGCAGCTCTACGGCCTGTTGCGCCAGGGAAAGCCCGTCTATCCCGCCGATGTGGAGCAGGCCCTGAGCGTCCTCGCCCGCGAACCCGAGACCAGCCTGCAGCGGGTCTACCGCGAGGAATCCCTGGTCGTTTCCCCCAAAAAAACCGTGGTGCCCAAAACGGCCACGCAACGGGAATACCTGGCCGCCATCCGCCGCCACGATCTGGTCTTCGGCATCGGACCGGCCGGCACGGGCAAGACCTATCTGGCCGTGGCCATGGGCGTGAGCTTTCTGCTCGAACGCCGGGTCAAGCGGCTCATCCTCACCCGGCCGGCTGTGGAAGCCGGCGAAAAACTGGGTTTTCTGCCCGGCGACATGGTGGAGAAAATCAATCCCTACCTGCGCCCCCTCTACGACGCCTTAAACGACATGCTGGACTTCCGGAAAGTCCGCGAGATGCTCGACAACGGCGTCATCGAGGTGGCTCCCCTGGCCTTCATGCGCGGCCGGACGTTAAACGACGCGCTGATCATCCTCGACGAGGCCCAGAACACCACGCCCGAGCAGATGAAAATGTTTCTGACGCGCCTTGGCCTTGCCTCCAAGGCCGTGGTCACGGGCGACGTGACCCAGATCGACCTGCCGCCGCGATCGGCGTCGGGGCTTGTCGAGGCACGACGCGTACTGCAACACGTGCGCGGCATTGATTTTGTCTCTTTCAGCGAAGCGGACGTCATCCGCCATCCCCTGGTGGGAAGGATCATACAGGCATATGAGCGAGATAGTAGACAAGGTGAAACGCAGGCTTAAGGCCCAGCCGGCGGCCCAGGCCGCCCGGAACATCGTGGTGCCCAACGGGCTGCCGGGCTTCCTGTTTTTCCTGGCCGCCGTGTTCACCTTGAGTTTCGTGGCCCGGCTCGGCCTCGACAACTCCGTCAAACTTTTCACGGCCGGCGAGATCGCCACCCAGGATGTGGCCGCCGACCAGAACCTCCAGATCGAGGACATCGAGGCCACCAACCGACGTCGGGAACAGGTGGCCGACACCCAGCCCCCGGTCTTCGACGTCAGCCCCCTGCCCTACGAGGCCATGGCCAAAAGCGTCGAGGACATCATCGCCTCGGTGCGCAACGCCGGCGGCGAGGATCTGGAGAAGCTGCGCTGGCAGATCGCCGAAAACCTCAACACCGAAATCGGCGGCGACATCATCGAGGTCTGGCGGCAGGACGACTTCAAAAACCTGCTGCAGCACGATGTCCTGCCCTGGCTCAAACAGAACTACGAACCGGGCGTGGTCTCCACGACCACGGTTTTCGGGCCGTATAAAAACGGCATCCTGCTGCGGGAGCTGCCCTCCAAGATGGAGACGCTTCGCGTCGACACCCGCGACGTCAAAGACATCAAGCAGGTCAAAGACGACCTGGAGCACATGCTCAAAGTGTCCATGAACAAGCCCTTCCGCTTGCGAAAGGCCGTCTACACCCTGATCTATCCCCTGCTCGCCCCCAACATGACCTTCAACCAGGAAACCACGCAATTTCGCAAAAGCGAGGTCATGCGGGCGATCGAACCGCTGTATTACATCATCAAAAAAGGCGAGATCATCGTACGCCAGGGCGAACGCGTGGGTCCCATCCAGCAACTCAAGCTCCAGTCGCTGTATTCCCACCGCAAAGGCCCCTACAACCTGATGCGGGCCCTTGGCATCTTCGGCATGTGCCTGATGTTTCTGGCCGTGCTGTACGCTTCCCTGGAACGCGTCGGCATACGGCGCGTGCGCAGCACGGACTGGGTGTTCATGGGGGTCATCCTGCTCATCTTCGGCATGCTGGCCAAGGTGGCCGACGTGGTCACCCTGCCCGGAGGCGGAGGCCTGCCCGAGGCCACCCGGTCGATCTACTTCGCCTACAGCCTGCCCATGGCCGGAGCAGCGGGCATCCTGTCGCTTTTTTTCTCCAAGCGGCTCTGCATCTTCGTCAGCCTCATCCTGTCGTTTCTGGCCGCCAACATGGTCTACGGCGGCATCGGCGTCTTCTGCTACTACTTCGTCGGGTCCATGATCTACATCTACCTGATGAAGCGCTCCGAGACGCGGGCCCAGGTGCTCAAGTCCGTGCTGCCGCTCCTGGCGGCGCTTTGCGCCATGTGGGTGTCGGTCAACCTCATGGATTTGAACGACCCGTCGGTCCTTGGCGCAGGGCTGGCCTTCGTGGCCCTGTCCGGATTCCTTTCCCTGCTGGCCGTGGTCGGCATCGCGCCGATCATGGAGCTTATCTTCGGCTACACCTCGCGGTTCCGCCTGATGGAACTGCTCAATCTCGAACAGCCCCTGCTCCAGGAGCTGATGGTCAAGGCTCCGGGCACCTACCACCATTCGCTGATCGTCTCCAACATGGTGGAGGCCGGCGCCCGGGTCATCGGCGGCAATCCGCTGCTGGGCAAAGTGGCGGCGCTGTACCACGACATCGGCAAGCTGAAAAATCCCCACTATTTCATCGAGAACATCTCCTGCAAGGAGAACCGCCACAACAAGCTCGCCCCGTCCATGAGCGCCCTGATTCTCATTTCCCATGTGAAAAAGGGCATTGAACTGGCCCGCGAGCATCGCCTGGGCCAGCAGATCACAGACCTCATCGGCCAGCACCACGGCACGACGCTGATCGCCTACTTCCACCACAAGGCCAAGGAACAGGCCGAGACCAAAGGCGAAGATCCCATCCGCGAAGAGGATTACCGGTATCCCGGTCCCAAGCCCCAGAGCAAGGAAGCCGGGCTGATCCTGCTGGCCGACGCCATCGAGGCCTCCAGCCGCACCCTGGTTGATCCGACGCCGAGCCGCATCAAAGGACACATCCAGAACATCGTGCGCAAGATCTACACCGAAGGCGAACTGGACGAATCCCAGTTGACGCTGAAGGACCTGACCCTGCTCACGGATACCTTCCACCGCATCCTGACCGGGATTTTCCACCAGCGCATCGAATATCCGAGCGCCCAGCGGACCGAGGCCAAAAACGGCAAGCCCCGCGAGGAGCCCGTGTGCGCGGTCGATCCCAAGGCAGCGGAACACGCGGCATGATCGGCGTGGCCCGGGGGCTGGCCGTACGCCCCGAATTGCCCATGACGCGCGGGGAACTGGCCGATCTGTGCCGGACGATCCTGGCGGCCCTGGACCTGGACGGCCGGGAGTTCGACCTGCGCGTTGTCGGCGACGCCGAAATGGCGGCGCTAAATGGCGAATTCCTCGGGCTTCCCGGCCCGACCAACGTGTTGAGCTTTCCGGCCGAAGACCCGGACCGGCCCGACTATCTGGGCGAAATGGCGCTGAGCGTCGACACGGCGGCGCGCGAGGCCTTCCTGTACGGCCAGGACCCGGCCACGCATATGGGCCGGCTGCTCGCCCACGGCTTTTTGCATCTGGCCGGCCTGGACCATGGCCCGATCATGGAAGCCCTGACCGAGACCGCGACCGAAGCCGTGGCCGCAGGCTAGTCGCTGGCGGACTGAGGCTGCCCGGCCACGGCGGGCGCGAGCTTGCGCGCCCTGCGCCACGGCAGCAATGTCCGCGGCGCGGCCACGGCAACGAACACCGCCAGCCCGCCGACAATCTGCCAGTTTCCCAATCGCTCGTCCAAAAATCCCCAGGCGGCCAGGGTCGTCACCACCGGCACGGCATTGAGCCAGAGCGCCGCCCGGGCTGCCGACAACCGGGCCAGCACGTAGTTGTAGCTCAAAAAACCGCCGAAACTGGCCAGCACCGTCAGGGCCGCCAGAGCCCAGGCCCCCCCGGTGGAAAGACGCGGCCAGCCCTGATCGGCGATCTCCCAGAGGCCTGCCGGAAAAAACAGCGCCGCACCCCAGGCAAGCTGCAAGAACGTGATGGTCAGCCCGTCGATGCGCCGGGTCAGCGCCCCGCCCAGGACCACGTATCCGGCCGTGGCGGCCACGGCCCCGACCATCAGCAGGTTCCCCCAAAAGGCCTTTCCCGCCAAGCCCAGGCCGGATGCCGCCTCCCCGCCGCCCAGGATAATCAGCCCGACGCCGCCCGCCGAGGCCAGGATGCGGACCAGATCGCCGACACCGGCCCGTTCCCGGCCGCACAGCGCCGACAGGGCCAGAACCGCCAGCGGAATGGCCGCGACAATGAGTGCCGCTGCCGAGGCGGACGTCGCCAGCAGACCGCAGGTTTCAAAGGCGAAATGCCCCACAGGCTGGAGCAGGGCCAGGGCGAACATCCGGCCATGGTCCGCCGCCGACAGGCGTTGCAGTGTGCGGCCGCCGGCGGCAAGGGCCAGGGCAAAAAGAGCGCTCGCTCCAAAGAACCGCAGAAAAACCAGGGTAAAAGGACCCATCCCGACCAGGACGATCTTGGTCCAGACATAGGACATGCCCCAGGCCAGCACGGTCATGGCCAGGGCGGCGGCCACGCCTGTACGATCAGTTTGCACGCTTCCCTCCCGGCGGCTGTCCTGGCCGCCCGACGGGGGGAAGTGTCAGATCGAGGCGAGAAAAAATTGAACGAAATTGCTCCGGCCGGCAAAATTCCAGCCAGGGCGGCTTACCGCGCCAGCGACAGGCGGTACTGCCGGGGCGTGGCCCCGACCTGGGGCGTGAAGGCGCGGATGAGATGGCTTTGGTCGGCGAACCCCACCTCCTGGGCCACCTGGGCGGCGGGCAGGCCGGCGGCGATGAGCCGCTTGGCCTGGTCGACGCGCAAAAAGTTCTGGTAGGCATGGGGCGGCAGGCCGGCTTCCCGCCGGAAAAGCCGCAGCACATGGGCGGGACTGCGCCCGACCAGGGCGGCCAGTTCAACCAGGGAGACGTTTTGGCGCAAATGCGCCTGCAGGTGGTCCCGGATACGGCGCACCGCCTGGGGATCGCGGCGGGGAGCCGCCGTAGCCGGACAAAACAGCGGCGCAAAAAGCCCGTGGAACCGGATTTCCTTTTCCAGACGCGGGCCCGGCCCGCCAAGGAGGCGAAAAAAACCGGCCAGCCGCCGCGCCAACCCCGGATCATGGGCCAGGGGCCGGACAAAGGCCGGAGCGCCGATCCCGCCGGCCACCAGCCCGGCCGCCTCGCCGCCAAGGGAGAACATGATATAGCCAAGACGCCCGTCCGGCACGGGATTACAGGCATGGGGCTCGCCCGGGGCGATGCAGACGACGCTGCCGGCGGCAACGCTCCCGCAAACGCCGTGCCGCCACATCCGGGTTTCCCCGGACAGCACGGCCCCCACACTGAACGCGTCGTGGATATGGCGGGCGAACGCCTCCCGACGATAAACGGCCAGCCGGGCCTCGACGCCCGGCAGATCGGGGTCGAGGCGGCAGCGCAGGATTTCCGGGGAAAAGGCCCTGGCACGGGACGACATGGACCGGGGATAGGCCGCCGGCCGGCTTCGGTCAAGCCGTCTGGCCGCCATCCTCGAAATAGGGTTCAAAGGGCGCGGAAAAACAAAAAACACTGCCGCTTCCCGGGGTGCTTTCCACGGTCAGCCGGCCGTCCATGGCCATGGCCAGCCGGTTGGCAATGGCCAGCCCCAGCCCTGTCCCGCCATAGCGTCTGGTCATGCTGCCGTCGGCCTGCCGGAACGGCTCAAAGATGGTTCTCACCTGCCCAGGGTCCAGGCCGATGCCGGTATCGCGCACGGCAAAGGACAGGGACGACAGAGGGCATTGGCCGCATTCCGGGGATACCCGGCAATCCAGACCGCGCGCGACAGCCACCTCCACCGTGCCCTGGTCCGTGAATTTGACGGCATTGCTTAAAAGCGCTGCCAACACCTGCCGCAGCTTCGCCCCGTCGCCGACGACCATGTCCGGCAGGCCGGGTTCGATCCGCCAGTTCAGGGCAAGCCCCTTTTGCAGGGCCAGGGAACCAAAGGAATTGACGGCTCCCTGAACAATGTTGTTGACGCTAAACGGTGCGCGCTCGGTCTGACCGCCGCCGGCATCGAGTCGGGAAAATTCCAGGATGCTTTCCAGCACGCCGGCCAGAGCCCGGACGGATTCCTGCAAAGTGTCGACAAGCTGCCCCTGCTCCTCGGACAGGGCGGTGGCGCGCAACAATTCGACCATGCCCATGATGCCGTTAAGCGGCGTTCTGATCTCGTGGGACATGTTGTCCATAAATTCGCGCTTGAGCCGTTCGGCGGCCAGGGTGGCCTCCTCGGCCATGCGCCGCTCGGTCACGTCCTCCATGATCCAGATGGAGCCTGCCTGGGGCCGATCGGGAAAAAGCACCTGCCCGATGATGCGGCACCAGAAATTCGTGCCGTCGACCCGGCGCATGACGCGCACGGTGTCCACCCGTTCCCCCCGGGCCAGGGCCGGATAGTAGGTCGCGCCAAACTCCTCGAACGCCGCCTCGTCGGGATAAAAAGCCGCAGTGGAAAGACCCATGGCCGCTCCCTGGGGCATGGCGAACAGATCGTGGAAACGGGGGTTGGCCCGGCGCACCATGCGCTCGGTGACAAAGGCAACGCCGATGGGGCTGTTGTCGAAAATCAGGCTGATGGTGCGCAGGGACTCTTCCAGGGCGTCTTCAGCCTTGTGCCGCTCCATGATCTGGCGGCGCAATTCCTGATTGACCTGACGCAGGCTTTCATCCCGTTCGGCGGCATCCTTTTCCAGAACGTTTCGAACAAGCCGGCTTTTGACTTCACCGGCCTTTTGCGCGGTGACATTGCGAGCCGCTCCGAAAACGCCGACAATACGCCCCGCCGCATCGCACACCGGATTTTTGAGCACCTGAAGCCAGACCGTGCGATCCTTGCGCCCCACTTCGTATTCAAAAATTTGGGAACGCCCCAGAGACAAGACGGAAAGATCGGCCCGGCGATGGCGCTCGGCGCTTTCCTGCGGGAAAATATCAAAGTCGGTCCGGCCAACGAGGGCATCAGGAGCAATAGCGAACAATCGGCAAAACGCTTTATTGGCAAAACGGTAGATGCCGTCTGTGTCCTTGAAGAAATACAGATCTGTCGAGGCATCCAACAGCGGTCGGAAAAGCGATGCTTCTTCAAGAAATGCCCACTGGTCCTGCATTGCCGTCAGATACGCGAGAGTTCCTGCCTTGACCAGAGGAATCAAGGCAATGCCTGCCGTTTCCCTCTGCCCGGCCTGCCCGACACGCCGGCCGGCCGCGCCCCGACATTGCCGGGGCGTGAAAAATATGATTAGGTCCAATCCGACATCGGAGCGGCCCGGACCGGCCGCGTGGGAGTTGCCATGCGCATGTTTTTCAAGTCGTTATTGGTCGGGACCTGTCTGTTGTTGCCCCTGTCCGCCCAGGCTGCCGAAGCCCCGGGGGAACAACCCGCAAAGCCGGCTCCGGCCCAGGCTCCCGCGCCAGGCAAAACCGGCACGCCGTCCACCGTCCGCTCGGATGCGGCCGAAGCCCGCTATCGGGCCTGGGTGGAGCGGGAACATGCCAAGGACGACGTGGATTTCTCCAAGGGAAAAAACAAGATCGAGGACAAATACAAGGGCTACGTGCGGCCCAAACGCGAGAAGAAAGACGCCAAGGCCGAACCGACTCCGGCCAAGCCGTAGCCCCGCCGCTTTTTCGATTCCGACATCCAGGGAAAACAGCGTGTTCCCCCTGTCCGACCGGGGCAACGAGCCGCCGGCCTCATCGGCCGGACCGCCCGCCAGCCGACCCGGCCCAGGCCGGTTGCCGGGCACGCCGCGACGGTTGATCGCCCCCTATCTCCCGCACAGCATCTCGGCCATGACGCCGGCCACCTCGCCAAGCTCCGCACAAACGACGATGCCGGCCCGGGCCAGGCAGGCCAATTTGCGGGCAACGCCTCCCGGCTGTTCCAGGAACGCTCCGGCATGGCCAAGCGTGCGCCCCGGCGGCGCGGTCACCCCGGCCACAAAGACCGCCACAGGCTTGGGATAGCCGGTCGCCGCCACATGGGCCGCCAATTCTTCCTCGGCCGTGCCGCCCACCTCGCCGATGACCATGATCGCCAGCACCCGGGCGTCGTCGCGCACCATCTCGCACAGTTCCACAAAGCCCGCGCCGCCAAAGGGATCGCCGCCGATTCCCGCTGCCACGGCCTGCCCGATTCCCGCTGCCGACAGCCGGGAACACACCTCGTAGGTCAGCGTGCCGCTGCGGGAAAAAACAGCCACAGGGCCGGGCGTAAACGGCCCCTCGGGCATGATGCCGGCCTTCATCCTTCCCGGCAGGAAAAACCCCGGCGTATTGGGACCAAGCAGCAGCGTTCCCCGCCCGGCCAGACCGGCCCGGACCGCCAGCATGTCCTTTTGGGGGATGCCGTCGGTGATGCAGACAATGCGCGGCACGCCCGCCTCGGCCGCTTCCAGCACGGCGTCGGCCGCCCCCGCAGCCGGCACGAAAACGACGGAAAGCGCCACGTCGTGGCGGGCCACGGCTTCGGCCACGGTATCGTAGACCGGCAGGCCGTCCACCTTCCCGCCGCCGCGAAAAGGCGTGACGCCGCAGACCACGTTGGCGCCGCACTGGCGCATGAACCGGGCGTGCAACCGACCGGCCCGGCCGGTCAATCCTTGCACCAGGACCCCTGAAGCGCCATCGAGATCGAGCAGGGACGGCAGGCGGCCTATGGAACAGGAGGCCGGGACGACAGACGCCGGACGCCCAAGGCACTGTTCCGGCCGGGGCGGATCGAGCCGCCGCCGGGGACCGACCGGCGCCAGTTCGGAAAGCAGGGCCACAATCTGGTCCATGTCGTCGGCCACCCGCAGGTTCGGCGCGCCCTGGCGTCGCAGCAACTCCGCTCCGGCCCCGGCCTCGTTGCCCGAGAGCCGCGCCACCACCGGCCGGGGCGGCGGCGCGTCGCCAAGGGCCGCCAGCAGGGCCCGGGCCACGTCGGCGCAGGAGAGAATGCCGCCGAACATATTGACGCAGCAGGCTTCCACGCCGGGATCGTCGAAGAGCAGATCAAAGGCCGCCCGCAGCCGGGCCGCATCGGCCGTACCGCCAAAATCGAGAAAATTGGCAGCCGGCAGCCCGGCCGCATCCAGGGCGTCCATGGTGGCCATGGCCAATCCCGCGCCATTGGCCACAAGGCCGATACGCCCGGGCAGGCTGACAAAGGACAGCCTGTGGCAGCGGGCCCGGCGTTCGGCCGGGGTCAAAAAACGCTCGTCGTCAAAGCGGGCAAGCGCCGGCCGCAGGGCCAGGGCGTTGTCATCGACAATCACCTTGGCGTCGAGAGCCACGAAGCGCCCGTCCGCCGTCACGGCCAGGGGATTGATCTCGGCCAGAAGCAGGTCGAAATCCGCCACCGCCGCAAAGAGCCGGGCCAGCATCGCCTGGAACGCGGCAAACGTTTCACCCGGCAGCCCCAGGTGAAAAAAGGCCGTCCGGGCCAGCCGCGGCGTCAGGGCAAACGGCGGCGACACATCCAGCACCAGCAGATCCGGCGTGCCGGCCAGAGCCTCCACATCCCCCCCGCCCTGCCGCCCCAGGGTCAGGCACAAGGCTTTGCGCTGCCGGGAAACGCCCAGGGAGACGTACACGGCGCGCTCATGGGGCACGGCCGGTTCAAGCCGCAAAAACGGCGGCGGCAGACCGCCAAGGGAAAGATCGAAAAGCCGCCCGGCAGCCGGAAGGAGCTCTTCGGGGCCTTCCAGGCGGACCACGCCGCCGGCCCGGCCGCGACCGCCGGTGACGGTCTGGGCCTTGAGATACCAGGGTGGGCCAAAGGGCGGCAACGTCTGCGCCACGTCGTCCGGATTGAGGACGACGCCAGGAGGAACCGCAAGCCCCGCCTCGGCCAAAAGCGCCTTGCCGGCGTGTTCGGTCAAAAGCACAACGCCACCGCTCCTTCATGGTTGGGGCGGGAAGGGAGGCTGGTCTCCCGCAGTGTGCACAGGGGTGCGTTCTCTCTACGCCATTTTCATCGGCGCGGGAAGAATCCGGACACGCTTCGGCCGGGCCCCTCAGTCTTCGGCCATGATGTTGGTCAGGTCCATACGTGCCTCGTCCTGGCCGTCCCCGGGGGCCTGGACCGGCAGCAGGATGGGCTGGTCGAAGTGCTTTTTGGCTTCCTGGTAGCCAAGGTTGAGGGCCTTGAGATTGGCTGCCCGGATCTTTTCCGGAAACGCGGTCTTGAGGCTTTTGCGCATGGCCTCGATGCGGGCGAAAGGCAGCAGAAAGGCCACAGCCCCAAGGGCCACGACGCTTATGGTCTGGGCCACGCCCACCCGCTCCCGGGCCAGCCGGCCAAAAGGCAGCCCCAGGCAGGTGTTGGTCGGCGTCTGCCGGACCATATCCGTGTCCACCAGGAGCGTCCCCCGGGGCTTGAGGTAATGGTAGTAGCTGCCGACGGCCTCCTGGGACAGGGCCACAAGCAGGTCGAGATACTCGGTTTTGGGATAGCTTATCGGTTCGGAACTGACGACCAGATCCGACCGGCTGGCCCCGCCCCGGGCCTCGGGGCCGTAACTCTGGGTCTGGGTGACGTAGTAGCCATGGCCCAGGGCCAGGGCCTGGCCCAGGAGCTTGCCCATGGTCAGGATGCCCTGACCGCCAAGGCCGGACAGCCGTATCTCGTAGCGAGAAAGGGGTTGTTCCCCGCCTGCCGCCTCATGTGCGCCGTTCACGCCGCACCTCCCTTTTTCTCCCGAAGCTCCCGGCACAGGGCCGCGTAGCGTGTCTCCAGCCCGGCCGTCCCACGTTCGACGAACGTCCCGATGGGAATTTTCCCGGCCTTGTCCGCCAGCTTTTCGTAGGCCTCCAGGGAGACCGCCCTGTCCTTGAGCCAGCGGAACATTTCCACCGGATTTTTGAAGCCGTTGCCCCGGCCGTACTGGGTGAAGCACGGGGTCAGCGCTTCGACAAGGTTGAACCCCGGCCGGGTCAGGGCGGCGGCAATGAGGCCGTCCAGGGCCTTGACGTGAAAGACCGTGCCCCGGGACACGCCGCCGGCCCCGGCGGCCTTGGTCAATTCCACGATGTCGAAGGGACTTTCCAACTGGCCCATGGGACTCGTGTGGGAATAGGCCCCTTCGGGGGTGGTCGGGGACGACTGGCCGCCGGTCATGCCGTAGATGAAGTTGTTGAGCACCAGGGCCGTGACGCCGATGTTGCGCCGGGCGGCGTGGATAAGGTGGTTGCCGCCGATGGAAAAGGCGTCGCCGTCGCCCATGATGGCGATGACCGTGAGATGCGGGCTGGCCATTTTAATGCCTGTGGCGACGGTCAGGGCCCGGCCGTGGGTGGTGTGGACGGTGTTGAAGTCCACATAGGCGGCGATGCGCCCGGAGCAGCCGATGCCGGCCACGAGGACCACCTCGTCCTTGGACAGGCCCAGGGCGTGGACGCTGCGCACCAGCGACCCGAGCACGATGCCGTGGCCGCAACCCGGACAGAAAACCAGGGGAAATTTTTTGTTGTGGCGCAGGTACTGGTGGATAAGCTGGGTGACTTCGGCCATATCGCGTGCTCTCCTTGACGTCTGCCTGCCGGACCTTCACGGCAGGGTCACTGCCCCGCTACGCAATTTCCTTGAGAATCTGCGACGGCGTGATGATCTGGCCGTCGATGCGGTTGATGGTGCGCACGGTGGCGTATCCCTCATTGACGCGTTTGACCTCGCGGGAGATCTGCCCCATGTTGAGTTCCGGCACGACCACCAGCCGGCAGGCGCGCATGAGCCGCTCCACATGTTTTCTTGGAAACGGATACAGCGTTTTCAAGACGATCAGGCCGGCCCGCACCCCGGCCTCCCGGGCCTGGCGCACGGCCAGACGGGCCGAACGGGCCACACAACCGTAGGCGACCACCAGCACCTCGGCATCCTCGGTCCCGATCTGGTCGACGAGCTGGATGTCGTGGAAAAAGCCGTCGATCTTGCGAAACTGCCGTTCGGTCAGGGCCCGGACCTCCTCGGGGCGGGCCGTCGGGAACCCGAGCAGATCATGGGACAGGCCCGTGACGTGAAACCGGTAGCCCGTGCCCAGGGGCGGCATGGGCGGCACGCCCCGAAGCGTCTCCTCGTAGGGCTTGTACCATTCCGGCGGCATGGTCGGGGTCAGGCGGGAAAACACCTCGAAGTCCCCGGGCTCTGGCAACTGGATCTTTTCCCGGGTGTGGGCGGTGATCTCGTCGAGCAGCAGGATGACCGGCGTGCGGTATTTCTCGGCGAAATTGAAGGCCGTTACCGTCATTTCCAGGCATTCCGGCACGTCGGCGGCCGAAAGCACGATGATGGGATGGTCGCCGTGGGCACCCCAGCGGGCCTGCTGCACGTCGCCCTGCCCCGGGCTGGTCGGCATGCCGGTGCTGGCCCCGCCGCGCATGACGTCGACCACCACAAGCGGCGTCTCGGTCATGGCCGCGTAGCCGATCTGCTCCTGCATCAGCGAAAAGCCCGGTCCGGAAGTGGCGGTCATGGCCTTTCTCCCGGCCAGGGATGCGCCAATGGCGGCCCCCATGGAGGCGATCTCGTCCTCCATCTGGATGAAGACGCCGTCCGGCGCCTGGGGCAGACGCCGGGCCATGCACTCCATGATTTCCGTGGAGGGCGTAATGGGATAGCCGGCGTAAAAGGTGCAACCGGCGGCCAGCGCCCCCTCGACCACGGCCTCGTTGCCCAGCAGGAAGGCCTCGCGGGTTTTCCTTCGCGGCGTGCTCACGGCCGGCCCTCCTTGTTGTCCTCGGATTGTTGCGCGGTCTGCGTTCCTGCGGGTTCCTGGCCGGGGTCCGACGGCGCGGGGCCTTGGCCGTTTGTCCGGCCGTTGCCGTTTTCGGGCGCCACCATGATGGCAAAATCGGGACAGTGGGGTTCGCAAAAGCCGCAGTTGACGCAGGCAGCCTCGTTTTCGACCCGGGCCTTGCCATCGGGGCCGAGCCCGAGTACCTTTTTCGGGCAAAATGCGACGCAGATGCCGCAGCCTTTGCACCAGTCGGGATAGACGATGACGCGATTTCTTCCTTTGCTCAACTCGCTCATGCCGACTTCCTGGAATTGAGGTGGCGATTTGACGGGACAGTGACGCGTTCGGGAAAAAATGGCAACGCTCCTGGCGGGTTATTTTTCCACTCGACGAAATTGGGAAAATCCCATACGGCGTTGGAACTTTTTTTCGGAGGTTGACGTTATGGCAAAAGGCCGGAGATCCTGGCTGCGCGGCCTTCTCGCGCTCGTCTGCGTTCTGGCCGCAACCCTGGGCGGCGTGAGCGCCGCCTGGGCCAAGGGAGGGAACCCCATGGTCAAGCTGAAGACCAACAAAGGCGATATCGTTATCGAGCTGGACAAGGAAAAGGCCCCGGTGACGGTGGAAAACTTCCTGAAGTACGTCAAAGCCGGCCATTACGACGGCACGGTCTTCCACCGGGTGATAAACGGCTTCATGATCCAGGGCGGCGGCATGGACAAGACCATGAAAGAGCAGGCCACCGAAGCCCCGATCCAGAACGAGGCTGACAACGGCCTGAAAAACAAGGCCTACACCCTGGCCATGGCCCGCACCGGCGATCCCCATTCCGCCACGGCCCAGTTTTTCATCAACGTGGCCGACAACGGCTTCCTGGACCACACCGGCAAGAACCCCCAGGGCTGGGGCTATGCCGTGTTCGGCAAGGTCGCCTCGGGCCAGGACGTGGTGGACGCCATCAAGGCCGTGCCGACCATGACCAAAGGCTTTCATGAGAACGTGCCGGTCGTGCCGGTCGTCATCGAGAAGGCCGAAGTCGTCAGCGAATAGCCCGTTGCCGACAAAACGACGCCAAGCCGTCCCGGGCAATCCGGGGCGGCTTTTTTTGGGAAAAACCAAGAAATTTGTTGACGGCCCCGGGGTGTTCGCGTAGTTCTCTCTTTCTCGAATGCGCCCGTAGCTCAGCTGGATAGAGTGCCGGACTACGAATCCGTAGGTCGAAGGTTCGAATCCTTCCGGGCGCACCAAAGATTTCAAGGGGTTGGTCGAAAGACCAACCCCTTTTGCATTCCGGTCGCTTCTCCCCCTGAAAAACCTGGGACGCTGTCCTCGCTCAAGCGCCCCCCTGTCCTGAATGCAGCGCTGCCCACGCCTTGCATCCACCCCGCATGCCTTGACTCCGCCCCGGACATGAAGAACATAACCAGCACGCGTGCTGCCATTGGCCGGAACGATCACGGCGACGTCGCGGCCGACGCCTGTATCCCGACAAGGCGGCTGCCGCTGGTCTTCTTTCCAGGAGTGCCCATGTCCACCGACCTCGTCATCAAAATAGATACCCCGTCGGATATCGCCTTCGCCCGGGTCCTGACCTCTGCCGCCGAAGCCATGGCCAAGCGCCGGGGGATTGACCGGAGAGAAAGCCTGCGCTTCCAGTTGACGGTCGAAGAACTTTTCGTCTGCCTGACCGGCATGGCAGCCCCCGGCCAGACCATCCAGACGGTGCTGACCGGCAAAAACGCTCTGCTGCGGGTGGCTTTTTCCTTCACAGCCCCGACCCTTTCCCTCGGAGCGCTTAACGCCGCAACGGCCATGCCCGTCTGCGCCGAGGGCGAACCGCCCCAGGACCTGGGCCTGCTCCTGGCCGGCAAGGTGGCGGACCGGTTCCATATCGAACGCAAAGGGGAAAACCATTTCCTCATCGAGGCCGAGGTGGACAGGACCTACCCGCCGGCCCCGCCTGTCCACACGCCCCAGGACTTCCGCCCCCCCTATGCGGCGCGAAGCGCAGGCGACCCGGGCCAGCTCGCCTATGCCGCCGCCCTGGCTGCCGCAGCCTATCCGGCCTGGCACTGTCCCCAGAGCTTCCAGACGCCGGCCAAGTTCACGGATATGGTCGAAGACGGGCAGATTGCCTGCGTGGCGGCCTTTGACGCGGCCGGACAAGTGGCCGGGCTGCTCAGCTGGACGCCATGCAGCGACCACGGGCTGTATTTCTCCGGCCCATTTGTCTTTACCCCACGGGAGGATGCGGCAAATGTGGCAAGGCTGCTGGCAGACGCCTTTCTGGAATCCGTGGCTCGCGAAAAATACGACATCATCCTGAGCCTCCGGGCCACGCCGGATACCCCGCCGGGCTACTTCGAGTCCCTGGGCGCCCTGGAACTGTGCCGCGACGGCGCATGCTGCCCGCAGCAGGTGCTTTTCCGCCATCTGCGGGAAGACGCCGGCATGGCGGTGTGGCGCCACCCGGCCCTGGAGACGTTTTTGCGCCAGACCTATGACCGGCTGGCCATGTTCCGGGACTTTCTGCCGGCCGAACCGCCGGCGACCCGGCAGCGCAGCGAGTCGTTGCTGGGAGCCGCCTTCGATCGCAAAAGAAACCTGGGAGAACTGCGACCGCTGCTCGACGGCGAGGACATGGTGGACAATCTGAATCGGCACGTCTGCGCCCTGCGCCAGAGAGGGATCGACAACATCCTCTACTACATGGATATTTCCCAGGCATGGGAGGCAGCCTTGGCGGACGATCTGGCCCAGGCGGGTTTTTCGCCGAAAGTCGTCCTGCCCCACGGCGGGCGCGGCGACATGGTCGTGTGGCAATATGATGCGGCTTATTGATCGCGTTCCGGCCTATGTCCGGGCATTCGAGAGCTATACGCCAAGCCGTCCCGATCCGGTGCTCATGCGCCAGTACGGCGTGTCCAGCCTGCATCGGCTCAACAACAACGAAAACGCCCTGGGACCGCCGCCCCTGGCCCGGGAGGCGCTGGCCGCCTTTGCCTCCGAACGGGCCGCCGTCTATCCCAACGGCGACGCCTTTGACCTGCGCCAGACCCTGGCCGTGAAATTCGGCAAGTCCCCGGACCAATTCCTGGTAGGCAATGGTTCGTGCGAGGTCATCAGTTCCGTTGTCCGGGCGTTTTGCGAACCGGGCGACGCCATCGTCACGGCGGACAAGACCTTTGCCGTGTACGAATGGGTGGCCCGGTTTTCCGGCATCGAACCCCGGCTGATCCCGCTGCGCGAGCACGCCCTGGACGCCGGGGCCATGCTCGCGGCCGTGACGGAACGCACCAAGATCGTCTTCCTGTGCAATCCGAACAATCCCACAGGATCGTGGTGGAATCGCCAGACCCTGGAGCGGTTCCTGGCGGGACTGGCCGGGCGGGCCGTGCTCGTACTCGACGAAGCCTATTGCGAGTTCATCGACGATCCGGACTTTCCCGACGGCATGGAGTTTCTGGAACGCCATGCCAATATCCTGGTCTTTCGGACCTTTTCCAAAATGTACGGACTGGCCGGGCTGCGGGTCGGCTATCTGTGCGGCAGCCAGGAGGCGGTCGATATCGTGCGGCGCACCCATATCGCCTATTCCGTCAATATGCCGGGCCAGATCGCCGCCACAGCCGCCCTGGCCGACGACGCCGGCCACATCGCCGCCACCCGGCGCATGGTGCATGAGGCCAGGGCGTATCTCCGGGACCTTTTCGACGCCCTGGGCATCGAGCATGTCGGCCGCGCCGGCAACTACATCATGGCCCGCACGCCGGTTTCCGACACCATGCTCTATCGCCGCCTGATGCGGGAAGGCGTTATGGTACGCACCATGACGGGCTTTCGATTCCCCAACTGGATTCGCGTCACCCTGACCCGGCAACCGGCCATGGAAGCCTTTGCCACGGCCCTGCGCAAAGTGCTGGGGGCCGCATGACCACCGCTGCAGACCGGCCGGCCGAACGGCTGTTCTCCTACGATTTCACGGTGCTGACCCTGGCGGCGGGGTTTGGCTTTTGCAACATCGCCATATTTTACGGCTTTTCCAGCTATCTGGAGCGCCTTGGCATCGATCCGGCCTGGCGGGGGGTGCTGCTTGGAGCCGAACCACTGGCCGCGTTTTGCCTGCGGCCCTTTTTAAGCGTGCTGGCGACGCCGCGAAACGCCCTGGCCCTGGCCCGCTGCTCTCTGGCCGGCATGGGGCTGGCCCTTTTCTGCTACCAGTTCGCCCGGGCCATTCCCTGGATACTGGCTGTGCGGCTCTTCCACGGCGTCTCATTCGTCTGTCTGGTCAGCGCCGTGATGACCATGCTGTCAGCCGTTATTCCCAGAAATCTTTCCGGCCGGGCCTTCGGCTATTTTTCCCTGTCGGCGCTGGCGCCCTATGCCGTAATGCCGCCGCTGGTCGAATGGCTGCTGCCGCGACTGGGCCGGGAGGATATTGCCTATGCCGTCTGTTCGATCCTGATTCTGCCGGCGCTGGCCTTGCTTGCGCCCCTGGGGCCGCGCCTTGGCGGACAGGCCATGGCCGCCGTTCCCGGCATGGGACGACCGGACCTGGGGGCCATGCGGCGCAATCTGTCCCTGCCGCCGGTGGGGTTGATCCTTGCGGCCAATCTGTGCGTCTTTTTGAGCACCACCCTGGTCTTTTTCTACATGAAGCCTTTTGCCCTGGGCGTCGGCCTGACGGACCCGGGCCTGTTTTTCACCGTCTCCACCGCCGCCTCCATCGCCGTACGCGTCTTGGCCGGCCGGCTTTACGACCGCCTGCCCAAGGTGTGGCTCCTGGCGGCGGCCCTGGCCGGGCTGACGGGGTGCATGGCCGGATTTTCCGGCACGGCCGGGACGACGCGGTTTCTGATCCTGGCCGGATGCTACGGGCTGTGCCTTGGCGTGGCCATGCCGCTGCTCAACGCCGTCATGTTCGACCGTTCCCCCGGCCCCATGCGCGGGGTCAACATGAACCTGATGCTTTTTATGATGGATGCGGGCTACGTGGCCGGCCCCATGCTCGGCGGGGCGCTGCTGGCTGCCGGGGCGGGATATCCCAGGCTCTTTCTGATCTGCGCCGCCTTTGCGGCGGCTTCCGGGCTTGCCGTGCTGTCGCTGTTGCGGGTGGAGAAAGCGGAGGAAACGGACGGATCGGGGCGCTGCCCCGGGCCCCGCCGGGGGGAATGATTCCCCCCGGACCCTCTCGCAAAAAAGTGTCGCGCGACGACGGAGGGCGTGGGTCGGGAGCTAGACGGCGTCCGGCCCCGGGCAGAGGCGCAGGAGCAGATTCCCGGCCACCTGCCGGCGATAGGCCGCCGTGGCCCGCACGTCGTCGATGGGCGAAACGGCCTGCCGGATGCAGGCAGCGGCCTCGGAAAGCGTCTGGCGGGTCAGCCGCCGGCCAACAAGCGCCGCCTCGGCGGCCGTGCAACGGACAACCGTCGGCGCGACGCTGCCCACGGCGATACGGGCCTCGGCCACCCGGCCGTCGGCGGCCGTGGCGATGACGGCGGCCAGACTGGCCACGGCAACGGCCAGGGCATTGCGCCGGCCGACTTTTTCGAAATGGTGGCGGGCCCCCGCCAAAGGAGGCGGCACAAGCACGGCCGCGACAATTTCGCCGGGCATCAGGACCGTGCGGCCCGGACCGACAAGAAAATCGGCAAGGGCCAGTTGCCGCATGCCGCCGGCCGAAACCAGCTCCACCCGGGCGTCCAGGGCGTAAAGCGGCGGCAGCGTGTCGGCCGCCGGCGAGGCGGTGACGATATTGCCGCCAATGGTGCCCATATTGCGCACCAGGGGGGAGCCAAGCGTCCCAAGCGCCCCGGCCAGCCCGGGCAGGCCGTCGCGGATCAGAGGATGGCGGGCCATGGCCGCATGGGTCGCTGCCGCGCCGATACGCAGCCAGCCGTTTTCCCCGACGATTTCGCCCAGCGAGGCAATTCCGGAAAGCAGGGCCACGTCGCACGGCTCCCCGCCCCGGCGACGCACCAGAAGATCCGTGCCCCCGGCCATCGCCGCCGCGCCCGTATCCAGAAGCGGCCACAGCTCCTCCAGGCAGGCGGGACGATACACCGCGCCGATCACGGCTTTTCCCCCTGCCCGGCCTTGGCTGCCGCCAGCACGGCGTCCACAATCTTCACGTAACCCGTGCAGCGGCACAAATTGCCGGAAACCGCCTGCCGCACGGTTTCCCGGTCCGGGTCCGGATTGCGGGACAGCAACTCGGCCGCAACCAGGGTCATGCCCGGCGTGCAGTAGCCGCACTGCACCGCCCCGTGCGCGGCGAAGGCCGCCTGGACGGGATGCGGCGCGTCAGCCGTGCCCAGCCCCTCGGCCGTCGCCACCGTGCGCCCTTCCAACTGGGCCGCAAGCATCAGGCAGGAGAGTTTCGGCTCGCCGTCCACAAGCACCGTGCACGCCCCGCACTCCCCGGCGCCGCAGCCTTCCTTGGCCGCCGCCAGCCCGAAATCCTCGCGCAACAGATCGAGGACCCGTCTGCCCGGCCGGGTTTCGATACAGACCGGCGCGCCGTTGAGCGTAAAATGCAGTTCCACCGGTCGGCTCACGATGGCATCCCCCCCAAAGCCTCAAGCACATCCTGGGGCGTGACGGGCAGCCGGACCGCCCACATCCCCGCCGCGTCATACAATGCCTGGGCCACGGCCGGCCCCGGTCCGTGAATGCCGATCTCGCCCATGCCCCGCAATCCCATCGGTCCGGTCGGCTCGTCGTCGTCCAGGGCGAGGCAGGCAAAATCCGGCAGGTCCACAGCGGTCGGAATAAGATAGGTGCTCAGATCCCCGGCCGCCATACGCCCGCCCGCCAGGGCCGGATCCTCAAAAAGCGCCAGCCCCGCCCCCTGGGCCGCCGCGCCGTGCACCTGCTGCTCAACGCCCTGCAGGGACAGCACCCGACCGCAGGCCACGGACGTGACGCACTGGGCAAGGTGCACCCGCCCGGTCAGCTCGTCCACTTCCACGGCGCACAGGCAGGCCCCGTGGGAGTAGAAACGGTGGGGAAAGCCGAGCTTGAACTGCCGGCCCGTGTCCGGCGGATTTTCCACCACCGGCATGACAAACTGATCGACGCACAGGCGGTCGTCGCGGGGCAGCATCCGCCCGAGCATGGCCAGCGGCACAGCCTTGCCGGACACCGGGTCCGTGACGACGCCCGCCGACAGGACCAGCCGGGCCGGGTCGTCGCACAAAAGGGCCAGCGCCGCCCGGGCGCACAGCTTTTCCCGCATGGCCCGGCAGGCCCGCAGCAGGGCGTTGCCAAAGGTGTAGGTGGTGCGGCTGGCCGAGGACGAACCGGCCGGCAGACAGACCCGGGTGTCGGGCTGGACCAGTTCAAAGGCGGCGGCGGGCTGGGACAGGGCCCGGGCGGCCATGGCGACAAAGGCCGAGGCATTGCCCTGGCCCATGTCCGGCACGGCGTTGTAGATGCGGAATGTACCCTGCTTCGTCAATTCCAGTTTGGCGGCGGCGGCATCGGGCAGGCCCCGGCCGTAGCCCATGGCGTTTTGGATGGCCGTGACGCCGACGCCCCGCCGGGTAAACGGCGGGGCCGAGCGTTTCCAGGCCTCGCGGCCGGTCCAGGCCGGATGGGCCAGAACGGCATCCAGACAGGCCGCAACATCGGTTCCGGGTCCGGCCGTCACCCCGGCGGCATTGACCTCGCCAGGGCGCAGGGCATTTTGCCGCCGCAGCCCGGCCGGATCGCGCCCCAGGCGGATGGCCAGGGCGTCCATGAGCCGCTCCACGGCAAAACTGGCCTGCACCACGCCAAACCCCCGGAAGGCCCCGCCCACGGGGTTGTTGGTATAGGCGCACCAGCCTTCCAGCCGGGTGTGGGGAATACGATACGGCCCGCCGGCATGCTCCAGGCCCAGGGCCATGATCTCGCCGCTTAAATGGGCATACGGCCCGGCATCGAAATGCATGGCGCAGGTCAGGGCGCACAGCCGGCCGTCGGCGGCGGCCCCGAGACGCACCTTCATGGAGGCGGCATGGCGCTTGTAGCCGGCCACAAAGGTTTCCTCGCGGCTCCAGACCATTTTCACCCAGCGGCCGCCGGCATTGACGGCGGCCAGGGCCAGCAGGCACTGCACCGTGGCTCCGTCCTTGCCGCCGAAACCGCCGCCAAGATACGGCGCGCGCACGCGGATGCGCCAGGGATCGAGGCCCAGGGCGTGGGCGATCTCGAAACGGTCGCGAAACGGGGCCTGGGTGGAGACGACCATGTCCAGGACGCCGGCCGGAGTCAGCCGGGCCACGCCGTTTGGCAGTTCCAGAAAGACGTGCTCCTGCATGGGGGTGGAAAACTCCCCCTCGACAACAACGTCGCACCCAGCCAGGGCGGCCGGCGCATCGCCCTTCTCCACCAGCCCGTAGGCGAGCAGGTTGCCGTCCTGGCGCCCGGGATGGACGGCCGGGGCGTCGGGCAGCAGGGCCGAGGCGGGATCGAACACGCCGGGCAGCGGCGAAAACGTTGCCTCGATGCGGGAAAGGCCCTCGGCCAGGGCCTCGCGGGTCTCGGCCACGACCAGGGCGATGGCGTCGCCCCGGTGGCGCACGCGCTGCCCGCACAGCACCGGCTGGTCCTTGTGCACTATGCCCTGGCGGTTGGTCCCCGGCACGTCGGCCCGGGTGAGCACCGCCGCCACGCCGTCAGTCGCCCGGGCGGCAGCGACGTCCAGACCCGTCAGCAGGGCGTGGGGCGTCCCCGCCCGCCGGACTCCGGCCCATAAACAATCCGGCGGAGTGAAATCAGCGCTGTAGCGTTCCCGGCCAGTGGCCTTGGCCAGGGCGTCGGCCCGGGGAACCGTTTCACGGGTTGTCATGACGTTCCCGGCCATTACGCTGGTCCCAGTCGGCCCGGATATAGGCCAGAATGGTTTTGGACCGCTCGGCGTGCAGATTGATTGATGCGAAATCCGGCTCGACCATAAGCTTTTGGAGCATGAGCCCGTCCGGGCCGAACCACAGGGGGAACAATCCGCCAAGGACGTACCCCCGCTGCCGCAGGGCGTTGACCGCGTAGGCGACGCCGGGAGCGCCGGTATTGAGAAAGACCTGGACCACCGCCAGATTCCCGCGCCGGGCCATGTCGTCGACGGCGTCGAGTTGCCGGTCGAAATCCTGTCCTATGGCGGCGACCTGGACCCGCGCCACCTGGGCGAAATCGAACGTCCGGGACTCCAGGACGGTTTGGGCGGCCTGGGGGGAATCGCTTACGGCGAAGTGGACGTCGCGGTCCAGAGCGTACCCGGAAAGCACGAATTCCAGCGCCTCCCGGTAGCATTCCGGCAGATAGAGCGGTCCCGGCCGGTCCCGATCCACCCGCAGACATACCAGACAACTCACCCGGCCGTCGGCCCCCTCTTTTTCATAGGCCCCGGAAGGCATCAGGCACAACTCCAGGCCGCATTCGGGATAGCCTTGCTTTTGCGCGGTTTTCTGGGTGACCAGATGGGTGCAGACCGCCTCGCCGAAGAAGCCTTCGGCCCAGTCCATGGAACGTGAAAGCTCGTCAAAACGCTTGAGGATTCTAAAGGCCATGGACGTCTGGCGGTATTGCGGGTCCACCAGGAGCTGCCCCTGTTCGTAGACGCCCGGGTTGGGCGGGGAACTGCGGTAGAACGCCCCCTGGCCGGCGATCTCGCCGGTCGGCAGCCGGGCCACCACGGTCAGCACCTGCCGTTGGCGGTTGAGGGCCACAAGCCGCTCGGGCACGTAATAGTCCACCACCGGATACTTGTCGCCGTAGATGATGTGGAACAGGCGGGCCACCCCGGGCGCATCTTCGGGCCGCAGCATGTCGATCGCGTACGGGCTGCCTTCGGGAAGAGGCCGCTCGGCAGCCAGTATCCGGGCCACTGCCGCGCGCTTTACCGCCTCGTCGTCCAGGCGGTCTTTCCCGAAGGATGCCCAGTCGTCAAGGGCGCCTGCGCCCTGAAGGGACTGCGGCGCCGGCGGCAGGCCAAAGCGCTCGGCAAGCATGGCGGCAAGCCCGGCCGTCACAGCCGAAGAAACGCCCTGCCCGTCCAAAGGAACGTCCGGCCGCAGGGCTACGGCCTCCTGCGGTTCCAAGCCGGCCGTGACCAGCAATTCCCTGAGCGTGTCCACGTCCAACAGCATCGTTGTCCTCCGGTTGCCGGGCATGCCAAGGCGCGGCGTCGCCTGCCCCTGCCCAAATTTCCCGGCCAAGGTGTTGCATAAGACCGCAACGCCGTCCAGCGACGGCAGCTCCCGGGAAGCCTTGTACAGGATGGCTCCGCCCAAAAGGGCTCAAGGCAGACGACACCGCCGGGCAAGCCGAAGGCGATCGGACGGCTCAGGCCAGCAGCGGCGCGGCAATGGCCCCCAGCGCCTTCCGGGCGTCGTCCGGCGCAAGCTGCACCATAAAGCCGCGCTGGCCGCCATTGATGATGACGTAGGGCTCTGCAAACACCCTTTCCTCCATGGCGACCGGAACCCTCTTTCTCGCCCCGAACGGGCTGATGCCGCCCACATGATAGCCCGACAGCTTCTCGGCCACGGCAGGCTGCATCATCCTGGCCGTCTTGCCGCCGAAGGCGGCAGCCACCCGCTTCATGCCCAGTTCCCCGTCTGACGGGATCACCGTGCAGGCCGGCTTTCCGTCGACCTCGACCATCAGGGTTTTCAAAACGCGGGCGGCAGGCTCGCCGATAGCCGCCGCGGCATGCAGCCCGATCCGTTCGCTGCCGGCTTCGTAGACATAGTGATGTGTAGTAAAGGCAACGCCGGCCTTGGCCAGCGCCTGGGTTGCCCGTGTGCTCTTCGACATATGCCACCATTTCCCGCCGGATGCCCAATACCCGCAGGCCGGACGAACAGAGCGGCCCTTGCGTCAACAGGCGGCATGCCCGGGCCGCCTCTTCCCTCCTGGGCATTGGAGGAAAACCGCCGCCGCCAAAACTGCCCGGGCATATCGGATCGACAGCCTGCCGGCAAGCGCCGCCATGCCCTCATCCTCCCAGGCGGCGCCTGTCGGGCGGCAGACGGCCGTCGAACCGGCCGCAGGCGGCAAAGTACCTGAGGTCGGCCAGCCACAGTTTACGCTGTGTCCGGTCGGCGCGCCAGAGGTCGCGCCAACCGGCCGGACCGGCGGCCAGATCGCCGAGGGGGCCGAGCAATTCGCCGGGGTCGCGGAAGCATTCCCAGTCGCAGGCCCGGCAGTGCGGGGCTCCGGCAAAATGCCGTTCGGGCATTTTCCAAAATGGCCCCAGGTTTTCGCCGCCCCGGTAGCCGCAGGGAAAGCAGTCGCCATGCCGGTCCACAAAATAAAAACTCACGCCGCCAAGACAGGGCCGGGCCGGGCGCGGCGGATCGCCGTATTGCCGCCACAGGGCGTAGGCGGCACTAAGCGGCGTAAAGATGCGAAGCCGGGACCGATGGCGCGGCACGGTATCGCACAGGGCCCGGAAAAGCGCCTGTTTTTCGACCCGGGAGAAGGTCACCCGGGCATCGGCGGCGGTAGCGGCGTAGACGGCCCGGACGCCGTTGTCCTGGTCGGCGTCGCTCATGGGGTAGCAGCAATTGGCAATGGTGAAGCCGAGGTCGGCGGCTTTCCCGAAAAACCGGGACAATGCCTGGCAGGCGGCCTCGTAAAAGGCGTCCGGGTCTCCAGCCAGGGCCTCTGGGCCGCCCATGAAGCGGTTGAGGGCCAGATTGGCTGTGGGGTACAGGCCCCTGGCGTGAAAAATGGGCAGGGCCCGGGCAACGCCGGCGACCATGCCGGGAAATCCCCGGTTGGCCTCGTGGCAGCCCGGGTCGGCGGAATCCAGGCTGATCCAGAAATTGCGCAGCCGGGTTGCGGCCAGACTGTCGGCCAATCGGGCCACCCGGTCGTCGAAATCCGGCGCATCGGGCGATGCGAACTGGTAGCCGTTGGTGCCGGTGCGAAGGTATTCGATGCCGGCGCGGCCGGCGTACTCCAGCAGATCGACGAGACGGCCGCCGGTCAGCAAGGGTTCGCCGCCGGTAAAGGACAGGGCCGAGACGCCAAGGGCCGCGCAGCGGTCGATGACGCGTCTGGCCGTATCGTCGTCCATGTCGCCGCGCCGGCCGCCGGCCGTCACATTCATGCCGCATTGGGCGCAGCGGGCGTTGCACCGGTCGGTCAACTGCACCACCACCTGTCTTGGCCGTCCCCGCAACCGCAAAATCCGTAAAATAGGCATAGGCCTCCCTGTCCGAACCATGGCTGTGGGAAGGCCATAACGGGAGGGCGGGCCGGCACGGCGGCAACGGCGTGACAATCCGGCGACGGCCGCCCGCGACCTTCAAAACCGGGGATCAGCGGCTTTCGTCGTCAAATTGTAACGGCATCAAGGCATGTTGCGGTCATGGATGCCGTCGCCGCCCATCGAAACATGGTCCGCATTGCCTGCTGCAACCACAAAGGAGGCGTGGGCAAGACGACCTGCTCCGTCAATCTGGCGGCCGGGCTGGCCCGGCTGGGGTGGCGGGTGCTGGTGGCGGACGCCGATCCCCAGGCCCATCTGAGCGCCTCGCTGGGCGTTTCGGCATCGCCGGCCGGCGGTCTGGCCGGGGTGTTGCGCGGGCTGGAGCCTGCCGGGACAGCCCTTGTCCACGAGGCGGGTTTGGCCGTGCTGCCCGGTTCGGCCGAACTGGCGGCGGTGGAAGGGGAGCTTTCGGGGCAGGAAGCGGCCGGGAACCGGCTGGCCACGGCATTGGCCGGGCTTTCCGGTTTCGACGCCGCCATCATCGACTGTCCGCCCCATCTGGGGCCGTTGACGCGTCAGGCCCTGGCCGCCAGCGATGCCGTTGTCGTGCCCATGACCCCGGATTTCCTGGCCATGCAAAGTCTGGCCTGGCTCATGGACACCTTGTCCTCCCTGGCGGACACGGACGGTGGCGGCCCGGCCGTGCTCGGCATCGCCATCAACCGATTTTGCGCCCAAAAGCGCCTCCACCGCGAGGTCCGGGGCGCTGTAAACGCCCATTTCCCAGGCGTCCCCTTCACCATCGCCATCCGTGAAAACGTGGCGCTGGCCGAGGCTCCGAGCTTTGGCCAGGACATTTTCCGGTATGCGCCCAAAAGCGCCGGGGCTTCGGATTTCACTGCCCTGTGCCGGGAGGCGGCCCGTCGGATCGAGGCGCTTGCGGCAGCAGCAGACCGTTCCCCGACGCAATAAAAAGGATCACCATGCCACCCCGCTCACGACTCGGCCGCGACCCCTTGCGCAATGCCGCGCAGCCCTCCGCCAAAAAAGCCGCCCGCCCGGCAGCCAAAGGCAAGGCGTCGACGAAAACGCCGGCCATCGCACCGACCGATCCGGCCCCGGTCCAGACCGGCCAGCCCGCCGACCTCACGGCCGATGCGCCGCCGGCCGCCCCCCTCGTTCTGGCCCCGTGCCCATGCCGCACCCCGTTGGCCACGCCCGCGTCCGGGGCTGCGACGGCCGCCCCGGACGCTGCCGCCGCGCCGGCGGCTTCTGGCGGCCTGCCGGCCGAGGCCGAGACGGGAAAGGGGACCGAAGCTGCAACGGAAAACGCATCGACCGCTGTTGCCTCCCAACCGCCCGCCCCCGAAGCCGGGTTGCCGGCGTCCGCCCCCCGGTTGTCCGATCCCGGGGCCATGCCCCTGCAAGGCCCGCATCCTGTCGAAGGCTTTCTGCGCGGAGTGCTCGAAACCCTCACGCCCGAGGGTTTCGTGGCGACAACCATTGGGGTCGATCCGGAAACGTTTGCAATCCCGGTGGAAAAACTGTTTTTTTTCAGCCATGCCCTGCAACTGCTCATGAATGCGGCTCAGTGGCCGGCCCAATGGCCGCACCAGTGGCCCGGCCGTGCCTTCCAGCGATCCGACGAGGCCCAAAGCGAAACGCCGCGTCTGACCGTGTGCCTGCGAAGCCTCAACGACGGCTGCAACAGCCTGCGATTGTACGATAATGGCCTGTTTTTCTCCAACTACCTCTCGAAGATCACGCTCAAGGCGGAAGTGTTGCGGCCGCTTCTGCTCTACGTGACCCGGCGCCAGGGCTCGCTCTGCCTGCGGCAGGGCCGCTGCGTGGAATTTGAAATCATCGGTTAACGACATTCCCAAAAGGAGTTTCCCATGGAAAAAGACAAAAGCAAGATCAAGGTCGAAGGGGTTATGCAGATTTCCGAGGTCATCGCCAACCTGGAAAAACTGGTCGGCGACATGAAGGCCGGGCTGGTCACCATTGCCGCCGGAGACGAAACCCTGACGCTTCGCCCGGCGGTGCTGGTCAATGTGGACATGAAGGCGTCCCAGAAGAAGGACAAGGAAAAATTCGCCCTGGAAATCTCCTGGAAGAAGCACAAGGAAATGGAGGGGTTCGCCGACCTCGGCGAATAGGCGTTACGCCAGCCCCCGGCCGGCCGTTGCCCAGGGCCGCAGACGCAGCCGCTTCGGGCCGGAAACCCGGCCTGCATGGAAGAAGGCGTCTGCGGCCCCTGCCATTTCGCCCCGCCCGATGCCGCTTCGCCGCATACGGTCCCGAAGTGGCAGCCGGGACGCGTCAGAACGCACCGACCAGTCCCGCCGCCGCTTTTGCCCACCGACCCGTATCGAGGGGATTCGGGGAAAGCATTTCCCCGGCAGGGCCCGGGGCGGGCCCCGGTTTCGTCTTACGCCTTCCTCCCCGCTCCCCTCCCTGTTACGACTGCTCCTCGAAAAAACGGATGGCGTTTCGCAGTTCGCCGAAGCGGTAGATGTTGTAATGGGCCTCAACGCCGTCCATGGACTGCTGGCCCTGGCCGGTGGCGAAAAAGACCGTCCGCAGGCCGAGCTGCCGGGCTCCGTGGATATCGCGGTACATGTCGTTGCCGACGAACACCACCTCTTCGGGCGGCAGATGCATCCGGCGCAGGGTCAGGGCGAAAATGCGGGGATCGGGCTTGCGATAGCCGAGGTCGCCGGAGACCACGACGGGAAAGAAGTAGCCATCGAGCCCGGCCATGCGCATCTCGGGCACAGCCCAGGCGGTCTGGGCGTCGGACAGGGCGGCCAGCCGGTAACGCGGCCGCAGCTCGTCGAGCACCTCGCGCACCTCGGGGTACAGTTCCAGTCGATTAAGGGAAATGCCCCGGAACAGTTCGGCCAGAAAATGCGGCAGCACGGCCAGTTTGTTTTTGGGCAGCGTGGCCCCGGAGCAGGCCAGCCGGCTGTCCAGAAACTCCCGCCACACCGCCACGGCGTCGAACTCCGGAAAGGCCTCGCCTCCGGCCCGGCGCTGTTCCTTAAGGATCTGAGAATAGCCCTCGCGCACGTCGTTTCGGCTGGTGCGGATGCCGTAGTATTTGAGCAGATGGCTGATGGAGCGGTAGATCTGCTCGTTGCCCTCGTCGGTATTGATATTAATGAGCGTGCCGTTGATATCGAAAATGATGCCTTTGACAATCATAATCCCCCCGTCAGAATGGCTTTGGCTTCATGGACGAGGAGCCGCCGGTACCCGTCGTCGAGCCAGGCGTTGCGGGCGATACGCAGCAGGGTCAGGCCGAGATGGAACGGCAGCCGGCCGGTGACGGCGGCAAAGGCCCGGTCCCGATCGGGAAAATGGCCGGCGTATTCCCAGAGGAAATGGCCTATAAAGGGTTCAGCCCGATTCACATCGCCTGTGGCCCGCAGGAAACAATGCTTGAGTTCGCCGCAAAGCCGCCCCACGTCGTAGACCCGGTCGTCGCGGTGCATGCGCTCGAGGTCGATGGCCAGCACGTCCCCGGCCCGGCCGAACAGGAAATTGGACGGCGTGGCGTCGCCGTGCACCAGCACCTGCACATCCTGCTGCAAGGCGGGATCGGCGGCGTAGGCGTGGCCCAGTTCCCGCAGCCGCCCGGCCCGGCGGTCCGAAACGCCGGCATTGGCGGCGAGATAGGCGACGACCCGGTCGAAGTAGGCCTGGGTCCTGGCGAAGTCCACCCGCTCCTCCACGGCCGTGCGGTTGTGCAGGCGGGCCAGGAACCGGGCCAGGGCCGAAAGCTTGCGGTACAGGCGTTCGTCCCGGCCTTCCCGTACGGCCGCGTCGATGACGGCGTCGAGCTGCTCGCCGGCGAGATGCTCGATCACGAGCAGGTCGCCCAGAGCCGGGTTGACGCCCAGGGGGCGCACCACATAATCCGGCGGCCGATCGAAACCCAGGCCGCGCACCAGGACCAGATTGCGGTATTCGTGCGCCGCCGACTGGGGGGCGTTGCTGCCGTTAAGCCCCCTGGCCCGGGCGTAGAATTTGCCGACAAGCCGCGTCCCGGTCCACTTGTCCTCGTACAGGTAGACGTCGCTGACAGCCGAGACGCGAAACACCCGCCACCGCGGCTCACGTTCGACGCCGGCCAGATGGGGCAGGATAACGTCGCGCAGATAGGCATGCAACGGGTCGGAGACAGCAAGATGGCCGATGTAATTGCGCATGGAGAAACAATCTTTCGGGTCACGACGTTTGGCGGAGGCCGGGCCCTTCGCGTGGTTGACGACTGGTTTCCAGTGTATAACCACGGGCGCAGCAAAGTAAATCGCGCAGGCGGGCCGGCCATGGCGTTTCAAATGCCCGGACCGGTCTGGGGCGTAACGCCGCCCGGAGTCCTGCTGCGCCGGCCGGACAAGGGGCAGCCCGAACCCCCAGGACCGGCCGGGCCACACCGCGACGCCGCGCCCCGGGAAAATCCCGCCGGCCCGGAGACGGACGACCGGCTCTACTGCGCCCAATGCCGCCACCCCGTCACATCGCAGGCCCGGCGCATGTCGGTTTCCGGGTCCCACCGCCACGTTTTCGCCAATCCTCACGGACTGGTCTTCGCCATCGGCTGTTTTTCCGCCGCCCCGGGCTGCCGGGGAGCAGGCCCGGCTTCGCCGGACTTCTCCTGGTTTCCCGGAATGCTGTGGCAGATTGCGATCTGCGCCGCCTGCGGCCTGCATCTGGGCTGGCGCTACACAGGCAAAACGGAGGGAGGATTTTTCGGGCTGATTCTCGACCGGCTGGCCGGGCCATCGGCCAACGGCGCATAAGCTGCGCGATGCCGGAGGCTTGCCGGATGAGACGGAGAAACGTCAGGCGTCTGTGCGCTTTTTAACTTGACTTAACAGATGAGAATAGCAAATCCTGCCGGAAACGCAACTTCAATCGGCTCGCCAATTTTGTCAAATCAACAGCCGGCGGCCGAGGAGTCCCCATGCGCAAGACCAACCCGTTGACTTCCGTACAGGCAACAAAGGACCTGCTCCCCGACGGCGGGGGAACCACCATTCTCGCCAAACCCTTGTTCAGCAACCCCGATCTGGCCAATGCCGAACAGATCGTCTGCGCCAAATGCGGCATGGACATCACCCGCGCCAGCCTGCGCATCGCCGTGGGCGGCTCCCACCGCCACACCACCCCCACCACCCACGACATCGACCAGGAAATCGGCTGCTTCTCCCTGGCCCCGGGCTGCCTGACCCTCGGCCATTTCGCCCTGGACTTCACCCACAACGACGCGGGGTTCTGGCAGATGGCCCTGTGCTCGGCCTGCGGCGACCACCTGGGCTGGCATTACCAGACCGATGGCGACATGGGTTTTTACGGCCTGATCCTGGATCATCTGGCCGCCGCACCGCAGGACGACGGCAACGCCTGATCCCGCCTCCGCCAACAACTGACGCCCTGGTTGACGCCTGCCGGCCGCAATAGCCAGTCTCCCGGCCGGAAGCGCCACCAGGACGGCCCCTTCCTTCCCGCCAAATCCGGGTTCCACGTACAGGCGACCGCCGCGGCAGGCCCGGGCGCGACGAATTTTTCCCACAGGTGTTGCCCTGCCCGGGTTCATGCCTATCATCAATCCGACCGATACAGTATGATTTATATCTTTGACAAGAACGCCAGCCGCCCGGAAGCTTCGCCGCACCCAGGCAACGGCCCGGCAGGGAGAGTTCCATGAACAAGCACCTCACCCTTTTTACGACCAATCCGCCGTTTACCCTGGAATGGGAAGACGGAGGCCCGGCTCCCAAAGCCGTGTTCGACAACCCGGTCCTGGCCGATGCAAACCGCATGGCGTGCGCCCACTGCGGTGCGGACATCACCCTGTCGAGCCTGCGAATCGCCGTCAACGGCTCCCACCGCCATCTCGTGCCCACCGCCCACGGCATCGACCGGGAGATCGGCTGTTTCTCCCTGGCTCCCGGCTGCCTCGCCACCGGACACTTTGCCCTGGACTTCGGCAAGCCGACGGAAGGCTTCTGGCAGATGGCCCTTTGCGCCAGCTGCGGCGCCCACCTCGGCTGGCGCCACGAAACCCCGGACGGAACCGGCTTCTATGGGCTCATCCTCGACCATCTGGCCCCGGCCGAAGACGATAACAAGGCTGCCTGAGAAAGATCAGGAAGAAAATAAAGAATGCCGCCGGCGGCCGGGGGGAATCATTCCCCCCGGACCCCCCGGATAAAGGGGGTTAACGGGTGGGGGGGGGACGAAAGAGGCGCGCGAAGGCGCTGCAAATCCCGAAGACGCCCAGGCTGGTTGGGATAATCCCCCCAGCCTGGGCGACTACCCACGGGAAACCCGGAAGGACCAAAAGAATACAGAAGGCAATTTGTCCAACCGAATAAAACATTCCAAGACAAGCTCTATCGGGGCTACACTATTGTGCGAGGTTGGGGCCTCAGACCTCCCGAGCATCGCTGGAGTAGCTAGAGAACCCCTATGGAAACAGATCCATCGGCATCCTGCCAGGACGGCGATGTCAGGTGAGGACCATACTTGTACATGTCATGGCTTCTTGAACTCAAAGAGCTTAAGTTCAAAAAAACTTCTGATTTCATTTAATTCTGCAAGATAGCTTGCATTAATCCAATACTGCTCGAACTTATTTGTTTCAAGAAGTGTCAATTTGCATTCAGGGTCATAGCTCCTTAAAATTCTAGAATGGAAATCATCAAAATTTCTTGCTGCATACACCTCATAAACTATTGTTTTTCGATCTATACTTGTGAAACTGCTTAACGCGGCAATAGCGGGTACTTTTTGAAGTATTTCTGAATCTAAAAACTTCTTTATTCTCTTATTCAAGTCAAAAGCAAGCTGCGACGACCTATTCTGACCATTATTTGACATTTCAGATTCACTTTTTTTTATATCCAAACGTTTATTCAGCAGTTCATAAAACAAATCTCCCCATCGCTCTATGAGTTCTTTTTCAATATCATCAGAAGAAGTATAAGGATAAAAAGCGTTGTCGCGGGGCTTGGTCCTAATCCTATCGATGAATTTGAAAACATTCTCAAGTCTTTCGCCCAGAGCGTTTCGATACTTTTCATACCCGACTGCAACACTATTCTCAACAAATACATAAATCGGGAGATACCCACCCCAGGCCGCATCAAATTCTCTTTCTGCTACACTTGTATAGCGCTCTTCAAAAACTTTATTTTCACCACTGACATTTATCTCTTCATTTGGCTTTGTAGGATACACCTCTCCTATAATGAGTACAAACAAATCACAGCCGAGCACAGCATTGGGACAAGAGTCTTCTGCAGATTTACCTGGAGAGTAACCAATACCCCTTTTTTCCGAAAGAACTGGCTGGTAATGCATGCTCTTAACAAATTTTTCAACTGCATTGCGAACATGATAAAGATCTTTAATTGTTGAACTAATAAAAACCTTAGGGCGATTCATCGCAATTCTCCAGACAAATTAATACACATTACAACAAATACAGCATGCACCATCAGCCCTACAGACAAAAAAAATTTCAAGCACCCTTTGGCAGCACAACAATACCGCTATGTAACAATTTGCCTTCCTTCGTTAGTGCTGGTTTCAGTGTAAACATTTCTTTTACATCTTGATCAACAGATATCTGCTTTTCAAAATAAGTCTCGTTGACGCCTGCTTGATATTCAACAACTTCAATCCCATGCACAAAAAAAAGTTCTTTTGTTATGGACAAGTGCGAGCGCAATGGAATGATTTCTTTGGGTATTGCCTCGCCCAAATCATGAAGCACCCTCTGAAAGAGAAGCATTTCATGAAGATATGCTAGAATACTGGGGATTTCCTCCAACGAGATAGGCCTGGAAAGGTTCTCTTGCAAAACATCCTTACGAATCTCATCTAGCTCTGAGAACATTTTATCGATATCCGTAAATATCGTTTCAAGACAAGACAATATTGCTCCCGGCGGAATAAGCAACTTCACTTGAACAGCATCTTGTTGAGATTGTATATCATTTCCTGGTGCATGTGCGCCCAAAAGAATGTCCAACCCTTTGTTGGCCATTGTTCCGACAAATGTGCCGCCAACTACAGACATGAATGCTGTTGCAGGAATCATGACAGCCGCAGTTGTGCCAGCGATAATTCCCACGATAGGTTTCAACACATCGTAAAAATCATCCTTATCGCCTAAACGGTTGTCAGTGTGGACTTTCGACTGTTTTTTGCTAAAATGTACTTCAAGTTTTGAAGTTAAAGACATGGCATTCTTGACACTATTCAGAAAATAATTTACCAAACGCTGCTCTCTGGAATCCAATTCCTCTGCAAAATCACTTCCCGATCCTGCTATTTTGTTTATTTGTGTTAAAGCAACATTGATAAGATCAAGAATGGTGTCTGAATCCCGCATCTCATCAGTCACGACATGAAGGCTTTTGTTAAAGAGAATTCCCAGGGATTGCATTGTTCCTCCCGCTTGTTATAATTGCTGATTAGCTTATCAATATCCTTGCATCTTCGGCCTTGTGCTGAAGTGTCATCTCAAAATAGCGCCATATTTCATCTATTACATTTGCATGCAAGTCCTTTGCCTTATTCAATTCACCAATGACAGCATCAAATATTACATTATACTTTTCGTCAAATGAATTCAGTGCTGAATCAAGATCAACTTGATTTCTCATCCATTGCGGTATGTCAAATCCCTTAATTGTAACATCTCCTACGCCCACACCAAGTAAAAATGCAACTACTGCCAAAATAGCTCCAAGTAGCACGCCAGCAGGCCCTATAGCGAATAAAACAGTAACACCAGCGGCAACACTGCCGGCAAGAAACAAGTATACATCAAACGCCCCTCCATCGAGATCCATTTGACCAATTTCGTCAGGAAGACCAATCTTTCTTAGGTTGAAATCAGGAGCAGCAAATGCATCGCCTAGAACGCCTATCTTGATGCCATATTTATTTTCTATCCCTTTGATATCTTCTGCCAATTCCTTAGCAATACATGTTATTATCTTTTTAATTTCAATAACCATAAAGACTAGAAGTTTACTTTTTATATCACTCTCGATTGTTTGTGTAATTTTTTCTTTCATGTCCTCAAGAGTTTTAATTCGGCCATTCCGCCAACCACAAAACTGTTCCTTCATGATTATTATGGCACTTGCCGTAATTGATTTTGCTACATTGTTAAAAACATCATCCATAGACTTTTCCACTTTACTTCGAATGGAATTTCTGCAGAACTCTTGAATATCACTAGCAAATTTTACCGTATGCATTTGAATGCACCCAAACCGAGCAAGCCCCTTAGCGATTGTAAAGGATGGATTTCCAGCTTGCGCTATGACGGCATCAGGAAATACTTTTGCACAGATTTCTCGGACAAAAGGCATCCGCGAGGCACCGCCTACCAACAACACACTTTTAACATCAGCCTGAAACTTATCCTTAATCATTTTGCCTGATTTTTGTAAAAGAATCATAAATCCTGATTCCCAACTCTCTTTTTTGTTGTCAATTTCAATAACTTCACGTTGCGAAGTCAACTCCTTCATTACTTCTAGCGTCAAGCTCACATTAATGCCTGCTGGGTATACCTGCCCACCATGAATAGGATTATATCTTGCTACACATTGCTTGGAAGAAAAATACATTTCCTTGAATTCTCGACATTTCAGTTCGAATATTTTGCGTTGCCATGGATAAAGATTAAATAGATGCTCTATCTCATCTTTCTCTTGGCTTTGAGATATTAAACTGTCAGCAATGAGTTGGTCTATCAACCGAGCTCCGAGTTCTTCGCCAAAATCGATCGGTCTTGAATCCCTTTGACCGACATTTATTGCTGTGAAATCGACGGTCGATGACCCTAAATCAATGAGAAGACACCAACCTGACTCCAACACTTTTCTATTGATCAGCCCCCCCATAATCGCCTCAATCATTGCTCCCCGAGACTCGGGAACAAGATCGAATTCAGATTCTTGGCCGAGTCGAGTTTTCGCCAAAATTCCCTTCATGACTTCAACCGGCTCTCCGCCATTGACATCCTTCCATTTTGACGGGTAGCCAATTATGAATTTAGAGGCCTTAGGATTAACAAGTTTTTCGTTTTCCAATCGGTCTAATATCGCATTAATAAAATCAATCACCAGTTTGGCGTAGCTTTCATCTCCACGTCTGGGAATCATTTTAAATCCGAGATAAAGGCCATCATCCTTGAGACACTGACTAGTTGCAGCTTCACAGCCCACAACGGTTGCCCCATCTTCACAATACCCCAGGACAGTTCTGATGATCCCATTCTGAGTCCCGGCGAATGCACTGACAATTTCTTCTGGTGATTGCTGTGGAAGCGAAGAAGAACTCATCCGAGTCAAGGCTGATTCTGCGTCACCGAAATCAAAACCAATAAATTCATGAATTTCTTCGACAACCATTTCGATTCTCCTTACAAGATTGAAAACACAATGTTTTATTTAGTCTCCTTGAGAGGTATATCTTAAACAATCAGTAGAGTCTAAGCTCTTAGCATTAATTCCATTGTTATATTTTAAAATGGCAAACGAAGGTTCATACTAACAATGGTCTCTTGCCTGCGACATATGCCAACATAAAAACAATACAATCGCAATTCTTGAGAGACGTCGCAGCATCTTCCTCGCCAGAAATAGCTACTTCAAGGCGAGCATCTTGTATCTTTTTATCATGAATTAATAAACAAAATTATTATATATACAATTGCGACTACTGCAATTGAAGAGTAAAATGGCTTTAAAGTTTTTGACATCATCACCTTACATATTGAATCAACGTCTTTAGAAAATCTACTAACATTCATACTAAACAAATACTCGTCTGTATTCAGTCTATTGTTTATAACCCAATCATAAAGAGCTCTGTATAGTCTCTCCTGCCTCAGAAAATATGCATCAAGATACCACATCGTTACCAATGGCAGAAAAGCAATAAACGCTTGCATATTGGTCCCTTTCAATAAAAGAGTGACTGAGATCAAACTTATCGCCCACCCCTTTATCAGAAAGGAATTGTTAGCCATTCTGTTGATAATCCCCTGGATGATATCCATCTCTTTATACATGGAGTATTTCAAGTCTTCCGGGCTAGTCATACTTCCCTCTCAGAGTGGGCTTGAGCGCATCTATATGATTTCCCTAGTTTATTTATTTTTATATTAAAATATAACAGATGACTGGAAAATATCAACCAGGAATCCACAAAAAAATCCTTCTCATCCTCTGCCACACCGAAGACGGTGCCCGAGGCGCAGCCTGCCCAAATTCCACCCACGGCAGCCTGACCGATGGCCACCTCAACCGCAGCAGAATTTACACCACGCTGACGGACGCGACCGGTGTCGTATGGAGATCGAAGAAGGAGCGCCCAAATGATTTTGGGTGCGGCACAAGACTCAGGCTGTCCTCAGACTGCTTCGCGGCGAAGACATTGATCTTGTCAGGGAGTTGGGGGTAACTGCCGCGACGCTGTCCCAGTGGCGCGACACCTTTCTGGAGGCTGGGGAGTCGGCCTGAAGCCACATCTGGACGCGGTCAGCCCGTACGCCCTCCCCAGGCAACGGGCGCGGGTGGAAGCGGTCCCGCCGGGGACGCCGCTCTCCGCAGCAGAGGCAGCGTGTAGCGGCGTCCCCGGGCAGTCCCAGAATCGGCAGGACGCCCGGAGTCAGGCCAGTCCGCCGATGCAGGTGTATTTCATGACCGCGTACTCATCGATGCCGTAGCGCGATCCTTCCCGGCCGAGCCCGCTTTCCTTGACCCCGCCAAAGGGCGCTTCGGTATTGGAAATCAGGCTCTCGTTGACCCCGACCATGCCGTATTCGAGCGCTTCCGAAACGCGGAAGGCCCGGCCCAGGTCGCGGGTATAGAAATAGGCGGCCAGCCCGTACTCGGTGTCGTTGGCAGCGGCCACGGCCTCGGCCTCGGTGTCGAATCTGAAGACCGGGGCCAGGGGACCGAAGATCTCCTCCCGGGCGAACACCATGTCCTTCGTGGCGTCGGCCACAACGGTCGGCTCGAAGAAGTTGCCGCCAAGGGCATGGGGCTTGCCGCCGCACACGATGCGCCCCCCCTTGGCGGACGCGTCGGCCACATGTTCCTTAAGACGGATCAGCGCCTTGCCGTCGATCAGCGGCCCCTGGTTGACGCCGGCGGCCAGACCGTTGCCGACCTGCAATTCGCCCACAGCCTTGGCCAGCCGGGCCACGAAGGCGTCGTAAATACCGGACTGCACGTAGAAACGGTTGGCGCAGATGCAGGTCTGGCCGGAGTTGCGGTACTTGCTGGCCATGGCCCCGGCCACGGCCGCATCGATGTCGGCGTCGTCGAAGACCAGAAACGGGGCGTTGCCGCCGAGTTCCATGGACACCTTCTTCACCGTGCCGGCGCATTGGGCCAGCAGCTTCTTGCCGACCCCGGTGGAGCCGGTGAAGCTCAACTTGCGCACCGCCGGATTGTCCGTGAGCTCGCCGCCGATGGCCCGGGAATCGCCGGTGACGATGTTGACGACCCCGGCCGGAATGCCGGCCCGGACAGCCAGTTCGCCCAGGGCCAGGGCGGAAAACGGCGTCTGGGAGGCGGGCTTTACGACCACCGGGCAGCCGATGGCAAAGGCCGGACCGACCTTGCGGGTAATCATGGCCGTGGGAAAGTTCCAGGGCGTGACAATGCCGCACACGCCGACCGGCTCCCGGGTGACCAGGATGCGTTTGCCGGCCCAGGGGGCGGGAACGACGTCGCCGTACACGCGCCGGGCCTCCTCGGCAAACCAGCGCAGAAAGCTTGCGCCGTAGGCGATTTCGCCGGCCGCCTCGGCCACGGGCTTGCCCTGCTCCAGGGTCATCAGCCGGGCCAGATCGTCCTTGGCGGCCAGGATCAGATCATGCCAGGCCATAAGCAGGTTGGCCCGTTCCAGGGCGGTCCTGGCCCGCCAGGCCGGCCAGGCCGCCCGGGCCGCCGCAATGGCCCGGGCCGTCTCGGCCCGGCCGCATTTGGGCACCGTGCCGAGGATTTCGCCGGTGGCCGGATTGTCCACGGCCACCGTTTCGCCGCCGTCCGCCGCCACCCATTGGCCGTCAATCAAACACGCCTGGCGCAACAGCGCCATATCATTTAACATCAAGTATTCCTCCGTCGCGCCTGCCGCCTCAAACGGCGGCTTGTTGATGCCTCTTCACGCAGGATGCCCCGGACCGTGCCAAAGCAGACCACCCCGGACGTCCCCTGACGCCGCGTTCCTGGGCCGCCAGACAATGCCCGGCATTTCGTAGAAATATTCCGCCGCAGACGAAACCCGGAAGGGAACGCCCCGGTGGCAGGGAATTCTTCCGGCCAGGGAGTTGCGGCCATGCCTGTGGTAGCGTCGAAGATGCCCCCTGTCAAAAGCCCGGATTGACGGCAATCTGCCGCTTTTTTCGCGAAAAACGCCTCAAAAATACGTCGGGAAGGGGGCACGCTGCCCCTTGACCGGAGAAAAGCGGCGCCCGGCAGGAAAAAACGCACTTCGCAAAAAACACCCGGGAAAAGGACGACAGCGGCCTTACCCTCTACATTTCTGTAGCAAGATGCAGGACAATTTTGTTTCAGACAATCAAGTGCCAGCAATAAATTAAGTAAATTCAAGTAAATAAATATTGGCACAGGGTTTGTATAGTCTCGTTCGCCCTGGTGCATGGTGACCGGGGGAAGGAGCGTTCATGGAACAGGCGATTTTTGAAGAACGGCGGGACCAGATCCATCGCACCGGCGACGGCCCCTTCGAGCTGGCCTGCAACCGCGACAGTCTGGCCGGGGCGGTCTCCCAGAGGGCCTGCGTGTTTTGCGGGTCGCGCGTCGTGCTCTACCCCATCGCCGACGCCCTGCATCTGGTGCATGGTCCCATTGGCTGCGCCGTCTACACCTGGGATATCCGGGGCGCGTTGTCTTCCGGTCCGGAGCTGCACCGGCTGAGCTTTTCCACCGACCTCCAGGAAAAAGACGTCATCTTCGGCGGCGAAAAAAAGCTCAAGGCTGCCCTGCTGGAACTGATTGCCCGGCACAGGCCCAATGCCGCCTTTGTCTACGCCACCTGCATCGTCGGCATCATCGGCGACGACGTGGCGGCCGTGTGCCGCGACGTGGCCGCAACCGCCGGCATCCCGGTCATCCCGGTCCAGTCCGAAGGGTTCAAGGGCAACAAACGCGAAGGCTACGCCGCCGCCTGCAAGGCCATGTTCACCCTGGCCGGCACCGGCGACGTCTCGGATATCAACCCCGTTTCCATCAACATCCTCGGCGACTTCAATCTGGCCGGGGAAATCTGGATCATCCGGGAATACTTCGAGAAGATGGGCGTACAGGTGGTGGCCAACATCACCGGCGACGGCCGGGTGGCGGACATCCGGCGCTGCCACGGCGCGGCGCTCAATGTGGTCCAGTGTTCCGGGGCCACCATGGAACTGGCCAAGATGATGCAGGAGAAGTTCGGCACGCCCGTTATCCGGGCCTCCTACCTCGGCATCGAGGACATGGCCGATTCGCTCTACGCCGTGGCCGACCATTTCAAGGACCGCGATCCCGGCATCGTGGCCCGCACCCAGCAGCTCGTGCGCGAGGAACTGGCCCGGCTTCTGCCCAGACTCAAGGAGTACCGCAAGGACCTGGAAGGCAAGAAAGTGGCCGTCTACGTCGGCGGCGCGTTCAAGGCCTTCTCCCTGATCAAGGCCTTCCGGCACCTGGGCATGAAGGTGGTGCTCGTCGGGTCCCAGACCGGCACCAAGGAAGACTACGAAGAGCTGGCCGCCATCTGCGACCCGGGAACCATCGTCGTCGACGATTCCAATCCGCTGGAACTCTCGAAGTACGTCAAGGAACTCGACGTGGACCTGTTCGTCGGCGGCGTCAAGGAACGGCCCATCGCCCACAAGCTCGGCGTCGGCTTTTGCGACCACAACCACGAACGCAAGGAAGCCCTGGAAGGCTTCATCGGCATGCTCAATTTCGCCAGGGAAGTCCACGCCTCGGCCACAAGCCCCATCTGGCGCTTCGTGCCCCGGCGCGAGGCCGCCGCCAAGGGAGAAGGCATATGAGCGATTCGCCCTACGTTTCCACCACCAATGCCTGCAAGCTGTGCACGCCCCTTGGCGCGGCCCTGGCCTTCCGGGGCGTCGAGGGGGCCATCCCCTTCCTGCACGGTTCCCAGGGCTGCGCCACCTACATGCGCCGCTACATCATCAGCCATTTCCGCGAACCCATGGACATTGCCTCTTCGGCCCTGGGGGAAAAGCAGGCCGTCTTCGGCGGCGGGCCGAACCTCAAAAAGGGCATTATAAACGTCATGTCCAAGTACGGGGCCTCGGTGGTCGGCGTGGCCACCACCTGCCTCACCGAAACCATCGGCGACGACGTGCCCCGGCTTCTGGCGGAATTTCGCAAGGAGTTCGCCGACCTGCCCCTGCCGGAGATCGTCCATGTCTCCACCCCGAGTTATTCCGGCACGCACATGGAAGGCTGGCACGCGGCCGTGGGCGCCCTGGCTTCCCAGCTCGTGCGGGAAAAGGCCGCCGCACATCGCCGCATCAACCTCATGCCCGGCTTCGTCTCCCCGGCGGACATCCGCTATTTCAAGGAAATCCTGGCCGACTACGGCCTGGCGGCCACGGTCCTGCCCGACATCTCCGACTCCATGGACCGCCCGGCCCTGCTCGACTACGAAAAGCTGCCGGCCGGCGGCACCCCCCTGGCCGACATCCAGGCCATGTCCGGGGCCCTTGGCTCCATCGAATGCGAACGGGCCGGCCATGTGGCCGAAAGCGCCGGGGAAAGCCTTGAGCGCCGCTTCGGCGTCAAAAACCACCGGCTCGGCATCCCCATCGGCATCCGCGAGACCGACGCCTTTTTCGACGCCGTAAACGCCGTCGCCGGCCAGGGAACGCCGCAAAAGTACCTGGACGAACGCGGCCGGCTGGTGGACGCCTATGTCGACGGCCACAAGTACGTCGCCGGCAAGCGGGCCATCGTCTACGGCGAGGAGGACATGGTCATCGCCATGGTGGCCTTCCTGGCCGAAATCGGCGTCAAGCCGATCCTGGCCGCCACCGGGGCCAGGTGCAAAAACTTCAAGGCCGCCCTGGCCGAGGTCACGGCCGGCATCCTGCCCGAGCCGCCCGAGGTCCGCGAAGGCGTGGACTTCCACGACATCGCCGAACAGGCCGCCGATCTCGCCCCGGATCTCCTGGTCGGCCACAGCAAGGGCTACCGCTACGCCAAGGACATGGGCGTGCCGCTTATACGGGTGGGCTTCCCCATCCACGACCGCTTCGGCGGCCAGCGCCTGCTCCACGTGGGCTATCGCGGCGCCCAGAATCTTTTCGACACGCTGGTCAACGCCATCCTCGAACGCAAGCAGGAAGACAGCGCCGTGGGTTACGGCTATCTCTAAAGGAGCTTGACATGACCACCACCAAGGACCTCTCCAAGCACCCCTGCTTCAACAGGGAATCCGCCGGCTCCTGCGGCCGGGTGCATCTGCCCGTGGCCCCCAAGTGCAATATCATGTGCAACTTCTGCAATCGCAAGTACGACTGCGTCAGCGAATCGCGTCCGGGCGTGACCAGCGCCGTGCTGTCGCCCGAACAGGCCGTGCTGTACATGGAGAAGGTGCTGGAAAAGGAGCCGCGCATCACGGTGTGCGGCATTGCCGGACCGGGCGATCCCATGGCCAATCCGGAAACCATGGACACCATCCGGCTGCTCAAGGACAAGTTTCCCCAGATGCTGTTCTGCCTGTCCACCAACGGGCTGGCCCTGCCGGCCCGGGCCGCCGAACTGGCCGAACTGGGCGTCACCCACGTCACGGTGACGGTCAACGCCGTGGACCCGAAGATCGGCGCGAAGATCTATGCCTGGGCCCGCGACGGCAAGGTCATCCACCGGGGCGAGGCCGCCGCCAGACTGCTGCTCGAACGCCAGCTTGCAGGCATCAAAATCCTCAAGGAAAAGGGCGTCATCGTCAAATCCAACACCATCGTCATCCCGGGCGTCAACGACCACCACGTGCTGGAAGTGTCGAGGACCCTGTCCGGGCTTGGCGTGGACATTCAAAACATCATGCCGCTGTTCCCGGTGGCGGACACGCCCTTTGCCGAGGTTCCGGCCCCGACGCCCGAACTGATCAGGGAATTGCGCGAAAACGCCGGCCTGCACGTGCCCCAGATGAGCCATTGCAAGCGTTGTCGGGCCGACGCCGTAGGACTTTTATGCCAGGACCGCTCCGGGGAACTGTCGGGCCTGCTCGGCGATTGTTCCCGGACGGCGCCGGGCGCGGATCTGTCCAAACGCCCGTATGTGGCCGTGGCCACCCGCGAGGGCATGCTCGTCAACATGCACCTGGGCGAGGCCCACAAATTCCAGATATGGCAGCGCGACGGCGACGCCTTTGCCTTCGTCGAGGAGCGCTGGGCCCCGGAACCGGGCGCAGGCTCCAGGCGCTGGGAGGAACTGGCCGGGCTCCTGTCCGATTGCCGGGCCGTGCTGGTCTCCGCCTTTGGCGAAACGCCGCGCAAGGTGCTGACCGAATCCGGCGTGCTGCCCTATGAATGCTCGGGCTTCCTGGAAACGGCCCTGGCCGAGGTGTACGCGGCCGGCGACCTGTCGGGGCTCAAAAGCCGGCGCAAGGGCCTGGGCAAGGCCTGCTGCGGCGGGGCCGGCGGCGGCGAAGGCTGCGGTTGAGCCGGACGCTTCGGCAAACCGGGGCGCTGCCCCGGACCCCGCCAGGGCGCTGCCCTGGCCCCGCCGGAGGGAATCATTCCCCCCGGCCCCCGCAGAGGCATACCTGGGAATTGGCAGAGGGTATCCTTCGGGTTGTCCCCGCCCGAAACAGAGCCGCCCCATAGGACTTTGGCAACAAAAAGCCCCGCGCGTCTGCCCGGGGCTTTTTGTTGCCGGCTTGCATCCGGAGCAATGCCGGACCTCCGGACAGACCCCGGACAACCGACAAAAACGTCGCAATTCTCTTCGCTTTTCGTCGTTCCCTCCGGTCCAGCCGGCCGCGCTCTCTCAAGAACAGCATTATTCCATGTCGTTACAGTCGGCATCCCTCTTGCTAAGCTGTAAAGAACAGGAGGTTTCCCCATGCCGACAATCCTTGCCGTCCTCGTTGTCCGAATGCTTGCCGCCCTCCCCGCGCCGCGCAGGATCGCGCCGGTTTCCGTCCGGGCCGGATCGGGCAGGTCCCGCCGTGCCGGCTGACCGGACAACGAAACACACACGACAAATCTATTATACGTGACAGTCACGATCCCATGAAAACCCTGAAACCCAATTGCAGCGCCGAAGCAACGCCGGCAGCAAACAAGTCACACTTGTTCAACAAAACACGTGACACCCTATACATTACAGCATCCTTACTTTATCGTTTTTGGGAAATAACCGCCCAGCCAAGGGAATCAGCGATTCCTGCCACGACGACAGGCCAGACGCCACACGAGACGCCACTGCATGTTTGACGCGAACGTCCTGCCTCCCCTGCTCCTGACCCTCAAAGTCGCGGCCCTGGCCACAGCCCTGGCCACCGTGCCGGCCGTGCTCCTGGCCCGGCTGGCCCGGGTGCGGGACTTTCCCGGCCGCGATTTTGTCGATGCCGTGCTGACCCTGCCCATGGTGCTGCCGCCCACGGTGCTCGGCTATTACATCATTGTGCTGCTGGGCCGCCGGGGGGTCTTCGGCGCCTATCTGTGGGACAACTTCGGCATCTCGATCATGTTCACCTGGCAGGGGGCCGTGGTGGCCGCCGCGGTGGTGGCCTTCCCGCTGGTCTACCGCTCGGCCAGGGCGGCCTTCGAGGGCGTGGACGCCAACCTGGAAAACGCGGCCAGGACGCTTGGCGCGTCGGAAACCGCCATTTTCTTCCGGGTGTCGCTGCCGCTGGCCATGCGCGGCCTGCTGGCCGGCGTCATGCTGGCCCTGGCCCGGGCCATGGGCGAATTCGGCGCGACGCTGATGGTGGCCGGCAACCTGCCCGGCAAGACCCAGACGCTGTCCCTGGCCGTCTACAGCGCGACCCAGGCCGGCAACGACGTTCTGGCCAACGAACTGGTGCTGCTGATTTCCGTGGTCTGCGTGGCCCTGCTTGTTCTCGTGGCCAAGATCATCAAACCCAAAGCATGAAGAAGGTAAGGAGGATGTCTGCGATGAAAAAAATCCTGCTGTCCCTGGCGCTGGCCCTGACGCTGGCCGCGCCCGCCCAGGCCGCCGATCTGACCGTGTCCGCCGCCGCGAGCCTCACCGACGCCTTTAACGAAATCAAGACCGTTTTCGCCAAGGAAAACCCCGGCGTGAACGTGGTCTTCAACTTCGCCGCCTCGGGCGCGCTGCTGTCCCAGATCGAAAAAGGCGCGCCGGTCGACGTATTCGCCTCGGCCGACCAGAAAACCATGGACATGGCGGTCGAGAAAAAACTCGTCGACACGGCCACCCGGGCCAATTTCGTCCAAAACGCCCTGGTCCTGACCGTGCCTGCCGGCAACCCCGCCAAAATCAAGGACGTGGCCTCCCTCAAAGAGGCTGCCGTCAAACGCGTGGCCATCGGCAATCCCGATTCCGTGCCGGTCGGCCGCTACACCAAGGCCGCCCTGGGCAAACTCGGCGTCTGGGACGCCCTGGCCGCCAAGTTCATCATGGCCGAATCCGTGCGTCAGGTGCTCGACTACCTGTCGCGCGGCGAGGTGGACGCCGGTTTTGTCTACAGCACCGACGCCAAGCAGGGCGGGAGCAAGGTCATGGTCGTGGCCGAAGTGCCGCTGGAAAAACCCGTCAGCTATCCCATCGCCGTGTTGTCCGGCGCTGCCGCCAAAAAGGAGGCGGCCGCCTTCGTCGCCTTTGTGACCGGAGCCAAGGGCCAGGAGATCCTGGCCAGGTACGGATTTAAAAAGCCGTAACCGACAGGCGGCCCCCCGAAAGCGCCCAGGGCCTTCGGGGGGCCCTCCCCAAACCGCTTATCCCCGGCCGCCGCCACGGAAACGCCATGCGCATCACCGTTGACATCACCAAATCCTACCACGCCGCCACCCGGGATTTTCATCTCCATTCGTCGTTTGCCACCACGGACAACCGGGTGGTGCTTTTCGGTCCTTCCGGTTCGGGCAAGACCCTGACGCTGCGGGCCATTGCCGGGCTCATGCGCCCGGACGCCGGCTCCATCGCCCTGGACGGCCGGGTGCTGTTCGATGCCTCCAAAAGCCATTTTCTGCCGCCCCGGGAACGGGCCATCGGCTACGTTTTCCAGGACTATGCCCTGTTCCCCCACCTGACCGTACGCCAGAACGTGGCCTTCGGCCTTGCCCCCCTGTCCGGCCGTCTCACCCGGGAAAACGCCGGACGCGTCGAAGAAATCCTGGACCTTTTCGGCATCGCCGCCCTGGCCGAGGTGCGGCCGGCGCGCATCTCCGGCGGCCAGCGCCAGCGGGTGGCCCTGGCCCGGGCCCTGGCCTGCCAGCCCCGGGCCCTGCTGCTCGACGAACCCTTCTCGGCCCTGGACATCCCCCTGCGCCAGCGGGTGCGGGTGGAACTGGCCGGCATCCTTTCGCGCCTGGACATTCCGCTCATCATGGTCACCCACGACCCGGCCGACGTGGCCTTTTTCGGCGGCGACGTGGTCAGCTACGCCGAAGGCCGGGTGCTCGAGGTGCAGCCGGCCGAGGTCATGCGCCGGGCCATGGTCCGCGTGGCCTGACCGGCGGCCGCCCCCGCCTCCTCCCGATCCCCCTGTCCTGAAGGCGGCGCTCTCCACCCGGTCGCCGCTGCGCGGCGTGGCGCAGGGGCTCGTCCACCCGGGCCAGCCGGCCTGCCTCCGGCCATGGGCAAATCCGGAGAGCCATGCGTTGACGCCGGCCGCCAAGGGCGTTACCCACACGAGAGCGTTGTTTTCCCTGAAAGGAATCACCCGTATGAGCCTTGCCGCAGAAACCGTTTCCTGGACTTCCGCTTCCCTGACGTCAGCCAATATCGAGGCCGCCTTGTCCGTCGTGGCCGACGCCTCGTACCGGGAGGACGACAGCCTCGTTGCCGCGTTGGAAACGGCCGGCCTCGCCCAGCTCGACCTGACCGGCGACGGCGACGGCGCCTACGTGGCGGGCAATGCGGCCTTTGACGCCTGGACCACGGTGGTCAACGGCGAGCCTGCCGCCATCATCGCCTTTCGCGGCACCGACGATTTCGATTTTTCCGCCGACGGCCTGACCGCCTACAGCGGCAGCCAGGATGCCGCCTACTGGTTCGACGCCACCGGCTATTACGATCTCATGGCGACAGGCGTTGACGCCTTCGACGCCGCCGTGTCGGCCCTTGGCATCACCCAGGTCTACGTCACCGGCCACAGCCTCGGCGGGGCGGCGGCCCAGGCCTACATGGCCGAACATCCCGACACCGCCGACACGGGCTACACGGCCGTGCTCTTCGGCTCCGTCGGGCTTTCCGGCGACGGCGGCCCCTGGAGCACGGACGGGCGCATCACGAATTTCGAAGATGCCTCGGATTTCACCAACAGTCTCGGCGCCCAGACGGCCGGCCTGACCATCACCACCCAGACCGGCGATGGCAGCCTTAATACCGGACTCGACCTGTCCACACTGCTCAGCGACCCGGCCGCCTATCTCGAAACCCATTCGATGAGCCTGTTCGCCGATGCGGCCGCCCGCTACGACGCGGCCAGGGCCGGCATCCCGTCCACCGACGTCACGACCTTTTTCACGGCCACGGCCTCGGTCGGCGGACTGTCGCTGACCGTCTCGCCGCTTTAGGCCGCTGCGGTCTGTCCGCCGGCCAGGCCGCTGTCTGAAAAAATTTCCTGCCTCCCGAACGACACCTTTTCCCTTCCATCATCCTCTCCGCGACGTCCGGCCGAAACCGGAACAACATGGCGAGGAGCATTACGCGTTCCGGGCGCGACAATCCAATACGGCCAATCAATCGCCGCATGCACGAGGCATCAGAAAAATCGATTAAAATCAGGTCCGATTCCCTTTCCGTCTGCATCCCGAACCGCTCTCCAAGGGCTGCCGCCCCGGTCCGGTTCCCGCTTGACAGCCGCCGGACCGGGTCATAAGAACCGATGAGGAGATCATCTGACGATGCCTTCACACTTGCGCCCCGTGCGATCCAGCAAACTCTGCGACCTCGTCATCCAGCAGATCCAGGAAAAGATCTCGCTGGGCATCTTTCCGGCCGGGGCCAAAATCCCCACCGAGCCGGCGCTGATGGCCCAGCTCGGCGTCGGGCGCTCCACCGTGCGCGAGGCCATCCGGGTGCTGGTCAGCGCCGGGTTGCTGGAAGTGCGCCAGGGCGACGGCACCTACGTGCTTGACCGCAAAAGCGGGCACGAACCCCTGGAATACCGCCTGCGCCGGGCCACGGCCCAGGAAATCCACGACGTACGCCGGATCATCGAGGTGGAGACCGCAAGGCTGGCCGCGCTTAACCGCACCCAGGCCGACATCGACGCCATGCGCGACTGTCTGGCCCGCAAAAAAGCGGCCCTGACGGCCGGCGATTCCCACGGCTACGTCATGGCCGACATCGCCTTCCACTCCGCCGTGGCCATGGCCAGCGGCAACAGCCTGCTCGCCGACCTCTACCGCAGCTTCTGCATGGTTTTTCAAGACTTCCTCGACAGCCTCATCGCCGACCGGGGCGTCAACCAGTACCAGGACCACATCCACAACGGCCTGCTTGAAGCCATAGCCGGCCAGAACCCGGAGCAAGCCGTGCACTTCGCCATGGAAGCCCTGGACCGCACCACCAGCGATGCCAAGGCTCTGGAGCATTGATCGACGTGTACAATTTTTTCAGAGTGAAACAGCAGATGATACGACGCATACCCAAAACCGGTTGTCCAGATACCGTCGTATCAGTTTGCGACACGCGCACAAACATCAGATGATAAGATATTTCCCGCTTCGCCAGCCAAGGCTTGCCGGCGCATGCGCAAACCAGCAAACAGGCCGCCCAGAACCGGCCGCACCAGTATGGCGGAGGCCATCATGCGTATCCCCAGAACCGTCCTCCATGTGCTTTTCCCGGTATTTCTCTGTTATTATGCGGCCGTGGCCCATGCCTCCCTGCAGGGACGGGGTCTTGCGCCTGCGGCCAATACGTTGCTCTCCGACCTCGGCCGGGCCCTATCGCACCTGAGCCTGCCCGCTTCGGTTTCGGACACGCTTCGCAGCGCTGCCGGCGATGTGCGCCAAGCCGTCATGACCTCGGCCCTCATGCGCGACTCCCGGCCGAGCCCCGAGCAGGAACGCCGCGATTTCATCGCCCTGTGGGCCGATCTCGAACCGGCGCGTCCGACTGTCCCGGCAACAGTCGGGGAGGCTTCCGGCTATCCGATCCTGATCCCCGGCCAGGATTGATCGCGTCCCGCCCGCTGCCGAGCAGCTTGAGCCCTTCTCCAAAAAGCAAGTGATTTCATGAAAATACACTTCGTTTCCGCACGCCTCCCTTGACACGCCCCCTGGGGATTGTTACCCGTTTGGCACTCTACTTTGACGAGTGCCAAACGAGGTCGCGCCATGGCCCTTCTTGAACGCGAACGCGAAGTTCTGACCACCATCATCGAGGCGTACATCGGAACCGCCTCGCCGGTCGGTTCGCGCGCCGTTTCCAAACTGAGCCTGCTCGGCCTGTCCCCGGCCTCGATCCGCAACATCATGGCCGACCTGACCGAGGCCGGCTATCTGGACCAGCCCCACACCTCGGCCGGCCGCGTGCCCACGCCCAAGGCGTTCCGGTTCTATTTAAACGAGATCATGCGTCTGGCCCCCCTGTCCGAAGAGCAGAAGCGCCGCATCACCGACAACCTGACCATGGCCGGGCTCGAACTTGAAGAACTGTTGCGCCAGGCCTCGCGCCTGCTTTCCGGGCTGTCGCTCCAGGTGTCCATGGTCATCGCCCCCAACCCGGCCGGCGCGCGTTGGAAACGCATTGATTTTTCCCTGCTCAACCCCGGCCTCGTCATGGTCCTTTTGGTGTTGCAGGGGGGGCTGGTGCGCAAGCGGGTCATCGAGACGGCCCCGGAACTGACCACCGACGATCTGGTCAGCTCTGCCAACTACCTCAACCACCTGTTTGCCGACCTGACCGTCACCGAGGTCCGGGCCCGGCTCATGCGCGAGGTGGCGGACGCCAAGCGGTCCCTGGACGCCCTGTGCCTGCGGGCGCTGTCCATGGCCAAAAGCGCCTTTGACATGGAACGCGAGGCCTCAAGCACGGTCATCGTGGACGGCACGCCCAACATCTTTTCCCAGCCCGAGTTCACCGACGCCGACCACATGCGCGAACTCATGCGCGTGCTGGAAGAACGGACAATCCTGCTCGAACTGCTGGACAAAACCGCAAACGAACTTAAAACGGTCATTACCATCGGCGAAGAGTCGGACAAGGCCGCCCTGGCCGACCTGGGCGTCATCACCGCCCCGTACGGTACGGGCTCGCACCCCCTTGGCGCCATCGGCCTTATTGGCCCGTTGCGCATGGATTACGCCAAGCTGGTGCCCGTGGTGAATTTCACCGCCAGCACCCTGACCCGGCTCCTCGACCGGCACTTTTAACGGCACCACATCCCGCCTGTGGCGCAGCCGGCCCCGGCCGGCCTTTTTTCGCGCCCGGCGACCCCTTGGAGGAACCATGGCTCCCGACGACAAGCATTCCGATCCCGAGACGGCTCCCGACCAGGCGCCCCAGGCGGCCCCCGCGACCCCCGAGGAGGAACTCGCGAGCCTTCGCGCCGAACTGGCTGCCGAAGCCGATCGCCGGCTGCGCACCCTGGCCGAAACCGAAAATCTCAAGAAACGCCTGCTCAAGGAAAAAGAGGATTTCCAAAAATACGCGGTTGAAAACCTGCTGACCGAACTGCTGCCTGTCCTCGACCACCTGGATCTGGCCCTGGCCCATGGCCGGGGCAACGACGCCTGCAAGGACTTCGTGGTCGGGGTGGACATGACGCGAAAGGCTTTTGCCGACATTCTCGGCCGCCATGGCGTGACGGAATTCGGCCAGGCCGGAGAGCCGTTTAATCCCGAATCCCACGAGGCCCTTGGCATGGCCAGCGTGCCGGGACTGGACGACGACGTCGTGGCCCAGGTGGTGCAGCGGGGCTTTGCCCTGCGCGGCAGGCTGCTGCGCCCGGCCAAGGTCATGGTCAACAAGGCCGGTTAGGCGCGTTTTTTTCCGGGACTCCCCTTTACTGGAAAAAAACGGGCATTATATACCAGCCTGTCATAAGCGAATCATTCGCCACGCGGCGGAAGACCATACAGGAAAGAGAAGGAGGAAGGGCTATCATGGGTAAAATAATCGGGATCGACCTCGGGACCACCAACTCCTGCGTCTATGTCATGGAGGGCAAGGACCCGAAGTGCGTCACCAACCCCGAAGGCGGCCGCACCACCCCGTCCATCGTGGCCTTTACCAAGGAACGGCTGGTGGGTGAAATTGCCAAGCGCCAGGCCGTCACCAATCCCGAGCGCACCATCTTCGCCATCAAGCGCCTCATGGGCCGCAAGTTCGACGGCCCGGAAGTGTCGCGCTGGCTTGAGCATTGCCCCTACAAGATCGTCGAGGGCGCGGGCGGCGACGCCTGCGTCGAGGTCGAGGGCAAGAAATACAGCCCGGCCGAGATTTCGGCCATCATCCTGACCAAGCTCAAAAAAGACGCCGAAGCCTACCTGGGCGAGCCCGTCACCGAAGCCGTCATCACCGTGCCGGCCTACTTCAACGACGCCCAGCGCCAGTCCACCAAGGACGCCGGCCGCATTGCCGGCCTTGAGGTCAAGCGCATCATCAACGAGCCCACGGCCGCGTCCCTGGCCTACGGCTTCGACAAGAAGGCCAACGAGAAGATCGCCGTCTTCGACCTTGGCGGCGGCACCTTCGACATCTCCATCCTCGAAGTCGGCGACAACGTCGTCGAAGTGCGCGCCACCAACGGCGACACCTTCCTCGGCGGCGAGGACTTTGACCTGCGCGTCATCACCTATCTGGTCGACGAGTTCAAGAAAGAGACCGGCATCGACCTGATCAAGGATCGCATGGCCCTGCAGCGCCTGAAGGAAGCCGGTGAAAAAGCCAAGAAGGAACTCTCCACGGCCATGGAGACCGAGGTCAACCTGCCGTTTATCACGGCCGACGCCTCCGGTCCCAAGCACATGATGGTCAAGCTCACCCGGGGCAAGCTCGAATCCCTGGTCCATGATCTGGTCCAGCGCACGGTGGAGCCCTGCCGCAAGGCCCTGGCCGACGCCGGCCTCAAGGCCTCCGAGATTGACGAAGTGGTGCTGGTCGGCGGCATGACCCGCATGCCCCTTGTCCAGAAGGCCGTCCAGGACTTCTTCGGCAAGGAGCCCAACCGCTCGGTCAACCCCGACGAGGTCGTGGCCATGGGCGCGGCCATCCAGGGCGGCATCCTGGCCGGCGACGTGAAAGACGTGCTGCTGCTCGACGTCACCCCGCTGTCCCTTGGCATCGAGACCCTGGGCGGCGTTTTCACCAAGCTCATCGAGCGCAACACCACCATCCCGACCCGCAAAAGCCAGGTGTTCACCACGGCGGCCGACAACCAGCCCTCGGTGTCCATCCACGTGCTCCAGGGCGAACGCCCCATGGCCGGCGACAACATGACCCTCGGCCGTTTCGAGCTGACCGGCATCCCGCCGGCGTCCCGCGGCGTGCCCCAGGTCGAAGTCACCTTTGACATCGACGCCAACGGCATCGTCAACGTTTCGGCCAAGGACACCGGCACCGGCAAAGAGCAGTCCATCCGGATCACCGCGTCCTCGGGCCTGTCCGAATCCGACATCCAAAAGCTCATCAAGGACGCCGAGTCCCACGCCGAAGACGACAAGAAAAAGCAGGCCCTCATCGAGGTCCGCAACCAGGCCGACACCCTGGTCTACACCACCGAGAAGTCCCTGGCCGAGCTCGGCGACAAGGTCGACGCCGTCACCCGGGGCGAGATCGAGTCCAAGCTCAACAACGTCAAGGAAGTGCTCAAGGGCGAGGATGCCGACGCCATCAAACGCGCCACCGACGACCTCTCCCAGGCCTCCCACAAGCTGGCTGAGAAACTCTACCAGCAAAAGGCCGAAGCCGAAGGCCAGCAGCCCGGCGGTCCCCAGGCCGGCGCGGGCGGCTCCCAGGCCGGCAAGTCCGGCGGAGCCGACGAGGACGTGGTCGACGCCGATTACACCGAAGTGAAATAAGCCGCGACCGGACGCGGACTTGCATTCGCGTCCCATTGCGCGTATCGGAAAGCCTGACCCGTCCTCGGACGGGTCGGGCTTTTTTTTGCCCCCTCGGCCACGGCGGCCCGGCCGCCAAACCCCGGTTCGCCCATGAACGCCAAGACAAATACCCCACGCCTTCTTTTCCGCCTGCTGGCGGGAGTCGTCCTGTGTTGCACCCTGGCCGTCCTGGCCGGCTGCGGCGGCCTGTTTTCCCAGCCCCAGGCTCCCACACCGCCTCCGCCGCCCGAGGCCCCGCCGGTGCAGCCCACCCCGCCGCCGCCACCGCCCAAACCCGCGGCCCAGAATACCGTGGCCGTGCTGCTGCCGCTTGGCGGCCCGTTCCGGGAATTCGGCGGCAAGGTGCAAAAAGGCATCAAGGCCGCCCAGGATGCCCTGGCCGCGGCCGGCGCTCCCCTGGACGTCGTGATTATCGACGCCACGCAGCCCTCCTGGGTCGAAAATCTCCGTGCCCTGCCCCCGGAGATCAATGTGGTCGGCGGCCCCATGCACCGGCTGACGCTGAAGGAACTGGAAACCGCCGGCATGCTCCAGACCCGCGTCTTCGTGGCCTTCATGCCAACCCTGGGCGAAGCCCGCGAAGGCATCGACGCCTGGCGGTTTTTTCCCAGCGTCGAGGACGAGATCGACGCCCTGCTGCGTCTGTCCCTGACCGACTACGGCATCACCCAGTTCGGCATCCTGCGCCCCGGCGACCGCTACGGCCAGTCCATGGGCGACGCCTTCGGCAGCGCCGTCGCCCGCCTGGGCGGACAGGTCACGGCCACGGGCGTCTATTCGCCCCAGGACCCCACCGGCTGGGACGCCGCTGTCGTGGATATGATCAAAACCGGCGGCGGCCGTCCGGGATTCGGGGCCGTGTTTTTGCCCGACGAATGGGCCCGGGCCGACAAGGTGCTGCCCAACTTTTTCCGAAACAAGGTCGAGGACCTGCTGATCCTCGGACCGCAGCTCTGGACCGAGGCCCTGTATCGGGCCGCTGCCGCCAAGACCCAGATCAACATCCAGAACTACCGTCTGGCTGTCTGTCCGGGCGCGTGGTGGCCGGAAAACCAGGGCAAGGCCACCCAGGACCTGCTGGCCGCCGTTCGCGCCGGCGGCGGCGACCATGCCGACCTCTGGGAAGCCATCGGCTACGACTTCACCCGCATGATGGCCCGCATGGGCCGGCTGCCCCAGGGAGCCGCGCCCCAGGAGGTCAGCTCCCGGCTGGCCCAGGCCGCCTCGGGCATGGACTTCAGCATGGCGCCCCTGTCCTACACCCCGGACGGCAGGGCCCATGTGGCCATGTATCTCTTCCGGCCGTCGGTCACGGGTCCGGTGCTGCTCGATCCCGAGGGATTCCGCCAGCGCCTCAACGCCATCCGGCAAAAGGCCCTGGAAAATCCGGCTCCGGAAACCGAGCAGTCCTATTCGCCCAATCCGGCCCCCCAGGCACCGCAGCCGGCCCAGCCAGCCCCCGGGCAGACGCCCCCGGCCCAGCCCGTTTCGCCCCGGCCGGCCGATCCGGCCGCGCCGGCGCCGGCCCACCGGCAGATGATTCCGGTCTCCTAAAACGCAAGGACAGCGACATGACCATACAACCCGAAGCTGTGGCCAAGGTGGCCAAACTGGCCAAACTGCGCCTTGATGGCGACAAGGTCGGACGTTTCGCCAGCCAGATGGACGGCATTCTGGCCTACATGGAAACCCTCGGCGCGCTTGACACCACGGGGGTCGAACCCCTGTACAGCCCCGTGGCCGATGCCGTAACGCCCATGCGACCCGATGTCGCGGTCAAGACCTGCCCCCGCGACAAAATCCTCGCCAACGCCCCCCAGACCGACGGCCAGTTCTTCATCGTGCCGAAGATCGTCTAAAGAAAAAATCGGGGCTCTGCCCCGCGCCCCGCCGGGGGGAAGCATTCCCCCCGGACCCCCTGAAAGGAAAAGGGACGCGCATAAAAGGATTTGTCATGTCCGATATCATTCGTTTGTCCCTGACCGAGGTCCGCGACAGGCTGGCGCGCAGGGAAATTACGGCGCAGGCGGCCGTGGCCGCCTGCCTCTCCCGCATCAAGGCCACCGAGGGAAGGCTCAACGCCGTCCTGCACCTCTCGGCCGAAGACGCCCTGGCCCAGGCCAAAGCCATGGACGCCGCCGGCCCGGATGCGGACAAGCGCCTGTGGGGCGTGCCCGTGCTCGTCAAGGACGCCATCTGCGTCAAGGACGCGCCCACCACCTGCGGCTCCAAGATCCTCGAAAATTTCGTCCCTTTTTACGACGCCGCCTGCATTGAAAAGCTCAAGGCCGCCGGCGCCGTCATCCTTGGCAAGACCAACATGGATGAATTCGCCATGGGCTCGTCCACGGAAAATTCCGCCTACAAGATCACGGCCAATCCCTGGGATACGGCCAAGGTGCCGGGTGGATCGAGCGGCGGTTCCGCCGCAGCCGTGGCGGCCGGACAGTGCTTCGCCGCCCTCGGCACGGATACCGGCGGCTCCATCCGCCAGCCCGCCGCCTTTTGCGGCACGGTCGGCATAAAGCCCACCTACGGCCGGGTCTCCCGCTACGGGCTGGTGGCCTACGGCTCGAGCCTGGACCAGATCGGACCGCTGACCCGCACCGCCGACGACGCCGCCGCCATGCTGACGGTCATCGCCGGCCATGATCCCAAGGACTCCACCTCGGCCGCCCGCGAGGTTCCCGACTTCGAGGCCGCCCTGGCCGGCGCGGCCGACCTGCGCGGCCTGACCATCGGGCTGCCGGACGAATACTGGGGCGAAGGCGTGGACGACGAAGTGCGCGCCGCCTGCCAAAACGCCGTGGACGCGGCCAGGGCTCTCGGCGCGACCGTGGTCCCGGTCTCCCTGCCGCATACGCCCTATGCCGTGGCCACCTACTACATCGTGGCCATGGCCGAAGCCTCCTCCAACCTGGCCCGGTTCGACGGCGTGCGCTACGGCTACCGCGCCCCCCAGGCCCAGTCGTTGGAGGAACTCTACGAACTGTCCCGCTCCAAAGGCTTCGGGGCCGAGGTGCAGCGCCGCATCGTCATCGGCACCTACGTGCTCTCCGCCGGCTACTACGACGCCTACTACCGCAAGGCGGCCCAGGTGCGCCGGCTGATCCGCCAGGATTTCCTGGACGCCTTCGCCAAATGCGACGTCCTGTGCGGCCCGACCTCGCCCTTTGCCGCCTTCCCCATCGGCAAAATGACCGACGATCCGCTCCAGATGTATTTGAGCGATATTTTTACCATTTCGCTCAACCTCGCCGGCCTGCCCGGCCTGTCCATGCCCGTGGGCCTGGGCAAGACCTCGGGCATGCCCATCGGCATGCAGCTTTTCGGCCCGGCCTTCGAGGAAGCCGCCATCCTGCGTACGGCCAAGGTGCTGGGCGGGGCGCTCCCGAAGCTCCCCGAACCGGCAGGGTTGTAGGAAAGAGGAAAAGAAGAGCCTCCGACGGCCGGGGGGATAATCCCCCCGGTCCCCTTGGTGGGAGGCAGGGGGATGTCGTGGACAGGAGAGGACGAGGGGAGAGGACGTCGTGCGACTGGCCGTTGCCGTAAGCGGCGGCGCGGACAGCCTGCTGGCCCTTGGGCTGCTGCGCGCCGAAGGGCGCGAGGTCGTGGCTGTCCATGCCCATTTTCTGCCCCCGGATGCCGGACAGCTGGCGTTGGCCGAAGCCATCGACGCCCAGTGCGCCACGCTTGGCGTGCCGTTTGCCGCCGTTGACCTGTCCCGGCAGTTTCGCGCCCTGGTCATCGAGCCGTTTGTCAGCGCCTACGCCGCCGGGGAAACGCCCAATCCCTGCGCCGCCTGCAACCGCCGCATGAAATTCGGCCTGCTCCTGGACAAGGCCCGCGACCTCGGAGCCGAGCGGCTGGCCACCGGCCACTATGCCCGCCTGGACGAGACGCCCGGCGGCCCGGCTCTTTTTCGCGGAGCCGACGCCACCCGCGACCAAAGCTATTTCCTGAGCCTCGTGCCGCAAACCGCCCTGGCCCGGGCCGTCTTCCCCCTGGCCGGAAGGCGAAAGGCCGACAACCCGGCCGCTCTGGCCGCCCTGGGCCTGACGCCGCCGTTGCCGGCCGAATCCCGCGAAGTCTGCTTCGTCCCGGGCGACGATTACCGCGCCTTTCTTGCCGCCGAAAACGCCCCCCTGTCCGGCCCCGGCCCCATCATCCTCGCCGACGGCGCCCGCCTGGGCGCCCATCAGGGCCTGTGGCGGCACACCATCGGCCAGCGCCGGGGGCTCGGCATCGCCTTTCGCGAACCGCTCTACGTCCTGGCCAAGCGGCCGGCCACCAACAGCCTTGTCGTCGGCGTCAAGGGCGAATTGGCCGCCACGGCCTGTCGCACGGCTCCGGCCAATCTGCTGGTTGCGCCCCAAGAGTGGCCGGCCGACGTCCTGGCCCAGACCTGCTACCGCATGCGCCCGCGCCCGGCCACGGTCGTCGTGGCCGACGACGACAGCCTGTCCATCGCCTTTGCCGAACCCGTGGCCCGCCCGACCCCCGGGCAGGTGGCCGCCGTCTACGACGCCGCCGGCCGCGTCCTGGCCGGCGGCGTGCTTGCAGCTATGGAGGGAGACGGGAGAGGCAAACCGGGACGCCGCCCCGGGCCCGGCCGGGGAGCATGATTCCCCCCGGCCCCCCGACGGAAAGGCAGGCAGGGAAGGCGATCCCGGCCTTGTCTTCAGGGCCGACGTTGGCTACATGGCCTGTGTTCCGCATCCGGAACCAGAGGAAACCCCTTTTCCATGCCAATCAGCCTGACGCGCCGTTCCTCCCTGTTCCTGCCGGGCTTTCTGCTCGCCGCCGCCGCGGCCTTACGCCTGCTCCACCTCGGCGATCCATCCCTGTGGTGGGACGAATGCATCACCCTGGGCATAGCCCTGCTGCCGGTCAAACGGATGCTTCATATCCTGACCGTGGTCGGCCCGTCGGATATCGGCGGCGAGTTTTTCCCGCCGCTGTACCACCTCATCACCCACGCCGCTTTGAGCCTGAGCCACGATGACGCCGTGCTGCGTCTGACAAGCGTCGCGGCCGGAACAGCCGCCATCGGCGTGCTCTATGTTCTCGTTCGCGACCTCTTTGGCCGCCGGACCGGACTCTTCGCCGCCGCCCTGGCCGCCTTCTCCGTCTATCAGATCCATTATTCCCGCGAACTGCGCCCCTACAGCCTGTTCATGCTGTTCGCCCTGCTCTCGCTCTGGTTGCTCTATCGCGTGCTGACCCGGGGCGGCGCACGATATTACGCCGCCTACATCCTGGCCACGGCCGCCATGTGCTACACCTCCTACATGGGCGCGACCAACATTGCGGCCCAGGGGCTTTTCACTGCGTTTTACCTCCTGCGGGGCCTTGCCTGTCGCGATCTCACCCCGGGAAAGGCCCTGGCCAAGGGACTGGCCCTGACCGGTTGCGTGGCCGTGGTCGGCCTTTGCTACCTGCCGTGGCTGCCGGCCTATATGAACGTCTTCACCCTGCTCAAACTCGAAAGCCCGCCCGCCCTGGGCAACGGCTTTGTCCTGGAAACGCTGACGGAATTTACCGCCTACGCGGCTCCCAAACGCGGCCTGCCCTGGCTGGCGCCGACCGTCTGCGCCCTGATCGGCCTCGGCGCGGCCTGCCGCCGGGAAAACCGCACCGGACTGGCCCTGCTCGGTTTTTTCGCGGCCATGCCCATCGTCGCCTTCCTCGGAGCCGGCACCAAACTCGGTCTCAGCTCCCGCTATCTCTTCAACATCTACTATCTGCTGCTGGCCCTGGCCGCCCTTGGCCTGAACGTCCTGATCGGGCTGGCCGTTTCCCGGCTTGGCCTGTCCCCGGGCAAAGCCGAATGGACCGCCACCCTGGCCGGACTTTTCGCCTGTCTGCTCCTGTCGTTTGCCAACCTCGCCTCGCTTCCCGACTACTACCGCCGGGAAACCTCCTACAACAAAGAGCTGGCCGACTATCTCGTCTGGAACAAAAACAACGTCGAATACCTGCTCCTGCAGAGCAACCGCAATCCCAAGCTCATCACCAACTGGTACATGCCCGGCGTCTACCGCAATCTCGGCCGCTTCGCCCCCCAGGGCTACAAGCGCGCCTACTACCTGATCCAAAGCGATTTCAAAGAACCGCGCACGCCCTTTCTCCCCCGCCGTCTGGCCCGGTTCCAGGATACGGCGGTTTTCGCCATGGGTCTGGTCAGCACGGCCCCGGTGGCGCTGTATCCGGATGCCTCGGGCAAGGCGCGCTACCGCGAGGATTTCACGGACTACCAGTTCTACGCAGACAGCGACGGGGCCGAAAACCTCGCCCCGGAAACCCGCTACCATACGCTGACCCACTACGAATATGAAAAACCCGGACACGCGGCCTATCGGTTTGTCGCAGCCCCGGGGACGACGCTGCAAAGCGCCAAGCTCACTCTGGACTTTTCGGCCACCTTTCTGCCGGGCGTGCCCTCGGACTCCCTGGTCACGGTGTCCGCGGCCGTGGGAGACGGCCCGTTTCGCGTCCTCGATACCGTCACGGGCGAATCCTTCATCGGCCCGGACGGCCAGCTTGTGCCGGCCAACAATGAAAAACGCCGCTTCATCACAAAGGCTTACGCTCTCGAAGCAGCTTCCGGCCCCACCCAGGTGCGCCTTCGCATCGACTACGGCCCGGTGGCCAATCCCGGCGTGGTGGAAGTCAGCGCCATCGCCCTCGACGCCGATCTGGCCGGCGCGCCGGTTGAGAGCGATCCGGCCCTGGCGGCCCTGGTCCGGGCGGCCGGGCACAGCACCCTGGCCACTTGGCAGCCCGGCCGCCCCCTGATTGACGACACGGCCGTCTACGCCTTCCCGGCCGGACCGGCCGTGGCCCAGGGGCCGGCCAATCCGGCCGGGGCCCTGCCGGCCTTTCTGGCCGCCCATCCGGGCATTGAGCCCGTGTTCGCCATCCCCGGACCGGACGGTTCGCCGGCCTATCTCTTTTACGACCCGGCCCTGGCCGATCCCTTCGTCCGCCTGTCCCCGGAACAGCCGGCCGACCTGCGCCTGGGGCAAGACGCTCCCCGGGATTTCCCGGCCGTCAAGCTCGAAGGAACGCTGAACCGGCCGCGCCTGACCATAGGGAACAAGGCGTTGCCCATCCCGGTGCTGGCCCCCGGCCCTTCGACGCTGCTTCTTGGCCAGGACGGCACGGGCGTGCTGCGCTTCGAGCCGAGTTTCGCCCGCGAGGACGAAGCCCTGGCCGCGTTCCCCCTCGCCTACAACATGAAAAAAACCGACGGCGAGGACTGTCTGGCCTGCAAGGAAGCCGCCCCCTGCTCCGTCACCGTGCCCATAAGCTCCGGTTTCCCCATACGGCTTCTGCGCATTGCCTCCTATCCCCGGATCTTTGCAGACAAAGCCGGCAAAAACGCCATCCGCGTCTCGTTTTCGCCGGACGGCGCCCATTTCACCACCCTGGACACCTTTGCCAGCAACCGCTCGGGCCACTGGGAGGGACTTATGGTGCGGCGCATTGCCGAGTTGCGGTTTAAAAAGCCCATCACTAACGGTTTCGTGCGGTTCGAGCTTTCCGGCCCCGGCGCCCAGCTCTGGTCCCGCGACGACAGCGCCATGCGCATCGAGGCCCTTCTCGATACGCGGGCCTTTCGCGGTCCCACCGTCCATGCCGAGGACTTTGCCGTGACGCTCGACGCCAATGGCGGCGCGCCGGTTTCGCTGTTTCTCTCGCCCCGTCCTCTGCCCTATCTGCCGCAACTCCAGGATGCCTTCTGATGGCCCCGCGCATCCGCAACGTCCTGCTCGACCGCGACGGCACCATCATCGAAGAGCGCAACTATCTGTCCGATCCGGCCGGCGTGGCCCTCATCCCCGGAGCCGGCGAGGCCCTTGGCCGGCTGACCCGGGCCGGAATCCGCCTGTACTGCGTCACCAACCAGTCCGGCATAGGCCGTGGCTATTACACCGCCGCCGAGTTCGAGGCCGTCCAACAGCGGCTGCTTTCGCTTTTGCCGCCCTACGGCGCCGCCATCCTCGACACGGGCTTTTGCCCCCACGCCCCGGACGCGGAATGCCGCTGCCGCAAGCCGGCCACCGGACTTTTTGAGGAACTCGCCGCCCGGCACCACCTCGATCCGGCCGAAACAGCCGTCATCGGCGACGCAGCCTCGGACATCGCCCTGGGGCTGGCCATCGGATCGCCCCTGACCATTCTGGTCACAACCGGCCACGGCAGACGCTTTGCCGCACAATTGGGGCTGCCCGAACTTCGCACGCCGTTTTTGGTTCTCGATGAAAGGGAACCCGGCCGGCCCCATGTCCTGGCCCGCGATCTGGCCGCTGCCGTCGATTTTCTGCTCGCCGGCCCCATGGCCGTAAGCGAGGCGTCGTGAGCCGGGCCCTGGTCGCGGCCCTGTCCAGCCAATGGGGCGCCACGCTTTACGCTGCCGCCGTCTCTGTCGGGCTGACGTTTCTCCTGGGCCGGCTGCTCGGCCCGGCCGTTTTCGGCGAATACACCTACATCCTCACCCTGGGCTCGCTCTTTGCCATCCTCCAGGACGGCGGTTTTTCCACCCTGCTCTTCCGGGAAACCGCCAAGGCGGCCCTGACCGTCGACCGCGCCCGGCCGGCGCTCATGTCCCTGGCCCTTGGCCATCTGGCCGTCGCCACGCTTTTCGGCCTGCTCCTGGCGCCGCTTTTCCCGGAGGCCGACCGGATTTCCCTTGGCGCGGCGGTGCTCTATTACGCGTTATTCACCGCGTCGGCCCTGATCTCGGCCGAACTCAAAGGGCGCAACAACTTTGCCGCCGAAGCCCTGTGGCGGGCCGTCACCCGCACTTCCACGGCCCTGGCCGCAGGCGTGGTCCTGCTTTTTCCCTCGCCGGGACCGGCCGCCGTTCTGCTTGGCCTTCTGGCCGGACAGGCCCTGGCCCTGGCCACGCCCTTTGCCAGACCGCTGGCCGTGCGCCCCCGGCTGGCCGTACGCCGGGAGATCTATGGCCCCTGCGCGGCGTTCCTGTGCATTTCCGCCGCCACCACCATCTATTTTCGCTGCGACATCGTGCTGTTGCGCCAGCTCACCCCCGATCCGGCGGCAACCGGCAACTACGCCGCCGCCTACCGGCTCATCGAAGGCGTCATCATGCTGGCCACGCCCCTGGCCCATATCTTTTTCCGCCGCCTGCGCGTCTCTCTGGACGACGCCGCCGCCTTCAAACGCTCCTTCGGCCTGATGCTCGCCGTCATGACCGGCCTGTCGGCCTGCGCCACCCTGGGCGGCCTGCTCCTTGGGCCGTTCATCCTCACCCTGGCTTTTGGCGACAAATACGCCGATGCCGTGCCGCTGCTGTCCTGGCTTCTGGCCTCGCTGCCGTTTATTCTGCCCAATTACGTCCTCACCCAGGCCCTGGTCGCCCTGGGCCGTGAACGCTACTACGCCGGCCTCACCATTGTCGCCGCCTTCCTCAACATCGGCCTCAACCTGCTCCTTATCCCCCACATGGCCGCCAAGGGCGCAGCCCTGGCCACCGTCGCCACGGAAGCGACCCTGTGCGCCGGGCTGGCCCTGGCCTTCGTCAAATGGGGTTTTGCCGGAAAGGGAACAAGGTGAAGGGGGAAGACGAAGAGCCGGGGCGCTGCCCAGGACCCCGCCGGCACGCTTCGCGTTGGGTCAGCCAACGCCAGAGTATCAAGTACCCGTGCGGACTATCGAATAAAGGCCGATTTATGGCCAGCAGGCGTCCTTGCCGGCAGTCGTGCTCCTGCCCGATTTGAGATCAAGCGCCATGGGCCGCACGGCGGTTTTGCCGTTCAGGCAGGCCGACTTGCGGCCATCGGCCGGCAACACCTGCCGATACAGCAGGCGGCCCTTGTCGATGGCCGCGCCCGGAACCACCGTGCCGTCAAGAATCTGCCTCTTCGTGGCGAAGTTCACGGCCATCAGGCCGTGAACGGCGTCTGTCGGGCCGTTTTGGACAAAGAGCGTGTCGCCCGAAATGCCGGCAAAGGCGAAATCGCCGCCATTGGGAATCTCGAAAAGCGGCGTGCCCTGCAGGTTCCCGCACACGGCGGCCGGGGCGTCGGCAGCGGTTCGGGCCAACAGGCGCAGCGTGTGGCCGTCGCTGTAATCGGCCAGGGTTTCCACCACGGCATACCGGTCGTACGCGGCGCAGGTTTTATCGTGGTAGGCATGGACCTCGGCCGGATCTGCACCGGGCAGGCCAACGGCCTTGTCCTTTTCGATGCGGGTGGCGCCGTATTCGGCAGTCATGGGGCGGATGTCTTCAACAGCCAGGATGCGCGTCGTCTTTCCCTGTCGCGCAAACGACTCCCGGATCTCCCCACGCACCTGGACCTGGATGTTGAGGACGTCCGCCATGATGCTCGCGGCGTCCAACGGCACATAGACCACATCGGGCTCCTGGGGCGAAACGAACTCGACGCCGCCTTCCGGGCTTTGGCGGAACATCCCGTAAAGCACCGTCTTTTTCGTTTCCGGTTCGGCAATGGCCGCAACGGGATACACCAGAGACAGGGCGCACATCAGGACACAAAACACAAAAAACGACGGAACGGCACGGTGCATGCGATCTCCTTGGCGTGAATACCCCGGGGTAACAAAGCCCGGGCCTTTTGCAAACGGATCTTTTTACCCGGCCCGGCTTGAAAAAAAACACTGCAAGGGTATGAATGGCAGCACAGGAGACAGGCATGAACGAAAGGCAACCTGACGGGTGGCTTGGAATGGGAAAAAACACCATTATCATGGTGCTTGTCATCATTGCCCTGGCGGAATTCGTCCTGCTTGTCCGACGTCCCGCCCCCGAGCCGCCGGCAACGCCGGCGGCGGGGCAGGGAACCGTCGCCAGGGAAGACGCCGGCCGGCCGGCCGAGGGCGTTCGCGTGGCCGGCGTGGCCATGGACCCCGAACGCGGCCGCTATCTCCTGATCGCCCTTGACCGCCCCGTGGCCGGCGTCCGGGAAGGGACTGTCCCGGCCGCCGATCCGGCCGTCATTGATCCGCCGGCCCCGGGCCGGTGGTCATGGATTTCCCCATACATGCTGCGGTTTGAACCCAAGGACGGCTTCGCCCAGGCCACGGCCTATTCCGTCAAAATCGTTCCCCAGGCCCTGCTGGCCCCGCCCCAGGAGTTCACCGGCCAGGACGTCTGGCAGGCTTCCTACGGCGCCTTCGAAGTGGCCCGGCTGACAGCCCACCTGGAACCTGCGCCGGATGGCGGGGCCATGGTCGTCGTGCGCGGCGAGGCGGCCTTCAACCGCATGGTCGATCCCAAAGCCCTGGCCGAGCACATAAGCCTCGTCGATCCCCGCGATCCCGGCAAGCCGGTGACCGTTTCCCTGACCACGTCCTATCCCTCGAAAAAAATCGAATTCGTGTCCGATCCTGTGGAGAAAAGCGCCCAGCAGCGCGACGTCAAGGTCGTCATCACCCCGGGCGTGCGTCCGGAAAAGGGCGATATCGCCCTGGCCCGCGAGGCCGTGGCCGTCATCCCCGTGGTGCTCGACCCGCACCTGCGCCTGCGCGAGGTCAAGGCCGCTTCCGAGGAAGGCGCGTCCACCATCCGCCTCGCCCTGTCCACCCCCGTGGCGGCAAGCGAGGACACGGCCGGCCGCATCCGCATCGAACCGTCCGTCGAAACCGAACTGGCGGCCGACGCAGGGGAACTGGTCGTCAGCGGCCCCTTCGAACCGGGCCGGGAATACACCGTCACCCTGGAAAAGGGCCTCGCCGCCGAGGACGGGGCCGTGCTCGACACGGCCGCAACCCGCACCGTGCGCATTCCCGACCTGGAACCCCTGGTGGATTTCCGGGACCAGGGCATGTTTCTGTCGAAAAACGGCTACAAGAATCTGGCCATAAAAAGCATCAACACCAGCGCGGCCGAACTGGTCATCGACCGGGTCTATTTCAACAACCTCTTTCCGCTTTTCTCCATGGATTATTCGGTGTTTGACGACGAATCCGGCGGCGGCGTAAATTCCAGTCTCGGCGACCGTATCTTTGGCGACCGCATTCCCCTGCCGTATAAAAGCAATGCCGCCGTGGTCACGCCCGTCAACCTGGAAAAATACATCCAGGGGCAGGAACCGGGTCTGTACCGGGTAGCCCTGACCGTGCCCGGAAAATTCGAGGGATTCCAGCGCTACGTGCTCATCACCGACATCGGCATTGTGGCCAAGCACGGCCTGGACGACTTCCTGGTGTTCACCGCCTCCGCCTCGACCCTGGCCCCCATGGCCGGGGCCAGCGTGCGCGTGCTGTCGTATCAGAACCAGGAACTGGCCTCCGGCGCCACCGACGCCCAGGGGCTTTTCCGGGCCAGGATCAGCGCCAGGACCATGGCCGACAAACGCCCCTACCTTATTGTGGTCCAGAAGGGCGCGGACACGAGTTTTCTGCTCTACGAGCGGTTCCGGGTGGACACCACGGGCCTCGACGTCGGCGGAGCGGTCATGCCCGTTTCGGGCTACACGGCCTTTGTCTACGGCGAACGCGACATCTACCGGCCCGGCGAGACCTTGGAAGGCATGGCCGTGGTGCGCGACACCCGTCTTGGCGTGCCGCCGTCCATGCCCGTCACCATCCGCCTGTCCGATCCCCAGGGCCGCAAGATCAGCGAACAGGCCGTCGTCACCGGGGCCGAAGGCATGGTCAGCCTGCGCCAGGCGCTTCCGGCCCAGTCCCTGACCGGCGCTTACGCCCTTGACGTCATTGCCGCCGAAACCGTCATCGGCCAATACCATTTCCAGGTGGAGGAATTCGTCCCGGACCGCATCAGCGTGGCCGTGACCGCCGGTGCTGCTTCGGCCGCCCCGGGCGGGACGCTGCCCTTTTCGGTGGCCGGGCGCTACCTGTTCGGCGCACCGGGGACGGATCTGCCCGTGGAGGTCCGGGCCCGGCTCGTCAAGGCGGCCTTTGCCCCCAAAGGTTTCGAGAACTACGTTTTCGGCGATCCCGAGCGCAGCTTCGAAGACACGGAGGTTTTCGAGGAAACCGGCAACCTCGACGCCGAGGGCAAGGCCTCCTTCGAGGCGTCCCTGCCGGACGATCTGAAGCCGCCGGCAGCCCTTGAGGCCGTCTTCACCGCCCGGGTGCGCGAAGGCGGCGGACGCGGCGTCACGGGGCTGGCCAAGATGCCGGTTCATGCCTACGCGGCCTACCCGGGGCTTAAGCGCCTGAAAAGCGAGGCCGGGACGCCCGGCAAGCCCATGACCTTCGACTTCGTGCTGGTGGCGGCGGATGGCCGGCTGGCCGAGGCCGGGGAACTGACGGCCACGCTTTTGCGCGACACCTGGCAGACGGTGCTGCGCAAAGGCCCGGACGGCTCCTTCAAGTACGAATCCGTGCGCGACCCCAAGACCCTTGAAGCCAAAACCGTCGTGGCCAAAGGCGGCAAAGGCAGCGTCGCCTTCACGCCGCCGTCTTTTGGCAGCTACCGGCTGGTGCTGGCCGATCCGGAATCCGGGGCGTCGAGCCAGTTGGAATTCTACGCCGGCGGTTCCGGCTATTCGCCCTGGGCCGTGGAAAACCCGGCCCGGCTGGAACTCAAACCCGACAAGACCGACTATGCCTCGGGCGAGACGGCCCGGTTCCAGGTGCGCGCGCCCTTTGCCGGCAAATTGCTGGTGGCTGTGGAGGGTTCCGGCGTCCATGACGTGCAGGTGCTCGATCTGGCCGGCAATACCGGCGAGGTCGCCGTGCCGGTGCGTCCCGAATACATGCCGGGCGTCTACGTGACGGCCACCCTGGTGCGCAAGGCGTCCGACGCCGCTCCCGGCAGCCCGTCCCGGGCTTTTGGCGCAGCCCCCATGCTGGTCGATCGCGCCTCGGGCCGGTTGCCCCTGGCCGTGGCCGCACCGGCCGAGATGCGCCCGGGCGGCAAGCTGACGGCCGAAGTGTCCGCCCCGCCCGGCGCCGTCGTCACCGTGGCGGCCGTGGATGAAGGCATCCTCCAGCTTATCGCCCAGAAAACGCCGGATCCGTTTGCCTTTTTCTATGCCAAGCGCCAGCTCCAGGTGGACACCTTCGACACCTTCGCCCTGCTTCTGCCCGAAGTGCCGCCCATCATGGGCAAGGCCCTGGCCGGCGGCGGCGATTTTCTGGAAGACCTGTCGAACTTTGTCCGCTCCCAAAGCCCGGCCGCCAAGACCGTGGCCTTCTGGTCCGGTCCGGTGACCGTCGGCCCGACGGGCAAGGCCACCGTGAGCTTCGACATTCCCGAATTCCAGGGACAGGTGCGCCTGATGGCCGCCGGTCTTTCGGGCCGCCGCTTCGCCGGTACCGAGACAAAAACCCTGGTCAAGAGCCCGCTGGTGCTGCTGCCGTCCTTCCCGCGCTTCCTGTCGTTTGGCGACAAGGCCCGGATCGCGGTGACAGTGCGAAACGACACGGGCAGGGACGGCGTTTTCAAGGTCACGCTTGGGGCTTCCGGCCCGGCCGCCGTGGCCGACGGGGTCAGGGAACTGGCCATTGCCAAGGGCGGCACGGCCACGGCCGCCTTTGCCGTCACTGCCGGCCAGACCGAAGGCGTGGCCGCCTTTGACGTTGCCGTCACGGGCGGCGGCGAGAAATCCTCGGACACGGCCCGGGTGCCGGTGCGTTCGCCGCTGCCGGCCCGGACCTCGGTCCGTTCCGGGGCGCTTGAAACGGCGGGCCTGACCGTGCCGGAACTGGCTTCCGGGGAGTTCCTGCCCGGGACGGCCAAGCGCGACGTCGCTGTCGGCCGTTTCCCGCTGATCCGCTTCACCGGCAACCTCAAATCCCTGCTCGGCTATCCCTACGGCTGCCTGGAACAGACCGTGTCCCGGGCCTTTCCCCTGCTCTACTTCGCCGATCTGGCCAGGGCCCTTGATCCGGCCGCGTTCGACGGCCAGTCGCCGGCCGGCATGGTGCAGTCGGCCATCCGGCGGGTGGCCGGGCTGCAACTGTACAACGGCGGCTTTTCCATGTGGCCGGGCGGCGACGCCCCGCAAGCCTGGATGAGCCTGTACGCCGCCCATTTCCTGATGGAGGCCGGGCAGGCCGGCTATCCGGTGGACAAGGACGTCCTTTCCCAGGCGCTGGCCTTTGCCGGCGCGACCGGACGCGAAGCGGAGCTGGACAAACCCGAAGGCCAGAAACTCGCGGCCTATGCCCTGTTCGTCCAGGCCCGGGCCGGACGCGCCGATATCGGGGCCATGGACAATCTGCGCGACAGCCACGGCAAAAAGCTGCCGGCCGAGGCCAAAGGCCTTCTCGGCGCAGCCTATGCCGCCGTGGGCAACACCCGGGCTGCCGAAATCCTGGTATCCGGACCGGCTCCGGCCGGCGAACCCCGCAAGGACACCGGCGGCAATCTCGAATCCACCCTGCGCGACAAGGCGCTGTACCTCTCGGCCCTTATCGACGCCGCCCCGGCCGATCCCCGGCTCGGCAGTCTGGCCGTGGACGTCGGCCGCCTCCTGGAAGGGGAACCCTATCCTTCCACCCAGGAAAACGCCTTCGCGCTGCTGGCCCTTGGCAAGTTCTACAGCCGACAGAAAGCCAAAAAGCCGTTTTCCGGAATGCTCTACGCCGGCCAGGGCGTGCTCTCGGATTTCTCGAGCGACAAGGTCTTAAGCCTTCGCGGCATCGGACAGACCGGCGACCTGCGCTTTTCCGTGGACCAGGGCTTCGAGGCCGGAGCCTGCTACTATGCCGTGCGCACGCGCGGCATTCCGGCCCTCTCGGCCTATGCCCCGCAATCTTCCGGAATCGAGGTGGTCCGGACCTATCTGACCCGGGACGGCCAGCCGCTTGCCGGCGACGCCGTGCCGCAAGGCACGCTGGTGGCAGCCAAATTCGCCGTACGCGCGACATCCGGCCCCATCGCCAACGTGGTGCTGGAAAATCTGCTCCCGGCCGGACTCGAAGTGGAAAACCCCAGGCTTTCCACCACCGAACGCCTGCCCTGGATGGAATCCGGGGACGAGAAGGCCGAACCGGCCTATCTGGACCTGCGCGACGACCGGGTGCTGCTTTTCACCGATCTGCCGGACAAGGACTGGCACGTCTATTATGCGCTGCTGCGGGCCACCACGGCCGGCGTCTTCGTCCTGCCGCCGGCCCAGGCCGAGGCCATGTACGCCCCGGAACTGCGGGCAAGCGGCGAGACAGGGACCGTCACCGTGACCAGCGGCGGCCGATAACGACCCCGGACGGCCGGACTCCGGCCCGACAAGCGGAACACTGGCGACGCCAGGGCCGGCATTGCCAGGAAACCCGCCAGGGAAAGGCTCCCTGGCGGGTTTCGTTGCACGGCTGTATTTTTTTGAAATATCAGACAAAAAAGAAACAAACCCGCTTTATTGAAAAAATCTGTTGACGAGCCGGGGGCAGGTGCGTAGATACCGTGTCTCGCCGGGCGGGCGGGTAGCTCAGCTGGGAGAGCATCGGCCTTACAAGCCGAGGGTCGCAGGTTCGAGTCCTGTTCCGCCTACCAGAGAAATGCGGGGTCGTAGTTAAGCTGGTTATAACGCCGGCCTGTCACGTCGGAGGGCGAGGGTTCGAGTCCCTTCGGCCCCGCCAGTTTTCAAGGGAAGCAGCTTCCCTGAAAAATCGCCGAAGTTTCAAGCACCTTCGGCGTTTTGCTTCGGATCGGCTTGAGTCCATTGCGGGGTCGTAGTTAAGCTGGTTATAACGCCGGCCTGTCACGTCGGAGGGCGAGGGTTCGAGTCCCTTCGGCCCCGCCAGATTCCAAAGGAGCACGCTCCTTTAATGAACGCCGAAGGCATCCGCCTTCGGCGTTTTGCTTTGCCTTGCGCTTGCGTCCCGGGCTACGCTGCCCTGCCCTTCCTCTGCCCCTACCTTCCGGGCGTATAGCGGGTGGGGTCCGGGATGCCGGCTTCCATGAAGCCCTTTTGGCGCAGCAGACAACTGTCGCAGCGACCGCAGGCCAGCCCGTCGGCATCGGGATCGTAGCAGGAATGGGTCAGGCCGTAATCCACGCCAAGGCTTGTCCCCAGACGCACGATGTCGGCCTTGGACAGGTGCAGAAGCGGCGTGTGGACGGCGATGCGCAGCCGCCCTTCCACCGCCTCCTTGACGGCCAGATTGGCCATGATTGCAAAGGCGTCTATAAATTCCGGCCGGCAGTCGGGGTAGCCGGAATAATCCAGGGCGTTGACCCCGATGAAGATGTCCTGGGCCCCGAGCACCTCGGCCCAGCCCAGGGCCATGGACAGAAAAATCGTGTTGCGCGCCGGCACGTAGGTGACCGGGATTTCTGCCTCCATGGCCGCCGTATCGCGGTCCTTGGGCACGGCGATGTCGGCGGTAAGCGCCGAACCGCCGATAGCCCCAAGCGGCAGGGGCAGGACAAGATGGGTGTGGGCCTCCATGGCGGCGGCCACCCGCCGCGCGGCGTCAAGCTCGACGCTGTGCCGCTGCCCGTAGGCAAAGCTCAGCGCGCACGGCAAAAATCCCTGGCTTTTGGCCACGGCCAGACAGGTCGTGGAATCAAGGCCGCCGGAAAATAGCACCACCGCTTTCCTGGCCTGGGTCATGGCCCTCTCCTCATACGCCCCGGGCATCGGGGCTCCAGATGTATTTGTGCAGTTGCAGGCCCAGGCGCGCCCGCACCCGGTCGGCCACCATCCAGGCAGCCAGTTCGGCCGGATCGAGCCGGCCGGGGACCGGCGAAAAATGGACGGTCTGGCGATGCCAGACCCGCCCCGCCACCTCGCGGGCAAACAGGTAGTCCTCGCGCCCGGTCAGCACGAATTTCACCTCGTCGCGGAGCCGCAGCCTGTCCAGATTGGCATAGTCGTTTCGCGCCTCCATGCCGCTGCCCGGACATTTGACGTCCATGACGGCAATGACGCGCGCGTCAAGCACGCCGATATCGAGGCTGCCGTTGGTTTCGACCAGGACCGTGGCCCCGGCGTCGGCCAGACGCGCGGCCAGGGCCGGCGTGTCGGGAGCGAGCAACGGTTCGCCGCCGGTCAGTTCCACCAGCGGCAGCCCGTAGGCAAGAAGCGCCCCGGCCGCC